>Ga0196964_10000018_pt1:32500-223789 | contig 223789 bp, 219 predicted proteins | sample S1_10metaG_FD_148615 | JGI IMG/M metagenome (GOLD analysis project Ga0196964, IMG submission 148615) | Soil microbial communities from Anza Borrego desert, Southern California, United States - S1_10 | ecosystem: Environmental > Terrestrial > Soil > Desert | place: USA: California...
GGCGGCCAGAATCACCGCGACCGGAGGGGCCGTGAATATCCGTTCGCGGGGCGGTGGCTGGCTCAGGGGTGGGCTCCGGGCTGTTCGGGGGCGGCTGGCTCCATCCGCCACCATGGCAAGCGGTTCTTAATAACCATGATCCAGATTGGCACGAGGGTTGCCTAACGACCCGTAGACCATGTCGCGTGTGGAGGTTCGTCATGACCATCCGGCTCAAGACCATTCCCGCCCTTGTCGGCATCGTCTGCCTCGCCCTGCCGGTGGCGGCGGCGGCCCAATCGGCCGGCTCGTCGGGGATGGGCAGTTACCAGGCCGGCTACGGCGGCTCGCGCTATACGACGGCGCGCCCGCAGACGGGCTCCACACGGGACGAGAACGGTAACCGCCTGATCGTCGACGGCATCATCCAGGCCGGCGCCAACAGCTATTCCAGCGCCTCCGGCGGCGTCTCCACGAGTTTCTCCGGCGTGGGCGGCGGCGCGAACGGCGGAACCGCCATCGGCGGCTCCACGGCCATCGGCAACAGCCTGAACGTCGTGGTGCAGGGCAACCACAACACCGTCATCGTCAACTCGACCCAGATCAACAACGGCAATGTCACGGCCGGAACCAGCCTGAACGGCACGCTGAGGCTTCCATGATTCACGGTGCATCCGCCCGGCGTATGAAGACCGCCGTCGCCGCCAGCGCGATCGCCGCGCTTCTCGGCGGCTGCATCTCCGCGTCGGCAGGGCCGCAGGGCATGTACGCCACGCCTATCGGCAACGCGCCGGTGACCGCCAATCCGACGCCCTACTCCGCCGCTCTCTACTGCATGGCTGACTACGCCCGGCGCTATAACCTGCCTTCGCCGCGCATGGCTGTGGGCCGGATCGCCGACTACACGGGCACCGTCTCGGCCGACGGCGGCCGCCAGATCACCGGCGGCGCTTCGCTGATGGCGATGTCCGCCTTGGGCAAGGCTGGCGCGCGGATGGTGGAGCGGTATGACGTCTCGGTGGGCGAGATGGAGCTGCGCTACGCCAACAATCGCCTGATTGGCGACCCGGGCGCCGGCGGCGAGGACGACGTCGAGTACCGCCGCATCCTGGCGGGATCGGTGCCCGGCAGCGACTTCTACATCATCGGCGGCATCACCGAGGTGAACTACAACATCCGCTCGGGCGGCTTTGACATGGCCGCGGGCCAGGCCGGCACCGACACGCCGCTGTCGACCGCCTTCGCGGGCCGGGCCTATGTGATGAACATCGCCCTCGACCTGCGGCTGGTCCAGACCACCACCTACGAAGTCGTCGACGTGGTCTCGTACCAGAAGCAGATCATCGGTCGGGAAATCTCCGCCGGCGTGTTCGACTTCCTGAACGGCAACGTCTTCGACATCTCGGCCGGCGAAGGCGGGCTGGAGCCGGTCCAGCTGGCCGTGCGCGCGCTGATCGAGCGGGCCACGGTCGAGTTTATGGCCAATCTCTACGGCGCTCCCGGCCCGGACATCTGCCTGTCGGCGGGTCCCGATCCGCTGGGCGGCACCACCGGCCCGACCGGCGGCTACTACCCCGCTTACCCCAACACGGGAACGAACAATGGCGAAACCCGCGCGGATCCGTCTCGCTGGCACGATCGCCGCGACGGCGCTGTGCGCAGCAGCCGCTACTGAGGCCGCCGCGCAGACGCCCCCTCCGGACGACACGATCGTCCTGAACCAACAGCTGCAGCTGGGCGACGTCTTCTCGCACCAGACGCTGAACGTCGTCGACGCCCAGGAACAGATCACCGTCAGCACCTCGGCCCAGGGCAACAGCGCCTCGGGCGCGGTGGAGAACGGCTCGATCACCGTGCAGTCCAATCAGGACATGCGCGGCGACGCGGTGGCCACGACTGACATGACACTTGGCGGGGACACCTACGGCGTCGTCAACGCCACGACCCAGGCCCGGGGCAACTATCTGGCGGTCAGCGCCTATGACGCCGAACTGACCATCGACGCGACCCAGTCCAACACCGGGGCGGTGGTCAGCGCCACCTCGGAACTGGGCGACGACGACGCCCGCCTTCTGGGCGGCGCCTACATCAACGCTTCCGCCATCTCGAACACGGTGGCCATGTACGGCGAAGGATCGTCCGTGAGCGGGACGATCGACCAGTCCTCGTCCGCCACTGTGCGCGCCTACAATCGCATCGAGACCCAGTACATTCCGGCCGAGGCCGGCGTAGACAGCCAGGCCATCGTCAATGCGATCCAGGTGACCAGCGGCCAGACCTCGGGCCAGAACCTTTCCATCGTCCAGAGCTCGACCGGAGACTTCATCGAAGCCGAGTCCAGCGCCAACTCCGGCAACGCCTGGGATCTGGCCGGGCGCGCCCGCGCCACCGCCAACCAGGCCGTACTCTACAACGAGGGTGGATCGGTCGTGGCCCAGTCCAGCCAGGACAACGCCGCCTTCGTCCGGGCCGCCGCCACCACCACCGCCTACGACTACGGTCGCGCCGTGGCCCACGCCCGCGGCGCCGGCAACGAGCTGTCGGTCGGCAACAACGACATCTTCGTCGAGCTCGACAATAGCCAGTTCAACTCGGGCGGGGTCGACGTCACCGCCACCTTCTCGGGCACGAACGGTTACGACGTCTATGTCGGGGCCGACGCGGTCGGGAATAGTGTTACAGGCTACGCCTGCTCGGAATGCGCGGGCCATCTCGACGCCACGAACAGCCAGACCAACAGCGGCGACGTCTCGGCCACGGCCGACACGACCGTCGCCGGCTCGACCCGGGCCGTGATCACCGGCGCGAACTCGGTCGGAAACTCGGCGACGTTCCACGTCTCACGCCCCTCACATTAATCTTCCGTAACTTGAGCGGCCCTTCCGTGTCGCTGAAAGGTTGCCGGGGGCGTCGGCGGTTGAGGATCGCAGACCCTGAACCTTGTCCGGCGCGGCCCTGAGCGGGAGCTTTCGCGCCTATCGGAAAGACCCGAAGATGCGTTCCTGCAGTCGTCTGCTCCTTCTCGCCGCCGCTTCCATGGCCGTGCTCGCCGCGGCCTCGCCGGCGCTCGCGCAGGTCCAGCCGTCGGATCCGTGGGTCCACACGACGAGCGATATCCCCGCCGACGCCAGCGTCCGCTTCGGCGTTCTGCCCAACGGCATGCAGTACGCGATCATGCGCAACGCCACGCCGCCCAACCAGGCGTCTTTCCGGCTGCGTATCGACGCCGGCTCGCTGATGGAGAACGAGAACCAGCTCGGCCTCGCCCACTTCATGGAGCACATGGCCTTCAACGGGACGACCAACATCCCGGAGAACGAACTGCTGCGCATCCTCGAGAGGCGCGGTCTGGCCTTCGGCGCGGACACCAACGCCTCAACCGGTTTCGACGAGACCGTCTACATGCTCGAGATTCCGAACGCCGACGGGGGCACGGTGGACGACGCCCTCCGCATCCTGCGCGAGCAGATGTCAGAGGCCCTGATGGCTCCCGACGCCGTCGAGGCCGAGCGCAACGTCATCGTTGGCGAAGAGCGCCTGCGCAACACGCCGGGCCTGCGGTCGATCAAGGCCCAGCTGGCGCTCTACGCCCCGGGCCAGCGGATTTCCGCCCGCCTGCCCATCGGCGACCTGGAGATCATCCGCACCGCGCCGCGTGAGCGCTTTGTCGAATTCTATGAGGCCTACTACCGGCCGGAGCGCGCCACCTTCGTGGCCGTGGGAGACTTTGACGTCGACGAGATGGAGGCCAAGGTCCGGGCCGCCTTCGAGAGCTGGCAAGGCGAAGGCCCGGCGGGTCCGGAGCCCGACCTCGGGACGGTCGCGCCGCGTGGCCCCGAAACCCGCATCCTGGTCGAGCCGGGGGTACAGTCGTCGATCGACCTGGGCTTCATCCGCAATCCGGACCGCGACCCCGACACCGCCGCCGAGCGCCGCGACAACCTGTATCGCCGCCTCGGCGTCGCCGTCCTGAACCGTCGCCTCGGCGAGATCGCGCGCGCCGACAATCCGCCCTTCATCAGCGCCAGCGGCGGTGAGTTCGAACTCGCCGACAGCTTCGCCGCGGCCTCTGTCTCGGCCCAGTACAACGTCGGCGAATGGCAGCGCGCCCTGGAGGCCATCGAGCAGGAGCAGCGCCGTCTGGTCCAGTACGGCATCTCAGACGCGGAACTGCAGCGCGAGATCACCGCCACCCGCACCGCGCTGGAGAACGCCGTGGCCGGCGCCGCAACGCGCCGCACGCCCTCGCTGGCTGGCTCTCTGGCCGCGACGGTCAACGGCAAGATGGTCTTCAACACCCCGCAGACCAGCCTGGACCTGTTCAACGCCGCGGTCGAAGGTCTGACCGCCGCGACGATCAATGAAATCCTGCCCCAGGTCTTCCAGGGCGAGGGTCCGATGGCGCTCATCGTCAGCCCCGTTCCGATTGAGGGCGGAGAGGCGGCGGTAACCGCCGCGCTGGAGGCGTCGCGCGCCAAGCCGGTGACGGCGCCCGCCGCCCAGGCCGAACTGGACTGGCCGTACGAGACGTTCGGCTCGGCTGGGACGGTGACGGAACGCCGCGAGATCGCCGAGGTCGGCGCGACTGTCGTGACCTTCGCCAACGGCGTCACCCTGACCGTCAAGCCGACCGAATTCCGGGACGAACAGATCCTGGTGCGTGTCGACACCGGCATCGGCGAGCTGGGCCAGCCGACCGACCAACCGACGGTCGAAGGCCTCGGCGCCAACGTCTTCACGGCCGGTGGTCTGGGCAAGCTCAGCGTCGACGAGATGAGCCGAGTCCTGAACGGCCGGGTCTATTCGGCCGGCTTCAGCACGGGCAGCGACCGCTACAGCTTCACCGGAGGCACGCGACCCGCCGACCTGGGCCTGCAGATGCAGGTTCTGGCCGCCTACCTGACCGACCCCGGTCTGCGGCAGGCGCCGTTTCAGGTGCTGAAATCCGCCTATGCCCAGCAGCTCGAGCAGGCCCGCGCCACGCCGGGCGGCGCCTTCGCCGTCGAAGGCGGGGCGCTGCTCAGCAGCGGCGACGCCCGCGACGCCCTGCCCCGTCCCGAGGCGCTGGCGGCGTGGACGAACGATCAGCTGAAGGCCGAACTGACGCGCGGGCTGTCCACCGGCCCGATCAACATCACCATGGTCGGCGACGTCACGGTCGAGGATGCGATCGCCTCGGTCGCCGCCACCTTCGGCGCCCTGCCGCCACGCGGACCGGAGGCCCGGCCGCTGCCCGGCTCGGATCAGAAGCGGTTCCCGGCCCCGACCGGCGAACCCATTGAACTGACCCACACCGGCCCGGCGGAACAGGCCCTCGCCCTCGTCGCGTGGCCGACCACCGACGCCATCGGCGACCGGACCGAGGCGCGCCAGCTCTCGATCCTCAGCCAGGTCCTGCGCCTTCGGGTGCTGGAGGAGATCCGCGAGAAGCAGGCTCTGGCCTATTCGCCGGGCGTAGGCTCCCAGTCGTCGGACGTATTCCCCGACTACGGCCTGATGCTGGTGCAGGGCGAAACCGCGCGCAGCAGCATCCCCGCCTTCTACGCGGCGGTGGAGGCGATCGCCGCCTCGCTCCGGGACGCTCCGCCGACGGAGGACGAGCTGAACCGCGCCCGTCTGCCCGCGATCGAGCGTCTGCGCCTCAGCCAGGCGACCAACGAATACTGGCTGGGCCAGCTGGCCGACGTGGTTGAGCGTCCGTCGGACGTTGAGCAGATCGTCAACCACATCGCGGTGCTCGAGGCGGTCACCCCGGCGGATATCCAGCGCCTGGCGCAGAGGTATCTGACGGACGCCGCGGCGGTGAAGGTGCAGGTGGTGTCGAGCACCCCCGCGGGGACGCCGACCGAATAGCGAAAAAAAGGCCCCGGTCCTTGCGGATCGGGGCCAGTCGCTTCTCAGGATCGTCGACAGAAGCCGACGCGCTCAATCTACGAAAATCGCGATGACGCCCGGCTGAACGCCGGTGTTCAGTTCCGCGTCAGAAAACCCGGCCGCCGACACCGCCGTCGAGAGTCATGGAAGCCCCTGACACCGCCACGCCGGCCTGCTCGACCACTTCCTCGCGGTACTCGGTGTAGATCTCTTCCCTGACCATGGTCAGTATCTTCACGCCGGCGCCGTAGCGGCGCAGCAGCGAGCGTTCGTTGCATTCGCGCTCGGCCCGCTGGGCCCGACACTCGACCCGGCCGCCACGGCCATGCCACAGGGCCTCGCCCTTGCGGCAGTCCATGGTCTGCCCATGCCCGAACTCGGTGTCGCCGGTGTACTCGGCCCAGGAGTACTGCAGCCAGGTGCCCGCCAGGCAGCGGTACAGCTCACCCTCGTAGTCGCCGTGGACGTCGCGGTCCGGGCGCACCTGCGACGCCGGATGGGGCACATTGCGGTCGTCGATGCAGAAGGCGCGGATGACCACCCGCTTCTCCCACCGACGGCGCGCCTCGTAGGGCACCCGGATGACCTGGCGCACGCGGGCGCCCTCGACGGTCAGGCCATTGATCGTGGTCGGATAGGGCTGGTCGACTGTCACATACGCCGAACCGCCGCCCGAGACGAAGACGCTGCCTCCGGCGCGAGCGTTCAGGCCCGCCCGGCTGCGCGCGCCGGCGTCGGCGCTGGCGTTGACGTTCACATTGACGTTGAAGTCGCCGCCGCCACCGCAGCAGGGCGGGGCTGGCGGCTGCTCGCAGCACGGCGGCGGCGGGGGAGGCGGCGGCGGCGGGGGGGGCGGCTCGCAGCACGGCGGCGGGGGCGGCGGGCATATGGGCCCGCATTGCGCCGCGGCGGTTCCGGCGACCGCCGTCACGACGACGAAGGTCGCCACGGCCGGCGTCCAGTTCATGATCCGCACCCGCATGGGCCGACCCTCCAGGTCAATTCATCACGACCCGTGCAAGACGCGGGCCGTTCCAGCCTGCATCTGAACCGCAAAAGCCTTTCGTTTCCGTTGCATTTCGTCCGGCCCGGTCCTTGCGGCAGGCGTCTCAGAGGCGGAGACGATGTTTCACCCTGATACGCAGTTCCTGATCGACCACTGGACGGCCCTGTCGCGCCGGCCGGTGTCGCGCGGGGGAATTCCGGACCGTGCGGCCGTGGCGCCGGACGTCCTCGGCCTGCGTCTGCCGCGGGCCTTCATGGCCCAGCGCACCCGCGACGACGCCGTTATCCGGCTGGCGGGCGGGTGGATCGAGGCTTTCCACGGCGAGCCGCTGAAAGACCGGTCCCTGCTGACCCTGTGGCGTACGGCTTCCAGACCCCTGGTCTCCACCGCCCTTACCCAGACTATTCGCGAAGGACGGCCGGTGGTCGTGGCTGCCCTCGCGGGCAGCGTCGCGGCCCAGATCGAGATCACTCTCCTGCCTCTGCGGGGCCCGTCGGGAGCCCCCGACAGGCTGCTGGGCCTCTACGCGCCAGCTGCGACCCTGTCGTTCGCGACGGACGAGGTCCGCCTTCTCACCGCCCGGGTTTCGATCGGCGTCGGCGACGCCGCGCGGGCGCCGCTCAGCCTTGCGGCGGTCCACGGCCGGCGGATCGCCTGACGCATCACGCCTGCAAGCCGTCCGCGTAACGTTTCCAGTTCTGGACATAGTGGGCGGCCGACGCCTTCAGCGCCTCGATCTGTCCAGGCTCCAGCTGCCTCACCACCTTGGCCGGCTGCCCCATGACCAGCGAACCGTCCGGGATTTCCTTGTCCTCGGTGATCAGGGAGTTGGCGCCGATCAGGCAGTTCTTCCCGATCTTTGCCCGGCCCAGAACGACGGATCCGATGCCGATCAGGGTGTTGTCGCCGATCTCGCAGCTGTGGAGCATGACCATGTGGCCGACGGTGACCCCGGCGCCGATGGTCAGCGGTTCCCCGGGGTCCGAGTGGAGCACGCTGCCGTCCTGGATATTGGTGTCTCGCCCGATCGTGATCGGATCATTGTCACCCCGGATGACCGCCCCGAACCAGATGCTGGCGCCGGGCTGGAGAATCACGTCTCCTATGACGGTTGCAGTCGGTGCGATCCAGTATTCGCCTTGAGGTGGAAGCTGCGGTTTCTTGTCGCCGAGACCGTAAACATTCATCAGAACACCGCCATTTCTGAACACATCAAGGGCTTTAAGCTCTCGTAAACCACGCTAGCATCATAGTGTAGATGTGATTCGAGGCCGCCATTTCGGCACCGGATCCGAAGCCGGATCAAGCCCGGTCCGGTCAGACCCAGGAGAGCGCGCGTGACGCGTTCCGGTCGGCGGGCGTTCCCGCTGGAAGCAGGTTCTTCCTCCGACCCGGGCGGATGCGCCGCGTCCCCTTCTCTCACTACCTTCGTTCGAGGCGATGCTTTTGCGGCATCGCCTTTTTTCATGCCCTGGAGGCGTCCATGACCAAGCGTGCGGCAATCAAGCGTCAGACCCGTGAACTGTCTCGTGAACACGGGATTCTGGATTCGCGGCAGTTCACGGAGGACGCCAAGGTCCGGCGCCTTCCCACCCACGCCGGCTGGTCGCCCTACCCCTCCAACGACGACCGCGACCAGGCCTATCTGAAGACGCTGAAGCCGAAGTCCGACGGTCAGGCCGAGCTGATGACCGCCATCGACCACCACAACATGGTGCTGGCCCTCGGTCCGGCAGGCACCGGCAAGACGTATCTCGCCGTCGCCAAGGCCGTGGAGGCCCTCGAGGCAGGCAAGGTCGGCCGCATCGTCCTGTCGCGTCCCGCCGTCGAGGCCGGCGAGTCGATCGGCTTCCTGCCGGGCGACATGGAGGACAAGCTCGCGCCGTATCTCCGCCCGCTCTACGACGCCCTGTCCGACCGCCTGTCGATGAAGCGGGTCAAGGCGCTGATGGCCGAGGGCCTGATCGAGATCGCGCCCATCGGGTACATGCGCGGCCGCACCCTGAACAACGCCTTCATCGTCGTCGACGAGGCCCAGAACTGCACCTACGTCCAGCTGAAGATGCTTCTGACCCGTCTCGGCTGGCATTCGACGATGGTTGTCACCGGCGACCCGCACCAGTCTGATCTGCTGCCGGGGATTTCCGGGCTGTCAGACATCGCGGAGCGGCTGGCGCCGGTGCCGGACATCGCCGTGATCAAGCTGGCCGAGCGCGACATCGTCCGCCATCCGCTGGTGGCGAGCATGATCGGGGTACTCTGAAAGCTGGATCAGGCCCCTGACCGAACCGCTTCCGGCGCGGCCGAAGGCGGTTTCAGTCGCGCGCCCATCCGGTCGACCAGGGCGAAGACGAACGGATTCAGCGAGATGGACAGAAGGGCCGCCGCGAGGATCAGGTCGTGCGTCTCCCGGCTCATGCCGCCCAGCCGGACGCTGAGCGCGGCGAGGATAAACGAGAACTCCCCAATCTGGGCGAGCGCCGCCGCGACCGTGAGGCTGGTCGCCCGGTCCAGCCTGAACATGGTGGTGATCGCCAGAGCCGCCAGCGCCTTGCCGAGGATCACGATACCCAGCACGCCCAGCACCGCCAGCGGCTCGCGCACCAGGATGGTCGGATCGAACAGCATGCCGACGGAGACGAAGAACAGCACGGCGAAGGCGTCGCGCAGCGGCAGGGAGCGCTCGGCCGCGTTGTGGCCCAGCGGCGAACTGTTGAGCACCAGACCCGCCAGGAAGGCGCCGAGGGCGAATGAGTGGAACAGGGCGTAGGCCACCCAGGCAATGCCCAGGGCGATGGCCAACACGCCGAGGGTGAACAGCTCCCGCGACCGGGTGTGGGCGATGCGCACCAGCACCCACGGCAGGACCCGGGAGCCCACCACGACCATGACGACGCTGAATCCTGCAACCTTGAACAGGGTCCAGCTGATCGAGGCGGCCAGACCGCCGCCGCTCGGAGCTTCGCCCGGCTGGATGATCAGCAGCGGCAGCACCACGAGAGCCAGCACGATCACGAGATCCTCGACGATCAGCCAGCCCATGGCGATGCGGCCGACCTCGGCCTTGACCTGCTTGCGCTCCTCGAGCGCCCTGAGCAGCACAACGGTGGACGCGACCGAAAGCGCGAAGCCCATCAGGACGGCCTCGAGATCATCCATGCCCATCAGCCGGCCCATGCCCCAGCCGAGCCCCGTGGCCGCAGCGATCTGGACCAGGGCGCCGGGAATGGCGATCCTGCGCACCTTCAACAGATCGGCGAGCGAGAAATGCAGCCCGACGCCGAACATCAGCAGGATGACGCCCACCTCCGCCAATTGCGGGGCCAACTCCGTGTCCGCCACAAAGCCGGCCGTATGCGGCCCGACGACCACGCCCGCGACCAGATAGCCGACCAGAGGAGACAGCTTCAGCCGGTTGGCCAACATGCCGAACACGAAGGCCAGCACGAAGCCGCCGACCAGGGTGAGAATCAGGCTGTCGCCATGCGGCATCGGGGCTCCTTCGCGCCTCGAAAAAGGGCTTGTCTCGGGGGGACCTTGACATTTGACGGCTCGCATCGCCCCCGGCAACCCCGGACGCCGGCCCGGCTCGACGCGACACGATTGCCCCTTCGCGCCCGGCGCGCCGCCTGCTAACCGGACGGTCTCACCTTTCAGCGACCCGAATGAAAATCCCACGCATCGCCCTGGCGGCCTACGGCTTCGCCCTCCTGATCATCGTCGTCGACCAATTGACCAAGGCCTGGGTCCTGAACGGGCTTGGCCTGCGCTTCGAGGGCCAGTCGCACCCGATCTGGGCACCGATCTTTAACATCACCCTGGTGCATAACGAGGGGGTCAGCTTCGGCCTGTTCGGCGACGGCTCGGCGCGATGGATGCTCAGCGTCTTCTCGGTCGCCGTCGCCGGCGTTCTGGGCTGGTGGGCCTTGAAGGCCGATCGCCGCCTGCTGGTCAGCGCCATCGGCCTGATAATGGGCGGCGCCATCGGCAATGTGATAGATCGCATTCGCTTCGGCTTCGTGGTCGACTTCCTCGACTTTTCCGGCACCGGCGTCTTTCCGTGGGTGTTCAACGTCGCCGACAGCGCCATCACTATCGGGGTGATCCTGCTCATCCTCGACAGCATCCTGTCCGAAAGGGCGGCCAAGGTTGGCGTCGCCGCCGAAAAGTCGTAATCAGCCGCTTCCTCTAGGGTTTACGCGCGCGCTTCCGGGCGCGCCCAGCCGAGATTGTCCATGCGCCTCACCCGCACCGCCGTCCTGACTCTCGCCGCCTCGGCCCTCGTGCTGGGCGGATGCAGCAGCATGCGCCAGAGCATCGGCCTGACCAAGGTGACGCCTGACGAGTTTCTGACGGTGTCGACCGCGCCGCTGACCGTGCCGCCGGAGTATGGCCTGCGTCCGCCGGCGCCGGGCCAGCCGCGCCCGCAGGAGCTGGCTCCTGAATCGGCCGCCCGCCAGATCCTTCTGGGTCAGCGGCAGGCGGTGACCCGTTCGCCCGGCGAGCAGGTTCTGGTCTCCCAGGCCGGCGGCGACCGGGCCGATCCCCTCGCCCGCTACGTGATCGACGACGAGTTCGGCGATCTGGCCCACAAGGAGGAGGGCTGGGCCAATCGCATCCTGTTCTGGCGTCGTGACGACGCGGCTTCTCAGGCGCCGACGACCACCCAGACCGCCAACGGCGCCGTCACTATCGACGCCGCCAGCGAATACGCGCGGCTGCAGGCGCTGACCGGCGGCCGCGCCGGCATCGTGATCGCGCCGCGCCGCGACACCGGGTTCAAGCTCCCCGGCCTGTAGGGTTCCGGTCACGCACATGAAAGGCCCGGATGCGACCGGCATCCGGGCCTTTCTTGCGTTCAGGCCTTGGCCGCCCCGGCTCTCAAGCCCCGCTCCGCCAGAGCCACGACGGCCACGCCGGCGATAGTCAGGGTCGCGCCGGTGAGAATCTGCGGCGTCAGCACGTCGCCCATGAACAGCCATCCGATCAGGATCGAGACCACCGGCGTGGCCAGAAGGTAAGGCGTGACCCGTCCGGCCTCACGCTTCTGGACCAGCCAGAAGACCAGGGTTGTGGCCAGCACGGACGACACCAGCCCGGCCCAAACGACGCAGGCCCACACCAGGGCGTCTGCGTCCTGGATCGCCTGCACCTGCCCTCGCTCGAACACCGCCGAACCGAAGGCCAGGGTGGGCAGGGCCACCAGCGCCAGCAGGCCCTGCATCTTGAGCGGCGGAATGGAGGTCGTCCGCCGGGCGATCACCGTCGTCATGGCCCAGGCCGCGCTGGCCGCAATCCCAACGAGGATGGCTTTCCAGTCGGTGATGGCGTGCGGGTCCAAGGTCATCCACGCGACACCCGCGAAAGCGACGCCCATGCCGATCAGTGCGTACCGCGACAGACGCTCGCGCAGTAGGATGAAGGCGAACAGGGCGGTGAACGGCACCCACAGCTGCGCCGCCACGGACACCGGGCTGACATCCTGCGCCAGCCAGAAGGCCAGATAGATCAGGCCGTAATGAACCGGCCCGCCAAGCCCGACGATGATCAGCAGGCTCTTCCAGTTCGGAAACGGCGGGCGCACGAACGGGACCAGGCAGATCGCCGCGATGGCGAAGCGCAAGGCGCCGACCAGCAGCGGCGGCATGGTCTCCGTAGCCAGCTTGGCCGCGGCGTTGTTGACTCCCCAGATCACCACCACCGCTACGATGGCGGCGATTTCAATGAGGCTGAGCGGGCTGTGCGGCTTGTCGGGAGTGATCACAGGACGCCTATGCCACGCCCAGCAACGCTCCGCCCCTCAAAGGCGGTAACCGACCGTTTCGACCCGCAGGAGACCGGCCCTAGAACGGGATGTCGTCGTTCAGGTCGTAGCTTTCCTTGGGGCCGCTCGGCTTGTTGGCGCCGCCCGTCGAGAAGCCAGACGAATAGTCGTCGTCTCCACCGCGCGGAGCCCCGCCGCCGTCGCGGCCGCCCAGCATCGTCAGTTCGCCGCGGAACTTCTGCAGCACGATCTCGGTGGTGTATTTCTCGACCCCATTCTGCTCGTACTTGCGGGTCTGCAACGAACCCTCGACGTAGACCGTCGAGCCCTTCTTCAGGTAATTCTCAGCCACCTTGACGATGTTCTCGTTGAAGATGACCACGCGATGCCACTCGGTCTTCTCCTTGCGTTCGCCGGTCGCCTTGTCGCGCCACTGCTCCGACGTCGCGAGCGACAGGTTGGCGACGCGTTCGCCGGAGTTGAGCGTGCGGATTTCCGGGTCCTTGCCCAGGTTGCCGACCAGAATGACCTTGTTGACGCTGCCCGCCATCACCGAATCCTTTTTGTAGGCCCTGACGTGCTTCGTCGCTGGCCGGTTGATTTCTCCGCCGCAACCTAGTCGATTGCGGACAAATGTTCCAGTTTTGTTCTCTACTGCCCTGCTGCAGGCGCCGACGGCGGCTCAGAAGGCGCCGCTACACCGACCGGCCTGCCGGACTCGTCTCTTGAAATAGCGCCCGGCCAGGCGAGGCGCCCGTCTCCGGTCCGGGCCATGAAGATGAAACGGGGCCCATCCAGCGACTTGCTGACCCATATCCCCTCCCGGTCGATAAAGAGGTACTGACCTTGGTAGGCGCCGGTGATCTCCTGGCGGCTGCCGCCATGGCGCAGGAAGTTCAGCCGCATCTCCTCGAGACGCGCGGCGCAATGTTCGAGCTGCGGCTGATCCTCTGCCAGCTTGTTGAAAACAGGCGCTTCGCCCTCGGCGCCGGCCTCCACGGCGAAACAGACGCCCGGCTCGTACGGAGCCTCGACCGACTGGCTGCAGGCCGCGACGGCTGCCGCGCCGGCGCCGATCGCCAGCAGAAAGGAGACACGAGTCATCAACGGAGATCCGGGAACTGGCAGCTTCGATCCTGTTCGACGAGGGTGCGGAAGCGATTGTTGTCGGGCGATTGTTCCACTCGCCGGGGCACGAGCCTCAGGGTCGTGTTGCCCCAACGACCGTAGAGCGCGTCGCCGGGGCGAACGCAGGTGCCGGAGTAGAGCGCCTGCACACAGGCGTTGAGGGTCATGTTCGAGGACAGGGCGCGCCAGTCGGCCCCGGTGTGGCGCAGGCACTGGGCGCCCGAGGCGGTCTGCACCGGCGGCTGTTCGGGCTGGCCCGGCTCAATGGCTCCGGGCGCGGGCTCCGGCTCTGCGGTGGCGACATCCGCCGGCGGTTCGATCACAGGCGCGGCCGGCAGGGCGACCAGCGCTCCCGTTTCGTCGACGCCGACATCGAGAGCATCCGTCGCCACCCCGTTGCGGCGGGCGCAGTCGGCCAGCGTCGCCATGCCGGCGAACTGCCCGTCGACATAGCAACGCAGTTCGCGGGTCGTGTTCAGCTCAGGCGCGTCGGCGACATCGACCGTCAGCCCACCTTGCGCGGCGGGCGGCGGGGCGGAATCGCGGTCGCGTCCCGCCGAAAAGACCAGCGTGATCGCCACGGCGGCCACAACCGCCACGCCGGCTCCGATGGCGATGAGTGTGCGGTTGTCCTGGGGCATGGAAGGCTCGCGCGGCTGGAGAGTCCAATAACCCCGGCGGGCCATGCCGCGTCAACGACCTTCGTCCTTGATCGCCCTAGCCGCCGAGACGCGCGAGAGCCGCCTGATAGTTGGCCAGCTGGTTGGTCAGATAGGCCGGAACCGGGCCATTGGCGGCGGCGGAGGCGCTGGCGCCCGGGTCGAGCGAGCGGTAGGCGTCGCGGACCGCCTTCATGGCCGCCTGCAGGCGTTCGCCGGCGGTCTTGATCGACGCGGCGTCAGTGAGGCGAAGGCTGCCCGGCAGATCGAGGCCAAAGGTCTTGCGCACATCGTCGCCCGCCGAGGCGCCGATATAGCCGGATGAAAGACCGAGGCCTGCCAAGGCGTCGCGGCCGGTCTCTCCGGCGGTCAGCACCGCGCCGGACTTTCCATCGCGCGCCATGATCGACAGGCGCTGGAAGCCGCCGGTGGTGGTGGTGATCTCGCCCTCCTTGCCGGTCACCGAGCCGCCTTCGGAAGCCACCGTCACCTTGAGCTTGCCATTCGAGGCTATCTCGATCTTGCGGGCCAGTGTGGCGAGGGTGTCCTTGGCGGCGATAGTGACCGAGACCGAACGGCCACCGTCGGCCGGGCTGATATAGAACCGGTCGCCGACACGAAGCGAGGTCGCGTCGATCAGACGTTTCGAATCGCTCTGGTCGATCTCGCCTTGGGGCAGGCCCAACCGGTCCAGGACGCTGGCGCCGCCGGAGGCCACGGCCAGAGTCAACGGACGCGCCTGGTCGCCATCGCCGGACCAGGTCTTCTCGTATTCGACCGCCCCGGTCATAGGGTCGAGCCGCACCAGATACCCTCTGGTCGGATCCTCTGCATCCGCCACTGGATCGCGATCGGCCACGCCTGTGATCCAGACCTTGCCGTTATGAACCTTGACGTCGGCGGCGCTATCCTCCCCCGCCCCGCCGTACCAGGTCGTTCGATCGGCGGCCGAGGAGGTGAGATCCCCCGACAGGACCGTCACGAAGACATCCCGGCCTCCGGAGTGAGCCGTGGTCGCGGTTCCCGCTGACAGGCCGCTGTCGCGGCTCGCGCCGGTGACCACGACCTGTCCTCCCGAGACCGCGACCCCGCAGATCTCGCCACTGATCTCCCCGAGGTCACGGGCCGACGCCAGCGTCGGGACGCCCTCCGCGTCGAGGGTGAAGTGGCGCACGACGGCGCGGCCGTTCTCGACGCCGGCCGTGTAGAGGTTCGCGCCGTCGACCGTCACCGCGTCGACACTGTCGTCGCTGCTCGTCCCGAACTGGGTCGCAGCTATGGCCTTGGAGACGATGCCGGCGGTCGGGTACGGCTCTCCCGCCTTGAAGGCCTGGACATAGCCGTCCCAGCCGCCGACCGCGGCAGCGCCCGTCACGGCCGATTTCGCGCGGCCGCCGATATAGACGGTTCCGTCGGCGCCAAAGCTGACCGATGTCGCCTCGTCGGCGGCGCGGGCGCCACGGCGCTGGCTCCAGAGCTCGAGGCCTTCCTTGTCGAACACCGTGACGAAGCTGTCGGCGACCTCGGCGACATCACCGGTCTTGCCCGCATCGGCCGCCGTGGTGTTGAGCGCGCCGGTGACGGATCCCGCCACCGCCACGTCGCCGTTCGCATCGATCGCGATGGCGTAACCGTTAGCGGTAGACGCCGCACCGAGCGTCCGGGTCGCCACCAACCGACCGGCCGTGTCGTACTTCATCAGGGCTACGTCCCGCAGACCCTTGATTGGCTGGGTGTCGGGCCCCGCCGTGACATCCGCCACAATCCACAGCGAACCGTCAGGCCCCGTGGCGCTGGCGCGGACGTTCTCGACGCCGGAGGGCAGCGCGTCCTGCGACAGCCGCCCCGCGACCCATTGGGTTTCCCCAACACCGCCGCCTGTGGGCTGGGCCGCCGTCCCGCCGTCGCTCTGGAATTTCAGCAGCTGGGCTCCGCCTTCGGCGCCGGCCGACTGGACCACGTATACGGCGTCGGACGCTTCCGGGGCGGTGAAACCCACAGTCTCCGTCGACGTGCCGCGGATGACCAGGGCCCATTTGTCCGGCCCTGCCGGCAGAGTCACCGCCTTGCCGTTCACCTGAATGGTCTTGGCCTCGGCCTTGATCTGCTCGCGCCCGATCCGGGTCTGGAATCCGGCCGCTTCCAGCTTGCTGTTGATGTGGTCCAGGACGGCGCCGAGCGTGCGCGGCGTCCCGCCCAAGTCGGCGAGATCGATCGGCACCGCCGTCGTCTGTGAACCGTCGATCCCGACCGGCACCTTGATCGTGATGCTGAAGCGGGTATCGCCTTGGAAAGCGGCCACCGGCGAATCGACCGAGCCCTCGTGGATCGGGCCCGTGATCGACCGGGCGCTATCGCGCGGCACCGCCGCGGTGGTCTTGCTCGTCATCTTCGACGTGCCCTGGACCATGCGGATGTCCTCGAACTCCGCGGTGGACAGCCATGATCCGACCTCGGCCAGCCCCGCCGAGAAGCGCTTGCCCAGTTGCGCCAGTTCGAGACTGCTGACGCCCTTCGTCGCCGACCGGTTGACCAGGGCGTTGAGCGTGTCGAGCCCCTGATAGAGGGCGAAGAGCTTCCGGTAGTCCGCAGACGCCGTTCTGGTGTCGAGCTGGGCGGCGTCTTCGTTGATGAATTTCCGGCCGCCGAGTGCCGCACGCACGAGGGCGTCCGCCTTGGGAGGGTCAACGCTGGTGGACCACGGCGGCGTCGGCTGCTTTCGCGCGGCCTGCCTCAGCGTGGCGGCCGTCGTCGCGTCCAGCGCCAACGGCGCCGTGCCGCCGAACAATCCCAGAAGATAGCTGTTGTTGATCACGCCGGGCTCCCGGCCGCGAGTGTGACGGGACGGGCGTAATGAGGTCTTAACATCCGTCCGCAGAGCGACTCCGAGCGCGACTCAGGGAACAATGACCGCCGGCGACGGTTGAACCCTCGCCGTTGAAGCAGGAGACGTGCGTCATGTCTGCCTTCGTCGAAGCCCTGAGATCGTTGCTCGCCCTGTACGGATTCGGCCACCGCGCCCAACGGCGGAGGCCTGCGCCCGTCTACATTGGCCGCCCGGGGGCCGGCCGGATCTGAGGCCTATCCGCCCCGGAACAGCGACAGGATGACCTGCGGCGCCTGGTTGGCGATCGACAGCGACTGCGCGCCCAGCTGCTGCTGAACCTGCAATGCCTGCAACCTCGCGCTTTCCTTGGCGAGGTCGGCGTCGACGAGATTGCCAATCCCGGATTCCAGCGTGTCGACCAGCTTCGTCACGAAGCTGTTGTGGGCCTCGATCTGCTTGGCTTGGGCGCCGATCTCGCCGAGTGAGGCGTTCAGCTGGGTGATCGAGTTGTCGAGCCGGGTCAGGGCTTGGGTCGCGCCGGTGATCGTCAGCAGGCTGTCCGACATCGACAGCTCGATGATCGAGCCGCTCAGGCTGAGATCCTTGGCCGACAACGTCACGAACGAGGTAGCGTCGGCGTTGGCGAGGAAGCGAATGCCCGAGGTCAGCGTCCCGTTAAGAATGTTGCCGCCATCGAAGGTCGCATTGTCCACGGCCGAGGCGATCGCCTTCAGAAGGGCCTGGAAGTCGGCGTTGAGCAGTTCGCGCGACTGGGTCTTCAGCGACGTGTCCTTCGCCGCGACGACCTTTTCCTTGAGCTGGTTCAGCAGGTCGGAGACCGATTCGCCCGCCGACAGCGCCACGTCGGCAATCGAGGTGGCCCGGTCGAGGCTCTGCTTGACGGCGCTCAGCGCCCCGACATCCGCCCGCTGCTGCTGGGCGATGGCCCAGATGGCAGCGTTGTCCTTCGCGCCCTGGACCTTCAGCCCGGTCGAAATCCGGCTCTGGACGTCGCCCAGCCGCTCATTGGTGCGCGTCAGATTCTGCAGCGCGATCGCGGCGGAAGTGTTGGTATGGACGCTGTTCGTCATCCGACTCGGCCCTCAAGGTTTGGCCAAGGCTATGGGGCGAACCGTGCACACATGGTTAACGGCCGCTAACCACGCGTTTCAACCGCGCAGATCGCTCCTGCGCGGCGGTATATTGCAGTTACGCTGGTGCGTCAGGCCTTGGTGTCGATCACCGAGCCGGCGCTGTACTCGACCGCCTGCATCAGGTCGACGACCTGTTCGCGGGGCAGTTGCTTGACGACCTCGCCGGTAATCCGGTCCAGCGTCTTGTAGATAAAGGACCCAGACTGCGGCCCCTCCTCGATTATCAGCCGGTAGCGGGCGGCGCGCTCGGCCTCCTGCGCGAACCGGGAATCGTGGAAATCGCCGCTCGCGGTGGACGCGGCGGCGGGCGGAACGGCGCCGGCGCCGATGGGGTCTATCTTGGCATTGCTCTGCATCTCTCCTTCCGCCGGCGGTTAGCCGGCGTCTCCGTGGTGCGGCCCGGATCGGTCGGGCGGAGCCGCGAGGCCCCGCCCTTCCGGTCGATCCTTAGCGGAACAGTCCGAGCAGGATGGAGGTCGAGGAGTTGGCGATCGACAGCGCCTGCACACCGAGCTGTTGCTTGGTTTGCAGAGACTGCAGTCGGGCGCTTTCCTTGGCCAGATCGGCGTCGACCATGTTGCCGACACCGGCTTCGATGGTGTCCTGCAGCTTGCCGACGAAGGTCAGGTGGGTCCCGAACGACTTGGAGCCGGTGCCCAGGCGAGCCAGGGAGGCCGAAACATTGTCGATCGAGGCGTTGACCAGCCCCAGGGCCGTGGTGGCCAGGGTCGAGGTGCCGATGGTCGTGGTGGCCGCAACCGTCACGTTGGCGCCGCCCAGCGACAGGTTTTCACCCGCGGCCTTGATGGTGGAGCCGGTTGTGTTGGCGAGGGCCTTGTAGCCGTTGGTGCCGGTCGAGTTGTCCAGCAGATTGACGCCGTTGAACTTGGCGTTCGACACCACGGTGGCGATCTGGTCACGAATGGCCTTGAAGTCTTCATTCAGGGCCGAGCGAGCCGAGGTCGTCAGGCTCTTGTCGGTGGCCGCGAGGGCCTTTTCCTTCAGCTGGCTGAGCAGGTCGGCGACCGACTCACCAGCCGAGAGGGCGACGTCCAGGGCCGATTGGCCGCGGTTCAGGCTGTCCTTGACCGCGTTCAGGGCGCCGATTTCAGCGCGCTGTCCCTGAGCGATGGCGTAGATAGCGCCGTTGTCCTTGGCGGACGAGACGATCTTGCCGGTGTTGATGCGGTTTTGAACCGTGCTCAGTTGGCTGTTGGTGACCGAGAGGTTCTGCAGGGCGATCATCGCGCCCACGTTCGTGTTAACGCTGTTCAGCGCCATGGCACGTAGTCCTTCTTTCAAGGTGTCCGGCGCCATTTTGGCTGCCGGGAGCATTTTGCTCGGCTGTATCGCAGCAAGGACGGGACCAGCGCCGGATCCCCCGTGCCACGGCGAGTTTCGTTGAATTCGCTAGGTTAGATCCTGTTAAGCACGTCCGCCGCCCGGCAGAATGTGCCGGGGGCCCGGCAGGATTTGCCGCCTGGCCCGGCAGAAGGTGCCTGGACTCGCGCAGGGCGAGCTCAAGGGCGCGGCGCCGCTTCTGCGCGCCAGCGGTCCTGCAGCGCCCGCTCGGTCAGCAGGGTCACCACCGCCAGGGCGCGCGCCGCATCGCATTCCGCGAGTCGTTGGCCCCGAGCTATATAGGAGACCTCGAAGTCAGGCAGGGTCGGCCGTTCCGGCAGTCGGTCCAGCCGGCAGGGTGTCGTGACCACCGACGGCAGGTTCAGCCTCGGGGGCGGCGCAGATGCCGGGGGCGAGGCGGCACAGCTCGCGATCATGCCCAGCAAGGCGAGCGGCGCGAGCCTGATCCAGGGGTTGTTCAGCGTCATTGGAGCTCCTCGCCCCGGCCTCGGCGCGGGCGGTGGCCCGGCCGAGATCCAGGGCCTGTCGATGATGGGTTTCGAGACGGCGGGCCTGAACGGCGGCGCCGGCGACCTCGAGACGGCGGGTGGCCGCGTGGGCCTCGGCCATCTCGGCGCGGACCTCCGCCGCCTCCAGCCTCCGGTGGGTACGATCGAACGGGTCCCAGCGGAATCCCAGCGTCTGCACGAGGAGAATGAGCGCGGCGACCGCGAGGAGGCCCGCAATCAACCAGCCGGCCGGCTTCAGCATGAACGGCAGGATGGGGATCCTCATGGGAACACCTTCCGGTCGAGTTCGAAGTGAGGTCCGTCCCGCAGCGTCGGCCAGTCGCCGCCCCAGACAATGGCCGTTCCCTGTCGGGCGGCCGCCGCCTTGAAGGCTGCGGCGATGCGCGGATAAAGCGGCCAGTCCCAACGCACCTGACCATCGACCATGGCCGCGATGTCGATGGCGTGGCCGGTCAGGTGGCGGGAGTGTTTCGTGCGGCTGGCGCCGGCCCGGACCAGCGCGATCTGCCGTTCCTTCGTCCGCAAACCTTCGGTGACCATGAAGTCGACAGGGCTCAGGGCGATGGCCTCGCGCGCCAGGGCGACCAGCCGGGGATGAACCCCGTCCAGCCGCTTCAGCGAGCGTGTGGAGAGACGGAAACCCATCAGCGTCCCTCCTCGCCCGACGGCGGCCGCAGCGATCGGAGGCTGGCAATCAGCTGCTGGGCCGTCGGCGCGACAAGATACAGGATCATGGTCAGGGCCAGCAGGGCCATCAGCCCCTTGGCCAGCGGAAGCGCCGCCTCCGGCGGAGTCAGGGCGATCAGGCGGTCCAGCAGCAGCCAACCGGCGCCGGTGCTGGCGAACACATAGAGCCTGCGCCAAAGCCAGCGGCCTTCCGCCAGCGGAGAAGGCGTGACCGGGGTGTCGGTCGGCTCGCTCATCGTTCGTCCTCCCGCTCGTCGACGGGACGGCCGCGAAGGCGGCGCTGGGCGCCCACCTCGGCATAGAAATCGTCGTCCGAGAGGCGGACCGGGGCCTCCCAGGCATCGAAGTCCAGCAGGATGGGATCGACCTGATTGCGGTGTCGGGTCATGGCGCTCATCCTTGGGCGATCAGCCAGACACGGCCGGCCGCACCCGGGCCGCCAGCGCCACCCGCGGTTTCACCAGCTCCTCCGCCACCGCCGCCGCCGCCGGCCGAACCGCCGCCGCCGCCGTCATGACCGCCGCCCGAGGCTGTAGATCCGCCACCGCCGCCACCGCCACCGGCCCAATAGAGCGTCGGCAGGGGTGACGCCGACCCGGCTGCTCCCGGCGCTCCCGCCCCGCCCGCGCCGCCGATCGCCTTGAGCGCCAGCACGCCGCCGTCGCCACCGGCCCCGCCCGAGCGGACAGTTCCCGCACCGTCGAGACCGCCCCCGCCGCCGCCTCCGCCGGGCGCATCCGGTCGGTCGAGGCTCTTGCCGGCCGCCGCCGTGGCTGTGACGCTGGAGGCTCCGCCTCCGTTGGAGTTGGGAACACCGGCCCCCGCGACACCGGCCGCGCCACTGACGGCTCCCCCCAGGCCGCCGCCGCCCCCGCCCGTGGCGACCAGCAGGATCGTCGAGCCCAGGTAGATGGCCGAACCGCCGCCACCGGCCCCTGCCGTCGCGACTCCGCCCGCGCCACCAGCGCCCACGGCCACGCTCAGGCCTGACGCCAACTGGTCGGCCGGCCAGACTCCGCGGCCGACGCCGCCCGCGCCGCCGCCGCCGCCGCCGAACCGCGACCCGACGGCGCCGAACGCCCCCGATCCTCCTCCGCCGCCGCCGCCGATGGCTACGGCCTCGATCGTCCGCGCCCAAGCCGGCACGGCGTAGCTGCCATTGGCCGTCAGGACCGTCACCGCGCGCCGCGTGGCGCCCACGTCGAAGCTGACCCGTCCCGAGGCTCGATCCACGGCCCAGACGTTCCGCCAGGTCGAGCCGTCGGCGCTGACCTTCAGCCTCAGGTCTTCGTCGCCGATCAGCCCGAGCTCGGCGCGCCCGGCCCAAGCGCTCTGGAAGAGCAGCGACAGGACATCGGCGGGTCCTTCCTTGTTGAAGGTCAGACGTAGGTCGCCGTCACCTCCGTCGCCGCCCTCCAGCGCGGTCCACAGGGCCTTGTTGAGGCGGGCCGCGAACGGATTGAGCGCGTCCGCGGTCGTTCCGAGACCGAGCCGGGTCAGACTCTGGATCACGTCCAGACGTTCGCCGAGCGGGACCCAGCCCCCGCCTTCGCGCACCACCACCTCGCCGGCGTCGAGCACCAGGGCCACCAGCCCCTCCGGAACCTCGACGACGGTCCAGCCGCCCGCTTCGGCACGGAGCAACGCTCCCTCGGGCCGGCCGCTCCATGCGGCTCCGGCCGGATCCGCGGGCAGGATGTACAGGGCGCCGTCCGGCGGAGCCGCCGGCTGGGTGGGCTCCGTACGGCTGACGACAGCCGTCTGGACCACGGCGTCGAGCCGGGTCAGGGCCTCGTTCAGCGTTACATGTTTCTGCATCTGGCCCGCCGCCAGATAGGGAAGGCCGAGGCGGGCGGTCTGGTCGTCGCTCATTAAAAGTCTCCGAAAACTCTTCGGAGATCAGTCTGCGCCCGCCCGCTCCTGCGGCGCGTTCAGGACGCTCGGCCGCGCGTCATGTCGTGTCAGATCAGAGACTTGGGTCGGAAAAGATTGCGGACTGGCGCCGAAATGCCAGCACTCGATAACGGTGGTCAGTCGTGCAGATAGGCCACCCGCCGCAGCCCGCCCCTGCGCCGCATCTCGGCCACGTGCCGTTCGTGCTCGCCAGACGCCCGCGCCTCCCGTTCGCTGGCCTCGACCCAGTGGGTGGTCTCGATGTCCTTCTGCAGCGCCTTCGCCGCCATCAGGTGGCCGGGGAACAACACGTCGACCACGCTGGGCACGAAGTCTAGAAACGGCACCTCCCCCACGGCCGTCGTCAGGCTGTCCAGCCCGAGGTAGCCCAGCATCCGAACCACGGTGGCCGGCGAGGCCTTGACCCGCGCCGCCTGGATCAGCAGCCAGCCGGCCGCGCCGAGGGTGTAGGCCGTACCCACCACCGGCACCCACGTCAGCAGGCCGTCGAGGCCGATGCCGAATGGACCGATGCCCACCGCCCGATCCGAGAGCTTCTTCACGCCCTCGACATTGGTCCAGATTTTCTCGATATCGCCGATGGTTCGTCTGGCCATTCAGCCCTCCCGAAGCGAGACCGTAACGCGCCATGACGCCGCCCGTTCAACAATTCAGGCAAGGCCTGCGAGGGTGGCGGCGACGTTGGACGCCCACCGGCAGGGTCGATGTCCTGATCCGACTCGCGCTGGCGGCGCCGTTGGGCCTTGGACTCTTTGCGGTGGGCGGCATCGGCCATCGCTGGTTCGATATCCTCGCCCAGTTCACCGCGCCGGCGTTGGTCGCGACAGCGGTGTTGAGCCTGCTGCTGCTCCTGGCCCGGCTGAAAGTCGCGGCCCTCCACGGGCTGGCGGCGTGCCTTGCCCTGCTGATAGCCGTCGGCCCGCAGTGGTTTCCCGCCGGGCCCGAGGCCGATGCGCGCGCACCGGTCGTGCGGCTGTACTCGGCCAATCTCTACTATCTGAACGACGATGTCGCCGCGATCCGCGCCTCGATCGAAGAGGCCGACGCCGATGTGGTGGTGCTGATCGAACTCGGCCGCGACGCCGCAACCCGGATCGATGAGGTGCTGGAAGGCTATCCCCATCGCGCCGCCTCGATGCGGATGGACCAGACACGGGGGCCATCCCGGTCGGTGATCGGCTCCCGCTATCCACTGACGGCCCTGGCCGACCCTCCCGATGGCCTTCACGCAGTCGCGGCCGTGGCGCGGACTCCGTTGGGCCGGTTGAACATCGTAGGCGTTCATCTGACCCGGCCGTGGCCTTTCCAGGAACAGTGGGGCCAGATCAGCCAGACCATAAGCCTGCAGAAGGTGGTCGACGGCCTGACCGGACCGGTCGTCGTCGCGGGCGACTTCAACAGCGTGTCGAGCGCCCGCATTGGCAAGCAGGTGAGGCGCGACCTCGGCCTGCATCCGGCGCCGGGGTTTCCCGGCACCTGGCCTGCCGCCGCGCCCGCCGCACTCGCCATGACCATCGATCAGGTCTACGCCACGCCGGATCTCGCCTTCGTGCGCCGTCGGCTTGGCCGCCCGAATGGCTCTGACCATCGCCCGGTGGTGACGGAGTTCACCCGCGCTGCTGACTGACCAAGGCCCGCAACCGCTCCGCGTGCCCGGCAGCGGGGAAGTCGTCGGCGACCCACGCCTCCTCGAAGGCCTTGAGCAGGCGACCCGTCTCCGGACCCGGTTCGACGCCCAGCCTGGCGAGATCCCGTCCGCCGACCGGCAACGGCGGCCGTGTCCAGCCCTCAGCGAGCGCCAGCAGCCTTCGGGCGTCGACGGCCCGGTCCGGAGCCTCGGCCCACCGGCGGCGGACCGCGTCCGAGAAGGCCCGCGCGCCGTGGCCATACAGGGCGGCGCGAGCCTGCCGATCGGTCATCGACAGGCTGATGGCGGGGAGCACCAGAGCGGCGTAGACCAACCGGTCGCGCGTGGCGTTGGGGAAGCGCAGCCGGGCGGAGGCTTCCCGGACGACGGCGTCATCAGGCGGGAGCAGCATCATCAGCCGAACCACGGGTTCGGCGCCTTGCACGACCGCGGCCTCGAACAGGGGCGTGAGGCGCGCCTCCGGCAACACCTGCGCGAGCACGCCGGCCTCGGCCATGGCGGCCACGGCGGCGCGGGGATTTTCCGCCGACAGCAGCTTCATCAGCTCGCTGGAGACCCGCTCCGCCGAAAGGCGGCTCATACCGGGAGCGAGGTCGCGGCAGGCGGCGAGCGCCGCGGCGTCCGGCTCCCCGCGCCCGTACCAGGCGTGGAAGCGGAAGAAGCGCAGAACGCGCAGGAAGTCCTCGCGGATGCGGGTCTCGGGATCGCCGACGAAGACGATCCGACCGGCCAGCGCGTCAGCGACGCCCTTGCCTGTGGGATCAAACACCTGCCCCTCTGCGTCGGCGTAGAGGGCGTTGAGGCGGAAGTCGCGACGGGCGGCGTCCTCGGCCCAATCGTCGGTGAAAGCCACTGTGGCGTAGCGCCCGTCAGTCGAGACATCGCGGCGCAGGGTGGTGATCTCGAACGGTCTGCGCTCCGCCACGGCCGTGACCGTGCCATGGGCGATGCCGGTCGGGACGGCCTTCAGCCCGGCCGCCCGGATGGCTCGCTCGGCTTCTTCCGGCCTCAGGGTGGTGGCGATGTCGATGTCGGCCACAGGTCGCCCGATCAGGGCATTGCGCACGCAGCCGCCGACGAAACGGGCGCAGCCCGGCCCTCCGGAGGCTTCAAGCGCGGCCATCACGGCGCGTGTGGCTGCGGCGGTCAGCCATGGCTGGTCTGAGAGGCGGTGCGTCACGCGGCGTCTTCGTCGACGGCGGCGGCGGCTTCGCCCTCGTCGCCGTAGAGCCGCGCGCGCAGGGCCCGTACGATGGCGGCCGTCGCCCCCCAGATGTAGCGCTCGCGCCACGGCATGGCCCAGAACCAGCGCCGCGGGCCGCTTTCGGGATCATAGAAGTCGCGGCGATGGTTGGCCGGGTCCATGAGGAAGTCCCACGGCGCCTCGAACACCTCGGCGACCTCGTCGGGCGACGGGAACACCACCGGCGATTCGGTCAGCCAGCCGACCACGGGCGTGACCAAGAATCCGGTGACGGTTTCGTACCCGTCGCCGATCCCCAGCACCTCGACGCTGTCGGGCGCCAGCGCCACCTCTTCCCATGCCTCGCGAAGGGCGGCCTGGGCGGCGGTTTCGCCGGGATCGAGCCGCCCGCCGGGGAAGGCGATCTGCCCCGTGTGACTGGCGAGGCTGTCGGAGCGGCGCGTCAACAGCACCGTCGCGCCTTCGGGCCGGGCAATGACCGGAACCAGCACGGCCGCCGGCCGCAGCGTCTGGCCGGGCCGGGCCGTGTCGGGGTTCAGATCGAAATCGGACCGCAACGGAACGCCATCCGGCCGCCAGCTCGAGGCCGGTGAAAGCCGTTCGACAAGCCTCTGGCGCAGAGAGATGAGGCTCATGCGACGTCGGCTCCGGGCGGGCCGAGCGCGAACGCCTCGCCGCGAGAGCGGACCACTAGTCGGTCCTCCTCGACCTTCGCCCGTTCAACCAGCTCATAGAACACCGGCCGGACGATGCGGGCCCAGAGATCCGCACGGATGTGCAGGGCGGGCGACGGCTCGCCCGTAACAGGGTCCGTGTCTACCCGGATCGGGTGATCCCGCCCGGCCTCGACCACATCGCCGACATCCGTCGTGAACGACAGGGTGCCTTCCACCCCGGCCACAGCAACCGCCCGGAACGGCAGATCCTCGACCCGGATCGTCAGCTTCTCGACTGGGGTGACGAGGCAATAACCGTCGGGGTCCTTGCGCAGCACAGTCGAGAACAGGCGCACGAGTTCGGGTCGGCTGATCGGCGAGTTTTCGTGCAGCCACGTCCCGTCGCGCCGGATGAGGATATCGATGTCGCCACAATGGGCCGGGTTCCACAGGTGCACGGGGGGCAGGCCACTGCCCGGCGGCTGCGCCGCCTCGGCGACAGAGGCCAGTCCAGTCTTGCTGTCGGCGGGGACGGGCATGGATGCAGACTTAAGGTTCCCGGCCGTGCTGGCAATCCTCTATCCGCCGTTCCAAAGTCAGGCCGGCACGACCGCTCCGGCCGCAGCGCTTTCACCGCGCCAGAGAACGCGCCGCGGATCGACCGGACCGGGCAGGCGCACATCCGGCGCCGCCTCGAAGCCGAAGCGGCCGAAATAGGGGGCGTCGCCGACCAGCAGCACGCCCCGTCCCGCGTCTGCGGCCCAGGTCAGGCAGGCCTGCACCAGCTCGGCTCCCAAGCCAGCCCTCCGGTTGTCAGCGGCGACCGCGATCGGCCCGAGGAACAGGGCGGGCCGGCCGCCCACCGTGATCGACCACAGCCGCACCGAGCCGAGCAAGGTCGCGCCATCGCGCGCCACGAACCCAACCGCCACGGTCGCGCGCTCGCGGAGGCGCTCGGCGGTTTTAGCGAAGCGGCCCGGGCCGAAGGCGGCCAGCACCAGCGCCTCAATTGCGAGGACGTCGGCGGGAAGTTCCGCATCGATGTGCGGAACGGGAAACGGGGCGGACGTGGCGGACATGGGCGCGCGCACCTAAGGGCCCCGCGCCGGCGAATCAACCGGATTTCGAGAAATCGGGCGCGCGTTTCTGGCTGAAGGCCATGAAAGCCTCCATCGCTTCCGGACTCGACATCTGGCTGCCAAAGGCCTCGCCCTCGCGCTGCATCAACGCCCACAGGGCCTCGGCGTCGCGCATCAGCCTCTTCGTCTTGCGGATCGAGTTGGGCGCACGGGCCGCCAATTTGCCGGCAAGTTCGGCAGCCGTCGCCTCGACCTGATCAGCCGCGACCGCACGATTGGCGAGCCCCCAGGCCACCGCTGTCCGCCCGTCGATGGGTTCGCCGAGCGCGAACATCTCGAACGCCCGGCGGTGTCCGATCGCCGCCGGCAGCAGCATCGAGGACGCCGCCTCGGGCGCGAGGGCGAGATTGATGAAGGGTACGGACAACAGGGCGTCCTCCGCCACCACCACCATGTCGCAGTGGAGCAGCAGCGTCAGGCCGATGCCGACCGCTCGCCCCCGCACCGCCGCCACCGCCGGCTTGTCCAGGTCCGCCAGCGCCTTGAGGAAGCGGAACACCGACATGTCCAGAGGCTGCTGACCGCGCGAGCCGAGAGCGATGAAGTCGGCGATATCGTTTCCGGCCGAGAAGCTGTCGCCCTGGCTGCGGAACAGAAGCACCCGCACGCTATCGTCTGTACGAGCCCGCTCCGCCGCGTCCGACAGGGCGGCGTACATGGCCTGGGTGATCGCGTTCTTCTTCTCGGGCCGGGCGAGCGTCACGGTCAGGACCCCGCCGGCGAACTCTGTCTGGATGTGGTCGGTCACGCCGCTGGTCCCTGTCTGTTTGCGGTCCACCAGTCCACGCCGTCGGCATCCCGGCTGCGGGAGGCGCGGCCCCGGTGGAGCAGGTAGTTGAGGTGCGCCACGCTCTCGCCCGTGGCCATGCTCCGCACCCCGTCGCCGACCGGGCGTGCGAACAAGGCGGGAAAAACATCGACCGCCCGGCAGGGCGTACGCAAGGTCCGCTCCAGCCGCTTCAGGGCTGCGAGGTGCCCACGGATCAGCGCCTCAAGACGCGCCTGCACGCCGCGGAACGGCTCCCCGTGGGACGGCAGGACCAGCACCTCGTCCGGGAAGACGGTCTTCATCCGTTTCAGCGAGGCCAGCCAGTCCCCCAGAGGGTCGGCGTCCGGTTCCGTCGGCCAGACGGAGACGTTGGATGAGATTTTCGGCAGGATCTGATCCCCGCCCAGCACGATCCCGTCAGCTTCGCGCCACAGGCAGGCGTGCTCCGGACTGTGACCTTCGCCGACGACGACGCGCCAGTCCTGACCGCCGATCCAGACCCGACCGCCTTCGCGCATCCGCGCAAACCCCGCCGGCATCGGCGAGACGAAGCGCCCGAACTGGCCGTACCCCGTTCGATAGCCTTCGACCTGCGCGTCATCCCAGCCGGCCGCTCGATAGAAGACCGCGCCTTCTTCCGGTGCGGCCTGTCCGGTGTCGGCCAGCAGCATCCGGGCGGTGACATATTCCAGCCGTGCCATCTCGAGCGGCGCCTCGAACCGCGCACACAGCCAGCCGGCCAGTCCGATGTGATCCGGATGCATGTGGGTGCAGATGACCCGGGTCACAGGACGGTCTTCCAGCGGCCCGGTCAGAAGGCGCTCCCATTCCTCGCGTGTCGCGGCCAGGTCCAGTCCCGTGTCCACGAGCGCCCAGCCTTCACCATCGCGGACGGCGTAGACGTTGATGTGATTGAGGGCGATCGGCATCGCCAGCCGCATCCAGAGGATATCGGGCGCGACTTCTACAGCCTCGCCGGACCCGGGCGGCGGGCCGAACGGATAGATCAGGCCGCGCACCTCGCGCGACGTCCTCCCGCTGTCCGACAATGCGACGCCGTCCGCCAACGTCCGTCTCCAATCGCAACTTAGGCAGGATAGGCCCAAGCCGGGAGGCCCGTCCAGCACCCTCGACTCTGTCGCCTTGACCCCGCCACAACCGGCGGCCAAGGATTCCCCGACGATTGCCCTTCCCGGAGTTTCACCGTGTTCCACAAGAAGTTGCTTGCGCTGATCGGCGGCGCGATGGCGCTGACCCTGCTCGCGGCCCAGCCCGTTCTGGCCCAGGATCCTCCGGACACGCGGGGGGGAGACGAAGTCTCCGACCGCGCCAGCGGCACCATCCGCGGAGACCGCGTCCTGCCCGGCCGGATGAGCGACGGGGCCAACGAGCGCGGGAATCGCCGCAACCGCAATCGCAACCAGCAGGAGGCTGAACCTGCACCCGCCGCCACGCCGGAAGAGAACAGGGCGGCGGCGCAGGCGATCCTGACCACCGCCGGCGTCAGCTGCCAGGTGTCGGAAGCGACCCTGTTGGGAGTCACCGCCGAACAGCACTCGACCTATGAAGCGACCTGCGCCGAAGGACCCGGCTACCTCGCCGTCAGCTCGACGCCGCCGCAGACCTTCAACTGCCTCGAACTGGCCGGTCAGGCCGAGACCACGCGCTTGCGCGATCCCGCCGCCGACGTGGGTCAGCAGTGCACCCTGCCGGTCAACTTGAATCCGGTGCCGGTCCTGTCGGCCTACGCCCGCGCCGCCGGCGTCGACTGCACCGTCGACCAGGGCTCAGCCATCGGCAAGAGTACCGCCGGCAACGTCATCTATGAGATCGGCTGCGCAGACCGCGACGGTTACTGGCTCGAAAACGCCGGCGGCGCCTGGCAGGCCACGCCCTGCTGGGACCTGGCGTTGCAGCAGGACACCTGCCGCTACTCCACCGCCGCGGAAACGACTGGCGCATGGCGCACCGTCCTGGCCGGCACCGACGCCGCAGCCTGTGACGTGCAGCAAGCCCGCCGGGTCGGCCGCGACGCCCAGGGCCTGACAGTCTACGAGGTGAAGTGCGGCGCCGGCGACGGCTATTTCGCCCGCGTCGGCGACACCTTCACTGCCCAGCGGGTTCACCCCTGCGCCGAGGCCGCGACGATCGCCGGCGGTTGCACCCTGACCGCCGCTGCTCCGGCGACCACCGAACAGTAACGGGCGGATTATCAACACGACGCCCCGGGGTTCGCTCCGGGGCGTTTTGTTTGGGCGATCGGCGCTTCACAGAGGCCCCCGACGCGCCGTAATCATGGCCGATGCGCATCGCCACCTGGAACGTGAACTCGGTCAACGCCCGCCTGCCGACCGTGCTGGCTTGGCTGGAGGCGGCGATGCCCGATGTCGCCTGCCTCCAGGAAATCAAATGCGTGGACGAGAAATTCCCTCGGGAGGCCTTTGAGAGCCTCGGCTATAACGTCGAGACCCACGGCCAAAAGAGCTACAACGGCGTCGCCATTCTTTCCAAACACCCGCTGTCCGACGTGCGGCGTGGACTGCCCGGCGTGGATGCGTCCGGATACGAGGCCGAGAGCGAACAGGCCCGCTACATCGAAGCCGTCGTAGAGGCGACGCGGCCGGTTCGGGTCGGCTGCATCTACCTGCCTAATGGCAATCCGGTGGGCACGGAGAAGTTCGGTTACAAGCTGGCCTGGTTCGACCGGCTGTACGCCCATGCCCGCGATCTGCTGGCGCTGGAGGAGCCGTTCACCCTGTGCGGCGACTACAACGTCATTCCCACTCCGGCTGACGCCAAAAACCCCGCGGCTTGGGTCGGCGACGCCCTGTTCCAGCCCCAGAGCCAGGCCGCTTTCCAGGCGCTGCGCCATCTCGGCCTTTCGGACGCCGGAGACCTGGGCGGCCAGCCGCCCGGGACCTTTACCTTCTGGGACTATCAGGCGGGCGCCTGGCAGCGCGACCACGGCATCCGCATCGATTTCCACCTGCTGTCACCGCAGGCGGCCGACCGTTTCCGATCGATCGAGACCCACCGCGACGCCCGCGACATGGACAAACCGTCAGACCACGTGCCGGTCGTGATCGATTTGGAAGACTAGACATGGCCGAGGCGCTCCGGGTCATCCTGCTTGTGGCGCTGGCGGCGGCGGCGCTGACGACTGCGGCCTTGGTCCTGGCCTGGTGGATGGAGCCCGTGCGCCGAATGCGCCGAGCCCTTCTGAAGTCCCTCGGCGCCATCCCGGAGGCGGAGGCGCTGTCGCCCGCAGAGGGTCGCGCCGCGGGCCTCGACTTCGACGGTGCCCAGATCGCCGTGCTCTGGAACCGGGGCGCCGCCGGGCTGGTCTACGCCTTCGAGGAAATCGACGGCGGTGAGATCATCGTCGATGGCCACGTCGTCGCACGGGTCCGCCGTGGGGAGACCCGGAAGTCGCTCGACATCCTCGCGCCGGACGCGGAGCAGGTCGTCCTGAGGCTGATGTTCGGCGACGCCCGCCACCCCGAGTTCGAACTCGCCCTGTGGGATGCGACCCTGCCGGTCCAGACCAGCTCGCCCGGCGAGGCCCTGCGTCTGGGTCGACGCTGGCTGTCGCACCTTGAGGCGCTGCTGAAAGGCTGATCGCCCTTCCTCCTCCGCCGCCGGGAGGCTAGAAGCGCCCAATCCCTGCCGCCCGAGTATTCCGGAGCGCCCGCCGTGGCCCGCCTGTTTGACGCCTATATCATCGCTGACTGGAACGCCGCCGAGGGCAAGAAACTCGGCGATCAGTCGGTCTGGATTGGCGTGGCCAAGCGGGACGTGCGCTTCCGGCTCTATACCGAGACGCATAACGTCGCCACGCGGGCCGAGGGCGAGAAACTGCTGGCGTCGCTGCTGGCCGACCACCGCAAGCGCGGCGACCGGGTGCTGATCGGGTTCGACTTCAACTTCGGCTATCCGGCGGGAACGGCGGAGCGGCTGAAGCTGAACGGAACACCATGGCAGGCGATGTGGAAATTTATCGCGTCCAACGTCGTCGACAAGCCGGACAACACCAACAACCGCTATCAGGTGGCCGCCAAGATCAACCGGCTGATGACCGACGAGGCCTGGCCGATGTGGGGCGCGCCCGCTAAGCAGGCCCAGCGTTGGCTGACCACGACCAAGCCCCCGGCCGGCGCGGGGGCCGACATCCCGGAATTCCGTGCGGCCGAGGACGCGGTCCGCAAGGGCAGGCTCCAGCCCAAGAGCGTCTGGCAGATGCATGGCGCGGGCGCCGTCGGCGGCCAGACCTTGGTCGGCATCCCGGCCGTGCGCCGCCTGCTGGAGAGCTTGGGGCCGTCCGGAGCGGTATGGCCGTTCGGGACGGGCTGGCGGGCTCTGGACGCCGCCGACGTCGAACCGCTGTCCGCACTGGTGGTCGAGGTCTGGCCCTCGATGTTCGATGGCCGGCCGAACGCCGGCGAGTTCAAGGATCAGGCGCAGGTCCGCGCGACCGCCGAGGCCTTGGCGAAAATGGATGAGACCGGCGACCTGTCGAAAGCCTTCGCCCCGCCGAAAGGAGCAGACGACGCGCTGATCACCCGGGTCGAACAGGAAGAAGGCTGGATTCTCGGCGCCTAGCCGATCAGGGCCCGGGCGGCGGCACGCGCCTCGTCGGTGATGGTCGCGCCGGACAGCATGCGGGCGATCTCTTCACGCCGCGCCGGCTCATCGAGCGCATCGACGGTCGTAGTGGTCAGCCCGGCGTGATCAGCCTTGCGAACCTTCCAATGGGCGTGGCCACGGGCGGCGACCTGAGGGCTGTGGGTCACCACCAGAACCTGCGCTCCCTGCGCCAGCCGCTGCAGCCGCGCGCCCACGGCCGAGGCCACGGCCCCGCCGACACCCTGATCAACCTCGTCGAAGATCATTACCGGCTGACGCTGATCCTCGCGTTCCGCCAGCGCCGCTTTCATGGCGAGCGCGAAGCGGGCCAGCTCCCCGCCTGACGCGATCGCGTCCAGCGGCCCAAAGGGCGTCCCGGCATTGGTGGCGATCTCGAACCGTACCGTCTCGATGCCGAGCGGTCCACGCCGGCCATCCGCCACCGGTTCGAACGCCACCCGGAAACGGGCGCGGTCCAGCTTCAGCGGGCCCAGCTCGCCCATGACGGCCAAGGTCAGCCTATCAGCCGCCGCTTCCCTTGCGGAGGTCAGGAGCATGGCGGCGAGGTCATAGGCCTCGCGGGCGGCCGAGGCGGCGCGCTGGGCGGCGGTGATCGCCTCGGCCCCGTCCTCGATGAGCTTCAGCTGTTCCCGGAAGCGGACCCGCAGCGTCGGCAGCAGTTCGACCGAGGCGTTCAGCTTGCGGGCGGCGGCGCGCAGGGCGAACAGCCGCTCCTCGGCCTTGTCCAACCGGCCCGGTTCGAAATCGAAAGCGTCCGCGGCGGCGTCGACGCAGGCGATAGCCTCCTCGGCCTCGACCAGCGTCCGATCGATGGCCTCGGCGGCCGCCGACAGCTTCTTCAGCAGTGGATGCTCGGGATCCGTGCCCGCCTGCCCAGCCCGCTGGCGGGCGTGCTCGACGGCGCGGAGGGCGGCGGCCAGATTGCGCGACAGCTTGTCTCCACCCAGCGAAGTCCTGGCGTCGGCCAGATCGGCGATGGCCTTCTCCGCCGCGCCGAGCAGAGCCCGCTCGCCGGCCAGTTCGGTTTCCTCATCGGCGCGCGGATCGAGCGCGTCGAGGTCGGCGAGGTTCTGCTCCAGCTCCTCGCGATGGGCCGCGGCGGCGGCGGCGGCGGCCTTCAGATCGGCCACAGCCCGCTCCGCGGTCTTCAGCCGCTCGGCGGCGGCGGCGACGCCCGCCAGCTGCGGCTGCAGGCCGCCGTAGTTGTCGAGCAGGGCCCGGTGGGTCTTCCAGTCCAGCAGACCGACGGTCTCGTGCTGGCCGTGCACCTCGACCAGCGCCTGGCCGATCTCGCGCAGGGCCGTCACGCCGGCGGGCTGGTCGTTGACGAAGGCGCGGCTGCGGCCGTCGGCCGCCAAGGTGCGCCGCAGGATCAACTCCTCGCCGGCGGCGACCTCGAAGCCGCGCTCCGAGATCATTTGGATCAGGAACGGGTCGTCGGGCGCTGTGAAGACGGCGGTGGCGGAAGCCTGTTTCGCTCCGCTGCGGACCAGACCGGCGTCGGCGCGGGCGCCCAAGGCCAGACCCAGCGCGTCGAGGATGATGGACTTGCCCGCCCCGGTCTCGCCGGTCAGCACCGTCAGGCCGCCCTCGACCTCGAGATCGAGCGCGTCCACCAGCACGATGTCGCGGATGGAAAGGGCGGTCAGCATGAGGGCGCGGTGGTCCGGGTCTGATTCGCCATGGCCCTCAGTCTAGCGATGATCGCCCGTGATAACCGCCCTGTGCGTCAGAAACGGACGTCAGCCCGGGATGAGACGGCGCAGCCAGCTTTCACGCTCGCCTTCGGGCGCGACATCGGGCTGGCGGCCTTGCTCGGTCAGCAGGGCGTAGGCCTCGGCGTACCACGGGCTTCCCGGGTAGTTGTGGCCCAGCACTGCGCCGTTGCGGGTCGCCTCTTCCTTCAGCCCGAGCTGCAGATTGACTTCGACCAGGCGGTAGAGAGCCTCCGGCGTGTGCGAGGTGCGCTGGTAGGACTCGTTGTCGATGACGGTCTTGTACCGGTTCAGCGCCGCCAGCGGCTGGCCGGCGCGCTGGTAATACCGGCCGATCTCCATCTCCTTGCCCGCCAGTTGGTCGTTGACCATGTCGATCTTGACCGTGGCGTCGATGGCGTAGGGAGTGCCGGGATAGCGGCGGGCCACATCACGCAGGCCGTCCAGCGCCGCCTGTGCATAACCTTGGTCGCGGCCGACGTCGGTGATCTGCTCGAAGTTGGACAGGGCCTTCATGTAAAAGGCGTAGGGCGCGCTCGGATTGCCCGGGAACAGCTGGATGAAGCGATCCGAGGCGGCGATCGCCTCGGCGTAGTCGTTGCTCTGATAGTGGGCGTAGATCTGCATCAGGATCGCGCGCCGTGACCACTCCGAATACGGATGCTGGCGCTCGACCTCCTGGAAATAGTCGATGGCGTCGCCCCAGCGCCGGCTTTCCAGACGCTGGTAGCCGGTGTTGTAGAGGGCCTCGACCGGCCGCTCCTCGTAGGCGAGACGCGGGCGGTTGCCCCGGTTGCCGCAGGCGGAAATCGTCAGGGCCGAGACGGCCACGGCCGCCAGGATCAGACCGGCGCGAAACTTGGAAGCAGGCAAGGACGACCTCAACATGACAGGCCGGCGGGCATCCACCCATCGGCGCCCCCGGATACGTGACGCGATCTCTACACCAGCCGACAACCCCGCGCCAATGCGGGAAGAAGTCCGCCAAAAAGACTCTCGGCGCTTGTGGCGGAGCCGTCCCCTGATATGAAGCGCGCCAGCGCGACGGCGGTATTCTCAGCCGGGCGATGACGGCGAAAGGATGACCGGACATGAAGCTGCTCTCTGGCAACTCCAACCGGACCCTGTCCGAAGCCATCGCCGCCCATCTCGACATGCCGCTGACCAAGGCCGACGTGAAGCGATTCGCAGACAACGAGGTGTTCGCCGTTATCGAGGAGAACGTCCGCGGCGAGGACGTCTTCGTCATCCAGTCGACCAGCTATCCCGCCAACGATAACCTCATGGAGCTGCTGATCATCACCGATGCCCTCGTGCGGGCTTCGGCTAAGCGGATCACGGCGGTGATGCCCTATTTCGGCTATGCTCGGCAGGACCGGAAGACCGGCGGTCGGACGCCGATCTCGGCAAAGCTGGTGGCGAATCTGATTACCCGCGCCGGAGCGGATCGGGTCCTGACCATGGATCTGCACGCCGGTCAGATCCAGGGCTTCTTCGACATTCCGACGGACAATCTGCTGGCCACGCCGGTTCTGGCGCAGGACATCAAGGAGCATTACCGCAAAGGTGACGACCTGATGATCGTCTCGCCGGACGTCGGCGGCGTGGTCCGGGCGCGATCGCTGGCCAAGCGGCTGGATGCCGATCTCGCCATTGTCGACAAGCGGCGGCCCAAGGCGGGCGAGAGCGAGGTCATGAACATCATCGGCGACGTCGAGGGGCGGCGGTGCATCCTGTTTGACGACATCGTCGATTCCGGCGGCACCCTCGTGAATGCGGCCCAAGCCCTTATCGACAAGGGCGCGACGGAGGTTTCGGCCTACATCAGCCATGGCGTCCTGTCCGGACCGGCCGTGCAACGGGTTTCCGACGGTCCGCTGAAGGAGTTGGTCATCACCGACTCCATCGAACAGCCCCATGAGGTCCTGACCTGCGCCAAAATCCGCCGGGTTTCCGTGGCTCCGTTGATCGGCGAGGCCATCCGGCGCATCGCCAACGAGGAATCCGTCTCGAAGCTCTTCGACTAGATTCACGGAACCCTATCGGCGGCTGCCCCATTTGCGCCGTCAGGTTGGGCGTTGCTGGACGCCGGTAATCCGAGGAGTCCTGATGCGTCCGGTTTTCTCACGCTGCGGCTTGTCCACCGCCGCCCTCGCCGCCGCCGCCCTCCTGGCCGGCTGCGCTTCCGACACTCCGACCCGGGCTGAGGTTGAGGCGGCTCGCGTCGCCGCCGCCGAAGCCGCGGCGATCGCCGCCCGAACGCCGCCGCCCATCAGGTTGAACCAGGGCGTGGCCGACGCCGCGGCGGTCTATATGGCCTTCAGCCGTGACATGGCCGCGCTCGAGGGCGGTTTTACTGATCCGGAACAGATCCAGGCGGCGCTGCGACGCGGCTCGGCCTACGATCCCGGCCAGATTTCGCGCGGGCTGGTGGCCTATGCATCGATCCTCGCTCTCCAGTCTCCGGAGTTCGTCTCCGGCGTTCGTTCGCTCGCCGATGATCAGGTGACGCGCGAAAGACTCGTCGGCCGCATTGTGGCCGATCCCAGCTACGCCTCGACGTTGCCAGGCGCGGAGGCGGCCGCGGGTCTCGTGATGTCGACGCTGGCGGCCGACATCAACGCTCTGGGCCGGGCCGCGAACTCGATCGAGAACGACGCCTACGCAATCCAGGCGCCATACGACCCGCGTCGGCCGTGGGGCGTCGCCGAGGTCACCAATCGCGAAGGTCGGCTCGAAACCGCCAAGGTCCGCTCAGCCCAGACGATGCTTCCGTCCGCGCAGGAGGCGTCGCGTCTGTTCGCGGCCGCCCACAGCGGCGGCGGCGCGCTGGCGGTCAGCGGGGAACCACGCAAGCCGCCCTACCCGCCGGCGGTGGTGAACGCCTTGGCGCTCGCCGCGCTCGCCGCCCTGGGCTACGCGGGAGACAACGCCACGGCCAATACCGACGCCCTGCAATTCGATCGCGTCAGCCATGGCTGCCTCAGCATGTCGAAGCTGAACCTTTTCCAATGCCTCGCAGCCTCGCGACCCAACTACGAGGACATGTTCTGCCTCGGCCGACACATCGTCCGCGACCTGGCGACCTGCTCGCGGGGCGCGGCCATGCCGGCGCCGATCGTCACGGTGTCGGATGTCGTTCCTGTCGAGACACGGGCCCCGACGCCTGAGCCGATCATCATCACCCCGCCGCCCCCGGCGCCGAGGGAGACGGCGCCGGCGGTATCGCGGCCCGCGCCGGCCGCTCCTCCGCGCCCGGCTCCGTCGATAACGGAAAGATTGAACACCGAGCCGGGCCGCGCCCCGTCTGAATAATCGAAATTTCCCGCCCCTCACGCTGCGGCCAAGCTGGCATTAACGCTCGTGGAACCACTTTGGCCGCGTTATAAGTGGTCGAAGTTCCGGCGCTGGAAGATGGCGCCGAGCGTCCTGGGTGGGGATTTCGTATGCTTGAGGCTTGTTTTCGCCGCGGCCTGTCGCTGGCCGCAATCGCCGCGATAACCGTTCTCGCGGCCTGCGCCACGCCAGAACCGGAGCCCGAACCCGCCCCGCCGCCGCCTCCGCCGCCGCCTCCGGCTCTCAGCCTGAACGAAGGAGTCGCGCAGGCGGCCTCGATCTACGTGGCCTTCATGCGAGACGTGGGCACCATCGAAGCCGGCTTCCCGAACGCCGAATCGATCCAGGCCGCCATTCGCAAGGGCGCGTCGTATGAGCCCGCGCAGCTGTCCCGCGGCATGATCGCCTATGGCTCGATCCTCGCCCTTCAGTCTCCCGAATTCGTTCAGGGCGTCCGCACCTACGCCGTGGATCCGACGGTCCGGCAGGAAATGGTCGCCAGGATCATCGCGGACCCGGCCTATGCCGCCACCCTGCCCGGCGCCGAGGCGGCGGCCGGTCTGATCGTCGAGGCCATCGGGAAGGATTCCGCCGCCATGCTGGCCATCGCGGATGCGGTCGAGGAAGACGCCTACACGATCCAGGGCCGTTCCGACCCGCGCCGTCGCTGGGCCACCGTCCACATCGCCGACCGCGATACCCGGCTGCAGGGCGCCAAGGCGCTCTCGGCGGTCCAGATGCTGCCCTCGGCCGAGGAATCGGCCCGGCTGTTCGCCGCCGCCAACAGCGGTTCGGGCCTTGGCGTAACCTCGGCCCGCTCCGGCCCGCCGTACACGCCGGCGGTGGTGCGTTCACTCGCGCTGGCCGCGCTGGCCGCCCTGGGCGCCGGAGGCGAGGACGCCCGCGCCAACACCGAGGCTCTGACGGTCGAGCAGAACAGCGAGTTCTGCCTGAACATGTCGAAGCTGATGCTGTTCCAGTGTCTGGCCGCGTCGCGCCCCAGCTATGAAGACATCTTCTGTGTCGGCCGCCATGTCGCCCGGGACCTGGCTGTCTGCACGGCGCAGAACATCACGCCCGCTCCGATCGCGGCGCCGACCACCGAGGTGGCAGGCTCCGAGCCGGCTCCCGTTCAGACCCCGGTCGCCGCCGGGGCCGCGGCTGCCTCGGCCTCGGCGACGGCGGCCCTGAACAGCGACGGCTGATCCGCGCGCAATCCGGGCGTCCAGACGGTTGCGTCCCCGGGCGTCTGCGTGTAATAGCCCGCGCTCTTGAATTCGAGGGTTCGAGGACCCCGCCGCGCGGGCGATTAGTCAGCGCGGCGTTTCTGTTGTTGAGGCGAGCCAGATGGCCGAGATCATTCTGAACGTTGATGTCCGTGACGGCGTCGGCACCGGCGGCGCCCGCGCCGCGCGTCGTGCGGGCATGGTCCCGGGCGTGCTGTACGGCGGCGACAAGGCCCCCGTCGCCATCTCGGTGAACGAGCGCGATTTCCGCAAGTCGCTCTACACCGGCAAGCTGTTGGGCCACTTGGTGACGCTGAAGTACGGCGACGAGACCCAGCCGGTCATCGCGCGCGACGTGCAGTTCGACCCGGTGTCGGACCGCCCGCTGCACTTCGATCTGATGCGGGTCGACGCGACGCAGACCATCAAGATCGAAGTGCCCGTGCACTTCATCAACCAGGATCAGTGCGAAGCCTTCCGTCAGGGCGGCTCGCTGGAAATCGTCCGTCACTCGGTCGAGGTGAAGGTCCGCGCCGACCACATTCCAGAAGACCTGATCGTCGATCTGGCCGGTCACAAGCTGGGCGACACCATCCGCTGGACCGACCTGAAGGGCACCGGCGACGTCGAGCCGACCATCACCGACCGCGACTTCGTGATCGCCTCCATCAAGACCTCTTCGGCCGCCATCTCGGCCGCCGCTGACGAAGCCCACGACGCCGAGGTCGCCGCCGACGTCGAAGCGACGGAACAGGGTGCCGCTGACGAAGCTGAAGCCGCGGAAGACACCGCCGAGGGCTGATCCTCCCGCGACAAGCTGCTACTGGAACGGCCCCATCCGGCGACGGACGGGGCCGTTTCCTTTTCCGGAACCCGCCATGATCATCATCGCCGGCCTCGGCAATCCGGGCCCGAAATACCAGGGCAACCGCCACAACATCGGCTTCATGGCCGCCGACGAGATCGCCCGCCGCTGGTCGTTCGGACCCGAGCGCGCCAAATTCCAGTCGGTGATCCGCGAAGGGGAGGTCGAGACCTCCTCAGGCCGCGAGCGCGTCCTGCTGATGAAGCCGCAGACCTACATGAACGAGAGCGGCCGGGCGGTCGCCGAGGCGGCGCGCTTCTACAAGGTCGATCCATCAGACGTGATCGCCTTCCACGACGAGATCGATCTGGCGCCGGGCCGCTTCCGGATGAAGGCGGGCGGCGGGGCGGCGGGTCAGAACGGCGTGAGATCGCTCATCAGTCAGCTCGGGCCCGACTTCCGCCGGGGACGCATGGGCGTGGGGCACCCCGGTGAGCCCCAGCTGGTGCACGGCTATGTCCTCAGCGACTTCCGCAAGGCCGACCAGCCGTGGCTGGAGGCTCTGCTGGGTGCGGTCGCCGACGCACTGCCCTTCGCCATCGCGGGGGACGACGACCGCTACCAGGCCGAAGTCATGCGACTGGCCCCAGCGCCGAAATTCAGTCCCCGGCAGGCGGCGAGGGGCGACGGTTGAGCCTGTGACAGCGGGCCGCCTTGCGGACGGGCACGGCGAACGATAGACCGCGCCACCCTCTGAAGGTTCTCCCCATGTCCCGCGCCCTCACGATCGTCCTCGCCTCGCTGGCGTTGACCGCCTGCTCTCAGGGCGAGGCCGCAAGGCAAGGGGATGCCGCCGGGACGGTGCAGGTTTCGGGCGCCTTGTGCCGTCCGACGCCGGTCGGGCGCCAGACCACCGGCTGCTACCTGACCCTCACTGCTGCAGCGGACGACAGGCTCGTGAGCGTCTCCAGCTCCGTCGCGGGCCGCGCCCAGGTTCACGAGAGCCGGATGGAGAGCAACATGATGATGATGCATGAGCTCAAGGAGGGCCTGCCCCTCCCCGCCGGCCAGACGGTCGAGCTGAAGCCTGGCGGCAACCACATCATGCTGCTGGCCGTGACCGAGCCGCTGAAGGCGGGCGACGCGGTGCCGCTGACGCTGACCTTCGCCTCGGCGGCGCCGGTCGAGGTCACGGCGGCGGTCGGCCAGCCGGACCTGACCGACTCCGGCCACGCGGCGCACTAAGCGCGGCTCTGTCCTGACAAACCGGCCGGGACCCGCTAAAGGCTCGCGCTCACCAAGGAAAACTCAGCCCCCATGGCTCTGAAAGTCGCGATCGTCGGCCTGCCTAACGTCGGCAAGTCCACCCTCTTCAACGCCCTCACGAAGACGGCGGCGGCCCAGGCGGCCAACTATCCCTTCTGCACCATTGAGCCGAACACCGGCGACGTGGCCGTGCCGGAGCCTCGCCTCGACGTGCTGGCGCAGATCGCGGGATCGAAGGAAATCATCCCCTCGCGCATCACCTTCGTCGACATCGCCGGTCTGGTGCGCGGCGCCTCCCGGGGCGAGGGCTTGGGCAACCAGTTCCTGGCCAACATCCGAGACTGCGACGCCGTCGCCTTCGTGGCGCGATGCTTCGTCGACGACGACATCACCCATGTCGAAAACCGCATCGATCCGATCTCGGATCTGGAAATCATCGAAACCGAGCTGATGCTGGCCGATCTCGAAAGTCTCGAGAAGCGGGTCGTCAACGTCGAGAAGCGGGCCAAGGGCGGCGACAAGGAGGCGCAGCAGACGCTGCGCCTGATCAACATGGCCCTGACGCCCCTGCGCGCCGGCAAGCCGGCCCGCGTGGTGCAGGTCGACAAGGAGGACCAGAAGGCGTGGCACATGCTGCAGCTGCTGACCTCCCTGCCGGCCCTCTACGTCGCCAACGTCGACGAGGCGTCGGCCGACAAGGGCAATGAGCTGTCGGATCTGGTCGCGAAGCGCGCCGCCGCCGACAACGCCAAGGCCGTGATCATTTCGGCGAAGATCGATTCCGAACTGGCGGTGCTCGATCCCGCCGAGCAGGCGGAGTTCCTGGAGAGCATGGGCCTGGAGGAGCCGGGCCTGAACCGCCTCATCCGTGAAGCCTACGCCCTCCTGGGCCTGCAGACCTATTTCACGGTCGGCCCCAAGGAAGCGCGGGCCTGGACCATTCCGATCGGCGCAACCGCGCCGCAGGCGGCCGGCGTGATCCATACCGACTTCGAGAAGGGTTTCATCCGCGCCGAAACCATCGCCTATCCTGATTACGTCGCCCTGAAGGGTGAGCAGGGGGCGAAGGAGGCCGGGAAGATGCGGGCCGAGGGCAAGAGCTACGTCGTCAAGGACGGCGACGTGATGCATTTCCTGTTCAACGGCTGAGACCTAGCCGGCCGGAGTGTCCTCCAGCGTGGTGCATTTGGTCAGGGTGACCACGGCGTCGTCCCGGTTCAGCCACGTCAGGCGCAGAGCCTGGCCCGCCACCGCCATGCGCACCCGCTCGCTGGAGACCACCCCTTCGGCCGTGCAGGTCAGGGTGGCTTCGTAGCCGTCGGCGACCTGATCAATCGAGGCGATGGCGCAGCTGTTCTCGTAGCCCTCGAAACGGGTGGTCGTGATCTCGATCGGCTGTTCGGGTCCTGTCGTGTTCGGACACCAGGAGACGTCAGCGGCCCAGCGGCCGACGAAGCTACGCGGGCCGGCGCCGGGCTGGATCGTGCCCGAACCGGGCGGTGGCGCGGCAGGCGGCGCCGCGGCTTCAGGCGTGTCGACGGGCTCGGCCGGATCGGTCGCCGGATTGGGCTCCGGGCGATCACAGGCGGCGACGGCGAGCAGGGCGGCCAACAGGCTCAGGCAGGTCCGTGTCATGAGCTGAAAACGCTCACAGGACGTGTCGGCTCCGCCGCCTTCGCTCCGATCACGAATTCGCGGTCACGCTTGCATCCCTCGCCAGTATTTGCGACCGGTTCCCCTGTGTCGAGAACAAGGGGGTGTCCCGGATGACTCAGAACACTAATCCATGGGCAGCGCAGATCGATCCGCTGGCGCAGGACGTCGCCGCGGTGCTCAAGCGCATGGGCGGTTCCGCGCATCAGAAGGACGTGGTCCAGTGCGTCGCCGCCATGAAGCGACAGCGGGGCGAGACCGTCGCCCAGGATCTGGCCAACCGGATCGTCGAGGTATTCGAACGCTATCGCGACCTGTTCTTCAAGCCGTTCGGCGAAGGATCGATGCGCTGGGCTCTGCAGCCGGGCGTGGCCTGAGCCATCCTGTTTTCAGCCAGCGAAAAGGCCCGCGGCCATCGCCGCGGGCCTTCGTCGTTCAGGACGAGGGATCAGAAGCGGCGGATGTAGCTGAGCGACCAGACATCGGCTTCTCCGTCGTCTCCGAAATCGCGGCGGGTCCAGTCGGCGCGGACGCCGTTGTTTTCGTCGAAGAACCAGTTCCCCCCGGCGCCGTAGGCGAGGCCGTCGAACGACTCGCCCGTGGTGACGCCAGTGGCGGTGGCCTCGAACTCCGTCGTGCCGTAGCCGACGCGGCCGAACAGTTCGAGGCTTGAGTTGATCGGCAAATAGCCGACGACGTAGGCGCCCACATCGTACTTCTGCTCGATGGTCGTGCCGGGGATGCCGAGGGCGACCTCCTCGTCGGTGACGCCGAAGGACGCCTCGCCTTCGATGCCGAGGTGCGGGGTGAATTTGGCCCCGAGCCGACCGGTCACGGCACCGAAGTCGAGCCCTTCGGCGTCGAGCTGGCTGTAGCCGAGCGTGCCGTAGATTTGCGGCGCCGAGACGCTCTGCGCCATCGCCCCCGGGGCGGCGAACGCGGACAGGGCGGCGGTTGCGATTAGCAGGTTACGCATGTGCTTGTTGGCTCCAGAAAAGTGGCTTTCGCCACCACGCCCCCCTAACGACGGAGGTGTGGAGCCACCTTCACCGTTACAAGTCATCGGGCGAGGACATAAGCGTTGCTGTAGCTGCCGGAGCACACACGCCGTTATGCAGGTCGAAGGCCCGCGACCGGGGTCGCGGGCCTGACGCGGTCAGAAGCGGCGGACGTAACTGACACCGTAGGTGTCCAGTTCGCCGCCGTTGTCCTCCTGGAAGTCGCGACGGGTCCAGTCGGCGCGGATGCCGTTGCGGCCGTCGAAGAAGTAGTTGGCGCCAACGCCGTAGTTGAGGCTCTCGCCGTCCTCGGTGGCGGCGAAGCCGGCCGTGGAGGCCTTCACCTCGGTAGTGCCGTAGCCGACGCGGCCGAAGAGCTCGAAATTCTCACTCACGGGTAGTTTGGCGACGCCGTAGATGGCCGCGTCGTACTCGTGCTCAAGCGTCGTGTTGACGCCGCCGAACATGACTTCCCCGTCCTTGACGCCGACCGAGGCCTCGCCCTCGACGCCGAAGTTGCGGGTGAAATCATAGCCGATCCGGCCGGTGATCGCACCGAGGTCGCCGTCATCGCCGTCCAGTTGGGTGTAACCGAGCGATCCGGTCACCGGCCCGTGGTCTTGCGCCATGGCCGGGGCGGTGAGAAGAGTAAGGGCAGTAGTCGCGAGAAGAACGTTACGCATTTTTTGCATCCTCTAGATGTGGTCACTTCTGCGGTGACCAGCCCCATCCAGCGGGACACAAATGGGTCGTGGTCGAAGGCGTTCCAGCAACCGCCACGACTATACCTGGACTGTGCACGACATGACACAGACGACGATACGCCAACCGTGACCTTATCGTGTTCTTATTTTGGCGGCCTGATTCCTATCGGTCCTTCTCCCGTTCCGCGCCCGAAGGGGCGTCGAGCGCGGCCTGGGCCGCGGCGAGGCGTGCGATGGGGACACGGTAGGGCGAGCAGCTGACGTAGCTGAGGCCGGCCCGCTCGCAGAAGGCGATCGAGGACGGGTCGCCGCCATGCTCGCCGCAGATGCCCATCTTGATGTCCGGCCGGGCCGCCCCGCCCCGCTCGGCGGCGATACGGATCAGGTCGCCGACGCCCTCCTGGTCGAGGCGGACGAACGGATCGGTCTCGAAGATGCCCTTGTCCATATAGGCCTGCAGGAAACGGCCGGAGTCGTCCCGGCTGATGCCGAAGGTGGTCTGGGTCAGGTCGTTGGTGCCGAAGGAGAAGAACTCGGCGTGTTGAGCGAGATCGCCGGCGCGCAGGGCGGCGCGCGGCAATTCGATCATGGTGCCGACCAGATATTCGACCCGATCGCCGGCCTCGGCGAAGACAGCCTCGGCGGTTCGGTCGGTGAGCTCGCGGAGGTATTTCATCTCCAGTCCGAGGGCGACCAGCGGGTGCATGATCTCGGGGATGGGCGCCTCGGCGGCGGTCCTCTTCACCTCGAGCGCCGCCTCGAGGATGGCGCGGACCTGCATTTCGTAGATCTCCGGGTAGGCCACGCCGAGACGGCAGCCGCGGTGGCCCAGCATCGGGTTGGTTTCGTGCAGCTCCTTCGCCCGCCGCTTCAGCTTGGCGGCGTCGAGACCTTGCGTCGCGGCAAGCGCATCGATTTCGGCCTCGCTGTGGGGGATGAACTCGTGCAGCGGCGGGTCGAGCAGACGCACCGTCACCGGCAAGCCGGTCATGATCTCGAACAGCTGGACGAAGTCGGCCTTCTGGAAGGGTGCGATCTTCGCCAGCGCGGCTCTTCGGCCCGCCTCATCGTCGGCGAGGATCATCTCGCGCACGGCGGCGATGCGGGCGTCGTCGAAGAACATGTGCTCGGTGCGGCACAGGCCGATGCCTTCGGCCCCGAAACCACGCGCCGTCCTCGCATCCAGCGGTGTCTCGGCGTTAGCCCGGACCTTGAGGCGGCGGACCTTGTCGGCCCAGGCCATCAGGGTCTGGAAGTCGCCCGTCAGCTCGGGCTCGATCATCGGTACGGCGCCGTCCAGCACCTCGCCCTTCGAGCCATCGATCGTGATGACCTCTCCTGCCCTGAAGGTTCGGCCGCGGGCGGTGAAGGTTCCCGCCCGTCCGTCGATCTGGATCTCGCCGGCGCCTGACACGCACGGGCGGCCCATGCCGCGGGCGACCACCGCCGCGTGGCTGGTCATGCCGCCGCGGGCGGTGACGATGCCGCGCGCCGCGTGCATGCCGTGGATGTCTTCCGGGCTGGTCTCCTCGCGCACCAGGATGACGGCGTCGCCCAGCTGCGACAGGCGCTCGGCCTCATCGGCGTCGAACACCACCTTGCCCGTGGCTGCGCCCGGCGAGGCCGGCAGGCCGGCGGCCACGACCCTGCGCTCGGCCTTCGGGTCCAGCGTCGGGTGCAGCAACTGATCCAGCGCCGACGGCTCGACCCGGCCGATGGCCTCCTCCTGCGTGATCACTCCTTCGGCGGCGAGATCGACCGCGACCTTCAGCGCCGCCTTGGCGGTGCGCTTGCCGTTGCGGGTCTGCAGCATCCAGAGCCGGCCCTGTTCGACCGTGAACTCGATGTCCTGCATATCGCGGTAGTGGCTCTCCAGCCGCCCGACGACGTCGACGAACTGGCCGAACACCTCGGGCATGGCCTCTTCCATCGAGGGAGCGGTCTCGCCCATCTCCTCGCGGCCCGCCTTCGTCAGCGACTGGGGCGTGCGGATGCCGGCGACGACGTCCTCGCCCTGGGCGTTGATCAGGAACTCGCCATACAGCTTCGCCTCGCCCGTCGACGGGTTGCGGGTGAACGCGACCCCGGTGGCCGAGGTGTCGCCCATGTTGCCGAAGACCATCGACTGGACGTTCACCGCCGTGCCCCAGCTCTCGGGGATGTCGTGCATGCGGCGGTAGAACTTCGCCCGGTCGTTCATCCAGCTGGCGAAGACCGCCGAAACGGCGCCCCACAGCTGGTCGTTCGGGTCCTGCGGGAACGGATGGCCGCGATGATCCTCGACGACCCGCTTGTAATCGGCGACGACCTTCTCCCAGTCCGAAGCCGACAGGTCGGTGTCGATCGTGACGCCGAGCCGGTCCTTGTGATCGTCCAGCACCTCCTCGAAATCGTCGTGCGAGAGGCCGAGCACGACGTTGGAGTACATGGTGATGAAGCGGCGGTAGCTGTCGAAGGCGAAGCGCCGGTCGCCGCTGAGGGCCGCCAGTCCCTCGACCGTCTCGTCGTTGAGACCGAGGTTGAGGACCGTGTCCATCATCCCCGGCATCGAGGCGCGGGCCCCGGAGCGCACCGAGACCAGCAGCGGGTTCTTCGGATCGCCGAAGATCTTGCCGACGACGGTCTCGACCTTCTTCAGGCCGGCGGCGACCTGGGCTTCCAGGTCCGCGGGGTAGGTCTGGCCGTTGGCATAGTAGTGGACGCAGGCTTCGGTGGTGATGGTGAAGCCGGGGGGCACAGGCAGCCCCAACGAAGACATCTCGGCGAGGTTCGCGCCCTTGCCGCCGAGAAGGTTCTTCATCGACGCGTCGCCGTCGGCGGACCCGCCGCCGAAGCCGTACACCCACTGAGTCATCTACCAGCCCCTGAGCCGTGATCGAACGCGGCGGACTCGCTCCGCTCGCGGTGCATGGCCCCGCTTAGCGCGCGAGGGGCGGCAAGGCGAGGCTGAGCGCGTAACAAAACGTGAGCGGTCGTGACGGTTCCGGCCGAGGGCGGCGGCCCTGTCATCCGACAATTGCGAAACCCCTGCCATCCCTACGCTCCCGCGCCGTTCTCCCGTTCCCCGACCAGACGCTCCGGGGGTCCATCGGCCTCCTGCAGAGCCGTTCGCCCCCGTTGTGCAATGAGAGCACGCGCCTGCGTCAGAAGCGGACGCAGACGGGCCGCGCCAAGCCTCCGCCACTGCTCGCGAGAGGTGCGGGATGGCGGTGAACGGCGAGGATTGGCCGGGATGGCAGGGTACGGGACGGCAGGCCATTCGACGGAGAGGCCTAGATGGGGCGCGCCGCCGAGCCCGCACTGAGCCCCGGCCCTCCCCGCTCGACCGGTTCATCATCCGGCCGGGCGGGTGGCACGAGGTCGGCGTCGGTGGACAGGAAGGAGCGGCGCGACGGCGCGACGGGACGGCTGCGGAGCAGGCGGATGAACTCGGCGAAATCACCGATCTGCTCGTTGTAAAAGGCCGCCTTCTCGACCGGGCCCATGTGACCGGCGTCCTCGACGCGGATGAGCCGGGCCTGCGGCAGGGCGGCGGCGATGGCCTCGCCCGCATGGTCCTTCGTGATCAGATCGCGGCTGCCGACGAAGACAAGGGCCGGCACGTCAATGCGCGGGAGGCGGTCGGTCACGGACCAGTGGAGCATGGCGAGGTTGCCCCGCGCCTGCACCGCCGGAGAATTCTTGGTCGGCAGGCGAGCGGTGCGGTCCAGCTGCTCGCGTGTCGGACGAGTTCCGAAGCCGGCGAGACGGGCGGCGACATGGGTCGAACCGCTGAGCCAGGCCTGCCAGTTCATGAGCCACAACGCCGGCGACAGGACGATGTCCAGCTTGCAGGCCAGTTCGACCACCGGCTGCAGCGGTTTGAACACCCGGGAGAAGATCATCGTCTCCAGCGGATTGGTGTGGGTGGTGTTCTCGAGCACGATGGCGGCCACCCGGCGGTTCAGCAGCTCGGGATGGCGGGCGCAGAAGGTCTGGACCGTCATGCCGCCGATGCTGTGGCCGACAAGGATGATCGGGCGGTCGTCCGGCAGGCTGTCGATCACCGCGTGCAGGTCTTCGGCGAAACCTTCGAGCGAATAGCCGATGCTGGGCCGGCTTGAGCGACCGAGACCCGGCAGGTCCCAGAAAACCAAGCCGAAGCGCGCGCCGAGGTCCGCCCGGGCCTCGGCCCAGATGCGGGCGGAGAGGCCCCAGCCATGGGTGAAGACGAGGATCGGTCCCTGGCCGGCTCCCTCCATCTCGACGTGCAGGGCGGCGCCGTCGGCCCCGGGTACGGTCACGGCCTCCGCGCGGCGGGCGGGTCCAGTGGTCTCACCACGGCCGAGCAGCATCAGGATCGGGAGCCGGCCGAGGAGGCTGAAGCTCATCAGGGCCGCGCCCCACCAGAGGAGGGCGGTGGACGGCTCCGTCAGACCCAGCGTCTCCGCCACGTGCCAGGCGTCGTACCAACGCCACAGAAGCCAGCCGGCCACGGCGAAAACGGCGAGTGACCCGATGGCGAAAAGACGTTGAAGAAAGGCGAACAGGATCATCGGGATACTTTCGGAGAGGCGCGCCAGCCCAACACCGCCGCACCTCTGTTCGTTCCGTGAAAACGCGGGAGATAACCCGCCCTTAACCGCGATGATTCACCACTCGATCTCCAAGCTGTACGGGGCCGAGTTGAATGTCCGGGTTGAAGACCGACGTCGTTCTGAGGGGCGACTGCATCGAGGTGCTGAAGGGCCTGCCCGACGCGTCCGTCGACATGGTCTTCGCGGACCCGCCCTATAATCTGCAGCTGGGCGGCGACCTCCTGCGGCCGGACAACAGCCTGGTCGACGCGGTGGACGACGACTGGGACAAGTTCGACAGCTTCGCCGCCTATGACGCGTTCACCCGCGCCTGGCTGGCGGAATGCCGCCGGGTGCTGAAGCCTGAAGGCTCGATCTGGGTGATCGGCAGCTATCACAACGTCTTCCGCCTGGGCTCGGCGATCCAGGACTTGGGCTTCTGGGTGCTGAACGACATCATCTGGCGCAAGTCCAACCCGATGCCGAACTTCAAGGGCACACGGTTCACCAACGCCCACGAGACGCTGATCTGGGCCGCCCGGAGCCGGGAGCAGAAGCGCTACACCTTCAACTACGACGCGCTTAAGGCCTTCAACGAAGACACCCAGATGCGCTCCGACTGGACCTTCGCCCTGTGCACCGGAGAGGAGCGGATCAAGGACGCGGACGGCAAGAAGGCGCATCCGACGCAGAAGCCAGAGGCCCTGCTGCACCGCGTCCTGCTGGCGGCCACCCGGCCCGGAGACGTGGTGCTGGACCCGTTCTTCGGCACCGGCACGACCGGCGCGGCGGCGAAGCGGCTCGGCCGTCACTTCATCGGCATCGAGCGCGACGAGGGCTACGCCAAGGTCGCCGAGAAGCGGATCAAGGGGGTGGTTCCGGCTGCCCCGGAAGACCTGGTGGTCATGGGCTCCAAACGGGCCGAGCCCAAGGTGCCGTTCGGGGCTCTGGTCGAGGCCGGTCTGTTGCGGCCGGGCGATCGGCTTTACTGCCCCAAGGGTGAGCGGGAGGCGCGGGTGCGGGCCGACGGTTCGCTGGTCTCGGGGTCGCTGAGCGGTTCGATCCACAAGCTCGGCGCGCTTTTCGAGAACGCCCCCGCCTGCAATGGCTGGACCTATTGGCGGTTCAAGTCGGATCAGGGGTTGCGGTCGATCGACGCCCTGCGGGCCGAGGTCCGCGCGGGCATGCAGTAGCACCCCCTGTAACGTTGTAACCCCCGGTAGAAGCGGCTGAAAAACCGGCCGTAGGCGAGGAACCCTTCGCAAATGCGAAGGTTAATCTCGATGTCTGATTTCCGACATTGAGAGCGCGCGCCATGAAGATCGCCCAGGTCACGCCCCTCTATGAGGCGGTTCCGCCGAAACTATACGGCGGCACCGAACGCGTGGTCGCCCATCTGACCGACGCCCTGGTCGAACTGGGGCATGATGTGACCCTGTTCGCTGCCGCCGACGCGGAGACGCGGGCGCGGCTGATCCCCGTGCGGGACCAGGCGATCCGGCTCGATCCCAATCCGCTCAAGTCAGATCTCGCTGCGCACATGAGCCAGCTGGCGGAGGTGCTGAAGCGCGTCGAGGATTTCGACGTCATCCATTTCCACACCGACATGATCCATTTTCCGTTCTTCGCCCGGTATGCCGACAGGACCGTCACCACCCTGCACGGCCGGCTGGACCTGAAGGACCTGCCAGGAGTCTATGAGCGCTGGAGCGAGTTCGGACTGGTATCGATCTCCGACGACCAGCGGCGCCCGCTGCCGCTGGCCAACTGGAAGGCGACGGTGCACCACGGCATGCCCGGCGACCTCTACAAATTCTCCGAAACGCCCAGGGGATACCTCGCCTTCCTGGGACGCATCTCGCCGGAGAAGCGGCCGGACCGGGCGATCGAGATCGCCACCAAGCTGAACAAGCCGCTGAAAATGGCGGCCAAGGTGGACCCGCAGGACAAGGTCTACTGGGAGACCGTGATCCGGCCGATGGTCGAGGCCAATCCGCTGGTCGAATTCGTGGGCGAGATCGGCGACCACCAGAAGTCGGCCTTCCTCGGCGGGGCCGAGGCCCTGCTGTTCCCGATCGACTGGCCGGAGCCTTTCGGTCTGGTGATGATCGAGGCCATGGCCTGCGGGACCCCGGTGGTGGCCTTCCGGTGCGGCTCGGCCCCCGAGATCGTCGAGGACGGGGCCACGGGCTATCTGGTCGACACGCTGGAACAGGCCATAGCGGCCGCCGGCCGGGCGCACATGCTGGACCGGGAAGCGATCCGGGCCCGGTTCGAGCTACGCTTCTCGGCCACGGCCATGGCCCGGCGCTATCTCGACGTCTACGGCGACCTGCTGGCCCGCCGCCCCTTCGCGGAAGAGCCGCTGGAGACTGTCGTGACACCGCTGCGGCCGCGCGAGGACCGCAGTTTCGCCAGCCTGGCCTGACGGGTGCGCGGGACAAGGGCCTGAACCTCCGGCCGGTTTGTCCATTAGCGTACCATTGCCGTCATCAAGGGTCCGCATTCGACCGCGACCCTGTCGGGTCCTTGCCGCAGCCGATCCGGGGTTCCGTATGGACGACGCCTATACAGTTCAGGTCACGGCCGCCGAGTCGCAGGACGCGGATGGCCTTGAGCAGCTGATGGCGCTGAAGGATGCGGACACATTCGTGGTGGCCGACATCTGGGGCGACATGAAAGGCGGCGCCGACGGCCTGTTCGACCGCGACACCCGGCTGCTGTCGCGGTTCGTGATGACGGCGGGTCTGGCGCGACCCTCGCGGCTGAGCTCGGGGGTCAGCCAGGACAACGTCTTCTTCACCGCCCATTCGACCAACCGGCCGCTGCCGCCGATGGGCGGACGATCGGCGCCGGCCGGGGTGATCCATATCGAACGGCGACGCTTCGTGCGCGACCGGCGGATGTTCGAGCGGGTGCGAATGGTCAATCACGGCGTCGAGGACGTGCTGCTGCCGCTGGCCTTCGACTTCGCGGCCGATTTCGCCGACATCTTCCAGGTGCGGGGCTCGCTCCGGGCGAAACGGGGCACTCAGGAGACCCCGACCGCCGACGGACGCCGGGTGATGTTCCGCTATCTGGGCGTCGATGGCGTGCAGCGCAGCAGCTGCCTGGCCTTTTCGGAACCCCCCGCCCGGCTGACCGCCTCACGGGCCGAATTCATGCTCAGCCTGCCCAAGGGTCGGCGGATGGATCTCTATATCGAATGCGGGGTCGGAGCGTGCGAGGCACCCGACGAGGCGCGGTTCCGGTTCCATGCGGTGCAGGCCCGGGTGGCGATGCGCACGCGACGCCGGCGCGGGGCCTCGATCCGCGGACCGCGCAATCCGCGCTTCAACGACTGGCTGGATCAGTCGCGGGCCGACGTGGCGCTGCTGACCACCGACCTGCCCACCGGTCCTTATCCCTATGCCGGGGTGCCGTGGTTCTCGACGCCGTTCGGACGCGACGGGATCATCACCGCCTGGCAGATGCTGTGGCTCGATCCTAGCCTGGCCAAGGGCGTGCTGACCTATCTGGCGATGCGGCAGGCGACGGAATTCTCGGCGTTTCAGGATTCGGCGCCGGGCAAGGTCATGCACGAGACGCGGGCCGGCGAGATGTCGGCGCTGGGGGAGGTGCCGTTCGGCCTCTACTACGGCGGCGTCGACACCACCTGCCTGTTCGTGGCCTTGGCGGGGGCCTATCTGAAGCGCACGGGCGACGCGGCCACGATCCGCACCCTGTGGCCCAATCTGCTGGCCGCCGTCGGCTGGATGAAGGAGCACGGCGACATCAACGGCGATGGCCTGATCAGCTACCAGCGCGCCGCCGAGTCGGGGTTGGCGAACCAAGGCTGGAAGGATTCCGAGGACTCGATCTTCCACCGCGACGGGCGGTTCCCGAAGGGCCCCATCGCGCTGCTGGAGGTGCAGGGCTACGCCTTCGCCGCCTGGGAGGCGATGGCGGACATGGCCCGGCTGATCGGCGACGAGCGCCAAGCGGAATGGGCGGCCCGGGCCGGCGCGGTGCGCGCCCTCGTCGAGGAGCGGTTCTGGATGGAGGACGAGCAGTTCTACGCCATCGCTCTCGACGGGGACGGCGAGCAATGCCGCTCGATCGGGTCGAACGCGGGACACCTGCTGTTCACCGGCCTGCCGTCGCGGGAGCGGGCGCGGGCGGTGACGAAGCGGATGCTCGGGGCCGAGTTCCGCTCGGGCTGGGGTCTGCGGACGCTGGCGACGGGCCAGGCGCGGTTCAATCCGATGAGCTATCATAACGGTTCGGTCTGGCCGCACGACACCGCCATGGCGGCGGCGGGCATGGCGCGCTACGGTGAGCGGCGGGCCGTTGCCCTGCTGCTCGGCGAAATCTACGCCGCCGCCACCCATTTCCACATGCGCCTGCCGGAGCTTTTCTGCGGGTTCGAGCGCATCCCGGGCGAGCCGCCCATCGCCTATCCCGTGGCCTGTCTGCCCCAGGCCTGGGCGGCGGGATCGGTGTTCCTGATGTTGCAGGCCGCGCTGGGCATCCGCATCGACGCCATCGAAGGCGTCGTCGAGATCAACAAGCCGCTGCTGCCGTCGGGCATCGACCGGTTGAACATCACCCGGCTGCAGCTGGGCGACGCCGTTGTGGACCTCGCCTTCCATCAGATGGGGGCGCACACGGTCGCCATTCCCCGGCGCAGCGAGGGCAATGTCACAGTGCGGACGCTGGGCTAGGCGAGAGCGCGCTGCAGCGCCTTGCGAAAGACCGTGGGGAGGGCGGCGAGCGCGTCTTCCATGAGCGTCCAGACAAAATTTCCCTCGCCCACGCCCGGTTGCGCCTCGCCCGCGCGCACCTCGAGCGTCAGCGCGAAATGGGTGAAGACGTGCTCCACGGCGCCGGCGTCTCGCCAATCCGCCGGCGCCGGGACGGGCGCTGGACCTTCGCCCGCAGCCGCCGTCCAGTCCGAGGTCGGCAGGCCGAGCATGCCTCCGAGAAGCCCCTTTGCGGGCCGCCGGACCAAGGCCACCCGACCCTCGCCGTCACGCAGGACCCAGGCCGTGCCGTGGCGTCGCGGCCGGTCGGCCTTTCTGACCTTCAGGGGGAAGCGTTCAGGAACACCCGACTGGAAGGCGGCGCACCACACGGTCAGCGGGCAGCGTTCGCAAAGCGGCCGACCCGGCCGGCAGACCGTGGCCCCGAGGTCCATCAGGGCCTGGGCCCAGTCGCCGGGGCGATCTTCGGCGACCAGCGAACCAGCCAGCCGTCGCAGGTCAGGGCGCGCGGCGGGAAGCGGCGTCTCGACGGCGAAGAGCCGGGCCATGACGCGCTCGACATTGCCGTCGACGACATTGGCCGCGCGGCCGAAAGCGATGGCGGCGACGGCGGCGGCGGTATAGGCGCCCACCCCCGGCAGGGCGAGCAGGCCTGCCTCGGTTTCGGGAAAGACACCGCCGTGCTCACCCGCCACGGCCCGGGCGCAGGCCAGCAGGTTGCGCGCGCGGGCGTAGTAGCCCAGCCCCGCCCACGCGGCCATCACGTCCTCGTCGGCAGCCGCGGCGAGATCTGAGACGGTCGGCCAGCGCTGCGTAAAGGCCTTGAAATATGGCGTCGCATGCGGCGTCGTCGTCTGCTGCAGCATGACCTCCGACAACCAGACCCCGTAGGGATCGGGGCGGGGCGCTTCCGGGCCCGGCCGCCAGGCGAGCACACGCCGGTGGAGGTCGTACCAGTCCAGCAGGGCCGCCCGGACGGCGATTGGATCGTCGACGATCTGTGCCGGGAGTTGAGCGGGGACGGGAGACATTCCCCGCGCTATAAACCGGAAATGCGCCGCACGCTGCCCACCGACGCCGAGGCCCGCGAAATCCTGTCGCGGAGGCGCACCCGCCCCGCCCCGCGACCGGCGCCGAAGGCCGGTCGGGCGCTGCAGGGGCTGATCAAGGAACTGGACGCGAAATTCGGCCGCGGCGCCTCCGCGCTGGAGCCGCGCTGGACGGAGATCGTCGGCGAACGCCTGGCGCGGGTGACCCGGCCGCAGAAGCTGACCAAGGGGCGTGGAGGCGCCGGCGGAACGCTGGAACTTCGGGTGGCGGGACCTGCCGCCCTGCTGGTGCAGCACCAGTCCGAGGAGATCCTGCAGCGGGTCAACCTGTTCCTGGGGGCAGGCAGCGTGGAGAAGCTGAGGATCGCCCAGGGCCCGGTCAAGCCGCCGGTCGGCCTGCCGCCGCCGCCCCGGCCGCGCTCCGGTCCCCGCCCCCTGCCCGCGCATCAGGAAGCGGAGCTGAAGGCCGCCGTCGCCGACGCGCCCGATCCGCTGAAAGGGCCTCTGGAGCGGCTGGGCCGGGCGGTATTGAGTGATCCGCAGAAGGGCCGCGATCGCGCCGGCGAGTGAGGCCGCTTCAGGCCGCGCTGCGTGGAGGTCACGGTGGCGCCTTGATCCTGAGGCGGAGTCCGGGTGGGCGCGAGAGCCGCTGGCGCGGTCGATCTTCTTTGGCTAGATCGGCTGTTCAGCGATAGACTGGCCGAAACCGGTCCGTCGCACCGACCCGGGCACGCGCATTTTCGGGGAATCGCGCGATGCTCCTCCCATCCCCGTGCCAGTGAGGACGACTCGATGAGCGCCACGACCCGATACGCCGCCATGAGCCGCCGCGCGGCGATCACCGCCGCCGCCCTGACCGCCATGGTCGCCCTGGCCGGCTGCAACAGCGGCGGGCCCGGCGGGGCCGCCGAGGGCGACATGGCCATGGGGCCGGAAGACGCCAAGGTGACGGTGGTCGAGTACGCCTCGGTAACCTGCCACGTCTGCGCCGCCTGGCAGGCCGAGAACTGGGACGCCTTCAAGCGGACCTACATCGACACCAACAAGGTGCGCTACGTGTTCCGCGAGATTCCGACGCCGCCCGCAGAGATCGCCGTGGCCGGTTTCCTGATCGCGCGCTGCGCCGGCGAGGACAAGTATTTCGACGTCGTGCACGAACTTCTCTCCACCCAGGAAGAGATGCGGGCCGATCCCCGCGCCACCCTCTTCCGGGTCGGCAACGGCGCCGGCCTGAGCAATGAGCGCATCCAGCAGTGCATCACCGACGAGGCGGGCATGGCCGCCATCGAAGAGCGCGCGCAGCAGGCTCGTGCGGCGGGCGTCGAGGGCACGCCGACGTTCTTCGTCAACGAAGAGAAGATCATCACTCCGGGCTCGCAGTCGGGCACCAGCCTGGCCGACCTGTCCAAGGCGATCGACGCCGAACTGGCCAAGAACTGATCGTCCGGTGAAGCGGCTTTCGCGATTCCTGCTGACGCTTCTGATTGCGATCGCTGCGCCCGCGGCGGCGCTCGCCCAGACGGTCGAGCCCGTTCGCCCGGGTGACCGCACGTTGGGCGCGCCCGACGCGCCGGTGACGCTGACGGTCTATCTGTCGACGACCTGCAGTCACTGCGCAGACTGGCACACCAACGACTTCCCGGCCTTCAAGGCGCGGTGGGTCGACACGGGCAAGGTCCGGGTGGCGTTCCGCGATCTGCCGACGCCGCCGCAACAGGTCGCTATCGCCGGCGCGGTGATGGCCCGCTGCGCCCCGGAAGAGAAGTATGACGCCGTGCTCGACGCCCTCTTCCGGGGGCAGTCGCAGCTGCGGGGCCAGCCGGGGCCGCCGCCGCAGCAGACGGTCGTGGCCTGGCTGGCGGCGGGCGGGGCGGCCGGCGGATTGAACCGCGACCAGATGAACGCCTGCTTCTCCAGCGAGGCGTCGTTCACCGAGGTCGAGGCGCGGGCCGAGCAGTCGTTCGCCGACGGCGTCAACTCCACGCCCAGCTTCTTCATCAACGGCCAACCCGTGCCGGAGACCATGGCGGCCCGTGACGTGGCGGCGTTCGAACCCCTTGTCCAGCCGCTGCTCGACGGCCGGTGATCCGCTAGCAGGATGCAGTTCCAGCGCCTTCGGCTCGTCGGTTTCAAGTCCTTCGTCGATCCCGCCGAGGTGCATATCGAGCCGGGCCTGACGGGCGTGGTCGGCCCCAACGGCTGCGGCAAGTCCAATGTGCTGGAAAGCCTGCGTTGGGTCATGGGCGCCAACTCGGCCAAGGCGATGCGCGGCCAGGGCATGGACGACGTGATCTTCGCCGGCGCCGCCAACCGCCCGCCGCGCAGCCACGCCGAAGTCCAGCTGACCATCGACAACACGCAGCGGAAGGCGCCGCAGCCCTTCACCGACAGCGCCGTCATCGAGGTCTCCCGTCGCATCGACCGCGGTCAGGGCTCGACCTACCGGATCAACGGCAAGGAGGTGCGCGCCCGCGATGTGCAGCTGCTGTTCGCCGACGCCTCGACGGGGGCCAACAGTCCGGCGCTGGTGCGTCAGGGTCAGATCAGCGAACTGATCGCCGCCAAGCCTCAGAACCGCCGCCGCATCCTCGAGGAGGCGGGCGGGGTCGCGGGGCTGCACACCCGGCGGCACGAGGCGGAGCTGCGGCTGAAGGCGGCGGAGGCCAACCTCGAACGGCTGGACGACATCGGCCGTGAGCTGGAGACCACCCTGACGCGGCTGAAGCGCGAGGCGCGGCAGGCCGAGAAATACAAGAAGATCTCCGCCGAGATTCGGGCGTTGCAGGCTGCCCTGCTGTTCGTGCGCTGGAACGACGCCCGCGCAGCCGCGGAGGGCGCGACGCAGGAGCTGGCCGAGGCCGACCGGGCGGTGCTGGAGGCGACGACCGCCTCCGGGCGGGCGCAGACGGCGTCGCTGAACGCCCAGGAAGCCCTGAAGCCGGCGCGCGAGGAGGACGCCGTGGCCGGGGCCTTGCTGCACCGCGCCTCGCTGGAGCGCGACCGGCTGGACATGGCCGAGCAGGCGGCGCGGGCCGAGGTCGAGCGGCTGACCGCTGAGGCCGCCCGCATCGCCGCCGATGTCGAGCGTGAAACCGCGATGGCCGGAGACGCCGATGCGGAGCTGGCGCGGCTGGGAGCGGCCGTGGAAGCGTTGACGGCGGAGATCGCCGCCGCACCGGCTCGCGGTCCGGAGCTGGAGGCGGCCTTGGCCGCAAGCGAAGAGGCGCGCAAGGCGGCCGACGCGGAGGTCGAGCGGGTGGCCGGCGCCGTGGCGGCGGTCGAGGCGCGGGTCTCGGCGGAGACCGCCCGCAAGCGCGACGCGGAAGCGCGAGTGGCCCGGGCGGAGGGGCAGCTGGCTACAGCGAAGGCCGAGCGCGAGGCGCTGGGGCCGCTGGAAATGCCGGAGATCGAGACCGCGAAGGCGACGCTGGCGCAGGCTCAGGCGGAGCTGGCGGCGGCGCGGGCGGCGGTCGAGGCGGCGGAAGCCGATCGCGGCGACAGGGCGCGGGCCGAGCAGGAGGCGCGGCAGGCGGCCCGCGCGGCCGAGGACCGGCTGGGCCGGCTGCAGAGCGAGGCGCGGGGGCTCGCCCAGCTGCTGGTCCAGGGCAAGCGCGAGCATCCGCCCGCTCTGGACCGGGTCCAGGCCGACAAGGGCTATGAAGCGGCGCTGGCGGCGGCGCTGGGCGATGATCTGGACGCGGCGCTGGATGCGCGGGCGGCGGCCTGGTGGGCCGGGGCGGACGTCCCGTCGCCGTCATGGCCGAAGAGCGTCGAGCCGCTGGCGGACCATGTCTCGGCGCCGGACCAGTTGCGGGCGCGGCTGGCGTGGTGCGCGGTCGCCGACAGGGCGGCGGTCGAAGCGCTGGCGAAGAGCCTGCCCGTCGGCGCCCGGCTGGTCACCCGCGAAGGCGACCTGTGGCGCTGGGACGGTTTCGTGCAGCGCGCCGAGGCGCCGCGTCCGGCGGCCGTGCGCCTGGCCCAGCGGACCCGCCTGGCGGAACTGGAAGCCGAGATCGACGAAGGCAAGCCGGCGCTGGAGTCGGCGCAGGGCGCGCTGAAGGCGGCGACGGAGGCGTTCCGCGCCGCCGAGGAGGCGGTGAAGGCCGCCCGCGCCGCGCCCTTCCCGCTGGACAAGGCGGTTACGGCGGCGCGGGACCGGGTCGAGGCGCTGGGCCGCGAGCAGGCCCGCCGCGAGGCTCGGGCGCAGGCGCTGGACGAGACGCTGGCGCGGCTGGTCGGAGAGGTCGAGGCGGCGCAGGCGGCGCTGGCCGAGGCGCAGGGGACCGAGGCGCCCTCGGAGACGCTGGAGGCGCTGCGGGCCGAACTGGCGGCGGCGCGAACGGCGGCAGACGCCGCGCGGGGGGCGGCGGCGACGGCTCGGGTCGAACGCGACGCCGAGGCGCGCGAGGTCGCCGGACGGCAGACGCGGCTGGACGGACTGAACCGCGAGCGCGAGGGCTGGGTGGCGCGGGCGAAGGATTCCGCGGCGCGGATCACGGGACTGGAGAAGGACGCGGAGAAGACGGCGGCGCGGCTGAAGGCCGCGTCCGACGCGCCGGAGCAGCTCGCGGCCCAGCGCTCTTCCCTGCTGGACTCGCTGACGGCGGCCGAAACCCGGCGCCGGGCTGCGGCGGACGCGCTGGCGCTGGCGGAAAGTCAGGCCGCGGAAGCGGATCGGGCGGCGCGGGCGGCGGAAGCGGCGGCCTCGGCGGCGCGCGAGGCGCGGGCGGGACTGGCGGCGCGGGCGGAAGCGGCCGCCGAGAAGCTGGCGGAGACCGAGGCGAATGTGCGCGAGACGGCGCAGATGTCGCCGGAAGAGCTGGGCCGGAAGCTGACTGACGACGCTATCGCCCGCCCGCCCGACGCGGCGGGGGCCGAAAGCCTGCTGTACGGGCTCGAGCGGGAGCGCGAAGCGCTGGGGCCGGTGAACCTGCGGGCCGAGGATGAGGCGGGGGAGTACGGCGACCGGCTGCAGACCATGAAGGTCGAACGCTCCGACCTGACCAGCGCCATCGCCAAGCTGCGCGACGGCATCGACGAACTGAACGCCGAGGGCCGCGAGCGGCTGACGGCGGCGTTCGACATCATCAACGACAATTTCCGCATCCTGTTCGAGGCGTTGTTCGGTGGCGGACAGGCCGAGCTGAAGCTCGTCGAGAGCGACGACCCGCTGGAGGCGGGGCTGGAAATCTACGCCTGTCCGCCGGGCAAGCGACTGTCAGTGATGAGCCTGATGTCAGGCGGCGAACAGGCCTTGACGGCGACGGCGCTGATCTTCGCGGTCTTCCTCGCCAATCCGGCCCCGGTCTGCGTACTGGACGAGGTCGATGCGCCGCTGGATGACGCCAACGTCGACCGCTACTGCCGCATGCTGGACGAGATGCGGAAGCGGACGGACACCCGCTTCATCGTCATCACCCACAATCCTGTGACCATGAGCCGGATGGACCGCCTCTACGGCGTCACCATGCCGGAGCGGGGGGTGAGCCAGCTGGTCAGCGTGGACCTGACCCAGGCGGAGACGCTGGTCGCCTAGCGGGCGCCGCTGGGGCGGCTGAAGTGGAAGGCGAGGATGTGGAAGCCCTCGCGGAAATAGAACCTGTGCGCCCGGTCCCGATGCACGCCGGAGTGAAGCGTCGTGGTGGGGCAGCCCAGGGCGACGGCCCGGGCGTCGAACCAGCGAAGCAGGGCCGCGCCGTAGCCGCGCGAGCGATGTGCCTCGCTGGACACCAGGTCCTCGATCTCGAGACGGCGGCCGCAATAGGTGGTTTCGAACACCCGCCACAGGCCGATCGCCCGCACCTCGCCTTCGTCGACCAGTTGGGCCAGCCGGGCGCCCTCGCCGAACAGCCGTTCGATCTGGGCCGGGTAGTCGGCTTCCAATGCCGGTCGCAGCTGGCGATGCAGGGATTCGCCCTCCAGCAGCAGCGACCGGCGCGCGGCGGGGTCGTTCACGGACAGGGCGTCCGAGGTGCGGAAGTCGATGCGGGTGAAACTGGCCATACGGCCAAGCTGATGCCGGCGGCGGCTGGTTTCAACCCCGCCCCAGCACCTCGTGGCGAATGAACAGGCCGAAGATGGCCGGCCCCTCGAGGACGTAGCGGCGGAACATGCGGCGCGGCTGGGTCATCAGGCGGTGAAGCCACTCCAGCGACAGCTGCTGGTAGAGCCGCGGAGCACGCTGCTGGCGGCCCGTCAGGAAGTCGACCGAGGCGCCGACGCAGAGGGCCACCCCCTGTTTGCGCCCGGCGACGGACAGGGCGTGGGCGAAGCTCTCCTGCTTGGGAAAGGAGATGCAGGCCAGCAGGACGTCCCATTCGGCGCGGGCGGCCTCGTCCACGGCGGCGATCCAGCCGGGCGTTCCCGGAGTCAGCACCGGAGCGTCAATGAAGGTGAAGCGCCGGCTCGGATAGCGCTCGGCGAGTTCGCCGAATGCGGCCCGGTCGGGCCCGAATACGCCGATGGTGAGATCGCCAGTCAGGGGGGACGCGAGCAGGTCCGCGGTCATGTCCGAGCCCGGATAGACAGCCAGCGTCTTCCCGCGCAGCCGGGCCAGATGGGCGAGAACACGGCTGTCGCAGACCTTGAGGGCCGCTCCGTTGTAGACGTCCGGCTCGACGCGGCCGTCCATCAACTTGATGACATGGTCGACGTTGGGCGTGACCACATAGCCGTAGGGCTCGCGCGCCATGGCGGCCACGCGGGCCAGCAGGGCCGGGCGGTCTCCATCGGCGAAGTCCAGTGTCATGAAGCGCGTCATCGGCCAAGCCTACTCGCCACCCGGTCAACGGGCGGTTACGACAGGCGCATGGGAACAATGATACGCGCGGTCCTGATCGGCCTGATGCTGGCGACGCCGGCCTCCGCGGAGCCGATATCGCCGGCGCTGGACGGGCCGCGCCTGGTTCTGACGGGCGTGGGCCGGTTCGCGGTGCTCGCCGACCTGTCGACGATCAATCGCGAGGGCGACGCCGTTCGGATGAGGGCGCTGCAAGTGGCGGAGGAGGACTTCGAAGCCGGCGGCCAGACCTATTGGGGCGGCTGGTCATGGTGGGCGTTCGATTGCCGGGCGCGCTCGGCCGACCGGCTGGATTTCGTGTCAGTTCGTGAAGGCGGCGCCGAAGGCCCCTCGACGCCGGACCCCGCCCCCGCCTATCCCGCCGCACCGGGCGGAGACGCGGCGGAACTGCTGGCCGTCGCCTGTGACCCGGCCTCGGCGGGCGAGGCCGACGCGGATAATCTGGCGGACGCCGTCAGGGTCGGGCGGGCGGCGCTGCGTCTGGCCGGCTGACTCGCCCCCGAGGCTGTCCCGGTGGCGATTTATCCAAAGCGAGTTGCCGCCGCAGGTTTGCATAACCCGGATTTCCCCCGATAGTGCGGCTGGGGACTGATGGGGGAATGTTCAATGAATACAATATCTAAGATTGCATCTGCTTGTGTGCTCGCCTTTGCCGCGACACCGGCGCTCGCGCAGGACGCCACCGGCGGCCTCGATGGCCCGATGCGACAGGTGTTCGCCGCTCCTGCGGTCGCCGGCTACATGACCACGCCGACGGACGACGGGCCGCTGAAGCGAACCTGGACCTGGCTGTTCCTCAAGGACGCCATTCCGAGCGGGGCGGATACGCTGGCGCTGGAGTGGGAGATCGACTGCGCGGCAGGGGCGGCGCGGACGGTGCGGACCGTCCTCTATGCGGGATCAACCCACATGAAGACCGACGGAGGCCCGGCCGAACGCTCGGTTCCACCGGCCGGATCACCCGGCGCGATCACCCTGGCCTCGGCCTGCGCACCGCCGGAGCAGGCGCGAACCACGCCGGTGGCCAACGCCGCCGCCGCCCGGACCGCCGCCAACGCCCTGTTCGCCGCGACGGCGGCCGCAGGGCGGCGGTAGGCTCTAGCGAGCCGCCGCCTCGACCATGTTGGCGAGCGCGCGGGTGGCGTCCGGAAGGGCCGCCGCCCGCGCACCGCGACTCATCGCCTCAAGCCGGGCGGGATCAGCAAGGATGCCGGCCAACATAGCCGTCAGGGCTTCGACGGTGACCTCGTCCTCGAGCATCACCTCGGCTCCGCCCGCGTCCGCAAGGCTGGCGGCGTTGAAGCGCTGGTGGTCGTCCATGGCGATCTTGAGCGGGATCAGGATCGAGGGCAGGCCCGCCACGGCCAGCTCGGAACAAGTCGAGGCGCCGGCCCGGCCGACGACCAGGTGCGCCGCCGACAGACGCTGGGCCATGTCGCGGAAGAAGGGGGCGACCTCGGCGTCGATGGCCGCGTCGAGGTAGATCTGACGCGCCGCGTCCAGCGTCTCCGGGCGCGACTGCTGCTGCACCTTCAGCCGGGAGCGGATCGCCTCCGGAAGGGCCGCCAGCGCCCGCGGCGCCGTTTCGGAGAGGATGCGCGCGCCCTGGCTGCCGCCGGTGACCAGCACGCGGATTCGCTTGCCCTCCGCGGGAGTGCTGAACGGGCGATCGTACAGGGCGCTAATGTCCGGCCGGACCGGGTTGCCGATCAGCGTCACCCGGGCTCCGACGCCCTGCGGGACCTTCTGCAGGTTGGGGAAGGACGAGGCGACGGCGCCGACATAGGGGGCCAGCCAGCGGTTGGTGCGGCCCAGCACGGCGTTCTGTTCGTGCAGCAGGGTCGGCCTGCGCTGGCTGAGCGCCGCCAGAAGCGCCGGCGCCGAGGGATAGCCGCCGAAGCCGACGACCACCGCCGCATCGAGCCGCTTCAGCGCGCGGCGGGCCTGAACAACGCCCCGCACGATGGTCAGGCCCGCCTTGGCTAGCCCGACAGGCCCGCGGCCGGTGGCGGCGTCGAGGGCGATCCGCTCCTCGGCGGGGAAGGCGTGAGCGTACTGTTCGCCGCGGTGATCGGTGGCCAGCACGATGCGCCAGCCCCTCGCCGCCAGTTCGCGCGACAGGGCCTCGGCGGGGAACATGTGCCCGCCAGTACCCCCGGCGGCGACGACGCAGACTCTGGACATGGCGCTCCCTAGGGCAAGATCCGCCGCCGCTGCGGCAGGGTCGCGCCGGGCTCGTAGGCGCCCGGGCGGCGGCGGGTCAGGGCCAGCGCGAGACCCATGGTCAGGCCCATCGCCAGCATGGACGAGCCGCCGTAGCTGATGAACGGCAGGGTCATGCCCTTGGTCGGGATCAGGTTCAGATTGACCGCAATGTTGATGCACGCCTGCAGGCCGATCAGCATGAACAGGCCGGCGGCGGCGGTCTGCTCATAGGCGTCGTTCAGCTTCATCGCCCGCTTCATGCCGCGCACGACGATGAAGGCGTAGAGGCCGATCATGGCCAGCGACAGGACCAGGCCAAACTCCTCGGCGCCGACGGAATAGATGAAATCGGTGTGCAGGTCGGGGACGTGGCGCTTCATCACCCCCTCACCCACCCCGCGTCCAACCAAACCGCCAGCGCGAATGGCCTCGGAGGCGCGGTCGATCTGATGGGTGTCTGTCGTCTCCGGCGAGAGGAACCGGCTCAGCCGATCTCGCATGTGGCCGAAGGCGAAATACAGGGACACCAGCCCGGCCATGCCGGCGGCGGCCAGCACCGCCACCCATTTCAGCGGCACGCCGGCCATGAAGAAGACGGCCATGAAGGTGGTGGTGACCAGCAGGGTCTGGCCGATGTCCGGCTGGATCAGCAGCAGGCCAACGGTCAGAGCCCAGAATCCGAAGGCGATGCTGACGCCCGGGACCCCCTGCCCCTTCTGGGCCTCGGCGAACATCCACGCGGCGAAGACGATCAGGCCCGGCTTGGCGAACTCGGAGGGCTGGAGGCTGAATGGACCGAGATTGATCCAGCGCGCCGCGCCCTTCACCTCGTCGCCGATGAACGGCAGGGCCATCATGGTGAGGATGGCGCCGAGCAGGGCCAGGACGGCGATGCGGCGGACGCCCCGGGGCGACAGCAGGGAGGCGCCGAGCATCAGCACCAGCCCCATCGAGGCCCAGACCAGCATCCGCCAGGAATAGTGGAAGGGGTCGGTGATCGACTGGTCGGCATTGATCGCCGCCGGGCTGGAGGCGAAGCTGAGCGCCACGCCCAGCGCCATCAGGCCGAGCGCCGCCGCAAGCAGACCGCGGTCGACCGTCCAGAACCATTTGGCGATCGGGCTCTGGTCATTGCGGGAGAAGGCGGGGCTGTAGCTTTCGGTCATGACGACGCAGCACCGCTGGAGGTGTTTGGCGGAGTTGCGCCGAGGGCTAGGACGGCGGCGCGGAACGCCTCTCCCCGCGCCTCGAAGTCGGGATACTGGTCGAAGGAAGCGGCGGCGGGGGACAGCAGCACCACCTCGTCGCGCCCGGTCGCGGCGGCGGCCTCGGCGGCCTGCCTTACAGCGGTAGCCATGTCGCCGCTAATCCGGTGCGGGGTGTCGCCCAGCCGGGCGGCGAACGGCCCGGCCGCCTCGCCGATCAGGAAGGCCTCGGCGACGCGCGGGAACAGATCCTCGAGGTCGTCGATGCCGCCGGCCTTGGCCCGGCCGCCGGCGATCCAGAAGCTACGGCCGTAGGAAGACAGCGCCTGACGGGCGGCGTCGGCGTTGGTGGCCTTGGAGTCGTTGATGAAGCGGACACGGCCGAGGGTGCCGACATGCTCCATGCGGTGGGCGAGGCCGGGGAAGGTCAGGAGAGCCCCCACGGCCGCCTCTGTGGGAATTCCGAGGTCGATGGCCGCCGACAGCGCAAAGGCGGCGTTCTGGGCATTGTGCCGACCGGGAAGAGATAGCGCCCGCTCCAGATCGACCAGGGCTACCGGGCCAGGGGCGTTGTAGTAGAGGGTGCTTCCGATCGCATAGAGGCCGAGGGCGTCCTCCAGCGGTGCCTTGACGCTGACGCGGTCGACAGTCGCCCCTCGCGCCTTCAGCTCCGCGGCGATGGCGGCTCCTTCCGGCTCGTCGATACCTATGATCGCACCCGCGCCCGGGCCCGGCAGGTTCTGGAACAACCGCTTCTTGGCCGCGACGTAGCCTTCCATGCCTCCGTGCCGGTCGAGATGGTCGGGGCTGATGTTGGTCAGGATCGCCACGTTCGGCGCGAAGCTGGTCGTCAGGTCCAGCTGGTAGCTCGACACCTCTATCACATAGACCGCACCGGGCGTCGGAGCCGGCAGAGCGAGGACGCCGATGCCGATGTTGCCCCCGACGTGGACGGTCATGCCGGCCTGCTTCAGCACCCAGCCGATCAGGGCGGTGGTCGTGGACTTGCCGTTGGTGCCGGTGATGGCGACGACCGCCGGGCGCTGGTCCCCCGGCAGGGCCGCAAGGGCGCGGGCGAACAGTTCGATGTCGCCGATGATCTCGATCCCGGCTTCGCGAGCCTTGGCCACCGTCCAGTGCGGCTTCGGATGGGTCAGCGGCGCGCCGGGGGACAGGACGAGCGCCGCAAAGCCGGTGAAGTCCGCGGTGGTCAGGTCCTCGACACCGAAGCCCTCCGCCTCCGCCTGCATGCGGCTGGAGACGCTGTCGTCCCAGAGCACCGGCAGGGCCCCGCCGGCCCTGAGGGCGCGCGCGGCCGTCAGTCCCGACCTGCCGAGGCCGAAGACCGCGATCCTCCGTCCTTCGAAGCCGGGGACGGGGATCATGGCTCTATCGGAGCTTCAGGGTGGCGAGGCCGGCCAGTGCCAGCATGGCCGAGACGATCCAGAAGCGGATCACGACCGTCGATTCCGGCCAACCCATCTTCTCGAAGTGATGGTGGATCGGGGCCATCAGGAAGATGCGCTTCTTCGTAGCCTTGAAGTAGGCGACCTGGATCATGACCGAGGCCGCCTCGATGACGAACAGGCCGCCGACGATGCCCAGCACCAGCTCGTGCTTGGTGGCCACGGCGATGGCGCCGAGCGCGCCGCCCAGCGCCAGCGAACCGGTGTCGCCCATGAAGATCTTGGCGGGCGGGGCGTTGTACCAGAGGAAGCCGACGCCGCCGCCGATGATGGCCGCGCAGAAGATGGCCAGCTCGCCCGAGCCCGGCACGTGGTGGACGCCGAGATAATCCGAGAAAATGAAATTGCCGACCAGGTAGCTGATGATGCCGAAGGCCGCGGCCGCCATCATCACCGGCACGATGGCGAGACCGTCCAGCCCGTCGGTCAGGTTCACCGCATTGGAGAAGCCGACCAGGGTGAAGGCCGCGAACAGGACGTAGAACCAGCCGACGTTCAGCAGCACCGCCTTGAAGAAGGGGAAGGCGATCGACGTCTCGAGGTTGGGCGAGGTCGGCGACTGGGTCATCCACAGCACCGTCAGCACGCCGGCGATGACCGAGACGATCACCTGGGCGACCAGCTTCTGTTTCGAGGTCAGGCCGGCGGAGGTCTGTTTCGAGACCTTGGCGTAGTCATCGATGAAGCCGAGCACGCCGAAGGCGGCGGTGACGAAGCTGACGATCCAGATGTAGGGATTGGCTAGGTCGCCCCACAGCAGCACGGCCACGGCGATGCCGGCGAGGATCATCAGCCCGCCCATGGTCGGGGTGCCGACCTTGGACAGGTGCGAGACCGGGCCGTCGGCGCGGATCGGCTGGCCCTTGCCCTGCTTGACCCGCATCCAGGCGATGAAGCGGCTTCCCATGGCCACCGCGACAATCATGGCCGTCGCCATGGCGAGGCCCACCCGCACGGTCTGGTACTGAACCAGGTTCAGCAGCGGATAGTCCTGCGCGATGTCGGCGTAGTGGAGATACAGCAGGTAGAACATCAGGCGGCTCCTCCCAGAGCAGCAAGGGCTTTCGCGACCAGCGACGCCTTCGAGCCGTTCGATCCCTTGACCATGACGATGTCGCCCGGCGCAACCAGTTCGGCGGCCTCGGCGGCCAGTTCGGCGGCGGTTTCGCGCCAGAGGCCGCGGCGGGGCGGCGGCAGGACGTCGTGCAGCCGCTTCATCTCGGGCCCGGCGGTGTGGACCAGATCGAGGCCAGCGGCGGCGAGCGGCGCGGCGAGGCCCTCGTGGAGGGCGCGGGACTGGTCGCCGAGCTCCAGCATGTCGGTCAGCACGACGATGCGGCGGGCGCCCGGCCCGACCGGCTTGGCGCCGAGGCTGCGGAAGCCGGCGGCCATCGACAGCGGATTGGCGTTGTAGCTCTCGTCGATCAGGGTGAAGGCGCCGCCGGGCGCCTTGACCACGGTGGTCTGACCGCGGCCCGCGAGCGGCTGGAAGTCGGCCAGGGCGGCGAGGCCGGTCTCCAGCGGCACGTCGAGCGCGTCGAGCATCAGCAGCACGCACAGGCTGTTCAGGCCCCAGTGGAATCCGGACTGGCCGAGGACGAAGTCCACCGGCTTGCCGTACAGCTCCGCCTTCACCCGCGCGCCATTCTCGGCCGGCAGGAAGTCCAGCAGGCGGGCGTCGTGACCGGCCGCCGTTCCGAAGGTGGCCAGGCGGGCGCCGGCCTTGCGGGCCGCGGCGTCCAGCACCACCGCGAAATCAACCTCGCCGTTGAGCACCGCCACGCCGCCAGGGGTCAGCCCCTCGAAGATCGAAGCCTTCTCGGCCGCGACCCCGGCCTCGCCGTTGGCGAAGGCCTCGATATGGACCGGGCCGACGGTGGTCACGCAGGCGGCGTGCGGGCGCACCATCTTCGACAGCGGCGCGATCTCGCCGGGCGCGTTCATGCCGATCTCGAACACGGCGCGGGCGGTCGAGCGCGGCATCCGCGCCAGCGTCAGAGGCACGCCGATGTGATTGTTGTAGCTCTTGATCGAGGCGTGGGCGGGCCCCGCCAGATCGAGCCCGGCCTTGATCGCTTGGGTTACGCTGGTCTTGCCGACCGAACCGGTGACAGCGCCCCGGCGCACGTGCGGACTGCGCTCCCGGGAGGCGGCGCCGATGTCCTCCAGCGCCCGCAAGGTGTCGGCGACGACTACGGAGGGCCCGCCTTCGACCGGGCGCTCCGTGACCGCTCCGGCCGCACCGGCCGCGAAGGCCGAGGGGGCGAAATCATGCCCGTCACGCGCGCCCTTCAGGGCGAGGAACAGGTCGCCGGGGACGATCTCACGGCTGTTGTAGGTGATGCCAGCGACCTCGAACGGCGCGCCGGCCAGCCTGCCGCCAGTGGCGGCCTCGATCTCGGCGGAAGTCCAGAGGGGAGCAGTCTCAGGCATGGATACGCAGGGCTTCGGCGGCTTCGGACGCATCGTCGAAGGGGTGAGTCACTCCACCGACGATCTGTCCCTGCTCATGCCCTTTTCCGGCGATCACCACCACATCTCCGTCGCGCATCTGTTCGATGGCGTGGCGAATGGCGGCGCGGCGGTCGCCGATCTCCTGCGCGTCGGGACAACCTTCCCGCACGGCTCGCCGGATGGCGGCCGGGTCTTCCGAACGGGGGTTGTCGTCGGTCACGATGGCCACGTCGGCCAGCCGGCCGGCGATCTCGCCCATCAGCGGGCGCTTGGCCCGGTCCCGGTCGCCGCCGGCGCCGAACACGACGATCAGACGCCCGGTCGCGTGCGGGCGGAGGGCCTTGAGCACCGTCTCCAGCCCGTCCGGCGTATGGGCGTAGTCGACGTAGACCTCGCCGCGGCCGGGACCCGGAATGCGCTGTAACCGCCCCTGAGCGCCGGTGATCTTTTCGAGCCCCGCCAGCACCCGCTCGGAGCTCTCTCCGGCGGCGATGCACAGGCCGGCGGCGACAAGGGCGTTCGAAGCTTGGAAGGCGCCGGCGAGCGGCAGGAGCGCCTCGTGCACCGTCCCGCGCACGTCCAGCGTCAGCCGCTGGCCTTCGGGCACGGCCTGTCGGGCGACCAGGGTCAAGTCCCGCCCCCGCTCGCCCACACCCATGACGCCCAGCCCCGACATGATCGAGGCGGCGGCGAAGCTGGAATAGGCGTCGGAGTCGGCGTTCAACACGGCCGTCCGCCCGCGCGGCAGCAGGGTCTCGAACAGGCGCAGCTTGGCGGCGCGGTAGGACTCCATGTCGCCGTGGTAATCGAGATGATCCTGGGTCAGGTTGGTGAAGGCCGCCGCCTTGAGCGAGACCCCGTCGAGACGCCGCTGGTCGATGCCGTGCGACGAGGCCTCCAGCGCCAGATGGGTCACGCCCCCGGCGGCCAGTTCGGCCAGCAGGCGGGCGGCGTCGGCGGCGTCGGGGCTGGTCAGGCCGGGGCCGGTCAACGCCTGATTAACGTTACCCGTCTGTTTCAAAACCCCAAGCGTGCCCATGCTCGCGGCGGACAGTCCGAGCGAGGCCCAGATCTGGCGGCAGAAGGCCGCCACCGAGGTCTTGCCGTTGGTGCCGGTGATGGCCACGCAGGTCGCGGGCTGCATGCCGTAGAAGCTGCGGGCCGCGATGGCGTAACTGCGCCGCACATCGCCGGAGGTGACCAGGACGGGGGCCAGGGCGGCGTCGGTGTCGACGGGAGCCAGCACCGCCGCCGCACCTTGCGACAAGGCCTGCGGGATGAAGGCTCGACCGTCGGCGGCGCTGCCGGGCAGGGCCACAAACAAGCTGCCGGGAGCCACCTTGCGGCTGTCGGCGGTGACGCCGGTGATCACCGGGTCAGCGGGCACGTCCCGGCGCAGCAGATCGGACAGCTTGATCGCGGCAGGCCGGACCGCGCTCATCGGCCGTCCCCCTCGACGTCCTCGAAGGCGGGGATGCGCTCGCCGAGGGCGGTGCGGTACTGGTCGGCGCGGCGCTCAATGCCGAGGAAGGGCGCGATGCGATCGGCGATGCGGCCAGCGGCCGGCGCCGCGACGAAGCCGCCGGTGCGCGGGAAGGTCCCCGGCTCGTCGATCAGGATGAGGATCGAGTAGCGCCGGGCGTTGACCGGGCCGTCGGCGGGGAACACCGCAGCGAAGGTGCCGACGGCGTGGGTCGGATCGTAACGGCCGTTGACCAGCTTGTTGGCCGAGCCTGTCTTGCCGCCGACGCGCAGGCCCGGCGCCTCAGCCCGGCCGCCAGACCCGCGCACCACGTTCCGGCGCAGCAGGTCCAGCAGGGTCAGCGAGGTCTCGGGGCTGACCACCTGGCGGACATCGGCGTTCGGCAGACCACCCTTGCGCAGGGTCAGCGGGATGAACCGCCCGCCGTTCGTCAGCGCGCCCATGGCGGCCGACATCTGCAGCGGGGTGATCATGATGCCATAGCCGAACGACAGCGACGCCAGCGTCGAGTCGTCCCATTTGTTCGGCCGTCGGGGCCTGGCGGATTCGTGCAGTTCGATCGGCGCGGCGTCGAGCAGGCCGAAGCGGGTGAAATAGTCGCGCATCGTCGCGGGCCCCATCTCGACCGCGAGCCGCGAGGTGCCGATGTTGGACGAGTGCAGATAGACCTCTTCCAGCGTCAGCACCTGATTGGTGGCATGGAAGTCGGTGATGCGGCGGTTGCCGATCATGAAGGCCTGCGAAGCGTCGAACAGGGTGTTCATGTCGGCCCGGCCCGTGTCGAGGCCCGCGGCGACAGTGAAGGTCTTGAACACCGAGCCCATTTCGTAGTGGGCGGACGTGGCGCGGTTCAGCCGGTCGGTCGTCGGCCAGCTGGCCATGCCGAGGATTTCGCCCGTCTGGACGTCGGCGATGATGCCGACCGCACCCTTGGCCTGACTCTCGGCGACGGCGCGGGCCAGTTCATTCTCCAGCACGCCCTGGATGCGGAGGTCGATCGACAGGGGGAAGTTCTCGCCGCGCGCGCCGGCGTCGCGGATCTCGCGGTTGAAGGCGAGTTCCGCTCCGGTGAGCCCCTGGCCGCCGGTGTCGGTGACGCCCAGCACGTGGGTGGCCGACGCGCCCAGCGGATAGACCCGGCGATCCTCGGGCTCGAAGCTGACGCCGCCGAGGGCGAGGCCGTGCACGGCCGCCTTCTCCCCCGGAGTCAGGCCGGGCATGACGATCAGCCGCCGGTCGCCAGACAGCACGCGGTTCAACCGCGTCATGGAAATCCGCGGCAGCACCCGCTTGATCTGGATGGCGGCGGCGCGTCGGTCCCAGACCTCGGCCGGGTCGATGTAGAGGCCGTAGTGGACGATGTTGGTGGCCAGAAGCGCGCCATTGCGATCGACCACGTCAGCTCTCGACACGGCGTTCGGATGGCCGATTGAACCGACGCCGCCCTTCGGCGCCAGCAGGGCGGCGTTGACCGCACCAAGGGCCAGGCAGACGAACACGGCCGAGAACAGCGACAGGATGACGAAGATGCGGACCCGGGTGTCCTCCTCGGGCCGGGCGTCGGCCCGGGCGCGCCCGAAGGAATGCTCGATCCGCCACATGATCTCGGTCAGCCAGCGCCACGACGACAGCGACAGGCCGCCGGAGCGTCCGGGGGCGCGGCGATCCCAAGCCTGCGGGTCGTGCACGCTCATTGCGCCGGCTCCGCGGAAGCGGCCGCAACGGCTGGCGTTTCAGCCGCTTCCGATGCGGCGGGGAGCGTCGGGGCGATAATCACGGCGGGCGGCGGTTCGGGGATCGGCGCCAATTCGGGCAGGCTGGCCACCGTCGCCTGACGATGCACGTCGACCGGCCCCAGACCCGCGCCCCGCGACAGGGCTTCCAGCCGGCCGGGCTGTTCCAGGCGGGCGACCTCGGCGCGCAGCAGGCGCACGCGCTGGCCGTTCTGGGTGATCTGCCGCTCCAGATTGGCGATGCGGGCGCTCTCGCTCGCCGCCGCGGCCTTGGCCAGATAGACCGAGAAGATCATCGCCGCGACCAGCACCAGGCCGATGATTTCGATCCAGCGGACGCCGCGGACCTTCCAGTCGAACACGCGTTTCAGGGTTCCGACCGCGATCATGCCGCTATCCTCCCCCAGGCCGGGGCGTCGGTGCGGACCGCGGCGCGCAGCTTGGCCGAACGGGCGCGGGGATTGGCGGCGCGTTCTTCCTCGCTGGCCTCGCGCGCGCCCTTGAAAATCAGGGTGAAGCTGGGCTTGCGGGTATCGACGGCGATCGGCGCGTGGCGCGACCCGCCGGGCGCGGCGCCGGTCCGCTCGGTCAGGAACGCCTTGACGATGCGGTCCTCCAATGAATGGAAGGTGACGACCGCCAGGCGCCCGCCGGGGGTCAGCGTGGCCTCGGCCGCCTCCAGACCGGCGCGGAGCTCCCCCAGCTCGTCGTTGACGGCGATGCGCAGGGCCTGAAACACGCGGGTGGCGGGATGGATCGGCGCGCCGCGGCGACCACCCAGGGCCTTCTCCACCACCTCGGCCAGATCGAGGGTGCGGCTGAACGGCTTTTCGGCCCGGCGGCGCAGAATAGCGGTGGCGATACGGCCCGACTGGCGTTCGTCGCCATACAGTTTGAAGATGTGGGCCAGCGGCCCGTGATCCCAGCTGTTGACGATGTCTGCGGCGGTCTCGCCCTCGTCCGACATGCGCATGTCGAGCGGCCCGTCACGCATGAAGGAGAAGCCGCGCTCGGCCTGATCCAGCTGCATGGACGAGACGCCGATGTCGAACACGACGCCGTCCAGCCGCGCCTGGCCGGCTTCGGCGAACGCTTGGGCCAGATCCGAGAACGGCGTGCGGATCAGCCGGAACCGGCCCGGGAAGTCATTGGCGACGGCGTCGGCGTGCGGCTGCACCGTTGGATCGCGATCCAGCGCGATGACCGTCGCCCCGGTGGCGAGAATGGCGCGGGTGTAGCCGCCGGCGCCGAAGGTGGCGTCGATGATCACGTCGCCGGGCTTCGCGTCCAGCGCCTCGAGCACTTCGGCCAGAAGGACGGGGGCGTGCGGACTCATGCACCCTCCCCGCCCGGTCGACGGCCGGCGAGCAGCGCCTTGCGCCCCGCCTCACCCCGCTCGCGCACCGCCTGACGGGCCAGCGCCCGACGCTCGTCGCGGCGCGCGTTCCAGCGGGCGCGATCCCAGATCTGGAAGCGCGAACCGAGGCCCACGATGACAACGTCCTCGCCGAGACCGGCGTCTTGACAGAGGTGTTCCGGCAGGGTGATGCGACCGCCGCCATCGTAAGCCAGCGGGCGCTGCCCGGCGTAGAAGGTCTCCTCCAGCGCCGTGCGCACGTCGTCGCCGAAGGGCAGTTCCTCGATCATCGAGACGTATTCGGCCATCAGCTTGTCGCCGCCGGCCTCGAGGCAATCGGACTCGATCGAGAAGAAGCAGAAGACGCCGTGCTCCGCGCCGTTGTCGGCCGTGCGGAACTCCTGCGGGATCAGCAGGCGGCGCTTGCCATCCAGTTGTTTCTCGTAAGTCGAGAGAAACACGCCCTGCCCCAACTCGGACCCTTCGATCCGCCCCTCTGCGTCATGGGCGCACCCACGCGCCCGCCGAACCCCAACTCAAGCCTATGGGATAGCATGGGATCAAATGGGTCTCAATGGGATTCGTTGACGGAAGTTAACCTCGACCGTCGAGCTGAAGCCTGTAATTTTGTGAACATACACAGAACATCGAAAGTATAGACAGGCTGTGGATAAATGTTGCGCTGCAAAAGGTTAACGGCGGCTCTGCCGGAACCCTGCGGCGGCATCGGCCTCAAGCAGCGAGCCGCCGCAGCGGGCCGTACAAGGGAGAAAGGTCAGACGGCCTGTAAGCCGGGTTCTGTTCCGCACCGAAGTGCGGCGACGATCATTCCTCTGGACCGGCCATTGCTGACCGGTTCTCGCGACCTACCCGGACGCCTCGGGCGGTGAACCCTGCGGCCGAAGCCGCGCGACGTCCCTATTCGGTCTTGCTCCAGGCGGGGCTTGCCATGCCGTCCCTGTTGCCAGCGACGCGGTGGGCTCTTACCCCACCCTTTCACCCTTCCCTGCTCCGAAGAGCAGGCGGTTTGCTTTCTGTGGCGCTATCCCTCGGGTCGCCCCGGGCGGAAGTTATCCGCCGCCATTTCACCGTGGAGCCCGGACTTTCCTCGACGGGAGCATAACCCCCGCCGCGACCGCCCGGCCGTCTGACGGGGGTCTAAGTGGGGGCTTCGGGCGGCGAGGTCAATGTCGCCGGATCAGCCGGAGCGTAGCCGTAAATCCAGATACCCCGCTCGTCTTCCCGCCAAGGCAGACGCAAACGCTTCACCAGATCACGCAACTGAGTGGTGCAGTCGATGATCTCGGGAGCAACCAGCATTCCCCGATGTTTGAGGTAGCGCGGAACGATCCGCATCCACTCAATGCTGAGAACCGGCTCAAGGCTCTCGGCGCTCCAGTCGCCCCAGTGGTCGACATCATCGCTCGCCCACAAGACCTGCCGGGGTCCGGTCATATCCTGAATCTGGAACGGCGGCGGAAAAGGCAGTTCCTCGTGGACCGCCTTGCAAAGCGGCGCCCATCGCGTGCGATTCATGAAGGAGGCAAGCCCTCGTCGGTCCATCTCTGTCTGAATGCCCGCCTCAAGCTTCGGAAGCACGACCTTGAGGTAGTGTTCCCGGTTGGCGGCGCGTGCCTGCGCGAGTTCAGCCTCGCTGCCCGGGGGCTGGAGAGTCACTGCAAGACTCCGGTGACGCTCTCCGCCGTGGCCCGCTGGAGCACGCCCATCAATGTGGCCCGGGTCTCTCCGTCGGCGACGCCATCGACCTTCGCGGGACGCCAGTGGCGCTGGAAGGCTTCAACGGTTAGCTTCGTGGCCTCGTCGTAGTCGCCGCCGGGCTGGAGCCCGTAACCGAGCCGGTGCAGGCCGGCGCGCAGGACGATGACGCCCAGCCCTTCGTCGCCGACGGCCAGCGGGGCGCCGAGGGCGTGGATTCGTTCCGGCGCCGGCTCGAACCACAGGCCATGGCCGAGCGAGGCCAGGCGCTTCCACGGGAAGCGTTCGCCGGGATCCTGCTTGCGGTCCGGAGCGAGGTCGGAGTGGGCGATGATGCGGGCGTCGGGGATGGTCCAGCGCGACCGGATGTCGCTGACCAGGCTGATCACGGCGTCCATCTGCGCGTCGGGGAAGTCCCGGTAGCCGAACTCGTGGCCGGGATTGACGATCTCGATGCCGATCGAGGCGGCGTTGCAGTCGGTCTCGCCTTGCCAGGCGCCGCGACCGGCGTGCCAGGCGCGATGCTCCTCGGCCACCAGCCGCAGGATCGCGCCATCCTCGTCGACGACATAATGGGCTGAAACCCGCGCCTCCGGGTCGCGCAGACGGGCGACGGCGTCCTCCGCCGTGCGCATGCCTGTGTAGTGCAGCACCAGCATGTCGGGCGGGGCCCGCCGCTTGTCGAAATTGGGCGACGGCGCGTCCCGGACGACCAGCATCCTAGCGGCCCGGCCGCTCCCAGCCGTAGGCCACCCAAGTCCCGTCGACCTTGCGCGCCTCGATGACGTCGTCACCGCGCCGGCGGCGACCGGACAGGGTGCGACGGGCGCGCAGGGCGAGGCCGGCGAGGAAGACCAGCGCACCCGCGAAGACCGCGATCACGGCCACTGCGGCGGCGGTGAAGACGGCGAGAACCGCTCCGATCGCCATGGCGGCGAGGGTGGCGATCAACCCGCCCAGCCACATGACGGACGCGACGAACCCGTTGGCGGGTCGACGGCCGGAAGGGCCGGGGCCGAAGATCAGGCGGTCGGACTGGGTCATGACGTTACCTCTATGGCGCTGCGAACAACGCCGAACTCCGAATGTCGGTCCATCGGTGTGAACGGTCAATGACCGGCCGCTTCACAGGCGAGTGTCCGATTGTCGCTGTTCAGTAGGGCTGATCGGCCAGAATGGTGGCGCCCGAGGCCCGCGCACGCTCGGTCTGGAGCCGGCGGACGGCGGTCTCGGCCCGGGGATCGTTCATGATGCCGCCGATGCCGATCAGCACCCGGGCGGCCTCGCCCGAAACCCCGAACACGTCGGACAGGGCTTCGAACGGCGACTGCGATTCCGGATAGCGTTTGAACCGCACCGACTCGTCGGCCGGAATGCGGGCCAGCTGGCGCGCCTTGGCGATCGCTTCCTCGAGGCCGCCGAGCTGGTCGACCAGACCGAGCGACCGGGCCTGGGCGCCGGTCCAGACGCGGCCGCGGGCGATCTCGCGCACCCGGGCGGGGGGCAGGTTCCGGCCGCGGGCGACGCGGGCGATGAACTCCTCATAGGTGCGGTCGATGGAAGCCGCGAAGGCCGCCCGATCGGCGGCGTCGAACGGCTCGGACGGCGAGAAGGCGTCGGCGTATTCGCCGCCGACGGTCAGGTTGCGCACATCGATGCCGAAGCGGCCGAGCGCGTCGGCCAGCACCAGCTTGCCACCGAAAACGCCGATCGAGCCGGTCAGGGTCGTGGGCTGGGCGACGATCCAGTTGGCTTCCGAACTGATCCAATAGCCTCCCGAGGCCGCATAATCGCCCATCGAGACGACCACCGGCTTGCCCGCCGCCTTGGCGGCGCGGACGGCCGCCAGAATCTGCTCGGAGGCGTCGGGCGAGCCGCCGGGCGACGAGACGCGGAAGACGATGGCCTTCACCGAGTCGTCCTCGATGGCGTCGTAGATGGCCTCGGCCAGATCGTCGGACATGATCGAGGAGCCGCCGTCGAACGGATCGGCGCTGCCGCCCGTGCCGGTCATGATCGCCCCCTCGCCGCCGACGATGGCGATGGCGTTGCGGCCCGTGCCAACACGTTCGCCCCTCGACGAGGCGTAGTCGCCGAACTCCATGATCTCCGAGCCCCGGCCGGCGCGGCGCTTCGCCTCGGCCTCGGCCTCCTCGACCTGGCCGATCTTGTCGATCAGTCGGCGCTGCAGCGCCTGCGCCGACGAATATGGACCGGCCTCGATGGTGGCGCGCAGCGCCTGCGGCGTCACCTTGCGATCCTGCGCCGCATTGGCCAGCGAAGAGGTGTAGATGGAGGTCATCCACGCCGCCATCGCCTCGCGGTGGGCCGGCGTGTAGTCGCTCTCCGTGTATTCGTTGACCGCGTTCTTGTACTCGTAGCGCTGCTCGAACTGGGCGTTAACGCCGTATTTCTCGAAGGCGCGGCCGAGGAAGATCGACTCCGTCGAGAGGCCCGCCAACTGGAAGCTGGAGGTGTTCTGCATCCATAGCTCAGAGGCCGAGGCCCCGAGCATATAGCTGGAGACCGCGGTTCCGACCGGCTGGAAGCCCTGCGCATGGGCGATGACGACCTTGCCCGAGCGGCGGAAGCGGCGCACCGCCTGACGAATTTCATCGGCGGCGGCCGGTGTGATCCCGGCCTCCGGCAGGCGGATCAGCAGCGCCTTGACCCGGCTGTCGTCCTCGGCCTGGGCCAAGGTGTCCACGATCTGCATGGTCGACAGCCCGCCGCCGCCGAACATGGCGAAGGGATTGGTCGGCGCCTGGTCGGTCACGCCCTCACGCAGGTCCAGCTCCAGCACCGTATTCGACGGTGTCGGCTCCTTCGACGACGCCGAACTGACGGCGATGGTGATCAGCACGATCGGCACGATGACGAAGAACAGCACCAGGCCGGCGAACACGCCAAGCATCGTCAGGAAGAACTGCTTCATGGAGAGGGTCGGTGTCCGGGCGCGGGCCGGGCGTTGGCCACCCCGGACCATAGGGCGACAGGGTTTGCCGTCAAATGAACGTCACGTAACAGGCGAATGCGCCGCAACGGGAATGGTGCGGCGCAACAGAGATGATTGATGGCGGGCCTTCTTGCCCCTATATCAGCAGCCTGCGAGCGGGGGCCGATCGCCCCGCGTCATCCCGGACCGCACTCCCCATGCTGGTCACCCTGATGAAGGCCAAGCTGCACCGCGCAACGGTGACCCAGGCCGATCTCGACTATGAAGGCTCGATTGCGATCGACGCCGACCTTCTGGACGCCGCGGGCATCTTCCCGCACGAGCAGGTCGACGTGCTGAACATCACCAACGGCCAGCGCTTCACCACCTACGCCATCGAGGCCCCGCGCGGTTCCCGGGTCGTCGGCGTCAACGGCGCAGCGGCGCGTCTGGTGCAGAAGAACGACAAGGTCATCGTCGTGACCTACGGCCAGCTGCCGGAAGAGGAAGCCCGCCAATGGTCGCCGACCGTGGTGCTTCTCGACGACCGCAACGATATCAAGCGCGCGGCTTGACGCCGGCCGTCACCCGGCCTCTCCTCCATACAGGAGGATCTCCGATGATGCGCACCATCCGCCTGTTCCGCTGGCCGCTTGTTCTGGCCTATGCAGTGGCCGGCGGGATCGCCCTGATGCTGGCGACTCCGGCCGGCGTGGCTTTCCTTGGCCAGTCCGGCCTCAGCTTCCTCCCGGCGAAGATCGCCGGGCTGCCGTGGAGTGCGCCGCTGTTCTTCTTCGACGACGGCCCCGTTACGGCCCTCGCCATCGTCGGCATCTGCTATGGCCTGAACCTGGGCGTCCTGCTGATGCTCGCCCGCGAAACCGACTGAGCGCGCGGGGCCGGAACCGGCGAACGGATGGTCCGCCGGCTCCGGTCGAGCTCCGACTACCGGTTCAGGTCGTAGACGCCGGTGATGTCGATGCGAACCGTCAGCTGCCCGGCCGCGACAGGCGTCGAGGCGGCGTCCATGGCCATCTCGGCGCGGGCGTACATCGGCATCGGCGGCTGGGGCGTATAGCCGCCGCCTTCGGTCAGGGAACGGATGCCGCCCAGCGGAACGCCCAGCGCCTGCGAATACAGCGCCGCCTTGGCCTGCAGGTTGCGCACGGCGATCTGGCGCGCCTGATTCTCGGCCGCGGTCGGATCCTTGAGGCCGAAGCCGATGCCGTCGATCTGGTTGACGCCGGCCGCGACCACAGCGTCGGCGGTCGTGCCCACGGCGGTGAGGTCGTTGATGATCACCGTCACCCGGTTGTTGGCCTGATAGCCGCGCAGTCGGGGCGGCTCGTTCTGCACATAGTCGTACTGGGCCGAAAGGTTCAGGCCGGAGGTCTGGACATCGCGTTCGTCGATTCCGACGCGGCGCAGAGCGGCCATGACCTGGTTCATGCGGGTGGCGTTCTGGCTCATCGCCTCGGCGGCCGTGGCGGCCTCCGTGACCACGCCGAAGCTGATCGTAGCCATGTCCGGCGCGGTCTTGACCTCGCCATAGGCCGACAGGTTCAGCGACGGGCGCTCCGTGACCGCCTGGATGGTCAGGGGCGCGCCACCCCCCGGCTGCGACTGGGCGAAGGCGGCGGGGCCCGCGAAGGCGATCGCGGCCGCGGCGAGAATGCCGCCGCTCATCAGCAGGATGCGATTGGAAAGCGCCGGCATTACTGCGGCTCTGGAAGCGGCGGGGCGGGTCATGGTGATCATCTCCTGATGCGGGGCGGTCCGTCGACTGTCGGCGCGGACCGTGGCGGCACCTTGGCCGTTCGCAGCTGAACCAACGCACGGCCCCGGTCTGCAGGTTCCGTTCATCGGCGTGAAATCGGCGACAGGCGGGCGCCGAAACCATGATGCTTGGCAAGCCGCCGCGCCGCCTGCTAGGCCACGAAGGCCGCCACGGAGGGCGCGTAGCTCAATGGTTAGAGCCGACCGCTCATAACGGTCTGGTTGCAGGTTCGAGTCCTGCCGCGCCTACCGTCCCCAGAAGCCGCCGCCGCCGCGGCTCCAGCGGTCCTCGCCACGATAGCGGTCGTCTTGGATGTAGCGGCCGTCGCGGTCATACCAGCCCTGACCCCGCTGGTAGCGGTCGTAACCGTCGAGCGAATAGCCGTCGTCCTGATACTCGAGGCCGAGCAGGCCATCCTCGTCGTCCCACCAGTCGCGCGGATAGGAACCGAAGGCGCATTCCCAGCCGTCGCCCGGGCGCCAATAGGGTTCGTAGCGGCCACGGTAACGGTCGCGGAACTGCGGTCGACAGACGTACTGCGAATAAACCCGGTTGCCGCGCGCCTGCACATTGGCGCGGTCCTCGGCGTAGATCACCTCCTGTACGCCCGAGAAGACGTTGTTGATCACCACCGCGCTACCGGAGGCCGCGGCGACGCCGACCGTGGCGGCGCGGATACGGCTGTCGGTCAGACGCAGCTCGCCGTTGTAGAGCACCACGCCCTTGTCGGAGCGCCCGATGCGGCTGTTGCTGATGTCGACCGAGGCCCCCTCGATGGCCACGCCCTCGACGTAGCCCACGATGGCGGTGTTCTCGACCTCCACACGACCATAGTCGCGGCCCGAGCGGACGATCATTCCGATGGAGCGGGGACCGAAGGCATTGGGCGCGCCCGTGCCTTTCAGCGTGGTCGAGACGATGCGTGAGGTCTGCCCCGCGCCCGGGATCAGCTCCAGCCCCGACTGTGCGCCGGTCACGACGACTTCCCAGGCGTCCAGCACCGCGCCGTCCGCCACGATCGCCGGAGCGATGGTCTGGGCTTCTATGATGGTGTCGCGGAGGTGCACCAGACCGCCGTCGGCGTAGATGGCCGCCTCGTCGCCGGCGTGGCGGAAGCCGACCCGGTTCATGATGATCTCGGCGCCGTAGCCGACGATGCAGGCCGCCTCTCCGGCGCGGGGCGAGGCGAAGACCATGTCGCGAATCTCGACCCGCACGCCCTGCGCAATGGTGATGCAGGGCAGGCCGTCGGGGGCCTGGAGCGTCGGATGGCCGGTGCGCTGCCAGTCACGCGGATCGAAGCCGCTCTCGCCGATGATGGTCAGCGGCTTGTCGATGTTCAGCCAGCCGACGCAAGCGCCGGCGCGGGCCCGGATGACCAGGGTGCCGCCCGGGCGAACCCGGCGCACGGCGTCCTCGACGGCGCCGGTTCCCGGATTGCCGCCGCAGTCGACCAGCACGATCTCCTCGCCTCCGGGCCGGTAGTGGTCCCGGTCCCGGTGGTAGTCGGGACGATGCCGGCCATAGTCGTAGCGGCGGTGGTGCGAGCCGCGGTTGCGATAGCTGCGCGTCGGCGGGTCCAGCAACAGGCCGAAATTGGGCCGCGTCTGGCTCTCGACCTTGGCCGCGACCTGGGCATGGGCGGCGGGGCCCTGCGACAGCGCGACGCCCGCGATGGCCGCGGTGATGACCGCGACGCCGGCCACCGTGGTGCGGAAGCGGCCGAAAGGGAAACGGATCGTCATTGCTCCACGCCCTCCTTAACGGCGCTGCTGCGAACGGGAGACCTGGGCCAAGACGGCCTGCAGGCGGGCGGCTGACGGGCCGAAGCCGGACAGGGCGGAATCGATGCGCAGGGCCACGGCCTGGGCCTTGTCCTGATCGGCCACGCCGGAAACGCCGAGAGCGAAATAGCTCGACATGGCGAACTTGGCCTCGGGGCTGCCCTGACGGGCTGCCTCGTCGAACCACTTGAAGGCGCGGGCGTAATCGGGCGGCAGGCCGATGCCCTCGGCATACATCACCGCCAGCACCAGCTGCGCCTCGGACGAACCGTTGATTGCGGCCAGTTGAATGGCGCGGACCCGCTCCAGATAGGACAGCCGGCTCTCCATCGGATGACCGAGCATGGCCTCGAGAGTCTCGATCTGGCGCTTGGACAGATCCTCCGGCCGCGCCGCCACGGTTTCCGTGATGCCGAGGTAGCGCAGAGCCCGGCCGACGTGGACGAACGGCAGTTCGGTCCCCATCCGGGTCAGGGCGTATTCATAGGCGTCGCCGCGCGGGCGGCTCTCGTCCGAGAAGGGCACGCCGGACGCCGGGGCTTCATTCGGATAGAATTCGAACGGCGGCGTCCACTGCCGGGCCTTGGCTTCGACGAAGCGGCTGTACTGGTCGCGGCTGGGCGCGGACCGTTCGAAATCCTTCATCAGCACATAGGCGCCGACATCGCCGGTCTGCACCGCGAGGTAGTTGTAAAGGTAGGCGTCGACGTCATTGCGCGGGAACAGGCTGGTCGCCGCCAGATAGCCCCGGCGGCGGCGGTCGCGGGCCTCGGGTCCCGAGGACCCGCCGCGGCCCCAGGCCTCGCGCGCCTCCCGGTTGTCCTCGGGCTCGCCGAACGGACCGTAAAGGCCGTCATGCAGCCGGGCCAGGGTGCGAAAACCCTCGGCGTCCTGGGTGGACAGGATGTAGACGACGCGGTCGCGAACCGACTCCTGCTCCTCCCGGGTCATCTGCCCAAGCTGGCGGTCCAGTCGTTGGTAGGCCATGTGCCGTTCGAAGGCCCGGCAGTCGTCGTATTTCGAAAGCGGCCGCCAGCCGCCGAAGCCGCCGCGGTCGACGCGGTTGATCGGCGCGTAACCCTCGTCGTTGGCCAGCGCCATGGCGTACCAGGTGGCGCTCTCGATCGGGTCCTCGATGTTCTTGTCGGTGGCCCGGATGGCGGCGTAGCGGGACCCGAGCTCCAGCTGGGCGAAAAAATCGCCGCGGAAGGCGGCGCGGCGCAGCGCGCGCAGCCCTGTCTCCTGGGCGTTGAACTCCGAGCCACTCAGCGAGGCTGGACGGGGGCAGGCGTTGGAGGTCGCATCGGCGCGCTGCCAGAAACGGATGCCGCTTCCACGGTCGCCGCAGGACACCATCCCGAACGCGGTAAGGGCCAGCACGCCGGCGATCGCGGCGATTGCGACCGGTCCGCGCGACCGGTCAAACCGGCCGCGGTCGGTCTTGTTCGCCTCGCCCTCGCCCATGAACCCCTCGCACCACTGGAGCGGGCGTCCCCCGGCTCGCCCGTTAAGCTTTGCGCGACCGGGACACTCCGGTCCAGTTAACTGTCTGTCAAGGTTAACGCCGCTTCAGGACAAAGCGTTGCCGCATCACGGCCATTTTGTGACTCGCGGAAAGTTGTCCACCGGAATCAGCGGCTTGGGATTCCCCTCAGAGGCGAAGAATCAGCCTCTCGCCTCGTCGGTCCGGGGCGCCTATATGGCGTCCATTACCGGAGATCTCCGCCTGATGTCCTATGTCGCCCGTGACGATCGCCCCGCCGACAAGGCGGCCCGCTACGCCGAACTGGAGGATGAAATCCTGGCGGTGCTCGAGGGTGAGCCGAACCTGACGGCGCGGATGGCGACGGTCGCCTCGATGCTGTCGGACGCCTTCCCGACCTTCTTCTGGACCGGCTTCTACGTCGTCGACCCGGACAAGGCCGACGAGCTGGTGGTCGGCCCCTACCAAGGCACGCTCGGCTGCCTGCGCATCGCTTTCGGACGAGGCGTCTGCGGTACGGCGGCGCGAGAGAGAACGACGCAGATCGTCGAGGACGTCAGCGCCTTCCCTGGCCACATCGCCTGCGACAGTCGTTCGGCCAGCGAGATCGTCGTGCCGGTGTTCGACCGCGCGGGGCGCTTGATCGCCGTGTTCGACGTGGACGCGACGGAAATCGCCGCCTTCGACGCCGTCGACGCCACAGCGCTGGAGCGGTTGCTGAGCCGGGTGTTCGCCGCCTGATCATCTGCTAAGCCTCGGCTCATGCGGATCGGCATAGACTTTGGCGGCACCAAGATCGAAGCGGCGGTCGTCGGTGACGACGGCGCATTCCTCGCGCGACGCCGCGAGCCCAATCCCGGCGATTACGACGCTGCGATCCGGACGGTCGCGCGGCTCGTGGCGGCGGTCGAGGCGGAGACGGGCGCCGTCGGCCCCATCGGCGTGGCGGCGCCCGGCTCGGTGTCCCCGACCAGCGGCCTGATGCGCAACGCCAACTCGACGTGGCTCAACGGCCGCGCCTTCCCGCAGGATCTGGAGCGGGCGCTGGAGCGGCCCGTGCGGCTGGCCAACGACGCCAACTGCCTCGCCCTGTCGGAAGCGGTGGACGGAGCCGGCGCGGGCAAGGGCGTGGTGTTCGCCATCATCGTCGGCACCGGCTGCGGCGGCGGCGTGGTCGTGGACGGCGCGTTGATCGAGGGCGCCAACGGCGTGGCGGGCGAGTGGGGCCACACCTCCCTGCCGTGGCCCTCGGCGGAGGAGGCGCCAGGCCCCGCCTGCTGGTGCGGCCTGCATGGCTGCCTCGAGACCTGGGTCTCCGGCTCCGGGCTCCAGCGGGATCATCTCGAGCGCACCGGACGGCCCTTGACGGCCGAGGCCATCGTCGCCGCGGCGGGCGGCGGCGAACCCGAAGCCCGACGGTCACTGGACCTCTGCGTCGACCGGCTTGGCCGGGCGATCGCCATGGTGGTCAATCTGATAGATCCCGACGCCTTCATCCTCGGCGGCGGCCTGTCCAACGTCGGGGAAATCTATCCCACCCTGCCGCCGGTCGTCGAACGATACGCCTTCACCGACGCGTGGAACGGCGTCATAGCCCCGGCCCGCTGGGGCGACTCATCCGGTGTGCGCGGGGCTGCGCGCCTGTGGCCCTCGCCGACAGCTCAGGAGATCTCCGCTTGACCCGAACCCTCGTCATCACCGGAGGCCATGGGATCCTCGGCCGCGCCGCGCTCGAAGCCGCCCGGGCGGAGGACCTGAACGTCGCCGTCATCGACCACGCCAAGGGACAGATCGTCCCCGACGGAGTGCTGGAACTCGGCGGCGTCGACCTGACGGACCTGGCGGCGGCGGAGCGGGCCATGAGCGCGGTGATCGAGCGCTTCGGCCGGCTTGACGCCCTGCTCAACATCGCCGGCGGCTTCGTCTGGCAGATGGTGGAGGACCCGCAGCCGGCGTGGGACCGTATGTTCGCGCTGAACCTCACCACGGCGTTGAACGCAACGCGCGCCGCCCTGCCCCACCTCAAGCGGTCGACGGACGGTCGCATCGTCAACGTAGGCGCCAACGCCGCCCTGAAGAGCGCCGCGGGCATGGGCGCCTATGCGGCCTCGAAATCAGGAGTGCATCGTCTGACCGAAAGTCTGGCCGAGGAGCTGAAGTCGACCTCTGTGACGGTGAACGCCGTCCTGCCGTCGATCCTCGACACCGAACAGAACCGCAAGGACATGCCCGACGCCGATCCGGCCAAATGGGTTCAGCCGTCCGATCTCGCCCGGGTCATGCTGTTCCTCGCCTCGCCGGAGAGCCGCGCCATCACCGGCGCGCTGATCCCGGTCACGGGCCGGGTCTGATGGATCTGTTCCGGTCCGTCCTCTACCTGCCCGCCAGCAATCCGCGGGCGATCGAAAAGGCGCGCGGGCTGGGCTGCGACGCGGTGATCCTCGACCTCGAGGACGCCGTGGCCCCCGACGCCAAGGCGGAAGCCCGGCAGGCCGCCGGGGCCGCGCTTGAGGCGGGTGGTTTCGGCGCCCGCGTCGGCGTGCGCGTCAACGGCCTCGACACGCCGTGGGGCGCGGACGACCTGACGGCCTTGCGCGGCCTGAGGCCCGACTTCGTCGTCGCGCCCAAGATCGAGACAGCGGAGGCGGTCCGCGAGGTGGCGGCGCGGCTGCCGGACGGCGTCGGCCTGTGGCTCATGGTCGAGACCCCGCTGTCGGTGTTGCGCCTCGACCAGATCGCAGGGGCCGGCGCGCCGCTCGCGGCTCTGATGCTCGGCATCAACGATCTGGGCGAGCGGATGAATCTGGTGCTCGGCCCCGATCGGGAGCCGTTGAAGCCGTGGCTGGCCGCGGTCGTCGCCGCCGCACGCGGGCACGGCCTGCTGGCCATCGACGGCGTGGTCAACGGCACCGACGACCGCGACCGGCTGGACGCCGAGTGCCGGCAGGCGCGCGCCTTCGGGTTCGACGGCAAGAGCCTGATCCATCCGAACCAGATCGCCGCCGCGAATGCAGCCTTCTCGCCGTCGCCAGACGAGGTCGCCAGGGCGCAGGAGGTCGTCGCGGCCTTCGCCGCCGCGGACGCCGAGGGCAAGGGCGCGATCCGGGTCGGCTACCGGATGGTCGAGCGGCTGCACCTCGAGGCGGCCCACCGCCTGCTGGCGCGGCATGCCGCCGTCTCGACCTTGCGCCGGGACGGGCCTATCTAGTCCGTCCAGAAACAGAACTGAGCCGGCCCTCAACCAGCGAGCGGCCGCGCCGCGAGCGACAGGGCACTTCTTCCCATGACCAGAGCCGTCATCGCCGCCACGGGCCTGTTCACGCCGGAACAGTCCATCTCCAACGATGAGCTGGTCGCGGCCTACAACACCTGGGCGCAGCGCTTCAACGAGCAGCACGCGGCGGGCATCGCGGCCGGCGACCTGGAAGCCCTCACCCCTTCCTCGGTCGAGTTCATCGAGAAGGCCTCCGGGATCAAGTCGCGCTTCGTGATGGACAAGGCGGGCGTGCTCGATCCCGCCCGCATGGCGCCGAACATTCCCGAACGCTCCGACGACGAACTGTCGGTGCTCGCCGAGATGGCGGTGAAGGCGGCGCAGGACGCCATCGCAGCCTGGGGCAAGCCGGTCAGCGAGATCGGCGCCGTGCTGTGCGCCGCCTCCAACATGCAGCGCCCCTATCCGGCCATGGCCATCGAGGTGCAACAGGCGCTGGGCATCGAGGGCTTCGCCTTCGACATGAACGTGGCGTGCAGTTCAGCCACCTTCGGCATCAAGACCGCCGCCGACTTCATCGCTTCCGGCTCGGTGAAGGCGGTGTTGATGGTCAATCCGGAGATCTGCTCCGCCCACCTCAATTTCAAGGATCGCGACAGCCACTTCATCTTCGGCGACGTCGCCACGGCGGTGATCATCGAGGCGGAGAATCATGCGGTCGACGGCTGGGAGATCCTCGGGACCCGGCTGAAGACCGTCCTCTCCAATAACATCCGCAACAATTTCGGCTTCCTGAACAAGGCCGCCCTGCCCACCGGCGGAAGCGAGTCGGTCCCCGCGACCGGTCTCACCGACAAGATGTTCGTCCAGCAGGGCCGTAAGGTGTTCAAGGACGTCGTGCCGATGGTTTCGGACATGATCGTCGACCATGCCGCCGACCTCGGCCTCGACCCGACGGCTCTCAAGCGGCTGTGGCTGCACCAGGCCAATATCAACATGAACCAGTTCATCGGCCGCAAGGTGCTGGGCCGCGAGCCGACGCCGGACGAGAACGTCATCATCCTCGACGACTACGCCAATACCTCCTCGGCCGGCTCGATCATCGCCTTCCACCTGCACCACGACGGCTTCGCTCCCGGAGATGTGGGCCTGATCTGCAGCTTTGGCGCAGGCTACTCGACGGGAACGGTGTTCGTGCGGAAGAGGGACTAGCTCTCGCGGACCAGCCAGCCGTGATAGCGCACCAGCCGCCCGATCAGGGGCGCCGATATCTCGACGTCGAAGACGAAGCGGCCCTGCGCGTCGACCTCCTCATGGGCGCAGGCCGACGGGGCCAGCGCGCGCGGCAGAGGGATCGGGCCCAAGCGCCAGCCCTCGACGCGGTAGATCAGCCGCCCGCCCTCCGGCTCGAGACGCAGGTCCATGGTCAGCGGCCCGAATCGTTCCGTGAGGCGTCCGCCGTCGCGCGGGGCCGACAGCACGCTGGTGAAGGCGTGCCCTCCGATCCGCCGACGCCAGACCGACCGCTGCCCGTCCGCCTCGATCGCAACCGCGGCGGGACAGGCCGGCTGCGCCTTCGGAAAGCCGATCAGACGCGCCGCGGCGGCGGCCAGCGGGCCATGAGCGCCTTCGGTGGTCGCCTCGCCCCGCCATAGGGAGCGGCCCGGCGCCTCGTGCAAGGCGCGGATCGCGCCCGGGAGTTCGTCGAAGGCGGGGCCGATCGCGCTGGCGTAGATAGCGCCGCGCTCCACCGTCGTCTCCATCACCAGCCCGTGCGGCGCCATCTCTGCGACGATGTCCTCCAGCGGCAGAACACCGACGCAGGGCCCAGCACCCGCCGCCACGCGCCCGGCCGCGATGGCCTTGATCGCCGCCAGCGCCGGCAGGGTGGGCGTCACCGGACCCGCCCCCGGCTCGGCCACCAGCCGCCAGATCGCCCGCGCCGCCCGACCTTCGCCGTCAACGCCGAACGCCTCCACCCTCATCGCGCCGCGATCCGAGCCGGATACGGAATGCCATCCGGACAGCTGGAGCAGCACCCGCGCCAGAGGCCGCGGATCGAACTTGAACAGCCGCACGAGCCGCCCGAGCAGCCACGCCTCCAGATGAGCCGGCCAAGGCTCCAGTCCGGCGAGGAACAGCGCCCGTTCCCGGGGATGGTATCGCGCGTGAAAAAGGTCGAGGTCGGGCGTCTCGCACAGCGACACCCGCCGCCGTCCGGCCGCGCCGAAATCGCGCCGATGCAGCCCGCTCCAGCCGGTTCGTCTCGTCCATCGGCCGTCGTCGAAGACGCTGACCGGCCGGCCCAACCATGACAGGATGGCCCGCATTACCGACAGGCCGCGAGGCGCTCGCGCGCCGGGCGAGATCGCCGCCTCGACCGAAACCACCTCGCGCCAGCCGGCGGTCAACCGATCCAGCACGGCATTCGACAGCGCCGGCGTCGAGCTGCAGCCCGTCAGGAGGACGGCGCCAGCCGCCTTCGCGGCGCTGTCGAGCGCGGGGAAGGCCGCCACGAAGTCCCGGGCGTCGGCGAGATCGACGTAGTGCAGGCCCGCGGCGATGGCGGCGCGGGCCGTCCTGGCGTCCGTACCCTGGAACGGACCCGCCGCGTCGGCGACGATGGTGGCGCCGGTCGCCTCCAGGTCGGCCGCAGTCAGGGTCGCCGTGTCGAGGGCCGCGGCGTCGACCACGCCCTCCGGGACAGTCTGCCGCAGCCGCGCGACGACGGCTTCGGCCCGGTCCGCGTCGCGCCCGGCCGCCACCACCTCGAAGCCGTTATGCAGCAGTCCTTCCGCAAGGCGCGAGCCAAACACGCCCCCTGCCCCGATCACCAGAACCCGGGTCACGGAAACCGCGCCCGGTCCGATTTCGAAGGAACCATGCAAGTCTGCGTGCGCCCGAAGATGCGGTAGCGATTGCGGGCGATGAGATCGTAAAGGGCGTCACGGACCGGGCGGGGCACGCTCTTCAGGATGGCCAGCCGCCGGGTCCGAGGCAGCGCGCCCAGCACCGTCAGGGCCGCGTCCGACTTGAACCATGCCCGGCCGTTCCAGATTACCGCATTCGTCTGTGGCGCCTTCGGATCGATGCCGAACCTCGCCGCCAGCGCCCGCCCGCGCTCCGACTGGATCGGCATGAAGCTAAACCGGGCCCGCGGATCGCGGTCGATCACGTATCGCACCCAGCGCGAACAGAACACGCAGACGCCGTCGAACAGGATCAGCCCCTCGGGCTCGCCCTCTGCGTCCCGCGGCGACCAGCGGCTCATGCGTGCGGCGCTTTCATCAGAAAGACACTGCGGCGGTCGGTCCAAGCGGGCAAGGCGACGTTACGCCGCCGCCACCGCCTCGATCTCGACCAGCCAGGCCTCGTCGAAGATGCCAGTGATGATGACCGTCAGGGCCGGCTGCCGGCCCGCCAGCCGGCGCACCCGCACCTCCCGGTTCTCAAGGGCGTAGCGGCGGTCCGAAAGGAAGGTCGTGACCTTGACCAGATTGTCCAGCGTCATGCCGGCGGCGGTCAGCTGGGTCTCGATATTGTCCCACACCTGCTCGCACTGGCCGACGAAGTCAGCGGCCAGAGAGCCCTCTGGCGCGACGGGAATCTGGCCGGAAAGATAGAGCCAGCGGCTCGGACCTGTGACCTCGACGGCCTGCGGATACGACCCCTCGACCGGCGGCGAGCCGTCGCCGGTCAGAGGCCGTATCACCGCCGTCACTGGCGCGCGGCGTCCGAGCGGGCGCGCACCTGGGCGAACTCCGAGGTCGGGCTCCAGCCCGGCCAGTCCCTGCTGTTCGCGAGGTCCAGCCCCAAATGATACAGCAGGGTCAGGTTCTCGGTCGCCGATGTCAGGTTCCAGTCCGCCGACCACTCATCCGACGGCTTGTGATAGTCGGCGCCGAACTTGGCGCGCCAGGCGGCCTCGCCGGCCTCCCGACCACCCTCGACCCAGTCCCAGCCGTGCCACGGCATGATCGCCGGCACGCCCATGCGGGCGAAGGGGAAGTGGTCCGAGCGATAGTAGAAGCCCTCTTCCGGCATGCCGTCGTCCGAGACGTAGCGGCCGAGCGGCTCGGCCAGCGCCTGCAGCCGCGCCTCCAGATCGTTCTGCCCTTTGCCGAAGATCGGAATGTCCCTCGTCGGACCCGACAGCGGCAGCATGTCGATGTTGATGTCGGCCACCGTGGTCTCCAGCGGATAGACCGGGTCAGCGGCATAGCCGTAGGCGCCCATCAGGCCCATCTCCTCGGCCGCCATGTGGGCGAAGACGATCGAGCGCTTCGGCCGCGGGGCCTGGCTGATCTGGCGGGCCATCTCGACGACGCCCGCAGTGCCCGAGGCATTGTCCCAGGCGCCGTTGAAGATCTTGTCGTCGCCCGGCGTTTCGGGGTGCTGGGCCTCGCCGCCGACGTGATCCCAGTGGGCCGAATAGATGATGGTCTCTTCCGGATGCTCGGTCCCCGGAATGCGGGCCAGCAGGTTATGGGTGACGAGGGTCTCGCTTGTTTCTTGGGTCTCGGCCGTCAGGGTGACGCCGTTCAGCGGCTCCGCCTTGAAGGCGCCCGAGCCGATGCTGCCCAACTGGTTCATGTCCAGGCCGGCGGCGGTCGCCCATTGCAGCGCCACGTCGTGATTGATGGCCATCGAGAACTCGAGATCGGCCGCGCCGGGCGTCAGGGTGCGCGTGCGGGTCGACCCCTGCGCCACGCGACGCCACATCTGTGAATCCGCCGGCTGCGGCACGAGGGTGACAATGCCGACCGCGCCACGGCGGAATGCCTCGTCGGCCTTGTAGGCGCCGGACTCGTAGTTGGTGCTGTATTCGCCGTTGAACAGCTCACCCTCGGGCTCGCCGCCGACCACGACCACGACCTTGCCGCGCACGTCGATGTCGCCATAGTCGTCCCAGTTCCGCTCCGGAGCGGTGATGCCGTGGCCGACGAAGACGAGGGGAGCGTTTCGAACGGACGCCCGGCCGTCGTTGCTCACGGCGCGGAGCGTGACGTCGGTTCCGACGGTCAGCGGATGGCTGACGCCGTCCGGGCCGGTCCAGCTGGCGCTGGCCGCACCCGCCACGGGGGTGAAGCGCTTCAGATGCACGGGCTGCAGCCATTGGCCGTCGGGGCCGCCGGGCTGGAGCCCGATGGCTTCGTACTGCGCCTGGAGCCAGGCCAGCGTCATGCGCTCGCCCTCGGTGCCGGGGTAGCGGCCCTGGAACTCGTCGGCGCTGATGGTGCGGATGTCATTGCTGATCCGCTCGGCCGAAAAGTCCTGCGACAGGGCCGATCCGGCGGCGAACAGCAGCGCCGCGGCGGCGACGCCGCTGGTGAATGCACGAAACATGTATGGACGCTCCATCCCGAATTTGGGCGCACTCTAGGGCGACCCCGACAGACCGCTCGTTAAGTTTTCGTCATGTCGTCAGCATGGCGGACGCCGGCGGCCGACCCTCTCAGCGCCGCGCGCTCGCGCTCGCCGCCCGGGCCGGGCCGAACTCCGATCCGGGCTTCCAGCCCGGCCAGTCGCGGCTGTTGGCCAGATCGCGGCCGATCCAGAGGGCAACCTCCAGATCCTCGATCTGGCCGGCCAGGTCCCAGTCGGGCGACCATTCGTCGTCGGCCTGGTGGTAGCGCCTGGATCCGTATTCGTCGCGGGCCGCCTCGCGCGGCTCGACCGGCGGGTCGCGGAACTCGCCGCCGCCCTCGGCGTAGGCCATCGGCACGCCGCGCTTGGCCAACGGGAAGTGGTCGCTGCGGAAATAGCTGCCCGCGGCCGGGTTGGCGTCGGGGGCGATCTCGCGGCCCTGCCGGGCGGCCGCCGCGGCGAGCAGCTCGTCCAGTTCAGACTGGCCGTAGCCGATGACGCCGAGGTCCTCGACGCGGCCGTAGACGTTCATGGCGTCCATGTTGAAGCCGGCCACCGTCGTCTCCAGCGGCCAGACCGGATTGGCGGCGTAGTATTCCGAGCCCAGCAGGCCGCTCTCCTCGGCGGTGAAGCTGATCATCACGATCGAGCGTTCCGGACGCGGTCCCGCGCCCCACACCCGGGCCAGCTCCAGCAGGCCGGCGGTGCCGGTGGCGTTGTCGACCGCGCCGTTGAAGATGGCGTCGCCGTTGGCGTCGGGCTCGCCGACGCCGATGTGGTCCCAGTGGGCGGTGTAGAGAATGGTCTCGTCGGGATGGGTCGTGCCGGGTAGGCGCGCGATGACGTTCCGGGTCGTGATCTGGCTGGTGGCCACGTCGAACATGCCGCTGAAGGAGGCGCCCGGCAGCTCGACCGGGCGGAAGTCGCGGCTGCGCGCCTGCGTCTTCAGAGCCTCGAAATCGAGACCCGCCCTACGGAACAGGTCCACCGCGACATCGCGCTGGATCCAGCTTTCCATCTTGACCCGTTCAGCCGCCGCATTCTCGCGCACGATGTCGAACTGCGGGCCGGACCAGCTGTTGTTCACCGTGGCCCAGCCGTAGGAGGCGGGGGCGGTCTCGTGGACGATGATCACGCCGGCCGCGCCCTGCCGGGCCGCCTCCTCGTACTTGTAGGTCCAGCGGCCGTAGTAGGTCATGGCCCGACCGTTGAAGGTGTTCAACTCCGGCTGTTCGAAGTCGGCGTCGTTGACCAGCACGACGATGATCTTGCCGCGCACGTCGACGTCCTTGAAGTCGTCCCAGTTCCGCTCGGGCGCCTTGATGCCGTAGCCGACAAAGACGAGCGGCGTATCGGTCAGCATCACGTGGCGGCCCGGCAGCCGGGTGGAGACGACGATCTGCTGTCCCTGCGCCAGGGGAATGGTCTCGCCGCCGACCTTGAAGCCGGCGCTGATGTTGGAGGCGGTGAATCGGTTGAGCGTCACGGCCTGGGTCCAGCCGCCGTTCTCACCGCCCGGCTGGAAGCCGGCGGCGGCGTACTGCTCGCTGAGATAGCGGACGACCATGTCTTCGGCCGGCGTGCCGATGCCGCGGCCCTGGAAGCTGTCGTCGGACAGCACCCGGGCGTGTTCGGACAGGCGCGCGGCGTCGAAGGCGACGGCGGGCGCCGAAGGCTCGCTCCCCATCGAGGCGCAGGCGGAGATCAGGGCGCCGGCGGCGAGCACGGCGGCAGTCGACAGGAGACGCATGGACGGAAACACCCTCAGCCGGAAATCAGACCCGGCGGGACGTTAGGGCGTCGATCCGCGCCTGTCGATGCGGCTGAGGATCAGGGGACGACCGGATCACCCGCGGGCCAGTCGGTGTCCCCGCGGCGGCGCAGGCGCAGCTCGATCACCTTCATCGGCTCGCGTCCCGGCATGACGAAATGTCCGGTCTCGACCCACTCGCCATCCCTGAAGGTCGTGACGTAGCGCACCTCCCCGCCCCGGGCGGGCGCGGTCCAGCTGAAGCCGTCGGGCGTGGCTTCCAGCGGAAAATCGCCGGCGTGGCCGTTGGCGTAGGAGCGCATCACATAGCGGTCGTTGGCATCGTCCCAGGACACGACAGCGAAGGCGTTGAAGGCCGGGGCGCCATCGGGGCCGCCGGCGCTGCGCCCCTCGATGACCTTGATGGAGCCGCCGAGCATCGGGCCGATACGCTCGGTGTGCGGATGGCCCGCACCGGCGCCCGGACCCATGAAGATGGTCGCCTCGCCGACCCATTCGCCATCCATCCACGACAGCGTCTGCATCGCCTGCCGTTGTTCGGCTGTGCCCGCCGGCAGCATCTCCTGCGCCGCCGCCGGTGTTGCGAGCATCAAGCAGGCGGCCACCGCCGCGATCGAAATCACCGAGCCTTTGGACATGACCATCCTCCCTATATACTTTGCGATATAAAGTCCTTTTCTCTTCTTGGCAAGAGCCCAAAAAAACCCGCCGGCGCGTCAGCCCCGGCGGGTTTTTCATTCGGCGGAAGCGGCTCCTAGTGGGCGACGCCTTTCCAGATGCGGCGGTAGCTCATGTAGGTCACGCCGGCGAACAGGAAGAGGAAGATCAGCACCCCGACGCCCGACTGCTTGCGCTGCACCTGCTTGGGGTCCGAGGCCCAGGCGATGAAGGCGGCGACGTCCTTCGAGTACTGGTCGACCGTCTCCGGCGCGTCGTCGTCGTAGGTCACCTGGCCGTTCTGCAGCGGCGGCGGCATGGCGATGAAGCCGCCCTCCGGCACGTGATGGGCGTCGCCGCTCCAGTAGGAGCTGAGATCGCCGGCCATGTACGGGTTGTAGTACTGGCCCGGACCGACCTTCAGGCCGGCCGGCGCCGCGCGGTACCCCGACAGCAGCGAGTAGATGTAGTTGGCCCCGTCGTGGCGGGCCTTGGCCATGACCGAGAGGTCGGGCGGCGCGGCCCCGCCGTTGCCCGCGGCCGCGGCCGTGGCGTTCGGATAGGGATTGGGGAAGCGGTCGGCCGGGACGGCGTCGCGCATGATCGGCTCGCCGGTCTCGGTGTCGATGTCCGGGACCTGCACCTCAGCGGCCAGCACCTTGACGAAGCGGTTCTCGGCCGCGTTGACCTGATGCTCGTCGTAGAACGGACCGCCCGGCTCGGCCAGGGTGCGGAAATGCATCAGGTCCATGCTGTGGCAGGACGCGCAGACCTCGCGGTAGACCTTGTAGCCACGCTGCAGCTGGGCTTGGTCGAAGGTCCCGAAGGGCCCCTCGAAGCTGAAGCCGCCGCTACGCGGATGCTTGGCGCCGCCCTCGGCCAGGGCAGGCTGGGCTGCCAGCGACAGGCCGGCCGCGACGGCGATCAGGACCAGGGTCTTTTTCATCGAACGCATCGAAGTCTCGAGGGTCATGGTCGATCTCAGCCCTTCTTCTCGGGCGAGGCCGGCGCGGCGGCGGTCATGGCGTCCCCGCCCGGCAGCACCGGCTCGGAGATGGTCGCCGGGATCGGCCTCGGGGTCTCGCGCAGGCCGACGAGCGGCATAAGCACGAGGAAGAACAGGAAGTAGTAGGCCGTCAGCAGGCGGGTCAGCCACAGGTAGCTGTTCAGCGCGCCGTCGAAGAGGGTGAAGCTGGGCATGTTGGGGATGACCGGCGCGTCCGGCAGCTGGGCCCCGCACCAGCCGAGGCCCATTCCGACCAGCACGAAGATGACGAAGAAGGTTCGCATCGCCGGGCGATAGCGCATCGAGCGCACCTTGGACGTATCCAGCCAGGGCAGGATGAACAGCACGCCGATGGCGCCGAACATCGCCAGCACGCCGCCGAACTTGTCCGGGATGGCCCGCAGGATGGCGTAGAACGGCAGCATGTACCACTCGGGCACGATGTGCGACGGCGTCTGCAGCGGGTTGGCCGGGATATAGTTGTCGGCGTGGCCCAGGGCGTTCGGCATGAAGAAGACGAAGATCGCGAACAGGATCAGGAACAGCACGATTGCGAAGCCGTCCTTGACCGTGAAATACGGATGGAACGGCACCGTGTCCTTCTTCAGCCGCTCCTTCGGGATCAGGATGCCGACCGGGTTGCCCTGGCCGGCGTGGTGCAGGGCCCAGAGGTGCAGCACGACGCAGCCGGCGATGACGAACGGCAGCAGGTAGTGCAGCGAGAAGAAGCGGTTCAGCGTGGCGTTGTCGATGGCCGGGCCGCCGCGCAGCCAGATCAGGATCGGCTCGCCAACGAGCGGAATGGCCCCGATCAGGTTGGTGATCACCTCCGCGCCCCAGAAGGACATCTGGCCCCACGGCAGGACGTAGCCGAGGAAGGCGGTGGCGATCATGAGGAAGAAGATCACGCAGCCGACGATCCAGATCATCTCGCGCGGCGCCTTGTAGGAGCCGTAGTACAGCCCGCGCAGCATGTGCAGGTAGACCGCGACGAAGAACATCGAGGCCCCGTTGGCGTGGGTGTAGCGGATGATGTCACCGCCGTTGACGTCGCGCATGATGCGCTCGACCGAGGCGAAGGCCAGTTCGGTGTTCGGCACATAGTGCATGGCCAGGATCACGCCGGTGGCGATCTGGATGACCAGGCAGAGGGCCAGGATGCCGCCGAAGGTCCACCAGTAGTTGAGGTTCTTCGGGGTCGGCAGGGACATGTAATCGGCGCCGAAACGGATGATCGGCAGGCGGCTGTCAAACCACTTCTCGATGCCGGTCTTCGGGACGTAGGTGGATTCGTGATCGCTCATCGTTCTCTCGCCCGTCCTCAGCCGATTTTCACGCGGGTGTCGGACACATATTCGTAGGTCGGCACGGCCAGGTTCTTCGGCGCGGGCCCCTTACGGATGCGGCCGGAGGTGTCATAGTGCGAGCCGTGGCAGGGGCAGAACCAGCCGCCGTAGTCGCCGGCGCCGAAGGTGGGCACGCAGCCGAGGTGGGTGCAGGAGCCGATCACCACGAGATACTGCTGGTGGCCCGGCTTGACCCGGTCGGCGTCGATCTGGGGGTCCTTGAGGCCGGCGCGGTCGTCGGCGCGGGCCTGCTGGATCTCGGCCGGGGTGCGGTAGCGCACGAACACCGGCTTGCCCTGCCATTTGATGACGACCTGCTGGCCCTCCTGGACCTTGGTCAGGTCGAACTCGATCGTCGACAGCGCCAGGGTGTCGGCGGCCGGATTCATCGAGTTGATCAGCGGCCAGGCGGCCATGGCCCCGGCTCCCACCGCCGCCGCGCCGGCTGCGATGTGGATGAAGTCTCTACGATTGGGATCCTGATGGTTCGGATCGCCCTGGTCTGCAGCCACCGATTCGTCTCCTGAGCCGTTGGCGGCGACGCCGAGCGGCGCGCCGTTTCAACGCTGTCGTTCCTTAGCGAAATCCCGGATGGCTGGCCCGGCCCGGCTTTGCGGCGCATCGCCGCAACTTGCTGACGCCTCGTGAGAAACGCTCGCAATTCGAGCCGCGACAAGCCCCCGGGCCGCGCGTATGAGGGCTCTAGAATGCGTCTCGCCCTTTTTCAACCGGCCATTCCGCAGAACGTGGGCGCCTGCATCCGGCTGGGCGCCTGTTTCGGGGTCGAACTTCACGTCATCGAGCCGACCGGCTTCCGTTTCGACGACCGGGCGATGAAGCGCGCGGCGCTGGACTACGGGCCTCTGGGGCACATGACGCGGCACGCCGGTTGGGACGATTTCCAGCGCGACCGGGGCCCGGGGCGACTGGTGCTGTTCACGACGAAGGGGGCGACGCCGCTGGGCGATTTCCGATTCGAGGGGGGCGACACCTTGCTGTTCGGCAGCGAGACAACCGGCGCGCCGGATTTCGTCCATGCGGCGGCGGATGCGCGGGTGGTGATCCCGATCCGTCGCGAGGCGCGGTCGCTGAACCTGTCGGTCAGCGCCGGGATCGCTCTGTGGGAGGGGCTGAGGCAGACTGCCGGCCTCACGTCCTCCGGAGAGAGCCGTCCATGAAACTCGCGCCCGTCATCGGATCTGCAGCCCTGCTGCTGGCCGGCTGCTTCGGAGGAGGCTTCCTGCACGACCAGCATCTGGACGGCCCGTGGCGGCTGGTGGCGGTCGACGCCTGGGAGGACATGACGCTGTGCCGCCGGCTGGAGCAGAGCGCCTGCGCCGGGGACATGCTGCATGGACCGACGGTGTTCGCCGCCGGGATCGACGAACGCTACGTCGTCTACGCCCGCCATCCCCGGACCTTTCCGAATGGGCTGGAGCGCCACGTCACCGAGTTTCACTATGTGATCCGCACCCCCGACGACGACCGCCCGGGCGGGCTGAAGGCCGAGAACATCAAGGGACCGTTCGACGAGGCGGCCTTCGAGGCGGAGCGCCGTCGCCTCGGGCTTCCGGCTTTCACGGGCGTGTTCGAGGACCTCAGGTAGCGCCCTACTCGGGGGCGTCGGCATCCGGCAGCCGGGCGAGGTTCGGCCGTTCGTCGCGCTTGCTGGCGGCGACGGCCTCGACGGCGCGCATGACCCGGAGGACGTTGCCGCCGGCGAGCTTGCGGATGTCGGCCTCGCTCCAGCCCTCAGCCATCAGGGCGGCGAGGATGCGGGGATAGGCGTCGACGCCGTCCACGCCGTCCGGAAGGGCCGACACCCCGTCGAAGTCGCCGCCGAGGCCGACATGGTCGATGCCCGCGACGTCGCGGACATGCTGGATGTGGGCCACGACGTCCGCGATCCCGGCGCGGGGAACCGGGTTGGCGGCGATCCAGGTCTGCAGGCCGGCGGCGACGGCGGCGGGGTCGCCGGGGTTCAGGGATTTCAGCCGGGCGTCCTCGGCCGAGCGGGCGGCGCTCCACGCCCGGACATCCTCATTGATGAAGCCGGGAACGAAGGTGACCATGACCACGCCGCCGTCCTCGGGCAGCAGGCGCAGCACGCTGTCGGGCACGTTGCGCGGATGGGCGGTCACACCCCGGGCCGAGGAGTGGGAGAAGATCACCGGGGCCTCGCTGACCCGCATGGCGTCCATCATGGTCTCTTCGGAGACGTGGCTGAGGTCAACCATCATGCCGAGCCGGTTCATCTCGCGGACGACCTCCTCGCCGAACGGATTGAGCCCGCCCCATTTCGGCGCGTCGGTGGCGCTGTCGGCCCAGGTCGTGGTGGTCGAGTGGGTCAGGGTCATGTAGCGCGCGCCGGCGTCGTGGAACTCGCGCAGCAGGCCGAGGGAATCGTCGATCGAATAACCGCCCTCCATGCCGATCAGGGAGGCGATCCTGCCGCGGCGGTGGATGCGTTCGATGTCCGCCGCCGTGGTGGCCAGCTCGAACACGTCGGGGTGGGCGGCGACGATGCGCTTGACCGTGTCGATCTGCTCGAAGGTGGCCTTCGCCGCCTCGACCGGAGTGAGGCTGGCGGGGACGTAGACCGACCAGAACTGGCCGCCGACGCCGCCGGCGCGCAGGCGCGGAATGTCGGTGTGGAGGGCCGTCGAGGCGTCGAGGTTGGTGGTCAGATCGACGGCGTGCGGGTCATTGCCGTGCTGCGAACGCAGGGCCCACGGCAGGTCGTTGTGCCCGTCGATGAGCGGCGTGCGCTCGAGAATGCGCCGGGCCGCAGCCTCGTCCTGGGCCATGGCCGGAGCGGCGGCGGTCAGCAGGGCGGCGGTGGTGGCAAGCAGGACGGCGCGGATCATAACGGGGCTCCTCGAAAAGCGAAGCGGGACAGTGGCAGAGGACGGCGGAGCGTCAACCGACTCGAAAAACGCTGTGGCAGAGTCGGCAGAGTCGGCATCTGCGAAAAACGCTATGGCAGAGTCGGCAGAGTCTACATCGCGCCCGATGGCGTGCGGCGTCGGCGCGCCCCGGCGGCGCGGTTGGGGATTCAGTTGTCAAAGACCGGCGGACGAACGGGTGCAGTATGCGCCTGCTGGTTTCTCAGGCTGGAAAGTCGCTTCGAGAAAAGGCGATGTGGCTGAATTCGCCGGAGAGTTTCCGCGCAATCGGACTATAATTCCGCGGATTGCCGGCACAGCGTCACGGTTCACCTGCCCGTCGGCGAAGGCCGATGGGGAGGACGGTCGATGCGGAGCAGCGACCGGGAGGGGGCGGCGCAGGCGCCTGCCAGTGATCCGCCAACCCTCCGCCTTTCGCGCCGCCCCGTTCTGATTGTCGCTAGCGCGCCGGTGCGCCCTCCCCATTCGCCTTCGCAAATGGGGAGGTGAACACCGCACTTCACCCTCCCGGCCGGACCTCCTACAAGCCTCGCCATGACCGATATCGCCGACCCGTTCGCGCTGCAGAAGACCGAGGCCCGCGCCTGGTTCGAGGCCTTGCGCGATCGCATCCACGCGGCCTTCGAGGCGCTGGAGGACAGGGCGCCGGCCGGTCTGTTCCCGGGCGAGCCGGGCCGTTTCGTGCGCACCCCGTGGGAGCGGGCCGAGGGCGGCGGCGGGGTCATGGGGATGATGCACGGCCGGCTGTTCGAGAAGGTCGGGGTGCATGTCTCGACCGTGCACGGGACCTTCCCGGCCGACTATGCGAAGTCGGTTCCGGGGGCCGCCGAGGATCCGCGCTTCTTCGCCACCGGGATCAGCCTGATCGCCCATCCGGTCAGCCCACGCGTGCCGGCGGTCCACATGAACACCCGCTTCATCGCCACGACCAGGGGCTGGTTCGGCGGCGGGGCGGACCTGACGCCGGTGCTGGACGCCGACCGGCGCGACGACCATCCCGACACCCTCGCCTTTCACGCGGCGCTGAAGGCGGCCTGCGACGCGCATGACCCGGCCTGGCATGCGAGGTTCAAGGCGTGGTGCGACGAGTATTTCTGGCTACCCCACCGCAACGAGCCGCGCGGCACGGGCGGCATCTTCTACGACCATCTGGACAGCGGCGACCGGGACCGCGACTTCGCCTTCACCCGCGATGTCGGCGAGGCCTTCCTGAAGGTCTATCCGGAGATTGTCGCGCGCCGGATGGCGGAGCCGTGGACAGCGGACGAGCGCGAGGAGCAGCTGGTGCGGCGCGGGCGGTATGTGGAGTTCAACCTGCTCTATGACCGCGGGACGATGTTCGGGCTGAAGACCGGGGGCAATGTGGAGTCGATCCTCAGTTCGATGCCGCCGGTGGTGAAGTGGCCTTGAGGCCCCTCCCTCCCTTTCGCCGTCATCCCCGGGCTTGACCCAAGGATGGTCGGGCCGGGCTGTGCGTTCGGGGTGGCCTGTCGATCGCGCCCGAACAATCGTCGACGGAGCACCGAATGGTCTGGCCCTCGGGTCAAGCCCGAGGGTGACGGGGGAGGTTACGCCGGCTCCAGCTCGCGGACCGGCTCGAGCGCCGTGCCGATGGCGTCGAACAGGCCGGCCATGGTGACCGGCTTGGTCAGGTGACCGTCGGCGCCGGCGGCGCGACCGGCCTCGACGTGTTCGGACATGGCGTTGGCGGTCAGCATCAGCAGCGGGGTCCGCTTCAGGCCCTGGGCGGCCTCGTGGCGGCGGATCTCGCGTGTCGCCGTCAGCCCGTCCATGACCGGCATCTGCATGTCCATCAGCACCAGGTCGAAGCCGCCGCCGATGAAGGCGTCGACGGCCTGACGCCCGTTCTCGACGGCGACCAGCTCCATCTCCGTCGCGCCGAGCATGATCTCGACGACCTTGCGGTTGGCGGGATGGTCGTCGGCCAGAAGGATGCGCAGCGAGACCTTCTCAACGTCGCGCGCGACCGGTTCCGGGGCGGCGGCGGGCGCTGCCGCCTGCCCGAGGCGCGGCAGCGGGATCTCGAACCAGAAGCTGGAGCCCACGCCCGGCGTGCTCTCGCAGTCCAGCGCGCCGCCCATCAGATCGACGAGGGCGGTGGAGATGGCGAGGCCGAGGCCGGTGCCGCCGTAGCGGCGGGTGATCGAGCCGTCCGCCTGCTGGAAGCGGCGGAAGATGCGGCTGCGCTGCTCCCTGTCGAAACCCACGCCGGTGTCGCTGACCCGGAAAGCGATGCGGTCGCCCGCCGCCGTGACCGTCAGGCGGACATGGCCCTTGCTGGTGAATTTCAGCGCATTGCTGACGAGGTTGTTGAGCACCTGGCGCAGGCGGACGGCGTCGCCATCGACGAGTCCCGAAAGGGCGGCATCGAAGTCGACCTCGAGGGCCACGCCCTTATCCTCGGCCTTGACTCGCCACAGGGCGCCGATGTCGCTGACCGCCTGCTCCAGATCGAAGGGCGCGGGCTCGAGGGTGACCTGGCCGGACTCGATCTTGGCGCTGTCGAGAATGTCGGAGAGCAGCCGTTCGAGCGTCACCCCGGACGAGCGGATCAGCTCAACCATCTCCCGCTCCTGCACGCCCAGGGAGCGGCGGATGAGGGAGTCGGCCATCGAGACCACGCCGTTCAGCGGGGTGCGGATCTCGTGGCTCATATTGGCGAGGAACTCGCTCTTGGCCCGGTTGGCGTCCTCCGCCTTGCGCCGCGCGGTCCGCAGCTGATCCGCCTGGCGCGACTGCCAAAGGACGGCGCCGATGGCGAAGAGCAGGAAGACCACGCCGATGCCGATCACGGCGCGCTGCAGGTTGGTGTTGGCGCGGGCCGTCTCCAGCTGGCCGCGGCGCTCGGTCAGCTGCTGCTGCATGTCGCCGGTGACCTGGTGGATGCCGGCGCTGAAACTGCGGGCGGAGGCGATCTCGCTCTGCAGCATGTGCGCCCGCAGCATCCGGAACGCCTCGGCCGTGCGGCCCTCGGCGAACAGCACCTCAGCCTCGACGTGATGGACCTCGGTGTTGACGCCGTCGGCCTCCAGACGCCGGAGGGCCTCCAGATCGCGGCGCGCGGCCGCGGTCTGGCCGGTCTGGGCGCGCGCGATGGCCCGCAGGGGCAGGACGTCGCGGGCCAGGAAGGCGGCGGCTCCGAGATTTTCGCCATAGGGTTCGAGGCAGGCCAGCACCTCTCGGGGCGCATGCCGCGCGCCGGCGACCGTGGCGCACAGGCTGGCGTCGTAGATGGCCAGCGTCGGGAGGTCCGAACGCCGGGCGAGCCGGTGGTGGGCGGCGTAGTAGTCCGCGGCGCGCGCCTCGTCGCCGACCCTCACCGCCATCATGGTCAGGTTGTAGAGGCTGTCGAAATCAGGCCGGGGATAGGCCGGGTTGGAATAGTCGATCTCGAATTTGCGGAAGGCGCTGGCCGCGCCCTCGACGTCATTGAGGTCCTTCAGCCCCATGCCGACGACCTCCCAGATGCCCGCCTGGGCGGTCGCGGCGAAGGGCTCGCCGTCGGGAATATCGGCCTGGGCCCGGGTCAGCATCTCGAGGCCGCGGCCGACGCGGCCTTCGTCCATCAAAGCCAGGGCGGCGAGGCGGGAGGCGTGGGCGCGGACGAACCAGTCGCGGCCCTCGCGGGCGAGGCGGTGCATCCCGGCGGCCACCTCGACGTCGCCCTGGTCGTAGCGGGCGGTGAGATCGTTCAGATGGGCGATGTCGATGTAGCGGGCGTCGTTCTGGCGCCGGGCGGCGTCACGCAGGCGGCGGTTCCACACGGCGGCGCGCTCGAACTCGCCCTGGTTCAGGATGGTCCAGGTGACGTGATAGAGCCGGTTCAGGCCTTCCCGGTCGGTGCGCCGGAGGGCATCCATGCCGAACCGCTCGAGGGCCGCGAAATCGGTGGACGCCGCGCGCCGCTCGACGAAGCGGGCGAGGGCCAGCGCATCCGCAGCGCCCTCGGCGGCGGGGCCGGCGGCAGGGCCGGCGACGGGGCCAGCGGCGGGGGCCGGCTGGGCGGCTCCACGGGGCGCGCCGGCCAGCACAACAAGCACAACAAGGCTCGCCGCAAGGATACGAAAGAGCGACATGAGGCCCCGTCGTCGCACACAATGTGTTGCGCAAGGTTTAGCGAACCGAAGAGTGGCGGGTCGTCAGCCCGAGGCGCGGGAGGCGATGAAGGCGCGCAGCCAGTCGCCCACCAGTTGCCGGTCGTCAGGCCGGGTCAGGCTATCCAGCGCCCGGTCCGTGATGGCCGCGCCGATCCGCTCGCGCCGGCCGCCGGTCAGGTCAGCCGCATAGGCCGGGGTGAACTCCGGGTGACCCTGCAGGGTGATGGCGTCGTCGCCCCAGGCGAGGCCGGCGAAGGGCGTGAAGTCGCTGGTCAGGATGACCCGGGCATCAGCCGGCCTGTCGACGACCTGATCCTGATGCGAGGCCGGGATGGCGACGGCCGCGGCGGGCGGCGTCATCCACGGCTCGGCGGAGACGACATCGTAGCGATGAAGGCCGACGCCCCAGCCGCGGTCGGACTTCTCGACCCGCCCGCCGAGCGCCTGGGCCATGGCCTGATGACCGAAGCAGACGCCGATCAGGCCGGTGCGACCTTTCGCGGCGCGGATCCAGTCGAGCAGGCCGGCGATCCACGGGTGGTCTTCGTAGACCCCGGCCGAGGAGCCGGTGATGATGGCGGCGCCGAAGGCGGCCGGGTCCGGCCATTCGCCGGCCTGCGCGTCGAACACCTCGAAGGCGTAGCCGTCGCCGAGCAGGGCGCGGAACATGGCGGGGTAGTCGCCGTGGCGGGCCGCCAGGGCTGGAGGCGGGGCGCCGGTCTCCAGAATGGCGATGCGCGTCATGCCGGATCTCCGGTCATCCAGACCTCGGACCTCGCGCCCGTCCCGCCGAGCCGGTCGGCGACCCAATCGCAGATTTCGGAGGCGGCGGCCTCGGCGCCGGCGGGAGGATTGAGCACCACCACCGCGCAGCCGTTCATCTTCATCGGGTTGGTCATCGGGCGCAGCCGGGCCTCGGCGACCAGGGCGCGCTTGACGCGCGACTGGTCGAGCCGGCGCAGGAAGCCGTCGAAGGTTTCCATGTCCTTGAGCGGAGTCCAGATGGCGACCGTAGCGCGGGGGTCGGCGCGGACGATGGCGGCGCCCGTGTCGGCGGCGCGCAGATAGTCGTCCGGGCGCTCGAACGGCGGGTCGATGAGAACGAAGGCGCCGGGCGCGCGGGCGGCCTCGGCGCGGGCCTGGTCGTAGCCGTCGCCGCCGCGGGCGGAAGCCTGGGGGAAGGGCTCCAGCGCCTGGCGCAGCAGATCGAGCACCGGCGGGTTCAGTTCGAAGCCGAGGTAGTGGTCGGAGGGCCGCAGTCGGCCGGCGACCAGCAGGGGCGAGCCGGGGTAGAGATTGGCGCCGCCGTGCGGATTGAGCCTGGCCACCTGCGCCGCCAGGGCCTCGATCAGCGGCGGGCGGTCGGCGGCGGCCATCAGGCGGGCGATGCCGGCCTCGGCCTCCCTCGAGCGGGAGGCGTCGCCGGTCAGGTCGTAGACGCCGGCCCCGGCGTGGGTGTCGATCACCGTGACGGGGCCGTCCGCCTGCCGCCGCTCCAGCAGCCACAGCACGAGGGCGTGCTTGACCAGGTCCGCGAAGTTTCCGGCGTGGAAGCTGTGGCGATAATTCATGGCCGCTGTTCCCTCGCCGGGGGCGCCGGGTCAAGGGCCTCAGGAACCGCCGGCTTCGCCTGTCGTTTGCGCAGGCCGACCGTGAGCGCCGCCGATGATCGACCACCCTGCCCTGTCCGACGAGGACCGTACGCCGCCGAAGTCCGTGGCGGAGACCGCCCGACGGGGTCTCGATCTGCGCGGGGACCATGGGCGCGGCGGAACGGAGGTGGGGGTGCGGCGCGCCGAACAGCTGAGCGGCCAGGAGACCCTCAGCGATCGGGACATAAAGTCGATCTACAGCTATTTCGCCCGCCACGCGGTCGACAGGCGGGGGCGTGGCTGGGCCGACGAGGCGAAGCCGTCGGCGGGCTACATCGCCTGGCAGCTGTGGGGCGGCGACGCGGGGCGGGACTGGATCGACGGCCTGCGCGCCCGGCTGCGCGAGGTTCAGGGGTGACGCTCACCGATCCCGCCGCCATCCCCGAAGGCCTGACCTGGTGCAGCGACGAACTGCCGGGCATCCGGCGGACGGCGGCCGGCGACGGCTTCCACTATCATGACCCCAAGGGGCGGGAGATCACCGACGCGAAGGTGCTGGAGCGCATCCGGGCCCTGGCCATCCCGCCGGCGTGGACCGATGTGTGGATCTGCCCGCGCGCCTCGGGGCACATCCAGGCCATCGGGCGGGATGTGAAGGGGCGGAAACAGTACCGCTACCATCCCGACTGGAGCAGCCACGCGGCCGAGACCAAGTTCGAGCGCCTGCCGGATTTCGCGCGAGCGCTGCCGAAGCTGCGCAAGCGGGTCGAGGCGGACCTGAACCGGCGGGGAATTTCGCGCGAGAAGGTGCTGGCCACGGCGGTGCGGCTGCTGGAGCTGACCCTGATCCGGGTCGGCAACGCCCAGTATGCGAAGCAGAACCGGTCGTATGGGCTGACCACGCTGCACAAGCGGCATCTGGAGCTCGAGGGGACCGCGCTGACCTTCGCCTTCAAGGGCAAGAGCGGGGTGGAACACGAGGTGAAGGTCAGGGACCGGCGGCTGGCGACTGTGGTGCGCAGCCTGCGCGAACTGCCGGGGCAGCAGCTGTTCAAATACCGGGACGCCAACGGCGATCTGTGCGCCGTCACCTCGGACGACGTGAACGCCTATATCCGCGAGGCGATGGGCGAGCAGTTCTCGGCCAAGGACTTCCGCACCTGGGCGGCGACGGTTTCGGCGGCCCGGGCGCTGCGCGACATGGAGCCGCCGGCCACGGCGACCGATGCGAAGCGGAAGATCACCGTCTGCGTCAAGGCGGTGGCGGGGCTGCTGGGCAACACCCCGACGGTGTGCCGGAGCTCCTATGTCCATCCGCGGGTGTTCGAATTGTTCGAACAGGGCCGGCTTTGCGGGGCGCTGCCGGGGGCGGAGGCGGCGAGCTTCGAACGCGCCCTGGCCAAGGTGCTGAGGGACTGATGCGGCGCGGGCCGGCTGAGCGCCGCGATTGCGCCCACAGGCTGAATCGGATGTAACTTGATCCCCTGGGAGAACGGCGCTCAACGGGCGCTGTTTGTCGGAGGGACCCGAAGATGATGTCGGTATCGAACAATTTCCTGCGCCTCGGCGTACTGTCGGCGCTGGTCGGAATGTCGCTGGGCGTGTGGATGGGCGCGAACCAGGACTTCGTGCTGCGGCCCGTGCACGCCCATATCAACCTGCTCGGCTTCGCCTCGATGATGCTGTTCGGGCTCTTCTACCGGGTGTTCCCGGCGGCCGCACGCGGCTGGCTGCCCATGGCGCATTTCGCCCTGTCGGTGATCGGGTTCCTGATCCTGATGCCGTCGCTGGCCCTGATGATCCTGGGCAGGCCGGTCTTCATGCCGATCATGATCGCCTCCGAGTTCATGCTGGTCGGATCGATGCTGCTGTTCGTCATCATCGTCTTCATGGCGACGATGAAGAAGGACGAGGCGGCCGCCGCCTGAGCTCAGGCGGTCGACCAGTAGCCGCGGCTGCGGGCGCTGACCGGCGCCCGCGCCGCCTCGACCATGGACAGGATGGCGGCGCGGAAGGCGTCCGCCTCCTCGTCGCCGCGCAACAGCCGCAGCGAGCGGATGATGCGGGTGATGCGCAGGTGGTTGTGGTCGTGCGGCCGCAGCCAGGCGTGGGTGCCGCGGTAGAAGGCCTCCATCCGGTCCGTCGCCGCCGCAAGAGCGCACTGGGCCGGGATCGAGTCGTGGATCGCCTGCATGTCGTCGGTGGTCAGGACGGGCGCGTCCGGCACGGCGCCCGACGGCTCCGGCAGCGGGAACAGCCACTGGATGAAATCGTGGTTCCGCTCCAGCGCCGCGTCGTCGGAACCGAGCACGTCGAACAGGGTCCGTCCGCGCGCGTCCGTCCCCTCCCCTTCCAGAAAGGCCACGACGGGCCGCTTGGTCATGGGCCGATGCGGTCCTAGGCCGCCTTGTCCCAGTCCAGCACGACCTTGCCCGACTGGCCGGAGCGCATGGCCTCAAAGCCTTCGCGGTAGTTCTCGTAGCTCATCTGGTGGGTGATCAGCGGGGTCAGGTCGAGACCAGCCTTGAGCAGGCCCAGCATCTTGCGCCAGGTGGTGAACATCTCGCGGCCGTAGACGCCCTTGATGGTCAGGGCCTTGAGGATGATCTGGCCCCAGTCGGTCTCCATCGGCTTCGACGGAATGCCGAGCAGGGCCATGCCGCCGCCCATGATCAGGGTGTCGACGCACTGTTTGAAGGCGATCGGCGAGCCCGACATCTCCAGCGCCACGTCGAAGCCGACCTTGAGGCCGAGCTCGTGCATGACGTCCTTCAGGTCCTCGCGGGTGGTGTTCACCGTGCGCACGCCCGGCGCGACCTTCTGCGCCAGCTCGAGACGGAAGTCGTTGATGTCGGTGAGCACGACGGTGCGCGCGCCGGCGTGGCGGGCGACGGCGGCGGCCATCATGCCGATCGGGCCGGCGCCGGTGACCAGCACGTCCTCGCCGAGCAGGTCGAACTGCTGGGCCGTGTGCACGGCGTTGCCGAACGGATCGAGGATCGAGCCGATCTCATAAGGCACGTCGTCCGGCAGCTCGATGACGTTGAAAGCCGGAGCTACGACGAATTCCGCGAAGGCGCCCTGACGGTTGACGCCGATGCCCTTCGTCGCCGGGTCGAGGTGAAAATGGCCGGCGCGGGCCGCTTCGGAGTTCAGGTCGATGACGTGGCCCTCGGCCGAGACGCGCTGGCCGACCTTCAGGCGGCGGTCGACGTCCTTGCCTATGGCGACGATCTCGCCGGCGAATTCGTGGCCGGTGATCATCGGCACCGGGACATTCTTCTGGCTCCACTCGTCCCAGTTCCAGATGTGGATGTCCGTGCCGCAGACGGCGGTGCGGTGCACCTTGATCAGCACGTCCTCGGGTCCGGCGACGGGGATGGGGGCGTCGATCAGCTCGAGGCCGACCTCGGGCTTCGTCTTGGCCAGGGCCTTCATGGTGTCGGTCATTCTACGCTCCTGCGCCTTTCCTCACCCGTCATGGCCGGGCTTGTCCCGGCCATCGATGCGCGCGGGACGATGATGTTGGCGTGATCTGGTCGAGCGAGGCTCCCCCGTCAACGCCGGTGTTCATGGATGGCCGGGACAAGCCCGCCCATGACGGTGACAAGGAAGCTAGATCACCCTCAGCTCTTTCCCTGCCGTCGTGAACGCCGCGACCGTTTGATCGATCTGTTCGAAGGTGTGGGCCGCCGACATCTGGGTGCGGATGCGCGCCTGCCCCCGGGGCACCACGGGGAAGCTGAAGCCGATGACGTAGACGCCGAGCTCCAGCATGCGGGCGGCCATGTCCTGGGCCAGTTTCGCATCGCCGAGCATGACCGGGATGATCGGATGCTGGCCTTCCAGCAGGTTGAACCCGGCGGCGGCCATGGCCGCGCGATAGCGGGCGGCGTTGGCGAACAGCCGGCTGCGCAGGGCGTCACCCTCCGGACCGCCGGCGATGCGGATGGCCTCCAGAGACGAGCCGCAGACGGCGGGGCTGAGGGCGTTGGAGAACAGATAGGGTCGGGCGCGCTGCTTGAGCAGGGCCACGACCTCGGACTTCGCGCAGATGAAGCCGCCCATGGCCCCGCCCAGCGCCTTTCCGAAGGTGCCGGTGACGAAGTCCACCTGGACGCCGTGGTGGGCGTAGGAGCCCCGACCCTGCGGCCCGAGAAAGCCGGTGGCGTGACAGTCGTCGACCATGATCAGGGCGTCGTAGCGGTCGGCCAGGGCGCGGATCTCGTTCAGTTTGGCGATGTAGCCGTCCATCGAGAAGGCGCCGTCGGTGGCGATGACGATGTTCCGGGCCCCGGCGGCGCGGGCTTCCTTCAGCCGCGTCTCCAGCTCGTCCATGTCGGAGTTGGCGAAACGGTAGCGCTTCGCCTTGCACAGCCGAACGCCGTCGATGATCGAAGCGTGGTTCAGGCTGTCGGAGACGATGGCGTCCTCTTCCCCGAACAGCGGCTCGAAGATACCGCCGTTGGCGTCGAAGGCGGCGGCGAACAGGATCGTGTCCTCAAAGCCGAGGTAGTCGGCGATGGCCCGCTCCAGCTCCTTGTGGATCTCGAGCGTGCCGCAGATGAAGCGGACCGAAGCGGCGCCGGCGCCCCAGCGGCGCTGGGCCTCGATCCCCGCCTCGGTCACCCGCTCGTCGCCGGCGAGGCCAAGGTAGTTGTTAGCGCAGAAGTTCAGCACGTCGCGGCCTGCGACCCTGATCACCGGTCCCTGACGGGAGGCGATGATCCGCTCGGGCTTGGTCAGGCCCTGGGCGTCGATGTCGGCGAGTTCCGCGCGCACGCGGTCATAGAAGCTGGCGGTCATGCGCGCTCCGCTACGCCGTTTTTGGCGCGGTTTGAAGCCCTCGAGCGGTCAGGCGGCGGGAACCGGGGCGGGCTCGGCCACCGGACGGAACGGACTGACCTGAATCCGTCCGCCGCACGGGCTGAAGGACTGGCTGAGAGTCACCGGCGAGGTGTCGCCGGGCGCGGTCATGCGGATGCGCGCCGCCGTGGGGCAGGTGCGTTCGCCCCGGCCTTCGTTCGGGATGGCGCTCCAGGCGAGGTCGAAGAAGGCCTGGCCCTGCGGCGCCAGCTCGACCGGCGCAGGCGGCTGGCCGGCGCGGAAATAGCTGCCGGGATTCTGTTCGGTGCGGACCGCAGCCAGCACCCGGCCCTGCGCGTCCTGCAGGGCGACGACCGGATAGCCGGTGAGGCTGCAGGTCTGGGCGCCGAGATTCTGGACGCCGAGGATCGAGACGCGATGGCCCGCCCCGGCGTCGCCGCCGGCCAGCGACAGTTTCAGCTGCGGTCCACGGCACGGGGCGGAGGCGGCCAGGACGCCGCCCGGGGTCGCCGGAGGGACGGGTCCGGTCGGAACAACGCCGGAGCCGGGGCGGCTGCAGCGCTCGAGCACGGCGACGCCGACGTCGTCATTGGGACCGAGGCGGCTGAGCGCAGCGGTCTCCTGACCGTCGCGGTTGACGGTGGTCCACTCCAGGTTCGAGCCGGTGTAACGGGCGCCGGACGCGGACTGCACGGTGCGCAGGGTGTAGGCCTGACCGCGATAGGTCAGCTGGGCGGTGGCGGTGTCGGGATAGGCGACGACGACCGACTCGCCGCTCTCGCAGGCGTAGCTGATCGGAGGCGCGGCCGGGGCGGATGGCGCGGGCAACGGCTCGACCGGCTCCGGCGGGGTCCCGGCCTCCTGGGTGCAGGCGGCGGCGAGCGAGACGATCGAGAGGGCGGCGAAGGCGGTGCGGAATCGCATGGTCATCCTCAAGCTGGTCGCAAGGTTAACGCCAGCGAACGGCGAAGGCTCCGCTTGGGCAAGCGCCGTTCGTTCAGGCTGTCAGGAGGCGCGGCAGTTTAAAGGTGACCGTCTCGCGCTGGCCGGCGTCCTCGATGACCTCGGCGTCGAAGCGGGCGCGGACGGCGTCCACCAGCGCCTCGATCAGCGGCTCGGGGGCCGAGGCGCCGGCGGTGATGCCCAGGGTGGAGACGCCTTCCAGCCATGACCAGTCGACCTGGCCGGCGTCGTCGACCAGACGGGCGTCGCGGGCTCCGGCGCGGAGGGCCACCTCGACGAGGCGGACCGAGTTGGACGAGTTCTTCGAGCCGACCACCAGCACCAGGTCGCAATCGGCGCCGAGCCGCTTGACCGCCTCCTGCCGGTTGGTGGTGGCGTAGCAGATGTCTTCCTTGTGCGGGTCGGGCAGTTCCGGGAAGCGGCGCTTGAGGACGGCGAGGATTTCGCTGGTGTCGTCCACCGACAGGGTGGTCTGGGTGGCGTAGGCCAGCGGCGCCTGGCCCGGGCGCTGGAAGGCCTCGGCGTCCTCGACCGTCTCGATCAGGCTGATGGCGCCGGGCGGCAGCTGGCCCATGGTGCCGACCACCTCGGGATGGCCGGCGTGGCCGATCAGGATGATGTGGCGGCCGGCGGCGTGGTGGCGCTCGGCCTCGACGTGGACCTTGGAGACCAGCGGGCAGGTGGCGTCGAGGTAGAGCATCTCACGGGCGCGGGCGCCCTCGGGCACCGACTTGGGCACGCCGTGGGCCGAAAAGACCACCGGCCGGTCGCCGGGGCATTCGTCCAGCTCCCTGACGAACACCGCGCCCATGGCCTTGAGCCGGTCGACCACATGGCGGTTGTGCACGATCTCGTGGCGAACATAGACGGGCGCGCCGTATTTCTCGATGGCGCGCTCGACGATCTGTATGGCCCGGTCGACCCCGGCGCAGAAACCGCGCGGGGTGGCCAGCCGCACGGACAGCGGACGCTTTTCGGGAGCCGGGATCGGCGCGTGCAGGGTCATGCGCGGAACCTAGTCGTTCGCTTCCCCCGCCGCCACCACGGTTTGCCCCAGCGCGGGTTTGCCGCGCCTCGCTTTAGCCGCTATCAGCAACGAGCGTTGCACCCGGCGTCGGGCTGTCGCGCGCCTCCTCGTTCGTGGAAGAGCTTTCGATGCGTCGCGTCTTCAAGATTTCCCTGGCCTCGGTCGCCGCCGCCGCGGCGTTTTCGGTCCTTCTGGTTCCGCCGGCGGCGGATGCGCAGCAGCGCCCGGGCCGGCAGGAGCCGCAGGGCGGGTCCGATCGCGGCCAGAACGCCGACGGCTCGCCGCAGAACCAGCGCCAGCGCGCCCCGCGGATCGCACCGCTGCGCCGCAACGCCGCCGCCGGCCCCTGCCCCTATGTGAAGATCCTCTACGACGCCGCCCGCTACGTCGAACTGACCGGCGACCGGGTGTCGGCCTCGAACGTCGCCTACACTGGCGAGATCGAGGGACTGAACTCGGACTGCGCCTATCAGGCCGACGAGCCGATCACCGTGCACACCCGGGTGCTGTTTAACCTGGGCCGCGGACCGCAGGCCCAGGGCGAGGGCCGCACCTACCGCTACTGGATCGCGGTGACCGAGCGGAACAAGGCGGTGCTGGCCAAGGAGTATTTCGACCTGCCGGTCGTGTTCGAGAACGGGGCCCTGACCGCATCGGTGAGCCAGGATCAGGTGGTGGTCATCCCGCGCGCCGACGCGACCACCAGCGGCGACAATTTCGAGATCCTCGTCGGCTTCGACGTAACGCCGCAAATGGCCGAGTTCAACCGCACGGGCAGCCGATTCCGCGTCAACGCGGGCGTCCTGGCGCCGTCGACCGACCAGTAAATGACCGACCTCAGGACTGTTCTGGGCGAGGCGGTCGGGACCGCCTTCGCCGCCGAAGGCGTGGCGCCCGAACTCGCCCGCGTGACCCCGTCGGACCGGCCCGACCTGGCCGACTTCCAGTCGAACGGCGCGCTGGCGGCGGCCAAGGCGCTGAAGGCCAATCCGCGCGAGCTGGCCGGGCGGGTGGCCGAGCGGCTGAAGGGCGACGAGCGGCTGGCCTCGGTGGAGATCGCCGGACCGGGGTTCATCAACCTGAAGGTCGCCGACGGGGCGCTGGCCGCTCGGGCCGCCGAGGTGGCGGCTGACGGCGCGCATGCCGGGGCCTCGATGGTCGCGGAGCCGCGCAGGGTGGTGATCGACTACGCCGGGCCGAACGTGGCCAAGCCGATGCACGTCGGCCACCTGCGTTCCTCCATCATCGGCGAGAGCCTGAAGCGGCTGTTCCGCTTCCGCGGCGATCAGGTCTGGGGCGACGCCCATTTCGGCGACTGGGGCTTCCAGATGGGGCTGCTGATCGTCGCGGTGGCGGACGAGGGCAAGGGCGACGCCTTCCTCGCCGGGGGCGACGGACCGTTCCCGGCGGAGAGCCCGGTGACGCTGGAAGACCTCGAGCGGCTGTATCCGGCCGCCGCCGCCCGGGCCAGGGAAGACGCGGAGTTCCGCGACCGGGCCCGCAAGGCGACGGCGGAGCTGCAGGCGGGACGGCCGGGCTACCGCGCCCTGTGGCGGCACATGCACGACGTGTCGATGAGCGGGCTGCAGCGCGAGTTCGGGGCGCTGGGCGTGACCTTCGACCTGTGGAACGGCGAAAGCGACGCCGACCCGCTGATGCCCGAGATGATCGCGCATCTGGAGACGAGCGGCCTGCTGGTCGAGGACGCCGGCGCGCGGGTGGTGCATGTGGCGCGGCCGGGCGAGACGCGGAAGCGGAAACTGGCCGACGGCAGCGTCGTCGAGGCCCCGAGCCCGCCGCCGCTGCTGGTCATCTCGTCCGAGGGCTCGGCCATGTACGGCACGACCGATCTGGCGACCATTCTCGACCGGCGCAAGGCCATCGACCCCGACCTGATCCTCTATGTCGTCGACGAGCGGCAGGCGGAGCATTTCGAACAGGTGTTCCGGGCGGCCTGTCTCGCCGGCTATGCGGCGGAAGGGTCGCTGGAGCACCTCGGCTTCGGGACCATGAACGGGCCGGACGGCAAGCCCTTCAAGACCCGCGCCGGCGGGGTGCTGAAGCTGCACGACCTGATCAGCATGGCCACGGGCAAGGCGCGGGAGCGGCTGCGCGAGGCGAAGCTGGGGGCCGACCTGCCCGAGGCGGAGTTCGAGGACATCGCCCGCAAGGTGGCGGTGGCGGCGCTGAAGTTCGCCGACCTGTCGAACAGCCGGACCACCAGCTACATCTTCGACCTCGACCGGTTCATGAGCTTCGAGGGCAAGACCGGGCCGTATCTGCTGTACCAGGCGGTGCGGATCAAATCGCTGCTGCGACGGGCGGCGGAGCAGGGCGCGACGGCGGGCCCGGTGGCGATCGGGGAGCCGGCGGAGCGCGATCTGGCGCTCACGCTGGACGCCTTCTCGCAGGCCGTGGCCGAGGCCTACGACAAGCGGATGCCGCATCTGATCTCGGAGCACGCCTACCGGCTGGCCCAGTCGTTCTCGAAATTCTACGCCGCCTGCCCGGTGCTGGCCGCGCCGGACGAGGCGACGAAGGGTTCGCGGCTGACGCTGTCGAAGGCGGTGCTGGACCAGCTGGAGCGGGCGCTGGACCTGCTCGGCATCGACACGCCGGAGCGGATGTAGGCTCAGGCCTCGTCCGGCAGGCTGCGCTGGGCGAGGGCGGCGACGATGCTCCAGGCGCCGGCTACGACGACCACCGCCAGCACACTGTGCACATCCGCGCCCCAGGTCCCGGTCGCCAGCCAGACCAGGAAGCCCGCGGCGGCCAGCACGCCGCCCCACTTCAGGCCGGAGTCCGACGGCCGGTTCGGCCATGCGAGGGCGAACAGGCCGATGCCGATCATCAGCAGCACATAGTGGACGGCGGCGAAGCCCTGGTTCAGCGCGAAGACGACGTCGCGCATGGCGTGGAGGGTCTCCGGCGGAAACTCGTCGCCCGCCCCGGCCACCCCGGCCATGACGAGGCCGCTCATGGTCGCGGCGGCCATCCCGGCGAACAGGCTGGCGATCACGGCGCAGACGGCCAGCAGCACCAGCGGCCGGCGCAGGTCGAGGCGGCGCCCGAGCTCGACGTAGGCGTACATCAGGACCGGCAGGAGCAGCAGACCGGTCCAGTGCACCGCGTCGTTCAGGCTGACGTGCCCGAGCGCCGGTCCGCCGAGGCGGGTGGGGTGGACCGCCATCAGGGCGATGTAGCCGGCCCATCCGGCGATGAGCGCGGCGGCGCAGGCGTTGCGGCTGGTCATGATGCGATCTCCCCTCGTTGCGCTTGTCGTGGCCGCGGTTCGGGTGGAAAACCAGTGCTCCTCCCGCACGTCGCGGCGTTGCGGGACACGGAGGCGGGGAATGTCCGGAAACAGTCCGGGACGGGAAGGCATGGACCAGCGCGTGGCCCGCACGCGCGGCCGGCTCGGTCACGCCCTGATGCAGCTGGGCCGGACGCAGGACCTCGATTCGATCCGCATCGGCGATCTGGTGCGGACGGCGGGCGTCGGCCGGTCGACCTTCTATGCCCACTTCCAGGACCGGGACGATTTCCTCGGCCGGTCGTTCTGCGGGATGATCGACATCTGCGACGCCCTGGCGCGGCGCGAGGGGCTGGCGGAGGAGATCCTGCCCGTCGCCCATGTGACGCATCACATCGCCGGCAATCTGGCCTTCGCGCGCAGCGCCGGACGGTCGCGGGCGATGGAAGTGATGCTGGCGGCCGGGGAGCGGCGGCTGCGGCTGATCGCGGAAACCAACCTCGACGCCGCCCTGCCCCACCTCCCGCCGGAGGAGCGCCGGCAGGTCGCGGCCTTCCTCGCCGGGGCCTTCGTCGGGCAGCTGCGCCTGTGGGTGCAGAACGACCTGCGCACCATGCCCGGGAGCCTGATCGCCGCCAACCGGCGGCTGACCGCCGGCGTGCTCGACGCCCTCAAGACCGCACCACTCCCGCTTCACGACCGGAGACCCGTCCATGTCCCTTGACGCCTATATCGCCGGCCTGCCCAAGGCGGAGCTTCATCTGCACATCGAGGGGTCGCTGGAGCCGGAGCTGATGTTCGAGCTGGCCCGGCGCAACGGCGTGGCCATTCCGTTCGACACGGTCGAGGCGGTGCGGGCGGCCTACGACTTCTCCAACCTGCAGGACTTCCTCGACATCTATTACGCCGGGGCCGCGGTGCTGCAGACGGAGGAGGACTTCCACGACCTGGCGGTGGCCTATTTCCGGCGGGCCGCGGCCGACACTGTGCGTCACGCCGAGATCTTCTTCGACCCCCAGACCCACACCGACCGCGGCATTCCGTTCGGGGTCGTGGCCGAGGGCCTGCTGGCCGGGATGAAGCGGGCGGAGAGCGAGCTGGGGGTCAGTTCGAAGCTGATCCTGTGCTTCCTGCGCCATCTCGACGAGCACGCGGCCTTCGACACCCTGCATCAGGCGGAGCCGTGGCTGGGCCGGATCGAGGGAGTCGGGCTGGATTCATCCGAAGTCGGGCACCCGCCGTCGAAATTCCAGCGGGTGTTCGAACGCGCCGGCCAGATGGGGCTGAAGCGCGTCGCCCACGCCGGCGAGGAAGGACCACCGGAGTATGTGCGCGAGGCGCTGGACCTGCTGCACATCGACCGGATGGATCACGGCAACCGCTCGATGGAGGACGAGGCCCTGATTGAGCGGCTGGCGGCGTCGCAGATGACGCTGACGGTTTGCCCGCTGTCGAACCTGAAGCTCTGCGTGGTCAAGGATTTGAAGGACCACCCCGTGCCGGAGATGCTGCGCCGGGGGCTGCATGTGACGCTGAACTCGGACGACCCGGCCTATTTCGGCGGCTATGTGAACGACAACTACCGCCGGCTGGCCGTGGCGGTGGGGCTGACCCGGGAGCAGGTGACGCGGATCGCCCGGAACAGCTTCGAGGGATCGTTCCTGGACGAGGCGGAGCAGGCCCGGCTGCTGGCCGAGGTGGACGCCTATGCGGCGGCGTGAGCCTGTACGGCCCCGCGCTTCGTCAGGGAGCGTGGGCCGGGACGGAGGCGTGGCCGGCGTGGGCGCCGCCGTTGCGGTGATGCTCGCAGGTCACGGCCGGATTGAACGGGGCGAACACCCCGTTTGGGTTCTCCCGATAGATCCAGACATGCCGGTCATGGTGAGGCTCGAACAGGTGAGCCTCGTCCACCGGAGTCGAAGGGTCATCAGCCATGGTGTCGTAGGCCACGCCGTGGAACATCGGGGGCGCATCATGTCCGGCCGCCCTCCAGCTGTCGGCGAAAACCAGATTCTCGACCGCGACGAGCTCGAGCGAGCCATCCGCCTGCGGCTCATAGATCAGGATGGCGGGTTTGAGGAAGTCCGTATGGGTCCCGGAGCCGCTCACCCGCGGGTTCGGCGGCCCCGAGATGCCGAGTAGATCGGGCCGGGCGAAATGGATGCCCATCGCGCCCAGCTCCGCGGGACGTCCCATCATCTCCGCGGTGTCGCACAGGTTCAGCGGGTCCCGCATATAGCCCTCGGCCAAGGCCACATTGACGTCCCGGAAGCGCTCGGTCGCCGCGCGGACCTGGTCCAGCGTCGGTTCGCCCGCCCCGGGGTCGACCATCGCGAGAGCGACGACCGTTTTGAGGAGTGCAATGCTGATAGCCATGATGGCTCCGTTCCATGGCGCGCGCATCGGCCAGTCGATCGGGTCCGGAGGCTGACTTGCGCTTTCGGAGGTGAAGCTAGATTTCGCCTGAATTCCCGGCAATCAACGTTATTGCGCGCCGGCTATTCGCCGTTGAATAACGAAGGACCATGTTCGACTGGGACGATCTCAAGGTCTTCGCGGCAGTGGCGCGAGCCGGGACCACACTGGCGGCGGCGCGGCGGCTGGGCGTCAGCCAGCCCACCGTCGTCCGCAGGATCGCCGGGCTGGAACAGGCGACCGGGGTCGCTCTCTTCGAGCGTGGTCGGACTGGTTACAGGCTGACGGACGCCGGCCAGGAAATCCTCCCCCTTGCGGAACAGGTTGCACGCGAGATGGCGGCGATCGCCGACGTGATGGCGTCCCGCTCGAGGCGTCTCACCGGAACGATCCGGGTCACCGCCGCCGAACCGGTCGCGAATTTGCTCCTGGCCCCCGCCGTGCTCGCCTTCCAGCGGACCCACCCGGACGTCGAGATTCAGCTGCTGCTTTCGGACCGGTTCCTCGACCTGACGCGTGGTGAGGCCGACGTCGCGCTGCGGGCCACGATCAATGGCCTCGAGGACTCCGACCTCATAGGCCGACGGCTCGCCGACGCGCCGTGGGCGGTCTACTGCAGCCGCGGCTATGCGGATACCAAGGGACGGCCCTCCAGCCTTCCCGAATGCGAGGGACACGCGATCCTCAGCAGCGAGCGGTCGACGGGCGGTTTTCCGGCCATGCTCTGGCTCGAGGAGGCGGCGCCCAACGCCAGGGTCGTCTGGCGCAGCAATTCGCTGGCCAGCCTGCAATCCGCCGTCCGTGCGGGGCTGGGGCTTTCGTCCCTGCCCTGTCTTTTGGGTCGCAACGACCCCGAACTGGTCAAGTGCTTCGACGCCGGCGGCGCGAACTGCCCCGACATCTGGATTCTGTCCCATGCGGGCGCGCGGCGACAGCCGCACGTCCGCTCGTTCATCGAGGCCCTCGGCGAACATGTGATCGCTCATGCCGATCAACTTCGCGACGAGTCGCGGTAGCGAGCGCCGGAGAAATCCATGGAGCCACGACTTGCCACTCGCCTCGCCCCCGCTTGACTTCACACCGGAGTCGGGGCCTAGGTCGCGGCGCTCTCGCGGGAGAGATCGGAGCCCTTTCGAGGGGTCCGGAGCCGAAGGCGCAACCGCCCCGGAAACGCTCAGGCAAACGGACCGCGAGGACATACGGACGCTGGAAAGTCGCTCTTGCGGGCGCGCCGACGGAGCAAGGCGGGAACCCGCCGGAATCTCTCAGGCTTCAGGACAGCGGGGGCGCGAGGACGGCGGAGCCTTCCGCTTCAAAACGCGACCGTGAAAGTCTGACCATGACCGACGAGACCCTGAAGACCACACCCCTCAACGCCGCGCATCGCGCGCTGGGCGCGCGTATGGTCGGCTTCGGCGGCTATGACATGCCGGTGCAGTACGAAGGCGTGCTGGCCGAGCACCGCTGGACCCGCGAGCACGCCGGCCTGTTCGACGTTTCGCACATGGGCCAGTGCAAGATCACCGGCGCCGACGCGGTGGCCCAGTTCGAACGCTTCGTGCCCGGCGACTATGCGAGCCTGAAGGCCGGGCGGCAGAAATACAGCCTGCTGCTGAACGCCGAGGGCGGCATCATGGACGACCTGATGGCCGGGCGTCCCGACCATGACGGCCTCTATGTCGTAGTCAACGCCGGCAACAAGGACGCGGACTTCGCCTTCCTCGAGGGCAACCTGGAGGGCGACGCCCGGCTGACTGTGCTGGCCGACCGGGCGCTGATCGCGATCCAGGGGCCTGAGGCGGCCGAGGTGATGGCGAAGCACGAGCCGGTGCTGGCCGAGTTCGGCTTCATGGATTGCGCCCGGCTGGTGCTGTTCGGGGTCGACTGCTTCGTGTCGCGTTCCGGCTACACCGGCGAGGACGGCTACGAGATCTCCGTACCGGCCGATCACGCCGGGCGCATCTGGAACACCCTGCTGGAGGACGCCCGGGTCAAGCCGATCGGCCTCGGCGCCCGCGACAGCCTTCGGTTGGAAGCCGGCCTGCCGCTGCACGGCCACGACATCGACGCCACGACCAGCCCGGTCGAGGCGGCGCTGACCTTCGCCCTGTCGAAGTCGCGCAAGGAGCGGGCCGACTTCAACGGCGCCGGCCGCATCCTGAAGGAGCTGGCCGAGGGCCCGGCGCAGGTCCGCGTGGGTCTCAGCGTCAAGGAAGGCGCTCCGGCCCGCGAGGGCGCCGAGATCGCCGACATGGACGGGAACGTCATCGGCAACGTCACCTCGGGCGGGCCCTCGCCGACGCTGGGCCGCAACATCGCCATGGGCTATGTGCCGCCGGCCTTCGCCGAACTGGGCGCCGAACTGAAGGTCGTCGTGCGCGGCAAGGCCGCCGCCGCCGAGGTCGTCGCCATGCCCTTCGTCGCCCAACGCTACTACAGGAAGCCGAAATAACCCGCCGTCGCCCTCGGACTTGATCCGAGGGCCAGATTATCCGTGGCACGGTCCTGGCCGTGTTTCGTCAGTCAGCCCCGCCCAACGTCTGATCCTCGGGTCAAACCCGAGGATGACGAGAAGAGAGAACCGAGAATGCATTTCACCAAGGATCACGAGTGGGTTCGCCTCGACGGCGACATCGCCACCGTCGGCATCAGCAAGCATGCCGCCGAGGCTCTGGGCGACGTGGTGTTCGTCGAGACGCCGGACGCCGGCAAGACCGTCAGCCAGGGCGACAGCTTCGCCGTGGTCGAGAGCGTCAAGGCGGCCTCGGACGTCTACGCCCCGGTGTCGGGCGAGATCGTCGAGGGCAACGCCGCCCTGGCCTCGGCCCCCGAGACGGTCAACGCCGATCCGGAAGGCGAAGGCTGGTTCGCGAAGATCCGCGTGTCGGATGCCTCGCAGGTTGACGCCCTGATGGACCGGGCGGCCTACGACCAGTACCTGACCACCCTTTGAACTTTCTCCCCGCCCATCCCGGCGAAAGCCGGGACCCAGTGCCTTGGGTGATCGGTGGAGATCGTGGGCCGCTACTGTTGTCCTGAAACGCCAGCACCTCGCTGGACAGAACTGGGTCCCGGCTTTCGCCGGGATGAGCGGATTCAAGAATGCGCTATTTGCCTCTCACGCCCGACGACCGGTCCGCCATGCTGGCGGCGATCGGGGCCAAGTCGATCGACGACCTGTTCGTGGACGTGCCGCAGGCGGCGCGGCGGGCGGGGTTCGTGGACCTGCCTCGCGTGGCGGGGGAGCTGGAGGTCGAGCGGGCGCTCGGGGCGCTGGCGGCGAAGAACACCGCGGCCGGCTCGGTTCCGTTCTTCTGCGGCGCGGGAGCCTATCGCCACCATGTGCCGGCGACGGTGGATCACGTGATCCAGCGGTCGGAGTTCCTGACCAGCTATACGCCCTACCAGCCCGAAATCGCCCAGGGCACGCTGCAGTATCTGTACGAGTTCCAGACCCAGGTCGCGAATCTGACCGGCATGCCGGTGGCCAACGCCTCGCTCTACGATGGATCGACGGCGATGGCCGAGGGCGTGCTGATGGCGACGCGGGTGACCCGTCGCAACACGGCGGTGATCTCGGGCGGGGTGCATCCGCACTATGTCGCCGCGACCGAGACGGTGGTGCACGCGGTCGGCGTCGAGACCCAGGTTCTGCCGGCGGCGGTCGACGCCGAGGCCGATGTGATCGCTCAGATCGGGCCGGACACCGCCTGCGTCGTGGTCCAGACCCCGAACGTGTTCGGCACGGCGACCGACGTGACGAAGATCGCCGAGGCCGCCCATGCCGCCGGCGCGCTGCTGATCGTGGTGGTCACCGAGGCCGTGTCGATGGGCCTGCTCAAGTCGCCGGGCGAGATGGGGGCGGACATCGTCGCCGCCGAGGGCCAGTCGATCGGCAATGCGCTGAATTTCGGCGGGCCCTACGTCGGCCTGTTCGCCTGCCGTGAGAAGCTGATCCGGCAGATGCCGGGCCGCCTGACCGGCGAGACAGTGGACGCCGACGGGACGCGCGGCTTCGTGCTGACGCTGTCGACGCGGGAGCAGCACATCCGCCGTGACAAGGCGACGTCCAACATCTGCACCAACTCGGGCCTGTGCACCCTGGCCTTCACCATCCACATGAGCCTGCTGGGCGAGACGGGGCTGCGGAAGTTGGCCCTGCTGAACCACGAGACGGCGGTGGGGACGCGGGAAGCACTGGCGTCGATCCCGGGTGTGGAGGTGCTGACGCCGCGGTTCTTCAACGAGTTCGCGGTGCGGCTGCCGAAGAGCGCATCGGAAGTGGTCGACGCGCTGGCCGCCAGGGGCGTGCTGGCCGGCGTGCCCTTCGGCCGCCTCGCCCCCGCCGCCGGCATGGACGACGTCCTGCTGGTCGCCGCCACCGAGACCACGACGCAGGCGCATATCGCCGCCCTGAAGACCGCCCTGGCGGAGGTTCTGTAATGAGCACCATGAACACGGTCGGCCGGCCGACCACCCCGAACCGGGTCGAGAGCAAACCCGCCACCCTGACCGGCGGGCGCGGCCTGCTGCAGGACGAGCACCTGATCTTCGAGAGCGACGGCTGGGGAAAGACCGGTGTCGACCTGCCGGAACCGAAGGGCGATGGTTCCGATCTCGGCGATCTGGTGCGCAAGGATCCGATCGGCCTGCCCGGCCTGAGCGAGCCCGAGGCGATGCGCCACTATGTGCGGCTGAGCCAGAAGAACCACGCCATCGATCTGGCCATCTATCCGCTGGGCTCGTGCACGATGAAGCACAACCCGCGCCTCAACGAGAAGATGGCGCGTCTGCCGGGCTTCTCGGACATCCATCCGCTGCAGCCGCAGTCGACGGTGCAGGGCGCGCTGGAGCTGATGGACCAGCTGGCCCACTGGCTGAAGACCCTGACCGGCATGCCGGCGGTGGCGCTTTCACCCAAGGCGGGCGCGCACGGCGAGCTGTGCGGCCTGATGGCGATCCGCGCCGCGCATGAGGCCAGGGGCGAGCACGAGCAGCGCCGCAAGGTGCTGGTCCCGACCTCGGCCCACGGCACCAACCCGGCCACCGCCGCCTTCGTCGGCTATACGGTGGTGGAAGTGGCCCAGACCGCCGACGGGCGTGTCGACGTGGCCGATCTGGCGTCGAAGCTGGGGCCGGACGTGGCCGCCATCATGGTGACCAATCCGAACACCTGCGGCCTGTTCGAACGCGACATCCTCGAGATCAGCCGGCTGACGCACGAGGCGGGGGCGTATTTCTACTGCGACGGGGCGAACTTCAACGCCATCGTCGGGCGGGTGCGGCCGGGCGATCTCGGTGTCGACGCCATGCACATCAACCTGCACAAGACCTTCTCAACGCCGCACGGCGGCGGCGGGCCGGGCGCGGGTCCGGTGGTGCTGTCCGAGGCCCTCGCCCCGTTCGCTCCGGTGCCGTGGGTCGTCTCGGGCGACGACGGCTTCAGACTGGTCGAGTTCGCCGAGGGCGAGGCCGAGCAGGCCTTCGGCCGGCTGTGCGCCTTCCAGGGCCAGATGGGCATGTACGTCCGGGCCCTCAGCTACATGATGAGCCACGGCTCGGACGGCCTGCGGCAGGTCGCCGAGGACGCGGTGCTGAACGCCAACTACATCAAGGCCCGGCTGCAGGACCTGATGAGCCCGGCCTTCCCCGAGGGGCCGTGCATGCACGAGGCCCTGTTCGACGACGAGTGGCTGAAGGGCACGGAGGTGACCACGCTCGATTTCGCCAAGGCGATGATCGACGAGGGCTTCCACCCGATGACCATGTATTTCCCGCTGGTCGTGCACGGGGCCATGCTGATCGAGCCGACCGAGACGGAGTCGAAGCAGGAACTGGACCGCTTCATCGAGGCTATGCGGGCGCTGGCCGAGGCGGCGAAGGCCGGCGACGTCGACCGCTTCAAGGGCGCGCCCTTCCACGCGCCGCTGAAGCGGCTGGACGAAACTCGCGCCGCGCGTCAGCCTGTCCTGCGCTGGACGGCTCCCGAAGGGTCGAACATCGCCGCGGAGTGACCCCCGATGCGCCTGATCCTCGCCGCAGCGTTCGCCGTGACACTCGGAAGCGCCGCGACAGGCGCCTCGGCCCAGTCGATCCCGCCGCCGGCGGAAAGCCGGGATCACGTGGAGGCCCGCGCCTTCATGGACGCCTATGCCCGGAACCTGCGGGACCTCGACCGCGAAGCGGTGATCGCCGGTTATGACCCGGCGGGCGTCTGGTTCTTCAGCGGCGGGCGCGGGGAGTGGCTGACGACCGACCAGATCGCCGAGATCTACCGTTCGGAGTCATGGCGGCCGCCGGCGGACTTCGCCTGGAAGGACCTGAGTTTCATTCTGGCCGGAGACGACGTCGTCACGGTGACGGGACGGTTCGACTGGCCCCGGCTCGACGGCGGGATTCAGAATGTCGCCTATCATGGCCTGCTGGTGCGGATCGACGGCCAGTGGCGAATCCGGGTCGAGGACGAGACCCCGATCGCCGAAAGGCGCTGAGTTCCGCCAGTCGCGGCAATGTGAACGCCGCCCTCCCGAAAAGGCGTATCCTTCTCCACGCGTTATCAGAACCGGAACAGGCGTTGGGAGGCGCTCAGGTCATGATGTCACGCGTACAAAAGGGTCTTGTCGCCGGTTTCGCGGCGACGGTGGTGGTCTCGATCATCGAGGCGATCAACATGACGGTGGGCCACTGGGCCGTCGCATTTCCACAGCTGCTCGGCGTCATTCTGCAGCAGCCCGCTGATCAGCCGATCGTCGGCTGGATCGCCCACCTCGTCGCGGGCCTCGGCCTCGGCGCGGCGTTCGGGGTGCTGTGCCCGCGGCTGCCGACGGACACCCCCGAATCGAAGGGCATCCTGTTCGCGGTGGGGGCCTTCATCCTGATGGGCCTCGTCATCGCCCCGATCGGCGGGGCGGGCATGTTCTTCATGCGGGCAGGCTTCGGCACGGTGGCGTGGATGGTCGTCAGCCATGCGATCTTCGGGATCGTGCTGGGCAATGTCTACGGGCGGCTGGTGGCGCGCGAGAAGCGCCTTCGGATCCCCGTCGGCGGCGCCACGGCGCACTAGAACGAGAAACCCCCGCCGGTCGCCCGACGGGGGTTGTTCCTCTTGAGCTCTCCGGACGCCTAGTTCAGGCGCGAGCCGATCTGGGCGATGGCGGCGTCGAGCAGGGGATCGGTCTTCTGGCCGGCCAGACGGGCGGCGAGGATCTGTTCGGCGGCGCGGGCGGCGAGATCGGCGGCGGCCGCCTTGACCTCGGCGGAGGCCTGGGCCTCGGCCTGGGCGATGCGGCGCTCGGCCAGGGCCTGACGGCGAGCCAGCGTCTCTTCCAGCTTCGCCTTGGCCTCGGCCTCCATGACGCGGGCGTCGTCCTCCGCGGCCTTGAGCATGCTGGCGGCCTGCGCCTCGGCCTCGGCCTTCTCGGCGCGGATCTGGGCCAGCAGGGCCTCGGCCTCGGCGCGCAGACGGGCGGCCTCGTCGAGCTCGGACTGGATCTTGGCGGCGGCGCCGTCCAACTGGGCGGCGATGGCGCGAGGCACCTTCACCAACACGAGGATGCCGAAGAAGACGACCAAGCCGACGCCGACCCAGAACTCGGCGTTGCCTAGATCATAGAAGTGTCCGAAGTCCAGAAAGGCGGGCATCAGGCGGCTCCCTTGACGGCGGCGTCGGCCTCGGCGGCCGTCGCGGCCTGGCCGGTCAGCTTCTCGACGATGGCGCGAGCCGTGTCGGAGGCGATCGCGGAAACATTGGTCATGGCGGCGTCGCGGGTCTTGCCGATCGCGGCCTCGGCCTCGGCGATGCGGGCGTTGACCACGGCTTCTTCAGCGACGGCGCGGGCGTTGGCTTCGTCGGTAACGCGCGCCTTGGCGGCCGCGGCGGTGGCCCGCGAGGCGGCCCGGGCCTGTTCGACCTCCGCCTTGGCGATCTCGGCCTGGCCGGCCGCTTCCGCCTGAACCTGACGGGCGGCTTCCACCGCCGTGGCGATAGTGGCGGCCCGTTCGTCCTTCACCCCGCGCAGACGCGGCAGGAAGACCTTCGACAGCAGCAGGTAGAGGACGGCGAAGATCAGCAGGAGCCAGACGATCTGGCCGGCCCACCACTCGAATTCGAACTGAGGCAGTCCGCCGCCGGATTCATGTCCGGCTTCCGTGCCCGTGGCATGGGCGTCGCCGTGCGCCGCCGCCGGCGCAGCGGCGGAAACGTCATGGATCGGAGGGGCGTCGCTGGGATGCACAGCCATGGTCAGTCCGGTTCGTCAGAAAATGCGTCGGGCGGCGCGCGGCCCGCAGGGACCGCCGCCGCCCGAAAGGGTCGTCTGGCTTAGCTGAAGAGGATCAGCAGGCCGAGCACGAAGGCCAGGATGCCCAGCGCTTCGGTCAGGGCGAAGCCCAGAACCAGGTTGGTGAACTGGCTGCCAGCGGCCGACGGGTTGCGCAGCGCACCTTGCAGGAAGCCCGAGAAGATCGTGCCAACGCCGATGCCGGCGCCGATCATGCCCAGGGTGGCGAGGCCAGCACCGATGTATTTCGCGGCTTCAGCTTCCATGATTTTCGTCCTTTGAATGAAGCGATTGAAGGTTGGGTGGAGGGGTCAGTGGTCCCCGGCGTGGACGGCGTCGTTGAGATAGACGCAGGCCAGAACCGCGAACACAAAGGCTTGCAGGAAGGCGACCAGAAACTCCAGCGCGGTCAGCGCCAGCACGCCGCCGAACGCGAGAGCCGCGGCGACATAGGCCAGGTAGGCGACGCCGCCGGCCGAGGCCACAGCGCCGAGCGAGACGATGAAGCCGGCGAACACCTTCATGGCCACATGGCCGCCCAGCATGTTGCCGAACAATCGGAGCGACAGGGTGACGGGGCGCAGGAAGAAGGAGATCACCTCGATCGGCACCACGAACAGCAGCATGTACCAAGGCACGCCGGACGGGGCGAACAGCTTGAGGAAGCCGAGACCGTTCTTCGCGAAGCCGACCACGATGACCAGCAGGAAGGTCATCAGGGCGAAGGTCAGCGCCACGGCCAGCTGGGCCGTCGCGGTAAACACGGTGAACATGCCGAGCATGTTCATCGCCAGGATGAAGATGAAGAGGGTGAAGACGAACGGGAAGAAGGCGCGGCCCTGCGAGCCGATGATTCCCGTCGCGAGATCGTCGATGAAGCTGAACATGCCCTCGCCGACCACCTGCAGCCGCCCGGGAACGACCTTGGGCGAGGCGGTGACGATGGCGAAGAACAGCACGACCAGCGTCGCCGCGACCAGCATGGCCACGGTCGAGTTCGTGATCGAAAGGTCGATCAGCCCGAGACCCGGCACCGAGACGGGCGGGATGTCCAGAACCTTCTGGACCTCGAACTGATGCATCGGATCGGCCATGCCGCCGTGTCTCCCAAGTCAAATATCCGAAACGCCCTGAGGCGATCCGGTCAGCGGTCCTGTTCGTCCACGTCCGCGTCGCCCGGAAGGTCCCGGGGGGGACCGAATTCCTTCAGCGCGCGTGCGCTCAACTTCTTGGCGGAATGCACCGCCAGCCAGATAGAGACCGCGAAACCCAGCAGGGTCCCGACGATCGTCCCCCACGGCGCGGTTCCGACGAACATGTCGAAACCCCAACCGAGCCCCAGACCCACCAGCACACCGCCGATCATCTCGGCCATGATCCGGTAGCCGTAGCCGACCGCCGCTCCGCCGTACTCGGGCGGTTCGGGCGTAGCCCGCGCCTTGAGCGAGTCGGCCTGGGCGTTGAGACGTCTGATCGTCTCTTCGCGGGTTTCCTCGATCGGGGGCATTGGCCTGCTCAGCGCCTCGATGCTGGCGCCGGAAGGCGGGCGTCGGAGGGGGTCTGAATTCGGCGCGGAACCTATAGGCGCGACCCCCGCAGGTCAAGGCGGTGCAGAACACCATTAGGCCGTTGAATTCCCGCACGTTTATTTCGCCGTTTCCGAGGCGTGGCGAACGGTCGCTGGCGGAAGCGCGGATTCATGGCATGAGTCTTCGTTCCTCGGCGCCTGGCGCCGGGCGGAGTTCGGCCGCGTTGCCTGTCAGCGGCCGCCCTGGAGGCAGTTGCGGGCGGTGTAGAGGCCGTTGAGGTAGTGCCAGCGGTTCTCATCGGCCTCCCGACGCGCTCGCTCGGGGGCGTTGAGGGCGTTGACCCCCGCCATGACGAGACCGGCGCCCGGGATCAACGCCGCCGCGCCCGCCTTGGCCACTGTCGTGGCCGTGCCCAGGGCGCTTCCGGTCGGGGTTCCGCCCATCCGCTCGCTGAGGGTCGCCGCCTCGTCGGCGATCTGGCGGCAAGTCAGCCGGTCGTCCCCGGCCCGGACCACCGGGGCGCTGGACGTCTGCTGCGTCGCGCAGCCGCCGCAGATCAGGGCCGCGGCCACGAAGAGATGAGCTTTCACAATCGGTACTCCACCTTGCCTGTCCCGGGACAGAACGGGGTCGGCGGAGTCCGGTTGCCAAGGCGCGATCAGGCCCGCACGGCGCGCGAGGCCTCGACGCCCAGGGCCTGCAGGGCGGCGGCGGCGATGTGCCCGGCGTTCAGTCCCGCCTGTTCGTACATTTCGTGGGGCGCATCCTGGTCCTGGAACACGTCGGGCAGGCAAAGGGTGCGGACCTTGAGGCCGGCGTCGAGCGCGCCCTTTTCGGCCAGCATCTGGAGCACGAAGGCGCCGAAACCGCCCATGGCTCCCTCCTCCACGGTGATCAGGCATTCGTGTTCGCGGGCGAGGCGCAGGATCAGGTCGGCGTCGAGCGGCTTGGCGAAGCGGGCGTCGGCGACGGTGGCGGAGACGCCGCGCGCCGCGAGCGCGTCGGCGGCCTTGAGCGATTCCTGAAGGCGCGTTCCCAGCGACAGGATGGCGACGGTCGTGCCCTCGCGGACGACGCGGCCCTTGCCGATCTCGAGCGGGGCGGCGAGTTCGGGGATCTCGACGCCGACGCCGTCGCCGCGCGGATAGCGGAAGGCGGAGGGGCGGTCGTCGATCTCGAGCGAGGTGGCGATCATGGCGGCCAGATCGGCCTCGTCGGCAGCGGCCATCAGCACCATGCCCGGCAGGGCGCCCATGAAGCCGATGTCGAAGCTGCCGGCGTGCGTGGCCCCGTCGGCGCCGACCAGTCCGGCGCGATCCATGGCGAAGCGGACCGGCAGTTTCTGGATGGCGACGTCGTGGACGACCTGGTCGTAGCCGCGCTGGAGGAAGGTGGAATAGATGGCGCAGACCGGCTTCATGCCGTCGGCGGCGAGGCCGGCGGCGAAGGTGACGGCGTGCTGTTCGGCGATGCCGACGTCATAGGTGCGCTCGGGGAAGGCCTGGCCGAACAGGTCCAGCCCGGTGCCCGACGGCATGGCGGCGGTGATGGCGACGATGGACGGATCGCGTTCGGCCCGCTTGATCAGCTCGGTCCCGAACACCTTGGTGTAGCTGGGGGCGTTGGAAACGCTCTTCGACTGCTGGCCGGAGACGACGTCGAACTTGACCACGGCGTGGAGCTTGTCGGCGCTGGTCTCGGCCGGAGCGTAGCCCTTCCCCTTCTGCGTGACGACGTGGACGATCACCGGCCGGTCGTCGACGGCGGCTGCGTTCCTCAGGATGGGCACGAGGTTGTCCATGTCGTGCCCGTCCACCGGGCCGATGTAGTAGAAGCCGAGCTCCTCGAAGAAGGTGCCGCCGACGATCATGCCGCGGGCGTATTCCTCGGCCTTGCGGGCGGCATTGCGGAACGGGCGTGGCAGGTGTTCGGCGACCGACTTCCCGAAGCGACGGAAATTGCGATAGGCGCCGCCCGAGACCTGTTTGGCCAGATAGGCGCTCATGCCGCCAACCGGCGGGGCGATCGACATGTCGTTGTCGTTGAGGATGACGACCAGCTGTTTGGTAGTCTCGGCGGCGTTGTTCATCGCCTCATAGGCCATGCCGGCGGACATCGAGCCGTCGCCGATAACGGCCACGACCTTGTTCGACTCGCCCTTCTGGTCGCGGGCGGCGCAGAAGCCGAGGGCGGCGCTGATCGAGGTCGAGGCGTGGGCGGCGCCGAACGGATCGTACTCGCTCTCGCTGCGCTTGGTGAAGCCGCTTAGGCCACCGGGCTGGCGCAGGGTGCGGATGCGGTCGCGCCGTCCGGTGAGAATCTTGTGCGGGTAGCACTGGTGACCGACATCCCAGATCAGGATGTCCTTCGGCGTCTCGAAGACGTGGTGCAGCGCCACGGTCAGCTCGACCACGCCGAGACCGGCCCCGAGGTGGCCGCCGGTCACCGAGACGGCGTCGATGGTCTCGGCGCGCAGTTCCTGGGCCAGCTGCTTCAGCTGCGGGATGTCGAGGCTCCGCGTGTCGGCGGGGAGCTTGACCTGGTCGAGCAGCGGGGTGTCGGGCATGAAACTCACGTGTTCCTTACGAGCCCCTCTCTACTCGTCATCCTCGGCCTTCGCCGCGACCGCATGCGATCGCGAACGCTACTACCCGGGGATCAGACGTTCCGGTGCTCAGTCGTCGAGGGTTATCGCAGTCAGAGAAGCCTTTGGATACCGGGCTGTTCCCAACCTCTGACCCTCGGGTCAACCCCGAGGGTGACGGCGAAGAAGGATCACGAACGGCGCTGGAGAACGTAGTCCACGCTGGCCTTGAGGATTTCGGCGTCGGAGCCGAAGGGATCAAGGTGGGCGCGGGCCTGATCGGCCAGATGCGCGACGCGATGCCGCGCCGCCTCTATGCCCAGCAGGGTGACGAAATTGGTCTTGCCCTGGGCGTGGTCCTTGCGCGCGGCCTTGCCGAGGATGTCCTCGTCGCCCTCGACATCGAGCAGGTCGTCGACGATCTGGTAGGCCAGGCCGATGTCGTGGGCGAAGCTGATCAGGGCCTGGCGGTGCGCCTCGCGGGCGTCGGCGATGATCAGCGGGATCTCGAAGGCGTAGGTGAACAGGGCCCCGGTCTTGAGCCGCTGCATGCGGGCGACGCCGCCGAGGTCGTCGCGCACGCCCAGCAGGTCGATCATCTGGCCGCCGGCCATGCCCCGCGCGCCGGAGGCCAGCGACAGCCGGGCGGCGAGCTCGCAGCGCACGGCGGGATTCTCGTGGGTGTCGGGGTGGAGCAGGATGTCGAAGGCGGCGGTCTGCAGGGCGTCGCCGGCGAGGACGGCGGTCGCCTCGTCATAGGCGCGGTGGACAGTGGGACGGCCGCGGCGGACGTCGTCGTCGTCCATGCAGGGTAGGTCGTCGTGGACCAGGCTGTAGGCGTGGACGCATTCGAGGGCGCAGGCGGCGCGCAGCACAGGCCGCTCCTCGATGTCGAACAGATTGGCCGCCTCGAGCGCGAAGAAGGGGCGCAGCCGTTTGCCGGGGCCCAGGGCCGCATAGCGCATGGCCTCGGTCAGGCGCGATTCGGGCCCGTCGGCGCGGGGCAGAAGCTCGTCGAGGGCGACGGTGACGAGGTCTGCGGTCTCGGCCACCCGGTCGATGACGCCCTGCTCCGGGGAATTGGCGGCGACAACGTTCAGAACAGCCTCCCGCCCACCGGAACCTCGCGGTCGACCCCGACCAGCACGACCTCGCCGGCGGCGTCGGGGAAGCCGAGGGTCAGGACCTCGGACATGAACGGGCCGATCTGGCGCGGCGGGAAATTGACCACCGCGGCGACCTTGCGGCCGACCAGCTGGTCCGGCGTGTAGTGTACGGTGATCTGGGCCGAGGATTTCTTCACGCCGATCCCGGGGCCGAAGTCGATGGCCAGCCTGTAGGCGGGCTTGCGCGCCTGCGGGAAGGGCTCGGCGGAGATCACCTGGCCGACGCGGATGTCGACCTTGAGGAAGTCGTCGAACGAAACGGTTGGCGAAACGCTCCCGGCCGGCGAGCCCGACATCAGTCGAACCCGGCCGGCTCGACGGCCTTGGCCTGACCGTCGGCGCCGACGACGATCTTCTCGACGCGGAGCTGGGCGGCCTTGAGGCGGTCCTCGCAGTGGGCCTTGAGGCGCGCGCCCTCCTCGTAGAGGGCGATCGACTCCTCGAGCGGGGCCTGGCCGGATTCGAGGCGGGAGACGATCTGCTCGAGGCGCTGCAGGGCGTCCTCGAAGCTGAGCTCGGCGGGGATGGAGGCGGCGTCAGTCATCGGCGGCGACCCTAGAGGGGCGAACGCAAGGCTTCAACGACAAGCATCAAGCGGAACGGTTTTCCGCGGTCAGCGGCGTTCGTAGCGGCGCTGGGACCAGTATTTGTAGCCCTGGTTGTGGACCAGCTTCCAGCCGTCGGCCTTCAGCCGCTTGCCGACCATGTGGTTGAAATAGCCGTGGGCGAGGACCAGCACGTCCTGACCCGACTCGGCGCGGGCGATCAGGGCCTGGGCGGCCTGTTCGGCGCGGACCTCGGCCTGGGCGCGGGTCTCCTGACCCTCGTGGTGGTTGAAGGCGTGCCACCAGATGCGGGCCACGGCGCCCCAATATTTCGGCGGCAGCTTGAACCACGAGGGGAAATGCGGCGGCGGCAGGGGCGCCTCGATGAACAGGGCGTCGGACATCACCTCGCGGCCGGCGGCGATGGCGGCGGCGGTTTCCTGGGCGCGCGGGCGGGTCGAGGCGTAGATGGCCCCGGCGCCCTCGGCGGTGGCGAGCAGCTCGGGCGGCGGGGTCTGGCCGGCGCGCAGGCCGCCGACTTCGTACTTCGCCCACCAGTCGCGGTACTGATCGGAGGTGAGAAGGCATTTGCGCGACAGGGCCGGCTCGCCGTGGCGGGCGAGGATGATGGCCCCGGGACGGACGGAGACGAGCGCGGCCGGGCGCGGAACGGGCGCCGGGGCGGGGTGATCTGCGGTGGGTTCTCGGGCGGGAGCTGACATGAGCGACGGGCGGAACAGCGATTGCGAACCGGCCCCCTAGTCCTCCCCCAAAGCCTGGACATGGGCGGCCGCCGAACGACCAAGCCCTTCGAGGTCGTAGCCGCCCTCGAGCGAGGAAACAACCTTGCCCGCACAGCACGATCGCGCGACCTCGACGACGGCGCGGGTCGCCCAGGCGAAATCCTCGGCCTCGAGGCTCTGGTGGGCCAGCGGGTCGCGGCGGTGGGCGTCGAAGCCGGCGGAAATCAGGATCAGGTCGGGACGGAAGGCTTCCAGCGCCGGCATCAGGGCGCCGGAGAAGAGGGCCCGCCATGCCTCGCGAGGGGCGTGAGGCGGCGCCGGGGCGTTGACGATATTGCCGACGCCGGTCTCTGAGGCCGCGCCGGTGCCGGGATAGAGCGGCGACTGGTGGATCGAGCCGAGGAACAGGCTCTGGTCGGCCTCGAAGGCGGCCTGGGTGCCGTTGCCATGGTGGACGTCGAAATCGATCACCGCGACGCGGGCGAGACCTTCGGACTGGGCGACGCGGGCGGCGACGGCGACATTGGAGAACAGGCAGAAGCCCATGGCGCGGTTGGGCTCGGCGTGGTGGCCGGGCGGGCGGACGGCGGCGAAGGCGCGGCCGGTCTCGCCCCGGGCGACGGCGCGGACGGCGTCGACCACCGCCCCGGCGGCGAGGCGGGCGGCGCGGACGCTGCCAGGCGACAGCAGGGTGTCGGCGTCGATGGCGTTCAGCCCCTCGGCGGGCGCCGCATTGAGCAGGTTGGCGACATAGGCGACCGGGTGCAGCCGCTCGAGGTCGGCGATAGCGGCTTCCGTGGCGGCGCGGCGGTCGCCGGAGAGGCCGGCGTCGTCCAGCGCGTCGAGCACGGCCCGCAGCCGCTCGGGCCGCTCTGGATGCCCGGCCCCGGGCCGGTGCTCTATCATGTCGGGATGGGTGAAGAGAGTGACGCTCACATGGTGAGAATATGCGCGCGCGCCGCACTTGTCGCGCCCGGATCGAGGCTGTAGGCGCCGGTCATGACAGAGCCCGTGATCCGTCCCGCCGTTGAAGACGACGCCGCCGCCCTGGGCGAACTGGGACGGCAGACCTTCACCGACACCTTCGTGGCAGGGTTCGGCATCCCCTACCCGGCCGACGACCTGACGGCGTTTCTGGACGCCAGCTTCAGCCCGGAGGCGGTTCGCACCAAGCTGAAGGAGGCGGGGGCGGCGTGGTGGGTGGCCGAACGGGATGGGGAGCTGCTGGCCTTCGCCAACACCGGGCCGAATACCCTGCCCCATCCGGAGGCGCGGGCCAGCCACGCGGAGCTGCGGCGCCTGTATGTGGCGAAGTCGGCGCAGGGGCTGGGGCTGGGCACCAGGCTGCTGGCCCTCGCGCTGGAGTGGATGGAGGCCCACGGCGACGGGCCGCTGTGGATCGGCGTCTGGAGCGGCAACCTGAAGGCGCAGAAACTATATGCCGCCTACGGGTTCGAGAAGGCCGGGGAGTATCAGTATCCGGTCGGCCGCTGGCTGGACGACGAGTTCATCCTGCGACGGGGATGACTGAGCGAACCTGATGCCGGGTGGACGGAAGCCTGCAACCGTGGCTTGATCGGCCGGCAAGGGGGATCGGTCATGATCGGACGGTTAAGCTTCATCGCGGCTTTGCTGGCCGCGCCGATGGCCTTGGCGCAGGACACGCCGACGCCGCCGACGGCCGGGCAGATCGCCGCCGCCCGCGCCGAGGCTGACCGGATCATCGCCGCCGCCGACGCGGACGCGTTATTCGTCAATATCACCGGCGACGCCCGAGCCACCGTCCGGCACAAGGCGAGCGGCATGATCTGCACCTTCTTCGGCAGCCCCGAGGTGGATCGGATCGTCATCTTCGACGGCAAGGGCAACGATGTCGGATGCTCGACCCGGCTGGACGACTACAAGATGGAGCTCACGCTCTACGCCACCCGCTACGAACCGATGCTCACCGAACAACAGGCGCTGGCCAGCGCCGTCTCGGCCATTCGCGACCGCTTTCCCAGCGCCCGCCCGTTCGAGGGCTCCGTGGGCGAGGTGGGGGTCGGGAGTGACATACGCCCCTTGTCGGAGTCGCTCCTGATCGAGACGACGCAGGGGCCGATGTTCACCATGGCTATCGTCTCGCACCCGGACGAATGGGCCTTCAAGGCGAGAGCGACCGGGCCGGAGGTCCACGGGACCGAGATCAGCGTCGCGGCCGGAGTCGGCTTCTACCGGATGCTGGTCCTGCGAACCTTGCCCGACTAGCCGCCCTGTCTCCACCGAGGAACTCCGGGTGTCGCGGCGGGATTGCCGGTGCATGCGCGACGTTCGGATCGGCACCTCCGGCTGGGCCTACAGGGACTGGAACGGGCCGTTCTATCCGGAGGAGGTCAAGGCCGCCGGGCGGCTGGAGTATATCTCGCGCCGGTTCCGGACGCTGGAGATCAACGCCAGCTTCTACCGCATGCCGACAGATCAGGCCGTGGCGGGCTGGCGCGACCAGACGCCGGACGACTTCCTGTTCGCCTGGAAGGCTTCGCGCTTCATCACCCACAACAAGAAGCTGAAAGACCCGGTCGAGCCACTGGCGTACATGTTCAGCCGCATTCAAGGTCTCGGCGACAAGATCGGGCCGATCCTGTTCCAGCTGCCGCCGAACCTGCACCGCAACGACGAGCGGCTGGAGAGCTTCCTCGACGCCCTGCCCGCCGGTCACCGCTACAGCGTCGAATTCCGGCATCCCGGCTGGTACGCGGACGAGGTGCTGGAGAGGCTCCGTCGGCGGAACGTCGCCCTGTGCATTTCGGACCACCACCACGCCCCGGCGCCGTGGGAGGCGACGGCGGACTTCGTCTATCTGCGCGGGCACGGGCCCGGCGGACGTTACCACGGCCGCTACGGCGAGGCGGCGCTGAAGGACTGGGCGAAGGCGATCCGGGCGTGGCGCAAGGAGCGCGAGGTGTTCGTCTACTTCGACAACGACATCAAAAGCGCCGCGCCCAAGGATGCTGAACAGCTGATTGGGCTGCTGAAGAAGGCCTGATAGAGTCGAGCCATGCTCCTCCCCTTCTTCACAGCCCTGCGCGAAGCGAAAGTGCCCGTGTCGATGAAGGAATGGCTCCATCTGATGGAGGCCATGGACCGGGATGTGGCCGGACGGAAGGTGGACGATTTCTACCACCTGTCGCGGGCGGTGCTGGTCAAGGACGAGAAACACTACGACCGCTTCGATCAGGTGTTCGGCAAGGTGTTCGCGGGGGTCGAGACGGTCGGGGCGGGCGAGAACCTGATCACCGACATCCCGGAGGACTGGCTGCGGCTGCTGACCGAGAAATACCTCACCGATGAAGAGAAGGCGCAGATCGAGGCACTTGGGGGCTTCGACAAGCTGATGGAGACGCTGAAGCAGCGGCTCGAGGAACAGAAGGGCCGGCACGAGGGCGGCTCGAAATGGATCGGCACCGGCGGAACCAGCCCATTCGGACACGGCGGCTACAATCCCGAGGGCGTGCGCATCGGCGGGCCGGGACGGCAGGGCCGCGCGGTCAAGGTGTGGGAGAAGCGCGAGTACCGGAACCTCGACGACCAGGTCGAGCTGGGCACCCGCAACATCAAGGTGGCGCTGCGCCGGCTGAGGCGGTTCGCCCGACAGGGCGCGCCGGACGAACTGGACATGGACGCCACGATCGACGGCACGGCGCGGCAAGGCTGGCTGGACATCCACATGCGGCCCGAGCGGCGCAACACGATCAAGGTGCTGCTGTTCCTCGACATCGGCGGTTCGATGGATGCCCATGTGAAGATGTGCGAGGAGCTGTTCTCGGCCGCGAGGAGCGAGTTCAGGCACCTGGAGTTCTTCTACTTCCACAACTGCCTCTACGAGGGGGTGTGGAAGGACAATCGGCGCCGGCACAGCGAGAAGATCCCGACCTGGGACCTGCTGCACAAATACCCGGCCGACTGGCGGGCCATCTTCGTCGGCGACGCCACCATGAGTCCCTATGAGGTGACCATGCCCGGCGGTTCGGTCGAGCACTGGAACGAGGAGGCAGGGGCGGTGTGGCTGAAACGCGCGACGCAGCAGTGGGACAAGGTCGCGTGGCTGAACCCGTCGCAGGAACGCTACTGGAGCTATTCGGCCTCGGTCGGGATGATCCGCGAACTGGTCGACGAGCGGATGTATCCGCTGACGCTGGCCGGATTGGAGAAGGCGATGCGGGCGCTCGCCAAATAGGCTAGTTTCGGACGCTACGTTCCAGGAGGTCTGTCATGCTCGCCATCGTCGCCGCCGCCGTCCTGCAACAGGCCGCCACGGGCCAGGTGGTGTGGCAGGAACCGGCTGCCCCCGCGCCGGTCGCCGCCGCGACGCCCGCGCCTGCCGGGCCCGCCCTGCCCGATTGGGCCCGGGCCGATCCCTATGGCTATGAGCGGTCGGAGTGCAGCCCGCTGATGCGCAAGGCCAACGAGAGCCTGGAGGCCTGTCAGGCGCGGGTCCGCGCCGCGCTGGCGCTCGACGCCGCCCTGCCCGGAGGAATGGCGACCGCCGAGGCCGCCGACCGATGCCGGCAGGAGGCGGCGGGCGACCGCTACGCCCTGCAGTGCGGCGCGCCCGGGCGAGCCGCTCCGAGCGGACCCCGGCTGGTCGACCGGACCTGCGAAACCCGTCCGCGGGCGCAGCGCGAAGGCGGCGTGACCTGGGTTGAGGAATGCCGGCCGGCCGACGGCAGCGAGCCCGCCGAGGAGGGGCTGAGGTTCCGGCTGGGCGGGGACGACGACTAGCGGGCACGCGAACGCCGCGCCCCGTGAGGAGCGCGGCGCTGGATGGTCAGGACCGGATCAGTGACGCTTGTCGTCTCGCAGGGAGTCCTTCATCCCGCCGACCGCGTTCTGGACCTTGCCGGACATCTGGTCGGCCTTGCCCTCCGCCTTCAGCTTCTCGTCGCCGGTGACCTTGCCGGCCGCTTCCTTGGCCTTGCCGCCCATGTTCCTGGCGGCGCCTTCAACTCGATCATGATCGGGCATTGTCGAACTCCTTGCTGACGCGGCCGAAACCGCCGCGCATGGAGTCCGAACCACCAGGACAGCGGCGCCGTTCCCGTACTGCGCGTCAAAGGATTCAGCCCTGGGCGTGCCGACGAAGCCAGACGGCGACGGCCCATGCGTGGGCGTCGTGGCGGAGTTCGTTGAGCGCCGTGTGCGGGTGAAGCCAGACCAGTTCGTGGTCGGCCTCCACCTTGGCGGACGGATCGAGCGACAGCTGCTCGGCGATCCAGAAGGCGCCGATGTTGTTGACGGGGGTCCCATCCGACTTGCGGAAATACTGGGCGGCCTCGGCGATGGGGGCGAAGGGCCGGACGGCCATGCCGGTCTCCTCGACGAATTCGCGGATGAGGGCCTGTTCGCCGGTCTCGTCGCCGTCGATGGCGCCGCCGGGCAGGTCGAAATAGCTGGCGTCGCCGCGGTCGACGCGGACGCAGGCCAGCTTGCCGCCCTGGAAGACGAGCCCGAACGCCGTCGGCCGCGGCGCATAGTCAAGGGACGGGTCGGGTTGGCCGAACTGGAGCATGGAGCGAGCCTGGCGCATCAGGGCTGGAGATCGAAAGCCAGCCGGGCGCGCACGCCCGGGTGGTCCGGGTCGTATTCGACCTTCGAACGCAGGCCGGAGGCCATGGCCGAAACGATCCTGCCGCCGAGGCCCGTGCCGCGGGGCTTGCCGTCGCCGAGGCCCGGGCCGTCGTCCTCGACCGTCAGCCGGGCGCGGCCCTTGCTCCCGGGTTCGAGAATGATGCGGATCTCGCCGGCCTGTCCGGGACCGTAGGCGTATTTGACGGCATTGGTGACGAGTTCGGTGACGATGACCCCGAGCGACACCGCCTGGTCGGTCGAGACGCTCAGCGGCGCGGCCTCGAGCGTCAGGGTTGGTGAACCCTTGCCGGGCGCCAGCGACTTGCCGAGCTCGGCGATCAGGCCTTCGAGATATTCGTCCATGGCCACCGAGGACATGTCGTCGGAGGTGTAGAGGCGGCGGTGCACGTGAGCCACGGCCTCGATACGCGCCTGGGACTCCTTCAGGGCCGCGCGGGCGCCGTCGTCGGCGAGATGGCGCAGTTGCAGCGACATGAAGCTGGAGACCAGCTGCAGCGAGTTGCCGACGCGGTGGTTGACCTCGCGCAGCATGGCCTCGGCGCGATCGCGGGCGCGGGTCAGTTCGGCGGTGCGGTCGCGGACCTGGCCTTCCAGTCCGGCGTTCATGCGGTCGAGGGTGTCGCGCGCGGTCTGGATCTCGGCGACGTAGCGGCGGACCAGCCAGATCATGATCCCGGCCAGCACCAGCACCAGCATCCCGCCGAGCGCATTGGCCCACAGCGTGAGGGTCAGGCCGAGCTCGGACTGTCTGGTGCGGACGGTGAACCGCTCGTTCTCGACCTCTTCGATGGTCGCCATCCGCTCGCGGATCGATTCCATCAGCGCCCGGCCCGATCCCGAACGGACCATTTGCACGGCCTCGCCGGTGCGGCCGGTTCGCGACAGGGCCACCGAGCGGTCGAGTTCGGCGAGCTTGTCGCGGACGGCCTCGAGCATGGCGGCGACATGCGCCTCGAGTTGGGGGTCGCCGGCGGCGAGCCGCTCGAGTTCGTCCATCTGCGCCGGAACGGTGATCTCGGCGCGATTGTAGGGGACGAGGAATTCGGGACTGCCGGAGAGCAAATAGCCTCGCTGGCTGGTTTCGGCGTCGACCAGCGAAAGCAACAGGTTGCCGGCGGCGCGGCGGACCTGCTGCGAACGCTCGACCTGGTCGTTGAAGGCCGCCGTGCGCTGGATCATGACGAAGGTCGCCATGTTCACCGCCAGCAGCAGCAGGATGGCCCCGGCCAGCAGGGCGACGATTGATCGACCGATGCTCGGCGTCCGCGCAAACCGGAGCAGGGCGGGCAGGGACGGGCGGAGGGCCGAAAACATCAGGCGCGAGCATTAGCGGCGCGTTTTGGCCTGTCCAGTCGCCCGCGGAGGGAAACCGTCCCCGTTCTGCGGATTTAGGGTAAAGATCGTTCGGTCAGGGGCGGGAGTGAGAACATGGTTTGGTGGTGGTGGATCGCGCCGGCGCTGGTCGGACTCATCGGGCTGGTGCTGCTGTTCAAGGGTCTGGGCGCGCTGTTCAGGGGCCGGTTCTTCAGCGGTCTGCTGGGCGGGGTCGGCGGCGCGGGTTTCATCGCCGCGGCCATGGTCGCGGCCCTGCTAGGTCTGGACATACAGACTTATTCCCGCCTGACCTATGAGCGGCCGGTGGCGACGATCGAGACCCGCCAGCTGGGCCCGCAGTATTTCGAGGCCACCGTGATGCAGCCGGCGCGCGGCGAAAACGCCCCGGCGGTCAGCAATCTCTACCCGCTGCACGGCGACGAATGGCGGATCGAGGCCCAGGTGCTGAAGTGGAAGCCGTGGGCCAATGTGCTGGGGCTGGACACGCAATACCGGCTGGACCGGCTGTCGGGCCGCTATCAGTCGATCGAGCAGGAGATCAACGGGGCGCGCAGCGTGCACCCGCTGAGTGGTGGAGATGAGGCGGGGCCGGAGTGGATGCCGTGGAAGGTCAGCACCTGGAACACGGCGCGGAAATACCGCCAGTACGTCGACGCAGTCGACACCCTCTACGGCGGCGGCGCCTATATGCCGATGGCCGACGGCGCTCGCTACGAGGTCTGGATCACCCAGTCGGGCCTGATCGCGCGGCCAGCCAACGACGTGGCGCGGGCGGCGTCGGCGGGGGGCTGGACGGAGCCGTAGGCTCCTCCCCGGCCTCACACCGTGCCGATGGTCCGCAGGCGGGCCTTGGGGTGGACCTCGTTCTGGCTCATGACGACGGTCTGGCCGCGGAAGCGTTCGATGATGGAGCGGACGTAGGGACGGACCTGCGGGCCGGTCAGCAGGACTGCGGTCTCGCCGGCCATGGCGGCGCGCTCGAACACGTCGCGGACGGCGCGGATGAAGTCCTGCAGGCGCGACGGCGCCATGGCCAGCTGCTTGTCCTCGCCTGAGCCCACCAGCGCCTCGGCGAAGGCCTGCTCCCAGTCGGGCGACAGGGTGACGATGGGCAGGGCGCCGTCGTCGCCCTTGTGCTGCCAGCACAGCTGGCGGGCCAGCCGGGCGCGGACGTGCTCGACCAGGGTGGTGACGGAGCTGGTGTGCGGCGCCGCCTCGGCGAGGCCCTCGAGGATGGCCCCGAGATCGCGGATCGAGACCTTCTCGCGCAGCAGGGACTGGAGCACCCGCTGCAGGGTGGTGACCGTGACCACGGACGGGATCAGCTCGTCGACCAGCTTCTTTTCTTCCGGCCCCATTTCCTTCAGCAGCTTCTGCACCTCGGCGTAGGAGAGCAGCTCGGCCATGTTCTCCTTGAGGATTTCGGTCAGGTGGGTGGTCAGCACCGTCGAGGGGTCGACGATGGTGTAGCCGCGGAAGGTGGCCTCCTCGCGCAGGCTTTCGTCGATCCAGGTGGCGGGCAGGCCGAAGGCGGGCTCGCGGGTGTGTTCGCCGGGCAGTTCGACCTGACGGCCGGCCGGATCCATGGCCATCAGCGAGCCGAGACGCACCTCGCCCGACCCGGCCTCCATCTCCTTGATGCGGATGGCGTAGCCCTGGGTGCCGAGACGCATGTTGTCGAGGATGCGCACCGACGGCATGACGAAGCCGTACTCCTGGGCCAGCGAGCGGCGCAGGGCGCGGACCTGGTCGGTCAGGCGGCGACCTTCCAGATCGTTGATCAGCGACAGCAGCGAATAGCCCAGCTCAATCTTGACTTCGTCGATGGTCAGCGCGGTGCCGATCGGCTCCTCGACGTCTTCCCTGGGCGTGGCGGCGGCGGCGCTCAGTTCGGCCTCGGTCGGCCTCGGCTTGAGCCGCTGGCGGCCGAGGCGCCAAGCCATAATGCCCGTGCCGATGGCGAGAGCCGCGAACGGCAGGATCGGCATGCCGGGGATCAGGCCGATCAGGCCCGCGGCGCCGGAGACGACGCCGAGGCTGACCGGGTTGGTGGCCAGCTGGGCGACCAGCGCCTTGTCGGCCGTGCCCTCGACCCCCGCCTTGGACACCAGGAAGCCGGCGGCGATCGAGATGATGATGGCCGGGACCTGGGTCACCAGACCGTCGCCGATGGTCAGGGCGACGTAGGAATCGGCCGCATCGCCGATCGGCATCTGATGCTGGATGACGCCGATCAGGATGCCGCCGATAACGTTGATGAAGACGATGATCAGGCCCGCGACGGCGTCGCCGCGGACGAATTTCGAGGCGCCGTCCATGGCCCCGAAGAAGGTCGATTCCTGCTCCAGTTCCTTGCGGCGCGACTTGGCCTGCTCCTCGTTGATCAGACCCGACGACAGGTCGGCGTCGATTGCCATCTGCTTGCCCGGCATGGAGTCCAGGGTGAAGCGGGCCGAGACCTCGGCGATGCGGGTCGAGCCCTTGGTGATGACCACGAAGTTCACCACCAGGATGATGGCGAAGATGATGATGCCGATGATGAAGCTGCCGCCCATCATCAGGCTGCCGAACGCCTGGATCACCTGACCCGCGCCGCCGGGACCCTCGTGGCCGTGGCTGAGCACCAGCCGGGTCGAGGCGAGGTTCAGCCCGAGGCGGAACAGGGTCGACACCAGCAGGACGGTGGGGAAGATGGCGAAGTCCAGCGGCTTCTTCATCATCACCGCGGTCATCAGGATCAGCACGCTCGAGACCAGCGACAGCGCCAGCAGCATGTCCATCAGGAAGGCGGGGATCGGCAGGATCAGCAGCAGGATGACGCCGATGACGCCGACCGCCATGCCGACCTCGCCGCGGGCGATCCAGCCGAGCATGTCGCGGCCGCTGGGGCGGGCCATGCCGTCCTTCATCATGATGGCGGCGGCGTCGCTCATGCGGCGTGGCCGAGGGCGGCGAGTGTCATGCGGGTCGCGTCGGCGATGACCGCCTCGTTCTGCACGCCGGTCGAGGCGCTGACACCGTGGTAGTAGACGGCGATGATCACCGGCGCGCCCGAAGACGGGTAGACGATCCCGATGTCGTTGGTCGGGCCATAGCCGCCGGTGCCGGTCTTGTGGGCGACCCGGTAGCCCGGCGGAACCCCGGCCTTGATGCGGGCCGCGCCGGTCGGGGAGTCGAACATCCAACCGAGCAGCCGGGCCTTGTTTTCCGGCGTCAGTGGCGTCTCGTCGGCGATGAACAGACGGTGCAGGTTCGCGGCCGACTGGCCGGGGGCGATGGTGTCCTTGTCGCCGTCGAGGCGGTTCATCATCGGCTCGAGGCGATCGACCGTGGTGCTCTTGTCGCCGATCGAGCGGTACCAGGCGCGCAGGGCGTCGATGCCGCCGAGTTCGCGGATCAGGATGTTGGCGGCGGGATTGTCGCTGACCTCGACGACGGCCTTGCACAGCGTCTCGACGGACAGGCTCGAGCGGATGGCGGGCTCGGTGACCGGGGCGTGGCTGACCATGTCGGCCTGTGTGACCGGCACCATGCGGTCGAGCCGCTCCTCGCCGCGCTGGACGCGCTCCAGCGTCGCGGCGGCGAGATACATCTTGAAGGTCGAGCAGTAGACGAACCGCTCCGACGCGCGCCAGTCGACCCGGTCGCCGCCCGGAACGAAGGCGGCGAGGCCGAGCCGGCCGCCGTGGCGCGCTTCGAGCGGGGCGAAGTCGACGGCGATGGACCGGGGCGGGACCACATCGGCCGCCGCGGCTTCAGGCCGGCGCGAACAGCCGATCAGGCCCAGCGCGCCCAGGCCGGTCAGAACGCTTCTGCGGTCCGCGCGGATCATGGTCAGGCCGCCGCGTAGCCGGAGGCGGCGATGCCCGACTGCGGGGCCGGGATCCTCGTCCCCTCGTCGGCGTACTCGTTCAGCTTGTTGCGAAGGGTGCGGATGGAGATGCCGAGGATGTTGGCCGCGTGGGTGCGGTTGCCGAGGCAGTGCGACAGCGTGTCGAGGATCAACGTCTTCTCCATCTGCGCCACCGTCTGACCGACGTGGGCGCGGGTGACGGCGTCGGCGACGTGGGCGGCGCGGCCGGCCACGCCGGCGTCGGGCGCGGCGCCGTGCCCGCCCATGGACAGCGGCTGGCCGTCGGGCAGGCGGATGGCCTCGACGTCGATCTCGGGCCCGACCGCCAGCAGCACGGCGCGGTGCATGGCGTTCTCCAGCTCGCGAACGTTGCCGTTCCAGCGGTGCGAGACCAGCGCCCGCTTCGCGTCCGCCGAGATCGGGCGCACCGACACGCCGTTGGCGGCGGCGTATTTCTTGACGAAGTGGTCGGCCAGCACGGCGATGTCGCCCGGCCGTTCGCGCAGCGCCGGCAGGCGCAGGTTCACGACATTGAGGCGGTAGAGCAGGTCCTCGCGGAATGTCCCTTCGGCCACCGACTTGGCGAGGTCGCGGTTCGAGGTGGCGATGATGCGGATGTTGACCGGCACGGGCCTGGTCCCGCCGACGCGGTCGATGACCCGTTCCTGCAGGGCGCGCAGCAGCTTGGCCTGAAGGCGGACGTCCATTTCGGAGATTTCGTCCAGCAGCAGGGTGCCGCCGTCGGCCTCCTCGAACTTGCCGATGCGGCGGGCCATGGCCCCCGTGAAGGCCCCCTTCTCGTGTCCGAACAGCTCGGATTCCAGCAGGTTGTCGGGGATGGCTGCGCAATTGACGCTGATGAAGGGCCGCTCGGACCGCTTCGATCCGGCGTGCAGGTAGCGGGCCATGACCTCCTTGCCGACGCCGCTTTCGCCGGTGATCAGGATCGAGGCTTCCGAGCGGGCGACCTGGTCGGCCAGCTGGATGACAGCCTTCATCGACGGGTCGGCCGAGATCAGCGGGCGCTCGTCGTCGGCGACGGCCGACAGGACGGCGGCGATCAGATCGGCCTCGGGCGGCAGGGGGATGAATTCCTTGGCGCCGGCGCGGATGGCCCCGGCGGCGTCGGCGGCGTCGGCGTCGACCCCGCAGGCGACCACCGGCACGTAGATGCGCTCGGCCTCGTTGGCGGCGATCAGGGCGGCGATGTCGACGCGGTAGTCGACCATCAGCAGGTCGGCGCCCTGCCCGCGACGGAGCTGTTCCGTCGCCTGATCGCCGCGCTCGACGTGCTGCACCTTGGCGCCGTGCGCCATGGCCATCTTCACCGCCGTCGCCAGCTGTCCGCTGAGCCTGCCAACCACCAGAAGCCGCATGGGTCTTCTCCTCTAATCTTTACCGGGCGTCGCCGATCAGGCGCCGCTGTCTTCCGTCTTGATGATTTCCGTCATGGTCACGCCCAGCCGGTCCTCGACGACGACGACCTCGCCGCGGGCGACCAGCCGGTTGTTGACGAAGATGTCGATAGCCTCGCCGACCTTGCGGTCCAGCTCGAGCACCGAGCCGCGATTCAGCTTGAGCAGCTGGGCGACGGACATGTGCGCCTTGCCGAGCACAGCCGAGATGTTGACCGGCACGTCGAAGACCGGGGCCAGGTCGCTGGCGGTCTTGTCCGCCGCCTCGTCATTGACGGTGATCGCGGTGGAGTCGGGAAACTCCTCCAGTGCCATGGTGTCGGACGCCATTACGGCCTCCCTTCCAGTGAGGTGTCGGGGGTCAGGGTTTCAGCGTGGCCGGCCTCGGCGGCGAGGGCGGAGGCGAGGGCCTCGTTCATGCGGGCGAAGGCGGCGTCGGCGTCGAACTCGGCGCGGCCGTCGGCCCACTCCAGCTGGAAGGACGCGGGCGGCAGACCCGGCTCGTCGCGGAAGGCCACCACGCCCGAGAAACCGGCGTCGGCGCACAGCTGTTCGACGCGGGCGCGGTTGGCGTCGTCGAGTTGACCGGTGCGGATGACAAGGCGGGGCGAGGAATCGATTTCCTGGCCGAGAGCCTCGAGCGCCGCCTGCAAGGGACCGGCGGGGAAACGGTCCAGGGCGGCCGAGGCGACGACGCGGGCGGCCGCGAGAGCCAGTTCCGCCGACTGCTCGCGATGGGCGCGGGCGACGTGGGCCAGGGCGGGGACGGCGGCGGTCAGGGCCTGGCCGATCGCCGACAGGGCCATGGCCTGGAGGCTCCCGGTCTCGGCCAACGCTTCGTTGCGGGCTTCGAGCCGGGCCTGGGCGACGAGGGCCTCGACCTCCGTCGGCGCGTAGGCCCGGCGGATAGGGCGGAAGGCCGACGGCTGCACGACCACGCCCGAGGCGTCGAACTCGGTGTCGAAGGAGAAGGGGGTGCTGGAGGGACGAGCGGTCATGTCAGTAGATCAGCTCGTCGTCTGCGCCTTGCCCGACCAGCATGATCTCGCCCTTGGCGGCGAGGTCCTTGGCGACCTGGACCATCGCCATCTGCGCCTGGTCGACATCCTTGAGGCGGACGGGACCCATGCTCTCCATGTCTTCGCGCATGATCTTCGAGGCCCGCTCGGACATGTTGGAGAAGAACAATTCGCGCAGGGCTTCCGAGGCGCCCTTCAGGGCGAGGGCGAGGGAGTCCTTCTCGACCGCGCGGAGCAGGGTCTGGATGCCGCCGGGGTCCAGCTTGGCGAGATCCTCGAAGACGAACATCAGGGCGCGGATCCGCTCGGCCGCCTCACGGTTGCGTTCCTCCAGCGCGCCGATGAAGCGGGCCTCCGTCTGGCGGTCGAAGCTGTTGAAGATGTCGGCCATCATCTCGTGGCTGTCGCGCTTCGAAGTGCGGGCCAGGTTGGACATGAATTCGGTGCGCAGGGTCTGCTCGATCTTGTCGAGGATTTCGCGCTGCACCGGCTCCATGCGCAGCATGCGCTGGACACATTCCAGGGCGAAGTCCTCGGGCAGGGCGGTCAGCACCCGGGCGGCGTGATCGGCCTTGATCTTGGACAGGACCACCGCGACGGTCTGCGGGTATTCGTTCTTCAGATAGTTGGCGAGGACGGCCTCGTTCACATTGCCGAGCTTGTCCCACATGGTGCGGCCGGCGGGGCCGCGGATTTCCTCCATCAGGGCCTCGACCCGCTCGGCGGGCATGAAGGCGGTCAGCAGGCGCTGGGTCTGCTCGTAGCTGCCCATGACCGCGCCCGAGCCGCTCATGCCCGAGACGAACTCGACCATCAGCTCCTCGACCACCTGGGCGCTGACGGTGCCCAGCGACGCCATCGCCTGGGAGATTTCCTTGATCTCGTCCTCGTCGAGGCTCTGCCAGAGGCGGGTGTGGTCCTCGCCCAGCGACAGCAGGATGACGGCGGCCTTTTCCGGACCCGTCAGCTTCCTGACGTCGTCCACTGCGGGTTTCTTGCTGACCATCCGCGCCGCCATCAACCCTCGTGCACCCAGCTGCGCAGGATGGAGGTAGACTCGTCAGGATGTTTCTCGACGAAGTCGGCGACCTTCTTGACGGAGGAGGCCTTCACCTGTCCCTCGATGCGGGCGATGTCGAGCCGCTGCTCCATCTCGGAGGGCGGCAGCGGGCCCGCGAGCTGGGGCATCTGGACCCCGCCCATGATGGTGGTCTGCAGCGGCGTCACCGGCACGCCGCCGGGCCCGGCTAGCTGGGACTGCTGACCACCGCCCGAGGCCGACTTCAGCAGGGGGCGCAGGACGAAGAAGATCAGCAGCACGCCGGTAATCAGCAGGACCAGCAGCTCGACGCCGCGCATCAGGTCGTTCCTGGTGAAGTCGAACAGCGACGAGCCGGCCTCGACCCCGCCCGCCGGGGCGACCTCGCGGGCGAAGCGGACGTTCTGGACCTCGAGCTTGTCGCCGCGGGCCTCGTCGATGCCGACGGCGGCGGCGACCAGCGACCTGATCTGGGCGATCTCCTGTTCGCTTCGGGGCGCATAGGTCGGTTCGCCCCGGCCGTTGGCGGCGGGCGTCCAGCGGCCGTCGACGGCGACCGAAACGGCCAGCTTCTTGACCTCGCCGGCTTCCTTGACGGTCGTCGTGGTGGTGTTTGAGATCTCGTAGTTGGTGGTCTCGTTGGTCTGGGTGTCGCGCGAGCCGATGGGAGTGGCGGCCGGATCGGCGCCGCCCGGGATGTTGTTGGTCGCCGTTGCTCCGCCGTCGTTGACACCGGTGGTGTCGGCGCTCTCCGAGCCGTTCGACGAGGTCGAGCGGACGACCTGGCCGTCCGGGTCGAAGCGCTGTTCCTGGGTGGTGGAGCGGCTGTGATCGATGTCGGCGGTGACGACGACGCGGGCCGCGCCGACGCCGACGACGCCCTCGACGATGTCCTTGATGCGCGCCTGCAGCTGGGCCTCGGTCGAGGTCTTGGCCTCCTCGGCGGAGGCGGCGTTGAAGCCCTCGGCGTCGGAACCGGCGGCGAGGGTGCGGTTGGCCGTGTCGGTCAGGGTGACCTTTTCCGGCTTCAGGTTGGGCACGGCCGAGGCGACCACGTTGCGGATGGCCTGGACCTGGGCGCCGGTCAGGGTCCCGCCGGTGACGCCGACGACCACCGAGGCCGTCGGGTCGGCGGCGGCGGTCTGGAACAGCTGGCGCGACGGCAAGGCGATCAGGACCCGGGCCGAGGTGATGCCCCGCATGTCCATGATGGTGCGGGCCAGTTCGCCCTCGAGGGCGCGCTTCTCGTTGAGGTTCTGCTGGAACTCGGTCTGGCCCAGCACCGACTGGTTGTCGAAGATTTCGTAGCCGACCGAGCCGGAGGTCACGAGGCCCTTGCCGGCGACCAGCAGGCGGGCCTCGCCGACCTTGTCGCGGCTGACGAAGATGGTCGAGCCGTCGCCCTTCGAGGAATATTTGATGCCGGCGCTGTCCAGCGCGGTGGTGATCTCGGAGGCTTCGCGCAGGTCGAGGTTGGAATACAGCAGGGCGTCGGGGGCCTGGCCGATGCGCAGCATGACCGCCACCAGCACGGCCGCGACGCCGGCGGCGACGCCCAGCACCACGGTCAGGCGACCGATCCCGAATCTCTGCAACGCCGCCGTGAAGCCGCCCACGCGTCCCGCCCCGAATACTCACGGGTGCATACCGACGCCCGCTAGGCAGAAACTGCCGTGTTCGTGGTAAACGAGCCGTTAAGGGGCGGAGCTCTTACAGCGCGCCCATGGCCATGAAGGCGCGGCCGGCGGCGAAATCGCCGACTTCGAAGCGAGCCTTGGCCACGCTGCCGTCGCGGAAATGGAACTCGACCAGGAATATCTCGCGCGGATCGAGACGGGCCAGACGATCGGCGGCCGAGGCCGGGAACCGCCAGGCGTCGCCTGAGCGGCGGCCCTCGGCGAGCAGGGCGGGGGCGGCGGCCGAGACGCCGGTGGCCCAGACGCTGGCGCGCGACGACGCCGGAGCCAGACCGCCGCCGGACAGCCAGGCGCGGGGGGCCCTGGCGTCGTCGCGGAAGACGATCCGCGCCGCATAGGGACGGGACCGGCCGACGAAGGAGACCACGGCGGTCAGAACGGAGGCGTCCGCCTCGCCGCCGAAACCGAAGGTCACCGGTGAGGCCCCGACGCGGGAGGCCTGCTTCAGCCGCCAGCCGGGCCGGGTCCATTTGGTGCGGTCGGCGATCCACGGTTGGCGCTCGCCTGCGAAGGTCATGCGCGGCGTGCGGGTCCAGCCGGAGAAGGCTCCGTCGACGCGGTCGCGCACAAGGGCCAGTTGGGGATCGCGGCACGACACGGCGCCGGCGCGCGAGCGGGCCCGGGCGGCGACCGCGTCGAGGTCGGCCTCGGCGGCGCCGGAGCGCAGGGCGGCGCCGCGCGCCTGGGCCGTGGCGGCGCCGAGGGCGGCATCGACGCGGTCGCCGAACAGTCCGCAGCGGGCGTCGGCGGCGACCACGAAGGCGCGTTCGTAATAGGTGTCGGCGGGCCCCGCCCAGGCCTGCCCCGGCGTCGCCAGCACAGCGGCGGCGAGGAGGACGGCTTTGGCGGCGGTGGCGTTCTGCCCTATCGTCATGCGCCGCACCCTACGCGCCACGCGTTCCGGTCCGGTTTCCGAGCAGGGTTAGCGAATTGCTTCTTTCCACCGAGCTGTGGGTCTCCGCCCTCATCCGCCGCGCCGAACTGGCGGGGGCCTTCGCCACGGTGGCGCGCAAGGGCGACGCCCGCGCGGGGACGGTCATCGTCAAGGCGTTCGACACGAGGAACCGCCACGCCAGACTTTATAGTGAGGCTTTCGGACCGGACGGCGAGCGGTTGTGGATGCAGCCGGTCGAGAGCGAGTTCGAGAGCGAACTGGACGAGTATCTGCAGCGCCAGATCCGACACGATCCCGACCTCTGGATCATCGAGATCGAGGACCGCGAGGGGCGTCATTTCATCACCGAGAAGGTGGCGGAGCCGGAGATCAAACCGGGGGGTTAACGCCGCCGCCGCCAGTGCGAAATCCTTAACGACGTTCGGGAACGGAACCTCAAGCGCCTGCCCCTATGGTCTCATCTAACGGGCCGCAATGAGCCCGGAGATGACGGGTGTTTTCGATGCTCTTTCTTCTGAACGACGTTGTGTTCGACCTGGACGAGACCTGCCCGGTCACGCCCGGCGACGCGCGCCGGTTCGAGAAGCTGGGCTTCGACTATGTGCTGACGCTGGGCTGCGAGCTGTTCGCCGAAGACCCGCTGCTGCACCACAACGACCCGGAGCGGGCGCGCCGTCTGGCGTGGCTGATCCACGACCGCTCGCCGGAGATCAACGCCGCCCTGTTCGCGGCGCCCGCGGCGGCCTGCGACCCTGATCTGGTCGAGCCGCAGTTCTGCGCCCTGCCCGATCCGGTTATGCGTCAGCTCAAGAACCGCGCGGCCAAGGGCAAGCTCGACGCCGTCGCCGCCGACAAGGCCGTGTGGATGCGGCTGGCGGCGTAGGCTCCGCTCGATTTGGACAAGGCTTCCGTCCAACGGTAGGTTGTCCCTCCAGGGGTGGAGGATTTCGATGTTCAAAGGCCTGAAGCGCGCGATCCTGTTCGCGATCGCGATCCTTGCGGCATCCGCCGCGAGCCCTGCTCATGCCGAATGGCGCAAGGCGGAAAGCCCGCATTTCGTCGTCTATTCCCAGGGCAGCGAACACGCCCTGCGACGGTACATCCGCAATCTCGAGATTTACGATTTCATCCTGCGGGCGCGCATGGGTTTGCCAGCCGAGACCGCCGGCCGGAAGCTGCCGATCTATCTGGTGAATGGTCGATCGGGCCTGCTGCAGATCAATCCGACGAGCGGCCAGAACGTGGCCGGGACCTATTTCCCGGTCGGGGAGGATATTTTCGCCGCCGCCTTCAACGATCGCGAACAGGACTATCTCTTCCACGAGTATTTCCACCACTTCAGCTATCAGATGGCGTCCACGGCAGGGTATCCGGCCTGGCTGCTTGAGGGTCTCGCCGAGTATTTCATGACCGCGGAGGTCTCGGAGACCTCCGTCAAGATCGGCGGGTACAACGAGGGCCGGGTGTATGGGCTGTTCGACGCGACCTGGCTGCCGCTCGAAGATCTCCTGACCAAACGGGTCGGCGAAGTGCGCCGCACCCATCAACCCAGCTACTATCCGGTGGCCTGGCTGATGACCCACTGGTTCATGAGCGACGACACCCGCCGCGCCCAGTTGGCCGCCTATATCCGGGACATTCAGCAGGGTGGGGAATCCGTCGCCGCGATGGAAAAGGCGACAGGCCTGACAATGGACCAGATCCGTCAGGAACTCCGTCGCTACCGCAGGCTCACGATCGAGCACTATACGGCGGAATTTCCCGAGACGCCGATAACGGTCACGCGGCTACCCCGCTCGGCCGACGATCTGCTGCTTATCGGCCAGCGGCTGAAAATCGGGGTTGCTGAAGACAAACGGGCGGACACCGCCGAACTCGTCCGCCGTTTGGCGGCCCGGCATCCAGGCGACCCCTTCGCCATGCTCCAGCTCGGCCACGCCGAATTGCATTTCGGTGATCCGGAAGCGGGGGAAGGTGTCCTGCTCCGCCTTCTCGAGCAGGAGCCAGAGAACATCGAGGCGCTACAACTGATGGCGACCCGGTTCATGCGCCTCGCCGAAGAGCGACCTGAGGCGGCGGTATCCCTGATGAGGCAGGCCCGGAGCTACCTTGCGCGCGCTTATGCCGCCGATCCGGCGCAGTACTACACGCTGCAGCTGCTGGCGGAGTCGCGGCAGGTGGAAGAGAATTATCCGACCGAGAACGATCTCGTAACCTGGGATCAGGCCTTTCAGCTCGCCCCCCAACTCGCGGCGATCCGCCTCGGATACGCCAACGCCATGATGCAGGCGGAAGAGTTCGACGAGGCCGTGATCCTGCTGCGGCCCCTGGCCAATGCCGCACACGGGGGCCGCGCCGCCGAGATGGCCGCCGGGTTGATGGACCGTGCGAAAAACCGGCAGCGACCGCTCACCGCCGAAGAACTGGAGGCGGCCTCCGCCGACGAAGTCCCGGAGGAGGGTGACGGCGAGGGTGAGGAGCCGGCTCCGCCCGAGGCCTAGACCAGCACGTTGAAAACCACGTGCACCACGGTCGCGCCGAGGACGATGACGCCGAAGCCGACGATCAGGCTGACGGCGGGGTGGGGACCGCCTTCAGGGCGGGGGTCGGCGGGATGGTCGTGAGCCATGGCCGTTCCTTTTGCGTTTCCAAAGGCGGCGCCCGATTGCGTGACCGGGCGTCTCGCCTGACACGACAATGACTCCGAAAGCCCTTCGTTGCGAGGGGGTATACGCATCGGGTGACATCCGGGCCCGTCCGGGGTAACTCGCGCGACCCAACGGATAGAACATGTCGAAGCTCACCCTCGAACAGGAGGCCCTGCGCCGCAGGACCTTCGCCATCATCGCGCACCCCGACGCCGGCAAGACCACGCTGACCGAGCACATCCTGCTGGCCGGCGGAGCCATCCGCGCGGCCGGCGCCGTGCGTGCGCGCGGCGAGAACCGGCGCACCCAGTCCGACTGGATGAAGATCGAGAAGGAACGCGGCATCTCCGTCTCGGCGTCGGTGATGACGTTCGAGCACACCACGAAAGACGGTGGGGCCAAGATGTTCAACCTGCTGGACACGCCGGGCCACGAGGACTTCTCGGAAGACACCTACCGCACCCTGACGGCGGCCGACTGCGCCATCATGGTGCTGGACGCGGCCAAGGGCATCGAGCCGCAGACGCTGAAGCTTTTCGAGGTCTGCCGCCTGCGCGACATCCCGATCATCACCTTCATCAACAAGCTGGACCGCGAGGCCCGGGACCCTATGGCCCTGCTGGACGAAATCGCCAGCCGGCTGCAGCTGGACCCCGCCCCGATCTGGTGGCCGGCGGAGAGCGGCAATCGTCTGCGCGGCATGGTCGAGATGGGCACGGGCAGGTTCCAGCCCTACGCCCGCAAGCCCGCCGGCGCCGCCGAGGACGTGCCCCACCCGGAAGCCCTGCCGCTGACCGAGGCCGGCCGCTATTTCGAGGAGGGCGAGCACGAGGCCCTGATGGAGGCGCAGGAGCTGGTCGAGGCGGGCTATCCGACCTTCGACCGCCAGTCCTTCCTCGAGGGCCATATGACGCCGGTGCTGTGGGGCTCGGCCCTGCGCCACTTCGGCATCGACGAACTGCTGGCCGCGATCGGCGAATGGGCCCCGGCGCCCAAGGTCATGAAGGCGCGCAAGGAAGCCCCGCCGGAGACCCGCAACGCCCCCGCCCCGGTCGATCTGACCGTGGAGCCCGGTGCGGCAGAGGTGACCGGTTTCGTGTTCAAGGTCCAGGCCAACATGGACCCCAACCACCGCGACCGCATCGCCATGTTCCGCATGGCCTCGGGCCAGTTCCGCCGCGGCATGAAGCTGAAGGTGCAGAACACCGGCAAGCAGCTGTCGGTGAACGCCCCGATCATGTTCTTCGCCTCGGACCGCGAACTGGCCGAGGACGCCTTCGCCGGCGACGTCATCGGCATTCCGAACCACGGCGTGCTGCGCGTCGGCGACAGCCTGTCGGAGAGCGGACTGATCCGCTTCGCCGGCCTGCCCAACTTCGCGCCGGAAATCCTGCAGCGGGTCCGGGTCAAGGATCCGCTCAAGGCCAAGCATCTGAAGAAGGCGCTGGACGGCCTGGCCGAGGAGGGCGTGACCCAGCTGTTTCGCCCCGAGCTGGGTTCGGACTTCATCGTCGGCGCCGTCGGCCAGCTGCAATTCGAGGTCATGGCCGACCGGCTGGGCGAGGAATACGGGCTGGAGGTCGTGTTCGAACCCTCGCCCTGGGCCGAGGCCCGCTGGATCGGCGGCGCCAAGGCCGATCTCGAGGACTTCATGGGCAAGTACCGCGGCCAGATGGCCCGCGACATCGACGACGACCCGGTCTTCCTCGCCAAGTCGAGCTGGGAGACCGGCTATGTGATGGAGCGGTTCCCGCAGGTAGCCTTCACGAAGACGAAGGAGCGGGGCTGAGCCCGCTCAGGCCTTGTTGATCGATACGCCTCCGTCCACGGGCATGGCGCTGCCGGTTACGAAGCTTGAGGCGTCCGAGGCGAGGAACAGCGCCGCCCGGGCGATCTCGTCGGGATGGGCCATCCGCTTCAGGGCGTGCATGCCTTCGACGAAGGCGATGATTTCCGGCGTATTGGCGAACTCGCGGCCGGCTGGCGTATCCGTACCGCCGGGCAGGAGGGCGTTGCAGCGGACTCCCCTGGCCCCGAACTCTGCGGCGATGACCCTGGTCAGACCGATCATCCCGGCCTTTGCGGCGGCGTAGGCGCCCATTCCGGGCATGCCGATAGTGTGGCCGACAAAGCTGGAAGTCAGGATCAGCGAGCCGCCGCCGCGATCGAGCATCGCTGGAATCTGGTGCTTGGCGCCGAGGAAGGCGCCGGTGAGGTTGATCTCAAGCGTCGCTCGCCACCGGTCCAGTGCGATCTCCGTGACCGGCTCGTTGTCGCCAACCGAACCGGCGTTGTTAAGGGCGATGTCGAGACCGCCGAACCGATCGACGGCCACGGCCACCAGCCGTTCGGCGACGGCCTCGTCACGAACGTCTCCCGCCACGGCAACGGCCCGGCCGCCCTGGGAGGCGATGGAGTGGACAAGGCGGTCGAGTTCCGGCTCACGGCGCGCGGAAACGACCACCGCCGCGCCCTCGTGGGCGAAGAGGCGCGCTGTCGCCTCGCCGATGCCAGAGCTAGCTCCCGTGACGATGGCGACCTTGCCGGCGAGAATGGACATGAGGGGCTCCGCGTTCGTTGGGGGAGCCCGGATCTCGCATGCCCCACACGGCGCTTCTGGCGGAGTCCGGCCCCGTCATCCCTCCCCTCGGCCGAGGACCAGCAGGTCGCAGTCGCCGTATGTCGGGCCCTCAGGCCCGGCGGCGATCTCGGCGTCCATGCGGCGGAAGCCTTCCTCGATCTCGGCCTCGTCGAGGTGTTCGAAGGTCGAGATGGCGCGGGTGCGCAGGCGGCGGGCGGACTCCGCGAGGCTGTCGGTGAACCGCTCGCGCAGCGTGTCGAGGGCAAGGGGCTGCAGCCCGACCGCCGCGAACAGGTCCGTGACCTCCGCGAGTGTCGGGAACATCTTGAGTTCGACGGCGCGGGCGCGGGGGAACCAGCGGTGCCAGTGCACCTCGGGCATCCGGTCGGAGAAATGGCTGCGGATCAGCAGCCGGCCGCCGGGCTTGAGCACGCGGCGGATTTCTCCCGCGGCGGCGGGGCGGTCGCGCACATGGTGGAACGACAGGAACATCAGCGCCAGGTCGCAGGTCTCGTCCGGCAGGGGGATCGCCTCGGCCCGCCCGGCGAGATAGCGCACCGCCTTGGTGTGCGGCGCCGCTTCGGCCTGTTCCCGCATCCGGTCGAAGGGCTCGACGCCGTAGACCGGTCCGCCGAACACCTCGGCCAGCAAAGGCGTGAAGCGACCGGTGCCGGAGCCGAGGTCGAGGCAGGTCAGCGGGCGGGCGGCCGGCGCGCGGGCGGCGAAGGCGTCGGCCCACAGCTTTCGGCTGGCGGCGGGCAGTTCGCGCCCCACCTGATAGGTCTGGTGCTGGCGCTGGTCGTAGTCGACGGCGTCGATCATCTCGCTCCTCCCGGTTGGCCGACCAGCGAATGCCTGTCTTGCCCGTGACCGCCTAACGACTTATCGGACGCTGTTCGTGAGTTTTTCGCACATGAAGCCAGCCGCCCCTGCACCGTCAGCAGCCTACCTGCCATTGAAGGCGCTGCAGGCTTTCGAGGCGACGATGCGGCTGGGCGGAATAGGCCGGGCGGCGGAGCGGCTGGGCGTCACCCACGGAGCGGTCAGCCGTCAGATCGGCCTGTTGCAGCAGACGCTCGGCCATCCGCTGTTCGAGGGCCCGCGCAACGCCCGGCGGCCCACCGCCGAGGCGGAGCGGCTGTGGCGGGAGATCGCACCGGCCTTCGCCGCCCTGGAGCAGGCGGTGGCCGGCCGGGGCCGGGCCGGACGACGGGTGCGGGTGTCGTGCCTGTCGACGCTGGCGGCCCGCTGGCTGATCCCTCGTCTGCCGGACTTCGCCGCCGCCGCGCCGGGCGTGGTGGTCGAGTTGACTGAATCCTACGCGCCGCTGGACCGCACCCTCGGCGGCGCCGATCTGGCTATCCGCATGTTGGCGCCAGACACGCCCTGTCCCGAGGGACTGGAGGCGAGGCCGTTCATGAACAATGCGATCGGCATGGTCGCCGCGCCTGGCGCCGCGTCCGACGTCCGGCTGGTCTCGCGGTCGCATCCGGCGGCCTGGGCCAATTGGTCCGCCCTGACCGGCCAGCCGGCGCCCGCAGGAGGTCCGGTCGAGTTCGATCACCAGCAGACCATGATCGAGGCGGCGGCGGCGGGGCTGGGCGCGGCTGTGGCTCAGCGCCCCCTCGTCGAGGCCGATCTCGCCGCCGGCCGGCTGGTCGCACCCCACGGCTTCGTCAGCGACGGCGCCGTATTCGCCGCCTTCCACCGCCGGGGCGAAGCGGGACCGTCGACGCGGCGGTTCCTCGCCTGGCTGGAGGCGCCGGGTCAGAAGATCTGACCGCTTCCACCGCCCCGATCGAAACACCTTCACGGCGAAGCCGAACCCCCGGGGCGGCGCTGCGTTTGCAAGGACAGCGAGAGGGACGGCTGTCAGTCCCGAAGCGGGACGGAGCGCGGGTCACCCATGTTCGAATTCGGCCGGGACCTGAGGAAGCTGTTCGACAAGGCGCGCGAAAGCGACGACCTCGGTTGGCTGGAGCTGATCGGCGCGGACCTGGTCGAGGCCGAGGCGCGCCGCGAGGCGGTCGACGCCGGCCGCGTCTCCTGCGCCCGCCCGTTCGACAGCTGGATCCGGGCCTCGGGCCTGTGGCGCGAACACGCGCGGCGGACAGGACGACGCGAGAGCCTCGACCGGGCGGCGAAATGCGCCTCTGACGCGGCCCGCCACACCACCACCCCGGACCAGACCGCCGCGGCGGCGATCGAGTCCGGAGAGATTCACCTGCTGCGCTTCGACCTGTTCGGCGGACCGGCGGCCCTGACGGCGGCGCTGGCCGACGCCCAGTCGCTGACCGCCGAGCGGCCGGTCACCCGGGCCGCGGCGGCGGCGCTGCACGCCCGGCTGTGCGCCCGGCGCGCGCGGCTGTCAGGATCGCCTTCGAATCTGCTCGACGCCGCGGCCCTGCTGGACGCCGCGCTGCATGGCGCCCGGGCCCTGCCGTCGACCGCGGGAGACGAGCTGCGGCTGGACCGCGCGGCGCTGGCGCTGGAGGCGGGCGTGGCGCGGCGCGACGGCCGCCTGCTGGACCAGGCCGGACGCGATCTGCGCGCCCTCGTCGAGGCGGCCTCGCCCGACTATCGGCCCCTGACGCGGGCGAGAGCGCTGGCTCTGGCCGGAGCCGGGTTGATGGCCTTGGCTGACCTGGCCGGAAACGACGCCGCGCGGGTGCAGGGCCGGGCGCTTTTCGACGCCGCCGCCGACCAGTTCACACCGGACCACAGCCCGCTCGACTGGGTGGCCGTGCGCCTCGCCCAGGCGCAGGCCGACACCCCGCTGTTGCTGCTCGCCGAGGCCGAGGCGCTGAGCCGTGAGCCGGGGCTGATCCTCGGCGCCCTCGCCCGCGAGCGCCGGTTGGCCGCCGAGGCCGGGCTGGCCGAGACGACGGCCGATATCGAGGCCCTCGCGAGGCTCGAGGCGATCGTCCGGCGCCGGCTGGCGGACACGGCCCGTACCGAGCCGCTCGACTGGGCCGCCGACCAGATCGGCATGGCCCATCTGGCCATGGCCCGGGGCCGGCTGACCGGAACCGCGCCGCGCGCCGTCGGACTGATGCTCGCCGAGGCGATGGAGACGGCCCGCGAATGCGGCGCTCCGGCGCTGACGCAGCGGGCGGTGCTGGCGACGCCGGAGGCGGCGGCGAGGGCCTGAGCCCTAACCGCCCAGCGCCACAAAGCCACCGTTGGCGAAGCAGGACTTGCCGTAGCGCAGCGGCTGGCCGTCCTCGGCCATGACGCGGCCGCCGGCGGCCTCCAGCACCGCCTGCCCGGCCGCCGTATCCCATTCCGAGGTCGGACCGGTGCGCGGATAGGCGTCGAAGCGCCCCTCGGCGATCAGGCAGAACTTGAGCGAGGAATCCGTGCCCTGCCACTGCACGCAGCCATGGCGGGAGGCGAGGCGTTCGGCCTCGACGTCGCTCATCGAGTGGCTCATCACCGCCGTCGGCGACGCGGGGCGGTTGCGCACCCGGATCGGCTGCCACGCCTCGCCAAAACGGCGGCGGAAGGCGCCGGCGCCCTTGCCTCCGCTGCGCCAGGTAGTGGCGGTGGCCGGGGCGGTGACGACACCCGCCACGACCTTGCCCTTGTGCACCAGGGCGATGTTGACGGTGAAGCTCTCCCGGCCCTCGATGAAGCCGCGGGTGCCGTCCAGCGGATCGATCAGCCAGAACCACTCGGCGGCCTCGGCCGGCGCGCCGTCGGCGGCGACCGCCTCCTCGGCCACGGTCTGGACGCCGGGATACAGCGCCTCCAGCCGCTCAAGGATCAGGGCCTCGGCCTCGCGGTCGGCGCGGGTCACGGGGCTGTCGTCGGCCTTGGCCTCGGCCGCCACGCCGTTGCGCCAGTAGGGAAGGATGACGCGGGCGGCGTCCTCGGCGATGTCGGCCAGCGCCTCGGTCAACGCACCGGAGGCGAGGTCGGCGGTCAGTCGTTTGCTCATGGCCGCTCCGATAGACCATCGCGGCGGTTTGAAGAACCGGCAAATCAGGGCAGCGTCCGCGCGACCGATCACCTGTTGTTTTCGAGCCCGATGACCGACACCGCCGCCCCCTCCTCCCTCCCCGACGGCCAGGCCCTCGCCGCGCTGGTCGCCGGCAAGCTGTGCCACGACTTCATCAGCCCGGCCGGGGCGATCAACTCGGGGCTGGACCTGCTCAAGGACCCGACCGCCCAGGACATGCGCGACGACGCCATGGGCCTGATCGAGGCCAGCGCGAAGAAGATGGTGGCGCTGGTGTCCTTCGCCCGGGTGGCGTTCGGGGCCTCGACCTCCGCCGAACGGTTTTCGGGCGCCGAGCTCGGTGAGCTGGTCGCCGGCCTGACCGAAGGCGGCCGGGCCACGCTGGAGTGGCGGGTCGACGGCGGCGACTATTCGAAGGCCCAGGCGCGGGCGCTGGTGAACCTCGCGTATCTGACCATGGCGGCGCTGCCCTCCGGCGGGGCGGCGGTCATCTCGACGAGCCGGGGCGACGGCCTGACGATCACCGGCGTGGCCGAGGGCGCGCGGGCCCGGCTCAAGCCCGAGGCGGTGGCCGGTCTGGCGGGGCGTCCGCTGGCCGAGGGCCTGCCGGGGCAGTGGATCCAGCCCTACTGGCTGTGGTTGACCGCTCACGACGCCGGAGGCTCGCTGGATGTCCAGGCCGACGAGGGCCGCGTGGCCCTGACCCTCCACATGCCTAACTGACCCTTAAGCCGGTTTCCCAAGGACTCGTTAACCGGCGCGCGGCGATGATAAGGCTAACGCCGAACGTGCGTTGAGCGTCAGTTCCGGAACCCAGTCCTTGACCCCCAGAACCTGCCTGATCGTCGACGACAGCCGGATCATCCGGAAGGTCGCGCGGCGCATCGTCGAAGGACTCGGCTTCGAGGTCGACGAGGCGGCGGACGGATCCGAGGCCCTGACCTTCTGCGCCGGCGTCATGCCCGAGGTCATCCTGCTCGACTGGTCGATGCCTGTGATGGACGGGCTGACCTTCCTGCGCCGCCTGCGGACCATGCCGGGCGGAGGCGGACCCAAGGTGCTGTTCTGCACCATCGAGACGCGCGCCGAACGCATCGCCGAGGCCCTGTCGGCCGGCGCGGACGACTATGTGATGAAGCCGTTCGACGGCGAGATCCTGACTTCGAAATTCGCCGAGGTGGGGGCCGTCTGAACCCATGTCGCCGGACTCCTTCGATCGCCTGCAGTCGCTGATGGCGTCGCGCGCCGGGTTCCGGCTGACGCGCGACCGCATGAAGCTGGCCGAACACCGGCTGGGCCCGCTGGCGCGGCGCGAGGGGTACGAGACTGTCGACGACCTGCTGGCCTCGCTGTGGGCCAAGCCGGTGGCGGGGCTGGGCTGGGCGGTGATCGAGGCGCTGCTTAATCCGGAGACCTGGTTCCGCCGCGACCGGCCGACCTTCGACACCTTCGCCAGCGAACTGCTGCCCGCGCTCTCCACCGCCCGCGGCGGGGCTCCGGTCAAGATCTGGTCGGCGGGGTGCTCGACCGGACAGGAAGCCTGGTCGCTGGCCATCGGCGCCATGGATGCGGGCTTCCCGATCGAGATCGTCGCCACCGACCTGTCCCAGCGCGCGCTGGAGAAGGCCCGCTCGGGAGCCTACACCGGTTTCGAGATCCAGCGCGGCCTCAGGGCCGGGACCATGCTGGCCTGGTTCGACCAGGCCGAAGACAACTGGATCGCCAAGCCCCAGCTGCGCGCGGCGGTGCATTTCGCCCGCGCCAATCTGCTGGACCCGCCGGCCGACGACCACCGCTTCGACGTCATCTTCTGCCGCCACGTGCTGGGCGACATGGAGCCGGCCCGCCGCGGCGCGGTGCTGGACAACCTCGAGCGGCGCCTCGTCGACGATGGCTGCCTGTTCCTCGGCATCGACGAGAGCCTGGACGGAGACAGCCTCGCCTTCCGCGCGGTGGCCGGGCGGCCGGGCCTGTTCGTCAAGGCGCCGGGGGCGCTCCGGCGGGCCGCCTGAGCGGGAGGGCCGCCGGCCGGCGGCCAGATGATCACCCCCGATCCCGAAGGAGTTCAAAGGGGTCGCGTGGTCACGGACGACCGGATGCAGCGATCTCCCGACCCGGATGCCAGCCGTGACGGCCGTCACGCGCAGGCATGACCGTTCTCCTGTTCAACGGCACGGCGCCTCACTTCCAGGCGCCTGGAGAATGGTCATGAGGAATTTGATTGCAGCCGCCGCCCTGGCGGGCGTGGCGGTCACCGCCTGCGCCAGCATGCCGCCCGTCACCGTGCAGTATTATCCGACCACCGGTTCGACGGATGTCACGGTCCTCGAAACCTTGGCGTGCACCCCGGATCGGATGGGGATCGTGGCGGTTTACGCGCTGAAGCCGGAGACCCGATATTTCCGCGCGCCAAACGCACACAGCGTCGCCCTGCGCCAGGTCATCCCGGCGTGGAGCGACGGGTCCGCCGGCTTCACCTTCTACGAGGACGGACGGCTGAAGAGCATCAATTCGACGGCCACGGGACGAGGCGAGGAAATCATCAAGGCCGCCGTCGGCCTCATTTCAGTAGCGGCGGGCGTCCCCGCGGCGGCGGCTACCGGTCAGAAGAGCGCCGGGGACGAGCCCCCTCAGCGGAGCCTCTGCGACGGGAAATTCGGCGCCGACGGCAAGGGCGTGCTGACCATCGAACATACGGCGAGCTTCGATCATGACGAGTTCACGCCCGGGAATGTCACCCTGAGCATGACCCAGCGCAACCGGGAAATCCGCTCGTCCTTCGGGGCCGCCCTTCCGACGCTCCGACTGACAGCTGGCGATCCGCGTCGCCTCTCTCCGACCGCCGTCTATACCGGCCAGGCGGACCCCTACCTCGTCATGCTCCCGCTGAACCACACTGCGGCGGTCGATCTGGTCCTGACGACGCTCAGTGACGAAACGATCACGAGCACGATCGTCATCGCCGAGTCCGATGAGTATGAAATCCCGCTGCCGCGCGCCGCGCCGTTCGGAGAAAACTCCCTGTCGCTCGGCCTGGCCGAATCGGGGGCCGTCACCGCCCTCACCTACGGCACGAAGAGCGGCGTCGCCGGAGCCGCGAACGGCGGGGCCACGATCCTTGGCCTGTTCGGGGAAGACAGCGCCGCCGTTCAGGCCGCCGAGGTCAAGGGCGAGGCCGATCTGATCGCCCAGCTGCAGCGTCTCGCCCGCTGCCGCGCCGATCCCGCCAGCTGCATCTAGCCGGGCCCACACTCCAGCGTCCTCCCTGATGACGGACCCTGCCCGCACCGCTAGGGTCAGGCCGTCATCGGGGAGGATGTCTGATGCGGCTGTTCTGGCTGACCGGATCGCTGGCGCTCGCGCTGCTCGTCGGGATCATGTCGTTGCAGGTCCCCTCCCCGGCTGGGCGGGGTGCACCCGCGACGGCCTTCTCGGCGGAGCGGGCCATGGTCGACGTGCGCGAGCTGGCGCAACGGCCGCATCCGGTCGGCTCACCCGACCACGCCAGGGTGCAGGGGGTCCTGCTGCGGAGGATGGCGGCGCTCGGACTCCAGACCTCGACCCAGACCGGGCCGATCGCGCGCGGGGCGGCGGACTATCTGCGCCGGATGGGCGGCGATCCCGAGGCGGCGAACTTCACGGCTGTGAACCTGATCGGCGTACTGGCGGGGCGCAACCCCGCCCTGCCCGCCGTGGCCCTGATGGCCCACTACGACACCGTGCCGATGTCGGCTGGGGCGGCCGACGATTCCGCCGGGGTCGCGGCGGCGCTCGAAACCGTTCGGGCGATCCGGGCGCGGGGACCGGCCGACCGGACGCTGGTGGTCCTGTTCACCGACGCCGAGGAGATCGGCATGGAGGGGGCGCGGGCCTTCTGGGGCGACCACCCGCTGCGCGACCGGATCGGCGCGGTGATCAATCTCGAGGCGCGCGGCGGCGGCGGCCGGGCCATGATGTTCGAGACCGGGCGCGGCAATGCGGAGACCATCGCCCTGTTCAGCCGGGCGGGCGTGCGCGCCGAGGGCGGCGTCACCTCGAATTCGCTGGCGGTGTTCGTCTATGAGCGGATGCCCAACGGCACCGACTTCACCATCCCCAAACGCCGGGGCGTGCAGGGCCTGAACCTCGCCTTCATCGGACGGCCGGAACAGTACCACGCGAGCTCCACGCCGGAGGCTCTGGATCGCGGCGCGGTGCAGCACCTCGGTTCGCAGGCGCTGGAAAGCGCGGACGCCCTGCTGCGCGCCGACGCGCTGCCCGCAAGCGGCGCCAATGCGGTCTACGCCGACCTGTTCGGGCGGGTGGTCGTCAGCCATCCACCGGCGGTGGGCTGGGCCCTTCTGGCGCTGGCCCTCGCGCTGTCTGCAACAGCGGTGTGGCGCGCGCGGGCGCGGGCGGGGCTGACCTTGGCCGATGTCGGGCGAGGAGCGCTGGACGGGATCTGGTTCCTGGCCGTCGGCCTCGTTCTCACCCACGCGGTGCGGACGCTGGCGGGACCGATGACCCACCGGGCGGACAGCGCCGAGGCCTACTACACCCTGCTGGCGCGCCTGCCGTGGATGGAGGCCGGGGCGGCGCTGACCGTGCTGGCGCTCGGCATGGCGCTGCTGGGCGGCCGAAGCCGGCCGGACCCGAGGGTCACGGCGACCGCCCTCGCCGCCATGGCCGTCGTCGGGCTCACGCTGGGAGGGTTCGGCAATCCGATCGTCATCGGGGCGTCGATGGCGGCCGTCGGCCTGTCGCTGCTTCCCGGACTGGCCGCGCGCACGGCGTGGGGCGGCTGGATCGGTCTGATCGGCCTCGTGCTGGCCGTCGGCGCCGTGGCCCAGACGGTCGCGCCGGAAGCCGCCTTCCTGTTCCTGTGGCCGGGTCTGCTGGCGGCCGCCGGGGCGGCGTTGGCGGCGGTCCTCGATCCCGGCCTGACCCGGGCGCCGTCGCTGGTCCCGATCTCCGTGACGGCGACTCTCGGCGGCGGCTGGCTGATCGGCCTGTCCCATCCGGTGTTTCTCGGCATCGGTCTCGACCTGCCGGGCGTGCTGGTGCTGGTGGGGCTGCTGGTGCTCATGCTGGTGCGGCCGCTGTCGCCCGAGCGCGGCGCGGTCAGGCCGTGGCTGATGGCTGCGCTGGCGGTGCTGGTGCTCGGCGCGGCCGTGTCGGGCTGGGCGCGCATGGCCCAGCCGATGCCGCCCGCTCCCGCCGTCGCCGGGGCGGCCTGAGGTGAAGGACCCGCTCTACATCGACGACCTCCATGTCGGTCAGACCTTCGTGACCGGTTCGGTCACCGTCACCGCCGACGCCATCAAGGCCTTCGCGCGGGAATACGATCCCCAGCCTTTCCATCTGGACGAGGCGGCGGCGCGGGACAGTCTGTTCGGAGGGCTGGCGGCCAGCGGCTGGCACACGGCGGCGCTGAGCATGCGGCTGATGGTCGACGGCCTGCCCTTCGCCGGCGGCCTCGTCGGCGTCGGCGGCGAAACCACATGGCCGCGCCCGACCCGCCCGGGCGACACCCTGACCGTCCATGTCGAGGTGCTCGAGATCATTCCGTCGAAGTCGCGGCCTGAGCGCGGCATCGTCCGCACCCGCCACGAGACCCGCAACCAGCATGGCGAGGCGGTGCAGATATCCCACCTCGGCATCGTGGTGTGGCGGCGGCAGGCCGGAGTCTGACCCTCAGCCGCCGTCGGTCCACACCGTCTTGTAGAGATCAAAGCGGCGGTCGCGCAGGTTGCGCACCGTGCCCTGCGACTTGGCCCAGGCCAGATCGGAAAGATCGAGGTCGGCCACGGTGACCGTCTCGACGTTCTCGCTGGCCTCGGCGGCCACCCCGTCGCGCGCGAACGGAAAGTCGCACGGCGTCAGGATGCAGGACTGGGCGTACTGGACGTCCATGTTCTCGACATTGGGCAGATTGCCGACGTTACCCGACAGGATGACGTAGCACTGGTTCTCGATGGCCCGGGCCTGCGAACAGTAGCGGACCCGCAGATAGCCCTGCCGGTTGTCCGTGCAGAAGGGCACGAACAGCAGCCGCGCCCCCTCGTCCACCAGCCGCCTGGCCAGCTCGGGGAACTCCGAGTCATAGCAGATCAGCACCCCGATCGGTCCGCAATCGGTGGGGATGGCATGGACGCGGTCGCCGCCCTTGATGTTCCACCAGTGGCGCTCGTTCGGCGTCGGGTGGATCTTCTCCTGGGCGTGAACCGATCCGTCGCGCAGGAATACGTAGGCGACGTTCTGAATGTCGTCATCCTCGGTCCGCGTCGGGTGAGAGCCGCCGATGATGTTGATGTTGTACTCGACCGCCATCTTCCGCAGCGCCTCAACGAAGCGGGGCGTATAGCGGGTCAGGGCCTCGATCGACTCGACCGGCGACAGCTTCTTCGACTCCAGCGACAGTAGCTGGAGGGTGAACAGCTCCGGGAACACCACGAAGTCCGAGCGGTAGTCCGAGGTGACGTCGACGAAATACTCGATGTTCGCGATGAACTCCTCGAAGCTGGCGACCTTGCGGGCCTGCAGCTGCACCGTCGCCACCCGCACCGTCTCCTTGACCGCGAACGCCGCGCCCCGGCCGTGCGTCTCCGCGTAGTAGGGATTGCGCCAGACCATGTGGGCCGCGTGACCCATCGAGGCGGCGTCTGAACTCAGATAGTTCTCCAGCACCCCGATCGGCTCGAAACCGGAGCGCATGTGGAAACCGATGACGGGGTCGTTCAGCTTGCGCGCCGTGACCGCGTCCAGATAGTCGCGCGGGTCCGGCCAGGCCGCCTTGCGCCGCGCCAGCCCCGGCATGCGGCCTCCGAAGACGATGCCCTTCAGGTTCTGGGCCTCGCACAGGTCGCGCCGGGCGTCGTACAGCCGCTGGCCGATACGAAGCCGGCGTCGGTCGGGATCGACACACACCTCCATGCCGTAGAACCAGTCGCCGAGGGGGTCGTGCCGCGCCGCATAGCCGCCGCCGGTGATCTGGGTCCAGGTGTGGGGCGACATCGCCGTCTTCTCGTCGATGCGGAAGCCGGCGGCGTAGCCGACGATCTCGTCATCGTACTCGACCACGAACTGCCCGTCGGGATAGGCCGCGATCTGGCCGCGCAGCATGCCCGGCGTATAGGCCGGCATGTCCTTGTAAACCTTGGCGACGAGGGCAGAGATGGCGTCGACGTCGCCGAGGCGGGCGTTGCGGATGTTGAGGATGGCGGATTTGCGGGGCTTCTTCATCGCCCCTGAACGCACGGCGGCGCGCGTGGATCAACCCCGGACCGCTGGAATACGTCAAAATCGGTCGTAAGCCCCGGCGCTCTGAAAAGAACATATTGGCAACGGGAACAAACCGTGCACATATCCCTGCTCACAGGGAGCGGGTCACGGTCATCGGACCGAAGGCGGGCCTCTCCCCCGGAATACCGATCGGGAATCATGGCAAGGGAGAGTGGCAAGGTGGCAGCGCAGGCGGCATTGAAATTGGTCGGCAAGGACGACGGCGACAAGCAACGGGCTCTGGAGGCGGCGATCGCGCAGATCGACCGCGCCTTCGGCAAGGGCTCGGTGATGAAGCTCGGCAAGGGCGGCGTGGCCGAGGCGATCCCCTCGGTGTCGACCGGTTCGCTGGGTCTCGACATGGCGCTCGGCATCGGCGGCCTGCCGCGCGGCCGGGTCATCGAGGTGTTCGGGCCGGAAAGCTCGGGCAAGACCACACTGGCCCTGCACACCGTGGCCGAGATCCAGAAGTCGGGCGGCACCGCCGCCTTCGTCGACGCCGAGCACGCGCTCGACCCGGGCTACGCCCAGAAATTGGGCGTCAATCTCGACGACCTGCTGGTGTCGCAGCCGGACACCGGCGAACAGGCGCTCGAGATCGTCGATACCCTGGTGCGCTCGGGCGCCGTGGACATCGTGGTGGTCGACTCGGTCGCCGCCCTGACGCCGCGGGCCGAGATCGAGGGCGAGATGGGCGACAGCCTGCCCGGCCTTCAGGCCCGCCTGATGAGCCAGGCGCTGCGCAAGCTGACCGCCTCGATCAACAAGTCGCAGTGCATCGTGCTGTTCATCAACCAGATCCGTCACAAGATCGGCGTCATGTACGGCTCGCCGGAGACGACGACGGGCGGCAATGCGCTGAAATTCTACGCCTCGGTCCGCCTGGACATCCGCCGCACCGGCGCGATCAAGGACCGCGACGAGGTGGTCGGCAACACCACCCGGGTGAAGGTGGTCAAGAACAAGGTCGCGCCGCCGTTCCGCGAGGTCATCTTCGACATCATGTACGGCGAGGGCATCTCCAAGCTGGGCGAGATCATCGACCTCGGCGTCAAGGCCGGCGTGATCGAGAAGTCGGGCAGCTGGTTCTCCTACGACAGCCAGCGCATCGGCCAGGGCCGAGAGAACGTGCGCGCCTTCCTCAAGGCCAATCCGGACATCGCCGACGCAATCGAGAAAGCCGTGCGCGCCTCGACCAGCAAGATCGCCGAGGAGCTGCTCGGCACGCCGGAACCCGACGAGGGCCAGGACCTCGAGGGCTGAGGTCAATCGACTCCGCCGACTCTGCCGAGCCTGTTTTTAGATCGGGAGAGTCGGCTCCTCCCAAAACTTCTCCGGCCGGGTCCGCCGACCCGCCACCGACCCCGCCGGGCCGGGCCGGACGGAGCGGCCGCTCGATCCCCACCCGGATCGGGCGGCCTTGTTTCGTTTCCGGCGAAGATAGCGCCGTGTCCGGCGGTCAGGAACCGTAGGTGAAGTCCGGCAACAGTTCTGGCCCCATGCCCCCGCAGTGGTGGATGCTGGCCTCATCGTAGTACTGGGTGGGGATGTTGGGATGCACCGCGTGGCCGGCGTAGGTCTGGCCGTCGCCATCGGTGCAGCTGTCGTAGACCGTATCCAGGAACTGGGTCTTCGCGGCATCGGCGTAGTAGGTGTACTCGTAGGCGATCCCGTAATATTTCTGGTCCCACTGAACCCACGTGTACTCCACGTGAGCCGTGGCGGTGGCCACGCCCATGCCGACAGTCGCCATGGTGGCGGCCAGGGCGCCCAGGCCCAGGTTTCTCAGCCTCATCGCATCCTCCAACGCGAAAACACGTCATTGTGCAATCATAGCTACAGTGGAAGTGACCACTGGTTGCAAATCACATAGCTGTGCTGTGGGTCGCGCGCCTGCCTCGCCAGACGCCGCGATTTCGGGCCTCAGGCAGCGGACCGCCGCCTGATCGTCGCGCTTTTTCGCATCAGGCGGGACCTTTCCACCGCGACCGCGGTTGTCGGGTTCGTCAAAACCGGAGCCCGCCATGGCAGACAACCAGGTCCAGTCCCTCAGCCAGTTCACCTTGTCCGAGACCCCCGACGGCTATCTGCTCGAGATCGAGGGTGACGGCGGCGCCGCCATGGCCGTCACCGCCACCCCGGCCCAGATCGACGCCATCATCGATGCGCTGGACGACCTGTTGTCCGAGGACGAGGCCGCCGCCGACGAGGTCGTCGCCCCGAACTGACGCCTCTGGCCATCGCGCGCGCCCGCTCCTAAGCTTCACCGCTCGGGGGAGACACGATGATGACCGGATCAGGCTGGGGCGCGATCGGACGGGCGATCCTGCTGGCGACGCTGGCGGCGGGCACGCTCGACATCGGCGCGGCCATCCTCACGAACTCCCAGGTCCCGGCCCGGGTCGTGCTGCAGTCCGTGGCCGGCGGCTGGCTGGGCGCGGCCGCCTATCAGGGCGGATGGTCTACGGCCTGGCTAGGCCTGGCTTCGCATTTCGCCGTGATGCTCGGGATCGCCGCGGTATTCGTGGTTGCGGCGGCGCTGATTCCGGTCCTCCGCCGGCTGTGGTTCCCGGTCGGCGTCGCCTACGGGATTGCGGTCTGGCTGGCGATGGCCTTCGTGGTCGTGCCGCTGTCGGCCTCGACGCTGTCGCCTCCCGACAGCCTTGTGGCGGCGATGAAGCCGATCGTGATCCACATCCTGTTCGTCGGCCTCCCGATCGCGTGGATCGCCCGTCGCGTGCTGGGCGCCTCTCCGGGCGCCTGACCGCCGATCACGGGTAGGTGATGCTTTCGCGCCGAAAGCCCTATATGACGCGCGTTCCTTTTTGCCTCCCCGATTGACCGCGCGCGCCATGGCCAGCCTGAAACAGATCCGCTCGACCTTTCTCGACTATTTCGCGGCCGACGGCCACGAGAAGGTCCATTCGGCTCCTCTGGTGCCGCAGAACGACCCGACGCTGTTGTTCGTCAACGCGGGCATGGTGCCGTTCAAGGACTATTTCACCGGCGCCTCGACGCCGCCGTACCCCCGCGCCACCAGCTCGCAGAAATGCGTCCGGGCCGGCGGCAAGCACAACGATCTGGACAACGTCGGCTACACGGCCCGGCACCTGACCTTCTTCGAGATGCTGGGGAATTTCTCCTTCGGCGATTACTTCAAGGAACACGCGATCGATCGCGCCTGGAAGCTTGTCACCAAGGACTTTGGCCTCGATCCGGACCGCCTGCTGGTCACCGTCTACATCGACGACGACGAGGCCTTCGACATCTGGAAGAAGGTCACCGGCTTCCCCGACAGCAAAATCATCCGCATCGCCGGCTCCGACAATTTCTGGGCGATGGGCGACAGCGGCCCCTGCGGTCCCTGCACCGAGATTTTCTGGGACTACGGCGAGCACGTCCCCGGCGGCCCTCCCGGTTCGCCCAACGAGGACGGCGACCGGTTCGTGGAGATCTGGAACAACGTTTTCATGCAGTTCGAAAAGGAGAACGATGAGATCGTTCGCTCCCTTCCCAAGCCCTCGGTCGACACCGGCATGGGTCTCGAGCGCATGACCTCGGTGCTGCAGGGCAAGAACTCGGTGTTCGACACCGACCTGTTCCTGACTCTGATCGCCGCCTCCGAAGACGCCACCTCGACGAGGGCGGAGGGCGACCGCGCCCCGAGCCACCGGGTCATCGCCGACCACCTGCGCTCGTCAGCCTTCCTGATCGCCGACGGCGTCACGCCCTCGAACGAGGGCCGCGGCTATGTGCTGCGCCGGATCATGCGCCGGGCCATGCGCCACGCCCACTTGCTGGGCGCGTCCGACCCGCTGATGCACCGCCTGGTGCCGACCCTCGTGCAGGAGATGGGCGAGGCCTATCCCGAGCTGCGCCGCGCCCAGGCCTTCATCGAGGACACCCTGAAGCAGGAGGAGATCCGCTTCCGCACCACCCTCGGCCGCGGCATGGGCCTTCTGGAGGACGCGTCGCGCGACTTGGGCGAGGGCGGTGTACTGCCGGGCCGGACCGCCTTCACCCTCTACGACACCTACGGCTTCCCGCTCGACCTGACCCAGGACGAGGCGCGCCGCCGCGGCTTCACCGTCGACACCGAAGGGTTCGAGGCGGCGATGACCGAGCAGCGCAACCGCTCGCGCGAGCACTGGACCGGTTCGGGCCAGACCGCCTCGGCCGGAGAATGGCTGGGCCTCCGCGACCGGCTCGGCCCGACCGTCTTCACGGGCTATGACGCCGTCGAGGATACGGGCGAGGTGCTGGCCATGGTGCGCGACGGCGTCTCTGTCGACGAACTGGGCGCCGGCGAGACGGCCGAGGTGCTGTTCGACCAGACCCCGTTCTACGGCGAGGGAGGGGGCCAGGCCGGCGACAAGGGCGAGATCGAATGGACTGACGCCACCGGCCAACAGGGCTCTGGCACGGTGCTGGATGTGCAGAAGCATGCCGGCGACCTGTTCGCCCACCGCATCGAGATCAACTCGGGCACGCTCGCCATCGGCGCGCGGGTGCACCTGCGCGTGGACGCCGACGCCCGCCAGACCACCCGCGCCAACCACTCGGCCGCGCACCTGTTGCACAAGGCGCTGGCCAACGTGCTCGGCGGTCACGTGGCGCAAAAGGGCCAGTTCGTCGACGCCGAACGCCTGCGCTTCGACTTCAGCCACAACGCCCCGGTCACCGAGGACGAACTGGCGCGGATGGAGGACGAGGTGAACGCCGTCATCCGCCAGAACATCCCCGCCGAGACCAGGATGATGGCCCCGCAGGCGGCGATCGACGCCGGCGCCGTGGCCCTGTTCGGCGAGAAGTACGGCGACGAGGTCCGCGTGCTGACGCTGGGCCGTGCGCTGACGGGCGACGGCCCCTACTCCGTCGAACTGTGCGGCGGTACGCACGTGGCCCGCACCGGCGACATCGCCCTGTTCAAGATCGTGTCTGAAAGCGGCATCGCCGCCGGCGTGCGACGCATCGAGGCCCTGACCGGCGAGGCGGCGCGACAATACCTTCTAGCCCAGGCCGCGGTGGCGAAGAAGCTGGCCCAGTCGTTCAAGGTCCAGCCCGCCGACGTGCCGGCGCGGGTCGAGGCGCTGTCGGGCTCGGTCCGGACTCTGGAGAAGCAGGTCGCCGACCTGAAGAAGCAGCTGGCGCTGGGCGGCGGTTCGGGCGCGAGCGCCGCGCCCGAAGAGGTCAACGGCGTCAAGCTGATCGCTCGCATTCTCGACGGCGTCGACGGCAAGGGTCTGCGTGGCGTGGCCGAGGACTTCCGCAAGCAGGTCGGATCCGGCGTGGTCTCCCTGATCGGAGTCACCGATGGCAAGGCGGCCGTCACGGTCGCCGTCACCTCCGACATGACCGGCAAGGTCAATGCCGCCGAGTTGGCGCGTGCGGCGGTGTTGGCGATGGGCGGTCAGGGCGCAGGCGGCAAGCCCGACTTCGCCCAAGGCGGCGCGCCCGACGGATCGAAGGCCGAAGAAGGCCTCGCAGCAGTGCGGGCGGCGCTGGCCGGCTAACCTCTTGCGTCATTCTGGATGTCAACGGCGGCCAGCTTCCACGTGAACAGACCGCGCCGTTCCATGATCAGCGCCAGCCGCTGGTCGGGGTGATCGCGGTCGGTCAGGGTGACGGCGAAGGCGTTGAGATCGCGGTAGCCCCAAGCCTGATGGATGTCCTTCCCGTCATCGACGGCGTCGGTGGGTTCCGGCTGATCACGCACGGTCGGATCGGGCGCCTCCGCGGTGGTGACCATACGCGCCACCACCTCGGGCGTGACGACGGCGTCGACGGCCCCCGACAGCAGCATGGGCGCCAGGATCAGGCCGAGTCCCCCGAGATTGCTCTCCATGCGCGGGTCGCGGCGCATATGGGCGGCGAGCTCCGCGGTCAGCTCGTCCTTGAGGCTCTGACGCAGCGCCGGGAAGTCGACCAGCTCCTCGATGCGGTCCGCGTCGCCGGCCTTGGCGGCGCGGATCAGCGCCTGGGCGGCGAGCACCGGGGCGGCGGCCCAGGCGATGACGAATACGGCGACGGCCGCGATCACGAGACCGGCGGCGAGTTTCTTGACCATGTGACCCTCTGGCGTCGGAACGCCTCCCCACGGCTACGGTTGCCGCGAGTCGAGCGGGCTGCCTAGGGTCGGGCCACCGGCGCCGGCGCCGCGGGGGCCGGGACGGCGGGCGCGGCTCCTTCGGGCAGGCCGATGTGGACCAGCCTCCACTCGAACGGTCCCTTGCGCTCGAAGGTGAAGATGGTGCGCGAGCCGCCCTCGTCGGTGATGGCCATGCGGGCCCTGTTGACGCCCCAGAACACCGGGGCCGGCAGCGGACTGCGGGCGGAACCGCCGTCGGGGCGGGCGGACCGCTGCGAGGCATAGCGACCGTCGCCCCGGGTCAGGCCGGCCAGCGCCGCCGGCGTCAGATAGGCGTCGGCGTCAGCCGCCGCCGCCGCGTCGGTGGGCTCGAACCGGCGGCGGACGGCGCCGATCGGATCCTCGAGGAAGGTCGGCGCCGGGGCCATGGCGGCCGGGTTCCCGGACAGCTGGGGCCACAGGGACTGGCGCACGGCGCTAAAGTCTATCAGCCGCGACAGGCCAGCCACGTCGTTCGCGTCCGCCGCCGAACGGATGCCGAAGAAAGCTACCGCCGGCGCGGCGAAAAAGCTGACCACCGCCGCGATGACGGCCAGCAGCAGCAGATTGCCGAACAGGTTCTTCAACGGGTTCTCCACGCGTTCGCGACATCAATGCACGAACGCTGGTCCGGCTCAAACGAAAGCCCCGCCGGAGCGAATCCGGCGGGGCTTTCTGGTTGGCCGCGGTCGTTGGCCCTGCGGGACCTCCCGACCCGACGCGGCCTGGCGCTTCCCGCACGCCCGGCGCTCAAGCAGCGGGCCGCCGCGCGGCGAACGTTAGCGCCCCTCTACGAAGCAGCCATCGCCCTGGTCAGGTTCTCGGCGACCTTGTCGAGGAAGCCCTCAGTGGTCAGCCAGCCCTGCTGATCGCCGACGAGGAGCGCCAGGTCCTTGGTCATGTGGCCGGCCTCGACGGTTTCGACCACGACGCGTTCCAGGGTCTCGGCGAAGGCCGCCAGTTCGGCGTTGCCGTCCAGCTTGGCCCGGTGCGAAAAGCCGCGGGTCCAGGCGAAGATCGAAGCGATCGAATTGGTCGAGGTCGCCTCGCCCTTCTGGTGCTGGCGGTAGTGGCGGGTGACGGTGCCGTGAGCCGCTTCCGACTCCAGCACCTTGCCGTCCGGCGTCATCAGCACCGAGGTCATCAGGCCCAGCGAGCCGAAGCCCTGCGCCACCACGTCGGACTGCACGTCGCCGTCGTAGTTCTTGCACGCCCAGACGAAGCCGCCCGACCATTTGATGGCCGCGGCCACCATGTCGTCGATCAGACGGTGCTCGTAGGTCAGGCCCTTTTCCCTGAACTCGGCCGCGAACTCCTCGTCGAACACCTTCTGGAAGATGTCCTTGAAGCGCCCGTCGTAGGCCTTGAGGATGGTGTTCTTGGTCGACAGATAGACCGGGAAATTGCGCTGCAGACCGAAGGCGAAACTGGCGCGGGCGAACTCGGTGATCGAGTCGTCGAGGTTGTACATGCCCATGGCCACACCGGCCGACGGGAAGTCGAACACCTCGTGCTCGATGACCTGGCCGTCTTCGCCCTCGAATTTGATCGTCAACTTGCCGGGGCCGGGAACGAGGAAGTCCGTCGCCTTGTACTGGTCGCCGAAGGCGTGGCGGCCGACGACGATCGGCTGGGTCCAGCCGGGCACGAGCCGCGGCACGTTCGAGCAGATGATCGGCTCGCGGAAGACCACGCCGCCGAGGATGTTGCGGATGGTGCCGTTGGGCGACTTCCACATCTTCTTGAGGCCGAACTCCTTCACCCGCGCCTCGTCCGGCGTGATGGTGGCGCACTTCACGCCGACGCCGTGCTTCTGGATCGCCTTCGCGGCGTCGATCGTCACCTGGTCGTCGGTGGCGTCGCGGTTCTCCATGCCAAGGTCGTAGTAGTCCAGCTCGAGGTCCAGGAAGGGGAAGACCAGCTTGTCCTTGATCATCTGCCAGATGATCCGGGTCATCTCGTCGCCGTCGATGTCCACGATGGGGTTGGCGACCTTGATCCTGGTCATGCGGGTTCGCGCCTCTGATTGGAGTGGGGAGTGAGGCGGGCGGTATAGCGGCGGCGGCGCGCGGGCGCAAAGGGCGGCGGCGACTCGTCGGGACCGGGGGTGTATCGTCGTTCGAGGACAGCAACACACACGGGGGGAACAGGCATGCACCATTGGCGACTGACCGCCCTCTGCGCGGGCTCACTGACGATCTTCACTGCCTGCGGACCCGCAGACGCCTCGGGGGGCGAGGCCGCGCCGAGTGAGGCGGCCGCGGCCGGCTCCAGCCCTCAGGCCGCCACCTCCGCAGCCATGGCCTCCGAATCCCGGGCCTTCCGCGACTGGATCGCCATCTGCGACAACGGCAACGCCTGTTTCGCCTATGGCCCGGGACGCGAGGGATATGGCTGGGTGCGCGTCGCCATCGACCCGGGGCCGGAGGCCCGGCCCGAGGTCGCCGCGGGATACTGGCCGGATGGAGCGGAGGCGACGCGCTCCTTCGCCCTGACCATCGACGGCACCGACTATCCGATGACGCTCGCCGCCAACGAGCCGGTCGCCGCCGAGGTCCCGGCCGAGCGGGCTCTGGAGGTAGTGCGCGCGCTGGCCGGCGGAAGCACGGCCCGGATTGGCGCGGACCACGAGATTTCCCTGTCCGGCGCCGCGGCCGCCCTGCTCTGGATCGACGAGCGGCAGGGCCGGGTGAACACGGTGACGGCTCTGCGCCGCGCCGGATCCCGGCCGGCGTCGGCGGTTCGGGCCGCACCGCCCCTGCCCGTCGTCAGCCCGGCGCCGGCTGTGTCCCAAGCGGGCTTCGGCGAGCAGAACCAGGTGCTGCCGGCCGCGTTGGTAGCCGTACCGGCGGTGGCGGAGTGCCGGGCCGAAACCACGGAGCACTGGGTGGGCAAGGAATTGATGTCGGCGAGACTGGATGCCTCCACCGCACTCTGGGCGGTCCCCTGCTTCGCCGGGGCCTACAACGTCGGCCATGACTGGTATGTCACAGGCCCCGGCGGCGGCGATCCCCGACCGGCGCGGCTGACCTCAAGCTCCGGCGAGGCCGGCGCCGGAACGATCAACGGCGGCTATTCGCCGGAGACCCGGACCATCACGGCCTTCGCCAAGGGACGGGGCGTCGGCGACTGCGGGACCGCCTCGACCTGGACCTGGACCGGCCGCGAGTTTGTTCTGACCCAGGAGTCGGACATGCAGGAATGCTGGGGCGTCCCGCCGGACTACTGGCCGACCACGTGGCGGACGCGTTGAGCCAGGCCGGCCCGGAGGTCCTGATCATCGGCGCCGGCCCGGCCGGGCTGACCGCCGCCACCTATCTGGCGCGCTTCCGGCGGCGGGTGATGGTCGCCGATGGCGGCGCGCCGCGGGCCAGCTGGATTCCGGTCAGCCACAACCTGCCCGGTTTTCCGCAGGGGATCACCGGCGACGCCATCATCCGGCGGATGACCGAACAGGCGCTGGAGTTCGACGCGGTGATCGAGCCCGGCCGGGTCGAGACCCTTGAGCGGGAGGGCGAAGGCTTCAAGGCTCGCCTGAACGGGCGCGTGGTGAGCGCCCGGGCGGTGCTTCTGGCCACCGGCGTCACCGACCACCACCCCGATCTGCCCGGCGTGGAGCGGGGCATCGAGCGGGGTCTGGTTCGCATCTGCCCCATCTGCGACGGCTACGAGGCCATCGACAAGGCCGTCGCCATCATCGGCAAGGATGACCGGGGCGTGCGCGAGGCGGCCTTCCTGCGCACCTATTCCGGACAGGTGACGCTGATCCATGTCGGCGCCGCCGAAGCCCTGACCGAAGAGGATGAACTGCGCCGGATGGGTGTCGAGCTGATCCGGGCGCCGATCGACAATGTGCGGCTGGAGGGCGACCGGGTGACGGCGCTGAGCTGGGGCGGCGCGTTCCGGGTCTTCGATCTCGTCTATTCTGCGCTGGGAACGTCGCCGAACGCGGAACTGGCGCAGGCGCTCGGGGCGGCCGTCGGCGAAGATGGCTGCATGATCGTCGACGCTCACCAGGCGACCAGCGTGACCGGTCTCTTCGCGGCCGGGGACGTGGTGCGCGGGCTGAACCAGATCGCCGTGGCGGGCGCCGAGGCCGCAATAGCCGCTACCGCCATTCACAACGCCTTGCGCGAGGCGGACGGCTGGACAGTCGATCCCGCCAACGCAAACGACCCGGAACCGTAAGAGCAGGAGGCTCCTTCCGGGTCCGGGCCGAACGCCTTACGGGGTGCGATCGCGACAGCATGCGGAGATTGGGCTCCTCCGCCGTGACCGCTCGGGGACCGATCACCGGCTCCAGGGCGTCACGATCCGCTGCGGCTTGCGGATGCGGGCCCGCGTGCGGCTGCGTCGCCAGTCGTTGAGCACGGAGGCCCAACCCCATGTGGGTTCCTTATGCGTGTGGTGAATCTCTTCCATGTCGACCTCCTGACGATCCTTCTGTGAGGGCAGGATCAGAATGAGCTTGACAGGACAGCTTCGCAAACCAGATTGACCGGACGCAGCATAAGGCACACTTATGGCCGATCCCCTTGCCGGCATTCCCCTTGCCTCCATCCGCGTGTTCGAGGCCGCCGCCCGCCTGAACAGCTTCACCCGGGCCGCCGAGGAACTGGGCATGACCCAGGCCGCGGTCAGCTGGCAGATCAAGGCGCTGGAGGGCCGGCTGGGACAGAGCCTGTTCCGCCGGCTGCCGCGCGAGGTCGTTCCGACCGAGTCCGGGGAGCGGCTGTCGCGCGCCGCCACCGAAGCCATGAGCCTGCTGCGGCGGGCGCTGTCGGACCTGACCGAGGCGGATCAGGCGATCCTGTCGATCACCACCCTGGCGACGCTGGCGACGCAGTGGCTGGCGCCGCGGCTGGGCGAGTTCCAGCTGGCGCATCCCGAGCTGGCGGTGCGGCTCGACACGGCGGCGCACCTGATCGACCTGTCCCGGGAAGGCTTCGACGTCGGCATCCGCTCGGGTACAGGCGACTGGCCGGGGGTCGAGAGCGTCGAGGTCATGCCGAGCGTGTTCACGCCGGTCTGCAGCCCGCGGCTACGCGACAGGCTGAACCTCCGGACCGCCGAGGACTTGCTCAGGGCGCCGCGAATCGGCCTGGAGAAGGAGTGGGCGGTCTGGTTCGCCGCCGCCGGGGTCGCGGCCGACGGACAGACGCCGTCCCGGCTGCGCGCCGACTATCAGGCGCTGGAGGTGGCGTCGGCGCTCGGCGACCAGGGCGTGGCGTTGGCCTCGCCGATCCTGTTCGCGCGGGAGCTGGCGGCGGGACTTCTGGTCCAGCCGGTTCCCCTCTCGGTCAAGCTGATCCCTGGCTACGCCTATTGGCTGGTCTGGCCGGAAGGCCGTCGCCGGTCGCCCAAGATCGCCCGCTTCCGCGACTGGATCCTCGCCGCCGCCGCGGCCGATCCCAGCGTGCGCGCCGCCCGCGAGGCGGTTGAGCCGGGTTGACCGGTCTCCTTACGAGCGCATCAGGTTCTCCAGCACCGACAGCGGCGTCGAGCCGTTGACCAGCACAGCGTCGTGGAAGCGCCGCAGGTTGAAGCCCGGCTTCGCCTCCGCCTCGGCCCGCAGGCGGGCGATGACGGTGTGGCCGATCTTGTAGGCGCAAGCCTGGCCTGGCATGGCGCAGTAGCGGTTGATCTCGCTGTTGGCGGCGCCGACCGGCTTGGCCCCCGAGGCGACCATATAGTCGACCGCCTGCTCACGGCTCCAGCGCTTGTGGTGCAGACCGGTGTCGACGACCAGCCGCACCGCCCGGAACAGGTAGGACATCAGGAAGCCGACGCGACCCAGCGGATCGTCGGCGTAGACGTTCAGGTCGTCGGCGGCGACCGCCTCGGCATAGAGGGCCCACCCCTCGCTGTAGGCGGAGAAGCCGTTGGCGCGACGCCAGGCGGGGAGGCTCTCGGTCTCGCGCTGCAGGGCGACCTGCAGGTGATGGCCGGGAGAGGCCTCGTGATAGGTCAGGGTCGGCAGGGAGAATTTCGGCCAGTTCGCCGTGTCCCGCAGATTGATGTAGTAGGCGCCCGGCCGTGAGCCGTCGAGAGGCGGTCCCTGGTAGTAGCCGCCTGGCGCGCCCGCCTCGATCGCCGGCGGCACGCGGCGCACCTCGACACTGGTGCGCGGCAGGCGCCCGAACAGGCGCGGCAGCAGCGGGTCGAGCGCGGCGACCTGCCGGTTGAGGCTTTCGATCAGCGCGGCCTTGCCCTCGTCGGTGTTGGGCCAGAGCTGGGCGGGATCCTTGTTGAGGGCGTCGATGCGTTGACCGACTGTGCCCTCGGTCATGCCCTGCGCCTTCAGGATCGTGTCGATTTCGGCGCTGATGCTCGCCACCTGCTCGAGGCCGACAGCGTGGACCTCGTCCGGCGTCATGTCGGTGGTTGTCCAGTATTTCAGTCCGTGGGCGTAGAAGCGCTCTCCGTCGGGCAGGCGCCAGACTCCGGCGTCGTGGACGGCGCCCGGGCGCAGGCGTTCGAAGGCGGCGATCTGGCGGTCGAGCGCCGGCTTCACCTCGGCGTCGACGATGGCCCCGCCGCGATCGCCGTATCCGGTCAGACCGAGCGCCGTAGCCTTGCGCTCAAGCGTACGGATCATCGCCATGTCGGGAGAGGGCTGGCCGCGCAGCGCCTTCAGCTGCCCGAGCGTCAGGTCGATGATGAAGTCCGGCGGGACCACGCCCTTGCGGGCGTCGCGCGCGATGCGGGCGGTCTCGGCCTCGAGGTTGGGGCCGAAGGCGGAGAGGCGGCCGAGGAAGGCCTCTGCGCCGTCGCGATCCTCAACGCGGTGCTGGGTGTCCATGAAGTCGGGGACGGTGAAGTAGGACCCGGTCATCTGGTTGACGAGGTAGGGCCCCATGCGCCCGCCCTCGATGGCCGAGCCGTAGTCGAACGAGGCGCCCGTCGAGGCGGTCTGGGCGCGGAAGGCGGCGACGGCGAGGTTGATGGAGCCAGGCCGGGTCAGGCCCGTCTGGTCGAAGTCGGCGAGGGCCTGCAGGCGGGCGTTGGCGGTGGTGCGGTCGAGCATCCAGGCCGGCTCGCTGCGGTCGGACAGCTTCGACGAGAGGTGGGCCCGGGAGCCCTTGTCCAGGCCGAGGTTGGTGGCGGTTTCGGGGGAGCGGTCGACGTCCTCGTCGAACCAGCGCGACAGCATGGCGTCGAGGCGGTCGTCGGCCTCGCTGCGGGCGAAGGCGGGCCCGGCGAGGGCGAGGCCGGCGCCGGCGGCGGCGGTCTGGAGCAGGCGGCGGCGGTCGATCATGGCGGCGGTCTCCGGTCAGGCGGGCACCTTGGGCCGAACGGCGCCGCTTCGACAAGTCAGGCCGCGCGGAGCTCCTGCTTGACCCGTTCGGCGAGGGTCTTGATGTCGAGCGGCTTGGGCAGGAAGGAGACGCCGACCTCGTCCTGCAGCAGGTCGGAGAAGTCGCTCTCCGCATAGCCGGAGATGAACATCACCGGAGCATCGCCGAGGAAGGGGCGGGCCTTCTTGAGCAGGGACGGGCCGTCGAGGCCGGGCATGATGACGTCGGAGATCATCATGTCGATGGTGCCGGCGTGCTGTTCGGCCAGTTCGAGAGCCTCCTCGCCGTCGGCGGCCTCGATCACCTCATAGCCGCGCTGGCGCAGCAGGCGGGCGGCGATGCCGCGCACGGCGGCCTCGTCCTCGACGAACAGGATGCGGCCGGCGCCTGAGAGGTCGCGCGGGGCCTTGGCGACCTTCTCGATCACGGGCGTCTCGGCCAGTTCGGCCTCGGCGGCCTCGGGCAGGAAGATGCGGAAGGCCGCGCCGGCGCCCTCGATGTTGGTGACGTTGATGTGGCCGCCGGCCTGTTCGACGATGCCGTAGACGGTGGCCAGACCCATGCCGGTGCCCTCGTTCACCGCCTTGGTGGTGAAGAAGGGCTCGAAGATCTTGCCGAGGATGTCGGGCGGCACGCCGGGGCCGGTGTCGCTGACCTCGATCAGGGCGACGGCGGTGGTGGACGGATGGGTCCAGCCCAGGGCGCGGGCCTCGTCGGCGGTCAGCCGGGCGGTGCGGATGGTGACCACGCCGGCCCCCGGCTCGACCACGCCGCGCATGGCGTCGCGGGCGTTGACGGCGAGGTTCATCACCGCCGTCTCGAGCTGGCTCTTGTCGGCCAGCACCACCGGCAGGTCGCGGCCGTAGTCGGTCTCGAGGCGGACGTCCTCGCGCAGCAGGCGGCGCAGCAGCACCGCGAACTCGCCGACCAGTTCGCCGAGGTCGAGGCGCTCGCGGCGGACGGTTGACTTGCGCGAGAAGGCCAGCAGCTTGCGCACGAGGTCGGCGGCGCGGATGGCGGTCTGGCGGATCTCGTTGAGGCCGTCATAGGACGGGTCGCCGACGGGGTGGCGCTCCAGCAGGCCGGAGAGCTGAAGCTGGATGGCGGTGAGCAGGTTGTTGAAGTCGTGGGCGACGCCGCCGGCCAGCTGGCCCACGGCCTGCATCTTCTGGGCCTGGGAGAGCTGCAGCTCCATCGACTTCTGGGCCGAGACGTCGAACAGCCAGATGCGGCGCCTGTCGCCTTCGGGGGCGACGTAGAGGTGCAGCATCTTGTCGGGGAAGGCGCGGGCGACGAGCTCGATCGGGCCGGAGGAGCCGGCGGCCAGCTTGGCGCGGGCCTCGGCGACGCCGGCGGGATCGAACAGGTGGCCGAAGGCGGCGTCGCGGGCGGCGGCGGGGCCGGTCAGGACGGCGAGGGCGGCGTTGGCTTCCTCGACCTTGCCGCCGAACAGGTCCTCGGCGGCGATCACGGCGGAACCGAACGGAGCGCCGGCGGCCATGGCCCGGCTCTCGGCGGCGCTGGAGCTGGGCGCGGGCGCGCCGCTGGTCATGACCGGCAGGGCGGCGTCGGGCGCGGCGCGGACGAGGAAACGGCCCTCCCCGGCCTGGCCGATCAGCACCTCCTGCTCACGGTCGCCGATGACCACGATCGCGCGGCCCTGCTCGCCGGCGCGGGCCTGGGCGAAGGCCATGTAGAGGGCGGACGCCGAACGGCCCTTGGGCAGGCTGGTGACGGCGCCGTTGCTCTCGGCCCATGCGGCGTTGAAGGCCAGCACCTGTCCCGAGGCCCAGACGAGGGCGGCGGGCTCGGCCATGGCGTCGAGCAGGTCGATGGTGGTGTCGCCCAGCGGCTTGCGGGTCTCGCCGCGGGCGAAGGCGAACAGGCCGATCAGGGCCACGGCGCCGGCGGTGAAGATCAGCATCAGCCCGGGCGCGGTCATGGGATCGGACCGGAAGGCCGGATAGGCCAGCGCCCCGACGGCCACGACGAAGCCGACGGCCATGACGATGAGCAGCGGATCGAAGCCCTTGCGGGTGGTTGCGGTCATGTCGCCTCGGCCCGAATCATGGGGCGTTTCCGGCGATGATGGTCCGTATGCGGTCCGGGGGCGAATCCGGTGGCGGGCGTCGGGTTTTACCCGGGTGAAATCCGGAAAAACGGTGTGGCAGAGTCGGCAGAGTCGGCGCCGGGTCAGCAGAAATTCGCAGTGGCAGAGTCGGCAGAGTCTACATCGGCGCGCCACGGACGGTGCGGCGGGGATTCGGTTGTCAAAGACCGTCGCCTGCCGGGACGACAGCACGGGTGATATTATGCGCCCGCCGTTTGCTCAGGCGGGAAGATCGCTTCGAGAAAAGGCGATGTGTCCGGAAAGGCGGAAGGTTTTCCGCGCTATCGGACTATAATTCCGCGGATTGCCGGCACAGCGACGCGTTCACCTCTCCATCGGCGTAGGCCGATGGAGAGGACAGGTCGATGCGAAGCAGCGACCAAGTGGGGGCGGCGCGGTCGAGGGTGATTGGCGCTCGACCCCCGCCGCTTGCGCCGCCCCCTCCTGATCGCTGCGCGATCTGTCCTCCCCATTCGCCTTCGCGAATGGGGAGGTGACGGACTGCGCGCCTCAGGCCGCCTTCAGCCGTTCGGCCTTCTGGTCGCGGGCGGCGTTTATGCGGGCTTCGGCGATGGCGTCGGCGATCTCGTGGGTCGGGCGCTTCTCCGCGGCGGAGCGTTCGAGGATTTCCTCCAGCGTCTCCATCAGGCGGGACAGCTTGCCCTCGACCCATTGCGGATCATAGGCGCCGCCGGTCTGGCGGGCCTTCATCTCGGAGGCGACATTAATGATGCCGCCGCCGTTCACGACGTAGTCAGGGGCGTAGAGCACGCCGCGCTCGAACAGGACGCGGCCGATCTCCGGGGTCGCCAGCTGATTGTTGGCGGCGCCGACGACGGCCTTGGCCGTGATGCGGTCGAGGGTCTCGGAGTTCAGCGTCGCGCCCAGCGCGCACGGGGCGTAGATGTCCGCCTTGACGTCATAGATGGCGTCGGGAGCCACGACCTCGGCGTTGGTGCGGGCGGCGACTTCCGACAGCAGGGCGGTGTTGACGTCGGTCATGACCAGTTTCGCGCCGGCGGCGTGCAGCTTGTCGGCGAGGTAGCCGCCGACGTGGCCGATGCCCTGCAGGGCCACGGTCAGGCCGGTCAGGTCGTCCTGCTTCCACAGGCGGCGGGCGACGGTCAGGGTCGAGCGGTAGACGCCCTCGGCGGTGACCGGCGACGGGTCGCCCGAGGCTTCCGGGCCGTCGTTGAGGCCGAGCACATAGGGGGTGACCTTGCGCGCCTCGGCGATGTCGGCGACCGACACGCCCACGTCCTCCGCCGCATAGTAGCGGCCGCCGAGGGTATCGACGGCGCGGCCGAAGGCCTGGAACAGCTCGGAGGTCTTCTGAGTGCGGCTGTCGCCGATGATGACCGACTTGCCGCCGCCCATCTCGAGATCGGCGACCGCGTTCTTGTAGCTCATGCCCTTCGACAGACGCAGAACGTCCTCAAGCGCCTCGGCGCTGGAGGCGTAGTTCCACATCCGGGTGCCGCCGACGGCCGGGCCGCGCGCGGTTGAGTGAACAGCGATAATGCCGCGCAGGCCGGTCTTTTCATCAAAGACGGCGTGGACGCCTTCGTGGTTCGCGAAGGACGGGGAATCGAACAGCGTCTTACCCATGACAGGCGTCTCCCGGGGTATTTTTTGTTGCGGGGCTGATACGCCGGGGCGAGATGAACCGCAAGCATGGCGGTTTGGGGCGTGGGGCCGGGGGCCAGGGTCCAGGTCCAGGGGCAAGGATCGAGAGCCCCGGCCATTGCGGAAGAGAGCGCAGGGTCGCTAACCTCGCCGGGCGGAAGGGAGCCGCCGTCCATGACCGGAACGACCGTCAGCGGCGGCGTGGTGCACGACCTGCCCGCCGATCTCGAAGAGATGCTGATCGCCGAGCCGGCGGCGCTGGCGACGTGGGAGGACATCACCCCGCTGGCGCGCAACGAATGGATCTGCTGGGTCCAGTCGGTGAAGAGGCCGGAGACACGGCTGAAGCACGTGGAACAGGCCCGCTCCAACCTGAAGGACGGCAAGCGCCGACCCTGCTGCTGGCCGGGGTGCCCGCACCGGGAGAGGACAGGAAGGGTGCGGGGCTGAGGGGGCGAAGGGCCGCTATCGACCCGTTGCTGACATCAGAGCATTGCCAAGAGATGGCAGCTTCGCCGTATCACATGGCATTCTTTGAGACCCATAGTCGACATCCGACTCTGCGCCTAAGCTCCGGTGCTGGAGGCGTGATGCTAGATTTCACAGGGCTTGAGCGGGCGGTGATCGCCGCCATTTGCGAAGATCACCCGCAAATTGCTGAGCGCCTTCTCAGCCTGGTATCTGGCGCTCGGGTTTCAGAGCGGGACAATACCGGTCACGGCTTCTACACCTCGTTCGAGGTGGAGGAGAGGGTGCTGCCTGTTGAGTGGGCTGAGCGCTTCCTGAACGGACCTAACGCCGAGATTGCGGTAGGAGACGAGACCCTGCTCATGGGATTCATCCTCTGGTTCGAAGATGGCTATCCGAACTGCATTGAAGGGTTCCAATACGGCGACGTCGACCTGAAGGCTGTCGATCTGAGCACTCTTAGGTGGCGCGAACGACGCGTTGACGATGACCCCACGTCTGCGGGCCGATACTAGGGGACGGTCCGTTCCCGACCCGTTGCGGACCTTTATCCAGTCGCGTCCGCTCCTAAGTCAGCCTGTTTATGAGGGCCGGCTAAGGTGTTGGCGGCGCTACCCGGACGTGAGATGAGCAGGCGAAAGGTCAAGCTTTCTGGAGCCAGTAATGCAGCCGCTTGAACGTGGTGGGAAAGCCCAGGCGCGACGCACCTCTAACGAGCCCCGAAACTGGACGCTGAAGCCCGCCGTGCGCCATCAGATGATCATGTGTGGGTTTGGCGCGGCGTGCATTGGCGTGGCGACATGGTTCGTCGTCAGCGGCTTCCATACCCCCAAGATCGAAATCTTCTTGGCGGGATTGGTGTGCGCGGGCCTCGGCGGCTTTCTTATCGCCACCATCCTCACGACGCAGCTCGTATTGACACCGGAGCATCTTGTCGTACGGGCGCTCTGGCGGAACCAGTGGTCGCTGCCTCGGCGACGTGTCGAAATGCGGGAGTTGACTGCCGGCCCCGGCCGTCCGCCCTCCGGCCTCGCGATCATCGACATCGAAGGCGGAAAAATGGTGCGTCAAATCCCGACTGGGCAATTCCCAGCAAGCGACGTGCGTAGGCTCGCGGAAATCTTTGCGCCGCGAAAGTGACGCCCCGAGGACCGGTGCGACTGCCATTCGCCAGTCGGAGGTCCGCTCCCCACCCATTGGCAACCGTCGACATCCGACCCATTGCGGAAGTTGTCGAACGGGAGGTAGCCTCCCGGACTGGAGACGCAGCTGAGGATAAGTCAATGCGACGTTCGTCGGCGACCAAGCTGTTGCTCCGTCTGGTCCAGCTACTCGTCGGTGGCTACATTATTTACGACGTAGCAGAGCGGTTCGGAGCCGACGGATGGGGGGCTGGGCTGAGCTTCGTCCTACTCGGGGCGCTCGGCGCTGCGTTATTGTTCGCAGTGGGTTGGTGGTTTGACGGTTTGCCAGAGCCAGAACCACAAAACTGGTCTGAGGAATAGGAAGCCCTACGAACTGTCCGCCGTTCCTAACTTCCTGCGCGATGAAATGCCCATCCGCGAATCCGAATTCCAGAGCTAGGCGGCAGGTCTACTTTCCAGCCGTAGGAGACCGTCGGCTTGCGACCCATTGCGGACGTCGCCTTGTCAGAGGAGGCTCAAGATGGACAACTACCGCCCGATGAAAACGAACCATCTCAGTCGCGAGCGAAAGTATGACGAGGACGAAGCCGCCTTTGGCGACAAGGTGTGGAAGGTAGCTACTGCGCCGAAGCCGGAGCCTGAAAGGTGATGCGCCGTGTCGCGGCGGTCGTGGGCTTTGTGGTGATTGCAGGAGCCTATCTCTTGGGAGTCATGCTTCCGCTGGTCCTGGTATTCTTCGGGGACTACGCGCTGAGCAATGCCGAGATCGCCGCAGGGGTTACTCGCGCGCGACCGTCCCATCTGCTCTTCCTACCGGCGGTGGGCTTGGCCATGCTTGGTTTGGCAGGCCTCGAATGGGCGTTCCTGCGGTGGGTCCTTCCCAAGCGACGCTAGCGGGATTGGTCAACTACATATTCGCCAAAGATTTAGGTCCGCTTCCCACCCATAGCAGGCCTTCACAGTGTCGGCTTCGGCGGTTCACCTCCAGTCTCACCTCGCCGTCATCCCCGGACTTGATCCTAGGATCAGAGGCGGGAGGCGGGCTGTGCGGGGGTGACGGCCCCGCGAGAGCGGCCGTAGAGCGGTCACGGAGCACCGGATGGTTCGATCCTCGGGTCGAGCCCGACGATGACGGGGAGAGGAGCGGTGGATACGGCGGCGCCTATCGGCCCGCCAGCGCCGGCCCCACCTCTCCTGCCCCGGACGGCAGCGGCGCGGCGGGGTCACGAAGCCACGCCGCCACGTCGCGGTAGACGGTCTCGGCCTGCAGGTCGCGGTTCAGGATGTGCCAGCCGTCGGGGTAGAAGGCGGTGCGCAGGTTGGGGCGCTCTCCGGCCCGTTGGAGAGCCGGGCGCATGGCGTCCCTGCGGATCACATTGTCGTTGGCGCCGTAGAGCAGCAGGGTCGGGGCGCGGATGTCGCCGAGGCGGCGCGAGGCGCTGTCCATCAGGTCGACGAGGCCGTAGAGGGCGTCGAAACGGGTGCTGATCAGGCTGTTCGGGTCGCGGTAGTTGCGGAACAGCTCCAGCCGGTTGTCCGAGGCGGGCAGCGCCCGGACCGCCCATTCCGGAGCTTCGACGGCGCGGTCGCCCATGGCGCGGGCGGCGATCCACAGACCGGCGCTGTTCAGCGGGCCCTGCGCCGACCAGCCCCACACGGCCGGGGCCAGAAGGATGACGCGGTCGGCATCGGGCGGGCGATCCGAGGCGAAGGCGACGATGGCGACGGCGCCGCCCATGCTCTCGCCCGCCACGGCGATGGTCGCATCCGGATGGCGGGCGCGGGCGAGGGCGACGGTGGTGCGCAGGTCCTCGGCCATACGGGCCTCGCCGGCCCAGACGCCACGGCCGGGCGACTCGCCGAAGCCGCGCTGATCGACGGCCCAGGTCTCGATGCCCTGTTCGGCCCACCACGGACCGGCGAGGCGGAAGGAGGCCCGGGAGTCGTTCATGCCGTGCAGGGCGACGATGACGGCCCACGGCTCGCCCTCGGGGGTCCAGCGCGCGAGACGCAGGCGGGCGCCGTCGTCCATGATGACGGCGTCGGCGGTGAGCTCGGGGCCCTGAAACCCCGGCGCCGGGGTCATCGGCGGCTGGATGGCGGGCGTGGCGCAGGCGGCGAGGGTCAGGATCAGCGACAGGACGGCCAGCGCGCGGTGCATCATCCGGCGAGAATGCCCCGAACCCTCTGGCGAAGATACGGCAGCACCTCTTCCTCGAACCACGGGTTCCGCTTGAGCCAGGCGGTGTTGCGCCATGAGGGGTGCGGCAGGGGCAGGATGGCCGGGGCGTAGTCGCGCCACGCGCGCACCGTGTCGGTCATGTTCGCCTTCGCCCGGTCGCCGAGGGCCCAGACCTGGGCGTAGCCGCCGACCAGAAGGGTCAGCTCGACCTTGGGAAGTTCGGCGAGAAGTCGCGGCCGCCAGAGTTCGGCGCAGCGGCGCGGGGGCGGGTAGTCGCCACCCTCCGGAGCCGTTCCGGGATAGCAGAAGGCCTGGGCCGCGACGCCGAGCCGGCGGTCGGCGTAGAAGGTTTCGTAGTCCAGGCCCATCCAGTCGCGCAGGCGGTCGCCGGAGGGATCGGTGAACGGCCGGCCGCTCTCATGGACGCGGCGGCCGGGGGCCTGGCCGCAGATCAGCAGCCGGGTCTCGGGGAAGACGTGGATCACCGGCCGCGGCGTGTGCGGCAGCCGGCCGAGGCAGGCCCGGCAGGCGCGGATGTCGGCGAGGACGGCGTCGAGGCTCACCCCTCTCCCTCCCCTTTTCGGGGAGGGTGGCCGAGCCGGGTGGGGGCGGCGGAGGGGACGGACAGCCGTCCCCGCCCTGTCAGCGCGCTGCGCTGACATCCCTCCCCGGGGCGGGGAGGAAGAAAGTCAGTCCTCATCGGGCTCCGGAGCCGGCGGACGCGCCGCCAGGGCCGCGGCGGTCTCGGCCTCGGTCGGCATGCGCAGGCGGATGACGCCCTTGAAGGCGTTCGGATCGACCGGCTTGCCCTTCTTGGTGATGGTCAGCCGGCCCTGGCGCATCAGGCCGAGGGCGCAGGCGCGCACCTTGGGCAGCATACGCTGCCACTGCTCCGGCTGCAGCGCCTTGGCCACGTCGGCGGGCTCGATGCTCTTGCCGCCGACGCCCTTGGGGTCGGCCGTGGCCAGTTTTTCGAAGATGGCGGTTTCGATGGGGTCGCTCATCGCGCCTGTATGGTGCATTGCGGGAGCAATAAGAAGGCGGAGTGTTCCCATGGTCGCGAAGGTCACGGTTTCGGAGGGCGAGTTCGCCGGCTGGCAGATGTACGACCTGCACGGCACCTTCGATCAGGTGGTCGGGCCGTTCTACTTCAAGCCGGACCCGGACGGGCGGATGCGCTGCGCCTTCCGCGCCGAGCCGAAGCATATGAACGCCGGCGACCGGATGCACGGCGGCTGCCTGATGACCTTCGCCGACATCGCCCTGTTCCAGACCGCCTACCAGGAGATGGAGGGGGCGTCGGGGGTGACCGTGTCGCTGGATTCGACCTTCATCGACGGGGCCTATGTCGGCGAACTGGTCGAGGCCACCGGCGAGGTGGTGCGGGCGGGCAAAAGCCTGATTTTCGTGCGCGGCCAGATCAACGCCGGCGAGCGCATCCTGATGACCTTCTCGGGCGTGATCCGGAAATTCACGCCGCGCGGCTGATCAGGCTCCGAACCACGGATCGACGGGGTCGAAGCTGATCAGGCCCTGATCGTCGAGCGTCACCATTCGTCCGGGCCCGCCGGCCGGGAACAGGTCGACGGGATCGATGATCAGCAGGTCGTCGACACCGGGCAGCACCTGGCCGCCCGTGTCCTTGGCCGACATCGCCGGGGCGGCGGCGAACGAGTGCAGCGACACCACGGCGCCGTTGGCGAAGCGCAGGGACTCCACGCCGTACAGCAGGTCGATCCCGTCCCGGCCGGCGGTGAGATCGGTGACCTGCCAGCCGCCGTCGACCGCCACGATCTGATAGTCGGCCTGCAGGCCCTGCAGGACGGCGATATCGGTCCCGTCACCCCCGTTGAGCACATCGTCGCCGCCGAGGCCCTTGAGGACATCGGCGCCATTGCCGCCGGTCAGGATGTTGGCCGAGGCGTTGCCCGTGCCGGTGAAGGCGCCGGCTCCCGTGTAGGTCAGGGCCTCGACATTGGCTCTCAGCGTATAGACCGACAGGCCGGTCTGGACCGTGTCCAGGCCCTCGCCGGCCCATTCGACGATGGTGTCGCCGACGGCCGAGATCACATAGGTGTCGTCGCCCAGACCGCCGTAGAGCTCATTGGCAGCACCGCTCCCGCCGATGAGGGTGTCATTGCCGGCGTAGCCGACCAGAAGGTCGCGGGCCGCGCCGCCGGTGATGGTGTTGGCCGCGGCGTTGCCGAGGCCGGTGAAGGCGCCGGCTCCGGTGTAGGTCAGGATTTCGACCTCGGCGCCGAGGCGGAAGCTGGCCAGCGATGTCAGGACGGTGTCGACGCCCTCGCCGGCCAGTTCGACGATGGTGTCGCCGACCGCAGAGACGAGGTAGGTGTCGTCGCCCTTGCCGCCCTGCATCTGGTTGGCGACGCCCGTGCCTCCGGCCAGGATGTCGTTGCCGTCAAGGCCGAGCAGGGTGTCGCGGCCCTCGCCGCCGGACAGGACATTCGCCGCCGCGTCGCCGATCAGCAGGTCGTTGAAGGCCGAGCCGGTCAGGTTCTCGATGCCGGACAGGACGTCGGTCGCGCCGTCGCCGTCGTTGCGCGCGGTGTTCGAGTTGAGCCTGACATCGACTGCGGCGGCCGCGGTCGAATAGTCGGCCGTGTCGGAGCCCAGGCCGCCGACCAACCGATCGATGCCTCCGCCCCCCGACAGCCGGTCGTCGCCGGCGCCGCCGGTGAGGATGTTGGCGGCCGAGCTGCCGGTTCCGGTGAAGCTCCCGGTTCCGACGTAGGTCAGGTTCTCGACGTTGGCGGCGGCGAGGGTATAGGCAGCCAGCGCCGTCTGGACGGTGTCCGTGCCCGCGCCGGTGTCCTCGACCAGAATTTCGTCGCCTGTCTCGACCAGATAGAGATCGTCGCCGCCGCCGCCGATCAGCTGGTCCAGCGCGCCGCCACCTCCCGATAGCTGGTCATTGCCCGCCCCGCCGGTGAGTACGTTGGTTCCGGCGTTGCCGACCCCGGTGAAGGCGCCGGTTCCGGTGAAGGTGAGGTTCTCCACGTTCGCGGCGGCGAGCGTATAGGCCGAAAGGGCCGTCTCGACCGTGTCGGTCCCCTCCCCCGCCAGTTCGACCAGGGAGTCGGTGGTCGAGCCGACCACATAGGTGTCATCACCCAGGCCGCCGTACAGCTCATCCAGACCGCCGCCGCCGCCGGAGAGATGATCGTCACCCGCGCCACCGGTGATGACATTGGCGCCGGCGTTGCCGACGCCGGTGAAGTCGCCGGTTCCGGTATAGGTCAGGTTCTCGATATTGGCCGCCAGCGTGAAGGCCGCCACTGCAGCGTGGACGCTGTCCGTGCCCGCGCCGGTGTCCTCGACCAGAATCTCGTCGCCGGACTCGACCAGATAGGTGTCGTCGCCGCCGCCGCCGATCAGCTGGTCCAGCGCGCCGCCACCTCCCGATAGCTGGTCATTGCCCGCCCCGCCGGTGAGTACGTTGGTTCCGGCGTTGCCGACCCCGGTGAAGGCGCCGGTTCCGGTATAGGTCAGGTTCTCGATATTGGCCGCCAGCGTGAAGGCCGCCACTGCAGCGTGGACGGTGTCCGTGCCCGCGCCGGTGTCCTCGACCAGAATTTCGTCGCCTGTCTCGACCAGATAGAGATCGTCGCCGCCGCCGCCGATCAGCTGGTCCAGCGCGCCGCCACCTCCCGATAGCTGGTCATTGCCCGCCCCGCCGGTGAGTACGTTGGTTCCGGCGTTGCCGACCCCGGTGAAGGCGCCGGTTCCGGTGAAGGTGAGGTTCTCCACGTTCGCGGCGGCGAGCGTATAGGCCGAAAGGGCCGTCTCGACCGTGTCGGTCCCCTCCCCCGCCAGTTCGACCAGGGAGTCGGTGGTCGAGCCGACCACATAGGTGTCATCACCCAGGCCGCCGTACAGCTCATCCAGACCGCCGCCGCCGCCGGACAGGCGATCGTCGCCGGCCCCGCCGACCAGCACGTTGTCCGCCGCGCTTCCGGTCCCGACAAAATCGCCGGTTCCGGTGTAGACGAGGTTCTCGACGTTGGCGGCGGCGAGGGTATAGGCGGCCAGCGCCGTCTGGACGGTGTCCGTGCCCGCGCCGGTGTCCTCGACCAGAATCTCGTCGCCGGACTCGACCAGATAGGTGTCGTCGCCCGCGCCGCCGATCAGCTGGTCGAGAGCGCCGCCGCCGCCGGAGAGATGATCGTCACCCGCGCCACCGGTGATGACATTGGCGCCGGCGTTGCCGACGCCGGTGAAGTCGCCGGTTCCGGTATAGGTCAGGTTCTCGATATTGGCCGCCAGCGTGAAGGCCGCCACTGCAGCGTGGACGCTGTCCGTGCCC
>Ga0196964_10000019_pt1 | contig 218565 bp, 233 predicted proteins | sample S1_10metaG_FD_148615 | JGI IMG/M metagenome (GOLD analysis project Ga0196964, IMG submission 148615) | Soil microbial communities from Anza Borrego desert, Southern California, United States - S1_10 | ecosystem: Environmental > Terrestrial > Soil > Desert | place: USA: California | collected...
AAGCAGAGGCCATCCATCGACCTCCGCGAGGACCCCCGGACTCTCCATCGCCCGGGCTTCATCGCTCGACCACAGCCCGCCGCCATCGAGAACGTGGATCCGACGCCCTCCCCGTCCGACGGGATGGGACCAGTATGGGCCGGGTTTCTCCCCAGGCGCGTTCGTGACGCTGGGCCGGAGATGATGCCGTTCGGAAACAGCGGGTTGGCCGCGGAAAGTATGCGGACAGACGGCGGATTTGCAGCGCAGCAATTGGCCGAGTGGCGTTCACCTCCCCGTCGGCGAAGGCCGACGGGGAGCTCAGATCGTCGCTGGCGCGCCGATCTGTCCTCCCCATTCGCCTTCGCGAATGGGGAGGTGAGGCTCAGGTCAGTTCTGCGGCGAGGTCGGGGAGACCACGGGGGTGTCGGGCGACGACGAGGGGACCGGGACGGGCACGGCGACTTCGCGCTCGATGATGACGGGTTCGGCGGCACGGGCCTGGGCGGCGCGAGCCTCGGCGGAAGCGACGGCGGCGTTGGCGTTGGCGCGGGCGATGTCGACGCTGGCCTGGGCGCCGGCGACCTGTCCGGCGACCAGCGCCTGGTCCGCCTGCGCCTGGGCGGCGGCGGCGTCGAGGCGGGCTTCCAGCAACTCTTCGTCGGTCTGCCGGTCGCCGCCCCGGGCGAACAGAATCCACAGCACGGCGATGAGCACCAGGCCCCCGAGGATGCCGGCGATCCACCAGCCGCTGTTGGAGTCGCGAACGACCACCCTTTCGACGGATTCGCTCACCACGCCGGGGCTGGTGACGACAGTCTCCACCGTTTCGACGTGGTCGCCCGGATCGACGGGCCGGCGCGGATCGAGGTTCGGATCGTAGGTCACGGGCAGTCCTCCATTGAACTGCCGCAACGGTTGCGGTTGCGGTCCGTTCCGCCCGTTAACCCACCCTGCGCAGGACCAGCGCGCTCCAGGCGTCGCGGCGGATGCGGCGCTCGAGCACGAAGCCGCGCGACAGGTAGGCGGCGGTGACGCGGCGCTCCTGGGTCCGCAGCAGGCCGGACAGGATGGCCACGCCGCCCAGCTTCAGGGCGTCCTTGATGTCCTGCGACAGGCTGACCAGCGGCGGGGCGAGGATGTTGGCGAAGACCAGATCGTAGGGCCCCTGCCCGCGCACCTTGCGGTCGTTGAGGCCGAAGGCGTGGACGAAGCGGGCCTGGGCCATGTTCAGCTTGGCGTTTTCGTTGGCGATGCGCACCGACGGGGCGTCGATGTCGGTGCCCAGCGCCACCCTGGAGCCGGTTTTCGCCGCCGCGATGGCGAGCACGCCGGTGCCGCAGCCGACGTCGAGCACGCGCTCGAAACGCTCGCGCTTGAGCAGTTCGTCGAAGGCCAGCAGGCAGCCGACCGTGGTGCCGTGGTGGCCGGTGCCGAAGGCCGCGCCGGCGTCGATCTTCAGATTGATGGTGTTCTTCGGCACCACGCCCTGATCGTGGGCGCCGTAGATGAAGAAGCGCCCGGCGCGCACCGGCGGCAGGCCCGACAGGGACATGGCCAGCCAGTCGGCGTCAGCCAGTTTCTCGACGATGACGGTCAGGCCATCGTGCGCCGCGAGCCGCGCCTCGATGCCGCGCACGTCGTCTTCATCATTGGGAAAGGCGTCGATCCGCCATATGCCGCGGTCCTCGTCTTCCTCGAGGATCGAATAGGTGGCGCCCTCCAGCAGCGGGTCGGAGTCCAGAGACACCGCGGCGGCCTCAGCGATGGCGCGGGGCCCCCTCGCGATTATTTGAACTGCGGACTCGGACATTTCTCAAACACCGCTATCATGACGAATCGAGACACGCGCTGGCGTGCGCTCCACCGCCAGCATCAACCAACTGAACCGAGGGGTCGGGGAATCCATGGCTAAAGCACCGTCCAAGCCGAGCACCGCCAAACCGAAGGCGGCCGCCGCCGCTTCCAAGCCGAAACCGGCGGCAAAGTCGAGCGCCGCGAAGCCGGCCGCCGCGAAGGCTCCCGCCAAGGCCGCCGCGCCGAAGCCGGCCGCGGCGAAGATGCCGGCCGCCAAGGCGGCTCCGAAGGCGGCCCCGAAGGCTGCGGCCAAGCCGGCCGCCAAGGCCGCCGCCCCGAAGGCGGCCGCCGCGAAGAAGCCCGCCGCCGCCAAGAAGCCCGCTGCCGCGAAGAAGCCGGCCGCCAAGGCCGCCGCGCCGAAGGCCGCTCCGGCCGCCGCCAGGCCCGCGACCGCCGCCCCGGCTGCGAAGCCCGCGGCCGCGGCTCCCGCCGCCGCTGCGAAGCCCGCCGCGGCTCCGGCTCCGGCGCCGGCCGCCGCCAAGCCGGCCGAGAAGGGCTTCCTGACCGGCCTGCTGGATATGATCTTCGGCAAGCGCTGATCACGGCCTGAAAAGACGAAGCGCCGGAGGAGCGATCCTCCGGCGCTTTTTCGTGCGCGCTCGTCTGAAGCGGGTCAGGCGTCCGGCAGGTCTTCCGCCAGGATGGCCATTTCGAACATGAAGCTGCCGGCCTCGTCCTCGTCCTCGAAGACGACGCCGATGAACTCGTCGCCGACATAGACCTCGGCCGAGTCGCTGGGCTTGCCGCGCGGCTTCAGGATGATGCCGCCCGTGTTGAAGGTGCGCTTCAGGTGCGTCTCGACGCGCTTCATGTCGGCGGTGTTCATGGTCGGCCTCAGGTCTGTCTGGAGCGGCGGACCCTAGAGAAAGGCCCGGCGAAGGGAAACCCTCAACGCTTCAGATGACGAAGTCGTAGACGATGTCGGCCAGGGTATGGTCCATGGTCCGGGCCGGGGCGGCCTCGGTCGGGCAGTTGACCAGCCGCGCGGGGACGCCGGCGACGGTGCAGCCGGCGGGCACCGGCTTGAGCACGACGGAGCCGGACGCGACCTTCGCGTAGTCGCCGACGGCGATGTTCCCCAGCACCTTGGCGCCCGCTCCGAGAAGCACGCCCTTGCCGATCTTGGGATGACGGTCGCCGCGCTGGGCGCCGGTGCCGCCGAGGGTGACGGCGTGCAGCATGGAGACGTCGTCGCCGACCACCGCCGTCTCGCCGATGACGATGCCGGTGCCATGGTCGAGGAACAGGCCGGAGCCCAGCCGCGCGGCCGGATGGATGTCGACCTGGAACAGCTCGGACATGCGGCTCTGGAAATGAAACGCCAGGGCGTCACGTCCCTGGTTCCACAGCCAATGGGCCACACGGTGGCCCTGCAGCGCCTGGAAGCCCTTGAAGTAGAGGAAGGGCTGCAGAAGGGTCTTGATGGCCGGGTCGCGCTCGGCCACGGCGCGCAGGTCGGCCTCGGCGGCGGCGACGATCGAGGGATCGCTCTCGAAGGCGTCGCGGCAGATCTCGCGCACCGACATGGGACCCAGTTCCGCGTCGCCCAGCTTGCGGGCGATCTGGAAGCCGAGGGCGGCGGCGAGGTCGCCGTGCGACAGGATCACCGCGTTCATCTGCGAGGCCAGGTGAGGCTCGGCGCGGGCGGTCTCCTCCGCGGCGGCGCGAAGCTGGCTCCAGGTGTCCGGCCGGGCGGCGACGACTTCGAGTTTCGGCATCCGGGTCTCCTTCGGGGACATCATACGCTCGCCAGCATGGCCTTCGCCAGTTCGGGGGGCAGTTCGCCCTCGCGGGCCATATGGTAGGCCCTGAGCGCGGTCGCCACGGTGAACATGTCGCGCACCGCGCCGTGCCCGATCTCGCGCAACAGATCGCCGAACGGGACGCGGGCGACGCGGATGACCTCGGTCGGATCGGGGGCCACAGGCGCGGGCTGGAAGTCCCACGCAATCCAGGACAGGGCGCGCTCGTCGGTGATGGAGTTGGCCATCTCGACCTTCAGCGCCTCGCGCCAGCAGGCGGCCTTGAGCCCCGCCTCCTCGGCCAGTTCGCGGCGGGCGCCCTCCAGCGGGTCCTCGTCGAACGGCGCGCCGCCCTCGGGCATCTCCCACGACCAGTTCATCAGGGCGAAGCGCTGCTGGCCGACCAGGGTGATGGTCCCGTCGTCGTGAACGGGCAGGACGCCGACGGAGATGTTCTTCGGCCGCATGACGACGTAGTCGGCTTCCAGCCCCGTCGGCGCCGTCGCGCGATGGCGGGTCAGCCGCATCCACGGGTTCTCGAAGATCAGGCTTTCGCCGGCGCTGCGCCACGGCGGCGGGCGGCCGGACGGGTCGTCCCAGGCGGGTGTCGGGCGGTCGGCGTCGAAGGCGTCGCGGGAGTCTGTCATCGCCCGCATATGGCGCACGGGCGCGCGGACGACTAGCTAGACCGGATGTCCGACGACGATCTGGGCCAGGCCCTCCCCCTCCCCACACCCTCGGCCGAAATGCAGGCGCGGCTGGCCACGCGCCGTTCGGCTCCGGCCCAGGCCCTGGTCGCCCCGGGGCCGTCGGCCGCGGAGGTCGAACACATTCTGCGGCTCGGCGCCCGCACGCCGGATCATGGCAAGCTGTTTCCGTGGCGGTTCGTGGTCATGGGGCCGCAGAGCCGCGCCGCCCTGTCAGAAGCCCTGCTGCCGCTCGCGGACCGGCAGGCGGATCCGGGCAAGGCGCGCAAGGTGCTGTCCAAGCTGACCGCGCCGCCGGTGAGCGTCCTGGTGGTCTCGACGCCGGTCGAGGGCCACAAGGCGCCGGTGTGGGAGCAGCAGCTCTCGGCCGGAGCGGTGTGCATGAACCTCGAACACGCCGCCAATGCTCTGGGTTATTCGGCCAGCTGGATCACGGACTGGTACAGCTATGACGCGGAAGCGCTTGAACTACTTGGAGTTCAGGCGGGCGAGCGGGTCGCCGGCTTCATCCATATGGGGACGCTGGCCGAACCGCCGCTGGAGCGGCCGCGGCCGGATCTGGCGGCGAAGACCGTCTACCGGATCTGAGCCAGCGCCGCCTCGACGGACAGGCCGGTGACGACCGCCAGCCCGAGCGTCACCGCGATCAGGGCGGCGAGCAGCAAGCCTTCGGTGCGGTCGCGGGCGAAGCGCATGGGCGCAGACTGCGGGGATTCGGCCTTACGGGCGATTACCGATCGCGGACGCCGGCGACGTAGCGGGCGTGCAGCAGCGGCTTGCCGAGCCAGTAGCAGAGCTCGGCGGGGCGTTCGATGTCCCACACGGCCAGATCGGCGGCCTTGCCCGGTTGGAGGGTTCCGGTTTCGCCGGACAGGCCGAGGGCCCTGGCCGCGATGCGCGTGGCCCCGGCCAGCGCCTCCTCCGGGGTGAGGCGGAACTGGACGCAGGCGAGATTGAGGGCCGCCGTCATCGACGCCAGCGGCGAGGTGCCGGGGTTGCAGTCGGTGGCCACCGCCATGGCCACGCCGTGGCGGCGCAGCAGGTCGACGGGAGGCGGCGTGGTCTCGCGCAGCATCAGGAACGCGCCCGGCAGCAGGACGGCGACGACGCCGGCCTGCCCCATGGCGTGGACGCCCGCCTCGCCGGTGTGTTCGATGTGGTCGGCCGAAAGCGCGCCGTATTTCGCCGCCAGCGCCGCGCCGCCGCCGTCGGACAACTGGTCGGCGTGCAGCTTGACCGGAAGGCCGAGGGCACGGGCCTTGTCGAACAGCCGGGCCACCTCGCCGGTGGAGAAGGCGATGGGCTCGCAATAGGCGTCGACGGCGTCGACGAGGCCTTCGGCGTGGGCGGCGGGGAGGATTTCATCCACAGCCTTGTCCACATAGCGGGCGCGGTCGGCCTGGTGCTCGGGCGGCACGGCATGGAGGCCAAGGTAGCTGGTGCGGACGCGCACACCGGCCTCGCGGCCGATGCGGCGGGCGACGCGCAGCATCTTCAGCTCGCTGTCGTGGTCGAGGCCGTAGCCGGACTTGATCTCGACGGTGGTGACGCCGGTGGCGGTCAGGCCCGCGAGCCGGACCAGGGCGCTGGCGTAGAGGTCGTCTTCCGACGCCGCCCGGGTCGCCGCCACCGAAGAGACGATGCCGCCGCCGGCGCGGGCGATTTCCTCATAGGTGGCGCCGCCGAGCCGCTGTTCGAACTCGCCCGAGCGGTCGCCGCCGAAGACGAGGTGGGTGTGGCAGTCGATCAGGCCTGGCGTGACCCAGCGGCCGTCGAGGCGGTGGGTCTCTGCGGCGTCATGCGACGGCAGGTCGGCGCGGCGCCCGGCCCAGACGATGCGGCCGGCGTCGATCAGGAGGGCGCCGTCGTCGATGGCGCCGTAGGGCTCCCCGCCCTCGACCATTGTGGCGAGACGGCAACCGGTGATGAGAGCACCGACCGTCATATCCGCCCATCCCGGCGAAAGCCGGGACCCGGTGGCTTGGGTGACAGGCTGAAGCCATGATGCTGCGGATCGCAGTCCTGATGCGCCTGCGCCTCGCTGGTCAGGACAGGGTCCCGGCTTTCGCCGGGATGAGCGGAAGGGAAAATCATCGCGTCTCGAATCCGGCCAGCAGTTCGCAGAACCAGCGGCCCGCAGTCAGGGAGGCGAGATCGCCGATTTCCAGCGAGGGGTCGTATTCGGTCAGGTCGACCGCCTTGACCTTCGGATGGGCGCCGACGACACGGGTCGCCTCGAAGAAGTCGTGGACGGAGACGCCGCCGGGGCGGGCGCCGGGCGAGGCCGGCCACTGGCTGCGGTCGATGACGTCGATGTCGAAGTCGACGTAGATGAGCTCGGCCAGCGTGGAGAGGCGGGCCAGTTCCTCCTTCACGACGGCGGCGAGACCCTGGTCGCGGCAGTCGCGGGCGGTGCGGACCGAGATGCCGGCGGCCTTCGCCTTGTCGTGGGCCCGTCGGGTGTTGGCGAAGGGCGCGAGGCCGATCTGGCTGATGCGGCGGCCGTCGAGGCCGTCCTCGAGCAGGGCCTGAATCGGGTTGCCGTTGGTGAGACCCTGGTCCGTGTCGCGCAGGTCGAAATGGGCGTCGAGGGTGAGCAGGCTGACGCGGTCGAGGCCGAGGGCATGGACGCCGGGCCGGGTGATGGCGTTGTTGCCGCCGATCAGGACGGTCAGGGCGCGGGATGCCTGCGCCGCCACGGCGTTGCGGACCGGTTCGAAGGTGTCGGCGGGCGACAGCGCCTTGACCGCCACGTCGCCGGCGTCGTGCACGCGCGTGTTCAGTTCGGCTCCGGCCTCCACGTCATAGGTCGAGAACCGCGGCAGGACGGCGCGGAAGGCCTTCGGGCCCAGGTCGCAGCGCCCGGGCGTCAGGGAGCGCTCGTTGAGGCCGGCGCCGATCAGGGCCACCGGGGCGCCGCGGTGATCGCCGAGCAGGTCCGCGATGGAGCGCCAGCCGAGGGCGTCTGAGTCGGTCATCCATCCACATAACCCCTTCTCCCCTTGCGGGAGAAGGACCTCGCGCCCCGGCCCGCCTCACGCCCTGGCGCGAGCCTTGTCGCCGGCCTGATACATCGACAGGACATGGCCGTCCGGGTCGGCGAACTCGGCCGACCAGCCGCCGGGCGCCTCGCTGACGGGTGTCACGATCGTGGCGCCCTTCTCGGCCAAGGCGGTCACGACATCGTCGATGCCGCCCTCCGCCAGGTCAAAGACGATGATCGGCGTGTTGCCGGGCCGCGAGTCCTGTTTGAAGAAGATCAGCTCGACGCCGCCCGCCGTATTCGCCAGCAGCCAGTCGGTCCCCGACCCATCGTCGCCCATGTTGACGACGTCCAGCCCCAGCACGTCGCGGTAGAAGGCTTCGGTGCGGCCCGTGTCCTTCACATAGTAGCAGATGGTCCCGATCCGCGTTTTCCCGAACATCGCAATCTCCCTTTCAGCTTTCGGACGACCCTTGTTGCCGCCGCATGGGAATCCGTGAGGACACGACGAAAAGATTTCCATCGGGGTCGTGCGAGCCCAGCGCCGGATGCGGGTCGTGAACCCGGCCCAGCAGCGCGCGCCGCATCAGCCCGAAGGGCAGGTCGCCCCGCAAGGCCGCCATGTTCAGCGCGGCGTCGCCACCCTTCCAGCGACGTCGGATTTCGCTGATTCGCTTGCGCAGCGCGACATCGGAGAGTTGCAGTAGCCAGGCGATCTCGGTCCGCGTATGGCCGGTCAGGGCCAGCAGGGCCGTGGTCCTGAGCGCGGGCGGCAGGTCCTCAACCGGCTGGCGCGACGGGGGCCCGGACGGGATCGCCTCTGGCGCGGCGGCCTGAAACTCCGCTTCGCGCCGGCGACGCCGCGCCGCGCGGCGCGCATCCAGGAGGGCGAGGTTTCTCACCACCCCCGCGAACCAGCGGCGATTCTCGACCTCGGTCAGGTTTCCGCGTCCGGCCTCCAATGCGATCAGCAGCGCGTCCTGCAACAGATCCTCGGCCTCCGGCGGGTGGCGGACGCGCCGGCGGGCCTGGCCCAGTAGCAGCAGATATGTCTTGCGATCCATCCGCTCCTCCCGTCCCGAGGCAGCCTACAGGCCGGCCGCGGGACACCGCAACGCCCCGCCGGGTCCACTCCACCTTCTCGACCGCCCGGAGACCGGTTAGAGACACCGCCATGAACACTACCCCGAACACCCGCATCATCCGCAGCCCCCGCGGACGGGAGATGACGGCGAAGACCTGGGCCGCGGAGGCGGCGCTGCGGATGCTGATGAACAACCTCGATCCCGAGGTGGCCGAGCGCCCCGAGGACCTCGTGGTCTATGGCGGCATCGGCAAGGCGGCGCGGGACTGGGCGGCGTTCGACCGGATCGTCGACGAACTGCGCAAACTGGAGGCGGACCAGACGCTGCTGGTGCAGTCAGGCAAGCCGGTGGGCGTGTTCCGCACCCATGCCGACGCGCCGCGGGTGCTGATCGCCAACTCCAACCTCGTGCCGAAATGGGCGACCTGGGAGCATTTCAACGAGCTCGATCGCAAGGGTCTGATGATGTACGGCCAGATGACGGCCGGCTCGTGGATCTACATCGGCACCCAGGGCATCGTTCAGGGCACCTACGAGACCTTCATGGAGGCCGGGCGCCAGCACCACGGCGGCGACTGGACCGGCAAATGGATCCTGACGGCAGGGCTGGGCGGCATGGGCGGGGCGCAGCCGCTGGCCGCGACCATGGCGGGGGCGTCCTGCCTCGCGATCGAATGCCAGCGCAGCCGGATCGAGATGCGGCTGAAGACCCGCTACCTCGATGTGATGGCCGAGACCCTGGACGGAGCCCTCGCGCTGCTGAACCGGTCACTTGAAGAGAAAAAGCCGATTTCAATAGGGCTGTTGGGAAATGCGGCTGAGGTGTTGCCTGAGCTGGTGAAGCGCGGCGTTCGACCCGATCTGGTGACCGACCAGACCTCGGCGCACGACCCGGTCAACGGCTATCTGCCGGCCGGCTGGACCGTGGCGGAGTGGGAGACGAAGCGGCAGGCCGACCCGGCCGCCGTCGAGGCCGCGGCGCGCAAATCCATGGCCGTACACGTGCAGGCGATGCTCGATTTCCATGCGCGGGGCGTGCCGACAACGGACTACGGCAACAATATCCGCCAGGTGGCCTTCGACGAGGGCGTCGAGAACGCCTTCGATTTCCCCGGGTTCGTGCCGGCCTACATCCGCCCCCTGTTCTGCCGCGGCATCGGGCCGTTCCGCTGGGCCTCGCTGACCGGCGATCCGGAGGATATCCGCAAGACCGACGCGGCGATGAAGACGCTGTTTCCGGACAACGCCGGCCTGCACCGCTGGCTGGACATGGCGGGCGAGCGCATAGCCTTCCAGGGGCTTCCGGCGCGCATCTGCTGGATCGGGTTGGGCGACCGCCACCGCGCCGGACTGATGTTCAACGACATGGTGGCGTCGGGCGAGTTGTCGGGACCAATCGTCATCGGGCGGGACCATCTGGACAGCGGGTCGGTGGCGAGTCCGAACCGCGAGACCGAGGCGATGATGGACGGCTCGGACGCGGTGTCCGACTGGCCCCTGCTGAACGCGTTGCTGAACACGGCCTCGGGCGCCAGCTGGGTGTCGCTGCATCACGGCGGCGGAGTCGGCATGGGCTATTCGCAGCATTCGGGCGTGGTCGTCGTCGCGGACGGCACGCCGGAGGCGGCGAAGCGGCTGGAGCGGGTGCTGTGGAACGATCCGGCGACGGGGGTGATGCGCCACGCCGACGCGGGCTATGAGATCGCCAGGGACGCCGCCCGGGCCAACGGCCTCAACCTGCCGAGCCTGAAGGCCTGACCATGAACCTCACCATCGGCCAATCCCCGCTCACCCTCTCCCAACTGCGTGCGGTCCTCGAGGGGCCCTGCACAGTCTCACTGACCGACGCCGCCTGGGCCTGCGTCGACAAGGGCGCAGCCGTCGTCGCGGCCATCGTGGCCGAGGGCCGCACCGTCTATGGCGTCAACACGGGCTTCGGGCTGCTGGCCAACACCTCGATCGCGACGGACGATCTGGAGACGCTGCAGAAGAACCTCGTGCTGAGCCACGCCTGCGGGGTCGGGCCGCTGCTGGACGACGCGGTGGTGCGGCTGCTGATGGTGCTCAAGATCGCCTCCCTGTCGAAGGGGGCGTCGGGCATCCGGCGCGAGACGCTGGAAGCGCTGATCGCCATGGTCAACGGCGGCGTGCTGCCGTGCATTCCGTCAAAGGGTTCGGTCGGCGCATCCGGCGATCTGGCCCCGCTGGCGCACATGAGCTGCGTCCTGATCGGCGTCGGCGAGGCGCGGGTCAACGGCGCGGCCCTGCCGGCCGAGGCGGCGCTGGCGACCGTCGGGCTGAAGCCGATCGTGCTGGGCCCCAAGGAAGGACTGGCGCTGCTGAACGGCACCCAGTGCTCGACGGCGCTGGCGCTGGCGGGCCTGTTCGCGGCCGAGGCGGCGTTCGCGGCCGGGGTGGCCGCCGGGGCGCTGTCGGTCGACGCCCTGAAAGGGTCGGACGCGCCGTTCGATCCCCGCATCCATGCCCTGCGTGGCCAGCCGGGACAGATCGACGTCGCCGCCCGGCTACGCGAACTGATGTCGGGTTCGGCCATCCGCGAGAGCCATCGCGAGCGCTGCCACAAGGTGCAGGACCCCTACTCCCTGCGCTGCCAGCCCCAGGTGATGGGCGCGGTGCTGGACGTGCTGCGCAACGCCGCCGCGACGCTGGCGCGCGAGGCCAATGCGGTGACCGACAATCCTCTGGTCTTCATCGACGAGGGCGACGTGATATCGGGCGGAAATTTCCACGCCGAACCCGTTGCTTTCGCTGCGGATCAGATCGCCATGGCGCTGTGCGAGATCGGCAACATCTCCGAGCGCCGGACGTCGATCCTGGTCGATCCCAAGATGAGCGACCTCCCCGCCTTCCTCGTGCGCGAGAGCGGGCTGAACTCCGGCTTCATGATCGCCCAGGTGACCGCGGCCGCCCTGGTGGCCGAGAACCGGATGGTCGCCCATCCGTGCAGCGTCGACACCGTGCCGACCAGCGCCAATCAGGAAGACCACGTCTCGATGGCCACCCACGGCGCCCGGCGGCTGCTCGACATGGCCGAAAACACGGCGACGGTCGTGGCCATCGAGCTGCTGGCGGCGGCGCAGGGGATCGAGTTTCACCGGCCGCTGACCTCTTCGCCGACGCTGGAGCAGGTGTTCGGCATTGTGCGGGAAGCGGCCGCCGCCTATGGCAGCGACCACTATTTCGCGCCGGACATCGCCCGGGCCACCGATGGCGTGCGGGCGGGCCGATATCGGGCTTTCGCCGGCGACCTGCTGCCCTCGGCCTGAGCCTGTTCAATCTCGAGCGCCAGTTCATAGCGGCCGGTTTCACCGCCGCCGAGGCTGTTGGCCCGCACCGAATAGCGGCCGCCGCGGTGGAAGGTGTGTTGGAGCCGGGAGTCGGCGCCGGTGCCGAGCCGGTCGTCGTCCCGGCGCCCATAAAAGCTGATGCGACATCCGGGCGCCTCAGCCCTGAAGCGGAGCGCGCCTGAGGGCGGTGAGATTGGCCGAGCCGGTGCAGAAGCAGACGGTCCTCAGCTGGCGGATCACCGTCTGGAAATGCGCCACCACCGCCTCGGTCGAGACGGTCGCGGCCTTCAGCACCCCGGCCGCCTGCCCCACCATGTCGGCGCCGAGCCGGATGGCCTTGGCGGCGTCCACGCCGTCGGCGATCCCGCCCGAGCCGATGATCATCGTCCTGGGGCAGGCGGCGCGGACCTCGGCGATGGCCCGGGCGGTCGGGATGCCCCAGTCGGCGAAGGCGGCGGCGTGAGCCTTGTCGGCGGCGTCCGTGGCCCGCTCGCCTTCGACGGCCGCCCAGTTGGAGCCGCCCGCCCCCGCCACGTCGATCGCGGCGACGCCGATCGAGGCCAGCCGCCGCGCGGTGGCGGCCGAGATGCCGGCGCCGGTCTCCTTGACCACCACCGGCGCGTCCAGCGCCTTGACCAGCGCCTCGAGCGCCGCGCCGACGCCCCACCAGTCGCGGTCGCCCTCGGGCTGGCAGGCCTCCTGCAGCGGGTTGAGGTGCACGATCAGGGCGTCGGCGGCGATCATGTCGAGCACACGCCGCGCTTCGTCGACGCCGAAGCCGCGCGTCAGCTGGGCGGCGCCGATATTGGCGAGAATCGGGGTGTCGGGGGCCTTGAGCCGCAGCGCCATATCCAGCCCGGGCGTGACGCCCTCCGCCTCCAGCGCCGCCCGCTGCGACCCGACCGCCAGGCCGATGCCGAGATGCTGGGCGGCCTCGGCCAGCCGGGCGTTGATGGCTTCGGCCCGCTTGGGGCCGCCGGTCATGGAGCTGATCAGCAGGGGCGCCTTGAGCCGCCGGCCGAGGAAGTCCGCGCCGAGGTCGATCTTGCCGTGATCGAGGTCCGGCAGGGCCTCGTGCACGAAATGGATGTCGGCGAAGCCGCTGTCCCGTCGATGCCGCGCCTTCCCGGCCAGGATCACGTCGAGGTGCTGGTCCTTGCGGGCGGTGATCTTCGTCAAACGCTTACTCCGCCGGCGATGAGGGTCAGGGCTGCTTCTCGACAGTGAGGGCGTAGACCCCCAGCTGCCCCTGCTGGTAGGCCCCCGCCCGGATCTCGAAGGTTCCATCCTCCGGCGCGGTCCACTCCAGCCTGGCGTGGGTGTCGGTCAGGCCGTCGTCGTCGGAACCGAGGATCTCGAACTCGCCATCGTCCTTCTCGCGCCCGATGAGGAGGTAGCTGTCGACGTCGTTCGACACCATGGTGATGAGCAGCTTCTCGTCCTCGCGCACGGTGACGCGCCAGGCGTCGTAGTGGCTGTTGCTTTCGTTGGTGGCGTCGGTGGCCGTCAGCGTGCCCCACGCCGTGGAGCCGACCAGAAGGCTGCCGGGCTGCGGCTGGGGTCCGCGGTCGATCAGCTCGAGGGCATAGAGGCCCTTGCCCTCGCTGTTCAGCGGCAGGGCGCGCAGGACGTAGTCGCCCTCCTCCGGGAGGGTGAAGTTCAGCCGCGAGTCGGTGCCCTCCATCAGCCCGTCGTCGTCCGAGGCCAGGGCGGCGAACTCGCCGTCCGCCTTGCCGATCTGCAGGAAGGTGTCGAAGTCCCCCGACCGCATGACGGCCTGGATGCGCTGGCCCTCGACGCCGGAGAAGGTGAAGGCGTCATAGCCGCGGTCGTCGCCGTCACGCGGATCCCCCTCGCCGATCTCGCCCTGAACCGTGGAGCCGAAGGCGATGGGCTCCGGCGCGCGGTCCGGCTGCACCTCGACGATAGACAGGCTGTAGGCGCCCGTCCCGTCAGAGAAGGCCCGCGCCTCAATGATATAGGATCCCGTGCGCGGCAGGGTGAAGGTCAGCCGGGAATTGGCGCCTTCCGGCCCGCCGTCATCGTCCTTGCCGAGGCTGACGCGGTTCTCGTCGAACAGCTCGACGTAGGTGTCGAAGTCCTCCGAGGTCATGTCGATGCGGACCCGCTGGCCCTCCTGGCCCTCGAACCGCCAGGCGTCCGCCGGGCTGTCGCTCTCGCTCTTGCCGTCGCTTTCCGTCAGCTCGCCTTCGACGGTAGCCCCGATGGCGACGGGTTCGGCCACCGCCGGAGGCGGGCCCTCCTCGAGACGCAGGCTGTAAGCGCCCTTGTCGGTCGCGCTCAGCGGGGTGACGCGGATCAGGTACTCACCCGTTTCCGGCGCCGTGAAGACGAGCCGGGAGTTCAATCCGGCGTCGGGGCCGTCGTCGTTCTCGGCCAGCTGAACAAAGGCGCCGTCCGCGCTCCGGCCGACACGCAGGACGGGGTCGAACGCCTCGCTGTCGAGCGCAATGGCGATGCGGTCGCCCTGCGCCGCCTGGACGCTGAAGGCGTCGTACGGCAGGCCGTCGTCGGTTTCCGGATCGCGGGCAGAGATCTCCCCCTCGACGGTCTGTCCCACGCGGACGGCGGTGGGTCGCGGAGCCTGCGGCGCCGGCGGACGCTCCATCAGGCTGAGCGTGTAGGCGCCGCCATCCAGGCCGGACAGGGGCCGGGCCCTCAGAATGTAGGTCCCCGCCTCGGGCGGGGTGAAGCGGAGACGGGAATTGGTGCCTTCGCCGAGGCCGTCGTCGTCCATCGCAAGCGCCTCGGCCGTCTCGTCGGGCGGGAACACCTCCAGATAGGTGTCGAACGCCTCCGACCTCAGAACGGCCTCGAGCCGCTGGCCGGCCCGCGCCGTGACGGCGTAGTCGTCGTAGCGGTACGAATCCTCGACCGCGGTCAGGTCGCCATCCCCGATGGAGCCCTCGACAGTCGCGCCGACCGCCAGCGGCCGGACCGACTGGGCCAGTGCGGGGCCGGCGGCCAGGACGAGCGCCGCACAGCCGGCTGCGGCGAGGATGGTCTGACGGCGCATGCGGGTCCCCTGATTGCGGTCTGGATCATAGACGCCGAACCGCGCCGTCTGTAAATCGCGCTCACCGCACCATTCCTGACGACCGGAGCCCACTGATGACGGCCGATCCTGCCCGCGCGACCCTGATCGACGGCAAGGCCTTCGCGGCCGGGCTGGTGGAGCGCGTGGCCGCCGCCTCGGCCCGGCTTCGATCGGCTCACGGCGTGAAGCCGGGGCTGGCCGTGGTCATCGTCGGCGAGGATCCGGCGAGCCAGATCTATGTGCGCAACAAGGGCGAGACCACCCTGCGGGCGGGGCTGCGCTCCGACACCCATCGGCTATCCGAAGACACCGACCAGGAGACGCTGCTCGAACTGATCGCAGCGCTGAACGCGGACACGGGCATTCATGGCATCCTCGTGCAATTGCCCCTGCCGGCGCACATCGACGCGTCGGCGGTGCTGGGGGCGATCGATCCGGACAAGGACGTCGACGGCTTCCATGTGGTCAACGCCGGGCGCCTGGCCGTCGGCCTGCCGGGTCTGGTCCCGTGCACGCCGCTGGGCTGCCTGATGCTGCTCCGGCATGAACTGGGCGAACTGTCGGGGCTGAATGCGGTGATCGTCGGCCGCTCCAACATCGTCGGCAAGCCGATGGCGCAGCTGTTGCTGGGCGAGAGCTGCACGGTCACCATCGCCCACTCGCGCACCCGCGACCTGCCGGCCCTCTGCCGGACCGCGGACATCCTCGTCGCCGCCGTGGGACGTCCAGAGATGATCCGGGGCGACTGGATCAAGCCCGGCGCGACAGTGATCGACGTGGGCATCAACCGCGTGCCGTCGCGCGACCCGATGAAGGCGGCGCAGGGCAGGACGCGGGTGGTCGGCGACGTCGCCTTCGACGAGGCCGCGGACGTGGCTGGGCGGATCACCCCGGTGCCGGGCGGCGTCGGCCCGATGACCATCGCCTGCCTGCTGGCCAACACCTATACGGCGGCCTGCCGGAGGGCCGGCGTGGAACCTGAGCCGCTGGACGCTTGAACGGCGAACCCTAACCCCCGATAGTCGTTCTCCCGGGTCTGCACCTGTCAGGAGACGTCGATGAATTCCTTGAACTCCCGGGCGGCGGCTGTCGCCGCCGTCGTGGTTCTCGCGCCGGCCGTCACCGGCTGCGGCATCAACTCGATCCCGACCAAGGAAGAGGCGGCCAAGGCGCGCTGGGCCGACGTCCAGTCGCAGTACCAACGGCGCTCCGACCTGATCCCCAATCTTGTGGCTACCGTGCAGGGCGCGGCCATCGCGGAACGCACCACCCTGACGCAGGTGATCGAGGCGCGGGCGCGGGCGACCGGGGTCACCGTGACTCCCGAAACCCTGACCGACCCCGCGGCCTTCCGGCGCTACCAGGCGGCGCAGGGCGAGCTGAGTCAGGCGTTGTCGCGCCTGATGCTCGTCGTGGAGCGCTATCCGGAGGTCCGCTCCAACCAGAATTTCATCGCCCTGCAGTCCCAGCTCGAAGGCACCGAGAACCGCATCGCCGTGGCTCGCCGCGACTACAACGAGGCGGTCCGCGACTATAACACCTCGCTGCGGACCTTCCCGACGGTGATCTGGGCCAAGACGATCCACGGCGGCTCGGAGCCGATGCAGCTGTTCCAGGCCACCGAGGCGGCGCAGACCGCGCCCACCGTCAATTTCGACGCTCTCAATCCCGCCCGGCCCGGCGGAAACGCCGCGCCGACCGCCCCCGGCTCGGCTCCGCCGACGCAGTGAGCGCCGCGCACCGACATCCGACGATCCGGCTGGCGGCGCTGCTTATAGCGGCGCTGGCGGCGGTATGGCTGGCGAGCCCGCAAGACGCCGCCGCCCAAGGGGCCGGCGATGTTCGCTTTCCCGCCCTGACCGGCCGGGTCGTCGATCAGGCGGGCCTGCTGACGCCGGCGAAGGAGGCGGAGATCACCGCCCGGCTCGAGGCGCTGGAGCGCGACACCTCCGACCAGCTGGTCGTCGTCACCCTCGACAGCCTGCAAGGGCTGGAGATCGAGGACTACGGCTATCGGCTCGGACGGGCATGGGGCATCGGTCAGGCGGAGGACGACAACGGCGTCCTGCTGATCGTCGCGCCCGAGGAGCGCAAGGTGCGTATCGAGGTCGGCTACGGGCTGGAGCCGGTGCTGACGGACGCGCTTTCCGCCCTGATCATTCACAACGAGATCCTGCCCTCGTTCCGTGAAGGGCATTTCGAGCGCGGCATCGAACAGGGCGTGGCGGCCATCGACGCCCAGCTCCGCCTCGACCCGGCGGAAGCGCAGGCCCGCGCCGCGGCGGCGATCCGTCCGGAGGCGAAGGTTCCGGTCGGACCGATGATCCTGATCGGTGTGATCTTCTTCCTGATGTTCGCCGGCATGATCGGCGGCCTGGCGCGAGGCGGCCGGCGGCGGCACGGCTCCGGCGTGGCGCCCATCCTGATCTGGGCCGCGGCCGAGGCGATGCGAAGCGGCAGCCGCGGCGGAGGCGGCGGCGGCTTCGGAGGTGGTTTTGGCGGCGGCGGGGGAAGCTTCGGCGGCGGAGGCGCGTCCGGCGGATGGTGATCAAGCTCACATCAGAAGCCCACGATCAGATCGCGGCCGCCATCGCGACGGCGGAGACGCGCACGTCGGGTGAAATCTTCTGCGTCCTGGCCCGGAGCGTATCGTCCTATCGCGACGTATCGCTCGGCTGGGCGGCCGCGGCGGCGCTGATCCTGCCGCTTGGTCTCATCCCGTTCGGCTTCGAAGCGGCCTGGATTCCCGGTTTCGCCGACAGCTGGGAGGCCGCCCATCTGGCCTCCCGCGAGATCTCCACCGGACAGGCGCTGGGGGCCTACGCCGTGATCCAGGCGGTGCTGTTTCTCGCGGTCTATCTGATCACCCGCCTGCCGACGGTGACCCGTTGGGTGACGCCGGCCGCCGTCCGCCGGGCGCGGGTGCGGAACGCCGCGGTGCAGCAGTTCCTCGCCCACGGCCTGCATGTCACCGAGGGGCGGACCGGCGTGCTGATCTTCGCCGCCCTTTCCGACCATCGGGTGGAGGTCGTCGCGGACGAAGGCATCCACGCCCGGGTCGATCAGACCGTCTGGGGAGACGCCGCCGAGGCCCTGTCGCAGGGCCTCAAGCGGGGCGACCCAGCGGCCGGGTTCGAAGCGGCGATCGGGCTGTGCGGCGAGGTTCTGGCGATCCACTTCCCGCCCCGCTCCGGAAATCCGAACGAGGTGGCGGACCGGCTGGTGGTCATCTGAAGCGTCGCCGGAACGCGCCGCCGGGGGGTCGCATTCCTCTTTGAAATGGCCTAGCCCGACCGCCACCGAGCGTCTCGGCCCGTTCCCAGGACTTCATGCCCCGCCTGCTGACCTACAATGTCCACCGCTGCGTCGGCGTCGATCGCCGGCTGGATGTCGGGCGGATCGCGGCGGTCATCGCCGAGCATGAGCCGGACATCGTCTGCCTGCAGGAACTGGATGTCGGGCGCGCACGGACCGGCCTCGTCGACCAGGCCGGAGCGATCGCCGACCGGCTGGCCATGACCTTCCACTTCCATGCCGCCATGAAGGTCGAGGCGGAGGAATACGGCGATGCGATCCTGACGCTGCGCCCCGAGCGACTGGTCAAGTCGGGCGCGCTGCCGACGGTCCGGGGCATTCCGGGACTGGAGCCGCGCGGCGCGCTGTGGGCGGCGATCGACTTCGACGGCGTCGAGGTGAACGTCATCAACACCCATCTGGGGTTGGTGCCGCGCGAGCAGCGGCTGCAGGCGGCGGCCCTGCTCGGCGAGGGATGGCTGGGGCATCCGTCGTGTGTCGGAGCCACCCTGCTGACCGGGGACTTCAACGCCACCTCGATCACCCGACCCTATCAGGCGCTGGCGCGGCGCCTGTCGGACTGCCAGCGCGAGCTGGGCCTGCGCCCCTCGGTCAAGACCTTCCCGTCCAGCTTCCCCGCCATCCGCATCGACCACTGCTTCACCAGTCCGGAGATCGTCGTGACCGCCGTGACGGCCCCGTTCTCGCCCCTCGCCCGCATGGCCTCGGATCATCTGCCGCTGGTGGTCGACTTCCGGATCAGGTCCTGATCAGGACCTGATCTGGCGCGGCTGATTGCGTTGCGAGCGGGTGCGGCGTTTCCACGGCCGGAAGGCGTCGGAGGGCGAGGTCGGGTCGCCCAGCTGGAACTCGGCGATGAACTGTTCGACCGACGACGGCGGGGTCGCGCCCAGCGTCTGCATACGCCCAGTGTCGAAGCGCTGGATGGCCTCCCCAACCGACCCCACCAGGGCCTCGGCGGCGGCGAACTCGTCGGCGCTCTCCCCGATCCAGTGGCCGATGGTGCGGTGGCGGAAGCGCCGGATGGCGGCCCTCCCCTCCTCCGTGACCGGGGCCGCCGCGACGTCGCACTCGGTGTCGAAGCCGAACGAGCGGTTGTTCAGGTTGGTCGAGCCGATGCGCAGCACCTCGTCATCGTAGATCGACACCTTGGCGTGCACGATGATCCGCTCGCCGCCCGCGGTATGCGGGGCGAAGGCGAAGAAGCGGTTGTTGCAGTCGGCCTGCTCGAGCCGGAACAGCACCTCCGAGCGGGCGGTGTCCATGGTGATCTGGTCGAACCAGCTGGGGCTCGCCCCGGTCGAAACGAGCACGACCTCCGGGCTGTCGGGCTCGGCCAGCCGCGCGGCCAGCGCCGCCGCGATCTTCGGCGAGGTGAAATACTGGTTCTCCAGATAGATCAGGCGGCGGGCCCGGCGGATCGCCTCGAGATGCAGAAGCTCGTTCTCGCGCACCTCGCTGCGCGCGGCCCAGGCGGGCTCGGTCCGGGCGATGCCGACCGGCGTGTCGAACAGGTCGGGCTCGACGCCGTCCGGCCACGGGTCGCCCTCGACGTCCTCGGCCACCGTTCGCTCGGAGGTGGAGCGGAACCAGCGCTCCCGCGCCAGGTCGCCAAGGGCTCGCGCCGCCGGCCCGTCCATGACGCACATGACCTCGTGGCGCGGCGACGGGATCAGGCCGGACGGCTGGCAGCGGCGGGGATCGCCGTCGAGGTGCTCAGCCGAGTCCCAGCGGTCCGTCGAAATGTCGCCGCCGCCGCAGAAGGCCACCGCGTCGTCGATGATGACCACCTTCTGGTGGTGGCAGGCGCCGAGGGGACCCGGACGGTCGAGGCGGAGTTCGACGAACCGCTTGCGGAACCAGCTCTGGGCCCGGTGCGGGAAAAAGCCCTGTGAGGCGGCGATGACCAGCGGCGACTTCCAGATCAGCAGCCGCACGTCGAGCTCGGGCCGCGCCTTGACCAGCATCCGGAGCTGATGGCCGATCTGCGCATGGTGGTCGTCCGGCAGGGTTTCCGGATCCAGCCGCGTCCGCGGGTCGAACTGCCAGCCCAGCATGACCACGGACCTTTGCGCCTTGCCCAGGGCCGACCGCAGCGCGTCGAAATAGGCCGCGTTCTCCATCAGCACGGCGAACCGGCCGGCGATCTCGACCCGCCAGCAGTTCCGTCCCGGCGCCAGCCAGGGGGCCGTCTGTTCGTCCGTCGAAGGGTTCATGGAGGCAAGCTGACCGATTCGCATGACGGCGGCGTGCGCCCAAGCTTTACAGGACGCATGCCGACGGGTTCCGTTCCATGCCGCATCCGCTGTCGTCAACGGCGGCGATCGCCGCCGTGGATTGCCCGAACGCGGTTTTCAAGCCATACATCGTGCTCATTCTGGACGGGGAGGTCGGCGATGCAGGCGCTGATCGAAATGGTCATCGGCTTCATCGCCTTGCTTGCCGCCGCGGCCCTGTCGCAGTTCGGCCTGCAGGTGGACACGCCCAAGAAGTCCGAGCGCGAGGTTCACCGCGTCAACGATTGCGGCGACCCGCCCGCCGCGTCCGGCGTCATCGGCGCGGCTCGACCCCAGCAGGACTGCTGACGCCCCGGCGGTTTTGTCGGCGCTTGCCTTTGCGCGCCGCGAATGAGCCGCTAGGGTTCCGGCGGGTCGCGCGCCCCGGCTGCGCGACGTCGCATCCTGACGAGATCGCCGCCTTATGAAGTCGCCCCGCCAACGGCCGCCGCTGAACCTGACCGACCCCGAACCGGAGGCCGCCGCCCTCGCCGACTTCGAGGCCGCGCCGGATGCCGCGCCCGACGCGCCCGAGCCCCAGGCGTCGCCCGAGCGGCCCATGTCCGAACGCCGCAAGCGGCGCCTCGCGGAGGAGCGCCGTCAGGCCGAGGAGCGGGCCGCCGAGGCCGCCCGCCGGGAGGCGGCCGCACAGGCCCCCGCCGTCACGCCAGAACTGGGCGAGTCCGCCGACGCCCCGCCGGTGGCTTATGAGCCGCCGCCCGCGCCGGCCTTACGCGGCCGGCAGAGCGAGCCGGCGCCGTCCGGACGTCACGCCTATCTGCTCGCCGGCGTCTCGGCCGCGCTGTGGATCGGCGGGGTCGCGGCGTGGCTGGCCTTTGAGATCGGCTCGGGTGCGGCCGAAATGGAGCCGTTGCGGCTGGCGGTCTACGCCCTGATCGCGCTGGCGCCCGCCGGGCTGGCCATCATGCTGGCCCACGCGGTCCGGCAGGGCGCGGGGCTGGCGGCGGAGACGCGCCGGGCGCGGGGCCTGTCCGAGGCCCTGATCGCCCCGACCGCGCTGGCGGCGCAGCAGACCGGCGAGGTGTTGCAGACGCTCCGCAACGACATCGACCAGGCCTCGCTGGCGGCCGAGCGGGCCCGCCACGACATGACCCTGCTGCGCGAGGCGCTGGCGCAGGAGACGGCGCGGCTCAACGAGGCCGCCGAAACCGCCGGACGCACGGCGCGGCGGCTGGCCGAACAGCTCGGCCACGAGCGCGACCAGATGCAGACGCTGGGCGTCCAGCTCGACAGTCAGGCCACGGGCGTGATCGACGCCGTCGAGCGGCAGTCGCGCATGGTGGTCGACGCCTCCGATCTGGCCCAGACCCAGTTGCGCGAGGCCGAGGCCGCCCTCGCCGCCCGCGCCGCCGATCTGGCCGCCGCCGCCGGCGAGGCCCAGGACGCCGCCCGCGTCGCCGCCGACGATCTGGCGCGCCAGACCCTGCGGCTGGAAAACGCCGGCTCGGGCGTGGCCGAACAGATCCAGTCGGTCGAGGAAGGCCTCAGCCAGCAGCGCGCCGCCCTCGTCACCGCCGCCTATGCCCTGCGCACCGATCAGGAGGACTTCTCGGCCCAGGTCGAGAGCCAGCGCGCCCAGCTGACGGAGCAGCTGTCGGCCACCCGCGCCGTCACCGACGAGCTGGGCCAGACCTCGGTGCGGACGACGGAGAGCATCAAGGATCTGGTCGAGGCGGCCACGGACCAGTTCCGCGCCCTCGTCGAGATGTCCCAGCGCGAGGCCGACGGCTTCGACGCCGCCACCAAGCTGGCGCTGGACAAGTTCGAGGTGCTCGCCGCCGAGGCCCGCGACGCGCTGGTGGAGGAGACCCGCCGGGCGCTGGCGGCCCTGCAGGCCACGGCCGAGGACTCGCGGCTGGCCGCCGAGGACGCCGCCGAGCAGGCGCAGGTCCGGGCCGACCGGCTGGGCGAGGCCCTGTTCGAGGCCGCGCAGAAGGCCGACCAGGCTGCCGACGCGCGGGTCGACAGCGCCCGCCGCATCGTCACCGAGACCACCGGACTGGTCGACGAGGCCGGCCAGCGGGCGATCGAGCAGCTCGAGGCCACGGTCGAACGGATGAACACGGCGCTGGCGCGGGTCGAGGAGGCGATGAGCGAACTGGACGAGCGCGCCGCCCGGCTGCCCGGAGAGGCCCAGAAGCGGGTCGACGCCGTGCGCGCGACGGTCGAGGAAGGCCTCGCCGCCCTGTCCGCCGCCTCGCAGAAGGCCGCCGCCGATACCGAGGCGCTGGACGCCGGCTTCCAGGAGCGGGTGCGGCGCAACTACGACATGCTGACCGAGGCGGTGCGGCTGATGGGCGTGGTCTCCGGCGACAGCCCGGCCACTCGTCGCCGCGAGGCTCCCTCGCCGGCCGCCGCGCCGGAACCGGAGACGCCGCCGCGCGCGCGGCCCGAGCGGCCTGAGCGCGAAGAGCCCCGGGGCTTCGGCCTGCGCGGGCGGCTGAAGCTTGAGCCGATGCCCGGCGCAGCGGTGGCCAACCAGCCGGAGAAGGACCGGCTCGGGTGGAGCGATCTGGTCGACGACGGTCCCGGCGAGGCGCCGCTGGACCTCGACACTCCGGTGATGCCCGCCGCCGACGGCGAGGCTCTGGGCGAACGGATCACGGCCGCGATTCGCCGGATGGGGGTCGATCCCAACGCCCTGCTGCCCCGTTCGCGGGTCGAGGAGGCCTCGCAGGCCGTCGCCGCCGGCGATCCCGACCGGGCCCGGCAGATCGTGCGCCGGGTCGCCCCGGCGGCGGTGCGCAGCGTCTCGCGTCGGGTGCTGACCGACGCCGACCTGCGGGCCGACGCCGAGGCCTATGTGCGGACCTTCTCCAGCGACCTGTCGGCGCGGGCGGCGGCGGGCGACGCGCCCGGCGTGTTGGGACGACTGACCTCGGACGGCGGCCGCGCCTTCATGCTGCTGGACGCGGCCATCGGCGACCTGTCCTGACCGCCCTGCCCTGTCAGGCCAGTCGCCGCCGCAGGGGCGCGGCGGCGATCAGCCCGGCCAAGGCCATCCCCGCCATGGCCCAGTAGCCGCCGAAGCCGAAGCGGTCGTAGAGCGGGCCGGACGCCGCGGTGGCGAGGCCGATCAGCACGCCCGCCGACAGCACCGAGCTGAGCGTCTGGGCGGCCGTTTGGGCAGCTGGCGGCGACAGGCGTTCGACGATCTGGACGCCGGCGAGGAAGGTGGCGGCGAAGGTCAGGGCGTGCACGGCCTGCAACGGCCAGAGCAGCCACAGCGGGGGAGCGAAGGCCATGAGGCTCCAGCGCAGCACCGCGGCGACGCAGCCGACGATCAACAGGCTCCACGGTCCGATGCCGACGCGGCGCCGCCACGGCTCGAACAGCCACATCAGGGCGATCTCGACGGTCACCCCGAAAGCCCAGAGCCAGCCCGTCACGGCTTCCCTTATCCCCTGACTTTTCCACAGGATGGCCGAGAAGCCGTAGTGGAAGGCGTGGGCGGCCTGAACGGCGCCGATGGCGAAGATCGCGGTCATGAACAGGGGATCGGCCATCAGACGGCCGAGCCCGCGGAAACGTTCCAGTCCGGCCACGGGCGCGCCGTCGGCGACGGGCTCGGGCGGCAGGGCGAAGGCGGCGACGGCGGCCAGACCCAGAGAGGCGGCTACCAGCCAGACGATCACGCTGTCGGCCGGCGAACGCAGCAGCAAGGCGCCCATGCCGATATTGGCGACGACGAAGGCAGCCGAACCGGCTCCGCGCGGCAGGGAGAAGCTGAACCCGAGCCGCCCGGCCAGCCTGAGGGTCATCACATCGGTCAGCGGCACCAACACGCCCATGGCGGAGGCGCCGATGAACCATCCGATCGCTCGCACGACATAGAGGTCCGAAAGGCCGGCGAGCCCGTAGCCGGCGGCCATGACCAGCCCCATCAGGGCGATCGGCGTGCGCCGGTAGCGGAACCCGTCCGCCCATACGGCGAGCGCCGGCCCGGTGACGATCCGCGCCAGCATCGGCGCGGCCAGAAGGGTCCCGATCTCCGCGCCGCTCAACCCCTGCGCGCGCATCCAAAGGCCTGCAAACGGAAGGGACACACCGGTGGCGCCGAAGAGCAACACATACTGCAAAGCCATGCGTTGGGCGGCGGTCATGGCGGGCGAATAGCAGACGCGCGGGATTCTGTCGGCTAGCGTTCGCCAGACCGGCGATCCGGCTTGGCTTTTAACCGGCTTTGCCGCATTGCGGACGCAATCCCCCCTCGCCTGACAGCCACGCAGAGAGACCGAGTACCCGTATGGCCTTCCCCGCGCCCGAAACGCCCCGTCGCGACCTGTTTCCCGAGATCGAACCCTACGCCAGCGGTTTCATGCCGGCGGATGGCATGCATGAGATCTGGTACGAGGAATGCGGCAATCCGCAGGGCCTTCCGGTGGTGGTGCTGCACGGCGGCCCCGGCGGCGCCGTCAATCCCGGTATGAGGCGTTACTTCGACCCGTCGAAATACCGGATCGTGCTGCTCGACCAGCGCGGATGCGGCCGGAGCCGGCCCAACGCCTCGCTTGAGGACAACACCACCTGGACGCTGATCGAGGACATCGAGCGGCTGCGCGAACTGCTGGGCATCGACAAATGGGTGGTGTTCGGCGGCAGCTGGGGGTCGACCCTGTCGATGGCCTACGCCATCACCCATCCCGAGCGGGTGGCGGCGCTGGTGCTGCGCGGCATCTTCCTGCTGACCAAACCGGAACTTCACTGGTTCTACCAGGAGGGCGCCTCGAACATCTTCCCCGACGCCTGGGAGCGGTTCATCGCGCCGATCCCCGAGGCCGAGCGCTATGACCTTATGGGGGCCTATTACAAGCGGCTGATCGGCGATGACGTGGCCGAGCGCGAGCGCTGCGCCGTGGCCTGGTCGAGCTGGGAGGGCGAAACGGTCAGCGTCGAGGGCCCCGAGGCGCGGCCCGACAAGTTCGCCGAGCCGGAGTTCGCCGTCGCCTTCGCGCGCATCGAGAACTGGTATTTCACCAACGGCGGCTTCTTCCCCGAGGAAGGCTGGCTGCTGAAGAACATCGGCCGCATCCGACACATTCCGTGCTGGATCGCGCAAGGGCGCTTCGACGTGGTGACCCCGGTCTCGGGCGCCTGGGCGCTGCACCGGGCCTGGCCCGAGGCGAAGCTGGATATCGTCAAGGACGCCGGCCACGCCTCGACCGAGCCCGGCATCATCGACAGCCTGGTGCGGGCGACGGACTGGGCGGCTTCGCTCTAGGCATCAGGCAACAGGCAGCAGGGCGTTCGAGGGCCGCCTGAGGTCGTGACACAGATGTCACTGCTGCCTGCTGCCTGCTGCCTGATGCCTATTGCCTCACTTCGGATTGGTCTTCTGGACCATCTCGGAGAGCTGGAAGCCGATGCGGCGGGCCGGGCGTTCTTCAGGTTTCTTGCGGACGTCGAGGAAGACGTTGATCTGGGCGTAGTGCTGGATCAGGCGCACCGGTTTGCCGTCTGCGTTCTTGCCCAGGAACAGGATGAAGTCCGGCCCCCAGAAGCCGACGTCGTCGATCGACATCGTGCCGTCGCCGGGCAGGCCGACGATGCGGGCGCCGACCTCCTCGTCGCGGTCAAGTCCCTTCTCGAAATCCTCGATCAGTTTGGACAGGCGCACGAAGGCCCACTCGGCGGGGTTCTCGCGCATGCGGACGCCGTCGGTCAGGGCCGCGGTCTGTTCAGGCGTGGCGGCCGGCAGGACGGGCTCGGGACATGGGGCGTCGCCGCAGTCGGAGACGAACAGCGGCGTGGCGGCGGAATCGGCTTGGGCTTCGGTCATGGTCCGAGCCTAACGCGCCAAGCGACCGATCAGAACAGCCCGTGCCCCTTGGGCAGTTCGGCGTAGCGGTGGACCCGGGTCGACAGGACCAGGCCAAAGCCGATCATCACGGTCATCATCGAGGATCCGCCGTAGGACAGCAGCGGCATCGGCACGCCGACCACGGGCGCCATGCCCATCACCATGGCCCCGTTGATCAGCACGAACAGGGCGAAGAAGGCGGTCATGCCGGCGGCGGCGATGCGGCCGAAATGGCTGTGGGCGAGGGAGGCGATGCGCAGGGCGATCAGGATGACCGCGACATAGCAGGCCAGCAGACCGAAGGATCCGATGAAGCCGAACTCCTCGGCCACAGTCGAGAAGATGAAGTCGGTATGCCGCTCGGGCAGGAATTCGAGCTGGCTCTGACTGCCCAGGCCGTAGCCCTTGCCCAGCACCCCGCCGGATCCCAAGGCGATCTTGGACTGGATGATGTTGTAGCCGGTGCCGGACGGATCGGCCTCGGGGTTGAGGAAGGTCAGCACCCGGTTCCGCTGATAATCGTGCATCACGAACATCACGAAGGGCGGGATGATCGCGACCGCCGCCGCGGCGCCGGCGGCGATGACTCGCCAGCTGAGTCCCGCGACGAACATCACAGCCGCCCCCGTCAGGCCAATGATCATGGCCGAGCCGAGGTCAGGCTGTTTGGCGACGAGGATGAAGGGCAGGCCGACCATGCCGGCCGGGATCAGCAGCTTCCACGACCAGCGGGCGTCCTGGGCGGAGTGGTTGTGATACCAGCGCGCCAGGGCGAGGACGAGGCCCAGCTTGACGAACTCGGCCGGCTGGATGCGCGTGACCCCGAGATCGAGCCAGTTCTTGGCGCCGCCCGCGGTATAGCCCAGCGGCGTGAACTCGATCAGCAGGAGCAGAACGAGCACGAAGCCGTAGAGCGGATAGGCCCCGCGGAACCACCATTTGGGGTGGATCAGCGCCAGGCACAGCATGACGATCACCATCAACCCGAAGCGAACCAGATGGTCGGCCGCCCACGGCTGCCACTGGCCGCCCGCGATCGAATAGAGCATGGCGCCGCCCGTGCCGGCGATGACGCACAGCAGGCCGACGAGCCGCCAGTCGAGCTCGGTGATCTTGGTCGAAATCCGGTCGCGCTCGCCGGGACGGGTCAGGGCGGAGGCGGTCATCGGCTCGGCTCCGACAAATAGGGTCGCGGACCCGAGGTGGCCGTGGGCGCCGGCCGCGGCGCCGGCGGGGGCGCGACCTCGGCGGCGGCCGCGCCCGTAACCTCGCCGCCCGGCCCCGTCCCGGCCTCGCCTTCATCGGCGCCGAGGGGCGCCTCGGCCTCGGGCGGCAGCGGCCGTTCGATGCGGGCGCGCATGTCCGGGTCCTTGAGCAGGACGGTCTTCATGATCTCGCGCGCCCGGGGCGCGGCGTCGGCGGAACCGCCAGCCGGCGCGTGCTGGATGATCAGGGCGATGGCGTAGCGCGGCGCGTCGTGCGGGGCGAAGGCGACGAAGAGCGCATGGTCGCGGCGCGACCACTGGGCATTGCGAGGGCCCCGGGACTCGCCCGCGCGGTAGTCGCGCGACTGGGCGGTTCCCGTCTTGCCGGCCATCTGGATGTCGCCGAGTCCGAGCTGGGAGGCCCGGTAGGCGGTGCCGGTGACGTCGTTGGCCACCGCGGCCATGCCGCCCCGGACGATGTCGAGGTGTTCGGTCGAGAACGGCAGGTCGGCGAAGGCAGGCGCCTGGGGGCGCGCCTCGCCGCCCACGGCCTTGACGAGCCGCGGCTGGACCGCCTTGCGGCCATTGGCGATGCGCGAGGTCATCACCGCCAGCTGCAGGGCGTTGACCTCAAGCGCCCCCTGCCCGATCGCCACCGACAGGGTTTCGCCCGGGAACCATTTGTAGGCGTCCGGATGGGTCGCCTTCACCGCGCGCGAATACTCCGCCTTCCAGCGCTGCGACGGGACGGTGCCGTCGGACTGGCCGGCGATGCCGATCTCATAGACCTGACCGAAGCCGAGGTCCTCCGCCACCCGTGCGATCCGGTCAATGCCGGCGCGATTGCAGAGGTGGTAGAAATAGGTGTCGCACGAGTTCTTGATGGCGTTGTGCATGTCCATCGCGCCGTGGCCGCCGGCCTTCCAGCAGCGGAAGGTGCGGTTGCCGTAGCGATAGCCGCCGGTGCAGGTCACCCGCTCCGTCGGATCGATGCCCGCGTCGAGCAGGGCCAAGGCCGTGGTCATCTTGAAGGTCGAGCCCGGCGGGAAGGTGCCGTAGATGGCCTTGTCCAGCAGCGGCTTGCGTTCGTAGTCGCGCAGGGCGTTGTAGATCTTGCCGGGCACGCCCCCGACGAACAGGTTCGGGTCGAACGACGGGGCCGAGACCATGCACAGGATGTCGCCGTTGCGGACATCCATGACCACGCAGCCGCCGGACTCCTCGCCATAGACCTCGAGGGCGCGGTTCTGCACGTCGGCGTCGAGGGTCAGGACGACATCCTTGCCGGGCACCGGCGGCTTCGATCCGCCGATGTCCTCGGCCACCACGCGGCCGCGGGCGTCGACCTCGACGCGGGTGCCGCCGGCCTCGCCGCGCAGGTCGGCGTCGAAAGCCTTCTCCACGCCCTGGCGGCCGATGCGGAAGCCCGGATTGTAGAGGATCTCGGGCACCTTCTCGCCGCGCTCCTCGATGGCCTTGATGTCCCGGTCGTTGGGCTTGGCCACATAGCCGATGACGTGGGCGAACGAACCGCCGAAGGGGTAGAAGCGGGCCTCGTTCATGTCGGCCATCACGCCCGGCAGCTCGTTGGCGTAGAGATTGACCCGGGCGAACTCCTCCCAGGTCAGGTCGCTCTTCACCGGCACGGGCGAGAAGCGCGGCGCGGCGTTGACGTCGCGGATGATCGAGCGGCGCCGGTCCATCGTGTCGGGCAGCAGGCGGCCGAGCAGGTCGAGGGTCTGGTCGAGGTCCTTGGTCTCGTCGCGGACGACGAGCACCCGGAAGCTGGGCCGGTTGCCGGCGATGACCACGCCGTTGCGGTCGAGGATGCGTCCCCGGGGCGGAGGCACGAGGCGGAAGTTGAACTGGTTGTTGGTGGCCAGGGTGGCGTATTCGCCGGCCTGCACGACCTGCAGTTGGGCCAGCCGGGCGGTCAGGGCCACCCCGCCGAGCGTGGTCAGCCCGCCGACCACGAAGGTCCGGCGCAGGAAGGACCCCTGCCGCTCGTTGGTATCGGAGAAGAAGATCGACGGTTCCGAACTCATCCTCCGGCACTCCGTGCCGGAGCTTCGGAGGACAGGCCCGGTCCTGCGTAGCCTTGGCGAAGAAGGGTCATCGGAACCTCACGTCGCCGTCCTCGAAGCGCTCAATCAGGCGATGCGCAAAGGGGAAGAGCAGCAGGGTCGGCAGGATCTGGAGGAAGACGGAGATCAGGCTGGCCGGGGTCGGGGCGATGAAGGCCATGACCACATAGGCGAGCACAAAGGCGAGCAGGCAGCAGGCTGCGTACCAGACGAACAGCACCGCCGTGTCCTGTCCGGCCAGGAAGCTGCGCGAGGCCAGCACGACGCTGTAGATGGCGAGGAAGGTCAGGCCCCAGAGCCCGAGCGGGCCGTAGGTCAGGATGTCGAGGAGCACGCCGAGGGCGGCCAACACCAGCGGCGCCAGCACCGACGGGCGGATCAGCGGCCAGGCGAAGGCCAGCACCATGGGGATGACGGGCTCGGGCAGGTGCAGGCCGAACAGTTTGACGGGGGTCTGCAGGACGATGGTGGCCGCAATGGCGATCAGGGCCGGATAGACGATCCACTGCATCGGCCCGACGACGCGGACCGCGACGGGCCGTCTCATTCGGTCCCTCCCGTCGCGGGAGCGGCGGCCGGGGGCGCCGCCACCGGCGCCGGGGCGGCCGGCGGAGCCGCAGCGGCCTCGCGGGCGGCGGTGCGCCGGGCGGCGGCGTCGGTGATGGCCGTCGACTGGGCGGACGTTGCCTCGGGCAGGGTGTCGAGCGCGGCCAGCGGCGGGGCGTTCAGGTCGTCGGCGCCGATCAGCTGGCCAAAGTCCTCGAACAGCATGACGCGAACGTAGTCGATAGCCCCGCGGTCGCTGAACAGCTTGACCCGCCACGAGCCGTCGATGCCTTTGGCGGCGACGCCGATCGGCACCCCGCGCGGGAAGCCGCCGCCGTCGCCGGACGACAGGATGCGGTCGCCGGCCTGGACCGAGCCGACGCCGCGCACGAACTCCAGCCGCGGATTGCCCGAGCCGTCGCCGGTAAGAAGGGCGCGCGCGTCGGTCCGGTCGACCAGGACCGGGGTCCTGCTGGCCACGTCGGTCAGCAGCAACATGCGGCTGACGTTGGACGAAGTCCCGACGACACGGCCCACGAGCCCGTGCTCGTTGATCACCGGATTGCCCACCTTGACGCCCTTTGCGGCGCCGACGTCGAGCAGACGGGCGTTGGAGAACGGGCCGCGCGTGTCGGTGATCGAACGGGCGGTGCGCATCTCGACCGGCGGCTCGGGCCGGATGCCGAGCATGGCCTCGTAGCGGGCGTTGACGTTCTTGAGGGCGATGGCCTGGTCGCGCCACGGCTGCAGCTCGGCCAGTTCGCGCTTGAGGCGCCGGTTCTCGGAGACGGCGAAGAAGTAGCCGCCGATGTAGTCCGAGGCGTGGCCGAACCAGCGGACCGGGGCCGCGAAGACGCCGCCGACGGGGCCAGCCACGGTTTCAACGCCGGCGCGCACCGGCTGGTAGGGGGAGTTCTGGGCCCGGGCGTCGCTGATCAGCAGCAGGATGCAGCCGACGGCGGCGAGCACGACGGTTACGGCCGCGGTCCAGACCAGCGGCACCTTGATGTTTTCGAACGGTCCGTCGCGAAACGCCACGGCGCGCCTTCCAGAAATGAGGGAATCAACGGGACGCCCCCCGCTGACATGTCAGCCTATCGCAAAATCCGGCGCCGTTGGAAACCGGCGCAAGGCCCGTGATGACAGGGATTTGAGGCGGTCGTTCGACCAGAGCCGCAAACGCCGTCTCAGAGGGCCGAGTCGAGCACGCCCTTCATCCAGCGCGGGTGCTCGAGCACCCGACCGCAGCCGATGGCGACGCAGGACAGCGGATCGTCGGCGACCGAGACCGGCAGGCCCGTGTGGTCGCGGATCTCGGCGTCCAGACCACGCAGCAGCGCGCCGCCGCCGGTGAGCATGATGCCCTTGTCGGCGATGTCGGCGGCCAGTTCCGGCGGCGTGGCTTCCAGAGCGACCTTCACGGCCTCGACGATCTGGGTGACCGGCTCGGCGAGGGCCTCGGCGGCCTGGCGCTCGGAGATGCGGACTTCGCGGGGCACGCCCTGCATCAGGTCTCGGCCCTTGACGTCGATCGACAGGCCTTCGCCGTCGGCCGGGATGCGGGCCGTGCCGATGTCCTTCTTGATGCGCTCGGCGGTGGTCTCGCCGATCAGCAGGTTATGGTTGCGGCGCATGTAGCTGATGATCGCCTCGTCCATCTTGTCGCCGCCGACGCGGACCGAGCGCGAATAGACGATGCCCGACAGCGACAGCACGGCCACCTCGGTGGTGCCGCCGCCGATGTCGACGACCATCGAACCGGTCGGCTCGTGGATCGGCAGGCCGGCCCCGATCGCGGCGGCCATGGGCTCGTCGATCAGGCCCACGCGGCGGGCCGAGGCGTTGAGGCAGGAATCGTTGATGGCGCGGCGCTCGACGGCGGTGGCGCCCGACGGCACGCACACGATCACCTTGGGGTTCACGAAGCCCTTGCGGTTATGAACCTTACGGATGAAGTGCTTGATCATCTCCTCGGCGACTTCGAAGTCTGCAATGACCCCGTCGCGCATCGGACGGATGGCTTCCATGTGGCCGGGGGTGCGGCCCAGCATCTGCTTGGCCTCGATGCCGACGGCGTGGACGATCTTTCGGCCGCCGACATTGCGCAGGGCCACCACCGAGGGCTCGTTGAGCACGATGCCCTTGCCCTTCATGTAGATCAGGGTGTTGGCGGTGCCGAGGTCGATGGCGATGTCGTTCGAGATCGCGCCGAAAATGCTGTTGAACATGGATCCGGGATACCGTTCGTTCGGGCCTTAAATGGGGCGTTCGCAGTCTCGATCCGCTTCGGCGACGCCCGGCCGCGCGCATCCCCATCCGCGCCGCCTGCTGATCGTTATCGCCTGACCGACCGAAGGCCCGTTTGGCAGTGTGCGGAGGCGATTACAACCCCCATGCGGCGCGTCCGGGGCCCGTGTCCGCGCTATCTGCAGCGTGGCCGTTCACGTTCCCGTCAGCCAAGCTTCTCAGTCGGGCGCGCCGGCCGCCCGCTCGCGCCGTTTGACCAGTTCGCGCACGCCCAGCATCAGGCCGAGCCAGACCACCGCCACGCCCGCCAGGATGGCCGAAGTCCAGACGCCGTCGCCGCTGACCGCCGAGACCACCGCCCCGCCGAAGAAGGCCACCAGGGCGGTCTTGGGCAGTACGCCCAAGGCGCAGCCGAGCAGATAGGCCGGGAACGAGGCGCGGGTCGCGCCGAAGGCCATGTTGACGACGATGAACGGCGCCGAGGGCACGTTGCGGATCATGAAGCTGGCGTAGAAGGCGTTCTTGCCGACGAAGCCCTTCAGCCGGTTCAGGGTGCGGCCGCCGAAGCGGTCGACCATCCGCGCCGTCGGTCCCCGACCCAGCCAGTAGGTCACGCCCGCCGAGGCGATGGTCGCCACCCAGCTGTAGGCGAAGCCGAGCCACGGCCCGAAGGCGACGACGCAGGCTGCGATGAGGATGAATTGCGGCGCCCCGATGAAGGCGGCGACGATGAACAGGATGACCGTGGCCACGAAGGCCCAAGGGCTGCCGGCATAGCCCTGCAGCCACGCCTCCAGCTTCTCCTCGGCAGCCAGCCCCAGCTGCGACTTGCCGATCATCAGCAGGGCCACCGTGGCGCCGAGCAGCAGCGCCGTCGCCAGCAGGGTCCGCCACCGGCGGCCCTCCATGTTGAGGATGAAGTCGAGAAGGCGGCGCATCAGGGCCGATTAGCATCCGCGGATGGCGGCGGCGAGCGTGGAGCGATCGCCGCCGGCTTCAGGCTCCCATCACGCGAACGCCGGCTCGGGCGCGGGTCGACGGGCAAGGGCGCGGCGGTCGTAGTCGTCCGCCAGGGCCCGCAAGGCGCCCGCGCCGTCGCCCGCGAAGGACGGCCCGTGCATCAGGGCCAGGGTGCGGGGAGCCAGCCCGGAAAGCCGGCGGATCGTCGACCCCATGTCCGGACTTTGGGCGGAGTAGCCGAACACGTCCTCCGCCGCGATGGCGGCCTCGACAATGTCGCGCTCCACCAGAGGCGGTTCGTCGCCATTCTGAGTGAAGAGGTCCCCGCAGAACAAGGCGCCGGTCGACTCCTCGTAGAGCACGCCCGCGTCCCAGCCATGCGGCGTGTGGGGGGTGTCGATGTAACGGACCCGCTTGCCGCCGCCCAGGTCGATCAGCTCGCCGTCGTCGAGCGCGCGCGGCGGCCGATCGGCCATGTCGTTCAGGGAGACCTCGCATCCGGTGCGGCCGTGGGCGATCACCGCATGGGGGGCGACGGCGAGCCACTCGTTCATGGACCCGCACTCGTCGGCCTCGAAATGGCCGAAGGTGATCCAGCGCAGCCTTTCCGGGGCCATCACCCGGGACGCCGCCTCCAGCACGAGCGGGAACATGCGGCGAGGTCCCGTGTGGAACAGCAGCGGCTCGTCCCCGAGGATGAGGAACTGGTTGAAGGTCAGGCCACCGGGGCCGACCTCCGGCACGAAGGTGGACAGGCGATAGACGCCGTCGGCGATCTCGGCGAGGCGGGTCTGCATAGCTTTCTCCAGTTGGACGGTGCGGATATTTCGTAGTACATCGCTGTGTACCGAAATTCTCCGCGCGTCAATATGGCTGCGCATGCCTGTTCAGTGAATTATTTTTCATGGCCCGAAGCTACACCCTGAAACGGCGCGCCGAGCAGCAGGCGCAGACCCGGCGGCGGATCGTCGAGGCCGCCGTCGAGCTGCACGGCACGGTGGGGCCCGCGCGCACCAGCCTGAGCATGGTCGCGGAGCGGGCCGGCGTTCAGCGCAACACCTTCTATGCCCACTTCCCGGACGAGCAGAGCCTGCTGCTGGCCTGCTCCGCCCACTTCCTCGCGGGCGCGCCGCCGCCGGAGGCCGTGGATTGGCGAGGCCTGAAGGACACGGGAGAGAGGCTTCGGACCGGGCTGAGCGCGGTCTATGACTGGTATGGCCGGACCGCCGACGTCACCGGGTGCGTCCTGCGAGACGCCGAGCACCATGCGCCGACCCGGGAGATCTCGGAACTGCGCCTTGGCCCCACGATCACGGCCTGGCACGAGGTGCTGGGCTCTGACCTGTCTCCCGCCCAGCAGGCGCTGCTGCACCTGGCGCTGGATTTCCACAGCTGGCGCGCCCTGGTGCGGGAGACCGGTCTCGACGAGGCCGCGGCGGCGGACCTGATGGCTGGCGCCATCGAGCGCGCCTAGGACCGGCGGCGCTTTTCCAGCTTGCCCCCGCCGGTTTCTGGCCCCTACTCTCCCCGCCAGCCGCCCCTCCCCACGGCCGGAGCCTGAGAATTTGAGCCTGATGCTGACAGGGATCGTCGTTGGCCTGGTCGCGGCCCTGACGCCGCCCCAGACACCGCCGATCTTCAATCCCGGCGCGCCGGGCGAGACATCACGGATGATCAGCGCCGCCGAAGCGGTGGAGCTGAGCCGGACCGGGTTCGTCGAGGCCGACGTCCGCTTCATGCGGCACATGCTGGTCCATCACGCCCAGGCGGTGGAGATGGTCGAGCTGCTCAGGACCCGCACGGCGTCGCATAAGGTGCGTCTGATGGGCGAGCGGATCGCGCTCAGCCAGGCGGCCGAGATGGCGCTGATGGAGGAGTGGCTGGCCGCCCGCGCTCTGCCGAAGACGGCGGCAGACCCTCACGCCGGCCATGCCGGAGCCGCCGACCAGCCGCTGATGCCGGGCATGCTGTCGCCGGCGCAGATGGCGGCGCTGGCCGCCGCGACCGGACCCGAGTTCGACCGGCTGTTCCTCGAAGGCATGATCCAGCACCATCAGGGCGCGCTGGACATGGTCGAAGCGCTGCTGGACGATCCGGACGCGGCCGAGGATCCGATGCTGTCCGACTTCGCCAGCTCCGTCACCGCCGACCAGTCGGCCGAAATCCTGCGCATGCACTCCATTCTGTCCGAGCTTTAGATCCATTCATCCGAGGGGCGACCATGAACATCCGCAGTCTTCTATTGAGCTCCGCCGCGGCGGCCAGCGTCCTGTTCGGAGCAGCGGCGGCCCAGGCCCAGACCGCCCCCGAGGGCCAGTCCCCGCCGGTCGGGACGGACGTCCGCTCGACCCTGGCGCCCGGGCTGCACGACGCCGGGCAGGCCATTTCCAATCTGACGCTGGAGCATTCGGTCCAGCCGGCCCCCGGCTTCTTCGACCCCGAAGCCATTTTCGCCCCGCCGACGCGCGAGGAGGCGGAAGCCGCGCGGGTGCGGGCGGCGGCGGTCGAGGCCGGGACCGCAGAGCCTTTGCCGCCGCGAAAATACAGCCCCCTGGCTATGGCCAACAGCGACATGGCGATGTCGAACGGACGGCTGTTCGTAGGCAATTTCAACGGCTTCAACGCCTATGACGTGAGCGGCGACGGCCCGCCGGAACTGGTCCTGTCCGTGGTCTGCCCCGGCGGCCAGGGCGATGTATCGGTGCACGGGAACCTGCTGTTCATGTCGGTCGAGCAGAACCGCGGTCGTCTGGACTGCGGCGTCCGCGGCGCCGAGGGCGAGGTCAACGCCGAACGCTTCCGCGGCATCCGCATCTTCGACATCAGCGACCTGTCCGCTCCGCGCCAGATCGCGGCGGTGCAGACCTGCCGCGGCTCGCACACCCACACCCAGGTCCCGCACCCGACAGACCCGAACGTGCTCTACATCTACAACTCGGGCACTTCGAGCGTGCGCAAGAGCGAGGAGCTGGCGAGCTGCCAGGGCGGCGAACCGGGCGAAAACCCCGAAACCGCGCTGTATTCCATTGACGTGATCAAGGTGCCGCTGAACGCGCCGGAACAGGCCGCCATCGTCAACCGCCCGCGCATCTTCGCCGACCGCGAGACGGGCGAGATCGCCGGCCTGTGGAAGGGCGGCAAATTCGGCGTGGCCGGCCAGGACACGGCCCAGACCAACCAGTGCCATGACATCACCGTCTATCCGGAAATCGGTCTGGCGGCGGGCGCGTGTAGCGGCAACGGCATCCTGCTGGACATCTCGGATCCGGAGAACCCGTCGCGGGTGTCGGAGCTGTTCGATCCGGACATGGCCTATTGGCACTCGGCCACCTTCAACGTCGCGGGCGACAAGGTGCTGTTCACCGACGAATGGGGCGGCGGCACCTCGGCGCGCTGCCGGGCCGAGGATCCCCACAGCTGGGGCGCGGACCTGATCGCAACGATCGAGAACGGGCGCCTCGTCGGCCAGAATTTCTTCAAACTCCCGGCCGCCCAGGGCGGGACGGAGAACTGCGTCGCCCACAACGGTAATCTGATCCCGGTGCCGGGCCGTGATCTGATGCTGCAGGCCTGGTACCAGGGGGGTATCTCGATCATCGACTTCACCGACCCGGCGCGGCCGACCGAGATCGCCTGGTTCGACCGCGGGCCGATCGATGCGGAGAGGCTTTACGTGGGCGGCCACTGGTCGGCCTACTGGTTCAACGGCCGCATCTACGCCAGCGAGATCGCGCGTGGCTTCGACGTATTGAAACTGGCGCCCGGCGAACACCTGTCGGCGGCCGAGATCGCGGTGGCCGAACGGGTCATGGCGGAGACCATCAACCCGCAGACCCAGACCCGGCCCGTGTGGGAGGACCATCCCGACGTGGCGCAGGCCTATCTGGACCAGTTGGCGCGGTCGGGAGGACTCGAGACCGGCCTCGCCGAGAGGGCGCGGGCGGCGGTCGAGCAGTGGCGCGGCGGCCGCGCCAACCGGGGTCGGGCGACGGAGCTGTCGCAGGCTCTCGCGGCGGCGGTCGGCGAGAACACGGCCAAGGCCGACGCGGCGCGGCTGACAGCGCTCTCGGAGCTGTTCGGCCGGCTCGGGCGGCGGGGCTGAGGGAGGCCGGGATGCGTTTGACGAGCCTCGCCGTCGCCGTGGCGCTGAGCTGTGCCGTTCCGGCGGCCGCCCGGACGCCGCCTGCCCCGCCGTCGGCGTCGACGGCGCAGCCTGCCGACGTCGCCTCGCCCGAGGCCATCGTCACGGCGCTGTACGACGTGATCTCCGGCGACGCGGGGGTCGAGCGGGACTGGGACCGGTTCCGCTCGCTGTTCCACCCGACCGCACGGCTGATGCCGTCGGGGGTCAACCGCGAGGGCGTGGGCGTGGCCCGCTCGATCACGCCGGACGAGTACATCGAGCGTAGCGGCCCGGTGCTGATGCGCGACGGCTTCCACGAGCGCGAGATCGCCCGCACGTCCGAGCGGTTCGGCCACATGGTCCACGTCTGGTCGACCTATGACAGCGTACACAGCCAGTCGGACGCGGCGCCGTTCATGCGCGGGATCAACAGCATCCAGCTGTTCCACGACGGCTCCCGCTGGTGGATCCTGAGCGTCTACTGGCTGGCCGAGACGCCGGACACGCCGATCCCGCCGGAGTATCTACCGGCCGGGTGAGCAGAGACGACCGTCCGGCATTTGATCGGCCTTTCGCAACTGCGTAAGGAATGGCCGCCGTTCCGGAGTCGCACCATGTCCAGCCTGCAGTCCGCCGCCCTCGCTCGCGTAAAGCCGTCGGCCACCCTGGCGGTGACCGCGCGGGCGCGCGAGCTGAAGCGCGAGGGCCGCGACGTGATCGGGCTCGGCGCCGGCGAGCCGGACTTCGACACGCCGGACAACATCAAGGAGGCCGCCATCGCCGCGATCCGGCGCGGCGAGACGAAATACACGGACGTCGACGGCATCCCCGAACTGAAGGCGGCCGTGGCGGCCAAGTTCGCCCGCGAGAACGGGCTCAAGTACGCGACCAGCCAGATCCACGTCGCGCCGGGCGGCAAGACGGTGATCTACAACGCCCTGGTCGCGACCCTGTCGCCCGGCGACGAGGTGATCGTGCCGGCGCCCTACTGGGTGTCCTATCCGGACATGGTGCTGCTGGCCGGCGGCGAGCCGGTGACCGTGGTCGGCCACGAGACGGACGGCTTCAAGCTGCGGCCGGAGGCGCTGGAGGCGGCGATCACGCCGAAGACGAAATGGCTGATCCTCAACTCGCCGTCGAACCCGACCGGCGCGGCCTACACCGGCGAGGAGCTCGAGGCGCTGGCCGCCGTGCTGCGCCGTCACCCGCAGGTGTGGGTGCTGACCGACGACATGTACGAGCACCTGATCTACGGCGACTTCGAATACCGGACCATCGCCCAGGTCGCGCCGGACCTGTACGACCGGACGCTGACGGTGAACGGCGTATCCAAGGCCTACGCCATGACCGGCTGGCGCATCGGCTACGGCGGCGGGCCGAAGCCGCTGATCGATCTGATGCGCAAGGTGGCCGGCCAGACGACGACCAATCCCTCGGCGATCAGCCAGTGGGCGGCGGTCGAGGCGCTGAACGGACCGCAGGACTTCATCGCGGAACGTGCGAAGCATTTCGAGGCGCGCCGCGACCTGGTGGTGTCGATGCTGAACCAGGCGGCCGGCGTTCGCTGCGCCACCCCGGAGGGGGCCTTCTACGTCTATCCGTCGATCGAGGGGCTGATCGGCAAGAAGACCGGGAGCGGCGCGACGATCGACGGCGACGACACGTTCGCGGCCGAACTGCTGGACGCGGAAGGCGTGGCGGTGGTGCAGGGTTCGGCCTTCGGCCTGAGCCCCTATTTCCGGATCAGCTATGCGACGTCCGAGAGCGTGCTCGAAGAAGCGTGCCGGCGCATCCAGCGCTTCTGCGCCTCGTTGCGCTGAGGCGGGGCGCTAGGACGCCCGGCTGACGGCGAAGTCGGCCAGCTGCTCCAGCGCCGAGCGCCATTCGCTGGCGGGGAGCGGCTTCAGCGCCTCCTGGGCGGCGGCGGCGTAGTCCCAGGCGATGTCGAGCGTGGCGCCGATGGCGCCGGCGCCGAAGATCAGCTCGCGGGCGCGGCGGAAGTCGTCGTCGGTGCGCTGGCCCTGATTGATGGTGCGCTCCCAGAAGGCGTCCTCGCGACCGCGGGTGCGGGCGGCGGCGAGCAGCAGGGGCAGGGTCACCTTGCCCTCGTGGAAGTCGTCGCCGGCGTTCTTGCCGAGGGTCACGGAGGCGCCGCCGTAGTCCAGCGCGTCGTCGGCCAGCTGGAAGGCGATGCCGAGGTTGAGACCGTAGGCCCGAAGGGCCTGCACCGCTTCCTCGTCGGCGCCCGCCCCGACCGCGCCGGCCTCGGCGGCGGCGGCGAACAGTTCGGCCGTCTTGGCCGAGATGATGCGCAGATAGGTGTCCTGGTCGAGGTTCAGGTCGTGGGCGCGGGTCAGCTGCAGCACCTCGCCCTCCGAGATGACGCTGGAGGCGGTGGCGAGGATGCCGAGGGCGCGCATCTGGCCGGTCTCGACCATCAGTTCGAAGGCGCGGGCGAACAGGAAGTCGCCGACCAGCACGCTGGACGGCGCGCCCCAGATCAGGTGGGCGGCGGTCTTGCCGCGCCGCAGATTGGAGCTGTCGACGACGTCGTCATGCAGCAGGGTGGCGGTGTGGATGAATTCGACCGCCGCCGCCAGCTTGCGCGAGGCGGCGATGTCGTCGGCGGCTCCGGAGGCCCGGGCGGCCGCCACGGTCAGCAGGGGGCGCAGGCGCTTGCCGCCCGCCGAGACCAGATGCTCGGCCAGCAGCGGAATCACCGGCACCTGCGACTGCATCCGCTCGACGATCAGGGCGTCGACGGCGGTCATGTCATGCGTCGCCAGCCGCACCAGCGGCTCAACGTCTCCCTTGGGGCGGGACTCGGCGACGGTGACAGCGTCCAACGGAGAACTCATGGGCACGGCGCGGGGGGAGGATCACGCCTGAAAATCCAGCCGCCGCTTGCGGGGCGGCGATGCGGCGCACAATGGTGATCGGGCCATGAAGGGTCAAGCTGCGTGACCGTCGCACCGTTCGTTCCGCAAGGCGGAGACATCGTCGAGAACGCCCTGCTGGGCGGGCGCGTCCGGCTGCGCCAGCCGGCGAAGGGCTATCGCGCCGGAATGGACGCCGCCCTGCTGGCCGCGGCGGCGGGCGCGCAGGCGGGCGAACGGGTCATTGAGGCGGGCTGCGGCGCGGGCGCCGTGCTGATGCAGATGGCGGCGCGGGCGGCGGGCGTCCGGTTGACCGGCGTGGAGCGCGATCCGGTCATGGCGGCGCTGGCGCGGGAGAACGCCGCGCTCAACGGGGCCGATGCGACCATTGTCGAGGGCGACGTGGCGGGCGGGTTCAGGGCGCTGGGGCTGGAGCCGTTCGACCGGGCGATCAGCAATCCCCCGTTCTTCGACAATCCCGAGGCGTTGCGGACGCCCTCCCCCGGCAAGCATGGGGCGTGGATGGCCGACGACGGGCTGGGCGCGTGGACGCGCTTCCTTCTCAAGGCGGTGCGCGAGGGCGGACGGATCGTGGTCATCCACCGCGCCGACCGGCTGGCCGACCTTCTGGCCCTGCTGGGCGAGACGGCCGGGTCGTTCGCGGTGCGGCCCGTTCACCCCTTCGCCGACGAACCGGCCAAGCGGGTGCTGGTCCAGGCGATCAAGACCGGCAAGGCGCCGCTTCGGCTGCTGCCGCCGCTGGTGCTGCACGACCGGTCCGGCGGCAAGCACACCCCGGAGGCCGAGGCCATCCTGCGGGGCGAGGCGGGGCTGCTCTTCTGATCCCCCTCCCCTTGCGCTAGACAGCCGCCATGTCGCTGCGCCCGCTGTTCGTCACCCAGGTCTACGAAGCGTCGCTGGCCGACGCGCCCGACTTCGCCGCCTTCAACGAGTCGCTGGCCGACGCCTGCCGGATGCTGGCGGCGGAGGACCTGGCGGGGCGGATCTGGTGTCGGGAGCACGGCTATCGCGGCTATACCTCCTACGGCTCGTTGACCGACCTGCCGCAGCGGATGCCGGAGTTCGCCGAACTGAAACGGCGCCTGGACCGGCACGCGCTGGCCTGCGCCAGCGCGCTGAATTTCGATCTGGCGCGGCGGCCGCGGCTGAACAGCCTGTGGGTCAACATCCTCAAGCCCGGCGGCGGGCACTCCGGTCACATCCATCCGCACGCCTTCCTGAGCGGCACCGTCTATCTTGAGGTGCCAGACGGCGCCTCGGCGCTGAAGCTGGAGGACCCGCGTCTGCCGATGATGATGGCCCGTCCGGCGGTGCACGCCGACGCGCCCGAGGCCGAGCGGCCGTTCGTCTATCTGACTCCGAAGGCCGGAACGGTGCTGATCTGGGAGAGCTGGCTGCGCCACGAAGTGCCGGTCAACGCCGCGAAGAGCGAACGCATCTCCGTCAGCTTCAACTACGCCTAGGGACATCCCGTCGCGCCGTTAGGTCGGCGGCAACCTGATGGCGCCATGGTGGCCGTCATGGACGCGCTGACGCGCGCCACGGACGACGGCCCCATGTTCATGCCCCGTGCAACCGGCCTGATCCTGCTGTTCTACGGCATCTTCCACGCGTCCATGGGAGCGGTTCAGGGCGAGTTGCCCTGGCTGATCGCGGCGGTCCTGCTCGGGATCGGAGGCACGGCCCTGCTGCTCGAGCGCCCGTGGAGCCGCACGGTGGTCTACGCCAGCGCACTGTCGGCGGCGGCCGTCGGCCTGATCAGCCAGGTGGCCTCGGCGTCCCAGGCCGGGGTCGACATCCCCCTCGCCATCGTGATCTGGGCCCTTTGGACCTCGCTCTGGCTCGCCGTCGCCTATGTCGGCGCGCGCTATCTGCCGGATGGGCGGGATGGCGAGGACCCGATCCTGGCAGGCGGAGAGCCATCCCCCCTGGCCTGACGTTCCCGGGTCCCTGCGGGCGTCCCGGATCAGTGCATCCCGGACTTCATCCGCTTCATCTCCTCGTGATCCGTGCGGATTGCGGCGCATTCCGACTCGATCAGCCGCCGCACATGGTCGGGCAGCTCCGGATCGCGCGACGCCGCCTCGAATTTCTCCTCGATGAAGCTTTCGCCGCGGTCGACTTCGGCAAGGACGCTTTCGTCGTCCCGCCCCATGATCTTGCCCTTCAGCTCGGTGAAGACGTTGTGCGCCTTGCCCATGGCGGACTGGTCGGTCTCCGGTTCGCCGCCGAAACTGCGGACCTCGGACTGAAGGCGGCGCGACAGCTCTTCGCGGGTCGAGGCCTTGCGCGACAGCAGCGAGCGGATCGGCGGGCTCTCGGCGCCTTCGGCGGCGTCGCGATAGCCGTTGGCGCTGTCGAGGGTGGTTTCGATCAGGCTGTTGAGGACCTTGACGGCATGATGCTGGCTTTGCACGGCGAACTCCCTGAGTGGCGAAGATCGACAAACCCTTGCTGCCCGGGAGCGTTCCCGGCCTGGCGGCGGTCTCCGCCTTTCGTGACCTGCAAGCGCCTTCAAACCGCCCTGCCCGGTCCTTAGGGATTTGCCCTGACGGCGCGCGGTCGCTACACCCCGCGCCAACCTCCCCGCACTTCCAGACGACAGGGCTGAACGCACCCCATGGCGCAGCAATATATTTTCCAGATGCAGGGTCTGACCAAGACCTTTCCCGGCGGCAAGAAGATCTTCGAAAACATCTGGTTGAGCTTCTATAACGACGCCAAGATCGGCGTCGTCGGGGTCAACGGCTCGGGCAAGTCGACGCTGCTGAAGATCATGGCCGGGCTGGACAGCGAGTTCACCGGCGAGGCCCGCGCCGCCGACGGCGTCAAGCGCGGTTATCTGGAACAGGAGCCGCAGCTCGATCCGGCCCTGACCGTGCGCGAGAACGTCGAGGCCTGGTGCGAGGAGAAGCAGTGGGTCAACCGCTTCAACGCCATCGCCATGGAAATGGCCGAGAACTATTCCGACGAGCTGATGGAGGAGATGACCGCCCTCCAGGAGAAGATCGACGCCGGCGACGTCTGGGACATCGACAGCCGCATCGAAATGGCCATGGACGCGCTGCGCTGCCCGCCCGACGACTGGGAGGTGACCAACCTCTCGGGCGGCGAGAAGCGCCGCGTGGCCCTGGCCCGGCTGCTGCTCAGCAAGCCGGACATGCTTCTGCTCGACGAGCCGACCAACCACCTCGACGCCGAGTCGGTGGCCTGGTTGCAGCACCACCTCGAGAACTTCCCCGGCTGCGTCATCCTGGTGACCCACGACCGCTACTTCCTCGATCTGGTGACCAGGTGGACGCTGGAGCTGGACCGCGGCAAGGGCCACCCGCACGAGGGCAACTACTCCTCGTGGCTGGAGGCCAAGCAGAAGCGCGTCGTGCAGGAGCAGTCGGAGTCCGAAGCCCGCCAGCGCGCCCTCACCCGCGAATTGGAATGGGTCCGCTCGGGCGCCAAGGCCCGTCAGGCCAAGTCCAAGGCCCGTCTCGCCGCCTATGAGCGGATGGTGGACGAGCAGGAGAGCATGCGCGGGGCCCAGACCCACGCCGTCATCCAGATCCCGCCCGGCCCGCGCCTCGGCAATGTCGTGCTCGAGGTCGAGAACCTCGAGAAGGAATACGGCGACAAGATCCTGTTCAAGGGACTGTCGTTCAAGCTGCCGCCCAACGGCATCGTCGGCGTCATCGGCCCCAACGGCGCCGGCAAGTCCACCCTGTTCCGCCTGATCACCGGTCAGGAGAAGCCTGACGCCGGCACGATCCGCGTCGGCGAGACGGTCAAGCTGGCCTATGTCGACCAGAGCCGCGACGACCTCGAGCCCAACAAGACCATCTGGGAGGTGATCTCGGGCGGCACCGACGTGATGATGGTCGGCAAGCGCGAGATCAACACCCGCGCCTATGTCGGCAGCTTCAACTTCAAGGGCGGCGATCAGCAGAAGAAGGTCGGCCAGCTGTCGGGCGGCGAGCGCAACCGCGTGCACCTGGCCAAGACGCTGGCGACGGGCGGCAACCTGATCCTGCTCGACGAACCGACCAACGACCTCGACATCGAGACGCTGCAGAACCTCGAGGAGGCGCTGGAAGGCTTCGCCGGCTGCGCCGTGGTCATCTCCCACGACCGCTGGTTCCTCGACCGTCTGGCCACCCACATCCTCGCCTTCGAGGGCGACAGCCACGTCGAGTGGTTCGAAGGGAACTTCGAGGCCTATGAGGAGGACAAGAAGCGTCGGCTGGGGGTCGAGAGCCTTATTCCGCACCGCATCAAGTTCCAGAAATTCGGGCGGTAGGATATCCGGCCCCAACCGGGTCCCGGGTTCGGCGGGGACGGTTCATCACGACGGGCACGACGAAGGCGCGGCGGACACGACGGGGCCGGAGAACGCCCCGGAGACAGCTGGGCTCGCGCAGGTGGGGCCGCATGTCACCCTCGGCCCCGACGGCGGCCAGAGGGGTCCGTCACGTCCGTGGGGCTTCGACGGGATGTAGCGCCGGCTTGGCGCGGGCGGCCGGGGCTGGTCTAATCGGATCATGCCCCAACGCCCCGCCCTGCTGATCATGCAGCGCCATCTGGCGCCGCTTACGGTCTTTCTCGAGAGCGCCTACGACGTCTATCGCTTCTGGGAGGGGCCGCCGCTTGAGGCCGAACACGACATCCGCGCGCTGGTGGTGGCGGGGGAATTCCCGCTGGACAAGCACCTGATCGAGAGCCTGCCGAACCTGCAGCTGATCGCCTGCTTCACCTCGGGCTACGACCGCATCGACGTCGAGTGGTGCCGGGCGCGCGGCCTGGCCGTGACGCACGCGCCGGGGGTCAATCACGAGGACGTCGCCGATCACGCCATCGGCCTGATCCTCGCCGCGCGTCGCCAGATCGCCGCCGGGGACCGGGGCCTGCGGGCCGGAGAATGGACGGTCGATTCCAAGATGATCACCCCGTCGCTGAACGGACAGCGGATCGGGATCGTCGGCCTGGGCAGCATCGGCGAGGCCGTGGCGAGGCGGGCCGAGGTACTGCGCATGGCGGTGCGCTGGTGGGGGCCGCGCGAGAAGACGGCGGCCTGGCCGCGGGCGGAATCGCTGCTGGAGCTGGCGCGGGAGAGCGACATTCTCGTCGTCGCCTGCAAGGCCGACGACGGCAACGTAGGCCTGATTTCGCGTGAGATCATGGAGGCGCTGGGCCCGGGCGGACTGCTGGTCAATGTGGCGCGCGGCCAGCTGGTCGACGAGGCCGCCCTGATCGCGGCGCTGAGGGACGGGCGGCTGGGTCAGGCCGCCCTGGACGTGTTCGAGGACGAGCCGACCGACGCAAGCCGCTGGGCCGACGTGCCGAACACCGTGTTGACGCCACACACGGGCGGGGCCACGACCGAGGCCGTTCAGGGCATGCTGATGTTGCTGATGCAGAATCTGCAGGCCGCCTTCGCCGGCGAACCGCTGAAGACACCGGTTCCGGAGGCCTGAGCCGCGCTTCAGGCTGGCGCGGCGTATGGGGCGTGGCATAGTCGGGCTCGCCGTCAAGTTGCGAGTCCATCTTGTCAGAAACCTCTCCCGTCCCCTCCCTGTCGCCAGACGACTCCGCGCCGCGTCTCGAGTGTTTCCCGACGCGGCCCTCGCCGCCCGAACTGGTCCCGGGGCGGCCGGACCGGGACTGGATGGACGCCTTCACCGCCCGACATCCGTACCGCTGCCTGCCGCTGAGCATGGCCAATACGACCGGCTGGGAGATCCTGTGCCCGTTCGGCTTCGAGGCGGAATGGGACGGCGGCCTCGGCGCGGAGGCGATCCGGTTCACGCCCGACGCCGACGCGACCCTGTTCGAACATTTCGCGGCCTCGCACTTCACCCACGGCATCATCACCTTCCACACCGGCTGGCTGTTCCGCACGCCGGCGGGATGGGCGCTGAGAGCCTCGGGCAGCCCCAACCGGTTCAAGCACGGGCTGGCCGCGCTGGAGGGTCTCGTCGAGACCGACTGGCTGCCCTACCCCTTTACGATGAACTGGGCCTTCACCGCGCCGGGCAAGGTGCGGTTCGAGAAGGGCGAGCCCTTCTGCTTCATCCAGCCGGTCGAGCACCGCCGGATCGAGGCCTTCGAGCCGGTTCGGGTGTCGATGGACGCCGACGCCGATCTGGCCCGCCAGTACGAGACCTGGAAGGAAACCCGGACGCTGTTCAACAACAGCATGGCCGACGGCGATCCCGAGGCCATCAAGCAGGCGTGGCAGCGCTACTATTTCCGCGGCGAGTATCCGGATCAGGCCGAGCCGCGGCCGGAAGGTCACGTCAACAAGCGGCGGCTGGCGCCCCTGCCCGATGCGCCGCCGGCGCAGACTCCGCCCGCGTCCGGACCGCGGGTCGACTTCAGGGGCTGGTCGGCGGTGGGGGCGATCGGATCGAAGGCGCCGGCCGGCGACTGATCAGTCGCCGCCGGGCATCTCAGGCATTGGCGTCGGCTCCGGCGTCGGCATGGGTATGGCCGGCGGGCGCTGAGGGGCCGGCGGACGCGGCAGTTCGTCGTCCGACAGCGTGCCGTCGCCGTTCGCATCCATCCGCGTGAACATCCGCTCGGCCCCGGCGATCAGCTCCTCGCGCGAGATGCGGCCGTCGTTGCTCGAGTCCGACTGTGCGATCATCCGGCGCAGGCGCCCGCCGCCCATGGCCGCGGCCGGGCCGCTGCTCAGGACCGCCAGTTCGTCCCCGGTGATGGCGGCGTCCTGATTGGCGTCGAGGCGCCCGAACAGACGGTCCGCAAAGGCCGGAACCTCGGCCAGGGTGCGCGCCGGGGCCATGCCCCCGCCCATGCCCCCGCCTTGGCCCCCGCCTTGGCCCCCGCCGGGCGGCGTCTGCGCCTGGGCGGGCGAGGCGAGGACGAACAGGGCGCCGATGCAGGCCGCCAGGGCGTTCGCACGAATGGTCATGGCTCGGATTCCAAAATGCTGTGCCGGCCCCGACAGATTGTTCCCGAACCCTCGCCTTGGCCAGCGGTTTCCGCTTGCATAATCATATAAGGATATCTTTATATGACTGCATGTCACTGACCGCCGACCAGACCGTCGAGGCCCTGCGCGCCGCCGGGGAGCCGACCCGCCTGCGCGTCCTGTCCCTGCTCGCGGGCGAGGAACTGTCGGTGATGGAGCTTTCGCGCATCCTCGACCAGAGCCAGCCGCGCGTCTCGCGCCACCTCAAGCTGATGACCGACGCGGGGCTGATCGAGCGTTTCCCGGACGGGGCGCGGGTGTTCTACCGGCTGACCTCGGACGCCCCGGCCCGCCGGCTGATCGACACGGTGCTCGATGTGCTGGACGAGGCCGCCGGCGACGCCGACGACCGCCGGCTGGAGGAGGTGCGGCGGGACCGGGAGATCGCCGCCGGCGCCTATTTCGAACGTATCGCACCTCAGTGGGACCGCATCCGTTCCCTCTATGTCTGCGAGACGGCGGTCGAGGCCGCGATCCTCAAGGCCGCCGGAGACGGACCGTTCGACCGGGTCGTCGACCTCGGCACCGGCTCGGGCCGGATGCTGACCCTGCTCGGCAAGAAGGCGAAGATGTCGCTGGGCCTCGATCTCAGCCACAACATGCTCAACATCGCCCGCGCAAACGTGGCCAGGGCCGGGCTCGACAGGGTCGAGCTGCGCCACGGCGACATCTTCTCCACTCGCCTGCCGCAGCAGACCGCCGATCTGGTGCTGGTGCACCAGGTTCTGCACTATCTCGCCGATCCCGCGGCGGCGGTGGCCGAGGCGGCGCGGCTGGTCATGCCGGGCGGACGGCTGCTGATCGTCGACTTCGCCCCGCACGCCCTGGAGCATCTTCGCGAGGAGCATCAGCACCGTCGGCTCGGCTTCTCCGACGAGGAGATGCGGCGCTGGCTGGGCGAGGCCGGGCTGACGCCGTCGGCGCCCATCGCCCTGCCCCCCGACACCGACGGGCTGACGGTGGTCATCTGGACCGCCGAACGGTCGGCTGAAGCCGGGGCGCGGGTCGCATGACGGCCGCCGCCATCAGCCTCGCCGAAGCCCGCGCCCTGCTGCTGTCGCCGCTTGGTCCCGTGGCGCGAGCGGGGCAGGACGCCTCGCGGCCGCGGGTGTCGTTCGAATTCTTTCCGCCGAAATCGGACGAGGCCGAGGCCAGGCTGTGGCAGGCCGTCACCCGGCTGGCGCCGCTGAAGCCCGACTTCGTGTCGGTGACCTACGGCGCCGGCGGCTCGACGCGCGAACGCACACACCGCACGGTGCGGCGCATCCTCGCCGAGACCGATCTGACGCCGGCGGCTCACCTGACCTGCGTCGAGGCCAGCCGGGACGAGGTCGACGCCGTCATCGACGGCTACAGCACGGCCGGCGTGCGCCACATCGTGGCGCTGCGCGGCGATCCGCCCGGTGAGGCGGGACTTGGCGGAGCCTATGTTCCGCGCGGCGACGGCTACGCCAACGCCACCGAACTGACCGCCGCCGTGGCTCGCCGGGGCGGGTTCGAGATCAGTGTCGGCTGCTATCCGGAGGGCCATCCCGAAAGCCCCTCCCTCGCTCACGACATTGAGGTGCTGAAGGCGAAGGTCGATGCGGGGGCGACGCGGGCGATCAGCCAATTCTTCTTCGATATCGACGCCTTCCTGCGCTTTCGGGACCGGGTGCGGGCGGCGGGCGTCTCGATTCCGATCATTCCGGGTGTCATGCCGGTGTCCAATTTCGCCGGGCTGAAGCGGATGTCGGCGGGCTGCGGCACGGCGGTGCCGGACTGGCTGGCGGCCCACTTCGAGGGGCTGGACGACGATCCCGAGACCCGCAAGCTGATCGCCGCCTCGGTCGCCGCCGAGATGTGCGCGCGGCTGCAGGAGGAAGGCTTCGCCGACTTCCATTTCTACACCCTGAACCGGGCCGACCTCGTCTACGCCATCTGCCGGGTGCTGGGGGTGCGCGAGCAGAGGGCCGACGCATGAGCCGGGCCGACCGGATCGCGGCGCTCAAGGCCGCCGCCAGGCGCCGCATCCTCGTGCTGGACGGCAGCTGGGGCGTGATGATCCAGCGTCGGGAGCTGTCGGAGGCGGAGTTCCGCGGCGACCGCTTCGCCGGTCATCCGGTCCAGCTGAAGGGCGACAACGACCTGCTGTGCATCACCCGGCCGGACATCATCTCCGACCTGCACGACCAGTATTTCGCCGCCGGCGCGGACATCACCGAGACCAACACCTTCTCGGCCACCACCATCGCCCAGGACGACTATGCGCTGGACGCGCAGGCGGTGTGGGACATCAATTTCGCGGGCGCGACACTGGCTCGGGCCGAGGCCGACCGCTGGACCGCGAAGACGCCGGACAAGCCGCGCTTCGTCGCGGGCGCGATCGGGCCGCTCAACAAGATGCTGTCGATGTCGTCGGACGTGAACGACCCGGGCGCGCGCAGCATCACCTTCGACGAGGTCTACGACGCCTATCGCCATCAGGTCCGGGCCCTGCACGCGGGCGGCGTCGACCTGTATCTGATCGAGACCATCACCGACACGCTGAACTGCAAGGCGGCGATCAAGGCCATCCTCGATCTCGCCGACGAAGGGCTCGAGCCGCTGCCGATCTGGATCTCGGGCACCATCGTCGACCGGTCGGGAAGGACCCTGTCCGGCCAGACCGCCGAGGCCTTCTGGCACAGCGTGCGCCATGCGAAGCCGTTCGCGGTGGGTTTCAACTGCGCTCTCGGCGGCGAACTGATGCGGCCGTTCATCGCCGAATTGTCGCGGGTGGCGGACACCCTGGTCGCCGCCTACCCCAACGCCGGCCTGCCCAACGCCATGGGCCAGTACGACGAACAGCCGCACGAGACGGCGCATTTCATCGAGGAGTGGGCGAGGTCGGGGCTGGTCAACATCGTCGGGGGCTGCTGCGGCACGACGCCGGAGCACATCCGGCATGTGGCGGAGGAGGTAGCGGGACTGCCGCCGCGCGCGATCCCGGAGCGGCCGACGGCGATGCGGCTGTCGGGGCTGGAGCCGTTCGAGCTGGTGGCGTTATGACCGACAAGATCGCCGATCTGTTCAAGGACCCCGAACACGCCCGCACCTACGCAGACCGGCCGCGGAAGATCATTCCCGGGTTCGACGGCCTGCACCGCATCATGGCCCAGTTGCTTGCGGAGGCGTCGCCGCGGCGGACGCTGGTGGTCGGGGGCGGCGGCGGCCTGGAGCTCAAGACGCTGATCGGCGCCCTGCCAGAGGGCCGCTTTTGCGCCGTCGATCCAGCCGCCGAGATGATCGCCCAAGGCAAGTCGTACCTGGGCGATCCCCCCTCCGTGGACTGGGTCGAAGGCTATATTTTCGATGCCCCGGAGGGGCCTTTCGACGCGGCCACCTGCCTTTTGACGCTGCATTTCGTGCCGGACGACGGCGCCAAGCTGGAGACACTGAAGGCCATCCGCAGCCGGCTGAAACCGGGCGCCCCGTTCGTCATCGCACATCTTTGCATCGACAAGAGCGATCCCACCTCCGATCAGCGGTTCGACCGCTATCTGAAGTTCGGCAGCGACAGCGACATGGACCCGACCGTGTTGAAGGAGGCGCACGAGCGGGTGCGCACCCATCTCAACTGCGTCGGGCCGGATCGCGACGAGGAACTCCTCCGCGAGGCGGGCTTCCACGGTGTCGAGCCGGTATTCCGTGGCCTCTACTGGTGCGGCTGGGTGGCGTACGCCTGATGCGCCCCACCTTCATCAACGTCGGCGAGCGGACCAACGTCACCGGCTCGGCCAAATTCCGCAAGCTGGTGGTGGAGGGCGACTACGCCGGGGCGCTGGCGGTGGCGCGGCAGCAGATTGAGGCCGGGGCCACGATCATCGATGTCAACATGGACGAGGGACTGCTGGACGGCGTCGTCGCCATGCGCACCTTTCTCAATCTGATCGCGGCCGAGCCGGACATCGCGCGCGTACCGGTGATGATCGACAGCTCGAAATGGGAGGTGATCGAGGCGGGGCTGAAGTGCGTCCAGGGCAAGCCGATCGTCAATTCGATCTCGCTGAAGGCCGGCGAGGCCGAGTTCCGCGAGCAGGCGGTGAAATGCCTGCGGTACGGCGCGGCCGTGGTGGTCATGGCCTTCGACGAGCAGGGCCAGGCGGACACCGCGGCGCGCAAGGTCGAGATCTGCACCCGCGCCTACCGGCTGCTGGTCGACGACATCGGCTTCCCGCCCGAGGACATCATTTTCGATCCGAACATCTTCGCCGTGGCGACGGGGATCGAGGAGCACGACGCCTACGCCGTCGACTTCATCGAGGCCACGCGGACGATCAAGGCCACCCTGCCCCATGCCCGCGTCTCCGGTGGAGTGTCGAACGTCTCGTTCAGCTTCCGCGGCAACGAGCCGGTGCGGCGGGCGGTCCACTCGGTGTTCCTCTACCACGCCGTCCAGGCCGGAATGGACATGGGCATCGTCAACGCCGGCGATCTGCCGGTCTATGACGACATCGACCCGGTGCTGCGCGAGGCCGTCGAGGACGTGATCCTGAACCGGCCGCAAAGGACCAATGTCTCCAACACTGAGCGGCTGGTCGATCTGGCACCCAGCTACAAGGGGGACAGGAGCGCGGCGCCCGTCGTCGACCTGAAGTGGCGCGACGCGCCGGTCGCAAAGCGGATCGAGCACGCCCTGGTGCACGGCGTCACCGACTGGATCATCGAAGACACCGAGGAGGCGCGGCGTCAGGCCGAACGGCCGCTGCACGTCATCGAGGGCCCCTTGATGGACGGCATGAACGTGGTCGGCGACCTGTTCGGCTCGGGCCGGATGTTTCTGCCGCAGGTGGTCAAGTCGGCGCGGGTGATGAAGCAGGCGGTGGCGTATCTCGAGCCGTTCATGGAGGCCGAGAAGACCGGTCAGCCGCGCCGGCAGGCCGGCCGCATCCTGATGGCCACGGTCAAGGGCGACGTCCACGACATCGGCAAGAACATCGTCGGCGTCGTGCTCCAGTGCAACAACTACGAGGTCATCGACCTCGGCGTCATGGTCCCGGCGGACCGGATTCTCGACGCGGCGATCGAGCACAAGGTCGATATCGTCGGGCTGTCGGGCCTGATCACGCCCAGCCTCGACGAGATGGTGTTCGTGGCCAGCGAGATGGAGCGGCGGGGCTTCCGTATTCCGCTGCTGATCGGCGGGGCGACGACCAGCCGGACGCATACGGCTGTGAAGGTCGAGCCGTCCTATCGCCGCGGTTCGACCACCTATGTCGTCGACGCCAGCCGGGCGGTGGGCGTGGTCGCCGGCCTGCTGTCGCCGACAGAGAAGGCGCGCAACGAGGCGGCGACGCGCGACGAATACATCCGCATCCGCGAACAATTCGCCCGCGGCCAGACGACCAAGGCGCGGGCGGCCCTGCCGGCTGCGCGGGCCAACCGGTTCCGGCCGCAGGCGGCGACTCCCCTGCCCCCGCGCCCCTCGTTTCTCGGCGTGCGGGCGTTCGACGGCTGGGACCTGCAGGACCTGGCCGACCACATCGACTGGACGCCGTTCTTCGCCAGCTGGGAGTTGATCGGCCGCTACCCGCTGATCCTCGAGGACGAGATCGTCGGCGAGGCCGCGCGTGACCTGTTTCGCGACGCGCAGGCGATGCTCAAGCGGATCGTCGATGAGAAATGGTACACGGCCCGCGGCGTGGTCGGTTTCTGGCCCGCGAACGCCCGCGGCGACGACATCGTGGTCTGGGCCGACGAGAGCCGCACGACCGAACTGGCCCGGTTCCACGGCCTGCGCCAGCAGATCGCCAAGACCAGCGGCAAGCCGAACCTGTGCCTGTCCGACTTCGTGGCCGAGGACGGCGAGGACTGGCTGGGCGCCTTCGCGGTCACGGCGGGGCACGGCGAGCTGGAGAAGGCGGCGGCGTTCCGGGCGGCGGGCGACGACTATTCGGCGATCCTGGCGACGGCCCTGGCCGACCGGCTGGCCGAGGCCTTCGCCGAGCGGCTCCACAAGACGGTGCGCACCGAGCTGTGGGGCCATGCGCCCGACGAAGAGACCTCGGTCGAGGATCTGATCGCCGAAAACTATCAAGGCATCCGCCCGGCGCCGGGCTATCCGGCGCAGCCGGACCATACGGAAAAAGCGACGCTCTTCAGACTGTTGCAGGCAGACGCGAATGCGGGAATGGAGCTCACCGAGAGCTTCGCGATGAGCCCGCCGGCGTCGGTCTCAGGCCTCTATTTCGGTCACGCCGAGAGCCATTATTTCGGCGTCGGCAAGATCGACCGGGACCAGGTCGAGGACTACGCCCGCCGCAAGGGCTGGGACCTGGCCACAGCCGAACGCTGGCTTGAGCCGATCCTCAACTATGATCCTGGCGCGCGGGCGGCGGCGGCCTGAGCCTTACTCGAGACCCACCTCTTCGGGAGTCGCCGGCGGGGTGGTGATGTTCTCGCGCAAACGGCGGGCGGCGTGTTCGCAGCGGCCCGGCAGGCCGAAGAACAGGCCGAAGGCCTGGCTGCGCACGCTTTCGTCCTGCCCCGCGAGGGGCGCCCATTTGGCCGTGGCCTCGGCGGCGGCGGCGCGGGCGGCGGCGCGGCTGGCGGCGGACTGGCGCGGCTCGGCGGCCTGCAGCGCGGCGCGGAAGTCGGCGGCCTCCAGGCGGCCGAGCCGGATGATGTCGCGATCCAGCGGATCGGCGTCGGTCAGGGTCTCGCCGAGAGCGACATGGCCGTTCACCAGCGCCTCGCACCAGGCGACCAGAGGATAGTCCGCCTCCGGCGCGCCGCGCGGCAGGGGATTGGCGTAGGCCACGGCCTCGCGGATGCGCAGGGCCTCGGCCGTTTCACCCGTGGCCGGGCCCGCGGTGACGATCGGTCCGTCCTGCCCGGCGGCAGGCGCGGTGTGGACGATCAGGACGGCGGCGAGGGCGAGGCTGGCGATCATGGCGGCTCCGGAAATCTGTACTTCGGACACTGTCCGGATGCCGCAACGCTTCAGGCGCCGCAATGGTTTTTGCGTGGCGGCGATTCCTCGGCGGAAGCGCAAGAAAAAGGCGGCGGACCCGAAGGTCCGCCGCCCGGTAGTCTGGTCTCTCCGACCGCTGATTAGAAGCGGTAGGCCAGGCTGAAGCGCACGGAGCGCGGCGCCTGATAGGCAGTGACCGCGCCGTAGTTCGGATCCCGCGGATCAACGCCCACAGTATCCAGCGCCAAGTCGTTGAACTCGTTGAAGTCCTGCTGCGACTGGAAGTCGAACACGTTGAAGATGTCCGCGCGAACCACGAGGCTGTCGCCCGGGACGTCGAACACTTCGGCCAGATCATAGGCGAAGGTCAGGTCCAGGACCTTGAGCCAGTCGCTTTCGAACTGCGAACCCCGGGGTGTCGCGACGCCATCAACGACATCGTTGTCAGTGAAGTCGCAGAACCACGACGCTGCCTGGTAGGCTTGGGCGAACACGTCGGTGGGGTGGAAGCCCTGACAACCGAACATGCGCGGCGACTGGATCAGCAGGTTGGCGCCGATGTTCAGGGCCGGAGTCGCCTGCCAGTTGCCGAACATCTTGAACGTGTGTTCGCGGTGGTTCGGCAGGAAGCCGTACGAGTTGTCGGTCAGGCCGGGCTGGTCGAAGTCCTGCGACAGGCCCGGATCGACCTGGCCGTTATCGGACTTCAGGGCGCCTTCGTAGTTGCCCTCGCTCTCCGACCACACGTAGCTGAAGCGACCGCCCCAGACGCCGTCGAACGGCTTCTCGAGCGACACCTCGACCGCCTTGTAGGTGCGATCCGGAGTCGGGTAGCCAAGGTCGGCGGCCGAGAGGGTGACCTCGCGATCCGTGAACGTCCGGCCCAGGCCGCCCGGACCAGCGTCGGCGTTGGTCAGATCCTCACCCGAGAGGGTGATGACCATGTCCTCGCCGGGGTTGGTCAGCACGTACTGGTGGAAGCCGTACCAGACGTTGTAGCAGATGTCGGCGGTCAGGTCGGGATCGGCCTCGCAGTAGGCCAGAACGGCGGCGTCGATGGCGACGTCGTCGATGGCCGTACCGAGCTCGCGGTAGGTGCCCTTGATGCCCATCGTCCAGTCGCCGAACACGCGCTGCTCGTAGCCGAGGATGAACTCGTCCACGTACATCGGGTCGATTTCCTTATCGACCTGGGTCGCGATCGGGCGGGTCGTGCCGTCACCAAAGGTGCCGGCGGCAAGCAGATTGAGAAGGATCGGCTCGTCCGTGGTGTCATGGATGCCGTCGGCGTTCAGGTCGTTCGGGCCGCCGGTCTGATCCAGGCTCCAGGTGTCCGAGATGAAGAACTCGGCGCCGGCCAGACGCTGGTTGGTGTTGACCGCGACCGGCAGGAAGTAACGGCCGTAGAAGCCGAACAGCTTGGCCTCGCCGTCGCCGAAGACGTCGTAGGTCGCGCCGAGACGCGGGGCCCACTGGTTCTGCAGGTCGACGAAGGCGACGCCGTCGATGTTCTCGTTCTCGAAGCCCTCGTTGCGGATGCCGATGTTCAGGGTGAGCTGATCGGTGACTTCCCACGAGTCCTGGAGATAGTAGGCGTTCTGGGTGGAGGTCCAGCCGCCGTCGTTGTCATAGGCGCGGATGCGAACGCGACGCGGCTGACCAATCAGATCGGTTCGTCCCGGCGGGATCGTCGCGGCGGTGTGCAGCGTCTGGTAGCGGAACCAGAGACCTCCGGTCACGTCGCCGGTGCAGTTCGCCACCGAGGAGATCGGGCCGCCCGGACGGCAGTAGTTGTAGCCCTGGCCGGAGTAATCGAGCTCCTGGTAGGCCTCCAGCTTCTCCTGGTCGATGCCGACCCGGAAGTGGTGCGAGCCGAAGAAGTCGGCGTAGACGTCGACGTCAGCGCGCAGGACGGTGCGCTGGTCTTCGTTCACCGACGGCTGGCCGACGCCCCAGGTACCGCGGCGGGGGAAGCCGGGCAGCTGGTCCGTGATCAGGGCGCCGGAGTCGCCGGGCGAGTAGTTGTACTCATTGTATTCGTTGACGCCGTAAGCCAGCGAGGTGGTCAGCCAGTCGGTCCACACGCCGGTGTAGCGCGCGATCCAGTTCTCGCCACCGAACTTGAAGACCGACGGCGTGAAGGTGCTCACGCGTTCACCGGCGTTGTTGACGTAGTAGTTGTCGGTTTCCTGCTCCTGCTCGTCCGAGAAGTAGGTGAACTCCAGCCGGTGCTCGTCGGTGATCAGGAAATCGACCTTGGCGCCGTAGAACGGGTCGTCGCTGGTGACGGTGGTGGCGTTCGCGCCGGCCCCCAGTCCGCCGCTGTTGGCCGCCGAGATCGGCGAGCCGACATTGACCTGTTCCCGGTCACGCCAGTTGTACAGACCGAAAATGAACAGACGGTCCTGGATGATCGGGCCGCCAAAGTCGAAGATCACGTCGCTGGACGAGCGCTCATCGAAGTTGTTCTGGGCGAGGTAGGTGTTCGGCGAGTCCTCGGTGAGGCTGTCCGGCTGCCAGTAGGCGGTGATGCCGAACTCCCAATCGTTGCCGCCCGACTTGGTCGTGCCGTTCAGCACGCCGCCGGTGCCGCGGCCGAACTCCGAGGAGTAGCCGCCGGTCTTGGTCTCGAGGGTCTGGTAGAACTCGAACGGAACCGTCGAGGAGCCCTGGAAGTCACGGAATTTCGTGATGTTCAGGCCGTTGATGAAGTAGGTGTTCTCACCGGCCGAAGCGCCGCCGATGGTCGGGATGTTGCCGAAGGCGTTGTCGGAAGCCGTCACGCCCGGGGCCAGCAGGGCCACGGCGCTGGCGTCGCGAGCGATCGGGACGTTCTTCGACAGTTCCTCGACGTTGACCGTCAGGCCGGTCGTCGTGGCGTCGAATTCCGACACGGCGCGGCGCACGCCGACGACGACGACTTCGTCGATCTGCGTGGCGTTGTCGGCCGCCGCGCCCATGGTGAGGAACAGCTGGGCCGTACCGCCCGATCCGACGTTCACGGTGTCGGTCAGCGAGTTGTAGCCCGGCGCGTTGACGACGACTTCGTACGTGCCCTGCGGCAGGGCGACGGCGCGGAAGTTGCCCGAGGCGTCAGTGGTGAAGCTACGCGAGAAGCCTTGCGAAACCGAAGTCAGCGTGACGCTGGCGCCCGCGACCGGCGTGCCGGCCTGGTTTTCGACGGTGCCGGCGACGGCGCCCTGAACCAGGTTCTGCGCGATGGCGACCGAGGGCGTCATCAGGGTCACGGCCGGAGCCGCCACCAGCGCCATAAGCGCCGTTCCGCCGATCATGGTCGAATGCAGCAACCGCTGCTTGATGGTTTGGGTCTTCAAAGGGTGGTCCTCCTGAGACCGAAGCGCGCCTCCGGAAAGAAGCTGGCGTCAACGGCAACCAAACTCCGCGCACCCCAATGCACGCAGATTGCCCTGACCTTAGACTTGGCAATGGCCCGGCGCAGCATAATTACGGCGACGTAACCTAATCGAAGCCGGCCTGTCGCAATCCCGCCACACGCAAGGTGAAGCTATTGAAAGGATTGTTCAAATGAACCCCCAAACGGCTTCATTGCGGCCCCTTTCCGCGAAGGTGTGGGTCACGGGCCAGGTCACGCCGGGGCAGGTTCGGGGTCTGCGGGATGCCGGATTCACCTGCGTGGTGAATCACCGGCCCGACAACGAGGAGCCGGATCAGCCGCTTGCCGCCGAGATCGCCCGCACCTGCGACGAGGCGGGAATGACGGTGGTGCACGCCCCGGCGCGCGGCCTGCCCGATGCGGCCGCGGTCGCCGCCACCCGCGCGGCGCTTGACGGGCTGGGAGAGGGCGGCAAGGCGGTGTTCTTTTGCCGGTCCGGCATGCGATCGGCCGCGGCTTGGGCGATGGCGGAACGGCTCGCCGGCGGCGATCCGGACACCCTGCGCGAGGCGGCGCTGGCGGCGGGCTACGACCTCGGCAGGGTTCCGCTATAGAGGATCAGCGGGCCACGCCGACGCGAACCGCATACGACGCCGGCTCCGGCGTGCACGACGCCACGACCAGTTGCGCCGCCATGAGACACAGGAAGGCCGCCGCGATGGTCTGGAGCCGATTTGAGACAGCCAGGGCGATGGAAACAGCCATGTCAGGCACTCCGCGGAAGGTTTACGATGTGTTGACGCAAGGGCCGCGCCGCGGACGGGCGGCGCTCCGGTGATCCCCTTCGTGCGCGAGCTGGACGTGGCCCATGGCCGCGTCGACGCCGTTTCGCCGCTCATCCGGCGGGTGATCGCGGCCAATCCGGGCCCGTTCACCTTCACCGGGACCGGGACCTACATCGTCGGGCGAGCCTCGGCCGGAGCCGGCGTGGCGGTCATTGATCCCGGCCCGCCCGACGACACCCACCTCGCGGCGCTGCTGACCGCCGTCGAAGGCCAGGCTGTCAGCCATGTGCTGGTCACCCACACGCACCGGGACCACTCGCCCCTCGCCCGCCCGTTCGCGCACGCCGTCGGCGCGCCGGTTCTGGCCGCGCGGCCGCCGGCGCAGGTCGTCCACGCCTCAGGCTCGCTCGACGAGGAGGACGACGAGACCTTCGCTCCGGACATCGTCCTCGCCGGCGGAGAGGTGCTGGAGGGAGACGGCTGGACGATCGAGGTGATGGCGACCCCCGGCCACGCCTCAAACCACATGGCCTTCGTGCTGCGCGAGGAGAACGCCCTGTTCAGCGGCGACCATGTGATGGGGTGGTCGACCACCGTGGTGGCCCCGCCGGACGGCGACATGACCGCCTACATGGCCAGCCTGGACGCGGTGATCGCCCGGGACTTCTCGACCATCTGGCCCACCCACGGCGCGCCGGTCACCGATCCGGCGCAGTTCCTGCGGGCCTATCGCGCGCACCGGCTGGAGCGGGAGGCTCAGATCGTGTCGCAACTGGCGGCGGGGCCGCGGCGGATCGCCGACATGGTGCCGACGCTCTACGCCGCAGTCGACGCGCGCCTGTGGCCGGCGGCGGGACTGTCGGTGTGGGCGCACCTGATCGCCCTGGAGCGCGCCGGGCGGGTCAGCGCCAGCCCGGGACCGGAGATAGATGCGGTCTGGAGTGTGCGCTGAGACCTATTCGACGCCCCGCAGGCGGCGGCTGATCTCCGTCGCCAGCCGGCAGGCCTCGCCGGCGTGCGGACGGTCGTCCCGGGCGGCGACGCGGATGTCGGTCCGGCCCGGACGGATGCGGATGACGGCGTCGTGCACCGTGCCGAACCAGAAGCCCCGATGCGTCCCGGCCGCGCGGGCGACGGTGACGCCGCCCTGCAGGCTGAAACCCGATTCCTGCAGGGCCCAGGCCGCGGTCTGGGGCGCGACCTGCGTCATTGCGGGGACTGCTCCGGGACAGGCCTCGGCGCCGCCGGTGCGGGTCGTCGCCCCCGCGCCACGCCGGGCGTCGAGAGAGCCGAAACCGGGGATTTCGGTCAGGTCGGTGCTGATGTCATCCGGCGGGGCGTCCATGACGCGCGAAATCTGCCAGGCGTAGCCTCCGACGGTCGCGACGGAGGCGGCGAGCGCGACCAGCGCCAGCCACAGCGGGGCGCGGCGGCACAGGGCGGCGATCACGAGCGCGAGGGCGGCGGCAGCGCCGAAGGCCGCCAGGGCGGGGCCGACCCTCATGGCCAGCAGATCGTGGCCGACCTCGTAGCTCCACAGGCCAAACCGCGTCCCGGCTGCGGCGATGAGGGCGAACACCGGCACCAGGAAGACCACCGCAGCCAGGCGTTGACCCCCACCGCTCCGCCCAATCCTCGATCCGGCCATGGCCTCAGCCCCCCGTCGGCAGGCGGTAGTCCTTCATCCGCTCGCGAACCAGTTTCTTGTCGATCTTGCCCGTCGGGCCGAGCGGGATGTCTTCGACGAAGACCACGTCGTCCGGCATCCACCATTTGGCGATCTTGCCCTGCAGGAAGTCGAGGTGCTCCTGCTTGTTCTGGCTTTGGCCGGGCTTGAGCTTGACGACAAGCACGGGGCGCTCGTCCCATTTGGGGTGGGCCGCGCCGATGACGGCGGCCAGTTCGACCTTGGGGTGGCCGACGGCGATGTTTTCGATCTCGATCGAACTGATCCACTCGCCTCCGGACTTGATCACGTCCTTGGCGCGGTCGGTGATCTGCATGAAGCCCTGCTCGTCGATGGTCGCGACGTCGCCGGTGTCGAAGAAACCCTCGTGGTCGAGGATGTCGCCGCCCTCGCCCTTGAAATAGGCGCCGGCGATGGTCGGCCCCTTGATCATCAGCCGACCGTAGGTGTGCCCGTCGTGGGGCATCTCCTGCCCGGCGTAGTTCTTCAGCTTCAACTCCACGCCGAGCGGCGGCGTGCCCTGCTTGACCCGCCACTTCATCTGATCGTCGTAAGGCAGCGCCCTGAGCTCCGGCGGCAGGTTGGACAGGGTGCCTATGGGCGAAGTCTCGGTCATGCCCCAGCCCTGCAGCACCTCGATGCCGAACTCGTCGTGGAAGGCCCGGATCAGGCTCTCCGGCACCGCCGAGCCGCCGATCAGCACCCGCTTGACGCTCGGGATCTTGAGATTGTTTTCGCGCAGGTGAGTCAGCAGGCCCTGCCAGACGGTCGGCACCGCCGCCGAGAAGGTGACGCCCTCGCTCTCGATAAGCTCGTAGATGGCCGCGCCGTCCATGCGAGCGCCGGGCAGGACCAGTTTCGAGCCCGCCGCGGGTCCGCCGAAGGCGATTCCCCAAGCGTTGGCGTGGAACATCGGCACCACCGGCAGTATCACCTCGTTCGGCGTCGCGCCCAGCACCGTGGTCTGCAGGCCCAGCAGCGTGTGGATGAAGTTGGAGCGGTGCGAATACAGCACCCCTTTCGGATTCCCCGTCGTGCCCGAGGTGTAGCAGAGGCCGCAGGCGGTCTGTTCGTCGAAGCCGCCCCACTCGATGTCTTCCGACGCGGTCGACAGCAGGGCCTCGTAGCATTCGGCGCCGGGCAGTTTCGTCGCCGGCATGTGCAGTTCGTCGGTCAGAACCACGACCCGCTCGACCGAGGGGCAATGCGGCAGCACCGCCTCAAGCAGCGGGATGAAGGTCAGGTCGACGAAGATGATTTTGTCTTCGGCGTGGTTGATGATGTAGGCCAGCTGTTCCGGGAACAGACGCGGGTTGAGGGTGTGGCAGACCGCGCCGATGCCCATGATACCGTACCAGGCCTCGATGTGGCGGCCGCTGTTCCAGGCCAGGGTGGCGATGCGATCGCCGACCCCGACGTCCCAGTCCTTCAGCACGCCGGACACCCGTTTGGCGCGGGCGTGTATCTCCGCGTAGGTGGTGCGGACGATCGGCCCCTCGACCGAGCGCGTCACGACCTCGCGATGGCCGTGCCAGTTGCGCGCGTGGTCGATGATCTTGTCGACCGTCAGCGGCCAGTCCTGCATCAATCCCAGCATCGGTATCCCTCGTTTGCGCCTGCTGCCCGAGGCGCTTGAGGGCAGGCTATCGGCGGCCCGGCGGATGCGCAACGTGACGCCGCGTCAACCGCCGGCCGTCCAGGGCCCCTTGGCGTCGGACCCGCCTTCCCCCTAGAAGGGCGGCATGCCCATTCTCGTCGCCATCACCGGAGGGTCCGGCTCCGGCAAGAGCACCCTGGCGGAAACGCTGGTCACCGCTCTTCCCGAGGGAGCGGCCGTGCTGGTGCGCGAGGATTCCTATTATCGCGACGCCGCCAGCCTGCCGGGGTTCAACGCCGCCACCTTCGATTTCGACGACGTGGCGGCCCGCGACCACGAGCTGATGATCCGCGACCTGGCGGCGCTGAAGGCGGGGCGCGATATCACCGCGCCGATCTATTCCTTCATCCACCACGGCCGGGAACCGGGCGGCGAGCCGATCCACGCCGCCGAGGTGGTGATCATCGAGGGCACCCATCTGCTCTGCACGCCTGGCCTGGTGGAGCTCTTCGACATCCGGGTGTTTGTCGACACGCCCGCCGACATCCGCTTCATCCGCCGCCTGCTGCGCGACCAGGCCGAGCGGGGTCGCACCGCCGATTCCGTGATCCAGCAATATCTCGCCACCGTCCGGCCGGGGCATGAGCGGCTGACCGAACCCTCGCGGGTCAACGCCGATTTCATCGTCGCCGACGCCACGGCCGCCGTGCGGCTCGAGGACCCGCAGGCGGTGGTCCGGCTGGCGGCGCCGGTGCTCGCCCATCCATTACTCGCGAGCCTCTTTTCTCGCGGATCGTAGAACATTGGTTCGCGACCGCTTGACCGGCTCGTGGCCCCGGCGTCTGCTCGCTTTCCACGGCAGGCGACTCAGATGCACGGCACGGCCAGACTTTCCGACGCGGGGTCCGACTCCAGGCGCCGGCTCATCGTACGCCATGCCCGCGAGCATTTTGTCAGCGAGGGATACGCCGCCACGCGGATCGAGCCGATCGCGCGCGCGGCCGGGGTGTCGACCGCGACCCTCTACACCGTGTTCAGCGGCAAGGCGGCCCTGTTCACGGCGGTAATCGACGACGCCGCCGAGGACTTCGCCCGCCAGATGGCCGGCGTCCGCGCCGTCGAGGGCGACGCCCGCACGACCCTGACCAGTTTCGCCGAGGCCTACGCCGGCTTCATGGGCGATCCGTTCGTTCGCTCGATCTTCCGGCTGGTGATGGCCGAGCGACCCCGCTTCCAGGCGCTGGCCCTGCGCTTCTTCGAGAAGGGCCGCACCGAGTTCGGGGCGACGCTGATCGGCGTCATCGTCCGGCTGTCGAAGGCGGGCGAACTGCGTCCGGTGGAGCACCCCTCGTGGGCGGCCGGTCACCTGATGGGAATGATCGAGCACCCGGTCTTCTTCGTCCCGCTGGTCACCGGCGACGAGGTGCAGGTGCGCCGCTCGAACGCCGAGGTGGTCGCCGAAGCGATCGAGACCTTCCTGGCGCGCTACGGGGCCTGACGGGTCACGGCCAGAGGCGCGTCTTCGACCAGCCTTCCCCCGCACGGTCGAATCTCAGCCGGTCGTGCAGCCGGAAGGGCCGATCGCGCCAGAACTCGACAGAATCCGGAACGACCCGCCAGCCCGTCCAGCGCTCCGGCCGGGGCACGTCCCCGTCGGCGAACCGGGCGGTCTCGCGGGCGACGGCGAGTTCCAGGGTCTCCCGGCTGTCCAGCGGCCGGGACTGGTCCGAAGCCCAGGCCCCGATGCGGCTCTCGCGGGCGCGGCTGGCGAAATAGGCGTCGGCCTCGGCCGCGCTGACCGACTGGACCGACCCACGCACCCTCACCTGCCGCCGCAGCGATTTCCAGTGGAACAGCAGCGCCGCCGACGGATGGACCGACAACGCTTCGCCCTTGGCGCTCTCGCGGTTCGAATAGAAGGTGAAGCCCCGCGCGTCGACGTCCTTGAGCAGCACCATCCGGGCGTCCGGCCGGCTATCGGCGTCGACGGTGGCCAGCGTCATGGCGTTGGCGTCGTTGGGCTCGCTGGCCCGCGCGTCCGTCAACCAGTCCACGAACAGGCCGATCGGCTCCGGCCTGTCGAAAATCGTCTCGTCCGCGTTCGCGGCCAGGGCGGCGGCGTACTGCTCCGCATATTCCTCGCGGGTCGGGCTGGGCGGGATCACGGGGGCGGTCATGATGTTCAGATAGACCGTCCCGGCCGCGCTGGGGAGAGGCGGTGCGGTTAACGCGGCCTTGACCATGTTGCCGCCTAAGCTCGGGGATGCGCGTCCGATCGCACTCCGAAGTCGCCTCCCTGGCCGAGGCCCACGCCCTGCTCGGCCTGACCGGCCCGGCGGACGGCGAGGCCGTGACCGCGGCGTTCAGGGCGGCCGTGAAGGCGGCGCACCCGTCGGCGCCGGGTGGGGACCCCGACCGTTTTCGCCGGGTGATCGCGGCCTGGCGGCTGATCCAGAGCCGGGAACCCACGCTGGCCATCGCCGGACCGAAGTCGCCCCCGCCCTCCCCTCCCGTCGTGGTCATCGGTCCGCTGGAGGCGTTGAACGGCGGCCATGCCGCGGTGCGGCTGGCCGGGCGTACGCTCGACGTCCGGTTGCCCAGGGGCCTGCGCAGCGGCGAGCATTTGCGCCTGCGCGGCGCGGGCGCCGGCGGCGCCGACATCTACCTGCCGGTGCTGATCCGGGCCGCCGACGGCCTGAGGGTGCTCGGCGACGACCTGTTCATGGAGCAGCCGGCGCCGACGCGTCTGCTCGAGGACGGCGGCCGGCTGGAGATCGACACCCACGTCGGGGCCCGCTCCGCCTGGATCGTCGCCGGCCAGACGCCGCTTCGCCTGCGCCTGAAGGGCTTGGGCCTGCCGGCGCGCGGCGGACGCCCGCAGGGGCATCTGTTCGTCGAGCTGCAACCCTCCGACGACGTCCCCTCGGCGGCCGAGGATCTGCTGGTCCGTTTCACCCGCGTCTGGACGCCGGACCGGCTGGCGGCCTAAGCCGTAGGCCAACATGTCGCACAACACCTTCGGCCACCTGTTCCGCGTGACCACCTGGGGCGAGAGCCACGGGCCGGCGATCGGCTGCGTCGTCGACGGTTGCCCGCCGCTGATCCCGCTGACCGAAGCCGATCTCCAGCCGTGGCTGGACCGGCGCAAGCCCGGCGGCAGCCGCTTCGTCACCCAGCGGCAGGAGAGCGACACGGCCCGCATCCTGTCCGGCGTGTTCGACGACGGAAACGGCCTGGTGACCACCGGCACGCCGATCGCCATCCAGATCGACAACGAGGACGCCCGCTCCAGGGACTATGGCGAGATCGCCCGCGCCTTCCGGCCGGGCCACGCCGACTACACCTACCAGGCCAAATACGGCGTCCGCGACCATCGCGGCGGGGGCCGCTCCTCGGCGCGCGAGACGGCCCTGCGGGTGGCGGCGGGCGCGGTGGCGCGCAAGCTGCTCGGCGAAGGCGTCCGCATCCGCGCCGGCGTGGTCCAGCTGGGCCCGCACCGGATCGGGCCGGAAGCGATAGATTTCGACGCCGTCTACGAGAACGCCCTGTTCGCGGCCTCGGCGGACGTCGTCCCGGCTTGGGAGGACTATCTGGACGGCGTCCGCAAGGCGGGCTCGTCGATCGGCGCAATCGTGGCGCTGGAGGTCACGGGCGTCCCCGCCGGCTGGGGCGCGCCGGTCTATGGCAAGCTCGACGCCGAACTGGCCGCTGCGATGATGTCGATCAACGCCGTCAAGGGGGTCGAGATCGGGGCCGGATTCGGCGCGGCCGAGCTGTCGGGCGAGGACAACGCCGACCAGATGCGGATGGGCGACGATGGCCGACCGGTGTTCCTGTCCAACCACGCAGGCGGCGTTCTCGGCGGCATCTCGACGGGCCAGCCGCTCACCGCCCGCATCGCCTTCAAGCCCACCTCCTCCATCCTGACGCCGCGCCAGACCGTCACCCGCGACGGCGCCGAGACCGACCTGCGCACCAAGGGGCGGCACGACCCCTGCGTCGCCCTGCGCGGCGTGCCGGTGGTCGAGGCGATGGCGGCCTGCGTGCTGGCGGATGCGATGCTGAGGCATCGGGCGCAGGCGGGGTAGATGCAGCCAAGACGCCGAATCCACCCGTTCAAGCACGTTCGGTTCATTCTGGTGGAGCATTCGGACCATCTCGGCGTGCCATTGCTGCTCGCGGTGACCGCGACCGTCCTTGCCCTTTTCGCCTTCGTCCTGTTGCCGGTTGCTGGACCGACCCGGATCGAGGGGCGCGTGATGGGTCTGGGCTTCATGGAAACGGATGAGGGTTCATTCGCCACCGCCTCCGTCCAGACCGGCGAAAATACGGTTCGCGTTTTCCTTCCAACCCGGCACGGATGCCGGGTCGGCGATCGGATATCGCTACAGAAATGGCCGCTGCGCTGGGGGCACCGCATACGCCCTGCACCCGTTCGCTGGCCATGTACTCGCTAGCTCTTTCCGCCACTGACACTGTTACCTATATAGGTCCCGAACGGCGCGCCGTATGCTGCGCGCCCCAATCGGGAGACTCCTCATGATCGACGTCCGCCCCTTCTCCAGCCTCGGCGGCGCTGACCACGGCTGGCTGAACGCGAAGCACCATTTCTCCTTCGCCAACTACCATGACCCGTCCCGCATGGGCTGGGGCCGGCTGCGCGTGTGGAACGACGACGAGATCGCCGCGAAGTCGGGCTTTCCGCCCCACCCGCACGCCGACATGGAGATCATCACCTACGTCCGTGCGGGAGCCATCACCCACGAGGACTCGATGGGCAACCGCGGCCGTACCGCCGCGGGCGACGTGCAGGTGATGAGCGCCGGCACGGGCGTGCGTCACGCCGAGTTCAACCTCGAGGACGAAACCACCACCCTGTTCCAGATCTGGATCGAGACCGACAGGCCGGGCGCCAGGCCGGGCTGGGGCCAGCGCGAGTTTCCGAAGAGCGACCGAACCGGCCGGTTCTCGGTGCTGGCCTCCGGCGACCCGTCGGACGGGGCCCTGACCATCAACGCCGATGCGAAGGTGCTGGGGGCGACGTTGAATACGGGCGAGAGCCTGACCTACAGCCTGGCGGAGGGCCGCCGCGCCTATCTGGTCCCCGCCGTCGGCGAGGTCGAGGTCAACGGCGTCACCCTGAACGCCCGCGACGGCGCCGCCATCAGGGACGAGGCCGAGATCACCATCACCGCCAGGGCCGACGCCGAACTGGTGATGGTCGACAGCCTCTAGGGCGCCTTCCTCAAATCCAACGAAAAACCCCGCCCGGATCGCTCCGGACGGGGTTCTTTTTCGTCAGTGGGTGGCCGGCACCGTGCCGGGATCCTCGATCGGCGGAGCCGGCGGCAGCGGCTCGGTCGACTCGTCCCATTCGACCGGCGTCAGCACGCCCGTCAGGGCCCACTTCAGCGCCTCGTCGGCGGTCTTGATCGGAACGATCTCCAGCGCGCCCTTCACATTGTCGGGCACGTCGGCGAGGTCCTTCTCGTTCTCCTCCGGGATCAGCACCGTCTTGATGCCCGAGCGGAGCGCGGCGAGCAGCTTCTCCTTCAGGCCGCCGATAGCGGTGACCCGGCCGCGCAGGGTGATCTCGCCGGTCATGGCGATGTCCTTGCGGATCGGGATGCCGGTCAGGACCGAGACCATGGCCACGGTCATGGCCACGCCGGCCGAGGGACCGTCCTTGGGCGTCGCGCCGTCGGGCACGTGCACGTGGATGTCGGTCTTCTCGAACACCGGCGGCTTGACCCCGAACGCCAGGGCGCGGGCCCGGACGTAGGAGGCGGCGGCGGAGATCGACTCCTTCATCACCTCCTTGAGGTTGCCGGTCACGGTCATGCGGCCGCGGCCCGGCATCTTGATCGCCTCGATGGTCAGGATGTCGCCGCCGAACTCGGTCCAGGCCAGACCGGTAACGATGCCGACCTGGTCCTCCTCATCCGTCTCGCCGTAGCGGTACTTCCTGACGCCCGCGTATTCGGCCAGCTTGGCCGCGTCCACGGTGATCGACAGCGTCTTCTCCCGGGCCATCTCGCGCACCGCCTTGCGGGCCAGACCGCCCAACGCCCGCTCCAGGGAGCGCACGCCGGCTTCCCGCGTGTAGTAGCGGATCAGGTCGCGGATGGTATCGTCGGGCACCACGAACTCGGCCGGCTTCAGCCCGTTGTCGGCCGTCACCTTGGGCAGGACGTGACGCTTGGCGATCTCGACCTTCTCGTCCTCGGTGTAGCCCGACACCCGGATGATCTCCATCCGGTCCATCAGCGGCTGCGGCATGTTCAGGCTGTTGGCCGTTGTCACGAACATGACGTTGGACAGGTCGTAATCGACTTCCAGGTAGTGGTCGCCGAAGGCGTTGTTCTGGGCCGGGTCCAGCACCTCGAGCAGGGCCGAGGACGGGTCGCCCCGCCAGTCGGCGCCCAGCTTGTCGATCTCGTCCAGCAGCACGAAGGCGTTGGTCGTCTTGGCCTTCTTCATCGACTGGATGATCTTGCCCGGCATCGAGCCGATGTAGGTCCGGCGGTGACCGCGGATCTCGGCCTCGTCGCGCACGCCGCCCAGCGACATGCGGACGTATTCGCGCCCGGTCGCCTTGGCGATCGACCTTGCCAGCGAGGTCTTGCCGACGCCCGGAGGGCCGACGAGACACAGGATCGGGCCCTTCAGGCTGTTGGTGCGCGCCTGGACGGCCAGATACTCGATGATCCGTTCCTTGACCTTCTCGAGACCGTAGTGGTCCTCCTCGAGAATGGCCTCGGCCTTGTTCAGGTCGATCGGCTTCGTCTTGGCCTTGCCCCACGGGATCGACAGCAGCCAGTCGAGGTAGTTCCGCACCACCGTCGACTCGGCCGACATCGGGCTCATGTTGCGCAGCTTCTTGACCTCGGCCTCGGCCTTGACGCGGGCTTCCTTGGAGAGGCGCGTCTTACGGATGCGCTTCTCCAGCTCCATGATCTCGTCGCGCGCATCATCGGTCTCGCCCAGCTCACGCTGGATCGCCTTCATCTGCTCGTTGAGATAGTACTCCCGCTGGGTCTTCTCCATCTGGCGCTTCACGCGCGAGCGGATCTTCTTCTCGACCTGCAAGACCGAGATCTCGCCTTCCATCAGGCCGTAGACCTTCTCCAGCCGCGACGGCACGGAGATGGTCTCCAGCAGGCCCTGCTTGTCGGCGATCTTGACCGACAGATGGGCCGCGACGGAGTCCGCCAGCTTGGACGGATCGGTGATCTGGGGGATGGAGCTGAGGGCCTCGGGCGGCACCTTCTTGTTCAGCTTCACATAGTTTTCGAACTGCTCGATGACGGCGCGCAGCAGGGCTTCCGACTGCGACGGCTCGCCCGGATCGTCGGCGATCTCGACCGCCTCGGCCTCGAAGTAATCGCTGCGGTCGGTGAAGCGGGTCAGGCGCGCGCGGCTCCTGCCCTCGACCAGCACCTTGACGGTGCCGTCGGGCAGTTTGAGCAGTTGCAGCACCGTGGCCAGCACGCCGATCGGGTAGATGGCGTCCGCCTGCGGATCGTCGTCGACGCTGTTCTTCTGGGTGGCGAGCAGGATCTGCTTCTCGCCCTTCATGATCTCGTCGAGCGCCTTGACCGACTTCTCGCGACCCACGAACAGCGGCACGACCATGTGCGGAAAGACGACGATGTCTCTCAGCGGCAGGACGGGCAGTGTTTTGGTCTCTGACATGATGCCTACTTTCCGGGGCCTTCGTTGATCTCAAGCCCGCCAAGCCGGCGTGCGGAGCGACCGTGCTCCACCGTATCGACTCGGCCCGCCATTCGGCGGCCTTCGGATGAGTATGTGGTTCGGATCGCCCGGCGTTCAAGCGTAACGGGTGGGCGACCGTCCCTTCCATCCACAGCCGTTCAGGGGGCAAACAGCGGGCGCGGGCGAGGGGTTCCCCGTTAACCCCGTGCGCATCCCGTCCCGGAACCGCACAAAGCCGCCGATCCGCCAGTGTTGCTCCGCCGCCTCATCGTCCGCCCGGAAAGCGTTCGTTCAGCAGGCGCGCCAATGCCTGACTCTGCGCCCTGCCGCCGGCAGCGGTCAGGTGGCGACCGTCGCGGTACCATGGACCATTCGGGCCCCGCGTCCGACAGCCGCCCCGGTCGCACAGGGCCGTCCACGGACGGTAGACGGCCACGCCGGCTTCGGCCGCAGCGAGCGCCGTCAGCCGCTCGTCGACCACTCCGGCCAGCTCGGCATTGGCTGGAACCGCGCGGTCGCACATGCCTGTGGTGAGACCCAGAAAGTCACGCCGGGCATGGCAGGACGCCGGCGCGAAGGCGTATTCCGGCGTGGTCCCCAACAGCACGATCAGCGTTCGGGGTCCGACCTGCGCCCGCAACATCCTGAGCGTATGCGCCAGCTCCCCGAAAAGAACGTCGAGCTGGCGAGCCGTGTCGGCCGACACCCCGCCCCGCGGCAGAGTCGGCGCCGCATTGACGATGACCACCTGCGGAGCCTCGCGCCCCCACTCGGCGACGGCCGAGCGGTTGAAGGCCGCGCAGTCATCGCTCGCCACCCCGGCGCGTTCCCGGAGCAAGGGCAGACAGCCCGATCGTGTCGCCTGTCGGACAGCCAGCCCCCGCTGCCGCGCCCACGCCAGCACGGCGGGCGAGAGATGATCGGCGTGGGAGTTGCCCCATAGAATGACGTCAGCGTCGGCTTCGGCGGGCACGGTGCAGGGGTGCGCGGCGGGCAAGGCCGCCCCCTCGGTATGACAGGCCGCCTGCAGGGGCGGACGATCCAACCCGGCGGCCTCCTCCGCCAGCACCTCGGCCGAGGCGCGGTACGGAAGACCGTCGAGAGTGATCACCGCTGCGCTCGTCACCCCGAGTCCGCCGAGTGCGCAGACCGCGAGAGCAAGCGCCCGAACCGGCTTCGCCTTGAAGTGTCGGCGCAGCGGCTGCTCGATCCAGACATGCGTGGCCAGCGCCAGCGCGGCGGCGGCGGCAAGCGCCAGGAACGTCTCCGCCGTCGTCAGCGGCCGCGCCAGCAGAAGTCTGGGCAACGCGAGCGACGGCCAGCTCCACAGGTAGAACGGCAGGGCCGCTCCGCCGAACCACCCCAGGCCGGCGAGCAGCCGGCTCTGCGGGAGATCCCGGGGCCGGCTCCATCGGCGCGCCGCCAGCGCCACGAGCGAGCCCGCAAGGAACGGCCAGGCGCGGACCGCTGCGACATGGACCGCGGCCGGATACATCGCTTCCCGCCGCAGGATCAGTTCGAGAGCGAGCGAGACCACCAGTCCGATGGAGGCGGCGATCCAGACCCAGCGGAACAGGCCCAGTCTGCCCGCCACGGCCACGGCGATCGTCCAGCCCGCGATCAGCTGGGCGGCGACGCACAGCAGCCAGCCATGCATGAGCAGGTCATCGCGGGCCCGCGGATCATCGACGCCCTGCCTGAACAATTCCGGCCCGCTGTTTCCCAGCACGGTCCACAGCGCGGTCCAGGCCTGGTTGCGGAGATCGGCGGGCGGCAACGCCAGTCCGACCGCGAGGACCCCGGCGACGACGACGAGGAGTGCGGGCAGCCCCCATACCGCCATCCTGCCCCAGAGGTCGATCAGGCGCGTCGCTATGGGCCCCTCCGCGGCCAGCGCCAGCCGGGTGGCGCCATATCCCGCCAGACCCAGCGCCAGATGGACTCCCACCCAACCGGACGCCGGCTGTCCCACCCCCGAGTGAAACAGCGTCAGCGCCGCCACCGCTACGGCGGCGAGACAAGAGGCCGCCCGCCAGGTCTGGCGGGCGGCCCCGGGATGGTCTTCACGCGCGATCGGCATCAGCGCCGTCTACAGTGGGTCAGGCGGCGCCGTCGGCGGCCTTCTTCTTGCTTTCCGAGTAGATCAGCAGCGGCTGGGCCTTGCCCTCGATCACCTCGGCGTTGACCACGACCTCCTCGACACCCTCGAAGGTCGGCAGTTCGAACATCGTCTCCAGCAGGATGCCTTCGAGGATCGAACGCAGGCCGCGCGCGCCGGTCTTGCGGGTGATGGCCTTCCTCGCGACGGCGATCAGCGCGTCGTCGGTGAAGGTCAGGTCGACGTTCTCCATCTCGAACAGGCGCTTGTACTGCTTGACCAGGGCGTTCTTCGGCTCGGTCAGGATCTTGACGAGGGCTTCCTCGTCGAGGTCCTCCAGCGTCGCCAGCACCGGCAGGCGGCCGATGAACTCGGGGATCAGACCGAAGCGCATCAGATCGTCCGGCTCAACGCCCTTGAGGATGTCGCCGGTGCGGCGCTCGTCGATCTCCTTGACCTTGGCGCCGAAGCCGATCGAGGCCCCGTCGCCGCGCGCCGAGATGACCTTCTCGAGGCCGGCGAAGGCGCCGCCGACGATGAACAGGATGTTGGCGGTGTCGACCTGCAGGAACTCCTGCTGCGGATGCTTGCGGCCGCCCTGCGGGGGCACGGAGGCGACGGTGCCTTCCATGATCTTCAGCAGGGCCTGCTGGACGCCCTCGCCCGACACGTCGCGGGTAATCGAGGGGTTGTCCGACTTGCGCGAAATCTTGTCGATCTCGTCGATGTAGACGATGCCGCGCTGGGCCCGCTCGACGTTATAGTCCGAGGCCTGCAGCAGCTTGAGGATGATGTTCTCGACGTCCTCGCCGACGTAGCCGGCTTCGGTCAACGTCGTGGCGTCGGCCATGGTGAAGGGCACGTCGATGATGCGCGCCAGCGTCTGGGCCAGCAGCGTCTTGCCCGAGCCGGTCGGCCCGATCAGCATGATGTTCGACTTGGCCAGCTCGACGTCGTTGTTCTTCGTCGCGTGGTTCAGGCGCTTGTAGTGGTTGTGGACCGCCACCGAGAGCACCTTCTTGGCGTGCCCCTGTCCGATCACATAGTCGTCGAGGACCTCGCGGATCTCCTTCGGCGACGGCACGCCGTCCTTGGCCTTCGAGAACGAGATCTTGTGCTCTTCACGGATGATATCCATGCAGAGCTCGACACATTCATCGCAGATGAACACGGTCGGCCCGGCGATGAGCTTGCGCACCTCGTGCTGGCTCTTCCCGCAGAAAGAGCAGTACAGCGTGCTTTTGGCGTCTGTGCCGGCGGCTTTGGTCATCGACCCTTCTCACTCCCGCGATGGCCCCGATATGAGGCCAAACGCGCTTCCCTCGCGTTGATTCCCGAACAATGGGCGCAAAGGTCTTCAAAAAATGACAATCACCCATCCCGGCGCCCGCCACAACCCCGCCAAAGCGGAGCAGGAAGCGGAAGCGGACGGTTTACTGTTGAGGGTGATCGCGGCGAATGTCTGACATGGGAAGCGACGCTCCGTTTCGCCAGCGGCCCCGCAAGGATCAGGCCATCGTCGCCTTCGACTTCGACGGCACCTTGACGATCCGTGACAGTTTCACCGAATTCCTGCGCTGGCGGGCCGGCCCGGGCGGCTGGGCGCTGGGCCTGGTCAGGATGGCGCCGGCCGTGGCGACCTATGCGCGCGACCGCGATCGGGGCCGGATCAAGGCCGCGTCGGTGCGCGAATTCCTCAAGGGTGTGGACCGCGCGACACTCGAGGCGGACGCCGGGCGCTTCGCTGACCGGATTTGGGACAGGTTCATGCGGCCGGACGCGCTCCGGGTCTGGAACGCGTGGGGAGACAAGGGGGCGCATCGGGTGATCGTCACCGCCAGCCCCGAGACCACGGTCGCCCCTTTCGCCCGCCGGCTGGGCGCCGAGGCCCTGCTCGGCACGCCGCTGGTGTTCGACGCCGACGACCGCGTCACCGGCGCCTTCGCCAGCCCCAATTGCCGCGGCGAGGAGAAGGTGCGCCGGCTGCGGGCGGTCTACGGCGAGGACATGCGGCTGGCGGCGGCCTATGGCGACACCTCGGGGGACAGGGAGATGCTGGCCATCGCCGACGAGCCGGGGTTTCGGGTTTTCACGGGACGGCCGAGGTCAGCGTCGGCCTGACGCTGCCATCAGTCCGCTTCCGAGCCGCGAGAGGCCTCATCTCGCTCTCTTCGATTGCGGACCAGGCCCTCCATTCCCCAGCCGGCACCCTACCCGGTTCACGCGAGGAGTCACGGAGCGGGACAGCCGGGCCGAGGGCTATCGATCGTCAATGCCCCTCAGCGTCCACGTCGAAGGCGACCGCCTTGCCGCGTGAGGTGGGATTCCAGCCCGCCTCGATCGCCGCGACCACGGCGTTGCGCACGTGCCCGGTGTTGACGAACTGTTTTTCGGTGTCGGGTCGGCCGTTGGGACGCAGCGGCGGCGGGAACTGCACCACGGCCTCCCGCTTGAAATCCTGCAGCCGCAGGGTCACGGCGATGCCTTCCCACTGCCCGCCCGTGGTCGGCCGCGGCTGGCGGCGGAGCTCCCAGTGATAGATGTCGCCGTCGACCTCGACGGTCCCCTTGGTGTCGCGCGTCTGCATGGCGCGTGATACCACAAATGAAAAAGGCGCACCGCCGGGGTGCGCCTCTTTCGTCGTCGTTTTCTGGCCGGTCAGGAACCGGGGGTCTTCACGCCGTCTTCGTCGGCCTGTTCGCGCTTGTCGTAGACGTGGTCGACGATGCCCCAGGCTTTGGACTCCTCCGCGCTCATGAAATGGTCGCGGTCCAGCGTCGTCTCGACCTCCTCATAGGTCCGGCCGGTGTGGTGGACGTAGATCTCGTTCAGGCGGCGCTTGGTGTAGCGGATGTCCTCGGCGTGACGCTCGATGTCCGAGGCCTGGCCGCGGAAGCCGCCCGAGGGCTGGTGCACCATGATGCGGGCGTTCGGCAGGGCCACGCGCTGGCCGGCGGCGCCGGCGGCGAGGATCAGCGATCCGGCCGAGGCGGCCATGCCCATGCACACCGTCGAAACCGGCGAGCGGATGTACTGCATGGTGTCGTAGATCGCCAGCGCCGAGGTCACCTGACCGCCGGGGCTGTTGATGTACATGCTGATTTCCTTCTTCGGGTTCTCCGACTCCAGGAACAGCAGCTGGGCGCAGATCAGCGACGCCATGCCGTCCTCGAAGGGCCCGGTCAGGAAGATGATCCGCTCGCGCAGCAGGCGCGAGAAGATGTCGAAGGCCCGCTCGCCCCGGCTGGATTGCTCCACCACCATGGGGACGAGGTTCATGTTCATCAGTTCGATCGGATCGCGCATTCAGGCCTTCTCGGGATGCAGGTGACGGCGACTCACCGGTCGCGCGCCCATGGGACAGGATATCGCGTCGCGCGGCCAAGGATGCAAGGCGCGGGCCGCACGGTCAGACGCGGCGACCGGCGATCAGTCCGCTTCCGGAGGGGTTTGCGCTGGCGCCGCCTCGCCTGCCTCGCGACGGTCGCGGACCATGTCGGCGGCGATCACGGACGTCTGCCCGCCGGAATTGCGGCGCAGGACCGGGGAATCCTGAATCTGGTAGAGCGACGTCAGATAGGACGCATCCCACTCCGTCAGTCCCTCGACGCCCGCCGGATCGTCGAACAGGTTCAGGACGGTGTCGTAAGCCGCGGTGTCGGCATTCGGATCGACCTGCACGAGGGAGACGAAGGCGAGGTAGTCCGCCAGCTGCGCCAGGTTGACGTCACCCAGCCGGTCGATGTCGACGATGATCATCGTCTTCTTCAGGTCGTCGCGAATCTGCGTGCTCAGCCGGGAAGCGGCGAACATGTTGATCCGCGGGGCGCCTTCGTCTCCGGGCAGGCGAATGGCGCGCTGGCCGGTATCGGCGTTGACGGGCAGGCTGATATGCCACCAGCGAACCGGCCGGTCGACGGTGCGGAATTCCTCCAGCGCCGCGCTCCCCCGGTCGAGTCCGCCGACGCCGATGCGGAAGGCCCGGCGGCTCTCTTCCACCATGGCGTCGGCCAGCGCGGCCCCGTCGTCGGCGAAGACGATGAAGACATTGGCCCGGCAACTCGGCTCGCCGATGTCGAGGCCGAGTTCCAGAGCCACCTGCGACACCCGGTCCGCAATGGCCCGACCCAGTTCCCGGCGAACGTTCACCACGCCGACGCAGAGCCTGTCGTGCCAGCGCGCCAGTCCACGCCGCGCCGCCGGAGCTCCGACTTCGCCGATGAACTCACGGACCATCTCCTCAAGCCGGGGCTGCTCGACGACCACATCCTCGAGCGTCGTCGCCGCTTCAGGCGGATCCTGGGGACCAGGCGCGCTCTGCGGCGGCGAAGGTGTCGCGGCGAGGGCGGCGATGAAAGCCCAGTGGATCATGCCCGCTCCCCGGATCACTTGCTCTCGCCGGCCGGAAGCGAAGGGTCGGCGTCGTCTTCCACCTCCCTCGCCAGCCTGAGGTTGCGCAACAGCTGGCGGGTCTGGTCGCTGGGCCGGATGCGCTCCGACGGCCCGGTGTAGAGCGCGTCAAGGTAGGCCCGATCCCAGCCGGTCAGGCCCGGGCTGCCCTCCGGATCGTCGAACAGATTGAGGATGGTCGAGAAGCCGCTGGTGTCGCCTTCGGGATCGACCTGCGCCAGCGCCACCATCGACAGGTAGTCCGCCAGCTGCGGCAGGCCGACGCCATTCACGTGCTCGCCGTCGACGACGATGATCACCTTGTTGAGGTCGTCGCGGACCCATCGGCCCTTGTTGATCAGGCCCTCGCCTTGAACGCTGGGAGGATATTCGTCGCCCGGCATCCGGATCGCGACGTCGCCCGTTTGCGCGTTCGTCGGCACGCTGACGTGCCACCAGCGCACTGGCTGGTCCGATTCCCGGAAATCGCGCAGGGCGGCGGCGCCCCGATCCAGCCCGCCGATGCCCAGATGGAAGACTTGCCGCCGGCGCTCGACCATGGCGTCGCCCAGTGCCTGGCCGTCTTCCGCGAAGACGATGACGATATTGGCCTGGCAGCCGGGGTCGCCTGGTCTCAATCCGTACTCGAGGGCGACGCGCGAGACGTGGTCGGCCACGGCCTGGGCGATGTCCCGACGGATGCCGCTCACCCCGACACAGACGCCGTCCCGCCAACGGGCGAGGCCGCGCCGACGGGGCGGCGCGGAGACCTCGTCGACGAACTCCCGGGTCAGTTCCTCCAGCCGGCGGCCTTCGACGATGACTTCCTCAAGCGCGACGGCGGGCGGCTCCTGCGGCGCGGGAGGCGCGGGAGGCGCGGCTTGCGCGGGATCCTGGACCAGGGCCAGGGCGGCCAGCACGGCGATCAGCGACATCCCTGCCCTCCCGTCGGCCTCTCAGCCGAGGGTTACACGTGTATCACGCAACACGGAGAGCGGGAAGCAGCGCTCGCCCGGCGGCCCGACAGCCTGCCTGCTCGCTCCTCATCGGCCGGCTCGGGGTCGGTCGACAGGATGTCCGCCAACGCCTCCGCCTAAAACCACGGATCCATACGCGGCCAACCTGCAGGAGAACGTGTGCGGCGATTAGGCCCGTCTGGACGGGGCGCGGAACGCGGGGCCCGATCGGGCGCCGGCCCCGCGTCGAAGCAATCTACAGCTCGTCGTCTTCCTTGAGCAGCTCTTCCTTGCTGATCTTGGTGTCCGTCACCTTGGCCTGGTCGAAGATCAGGTCGCAGACCTTCTCCTCATAGATCGGGGCGCGCATCTGGGCGGCGGCGTTGGGGTTCTGGCGGTAGAAGTCCAGCACCTGACGCTCCTGGCCCGGATAGTTGCGGGCCTCGTTCATGATGGCGTTGTTGAGCTCCTGGTCGGTGACCTGGACGTTGTTGGCGCGGCCGATCTCAGCCAGCACCAGACCCAGGCGCACACGGCGCTCGGCGATCTTGCGGTACTCTTCCTTGAGCTTCTTCTCGGACTTTTTGGCGTCCTCTTCCGGCAGGCGCCCGGCTTCCTTGTCGGCCTGCACCTGACCCCAGATGCCGTCGAACTCGGCGTCGACCATCTTGGGCGGCAGCGGGAAGTCGTGGGCCTTGTCCAGCTCGTCGAGCAGGGCGCGCTTCAGCTTGAAGCGGGCGGCGCCCTTGTACTGCTGGTTCAGGTTGTCGCGCAGCAGCTCCTTGAGCTTGTCCAGCGACTCCAGGCCGATGCGTTTGGCGAAGTCCTCGTCGACCTTGGCGGGGGCCTCGGCCTTGATGGCCTTGACCTTGACGTCGAAGGTCGCGGCTTTGCCGGCCAGGTGCTTGGCATTGTAGTCGTCGGGGAAGGTGACGTTCAGCACCTTCTCCTCGCCGACCTTGGCGCCGGTCAGCTGTTCTTCGAAGCCGGGAATGAAGCGGCCTGAGCCGATCACGAGATCAGCGTCCTCGGCCGCCCCGCCCTCGAAAGGCTCGCCGTCGATCTTGCCCACGAAGTCGATGGTCAGCTGGTCGCCCTCGGCGGCCTTAACGGTCTTGCCCTTCTTCTCTTCGTACGACTTGGCCTGACCGGCCAGTTCGTTCAGGGCCTCTTCCAGATCGGCGTCGGTCGCCTCGTAGATCGGACGCTTCAGCTTCAGCGTCTTGACGTCGACCGGCGTGAAGTCCGGCATTACTTCCAGCGACATCTCGTAGGCGAGGTCGTCCTGGCCGGCGATGACCTTGTCCATGTCCGAGGTCAGCTTCATCTCGGCGGGGGCCGCCGGACGCACCTTGGCGTCGTCCAGCGCCTTCTGGCTCGAGGTGTTCAGCGCCTCGTTGACGATCTCGCCCATCAGGTCGCGGCCGAAGGTCTTCTTCACATGCGAGGCCGGCACCTTGCCGGGACGGAAGCCCTTCAGCTTCATCTGCGGCGCGACTTCCTTCAGCTTGGCGTCCAGCTTCTGGTTCAGCTCCGCGACGGGAATGGTCACCGCGATCACGCGGCTGAGGCCTTCGGAGGACTTTTCGACGACTTGCATGGTCGGGATTCTGACGCTCTGGGGCGGCGCCTTCGAGGCGGGGCGCGCGCGATGTGGGTAAAGCAATAAGGGCCGCCCTTGCGAGGCGGCGCCTTGAAGCCCGCCCTTATGTAGACGACGGCCCCAAAGGTCAATGTGAACCCGCAGGCCTCGGGTTTCGGCGGCGCGCCGGAGCCGCTATCTGGAGCCCATGTCCCAATCCCCTCCCCCGATCGGCGTCGCCGTCTTCCCCGTCACCCCGCTGCAGCAGAACTGCACCCTCGTATGGTGCCGCAAGACGCTGAAGGCCGCGATCATCGATCCGGGCGCAGCGGTCGACGCCCTGCTGGGGGCGGTCGCAAAGCAGGGGCTGACGCTGGAAGCCATCTGGATCACCCACGGCCACCTCGACCACGCCGGGGGCGCCGCCGAGATGCAGGAGAAGACCGGCCTCGACATCATCGGACCGCACCCGGACGACCAGTTCTGGATCGACGGCATCCCGCAACAGGGCCAGATGTACGGCCTGCCGGATGCGCGCAGTTTCACTCCGACACGCTGGCTGGCCGACGGCGACGTTCTGACGCTCGGCGAGACGAAGTGGGAGGTCCGCCACTGCCCCGGCCACACGCCCGGGCACGTGATCTTCTTCAACCGCCAGGCCCGGTTCGCCCAGGTGGGCGATGTGCTGTTCCAGGGCTCGATCGGCCGCACCGACTTCCCGCGCAGCGACCACGGCGCCCTGCTCCACGCCATCACCACCAAGCTCTGGCCGCTGGGAGGCGACGTCACTTTCGTGCCCGGCCACGGCCCCAGCTCGACGTTCGGGGCCGAGCGGAGGAACAATCCCTTCGTATCGGATCAGGCCATGGCGCGGGCGCCGATCGCCCGGCCGGCGACCGGGCCATCGTGAAGCGGCGGGCCTAGCGAGCGATCAGCAGACCGATCACCAGACCGAGGCCGAGGGCGTACAGCGTCGCCTTGATCGGCTCATCCTCGACGGCGTGCCGCAGACGCTCGGCGCGGACGCGACTCCACTCGCGCGCGGCGAGGGCGTCCTCGCGAACCGCCTCGTGGATCGGCCGCGGCCCGAAGGCCCGGGCCTCGCCCTCCAGCAGGATGGCGTCGGCCTCCCGATCCAGCCGCGACTGTTCGGGGGAGACCTCGTCGTCGATGTCCTCGGGCGAAGTCGGGCCGGTGTGGGTCTCGGTCATGGCGGCGCTCCTGGGTGGGGGGGGGATTCGGCTGTTCAATCCGCCCGCGCTCCGCGGGTTCCGAGCCGCGGTCATCCGGTCCGGATCGTGATTGAACGGCGGCCCCGCCCCCGCGTTCTATCCCCGGAAGGACGCCGCCATGACCTATATCGAACCGACCCCGCCCGGCACGCCCCAACCCGACATTCAGCCGCCAGACACGCCCCGGCCCGACATCGATCCGGGCGCTGTTCCCGATGAAATACCGCCCCTTGAACCCGGCGGCGGCGGCGAGGGGGACTCGCGCCCCTATGGCGAGGGCGAGGATTGAGCTGCCGGCAAACCCCCTGATTCGCTCGCGTTTCTGTGAGGGCTGAGCCGGAACCGGACGGCGGCGCGAGGGTTCAGTCACCACCTCGACCGTCGGCACGAAAGGACACTGAAATGGCTTTAGGTCAGCCCACCCGAGCCTCCGGCGTTTCCAAGCGCGGCTTCGCCTCGATGGATCCGGAGCGACAGCGCGAGATCGCCCGCAAGGGCGGCGCCAGCGTGCCCAGTGAAAAGCGCAGCTTCTCGCAGGACCGCAGCCTGGCCGCCCAGGCTGGCCGCAAGGGCGGCGAGGCCTCGCACGGATCGCGCACCAAGGAAGCCCGCCGGGCTGAATAGCCCTCGTCCCGGCGCGAGGTCGCAGGGCGACGTCCCCCGAGGCGTCGCCTTTTGCGTATCAGGATTCCAGCAGCGCCAGCGCGACCGACGGCTCGGTCCCCGCTTCGAACGCGGCAATGGTCCAGCCGGAGGCGGCCGCCAGCTCCCGCACCGACGCCTCGGTGAATTTCCGCGAGCTCTCGGTGTGAATGGTCTCGCCCTTGCGGAAGGCGATGACGCGGCCGTCGATCTCGACCGTCATGTCGCGCGTCGCCACAAGATGCATCTCCATCCGCGACTCTTCCGCGTTCCAGACGGCGCGGTGGACGAAGCTGTCGACGTCGAAGCCCGCCTTCAGTTCGCGGTTGGCGCGGACCAGCAGGTTGCGGTTGAAGGCCGCGGTCACGCCCGCCGCGTCGTCGTAGGCCGCGGTCAGCACCGCGGCGTCCTTGACCAGGTCGACGCCGAGAATGAACAGCGCCCCCTCGCCCAGTTGAAGCCGCGCGGCGTTCAGGAAGGCCACGGCCTCGGCCGGTCCGAGATTGCCGATCGTCGAACCGGGAAAGAAGCCGACCCGCCGCCCCTGCCCGATCCCGTCCGGCAGCGCCGCCAGATGCAGGAAGTCGCCGACCAGCGGCGCAACCATCAGCCCCGGATAGCTCTCGACGATCCGCCGGGCGGCTGCGCTCAGTGCGTCGGCGCTGATGTCGATGGGAACGTAGGCGGCCAGATCGGGTGCCGCGTCGAGCACGATCCGTGTCTTCTCGCTGGCCCCCGAACCGAATTCGACCAAGGCCGCGCCGGGGCCGAACCGCGCCGCCCACGCCGGGGCGACTTCACGCAGCAGCGCCGCCTCCTGCCGGGTGGGATAGTATTCCGGCGCCCGGGTGATCTCCTCGAACAGGCGGGAACCCTCGGCGTCGTAGAACCATTTCGGCGAAGCCACCTTCGGCGATCGGGCCAGCCCGGCCAGCAGGTCGCGGCGGAAACGGGCGGTCTCGCCCTCGCCCATGGCGCGCGCTTCGGGGGCGGGCAGATCCCTGGCCAGTCTCAGTCCCATGAATGCCCACCTCTGATGCGGATAGAAGAAGTTCCGGTAGCTGACCCGTCCATGTCCCTCCGGCGTCGCCCAGGATGACCCGCGCAGCACCATCTGATTGGCCATGAACTTGCCGTTGTACTCAGACGCGGTCCCTTCGGTCGGCCTGAAGCCCCGATATGGGGTGTAGGCGCTCGAGGTCCACTGCCAGACCTCGCCAAACGCATTCGTGAACACTTCCGGGCGGCAGCGGACGGCATGCTCCCACTCCGCCTCGGTCGGCAGCCGCCGCCCCGCCCAGCGGGCGTAGGCTTCGGCCTCGTAGAAGCTGACATGCCGCACCGGCGCGGCGGGATCGAGCGCCCGCCGCCCCGCCAGCGTCATCGTCGTCCACCCCCCGTCGTCGCGGCGCCAGTACAGCGGCGCCGTCCAGCCCTCCGCCTTCACCGTGGCCCAGCCGTCGGCGAGCCACAGCTCCGGACGGGCGTAGCCGCCGTCCTCGATGAAGCCGAGCCAGTCGGCGTTGGTGACCAGATCGTGGTCGAGGCCGTAGGGCTCCAGCCACTGGCGGTGGGCCGGCCCCTCGTTGTCGAAGGCGAAGCCGCCGCCCGCATGGCCGATTCCGGCCAGCCCGCCCTCGAACCGGGTCATCCCGCCCCGCGCGCGCTGCGCCGGCGACCGCCGCGGCTCGACGTCGTAGGCGGCCGGGTCGAGCGGCGAGCGCGACATCAGGTTCAGCAGGTCCATCAGGAACAGCTCCTGATGCTGCTGGTCGTGGTGCAGGCCGAGGGTGAACAGATAGGCCTGCCGCTCGCCTGGCGCGCCGCCGGCCAGCCACGCCTCCATCCGGCGGTCGATCTCGCGCCGGTAGGCCAGCACCTCGTCCAGGGAGGGGCGGGTCATCAGCCCGCGCTCGCGCCGCTCCACCCGCTCGCCGAGAGCCTCGTAGTAGCTGTTGAACAGCGTCTGGAGGCGCGGATCGACCGGCTCATAGCCGGGTTCCCCGGCCAGGATCATGGCCTCGAAGAACCAACTGGTATGCGCGAGGTGCCACTTTCCGGGGCTGCAGTCAGCCATCGACTGCGCCGCCATGTCCTCGGCGCTCAGGCCCCAGGCCAGCGCCGGCATCGCGGACCGGACGCGCCGGAAGTCCTCCAGCATCGCGCCCACGGCCGCCCGGGCTCTGATCGATGCGCTCATGCCTGGCCCCTGATTGACCTCGCGCGGTTCGGGACAACCGGCCGCGGTCCCCTTTTGTTCCACGCGCGGGGCGGTCTGTCCAGCGGAACGGTCCCGCCGAGCAGGCGTTCAGATCGCACGTCCCTGATTTTACGGTGACATTCCGTCGTAACGAGAGCTTGTCCGTATGTCGCTGCCCAGCGCGCCATCCGAGGATGGTCACGACACCGACGCCGACTCCCCGGGCGGGATCGTCGATCGCACCAGCTGGCGCGAAGCCGTCACGGCCCGCATCCCTTCCCTGCGGGCCTTTGCCTGGTCGCTGTCGCGCAACGGCGCCGATGCGGACGACCTGGTGCAGGAGACGCTGACCAAGGCCTGGACCTACCGTGACCGGTTCGAGCCCGGGACCAATCTCAGAGCCTGGCTTTTCACCATCCTGCGGAATTCCTGGTACTCGTCCGTGGCCAAGCGCAGCCGCGAGGTCGCCGACGAGGACGGCCACCACGCCGCCCGCCTGACCGCCGAGGGCAGCCAGGAATGGACGGTCGAACTGAGCGCCCTCAAACTCGCGCTCGACGATCTGCCGCCCGAGCACCGCGAGGCGATCGTCATGGTCGGCGCGGCCGGCCTGTCCTACGAGGAGGCGGCGGAGATCGCCGGCTGCGCGCTCGGCACAATCAAGAGCCGGGTCAACCGCGCCCGCAATCGCCTGGCCGAAGCCATGGACATGCCCCGCGGCGCCAGCTGAGCGTCAGGAGCGCCCATCCCCTCGTCGCTTCGGCGCGGTGAGCTTCTCGATGTGTTCAACGATGGCGGTCGGCACAGGCTCGGCCTCGATGGCCTTGAAGGCCCTGCGCAGCGCCCCCTTCACCTTCGGCCGGTCCTGAATCTTCGAATCTTTCGCCATGGGCGTTGCTCCGCCGGCGCGGAACCCAGCGACGGTTAAAGTCGACTATCCGACATTGCGGAGGGGTGTCAAAGCCGGCGAACGGCGTCCAGCAACTCGTCGACGGCCTCGGACGTCGTCGCCCAGGAGCAGACGAAGCGCACCGATCCGTCGTCGAACCGGTAGCAGGCCCAGCCTAGATCGTTCAGCCGCCGGTGCGCGGCGGGCGGCATGCGCACGAACACGGCGTTGGCCTCGACCGGATGGGCCAGGGCGAAGGGCGAGTCGGCCAAAAAGCCGTCGGCCAGCCGCTGCGCCATCAGGTTGGCGTGGGCGGCTCCGTCTTCCCAGGCGTTGCTCTCCAGCAGCCCGAGGAAGGGCGCGGCCAGATAGCGAGCCTTGGACGCCGTCTGCCCGGCCTGTTTCAGCCGGTTGTCGATGCGCCGGGCCAGCGACCTGTCGAACATGACGATCGCCTCGGTGCAGTTGGCGCCCGCCTTGGCCCCGCCGAACACCAGCACGTCGATCCCGAGCCGGGCGATGTTCGTCAGGTCGAATCCGGCCGCCGCCGCATTGGCCAGCCGCGCCCCGTCCATGTGCACGCCGTAGCCTTTCAGCTTCACCGGCTCGATCAGGTGGCGCAGCTCCTCCTCGGTATAGACCGTGCCGTATTCGGTGGCCTGGGTCAGGCTCAACGCCGCCGGCGGCTGGCGATGGCCGACCTCGGGCTCGTCCAGCGCCGCATTCAGCGTCACGGGATCGATCTTGCCGGAGAAGCCCGGCAGGCCGATCAGCCCGACGCCCGAGCCGAAGAAGCCGGGCGCCCCCGTCTCGTCGGTGCAGACATGGGCCGCGTGATGCGCCAGCACCGCCTCGTGCGGCCAGGCCAGCATCGACAGGGCGATGGCGTTGGCCGCCGTGCCCGAAAAGACGAAGCGAATCTCGGCGTCGGCGTCCAGCCGTCGGCGGATCTGGTCGGCGGCGCGGGCCGTGACGTCGTCGGCCCCATAGGCCCGGGCGTAGCCCTCGTTGGCCTCGACGAGGGCCTGCAGCGCGGCCGGGGCCATGCCGGCGGTGTTATCCGAACCGAAGTCGTAGCGCATGGCTCAGCCCTGTTCCCCGTCCGCACTCTCGTCCGCGCCGTCCGTGTCGTCGCGGCCGCTGTCCTCGACGGTCCGCACCGTGACCACCGGCATGACCGCCCCGTCGCCATAGGGGACCGCGACCTGATGCGGAAAGGGAATTTCGATCCCCGCCGCATCCAGCGCCTCCTTGCCGCCCTGCATCAGGTCGGCCCGGACCTGCCACCAGTCGTCGGACTTCACCCAGGCGTGCAGGGTGACCTGCACCGCGCTGTCCAGCAGGCCGGTGACGCCCGTCCACGGGGCGGGGTCCGGCAGCACCTTCTCGTGGCCCTCGGCCACCTTCCGCAACACTGTGCGCGTCCGGTTCAGGTCCTCGCCGTAGCCGACGGTGAAGTTGATCTCGATCCGCCGCGTCCTCTGCCCCGACAGGTTCAGGATCACGTCGTTCAGCACCTTGGAATTGGGCACGACGATCTTGTGGTTGTCGGCGTTCGACATCTGGGTCGTGAACAGGTCGAGCCGCTGCACCGTGCCGCTCACACCGCCGATGTCGATGACGTGGCCGACCTTGTAGGGCCGCAGCACCAGAAGCAGGACGCCCGCCGCCACATTCGACAGCGTGCCCTGCAGCGCCAGCCCGACGGCCAGTGACGCCGCGCCGAGCACCGCGATAATCGAGGTGGTCTGGACGCCCAGCCGCTGCAGTATGGCGATGAAGCCGATGATGTAGACCACCACCCGCACCACCTGCACGACGAAGCTGAGCACCGTCTGGTCGTGGCGGAAGCCGCGCACTTTCGACAGCGTCCGGCGCGTGATGCGCGAGGCCCATTTGGCCCCGATGATGGTGGCGACGAGGATGAGGGATGCGATCGCGAGGTTGACCGCGAGGTCGCCGGCCATGTCCGTCACCTTGGCCACCACGGCGGCGTCGAGGCTCACCGCGCGCTGGCTGGCGGCGACGGCGTCGTTCAGCGAAGTCGGAAGCGAAACCATGAGGCGGGTCTAACGTCATCGCCCTGATTTGGAAGCCCGCGAGGCTGGATTCTTCGCGTCGGGCCCGGCCCGGACGGCCCCGACCCTGCCGCCGCCGCTCTCCAGCGCATCCAGCAGATCCATGACATCGTCGAGGGTGTTGGCCTCGCGCGCGGGCTTGTCCCAGCGGATGCGGCTGACCCGCGGAAAGCGCATGGCCACGCCGGACTTGTGGCGGGTCGACCGGTTCAGCCCCTCGAAGGCGATCTCCAGCACCAGGCCGAAGTCCCGCCCGGCCCGCACCGAGCGCACCGGCCCGAACCGTTCCACCGTGTGATCGCGGACGAACTTGTCGAGCTGTTTCAGCTCCTCGTCGGTGAAGCCGAAATAGGCCTTGCCGACCGGTGTCAGGGCCCCCTCCTCCGTCCACACTCCGAAGGTGTAGTCGGAGTAGAAGCTGGACCGCTTGCCGTGCCCGCGCTGGGCGTACATCAGCACGGCGTCGATGACGTGCGGGTCACGCTTCCACTTGAACCACGGCCCCTTCGGCCGGCCGGCGACATAGGGACTGTCCCAGCGCTTCAGCATCAGCCCCTCGGCCGCCGCCCCGACCGGCGGATCGGCCCGCAGGACGGCCAGTTCGTCCCAGCTCGCATAGGGCACGATCGGCGACAGGTGCAGCCGCTCGCCGCCATGACCCGCGACCAGCGCCTCCAGCCGCGCCCGTCGTTCGCCGAGCGCCAGCGGCCGCAGGTCCTCGCCGTTCTCCGCCAGCAGGTCGTAGGCCACGATCGCCGCCGGGAAGGCCGTCATCATCTTCGCATCGACGCTCTTGCGGTTCAGCCGCTGCTGCAGGTCCCCGAACGGCGCCACGGCCCCGTCCCGCCAGACCACCAGTTCCCCGTCGACGGCGCCTTCGAACGCCAGTCCCGCCATCACGTCCTGGAAGGCGCCCGAGATCTCGTCGCCGGTGCGGGAATAAAGCCGCGTAGCGCCTCCCTCCCTCACCGCCTGCACCCGGATGCCGTCCCATTTCCATTCCGCCGCATAGTCGGCAGGCTCGAGCTTCGCGAAATCCACCGCCTCGTCGATCGCCACCGCCAGCATCACCGGCCGGAACCGGCCCGGCGCGTCCGTGTCGGGCCGGTCGCCCCGCCCTTCCAGCCAGGCGAAAAGATCGCCGTAGGGCGGCGTCAGGGCATGCCAGACCTCCTCGATCTCCGACACCTCGATCGGCTCGAGCGCGACCGCCGTCTCGCCGCCTTCCGGGTCAGGCGGTTCGCTCACCTGCTCCGGCCGCACCAAAGCGGCGGCGGTCTTGGCCAGCCGCGCCGACAGCCCGACCCGCAGGCCGCCGGTCATCAGCTTGAGCAGGGCCCACCGCCCTTTCGGCTCCAGGGCGTCCAGCCAGCCTTCCAGCAGGCCCGCCACCTCGCCGCGGGCCGCGGTGCGCAACGCCTCGACCACTTCGCCCAGTTCTGGCTCGCGATTGGGCCGATGATCGGGGTCGCCCGGCCAGATCAGCGCCACCGTCTCGGCGAGGTCGCCGACGTAGTCGTAGGACCAGCCGAACAGGATCGGATCGACCCGCGCCTCGACGGCCTTGCGGATCATGGCCGGCTTGGCGGCGTCGAAGGTGAGGTCGCCGGTCAGCGAGGCGAGCGCCCAGCCGCGGTCAGGATCCGGCGTGGTCCGCAGATAGTCCCTCAGCAGCACCAGCTTCGCATTGCGCGAGGCCGTCAGCGACAGGCGGTCCAGCAGTTCGGCGAAGGCGCGCATCCGCCTTTCAAACGCGAAAACGCCCCGGAAGTCTCCTTCCGGGGCGTCGCTCGTCTCTCAAGTAGCGCGAAGCGCGTCAGGCCACCTAGTTGAACAGGCCGGCGATGACGGCGGCGATCACGCCGGTCGCGATCGAGGTCATGACGACGTCATTGCCGCTACGGACGTATTGGTACCCGTAGTCCGGCTGACGCAGGCCGTAGCGGCCGTAGTCCCTCACCACATACTCGTTCGAGCGGTAGTAGGACGGCATTCGCTGGCCATAGGACCACGACCGGGTCTGATAGCCGCGCGGCGCGTAATACCGGCCGGCGTTGTAGCGGCGCTGGGCCTGTTGCCAGCGGGCATAGGCGCGGGCGTGCTGGCGGGCCTCGCGGCGGTCTTCGCGGGCTTCCTGACGCCATTCGCGGCGATCCTCGCGACGCTCCTGACGGTCTTCGCGGCGGTCCTGCCGGGCATCGCGACGGTCGTCGCGGCGGTCCTGACGCTGCTCGTACTGGCCGCGCGATTGTGCTTCGGCGGCGGAGGCCATGCCCAGCGACGACACGGCGAACGTGGCGGCGAGGGCGGCGGTGAGGGCCTTCTTCATGGGGTATCTCCGGATGCGGCCGAAGGATTTCGACTTGCCCGCACACTGCCGCCCGGCCGTTGAGCCGGGTCTGAACGGCCCTGCTCACCTGCCGTTCACACCGCCGTCGCCTATTGAACGCGATCGCCGCGCCGCGGTCAGGCCGCGCGGGCCTTCTCGCCGACGTCCACGAGCGCGCGCAGCCCCGCCCGGCCGGAACCGACCTGGTTCATCACGCAGGCCAGGGCGGCGAAGTCGATCGGCTTGTTCAGATAGGCGTCGGCGCCCGCCTCCAGCCCGGCCTCGTGATCCTCGGTGCGGGCCGAGGCCGACAGGACGACGATGGGCGTCTCGGCATTGACGCCGCCGCCGGCGCGGATGCTCCGGGTGGCGGTCAGGCCGTCCATCACCGGCATATTCACGTCCATGACGATCAGGTCGAAGCGCTGGCCGTCCGCCATCTCGAGCGCGATCTGGCCGTTTTCGGCCGTCGACGACGTATGACCGGCGGAGCTCATCCAGGCTTCCAGGATCATGCGGTTGACCGGGTGATCCTCGACCACCAGCACGCTCAGCGAGCGCCCGTCCTCGATCTCGGCGACGATCGGCGCCGCCGGCGCCTCGCGCGTCCATTCGACCACCTCGGCCTCGACGCTGAAGGTGAAGGTCGAGCCCTCGCCCACCGTCGATTCCACCGTGATGTCGCCGCCCATGATGTTGGCCATGCGCTGCGAGATGGTCAGGCCCAGACCGGTGCCGCCGAACCGGCGCGTCGAGGAGGCGTCGACCTGGGTGAAGGGCTGGAACAGCCGCGCCAGATCCTCCGGCGAGATGCCGGCGCCGGAATCCTTGACCGAGAAGTTGAACTGCACGCGGTGATCGTCGAGGCGTTCGGACCGCACCGTGTAGGCGACTTCCCCGGAGTCGGTGAACTTGACCGCGTTTGACAGCAGGTTGTGGATGACCTGGCAGACGCGTAGCGGATCGCCGCGGACCACGGCCGGGGTGTCGCCTTCGAAGCGGGTGGTGAAGGTCAGGCCCTTGGCCTCGGCCTGCGCCTGGAAGGGGCCGGTGACGCGCTTGTGCAGGTCCTCGACCGAGACGTCGACCATCTCGAAGGTCATCTTGCCCGCCTCGATCTTGGTCATGTCGAGGATGTCGTTGAGCAGGCTCAGCAGGTTGTCGCCGGAGTTGCGGATGATCGACAGATATTCCCGCTGGGTCGGCTCGAGCCGGGTGGCCCCCAGCAACTGGGCGGCGCCGAGCACGCCGTTCATCGGCGTACGCAGCTCGTGCGAAATGACCCCCAGGAAGCTCGACTTGGCCTCGCTGGCCGCATTCGCGCGGTCGCGGGCGGACTCCAGCTCCTCGATCAGATGGGCCTGATGCTCCTGGAAAGCGCGGATCCGCTCCTCGCGCAGCATCGTCATCAGCACCAGCACCACGAGGCCGGCGGCCGTGAACGGCACTACGCCCATGAAGGCCCAGAACAGGTCGGTGCCCCACAGCGAGGCGGCGATGACCGCGGCCGAGACGCCATAGGGCGATGAAATCACCACGGCCTGTTTCGGCGAGCTGCGCAGCTGCGCGAACACCAGCACATAGCCCGAGACCAGCAGGGTCATGGCCAGCGGCTGGCCAAACGGATGGCCCGAGAACCACGCCATCAGCGGCGCGGTCGCCCAGGCGGCCGTGGTGGCTGTGGCCACGGCCGGGAAGATCAGGCCCCAGCCCGCGCCGACGCGCTCGCTGATGCGCTTCTCCACCGCGCCGCGCAGGGCGCCGGCGGCAATGGTGCCGAAGAACCAGAGGGTGGCGGCGATCGGTCCGACCACGGCCAGCAGGCCCACGGCCCAGCTGGAGATGATCAGATAGCGCAGATACTGGGTCTGCAGGATGGCGCGCAGGGCCTGGGCCGCTTCACCGGAACCCGGTTCGCCGTTCGCCGGCTTGGTGATTCCGTCGGATTCGACCATTGCGCGCGCCCCTCCCAAACAACCCGGGCGAACGCTATGGGCAAGATTCTAAGACGAGGTGAACGCTGGCGCATTTCCGATCACGGCGTTCGCGCAACATGCGGGATCAGCCGGGCCCGGCCTCGTCCGGCGTCAGGGCGCGGATCGACAGGGCGTGCACCGGCCCGGCCAGCTCTTCGCGCAGCAGATCGTTCACGGCCCGCTGGCGCTGCACCCGTCCCTGTCCCTCGAAGGCCGCCGACACCACCGTCACATTGAAGTGGCTCTCGCCGCCGGCCCGGCCGTCGACTCCCCCTTCGTGATGGTGGCCGGCGTGCCGGCCGCTGTCGTCCTCGATCTCCAGACGCGCCGGCGACAGGCCCGCCTGAAGTTTTTTGCGAATAATCGTCGCGATCGGGCCTTCCGGCATGGGCTTGTCCTTGTTGGCGACCAATTCGCCCCTACACTTCGTGCGATGTCTTCCGCCTTTCAATACAAGCCGCGCTTCAAGGATATGCGCGTCAAGCCGCCGAAGCCCGAGGAGGAGGCGGCGGAAGCCGACGTGCTGCACCTCAAGCCGGGCGAGAAGCCGTGCCAGTGGCCCGACTGCCGCATGCCCGCGACGGCGCGCGCCCCCAAGTCGCGCGAGCGGCTCAACGACTTCTACGATTTCTGCCAGCGCCACGCCGGCGAGTACAACAAGGGCTGGAATTTCTACGCCGGCATGACCGAGGGCGAGGTCCGCGCCGCCCAGGAGAACGAGGCCATGACCGGCGGCCGCCCGACCTGGGAGATGAAGGCCGGCAAATTTACCCGCGAGGCCGCCGCCTTCGCCGCCAAACTCGGCACGGCCAACACCCAGGGGGCGGGCAGCTGGCGCGACAGCTTTGGCCTGTTCGGCCGCCGCACCCGCGAGCAGGCGGGGCCCGAGGGTCAGGACGATCTGCGCCTCGGCAAGCTGGAGCGGTCGGCGCTGGCCGACCTCGACCTCGACGTCCGCAGCGACCGCAAGGCCGTAAAGGCCCGCTATCACGAGCTGCTGAAGCGCTTCCACCCGGACCTGAACCAGGGCGATCGCGGCGCCGAGGCCAAGCTCCAGCGCGTCATCAAGGCCTACAAGACCCTGAAAAAGGCCGGCCTCGCCGCCTAGCGCCGGCCGCCGGAATGCCTAGCTAAGGCTTCTTCTCGAAGGAGCCCGCCATGGAAGTCTTCTACACCGCCCACGCCACCGCCTCCGGAGGCGGCCGTGACGAAGGCCGTTCCGCCACGGACGACGGCAAGATCGACGTCCGCCTCTCCGTTCCCGCCGGAATGGGCGGCAAGGGCGGCGACGGGACCAATCCCGAACAGCTCTTCGCCACCGGCTACGCCGCCTGCTTCCTCAGCGCGCTGCGGCTGGTCAGCGGTCAGGCCGGCACGCCGGCCGGGCCGGACACGAAGGTCGCCGCGGACGTCGGCATCGGCAAGAACACCCGCGGCGAAGGCTACAACCTCGATATCGAACTGACCGTCAGCGACCACGGTCTCGATCAGGCGGTCATCGACGACCTGCTCCAGAAGACCCACCAGGTCTGCCCCTACTCCAACGCCACCCGCGGCAACGTCGACGTGAAGCTGACGGCGAGCTAGTCCAGCGTGGTCCGGTAGCGCATCATCGCCAGCGCCCCGACCACCAGCACGAACAGGCCCAGGGCGAAGAGGCTGGGCCCGGCGTTCTCCAGCCCGACGCCCTTGAGCAGCGAGCCCCGCACGACGCGCAGGAAGTGGGTGACGGGGATCACCGTGCCGATCGCCTGGGCCCAGTCCGGCATGCCGCGGAAGGGGAACATGAAGCCCGACAGCAGGATCGACGGCAGCATGTAGAAGAAGCTCATCTGCATCGCCTGCAGCTGGGTCTTCGCCAGGGTCGAGATCAGGAAGCCCAGCGACAGCGACCCGACAATGAACAGCATCAGCCCGGCGATCAGGGCGATCCAGCCCCCGCTCATCGGCACGTCGAACAGCAGCCGCGCCATCACCAGAATGACCGTCGCCTGAAGCACCCCGACCAGCACATAGGGCGCGAGCTTGCCGACCATCACCTCCAGCGGCCGCACCGGCGTCGACAGCAGGCTTTCCATCGTGCCCCGCTCGCGCTCGCGGGCCATGCCCAGCGAGGTCATCATCACCAGTGTCATGGACAGGATCACCCCCAGCAGGCCTGGCACGATATTGTAGGCGGTAATGGCCTCGGGATTGTAGCGCCGGTGCACGACCACTTCGAACGGCGCCTCGCCCGGAGCCCGCGCCGCCAGCGGGCCGGTCAGGTCCCGGGTCAGCGCCTGCGACGGCAGGCTGGCCAGCGCCGCCACGGCCCCGGATGTGGCTGAAGGATCAGTGGCGTCCGCCTCTACGAGGATCTGCGCCGCGTCGCCGCGAACCACCCGGGTGGTGAAGTCCGCCGGAATGATCACCGCGAACTGCACGTCGCCGCGCTCCAGCGCCCGGTCCAGCTCGTGCTGGCTGCGCGCCTGGAGGGTGACGTCGAAATAGCCGCTGTTGTTCATCGCGGTCAGGATCGAGCGCGAGAAGCCGCCGTTGTCCTGCACCAGCACCGCCGTCGGCAGGTGCCGCGGATCGTCGTTGATGGCGTAGCCGAACAGCAGCAACTGCACGATCGGCAGCATCAGGATCATCGCATAGGTCAGCCGGTCACGCGTCAGCTGCGTGAACTCCTTGGCCAGCACGGCCCAGGTGCGGGTCAGCGAGAGCATCAGGCGGCCCTCTTCTTGTCCGCTTCGATGTCGTGGATCAGCTGGATGAACACGTCCTCCAGCGTCGGCCGCGTCTCGGTCCACTTCAGCGGCGCCTTGCGGAAGGGCTGGATCGCCGCCTCCAGCGCCGGCCGATCGCGCCCGGACACGTGCAGCACCGTCCCGAACGGCGCCGCCATCTCGACGCCCGGCCGGTCGCGCAGTTCACGGGCCAGCCGGTCCGCTCCCGGTCCTTCGGCATGAAAGGTCACCAGTCCCGACGCCGCGATCACCTCGTCCGCCGTGCCGCGCGCCAGCGTCCGGCCGCCGGCGATGTAGGCGATCTCGTGACAGCGCTCGGCCTCGTCCATATAGTGGGTCGAGACCAGCACCGTCATGCCCTCGGCCGCCAGGGCGTGGATCTCGTCCCAGAAGGTCCGCCGCGCCTCGGGGTCGACGCCGGCCGTAGGCTCGTCGAGCAGCAGCAGGTCCGGTCCGTGCAGCGTCGCCGCCGCCAGCGCCAGCCGCTGCTTCCAGCCGCCCGACAGATTGCCCGCCAGCTGCGCCCGCCGCTCCGTCAGCCCCAGCCGGTCCAGCGCCGCCTGCACCCGTTCGCGCCGCCGGTCCAGCTCGTGCACCCGCGCCGTGAAGGTCAGGTTCTGCTCGATCGACAGATCTTCGTAGAGCGAGAATTTCTGCGTCATGTAGCCGACGCGGCGCTTGATCGCCTGCGACTGCCGCATGACGTCGTAGCCGAGCACCGTGCCCTCTCCGCTGTCCGGCGTCAGCAGACCGCAGAGCATCCGCAGCGTCGTCGTCTTGCCCGCCCCGTTCGGCCCCAGGAAGCCGCAGATGCGCCCCCGCTCGACGGTGATCCCGAAATCCTTCACCGCATGCAGGGCGCCGAACGACTTGTTCAGTCCCCGGACGTCGATGACCGGCTCAGTCACCGCCCGTCCTCCAGCGGCGTCACATCCACAGGCAGCCCCGGGTTCAGCGTCGCTGCGTTCGCCGGCAGGGCCTCCACCCGGTAGACCAGCCGGTCGCGGCTGCCCTTGCTGTAGAGGATCGGCGGCGTGAACTCCGGCCGCGGGCTGACCCAGGTGATCCGGGCGCTGCCCGCCGAGGCGCAGCCGTCGCAGGCGAACCGCACCGTGCGCCCAGGCCGGTAGCGGGCCATCTCCGCCTCGGGCACGAAGAACACCAGCTTGACCTCGTTGTCCGGCAGCAGGGCCAGCACCGGCGTATTGGCCGGCGCCCATTCGCCTGGCCGGTAGAACACCTCCTCGACCCGCGCCGCGGCCGGCGCCGCCGGCGACAGCTGCCCAAGCCGGACCTGCGCCTCCGTCAGTCCGCCGGCCGCCTGCCGCGCCTGCTGCTCCGCCTGCGCCACCGCGTCCTGCCGCGCGCCAAGCGTCGCCACCTCGCGGCGCCTGAGCACCGCCGCCGTCTGGGCCCGGGCCGCGTCGCGCGCCGCCCGTACCCGGTCCAGCCGCGCGGGGGCGTAGATGCCGCGCCGCACCAGCGGTTCGATCCGTCCGTATTCCGCCTCGGCCTCGCGCTCGGCCGCCTGCGCCGCCGCCAGTTCGGCGTCGAACACCGACAGCTCCTCGGCCCGCTGACCCTTGCGCAGGTCGGCGGCCCTCGCCCGGGCCGCGCCCACCGCCGCCGCCGCGCTGTCCGCCTGGGCCCGCTGCACCTGCGGATCGATCAGGAAGGTGCGGCCGCCCGCCGCCACCCGCTGGCCCTCGCGCACATACAGCGCCGCCACCGAGCCGGAGACCGGCGCCGCCAGATAGACCCGCTCGCCCTCGATATAGCCCGTCAGGGTGCGCGCCTCGTCCCCACGCAGGAACAGCCACCAGCCCAGCAGGGCCAGGACGGCGATGGCTCCGGCCGCCACGACCGGCCTTGGGCTCAATCTCGGACGCGTCATGGCCTCATCCCCTTCAGGACCGTATCGAGGTGCTGTTCCGCCAGCGCCGGCACGTCGAGCGGCGGCGCGCCCACCGGTTCGAATGTCTCGCGCCACACCATCGACAGGACCATCGGCCCCATCAGGCCGAAGGCGAACAGCCGCGGATCGCCCGGGCGGACTTCGCCGCGCGCCTGCGCCGCCGCGATGATCCCGCTCAGCAGCTGCACGCCCGGCTGCACGACGGTCTCGAACCAGATGGTCGCCAGTTCGGGGTGGTTGCGGCTCTCGGCGATGACCAGCTTGACCACGCCGGTGATGCGCCGGTCGGTGACCACCTTGCGCGCCAGCATGCCGACGCCCATCCGCACCGCCTGTTCGAACGGCACGGGCGCCGAGGCCAGTCCCTTCACATGCTCGATGTTCGGCGAGATCGCGTCGGTGACCACGGCCCGGAACAGGTCGGCCTTGGTCTCGAAATACAGATACAGCGCGCCCTTCGACACGCCGGCCCGCTTCGCCACCTCCTCCAGCCGCGCCGCCTGGAAACCGCGCTCGGCGAACACCTCCAGCGCGGCCGACAGGATTTCGGCCGGGCGGTCGGCGGGTCGGCGGCGGAATTTCGGCTGGCCTGCGGGCAACATCACGCGCTCTTTATAACTGACTGGTCAGTTATTACTCGGGCGAAGCGCCACTGTAAAGCACCGTTATTTCACCGGCGCCGTCGCGTCCGCTGGACCCCGCCTCGCTGGAATTCTAAGGGAGGCGGATGACCTCCCCGCTCGACGCCACCCCCGACGCCCTCCTGACCATGGAGCCGCACCGCCGCGCCACCGTGCGCGAGGTGTTCGGCATCGACTCGGACATGACCGTGCCGCTCTTCGACGAGCGCGACAGCCACGTGCCGGACATCGACGACGCCTACCGTTTCGATCCGCAGACGACGCTGGCCATCTGCGCCGGCTTCAGCTTCGACCGCCGCGTCATGGTCCAGGGCTATCACGGCACCGGCAAGTCGACCCACATCGAGCAGGTCGCCGCCCGGCTCAACTGGCCGATGGTCCGCGTCAACCTCGACGCCCACGTCAGCCGCATCGATCTGGTCGGCAAGGACGCCATCGTCCTGAAGGACGGCAGGCAGGTCACCGAATTCCGCGAGGGCATGCTGCCCTGGGCCATCCAGCGCCCCATCGCCCTCGTCTTCGACGAATACGACGCCGGCCGCCCCGATGTGATGTTCGTCATCCAGCGCGTGCTCGAGGCTCAGGGCCGCCTGACCCTGCTCGACCAGAACCGCGTCATCCGCCCGAACAAATTCTTCCGCCTGTTCGCCACCACCAACACCATCGGCCTCGGCGACACCTCGGGCCTTTATCACGGCACCCAGCAGATTAATCAGGGCCAGATGGACCGCTGGAACATTGTCACGACGCTCAACTACCTCGATCACGACGTTGAGGCCGAGATCGTCGCCGCCAAGGTGCCCGAGTGGTCCGACGCCGAGGGCAGGCGCAAGATCGCCGCCATGGTCCGCGTCGCCGACATGACCCGCAACGCCTTCATGAACGGCGACATCTCGACGGTGATGAGCCCGCGCACGGTGATCACCTGGGCCCAGAACGCGATCATCTTCGCGGGAGACGTGGGGCTGGCCTTCCGCCTGACCTTCCTGAACAAGTGCGACGAGCTGGAGCGCCCGACGATCGCGGAGTTCTACCAGCGGGCGTTTGGGGAGGACCTGCCCGAGGCGGCGACGCGGGTGAAGGTGGGTTAATGACAACGGCTGATTACGCCTTAGCGATCAGCCTCTGCTCCCTGCTTATCGCACTGTCGTCTTTCGTCTGGAACGTCTGGTCGAAGTTCATATTTCCGAAGCCGAGAGTGAACGCCTCGGTTAGAATATTCTCTATGTTCACTGCCGACGTGGGCGCTTCAAATCCGCATGTCGCGCTGAACTTCACGAATCATGGACCGGGCGAGGTGACCCTTCACGTGGTGTGCCTTCTCTACAAGAAGCACCTTTGGTCAAAGCCCGAGCACGCGATGCTCAACCCCATCCACAATTTCCCTTTCGAGCCCTATCAGAGCCTTGGACCTTTTAGCGGAGGTCTTCCGAAGAAGCTTCTTGTCGGCGAAGGGCACACGTTCCGGTTTCCCTACGAAGCGGAGAGCTTCCTCGCCCTCCCGATTTTTCGGATCGGAGCAACGGATACTTTCGGTCGATACCATTGGGTCAAAGTATCGAATCTTCGGCACGCTCAGCGCCAGTTTTGGAAGGACTTTCCAAATGCGAAAAAGCGCACTTGGGACGATCCCCCGGACTCGCCAGAAAGCAGCGACAGCTAACCGATCAGCACACGCGCGCCTTCTCCCCTTGCGGGAGAAGGTGGCCGAGCGCAGCGAGGTCGGATGAGGGGTCGCGCTGGCGGCGGCGATCAGTCCCGGATTACCTTGGCATCCGCTGCCGCCAGGATCGCTCCTACAACCTGCTCGCCGTGGTTCTCGATCTGCTGGTTCGGGAACCGCAGCACCCGGAGACCCTGCGACCGCAGCCACTCGTCCCGTGCGGCGTCCTGGGCCCGGTCTTCGTGCTGCGGGCCGTCGGCCTCGACGATCAGCCGGTGACGGAAGCAGATGAAATCGACGATGTACGGTCCGGCCTCGAACGTGAACTGCCGCCGGAACTTCAGCCCGCCCAGCCGCCGGTCGCGCAGCAGCTTCCACAGGCGGCGTTCGTAGAGCACCGGCTCATGCCGCATTTCCCGCGCGCGTTGTTTGAGCCACTCGTCCATGGGTCATGAAAGACCCGATCGCAGCCTTCTGTCGAGAGGCCGGTGCGACCCCTCATCCGTCAGCCCTGCGGGCTGCCACCTTCTCCCGCAAGGGGAGAAGGATCAGCTCATTCCATTCCGCCACGCCCCTTCCGCCATCTCTCGCGCCGTCTCTCGCACCCCTCCCGGCCAGCCGTCCACCGCCGCGTCGAAAGCGGTCCAGTCGCCAGCGAAGAGCATCCGCGTCGCCTCCTCGTAGCGCGGGAGATCCCCCCCCATCGCGGTCATGAAGCGGTAGGTCGCCTCCTTCGCCCGCCGCGCCCGATCCGGCCCCTCGCCCGCCTTCATCTGCGCCTCGACCAGCTCGCGCAGCGCCACAGAAATCCCGCCGGGCCTAGCGGCCAGCCAGTCCCAGTGGCGCGGCAGCAGGGTGACCTCGCGCGGGGTGACGCCCAGCTTCGGCCGCCCCGGCCCGCGCTTCTCCGCCTCGACCAGAGCCGGCCCCAGCCGGGCGCGCGCCTCGCCCAGGTCGCCGCGCAGGTCGAGATCGACCGCCCGGCCGTCGGTCAGGTCGAACACCAGCGGCGCTTCCCCCGCCGCGGCGGCCGCGTGGATGGCGGGGAGAGCCTCGGCGAGCGTGGCGCGGGCGATCCGTTCGGAGCCGACGAAGGCGACGACCGGCAGGTCGGACGGGACGGACATGTCGCACTCTAGCGAAACGATGCAGTGCACTCGCTGCACCCTGTTCCCGAGTTTTACCCGGGTAAAACCCGGCGGTCAATAATACCCGGGTAAAACTATCCGCGGGCCGTCGCCGCAGGCCCGGAACCCCCGCCGCGGCCATGCGCTAAGCCCGCAATCCTCCCCCATCCGCATCGAAGGAGTCCTCCATGACCGATCAACGTATCGAAGGCGCCGCCCTCCAGACCGAAGGCCAGGTCCAGAACGGACTCGGCCGCATGACCGGCGACGGCAAGCTGCAGTTCGACGGCCGGCTGAACGAGATGAAGGGCAAGGCGCGCGACGCCTATGGCCGCGTCATCGACGGCCTCGACGGCCTGGTCGCCAAGGCCCCCGCCAGCGTCCAGGGCCACGCCCGCACCGGCCTCGACTTCGCCCGCCGCAAGCCGCTGCTGACCACCGGCATCGTCGCCGGCCTGGCCGTCCTGCTCGGCAGCATGGGCCGCCGCCGCCACTAGCCGTTGACGGCCGCCTGTTCAAACAGGCGGCCGATCCCCGCGTCGACCGCGCCCGGTCCGTCCAGCTCGACCACGGCCGTGAGCCGCTCCGACCAGCTTTCCCTGCGGACCGCCTCGGCCAGCCTTGGCGACACCGCCGCGTCGAGCTTCAGGCCCAGAAGCGCCTTGCCGCCCTTCAGCGGGCGGATCGCCGCGAACTGCACCGCCCGCGAGAAGGAGGTGTAGCCCTTCCGCTGGCCGGAAATGACGCCCTCGACCCCGGAGGCCGCCCGTTCCAGCGCCTCCAGGATCGCCAGCGACCTGGGTTCCGACCACAGGGCGGCCCGCAGGCCTTCGGCGTCATCCCAACTCATGGCGTCGGCCGGCCGGGCCGCGCTGAGAATGTGCGCGGCGTGATTGGCGCCGATCCCGTGCGTCGCCTTCAGCCAGGCCGCCTGCGCCTTCGGCCGGGTCTCGGGGCAGCCCTTGAGGATGTCGACCCAGACCGCCACGGGCCGGCCCGTCTGTTTCTCGAAATTGGCCTCGACCGTGGCGAACCACTTCTTCTGTCGTTCGGTCAGCCCCGCCCCGCTCTTCATCCCGGCCTCCTGTGCTTCGCCGCGACCTTGCCTCCGCCGCCGGCAAAGAAAAAGGCCCCGGCGTCGCCACCGGGGCCTCCTTCGTCTGGTAGCCTGAGCCGTCAGTCCGCCGACTGCGCCTCGATGGCCTTGGCCTGGGCCGCGTTCGGGCCGGTGATGTCGAAGGCGATCTTGCCGTCCCTAAGCTCGACCTTCACATGCCCGCCGCGCGTCAGACGCCCGAACAGGATGTCGTCGGCCAGCGGCTTCTTGATATTCTCCTGGATGACCCGGGCCAGCGGCCGCGCGCCATACAGTTCGTCGAAGCCGTTCTTGGCCAGCCAGTCGTTGGCCTCGTCGGTCAGCTCGATGGTGATGTTGCGGTCGGCCAGCTGGGCTTCCAGCTGGAGGATGAACTTGGTCACCACCGACCGGATCGTGTCGGCGTCCAGCGCCTTGAACGCCACGATGGCGTCGAGACGGTTGCGGAACTCCGGGGCGAACAGCCGCTGGATGGCCTTCTCGTCCTCGCCCTCGACCTTGCCGCGGCCGAAGCCGATGGCCGCCCGCGCGTTGTCGGCCGCGCCCGCATTGGTGGTCATGATCAGGACCACGTTGCGGAAGTCGACCTTCTTGCCGACGGCGTCGGTCAGCTGCCCGTTGTCCATCACCTGCAGCAGGATGTTGTAGACGTCGGGGTGGGCCTTCTCGATCTCGTCCAGCAGCACCACGGCGTGCGGATGTTGGTCGACGGCGTCGGTCAGCAGCCCGCCCTGGTCATGGCCCACGTAACCCGGAGGCGCGCCGATCAGCCGGCTGACGGTATGGCGCTCCATATATTCCGACATGTCGAAGCGCAGCATCTCGATGCCCAGCGTCGACGCGAGTTGCTTGGCCACCTCGGTCTTGCCGACGCCGGTGGGGCCGCTGAACAGGAAGGCGCCGATCGGCTTCTGGGGATCGCGCAGCCCGGCCCGGGCCAGCTTCATCGCCGCCGAGACCTGCTCGATGGCGCCGGACTGGCCGAACACCACCCGGTTCAGGTCGCGTTCCAGCTCGCGCAGCCCCTCGGTGTCGGACTTGGAGACCGATTTCGGCGGGATGCGGGCCATGCGGGCGATGACGGCCTCGACCTCCTTCTGACCGATCACCTTCTTGCGCTTCGATTCCGGCAGCAGCATCTGCGACGCCCCCGCCTCGTCGATGACGTCGATGGCCTTGTCCGGCAGTTTGCGGTCGGTCATGTAGCGCGCCGACAGCTCGACTGCCGTGCGGATAGCCGCGTCGGTGTAGCGCAGCTTGTGGTGGCCTTCGTAGGAGGTCTTCAGCCCCTTCAGAATCTTGATCGTGTCGTCGACCGTGGGCTCGTTCACGTCGATCTTCTGGAAGCGGCGGGCCAGCGCCCGGTCCTTCTCGAAATGCTGGCGATACTCCTTGTAGGTCGTCGAGCCCATGCAGCGCAGCGTGCCCGAAGCCAGCGCCGGCTTCAGCAGGTTGGACGCGTCCATGGCCCCGCCCGAGGTCGCCCCCGCGCCGATCACCGTATGGATCTCGTCGATGAACAGGATGGCGTTGTCGTGCGTCTCCAGTTCCTTGACGACCTGCTTGAGCCGCTCCTCGAAGTCGCCGCGGTAGCGGGTGCCGGCCAGCAGCGCCCCCATGTCGAGGCTGTAGATGGTCGCGCCTTCCAGCACGTCCGGCACCTCGTGGTTGACGATCTTGCGGGCGAGGCCCTCGGCGATGGCGGTCTTGCCGACGCCCGGGTCGCCGACCAGCAGCGGGTTGTTCTTGGTCCGCCGGCACAGGATCTGGATCGAGCGGTCGACCTCGGCCTGGCGGCCGATCAGCGGGTCGATCTTGCCCTGGCGCGACTTCTCGTTGAGGTCGACGCAATAGGCTTCCAGCGCCTCGCCGCCCGTCTTGGCGGCGGCCGCGTCCTCGGCGTCCTCGGGGCTGGCGCCGGACCGGGCCGGACGGGTTTCGCCGCCGGCCTTCTTGGCGATGCCGTGGGCGATGTAGTTGACCGCGTCGTAGCGGGTCATGTCCTGCTCCTGCAGGAAGTAGGCGGCGTGGCTCTCACGCTCGCTGAAGATGGCGACCAACACATTGGCGCCGGTGACCTCCTCGCGGCCCGAACTCTGGACGTGGATCACGGCGCGCTGGATGACGCGCTGGAAGCCGGCGGTCGGCTTGGCGTCCTCGCCGTCCGAGGTGGCCAGCGCCGCCAGGTCGGTGTCGACATACAGCGTCAGCGCCGTCTTCAGGCTGGCCAGATCGACGTTGCAGGCGGTCATCACATTGCCGGCGTCCGGATCGTCGACCAGGGCGAGCAGCAGGTGCTCAAGGGTGGCGTACTCGTGCCTCCGCTCGTTCGCATAGTGGACGGCGCGGTGCAGGGTCTCTTCGAGAGGACGCGAAAATGACGGCATGGAGGTTCCTCTCAGTCCTTTTCCATCGTGCATTGCAGAGGGTGCTGGTGACGGCGCGCCGTCTCGACCACCTGCGCGACCTTCGTTTCGGCCACTTCGTAGGTGAAGACGCCGCACACTCCGACGCCATGCTGGTGCACATGCAGCATGATGCGGGTCGCGTCCTCGCGGCTCTTCTGGAAGAACCGCTCCAGCACGTAGACGACGAATTCCATCGGCGTGTAGTCGTCGTTCAGAATCAGCACCCGGTACAGCGAGGGCTTCTGAAGCTTCGGCTTTGTTTCGGTGACGGTGGCGGCCCCGAGGCCCCCTTCCTGATCACCGGCCTTACGTGACGGCGGCATTCGTTGTCCGTGATTGGGGAGTCGATGGACAGATAGGAGATGATGGCCTGATTTGAAGCGGCGTCCAGTCACAGCTTGCGTGACAAAACCGTCAGCCCGCGATCGGGGTCCGTCGCCGGAATCGAAAAGGGCCCCCGGATCGCTCCGGAGGCCCCCTTGAACGCTTACTGTCGTTCAGGCTTAGCGGGCGGCCTGGAACTTCTCGACCGAGGCGGTGACGCGCTCGTTGATCGGCTTGAAGCTGTCCTTGACCGAGGCGGTGAGCACTTCGGTCATGCGGGTCACTTCGGCCAGATAGGTTTCGGCGGCCGACTTGGCCCAGTTGGTCTGCAGTTCGAGGGCTTCCTGGACCGAACGGGCCTGGGCCAGCGACTGGGCGGCGGCGACGCCGTCTTCCCACGACTTCTTGCCGTAGGCGACGGTCTGGGCCGACAGGGCCTCTACGCCCTTCTGGGCGGCGGTGGCCGAGGCGACGACGGCCTCGAGGTTCTTCTTGCCCTCGGCGTTCAGCTCGGTCAGGCCGGCCACCGACTTGTCGGCGGCTTCACGGAAGGCCTGCGCGCCGGCGGCCTGGATCTTCTCAGCCTGGGCCTGGGTCTTCTCGGCCGTAGCCTTGACCTGGGCGGTGGCGGCTTCGACGGTCTTCTTGACGTTCACGGTTTCGGCGCTGTCGGCCATGGTGTTTCTCCTGAACCTGTCGCGGCGTGGCCGCTTATAAGTGTTCCGCGGCGGGCGATCCCACCGCGACAGACAGTCATATGGTGCAAGTGCGAAGAAAGGTCAAGTGATTTTGTGCGCTGCACAATAATGTCGCCTCGCCGCCACGCGCCTGTCAGGAGAGATCGCTTCACAAATCCGTTGACGGCTTGTTTACCCTCACGAAACCCCGATGACGCATGTTAGCCTTTCGTCAGCGTCGCGTGGTGGGGCCGCCGTCGCGCTATGAATGTATGAGGCCTGCGCTTGCCGATCTTCGCCCTGGTCCGCCGCGAATTGCTGTCGTTGATGCTGATCATCGCCCTGGCGGTGGTCCCCACGACAGCGCCGCTGTCCGCCCAGGAGAACACCCGCTACGCCGCGATCGTGGTCGACGCCGAGACCGGCGAGGTCTTGTTCGCGCGCCACGCCGACAGCCAGCGCTATCCAGCCTCGATCACCAAGGTCATGACCCTGTACCTCGCGTTCGAGGCGCTGACGGAGGGCAAGGTCAAGCTGGACGATAGGATCACCGTCTCCGCGCTCGCCGCCAGCCAGCCGCCCTCCAAGCTCGGACTCGCCGCCGGCCAGACGATCTCCCTCGATGACGCCATGAAGGCGACCGCCGTGCGCAGCGCCAACGACATGGCCGTGGTCATCGCAGAGCACGTCGGGGGGTCGCAGGAACGCTTCGCCGAGCAGATGACGCAAAAAGCCCGCGAACTGGGTATGACCCAGACCCGCTACGTCAATCCGAACGGCCTGCCCGACGCGCGCCAGGTCACCACCGCCCGCGACCTCGCCATCCTCGCGCGCGCCGTGATGCGCGACTACCCGCAGTACTACCGCTATTTCGGCCTGCACGACTGGACCTTCGAGGGCCGCGAATACCGCAATACCAACGGCCTCCTGCGCAGCGAGTTCGGCTATGACGGAATGAAGACGGGCTACACCCGCGCTTCGGGATACAACCTCGCGGCCTCGGCGGTGCGGGACGGCCGCCGTCTGGTCACCATCGTCCTCGGCGGCCGTACGACGGCCAGCCGCAACGCCCACGTCGCCAGCCTGATGGACACCGGCTTCGAGGTCGAGCGCCTGCGTCGCGCCGGCCAGCCGATCCAGATCGCCCAGGCGTACTTCGAGCAGAAGGGCTTCGGCATCGGCCCTGACAACTCCGGGCCCGTCGAGTACGCCTCTGTCGCTGCTGATGAGGAGGAGGACGAGGACGGCGTCGGCTCGACGGCCGTCAGCTACGCCGCCCTGCCCGCCGCCCCGCCGCAGCCGACGCGGATCACGCCCGCCCCGTCGGAGGGCCGCACAGTCGCCGCCCTGCTCCGCGAAAGGCCCGCTGACGTCACGGCCTCGCTTAACGGCGCTCCGGCGGCGCGCCCGGCGCCGCCGCGCACCCCGCCGCGCGAAACGGCCCGGGAGACTGCCGGCCGCTGGGCCGTGCAGGTCGGGGCGTTCCGGGACGAGACCGTCGCGCGCAACTGGCTGACCGAGGTCAACCGCCGCTTCCGCAGCCAGTTCGCGGCCGCCGAACGGTCAGTCCAGAACGCCGAGGGCTGGTACCGCTCGCGCTTCACCGGCATGAGCGAACAGGCCGCCCAGTCCGCCTGCGCCACCCTCGCCGAGCGCCGCGTGACCTGCATGGTGGTCCGGCCGCAATAACGCGGGTCTTTGCGCGCGCCCCTGAACCGGCCTAGGCTCCGCCCGCGGTTCGGGGGAGCGGCATGAGCGCATTCGAATACACCTCTGTCCTGGCGTCGATCATCATCGGCCTGGCGCTGGTCGATGTGCTGGTCAGCCTCAATCGCCTGATCCGGGCCGGCAAGACCGTGAAATGGCACTGGGCCGCGCCGGCGGCGGCGCTCCTCGTCGTCCTGACGGTCATCCAGATCTGGTGGAGCCTCTACAGACCCCAGGACGGCGCGATCACGATCGGCCAGTTCCTGCCGCTACTGGTGGAGCTGGTGATCCTGTTCCTGCTGGCCGCCGCCGCCCTGCCCGACGAGGTCCCCGCCGACGGGGTCGACCTGAAGGCCTATTACCACCGCAACGGACCCTATTTCTGGGGCCTGTTCACCGCCGCCCTCAGCTGGCTGCTCGTGGCGGAGATGATCGCCGCCGGCGTCAACGGCGGACTGATGGAGTTTCTCGAACGGCGCCTCGTCGACTTCGCCGTGCTGATCTTGTTCACATCGCTGATCTTCATCCGGCGGCTGTGGTGGCACGCCATCGCCCTTCTGCTTCTGAGCTCGGGCCCGATCGGCTGGCTGTCGCGCTCGCTGGGCTAGACCCGGTCCGGCTTTTCCCCTATACGCGCCGCCTTTCCAGGGCTTCGGTCCTGAAGCGGAGTTCCAAAGGGTTCGGGAAGTCATCCCGGCCGCCGCTTCAGGAGCCATCGTGGGACAGGACTTACCCGGTCCGCCCGCGCCGACGCCCACCAAGGGAGACCACCGCATGGCTCTTTACGAGCACACGGTCATGTCGCGCCAGGATATCAGCGCGCAACAGGCCGAAGCGCTGAACGACACCATCAAGGGCTTGATCGAGCAAGGCGGCGGTTCCGTCGCCAAGATCGAGTACTGGGGTCTGCGCAACCTGACCTACCGCGTGAAGAAGAACCGCAAGGCTCACTATTCGCTGCTCGCCGTCGACGCCCCCCCGGCCGCCATGGCCGAGGTCGAGCGCCAACTGTCGATCAACGAAGACGTGCTGCGCTGGCTGACCGTCCGCGTCGAGGAACTCGACCTGGAACTGTCGCCCCTGCTGGCCCGCCGCGAACGCGAGCGTGAGCGCGAGCGTGAACGCACGCCCCGCGAAGACGCTGTCGAAGCCGTCGATTAAGGAACCCGGAACATGACCGACACCACCGCTCCCTCGCCGGGCGCGCCGGCCGGCTCCGGCCCGGCCCGCCGTCCCTTCTATCGCCGCCGCAAGGTGTGCCCGTTCTCCGGCGCCAACGCTCCGAAGATCGACTACAAGGACGTCAAGCTGCTGCAGCGCTACATCAGCGAACGCGGCAAGATCGTTCCTTCGCGCATCACGGCCGTCTCCCAGAAGAAGCAGCGTGAACTGGCCAAGGCCATCAAGCGCGCCCGCTATCTGGCCCTCCTGCCCTACGTGGTGAAGTAAGATGAAGGTCGTTCTGCTTGAACGCGTCGAGAACCTCGGCGCCATCGGCGACGTCGTGTCCGTCAAGGACGGCTTCGCCCGCAACTTCCTTCTGCCGCGCGACAAGGCCCGTCGGGCCACGTCGGCGAACCTGAAGGCCTTCGAACTCGACCGCGCCGCCATCGAGGCCCGCAACGAGAAGAACAAGGCCGAGGCGCAGAAGGTGGCCGACAAGATCGACGGCCAGACCTACGTCATGATCCGCCAGGCGGGCGAGACCGGTCAGCTGTACGGCTCGGTCGCCGGCCGCGACGTCGCCGAGGCCGTCCAGGCCGAAGGGGGCAAGATCGAGCGCTCGCAGGTCGTGCTCAACACCGCGATCAAGACCCTCGGCGTCCACGAAGTGCTGGTTCGCCTGCACGCCGAGGTCACCGCCACGGTCAAGATCAACGTCGCCCGTTCGGTCGACGAGGCCGAGCGGCAGGCCAAGGGCGAGGACGTGATCAAGTCCGCCTACGACCAGGACCGCGCGGAAGCGATGGAAGCGGCGCAGGACATGATCGCCGGCGGCGCCGGCCAGCAGGAAGGCCTCGGTTCGGAAGCCTGAAACCGGCCCGAGCGCTGACAAGTCACGGCGGCGTGGGGGAAACCCTGCGCCGCCGAACTTTTTTCCGGCCGACCCTTGACGCGTTTATGCCGCATCGCAATATCGCAACTGCTCATCGAGACCGGTCGAGGGACTAGGCCCAGCGACGCCGGGGCAACCTGCGGATATCCGTAAGGTGCCAACTCCTTCGGGACCCCTCAGGGTCGCGGCAGATGAGGGATGGAGGGTCACTCCCCCAGCTCCCCATTCGCCACCGGCGCAGTTCTCGATAGAGCGGGAGATGACGATGCGTGACCCTGCGGCTTCTGATCCATTCGTCCTGCCGGCCCGCCTGTGCTCCTCACACATGGAGCCGATGCGATGTCGACGTTCGCTGTAAGCGGCTGACCGACCGGCGTCCGCGCCACACCTGACCTTTCAAACACAGCAGAGGCTGACCCGCGCTCGCCACCGGCGGCGCGGCGCGGACCGCTGCGCCTATCGAGAACCCGAACATGACCCAGATCAACGCCTCCTACCGCCTGTTCCTGCTCGCCGCAGCGTCAGGTGCTACGCTCGCCTTGGCTGCCCCCGCGGCGGCCCAGACCGTCCCCCCGGAACCCGATACGGCGGTCGAGGACGTTGTCGTCACCGGCACCCGTGCTCCGAACCGGTCGCGCCTCGATACCCTTTCGCCGGTGGATGTCGTCACCGCCGAGGATCTCCGGAACCGCGGCACGACCGAGCTCGCCGCCGCCCTCGCGCAAGCTGTCCCGTCGCTGACCTTTCAGCGGCCCTCAGTGACGGACGGCACGGACTCCATCCGCCCCGCCACCCTCCGCGGCCTTTCTCCCGACCAGACGTTGGTGCTGGTCAACGGAACGCGTCGGCACGCTTCGGCGCTGGTCAACGTCAACGGATCGGTCGGGCGCGGCTCGGCCGCCGTCGATCTGAACACCATTCCGGCGGGCGCTCTCGACCGTATCGAGGTGTTGCGCGACGGGGCCTCGGCCCAGTACGGCTCGGACGCGATCGCCGGAGTCGTCAACCTGCGCCTGCGCGAAGCGGATCATGGCGGCGGCGCGTCCTTCACAGCGGGCCAATACTACACGACCGTCGACACCGCCCGTTCGCCGGGCCGCGACGAACAGGACGGAGGAACGCTGACCGCCTCGGCCTGGCAAGGCTTCGGCCTCGGCGATGACGGCTACCTGACGCTCAGCGCCGAATACCTGCAGCGCGACCCTACCAACCGCGCTGACCTCGATCCGCGCGTGACCCCGAACGCAATTACGGCGAGATTCGGCGATCCCGAGGTGGACCAGTGGACGGTCTTCGCCAACGCCGGCAAGCCGTTGAGCAACGGATGGGAGGCGTATGGCTGGGTCGGATACCAGGATCGCGACAGCGAAAGCGCCGCCTTCCCGCGCCTCGCCGGCAACGCCAACAACGTGCCCGCCCTTTATCCGAACGGCTTCCTGCCGCTCATCGCCATCAACTCGCAGGACATCTCGGCGGCCGCGGGCATGCGCGGCGAGATCGGCGGCTGGGGCGCCGACATCAACCTCGTATACGGCCGCAACGCGCTGGACTTCCGTACGGAGAACTCGCTGAACGCCACCTACGGGGCCGCGTCGCCGACCAGCTTCGATTCCGGCTCGTTGATCTATGACCAGGTCGTGCTGGGCGCCGACTTCGCCCGCCAATATGACCTCGGCCTGTACGCGCCCCTCAATGTCGCCGTCGGTCTCGAGGCGCGGCGTGAGGGATATGAGATCGAGGCCGGGCAGCCGGAGTCCTACGATCGCGGTCCGCTCGGCGGGAACACCGCTCTTGCGGGGGGCGCCCAGGGCTTCGTCGGCTTCCAGCCATCGAACGAGGTCGACGAGGACCGCACCGCCGTCGGCGTCTATCTGGATGTCGAGGTTCCGGTGACCGAACAGTTCACCGTGGCCGGCGCTGTCCGCTTCGAGGACTATTCGGACTTCGGCGCCGCCACAACCGGCAAGGTTTCGGCGCGATACGACTTCAATCCGGCTTTCGCCCTGCGCGGCTCCGTTTCGACCGGCTTCCGCGCCCCGTCGCTGCAGCAGTCGTATTTCACCTCGACGGCCTCCGTCGTACAGAACGGCGTCGTGGTGGAAACCGGCACCTTCCCGGCCACCAGCCTCGTCGCCGCGACGCTGGGCGCGGAACCGCTCGATGCGGAAACCTCGGTAAACTATACCCTAGGCACGGTGATCCGGCTGGGGAATTTCGACCTGACTGTCGATGCCTATCAGATCGACATCGAGGATCAGATCGTCCTGTCGGAGAACATCAACCGCAGCTTCAGCCCGCAGGTCGCCTCCCTGCTCGATCCCCTCGGCGTGCAGGCGGCCCGATTCTTCCTGAACGGCGTGGACACCACCACGAGAGGTGTTGACGTTGTCGGCCGCTACCGTTTCGGGACCGATGCATACGGCGACTTCGACTTCACCGTGGCGGCCAACTTCAACGACGTCGAGGTGACCCGCGTCCCGACCTCGTCCTCGGTGCTCAATCCGGTGCCGCCGCTCCTCGCCCGCAGCCGGATCGAAACGATCCAGCAAGGCACGCCCGACACCAAGGTGTCAGCCAATGCCGACTGGAGCCGTGGGCGCTGGGGCGCCACGGCGCGGACGACCTACTACGCCAGCGTCGTGCAACCCGGCTCGACCGCCGCGAACGACTATTCGACCGGCGACAAGGCCGTCTTCGACTTCGAAGGCCGCTTCCAGCCGAACGAGCGGCTCACCCTGTCGCTGGGAGTCGACAACGCGTTTGACGAATATCCCGACGCGACGCCGGCCAACCTCAACAGCAACGGCGTGCTGGGCTTCCCCTACTATTCGCCGTTCGGCTTCAACGGGCGCTATGTCTACGCCCGCGTCGGCCTGAACTGGTGAGCGGCGGCGCGGCATCGTCACGGTCCGCGCCGCCCACCACACTTCGCCGTCCCCCGGGGGGCGACAGGCGTTGCCATGCGCCCCGTCGCCCCTTATCGGGACCGCCGGAGATAATTTCGATGATCCGGACCGCCGCCCTCGGCATCGCCCTTGCCCTCTTCGCCACCGCCGCCGAGGCGATGTCGGTGCGCGAGTTCCTCGCTATCGCCGACCGCCTGCCGCAGAACGCCACCGCCGTGTTGCGCCCCGACGGACGCCGGCTCGTCGATGAGGTCGCTACCGCGGTCAATACCATCAAGGCCGAGCAGGCGGCCGCCATCCGGGCCGGCCGGCGGCCCGCCCACTGTATCCCCGCGCGCGGGACCGGCATTACTCCGGAGACGCTCCTCGCCCGGCTCAAGGCCATCCCTGACCGGCGCCGGAACATCAGCGTGACCCAGGCCATCCGCGAGTGGATGGCCGAGCGTCACCCCTGCCCCGCTTGAGCCACCACTGATCTGTCAGGCCTTTTCGGGCCATCCACAGGGGTGTCCCCGTTCATTTGACGGAGGACCGACTTTTCCGTCCGATTTCGACGCATCGCGAGGCTATGCCTTCGTCGATGAACGCCCTCGCTCCCGTCTCCTTCCCGTCGCCGATGGACCCGTCGTCCATCCCGTCCCTGCCCCACAACCTAGAGGCGGAGCAGGCGCTGCTGGGTAGTTTGATGTTCGACAACTCGGTGTTCGAGCGCCTGTCCGACCGCCTGCGCGGCAGCCATTTCTACGAGCCCTTCCACCAGCGGCTTTACGACGCCATCGAGGACCACGTCCGCCAGGGCCTGCTGGCCGAGCCCACCATTCTGATGGAGCGGTTCAAGCAGGATCCCGCCTTCCAGGAGTTCGGCGGCCTGCGCTACCTCGCCGACCTGGTCGACCGCGCCCCGCCGGCGGCCAACGCGCCCGACTACGCCCGCGTCGTCTACGACCTCGCCCTGCGCCGCGACCTGATCCGCATCGGCGGCGAGATCATCAAGGAGGCGCCCCAGCCCGAAACCGCCGCCATCGACCAGATAGAGAGCGCGGAACAGCAGCTCTACACCCTCGCCGAAACCGGCAAGCCTTCCTCAGGCTTCGTGAGCTTCTCCAGCGCCCTGTCCGGCGCCGTCCAGATGGCCGCCGAGGCCTATCAGCGTGACGGCAAGCTGGCCGGACTGGCCACCAATCTCGATGATCTCGACCAGAAGCTGGGCGGCCTGCACCCGTCCGACCTGCTGATCCTCGCGGGCCGCCCGTCGATGGGCAAGACCGCTCTCGCCACCAACATCGCCTTCAACGTGGCCCGGAACTACCGCTGGGAGCCGACGCCCGAGGGCCGCAAGACGGTGAGCGGCGGTGTGGTCGCCTTCTACTCGCTGGAAATGTCGGCCGAACAGCTGGCCATGCGTATCCTCGCCGACGCCTCGGGCGTGTCCTCGGACAAGCTGCGCAAGGGCGAGATCGACGCCGCCGACTTCGGCCGCATCCGCGACGCCGCCGTTGAGATCGGCGAAAGCCCGCTGTTCATCGACGCCACCGGCGGCCTGTCGATGTCCAAGCTGGCCGCCCGCGCCCGCCGGCTGAAGCGGATGGAGCACGGGCTCGACCTGATCATCGTCGACTACCTGCAGCTGGTCACCACCGGCGAGTCCAACAGCCAGAAGAACCGCGTCCAGGAGGTCTCCGAGATCACCGGCGGCCTGAAGGCTCTCGCCAAGGAACTGTCCGTGCCGATCATCGCCCTATCGCAGCTGTCGCGCCAGGTCGAGCAGCGCGAGGACAAGCGGCCCCAGCTGTCCGACCTGCGGGAATCCGGCTCGATCGAGCAGGACGCCGACTGCGTCATGTTCGTCTACCGCGAGAGCTACTACCTCGGCCGCGCCGAACCGCGCGAGGGCACCGAGGAGCACCTCAAGTGGCAGGAAGACATGGACCGCCTCAAGCACCAGGCCGAGGTGGTCATCGGCAAGCAGCGCCACGGCCCCATCGGCATCGTCAAACTGTCCTTCGACGCCGACACCACCAAGTTCGGGAACCTCGCCCACGACGGCCGCTACCCGCAGTCCTACGAATAGATCGCACAGCGTCCGGTTGACTCCGCCCGGTGCTTTGGCAGAGTCACCACGGGACCGTTCCGTGGGGAACGGGTTTGGGGGATTCCATGCGTAAAATTGCAATCTGCGCGCTAGCCGCGCTGTCTCTGGCTGCGTGCGCGGGCACGCCGGTCCCGGCCATGCGGCCGCTGAACGAGAGCCAGATCGCCGCCATGGGCCCGACGCCGGTCGTCGTCGTCGAAGACAACATGGGCGTCACCAAGAGCTGGTTCTACTCGAGCAGCGCCCAGGCGGGCGCCCAGTTCGGACTGATTGGCGCGCTTGTGTCGACGGCCATCGACGCCATCGTCAACTACGGCCCGTCCAAGCGCGCCGCCAAGGCTGCCGACGAGATCGCCGAGATCATGCCCGTCGACGCCCTGAACGCCTCGCTGGCCGAGCAATTCCGCCGTCAAGCCGCCGCGGGCGGCGAAGGCGTCTCGATTTCGGATGTCTCGACCGTCCAGAAGATCACCGCTCCGGGCGTGGTCGATGACGCCGTCGAGGTCTCGGCCTTCTACCGCCTGTCGGAAGACTCCAGCACCCTGCAGGTCACCGTCACCCTGGCCTACAACAACACGGCCATCCCCTATGCGACGCCCTACACCTTCGAGGGTTCGCCGCCCAAGGCGGAGCTGGAAGGCCCGACCTACCGCAACACCTTCACCTACACCTCGAACCAGTTGCCGATCCCGGTGCTGACGCCGGAGCTGAAGGAACGCCTGGTCGCCTCGATCGAGGAAAGCTCGCGCGACGCCTCCGGCGCGCCTCCGGCGGAAGGCACCGACGCCTTCAAGTCGATGACCCGCGAACTGGAGCAGGCCCGCGACAACGAACTGACCAAGGCCGAGATCGCGATCTTCCTGACCCGTGAATGGATCAAGGACAACGGCGCCCTGCTCCGCGCCGAGGTCGAGAACGCCCACTCTTTCGTGGCTCGCTACACGGTGCTGGACATGAACCGCACCGCGGTTCCGAGCCTCGAGGGCCAGGACGAGGTCGTCGAGACCCTGGCGGACGGCCGTACGGTTCGCCGCCTCGGCGTCGGCGTGATGGCCGGTTCCTATACCTCCTCGCCCGGCGACGTCACCGGCTTCGCGACCTACGGCAACACCGTCGCCGTGGCGCGTACGCACACGGACCGCGCGACGGCTCTGCGCGAAACCGCGCGCGCCGCGGCGCGCGCGCGCCGCGGCGCCCAGTGAGCATCGGGATGAAGGCGGGGTCGATCCAGCGGATCGGCCTCGCCGGCCTGCTCGCCGCGATCGGACTGGCCGCGGCCGGCTGCGCCTCGTCGGAATATGCTGCGATCGATACCAAGGCCGGCAAATACTACGGCTATGCCGACGCCCTGAACCTCGACGGCAGCCGTACGGTTCGCGTCATGCTGCCGGGGGCGCCGTCGAACGCCGCCAACGCCCGCGCCTACTTCCACCGCCGGGCGGAGGAAATCTGCGGCGGGACTCCGCTGCGCAAGACCATCCACACCGCAGTCCGTCCCGGGATCATGTACGACATGTTCGGCAACGTGGTCGCCGGCGACTTTTTCCTCGAGGGGCTGGTCTACTGCGACGCGCCGTCCACGGCCGAGACGCCCGCTGAACCCGCCGCAACGGCACAGCCGGCGGCTCAATAGCCATCCAGCGGCGGCGGCCCCACGGTCGCCGCCGTCCTTCTTTCCGTCAGATCAGCCCTTCACGCTCCCGGCCAGCATGCCGCGGATGTAGTAGCGCTGCAGGGCGAGGAAGAGGATCAGCACCGGAGCGACGGTGATCACCGCCCCCGCCATCATCATCTCGATGTCCTGGACGTGTTCGCGCGACAGAGCGGCCAGCGCCACCGGCAGGGTGTAGTTCGACTGGTCGGTGAGGATGATCAGCGGCCACAGGAAGTCGTTCCAGCTGCCAAGGAACACGAAGAGCGCGAGCGTCACGATGATCGGCTGCAGCGTCGGCAGCACCACGCGGCGGAAGATCTGGCCCTCGCTCGCGCCGTCGATGCGCGCCGCCTCCAGCATCTCGTCCGGGATCGACAGCGAGTACTGCCGCACCAGGAACAGGCCGAAGATCGACGCCAACCACGGCACCAGCGCCCCGGCGTAGGTGTTCACCAGCCCCATCCCCTTCAGCATCAGGAACAGCGGCAGGGTGCCGATCTGCGCCGGCACCACCAGCGCCGCGACCAGCAGCTGGAAGGTCCGCTCGCGGCCGCGGAAGCGCAGCTTGGCGAAGGCGTAGCCCGCCGGCACGGTGAACAGCAGCGCCAGCCCGGTCGCCAGCGTCGCTAGGGCGAAACTGTTCCACAGGTAGCGGCCCATGCCCTGGGTCACGAACAGGTCACGGTAGTGCTCCAGCGTCCAGGTCTTCGGCAGCAGCGGCGGCGGGAAGGTCGCCGCCTCGCCGGTCGACATGAAGCTGACCGACAGCATCCACAGCAGCGGGAACAGCACCAGCAGCGCGATGAACGCCACGCCGAGGTTGAGGGCGATGGCTCGCGCTTTCATGGCCTCGCTCTTCTTTTCCCGGGGACGTAGGGGAAGCCGCTCATTCGTAGGCCCCCATCCGTTTCGCCACCGCAAGCTGCACCAGCGTCACCGCCAGAATGCAGACGAACAGGATGAAGGCCACGGCGCTGGCGGAGCCGAGGTTCCACCATTTGAAGCCCTCTTCGTACATGAAGTAGAGCACCGTCACCGTCGACTGCGCCGGCCCGCCCTGGGTCATCACATAGGGCTCGGCGAACAGCTGGAAGAAGCCGGCCACCGAGATGATCGAGACCAGCAGCAGGGTGGGCGCTATGGCCGGCAGGGTGACGTGCACGAACCGTTTCCACGCCCCCGCCCCGTCGATCCGCGCCGCCTCGTAGAGGTTGTCGGGCACGGTCTGCAGGACCGCGAGAAAGATCAGCATGTTGTAGCCGAAGATCTTCCACACCACGAACATCAGGATGGCCGGGATCGAGGTCTCAGGCTGGCCCAGCCAGTCCACCGGCGGCAAGCCGACGCTGGAGATGGCCCAGTTGATGACGCCGTAGCGGGTGTGCAGCAGGTAGTTCCACAGCACCGCCGTGGCCACCAGGGTGGTGACATAGGGGGCGAAGAACATCACCCGCCACAGCGGCCGCCACTTCACCACCCGGGCGTTGAGGATCACCGCAGCCGCCAGCGACGCCGCGATCGACAGCGGCACGCCCAACACGGCGAACAGGCCGGTGTTCTTCATCGCCCCCCAGAACAGCGGATTGGCGAACAGCCGCTCGTAGTTCTGCAGCCCGATGAAGCGGACGTTGTTCAGGTCCGCCAGGGCGTAGATGTCGAAATCGGTCAGGCTCAGCAGCAGGGCCGCGAACACGGGGATGGCGAAGAACACTCCGATGGCGATCAGCGCCGGGGCCACGAAGCCCCAGGCGGCGCGCTCGCGGGACCGCGCTCCCCCTCTCGGCGGCGTGCGCACCGCGGCGGGAACCACGGTCTTGGCGGCGTCGAGGGCGACCGGCATCAGGCCTTCCCCCGCTCGAGCATCCAGCGGCGCTTCTCCAGCAGACGGTCGGCGCGGCGGTCGATCTCGGCGCCGGCGGTCTCGGGCGTGAACTCGCCGCGCACCATCCGCTCGGCCACGATCTGCATCTCGGTGACGATCCGCTCCCACTCCGGCACCTTCGGGACCGCCTCGGCTCGCGACAGCTGGCCCTTGAAGGCGGCGATATAGGGGTCACCGGCCACCGACGGTGTGGCCCAGGCGCTTTCGCGCGCCGGGAGGTCGCCGGTGATGACATTGAAGCGGGCCTGCACCGCCGGCTCGGACAGGTAGCGGACCAGCTTCCAGGCCGCCTCCTGACGCGGCGACGAGCGATAGACCACCAGCGACGATCCGCCGGGCGCGGAGGCCCCCGGCCCGTCCGGCCCCGGCACGCCCGAGGTCATCCAGCGCGTCTCCGGCTTCAGCCTGTTACGGAACTCGCCGATCATCCACGGCCCGGAGAAGTAGAAGCTGAACCAGCCGCGCTCGAACTCGGTCCAGACGTTGGAGATCTGCGCCGCCGAGGCCACCGGGGCGAGGCCCTCGTCGAACAGGCTCTTGTAGAAGGCCAGCGCGGCCACGAACGACGGGCTCGAGAAATTGCCCCGCGTGTCCTGGTCCCTCAGTAGCGGCTGGTCGCCCTGCAGTCCGAAGGTCAGCAGCTGCTCGAATTCGTTGAGCGGCAGCAGCACCGCGTATTTGTCCTGCCCCACCGTCCGCTTCACGGCGTGCATGGCCTGCTTCCAGCCGGTCCAGGTCTGCGGCACGGACGCATGGCCCACCCGTTCGAGCAGGTCGCTGCGGTAGAAGATCAGCCGCGTGTCGACGTACCAGGGCGTCGCCACCGGCCGGCCGTCGATGCGATTGGTCTCCAGCACCGCCGGAAACTGGTCGGTCAGCAGGTCGGAGGCGAAGGCCGGCAGCGGCGAGATCGCTCCGATGGCCGCCATCTCCGCCACCCAGGTGTTGCCCACCTGACTCAGGTCCGGCAGCGAGTCGCCCGCGTAGGCGGTCAGCAGCTTCTGGTGCGCCGCCGTCCATGGCAGGGCCTGGACGTCGACCTTGATCCCGGGGTTCAGCCGCTCGAACTCCGGCAAGACCTGCGGGACGTTCGTCGCCTCGTTGCCCATGGCCCAGAAGGTCAGGCGGGTGACGCCCGCCTCCTCCCGTGCACAGCCGGCCAGACCTGTCGCCGCCGCCCCGGCCAGAAGGCCGAGCGCCGCCCTTCGGTCCGGCCGCATCTGCGTCATGCGTTGTCCAGCCAGCCGCCGGTGAAACCGGCCCGCTTCAGGCCGCGCACGATGTTGGGTTCGTTCCGCATCCGCTTCCACACGGCGTCGGAGCGATGGTTCTCGATCTGGACGACGATCGGTCCCTGGTCGATGCCCAGATAGTCGCCGTCGACCCAGCCCACCCCGGGCACGATCCGGCCGTGCTGCAGCCGGCCCTCGCGCTCGATCAGGCTCGGGTTGAAGGAATCCATGAAGCCGAACTCGGTGTAGATGCCGGCGCCGTAGCGGGCCTTCATCGCCTTGAGGCAGGCGGTCACCTCGGCCGGGGCGAAGGGCATCGAACCCATCGCCGCCGTCGGCGCCAGGGTGCCGTCGTCCCGGTCGCCCGGACCGCGCGCGGAGTAGCTGAAGAACTGCCGTTCGCGGCCGTCGATCACCTGTTTGAAGTCGCCCGGCCCGTCGCAGGCCGTCAGGCCCCAGACGTCGGCCGAGTAACCCGCCCAGTCCATCGGATTGTCGATGGCGTATCTGCGCTGCGCCTCAACCGCCCGGACGCTGTTCTGGAAATAGTCGAAGCCGGGAATTTCCGCCGATCTGGCCCGCATGAACGGATCGCGGATGCCGCGGAAGTCGACAAACATGTGGCTGTACTGGTGGCCGAACAGCGGCGCGAAGGCCAGGTGCGCCGGCCCCCAGCGATCGGTCCAGCTCCGGTCGTAGACGCTGCACCATTCGTCCCAGACCGCCGCCGGGACCGGATGGGTCGGGCTGCCGATGGCCAGCAGCAGGACCAGCATCCCCTCGTTGTAGATGTGCCAGTCGGCCTCGATGAAGCCCGACTCCGGATGCCAGCCCATGGAGATGCGGTTGGGCCGCACCACGGCCCAGTCCCACTCGACCCGTTCGTAGATCGCCTGCACCAGACGACGGATCTCGGCCTCGTCGGCATGGTCGCCGTCGAACCACTGCGCGGCGAACAGCATCCCGCCCAGCAGCAGGGTCGTGTCGACCGTCGACAGTTCGGTGCGCCCGAACCTGTGGCCGGTCTGCATGTCGAGGAAGTGGTAGAAGAAGCCCTTGTAGCCGGTCACGCCGGCAGCCGCGGGCCCCTGCGGGGCGTCGTGGAAGAAGCGCACCGTGTTCAGGGTTCGCTCCCGCGCCTCCGCGCGGCTCATCCAGCCCCGTTCGACGCCGATCGGCCAGCAGGTCAGGGCGAAGCCCACCGCCGCCACCGAGCAGAAGGATTTCGTCGGCCAGCGGTCCGGCGTCAGCCCGGTCTCGCGCGGCGTCACATGCGCGAACCAGTCGAAGGTCCGCTTCTGCAGTTCGTCGATCTCAGGGTCGATCCGCGGCGACGGCGGATTCATGTAGTCGAGCGCCCGCTGGATGGCGCAACCGGAGAGGCCCAGCGCCGCCGCTCCGGCGACCGTGGAACCCATCAGAAACCGGCGGCGATCCATGGGGTCCATCCTCATACTCAAAACACCTGTTCGTCAAAGAAATCGGCCGCCTCCGGCCCGAAGGCAGGAGGCGGCCGCCAGGTTCAGGAGCCCCTAGAAGCTGTAGCGCAGACCGACCTGTAGGCTGCGGGTGGGCAGGAACTGCGCCCGCGGATCGCCATAGTCGGGCGAGCACAGGCACTGTTCGAAGCCCGAGAAGTTGTCGAAGCCGAGAACGTTGATGGCGTCGACGATCAGCTCCAGCCGCTGGCCCGGGATGAACTCGAACTCCTTGGTCAGCCGCAGGTCGAGCTGGCGGTAGGCCCAGGCGTCCGGGATGATGAAGTCGTGCTTCGCGGGCCGCCCGCCGTTCCAGCAGATGTCCGGGTTGGACGCCGTCGGGCAGACGAACTGGTGGAAGGGCAGGCCCGAGCCGAGCGTCAGGATTCCGGAGAGGCGGAAGTCCATCGGCAGGCCGACGATGCCGGAGGCGACGATCCGGTGACGCTCGTCCTGGGCGGTCGGATAATGCGGCGACAGGGCGGGGGTGTTGTAGTCGAAGTCGAAGCCGCCGATGCCGGTGTCGCGACTGCCGTTCCGCTTGGCGTCGGACAGGGTGTAGCTGAACGACATGCCCCAGCGGTCGTCCGCGTTGTACGGCTTGTCGACCGTCAGGTAGAGCGCCTTGAACTCCTGCTCCGCGTCATGGTTGGAGAAGAAGATCAGGTTGCGGAACTCGGGGAAGCCCACCGAGGTCGGGGTCGGGCCCGAGAAGCGGTCGCCCGTCTCCGAACCGGCGTTGGCGATGTACCAGGCGAACAGGTTTTCCGTCTTGCCGTAGGCCAGCGTGACCGCCGTCTGGAAGTCGCCGAACTTCTGGCGGACACCCAGGTTGAACTGATCGGTGCGCGGCGGCTCGGCGTCGTTCTTGACCAGGAACACCTCGCCCGCGCCCGGAGCGGCCGCCAGCAGCGGGTCCAGACCGGCCGGGGTCAGATAGATCGGATCCCAGGCGACGGTGTTGACCCCGCCGTGCATGCCGCCGGCCACGGAGAAGAAGATCTCCTTGTTGAACTGGGTCGGCTTGAAGCGCTCGTCGAAGGCGAAGTTGAAGCCGATCCGGTCATAGTACCGACCGGCGCCGCCGAAGATCACCGTCTGCTCGTCGCCGAACACGTCGTAGCTGAAGCCGATCCGCGGCTGGAAGGCGCCGGTGAAGGCGTCGCGGCCGTCGGTCACGTAGTCGTCCGGGTTGAAATACGACGGGAAGTCGTAGGCCGGCAGGTTCTCGATCGCCGTCAGCATGTCGCGGATGTTCTGCGGCGTCTCGTAGTCATTGTTGACCGCATTGTCCTCGTAGTCCCAGCGGATGCCGAGGTTCAGTTCCAGCTTGTCGGTGATCTGCCAGTCGTCCTGGATGTACAGGCCGATGACGTTGTTGGTCACGTCGGCCGGGGCGACCAGCGCGCCCAGCTCGACCCGCACCGGGATGTCGATGCTGCCGTTGATTTCCGGACGGCCGTCCACGTCGAAGATGAACTGCGGGTTCCGGCCGAAGCGCTTGTCGACGAAATAGTTCTGGTTCGAATACTTCACGCCCATTTTCAGGGTGTGCATCCCGTTCCACTCGATGTCGTGGAAGGTCAGATCATCCTTGAAGGTCCAGTTGGTCTGGCGGATGTTCTGGTTGTTGCTCTGCCCGCCGGTGTTGAACACCGTGTCCTCGCGGTTGAACACATTGTACTGGAAGCCCGGGGCCGCGCTGTCATCGCGGAAGATCACGTACGACCGGCCGTAGTCGCTGAAATTCAGCGCCGTCGGGTTGTAGGTGTATTCGTAGAAATCGACCTGGGCCTCGTTCAGGAAGCCGTCGCCCTGGAACTGGTGACGGGCGACCACCGAGATGGTCTCGACGTTGACGGCGTTGGCGCGCGAGTAGGCGTTGATGCCGCCGAAGTCGCGGATGTCCTGCTCGGTCCGGTAGGTCGCGCTGATATCCAGCCGCTGGCGGTCGTCGATCGACCACGACAGCTTGCCGAAGAACAGATCCTCCTCGAACGGGGCGTCGAAGGTGCCGGTGTCGGCGCCGAACAGCGGAGCGTAGGCGGCGCGGTTCAGCACCACCGTGTTGCGGCGGGTCTCGTCCTTGCGCTCATAGGCGCCGAAGAAGTGCAGCCGGTCCTCGATGATCGGCCCGCCGAGCGAGCCGCCGTACTGCAGCCGCTCGACGCCGACCTCGCGCCCGAAGGCGTCCTCGTCGGTCCAGTCCGAGTCCTGGTAGGTGACGAACACATCGCCCGACAGGTCGTTGGTGCCCGACCGCGTCACCGAGGTGATGATCGAGGACGAGGCCTGCTCGTACTCGGCCTTGAAGTTCTGGGAGATGACCCGGAACTCCTGGATGGCCACCTGCGGGAAGGGGTTGCCGCGGCTGTCGTCCTGGCCGCCCACACCGCCGTCGATGATGGTCGACTTCTGGTTCTGGCCATCGATGAAGACGTTGATCGCCGACGCGCCCTGCCCGCCGGCCGAGATGGTCCGCTCGGTCTCGCCCTCGGTCACCCGCACGCCGGGGGCGAGCGCTGCGAAGTTCAGGAAGTTGCGGCTGATCTGCGGCAGGTTGTTGATCTGCACCTGGCTGACGTTGGTCGCGACCTCGGAGGTGCGGACCTCGAAGATTCGGCGGCCGGTGACGATGACGTCGCCCACGTCGGTGGCTTCGTTGCTGGTCACGACCGTCGAGGCGGCCGCGACATCGAGATCGAGGGTGGCCACCTGGCCGAGGGAGACGGTGACCGTGTCCTCGACAGACTGGCCGTCGGCGGTGCTGACGGCGATACGGTAGGTGCCCGGGCGCAGGCCGGGGATCACATAGCTGCCGTCGGCGCCGATCCGGCCGCGGCTGACGTAGCCGGTGGAAATCTCGGTCGCCGTGACCGTGCCGCCGGTCTCGACGGCCTGGCCTTCATAGACGGTGCCGCGCAGGGTCGAGCTGGCGACCTGCGCGCTCACGCCGCCGGCGGCGGCCAGCGAGATGGCGACGGCGAGGGCCGAGGCGGCCCCCAGATACTGCTTGGACTTGCGGGTCATTGCGGGTTCTCCCCCTCCAGAGATGATGCGGTGGCGGCGTCGCGAGGGCGAGCGCCGGTTGCAGTTTGAGCCTGTGTCGCCGGGTTGCTTGACGGGCGTACGACCAGTTCCGGCCGGACGACCTCGCAGGCGGTGTCGGCGACGGCTTCGCCCGCTGCGTTGATGAGGCGGACGAGACGCTCGAGCGCGCTGCGTCCGGTTTCTGCGATCTGGATTCTCAGGGTGGTCAGGGCGGGCCGCATCAGGGCGGCGATCGGCACGTCGTCGAAGCCGACGATGGCCACGTCCTCGGGCACGCTCAGCCCGGCGTCCTGCAGCGCCAGCATGGCTCCGACGGCCATCATATCGTTGCCGGCGAAGATGGCGTCGGGCCGCTCGCTCCGCCGGGCCAGCTCGGCCCCGGCCTGATGTCCGGACGCCTGGGTGAAGGCGCCCTCGACCACCGTCGTCGGCAGGTTCGCCCGCGCCATGGCTTCGAGATATCCGGCCAGCCGCGTCTCGGCCTCGAGGTTGCCGGTCGGGCCCGAGATGTGGGCGATCCGGCGCCGGCCGGTGGCCACAAGGTGCTCGACCGCCTGCACCGCGCCGCCATGGTTGTCGACGATGATCGAGGGGCGCTCGGCTCCGGCGCCGCCGTTCATCAGCAGGATCGGCAGGCGGCCGGCCAGGCTGGTCGCCAGGTTGGCGGCGTCCAGATGCGGCGACAGCACGATCAAGCCGTCGACGCGCCCGCGCATGGAGCGGATGGCGGCCGAGGCCTCCTCGGCGTCGTCATGGGAGCTGGAGACGATAAGATGATAGCCCAGCGCCCGCGCCGCCACGTCCATGCCGCGGATCAGTTCGGAGAAGAACTCGCCGTAGAGATCCGGCAGGATGACCCCGATCGTCTGGGTCTTGCTGGTCGACAGGCTGCGGGCGCCGGAGTGGGGCACGTACTGCAGCGCCTCGACCGCCTCCATCACCTTCTTGCGCGTCGCGTCGGTGACGGGGCCGGCCCCCGTCAGGACGCGCGACACGGAGGCGACGGAGACGTCCGCCCGTTCCGCCACGTCGCGGATCGTGGCGGGCTTCACGCGCGGCCGTCCATGCGGTTTTTCGGAGTCGCACGAGGCGCCAAAGTTTCTCTCCCTGACCGGCTCGCGATCCCGGCCCGCTTTGCGCGGGTCCGTTCGACAATTCCGTGTAACCGATTACATGACACACTAGCAATGTCGCCCGCAAGTGCCCTAGTTTGGTCACAGGCAGGTTGTGCTCACGGTGCTACACGCGTAACCGGCGGCCCCCGCTTCGCCTGTCCCAGTTGTTCCCCCCGCGTCCTACGAGCCTGACAAATGACCACGGAAAACACCGGCAACTATCTGTTTCCAGAAGGTTTCCTGTGGGGCGCGGCGACGGCCGCCTATCAGATCGAAGGCTCGTCCATGGCCGACGGCGCGGGCGCCTCGATCTGGGACCGATTCAGCCACACACCGGGCAATATGGCGGGCGGCGACACCGGCGACGTGGCCTGCGACCACTACAATCGCTGGCGTGAAGACATCCAGCTGATGAAGCGGCTCAACCTCCAGGCCTACCGATTCTCGGTGAGCTGGAGCCGGGTGATGCCGGAGGGCCGCGGGGCCATCAACGCCAAGGGCCTGGACTTCTACGACAGGCTGGTCGACGGCCTGCTCGAGACCGGGATCGAGCCGCTCTGCACCCTGTATCACTGGGACTTGCCGGCCGCGCTCGATGATCGCGGCGGCTGGCTCAACCCCGACATCGCCGACTGGTTCGCGGACTATAGCGAGGTTCTGTTCGAGAAGTTCAAGGGGCGCATCAGCACCTGGGGCACCATCAACGAGCCCTGGGTCATCGTCGATGGCGGCTATCTGCACGGCGCCCTGGCCCCCGGCCATCGCTCGGCCTTCGAGGCCATGATCGCCGGCCACAACGTCCTGCGCGCCCACGGCGCGGCCGTAAAGCGGTTCCGTCAGGTCGGCGAAGGCCGGATCGGCATCGTCCTCAACATCGAGCCAAAATATCCCGCCAGCGACAAACCCGAGGACGAGGCCGCCCGCCGGCGCGCCGAGGCCCAGATGAACCGCTGGTTCCTCGACCCGCTGATGGGCCGCGGTTATCCGGAAGAACTCAAGGACGTCTATGGCGAAGCCTACCGCGAGTTTCCGCAGGAAGACTTCGACCTGATCGCCCAGCCGACCGACTGGATGGGGCTCAACTGGTACACCCGTTCCGTACCTGAGAACGCGCCCGACGCCTGGCCCGTCCGCGCCCGGCCGGTGAAGCAGATCCAGCACGCCCACACCGAGACCGGCTGGGAGGTCTATCCCCTCGCCCTCACCGACACCCTCGTCTGGCTGCACGAGCAGACCGGCGGCAAGCTGCCGCTGATGGTCACCGAGAACGGCTCGGCCTGGTACGACCCGCCCCACGCCATCGACGGCCGCATCCACGACCCGATGCGCGTCGACTATCTGAAGAACCACCTCAAGGCCCTGCACGACGCCATCGGCAAGGGCGTCGACGTGCGCGGCTACATGGCCTGGTCGCTGCTCGACAATCTCGAATGGTCGCTGGGCTATTCGAAACGCTTCGGCATCACCCACGTCAATTTCCAGACGCAGGAGCGGACCATCAAGGACTCCGGCCTGCTCTACGCCGAGGTGATCCGGTCGAACGGCGGCGTGCTGTAGGGTTTCCCCGTCATCCTCGGGCCTGACCCGAGGATCAGACCGGCCGGTGCTCAGCCGAGCGGGGTGCGGTCGCCATCTCGGGGCCGCCTCGATCGAACAGTCCGGCCCCACGTCTGATCCTCGGGTCAGGCCCGATGACGGCGGTGAAGGCATAGGCCCGAGGAAAAACGTTGAATGGGTCAGACCCTGACGATCACCGCACCCTCTCGTAATACGCCTCGATCAGATCCAGCCGGTCCGCGAACGGGACCGGCTTCGCCACCGGACCGTCATTGGTGAACTCCAGAAGCCGGTCCGGCGCGGCGCCGAACTCCGGCCACGCCGGGCGGCGGCCGCCGTTCGGATCGCCCCTGGCCGCGAAGGTGGTCCAGTAGCCCGCCATCGCATCCGCCTGCCGCTGGTCCATCTCCGCCGTCGGCCACGGGGAGGCGGTCAAATTGTCAAACACATACTGCCGCTCCGAGGCGTGGGTCGCCCCGGCGTGCGGCTCCGGCATCGCCGCCGAGACCACGTCGAACCGGTACAGATACGTCGGATGGCCGTTCCGCGCGTGCAGCCGCGCCAGGCGCCGCGCCGGCTCGTTGAACACCAGGTCGCTGAGCACGAACTGGTCGTAGCCCCCCTGCCCGCCATAGGTCGCCAGGAACGCCGCCCGTTCCGCGTCCGTCATGGCGTCGTCGAGCGCTCCGTAGGGACTCAGGTCTGACGGCTTCATCCACCAGAATTCGGCGCTGTTCGTGCCGATGATCAGCGGAACGGGCGCTTCACGACCCCCGGCGAACGCAGCTTCGACCTCTTCGGCCACATATAGCCCGTCCTTCACCAGCAGGTCGCCGCCATAGAAGTTCGGCGCCGGACGCAGGAGGGCCCCGGCCGGGATCGCCCGCAGCTGTTCCGCCGTACTCGCCCCGTGCGCGGCGGCGAACGCCTCTCCCCTCGCCTGCATCGACAACCCGCCGTCGCGCCGCGGCGAGTCCGGCGGCGTTCCTTCGTCGCGGCCGAGACCCGACTGCACCGCCGCCCGGTGGAACAGCCCTCGCGCCGGTTCCGAGATCATAAGCCGCGTCACGAGCGCCCCGCCCGCCGACTCGCCGAAGATCGTGACATTGTCCGGGTCGCCTCCGAACACCGCCGCGTTCTCCCGAACCCAGCGCAGGGCGGCGATCACGTCCATCAGCCCGTAGTTCGCCGCCGGCTCGCCCGGCCGCCGTTCCGCCGCCAGGGCCGGATGATCGAAGAATCCCAGCCGCCCCAGCCGGTAGTTGATGGTCACCACCACCACGCCGCGCTTCGCCAGCCGGGTCCCGTCGTACAGCGCCGCCGTGCCCGAGCCGTTGTTCAGCCCGCCGCCGTGGATCCAGACCATCACCGGCAGCGGCGCTGCCGGGTCCCCGGGGCGCTCCGCCGGCGCCCAGACATTCAGCGTCAGGCAGTCCTCGCTCATCGGCGGCGGCCCGACCCCGTTGTCGCCGTTGGCCGGCGGCTGGATGCAGATCGCGCCGACCTGTCCCGCGTCGCGCTCGCCGCCCCATGGCTCCGCCTCCTGCGGCGCCCGCCAGCGCAGCTCCCCGACCGGCGGCCGCGCATACGGCACGCCCTTGAAGCTGCGCACGCCGTCCGCGGTCCGCCCGACCAGCACGCCCTGCGACACTGTCACCCGGGGGCTGGGATCGGCGGAACCCGTCGGTGAGATCATCAGAACCGCCGCCGCCACAAACGAAGCCAGGATCATGTCCGCAGCCTAGCGGGGTCTGCCGCCCGGACCCAAACGACAAAATGCACCGGACACGCACCACGCGTGAAACCGACGTCCGCTCAAGGCGTTACAGCGGCCGGAGGTCGGGGGACGCGATTGAAACAACTGGCGAAATCGGGCGGCTTGGCGGTCGATCTGGCGAGCGCGTTCGACGCCTCGCCCAATCCCTATGTGCTGCTCACGCCCGATCTGCGGATCGCCGGCGTAAACCAGGCCTATCTCGACGTCACCAACAGCACTCGCGACGAGATCGTGGGCAAGCCGCTGTTCGCCGCTTTCGACTCAGGGCCAGGCGAAGACGCCCCGGAGAACGTTCGCCAGGTCCGGGCGTCCCTGGAGCGCGCCCGGGACAGCCGCCGGCGGGACCACCTGGCCCTCGTCAAATTCTCGATTCCGCGCAGACGGGGGGACGGCGCGGACGTCTTCGAGGATCGCTTCTGGAGCGCCACGCATACCCCCATTTTCGACGACCAGGGCAAGGTTGCCTTCATTCTCCAGCACACCAACGACATCACCGAACTGCAGCGCCTGAGAGAACTGCGCGCGGCGCCGGAACGGGTCAGCGCCCTCGATATCATGCTGGGCGGAGTGGTTCTGGGGCGGGCCCGGCAGGTCCAGGAAGACAATCGCCGTCTCGCGTACGAACGCAACCGACTGGTCGGCATGTTCATGCAGACCCCGGGGTTCCTCGCCGTCGTCACGGGCCCGGACCATGTCTTCGAGATGCACAACGCGGCCTTTGCGCAACTGATCGGTCACAGGGACATCACCGGCAAGCCGGCCCGCGAAGCTTTCCCCGAACTCGTCGGCCAGGGCTATTTCGACCTGCTGGACAATGTCTATGCGACCGGCGAGCCGTATGAGGGCCGCGCCAGTCTTGTGCAGTTGCAACGGGATCCCGGAGGCCCGCTGCAGTCGGTGTATCTGAACTTCGTCTATCAGCCGATCCGGGACGCCTCCGGCGCGGTGGTCGGAATCTTCACCCAGGGGCATGACGTCACCGACGCCGTTCTCTCGGCCGAACGGCAGAAGCTGATGATCGACGAGCTGAACCATCGCGTGAAGAATACCCTCGCCACGGTCCAGTCGATCGCCATGCAGACGGCGCGGTCGCATGCCGACCCGCGCACCTTCGCGGAGGGATTCCAGGCCCGGCTGCTGGCGCTGTCGCACACCCACGACCTGCTGACCCGCAGCCACTGGGAGGGCGCGGATCTTGGCGACATCCTCGAACACGAGACTGAGGCCCACGGCAGCGCCCGAGTCTCGGCCAACGGTCCGCGCGTGGCCCTGAGCCCCGCCGCCGCGCTGTCGCTCGGCATGATCTTCCATGAGCTGGCCACCAACGCGGCCAAGTATGGATCCCTGTCCGCGCCGGGCGGCCGGGTGCTCGTCGACTGGGCCGTCGCCAACCAGACCCGCCGCCGGCTTCAGCTGGTGTGGCGCGAACTCGGCGGCCCCGCCGCCTCTCCACCGGACCGCAAGGGCTTCGGCAGCCGCCTGATCGAGCGCAATGTGCGCCATGATCTGGCCGGAGATGTCGAACTCGACTACGCAAGCGACGGGCTGATCGCGACTTTTTCAATTCCACTGGACAGGGAGCCGGGCACATGAGCCAGGCGTTTGCGGGCCGCCGCGTTCTGGTCGTCGAGGATGAATCCCTCGTCGCCATGCTGCTGGAGACCATTCTCGAGGACATGGGCTGCGTTCCGGTCGGTCCCGCGGCCACGGTCGACGAGGGGCTCCAGATGGCCAACGACGGCGAGCCGATCGACGCCGCCCTGCTGGACGTCAACGTCGCCGGCCGGCAGGTCTTCCCGATCGCCGAGGCGCTGAGGGCGCGCGGCGTGCCCTTCGTCTTCTCCACCGGCTACGGCGAGGGCGGCCTGCCCGACGAATGGCGCGGCCTGCCGACCCTGCAGAAGCCCTTCACCGAGGCCGCCGTCCGCGACGCCCTGATGAAGGCCATGGGTGTGGCCGACGTCTGAGCTACCGCCCCAGATCCTTCAGCACCGCGCGCGCCGCATTGTGCCCCGGCGCGCCGGTGACGCCGCCGCCCGGGTGCGCCCCTGATCCGCACAGGTAGAGTCCGGGCACCGGCATCCGGTGATCGGCGTGGCCCAGCACCGGCCGGGCGCTGAACAGCTGGTCCAGCGTCAGACGCCCGTGGAAGATGTCGCCGCCGACCAGGCCGAAGCGCCGCTCCAGGTCGCGCGGCCCCAGCGCCAGCCGCCCCACCACCGAGGCCTTGAAGCCGGGCGCGTGGGCGTCGACCGTGTCGATCATCAGGTCGGCCACCGTTTCGCGATGCTCGTCCGCCAGCGTCGGATCCACATGCTGGCAGAACAGGCTGGCGACATGCTGTCCAGGCGGCGCCAGGCTGTCGTCCAGGGTCGAGGGGATCAGCATCTCGACGATCGGCTTCGACGACCAGCCGTTCAGCCGCGCCTCGGCGTGGGCCCGGTCCATATAGGCCAGTGACGGCGCCATGATGATCCCCGCGGTCAGGTGATCCCCCTGCCCCGGCAGCGCCGTGAAGCCCGGCAACTCCGACAGGGCCACGTTCATCCGGAAGGTGCCCGACCCGGACTGGTAGTTGCCCATCCGCTCGCGGAAGTCCGCCGGGACCACCGCGTCGTCCACCAGGCGCCCGAACAGCAGCCGCGGGTGCAGGTTCGACACCACCGCCCGCGCCCGCACCGTATCGCCGCCCTCGGTGACCGCCCCCACGGCGCGGCCCTTCTCGGTCAGAACCTCGGCCACCGCGGTGTCCAGCCGCACTTTGACGCCCTGTTCGGCGCAGGCTCTCGCCATGGCCTGGGTGATCGCCCCCATGCCGCCCAGCGCGTGACCCCAGACGCCCTTGCGTCCGTTCACCTCCCCGAACACGTGGTGCAGCAGCACATAGGCCGAGCCCGGCGTGTAGGGGCTGGCGTAGTTGCCCACCACGCTGTCGAAGCCGAACAGCGCCTTGATCGGATCGCTCTCGAACCACCCGTCCAGCCAGTCGCCGGCCGACTTGGCGAACAGGTCCAGCAGGTCGCGCCGCCCCTGCGTATCCAGCCCCGCCGCCTGCCACCCCAGGCCGCCCGCCTTGAGCAGCTCCGGCAGCATGGCCATCCAGCCGCCTTCCACCACATTGGGCGGGGCCTTCAGGATCCAGTCTCGCAGGACCGCCGCCACCACCTCCAGCCGCCGCTCGTACTCCGGCAGCCGCTCGGCGTCCCGGGCCGAAAATTTCGCCACCTCGCCCTGCGTCCGGCCCTCCCCGGCCAGCAGGTGGCGGCCGTCCTCCAGCGGCAGGAAGTTGGACACCTTGCGCTCGACCACGGCCAGCCCGTGCCGGGCCAGCTCCATGTCGGCGATCACCTTCGGATTGAGCAGGCTGACGGTGTAGCTGGCGGTCGAGTTGCGGAACCGCGGATGGAACTCCTCCGTCACCGCCGCCCCGCCGACCACAGGCCGCCGCTCCAGCACGGTCACCTTCAGCCCGGCCCTGGCCAGATAGAAGGCGCAGACGAGCCCGTTGTGCCCCCCGCCGAGGATGACGACGTCGGTGTGGGTCTGAGCCATTCGCTTCTCTTCTTTCGTCATCCCGGCGGCGCCGGAGCGTAGCGGAGGCGAAATGCTGGATACAGCCGTATGCTCGACAGTTTCGCGCTATCGCGCGCCGCTGGGTCCCGTGGTCTCGCTGCGCTCGCCACGGGATGACGAAAGCTCGGAGGTTTCCACCTCCGGCCGATGCACCAGCGACACCAGCACCACGCTGATCATCATCAGCAGGAACCAGCTGCCCAGCTTGGCCAGCGACACCGGCTCCCAGCCATCCTCCTGCCCCGGATAGGCCCAGGCCTGCGCCCAGGTGCCGAGGTTCTCGGCGAACCAGATGAACAGCGCCACCAGCAGGAAGCCCACCAGGAACGGCATCGACCGCCTGCGCCGGTCCGGGGTGAAATAGAACCAGCCCCGCCCGAACAGCACCGCCGTCAGGGCGAACAGGCCAAGCCTCACATCCGGCAGCCAGTGATGGGCGAAGAAGTTGACGTAGATCGCCGCCGCCAGCACCCACGTCGTCCACAGCGGCGGATAGTGGCGGAAACGGATGTCGAAGATGCGCCAGACGCGGGCGATATAGCTGCCCACCGCCGCGTACATGAAGCCCGAGAACAGCGGCACCTCGCCGATCCGCAGCAGCGACGGCTCCGGATAGATCCACGACCCGGCCGCCGTCTTGAACAGCTCCATGACGGTGCCGACCACGTGGAAGACGAGGATCACCCGCGCCTCCTCCCAGCTCTCCAGCTTCAGCGTCAGCATCGCCGCCTGGATCACCACCGCGCCCAGCACCATGAAGTCGTAGCGCGCGATCGGCGCCCCCTCCGGCCACCACAGCTTCGTGGCGATCAGCAGCGCCAGCATCGCCCCGCCGAACAGACAGGCCCAGCCCTGCTTGAGGCCAAACATCAGGAACTCGAACCCGTACCGGCTCCACGCCCGCCGGTCCGACCAGACCTGCAGCCGCTCCAGCCAGTGGCGGCCCCACAGCTCGAGCGGAAGACGGCGCGGTTCGGTCATGGTCGCACCATGGCCGAGGCCCGCCGTTCGCGCATGAGCAAATTCTGAGGATTCGCCGCGAGGGCGGAGATCACCCCCGCCCGCGGTACGTCGGCACGCCCTGATCGGGCAGCCACAGCCCTTCCGGCGCCGGGCCCGTCTGCCAGAACACGTCGATGGGAATGCCGCCGCGCGGATACCAGTAGCCGCCGATGCGCAGCCACTGCGGCTGCAGCAGGTCGGCGAGCCGCTTGCCGATGGCCACGGTGCAGTCCTCGTGGAAGGCCCCGTGGTTGCGGAAACTGGTCAGATACAGCTTCAGGCTCTTCGACTCGACCAGCCACTCGCCCGGCGCATAGTCGATGACGATGTGGGCGAAGTCCGGCTGGCCCGTCACCGGGCACAGGCTGGTGAACTCCGGCGCCGTGAACCGCGTCAGGTACAGCGTCCCGGCGTGCGGGTTCGGCACCCGTTCCAGCACCGCGGTTTCCGGGCTGGTCGGCGCGGCGGTCATCTGGCCCAGCTGGTGCAGGCCTGAGGTGTCGGTGGTCATGACGGGGATGTAGCCGTTCCGGAGTTCGGCGTCATTACCTGGGCCGAGCATTTGCCTTCCCCGGCGACACCCCGCTATCCGTAGCGAAAGACAACGGGGACGCATCTCATGGCCATTCCGGCATCGCTGCAAAAGGGACTTAAGCTGCCGGCGATCGCCGCGCCGATGTTCCTCGTCTCCGGGCCGGATCTCGTCGTCGAGTGCTGCAACGCCGGCGTCATCGGGACCTTCCCGTCGCTGAACCAGCGCACCACCGAGGGCTATCGGGAATGGCTGCACGACATCAAGGCGCGCCTGAGCCCCGACGCCGCGGCCTTCGGCGTCAATCACATCGTCCACCCGACCAATCCGCGCCTGATGGCCGACATGCTGGTCTCGGTCGAGGAGAAGGTGCCGCTGATCATCACCTCGCTGGGGGCGGTCCGCGACGTGGTCGACGCGGTGCACGGCTACGGCGGCGTGGTCTTCCACGACATCGCGAACGTGCGTCACGCCCGCAAGGCGGCCCAGGCGGGAGTCGACGGCCTGATCCTCGTGGCCAACGGCGCCGGCGGCCACGCCGGTGTGGTCAATCCCTTCGCCCTGGTCGAGGAGGTCCGCGGCTTCTTCGACGGGACCATCATCCTGTCGGGCTGCCTCTCCACCGGCTCGGACGTGGCGGCGGCCCAGATGATGGGCGCCGACTTCGCCTACATGGGCACCCGCTTCATCGCCACGACCGAGAGCCAGGCCCAGGCCCACTACAAGGAGATGATCGTCGAGGCCGGCTCGATGGACATCACCTACACCCCGGCGGTCTCCGGCATCCCGGCCAACTTCCTGACCCCGTCCCTGATCGAGAACGGCATCGATCCGAAGACCCTGCCCGAGCACAAGCTCGACATGGCCGACGAGGCCAAGGCCTGGAAGACGGTGTGGTCGGCCGGCCAGGGCGCCGGCGCGGTCCACGACATCCTGCCCGTCGCCGGCCTTGTCCGACGCCTGCGGGACGAATATGCCGAGGCCTGCGCCGTTTTCGACAAGAAGCGGTTCTAGACCCGCCCGCATCCGGGCCCTGGCCAGACTCGAAGCGACACCGATGATCCGCACCCTGACGACCGCCGCCGCCGCGTCCGCCCTGCTGGCCTGCGCCCTCCCCGCCGCCGCCCAGGACGCCGCGCCGGCATCGGGCTCCTGGTCCTTCGCCTTCGGCGCCGCCACCGACAACCGCTCCAAGGACGTGTCCAAGAGCGACGGCGACGCCTTCGTCTGGGGCGAGGCCGAGTGGGAGAGTGCGTCCGGCCTGTTCTACGCCGGGCCGTCGTTCGAAACGGTCAAGTCGTCCGGCTCCGAGCTCGAGGTGGCCCTCGACGCCGGCGTCCGGCCCGAGTTCGCCGGCTTCGACCTCGACCTGAACGCCAGGCACAAGTGGCTGATCGACGCCAATCCGGGCGCGGACGATGACGCCTGGGAGTTCACCGCCGACGTGAAGCGGTCGATCGGACCCGCCAGCGGCCGCGTCCGCCTGCAGTATTCACCCGACAGCATCGGGGCCAGCGAGGGGTGGACCTGGGTCGAGGCCCAGGTCGGCTGGGACTTCACGGACAAGCTCTACGCCTCCGCCGCCGTCGGCCGCCGCGAACAGGAAACCAGCGTCGATTACACGGGCTACAACGTCGGCCTGAACTACGCCCTGACCCGCAACCTCGAGGCGGAGCTGCGCTGGTACGGAACGGACGCCGAGGTTCCCGGCGAACAATACGCCGACAGTCTGGTGGCCGGGCTCAGCATCGCCTTCTGAGGCTCGCAATCCGGGCCCGTCGTACCTACCTTGGGGGTATGACTCACAGACCCACCACCCTCGAACGCGCCTATGAACTCGCCCGCGAGGGCCGCTGCCGCACCGTCAGCGACATCAAACAGGCGCTTTCCGCCGAAGGTTTCGACCGCATCCAGGACTCCCTGTACGGCCCGACGCTGAGCGCGGCCCTGCGCAAGCTCTGCCAGGAGCACTACGTGGCGCCGGCGGAGCAGGCGGCGGCTGACCAGAGCGCCGGCTGAACCTCCGCGCCTTGCTTTCGCCGCAGGGACAGTCCAAAACCCCTGACGTCGATCTCTTTCTGCGAAACGCCACCCTCTGCTTTCGCACTGAGGTCTAGCCGCTCCTTTTAGACCCGACAGGCCTCCAGGGGCTCTTCCCTGAGGCCAACGCCAAACGGAGGTCTAAACATGGCTACCGGCACTGTGAAATGGTTCAACGGCACCAAGGGCTACGGCTTCATCCAGCCTGACGACGGCGGCAAGGACGTGTTCGTCCACATCTCGGCCGTCGAACAGGCGGGCCTGCGCGGCCTCGATGAAAACCAGAAGGTTTCCTACGAAATCGAGCGCGACAAGCGTTCGGGCAAGGAATCCGCTGGTCAGCTGAAGACCGAGGGCTGAGTTCAGGCGCCGGTCTCCGGCGCGTGATTTCGAGCGGCGGCGGGAGCGCAAGCCTCCGCCGCCGTTTTGCTGTCTGGGCGTCCGCCCTTGCTATTGGGCCCGAAAGCGCCCACCTGAGGCCTCGTCGATCTCTCTGCGAAACGCTGCTGTCCCTTTGCATCGCGCACCGAGGTCCAAAGCCGATCCCATTCAGACCCGACAGGCCGCCCCGGACTCTTTCCGGCGGCCAACGCCTAACGGAGGTCTCAAAATGGCTACCGGCACTGTGAAATGGTACAACTCCACCAAGGGCTATGGCTTCATCGCCCCCGATGACGGCGGCAAGGACGTGTTCGTCCACGCTTCGGCCGTCGAGGTCTCGGACCTGGGTTCGCTCAACGAAAACCAGAAGGTCTCCTACGAGATCGAGCGCGACTCGCGCTCGGGCAAGGAATCGGCCGGTCGCCTGAAGGCCGCCGAATAGTTTCCGACTCACGGAAGGGCCGGCCGCCGATCACGGCGCCGGCCCGACCACCGTATTCCCGTTCTGGAGACTGCCATGACCCCGCTTGCCGAGATGATCCCCGCCATGAGCGATCCCGACCTCAAGGCCCTGCGCGCCAACGCCGCGCGCCTGTCGGAATCCGGCACTGCGGTGCAGATGAATACCGCCGCCGAGATCCTCCCCCTGATCGACGCCGAAACCGCCCGCCGCGCCGCCGCGCCGGCCACGACGGTCAAGAAGCCCCGCGCTCCGGTGAAGAAGAAGGTCGTCCCCGCGACCGGCCACCAGACGGCGCTGCCCAGCAAGGCCGCCTAGGGTCCATACCCACATTCTCCCCGTCATCCTCGGGCTTGACCCGAGGATCAGACGCGGGGCCGGGCTCTGCGGCGGTGATTGCCCCGCGGACGCAACCACAACGTCTCACACTGAGCACCGGATGGTCTGATCCTCGGGTCAAGCCCGAGGATGACGACGTGAGCGCGAATCGTCCGAGCGTTACGTCGCCCCCTGATCATCCCAGCGCCTGATCCAGATCCGCGATCAGGTCCTCGACCTCCTCCACGCCGACCGACAGCCGGATCAGGCTGTCCGTCACCCCGCCGGCCTCGCGCAGCTCCTTCGGCACCGAGGCGTGGGTCATGATGGCCGGGTGGTTCACCAGGCTCTCCACGCCGCCCAGCGACTCCGCCAGGGTGAAGACCTGCACCCGCTCCAGCACCTGTTTCGTGCGCGACAGGTCGCCGTCGATGATGGCCGTGACCATGCCGCCGAACCGGCCGTTCATCTGGCTCGCCGCCAGTTCGTGCTGCGGATGGCTGATCAGGCCTGGATAGACCACCTTCGCGATCCCCTTACGGTCCTCCAGCCAGCGGGCAACCGCCAGCGCATTCTCGTTATGGGCCTTCATGCGCAGGCCCAGCGTCTTCAGCCCGCGGTTGGCGAGGAAGGCGTCGAACGGCCCCATCACCCCGCCGATCGAGTTCTGGAGGAACTTCAGCTCCATCGCCAGCTCCGGATCGCCGGTCACCAGCGCCCCGCCGATGATGTCGGAGTGGCCGTTCAGGTATTTCGTGGCCGAGTGCATGACGATGTCCGCGCCCAGCTTCAGCGGCTGCTGGCTCCATGGCGTGGCGAAGGTGTTGTCGACCACCAGCAGCAAGCCGTGCGCCCGGGCGATCTTCGACAGGCCCGCGATGTCGGCCAGCTTCATCAGCGGATTGGTCGGCGTCTCGGCCCAGATCATCCGCGTCTTCGGCGTGATCGCCGCCTCGACCGCCGCCAGATCGCTCAGGTCGACATAGGCGAAGTCCAGCCCCATCGAGCGCCGCCGCACCCGCTCGAACAGCCGCCACGACCCGCCGTACAGGTCGTCGCCGGTGACGATGTGCGAGCCGGCGTCCAGCAGCTCCAGCGCCGTCGCCGTCGCCGCCATGCCGCTGGCGAAGCCGAAGCCCTGCACCCCGCCCTCGAGATCGGCCAGGCAGGCCTCGAACGCCTCCCGCGTCGGGTTCTTGCCCCGGGCGTACTCATAGCCCTTGTTCACGCCCGGGCTTTCCTGGGCGTAGGTCGAGGTGGCGTAGATCGGCGTCATCACCGCGCCCGTGGTCGGGTCGGGCCTCTGCCCGGCATGGATGGCGCGGGTGGAGAAGCCCTGGCTGTTCTTCAGCGAACTCATGCGGTGTCCTGATCGGTGCGGCCGATATTGCCGCCGTAGAATTCGGCCGAGCGGGTGAAGATCTCGGCCCATTCGGGGGGTCTGAACAGATGGCCGGCCCCCTCGATCACTTCAACCCGTACATTGACGTCGTGCTCCCTCAGGAAGCTGACCCAGGCCGCCGTGTTGCGCGGCAGCACATGGGTGTCGTTCTCGGCCCGGATGACCAGCACCGGAATGCGCCGCCGCGGCACGCGCGGGGGGTAGACGTCCGTTCCGCCGGCCAGTCCGATCGCCGCCGCCGCCCGGCTGTTGCCCAGCGCCCCGTCGACGGCGACATAGGACCCGAGTGAATAGCCGAACATCGCCGTCCGCTGCCGGTCCACGCCGCGGTCGATGAACCAGTCGATGGCGTGCTCGCCCACGTCGCGCCACGCCTCCATCATCCGCTCGGGCCGGATGCCGTCGTCCGGGAAGGCGTCGGTGAAGAGCGGCGTCAGCACCTCGTAGCCGTCGCCGGCGAAGCGCATGGCCAGCTGGTGCCACGGTCCCCGGTTGGTGATCCGCCCGCCCGAGCCGTGCATCATCACGACGGCCGCCCGCCGCCCCTCTCCGACCGGTCGGTAGTGGATGGCCCGGATCGTCTTTTCGTGGCTGGTGAAGGTCATCCCTTCATAGGCCGGTTCTGGGGCCGGCGCCGGCTCCTGCGCCCGGGCCGTCCCCGCCAGACCCGCCGCGGCGGCCGCGGCCAGCAGGCTACGCCGGTCCATTCGCCGCCTCCAGAAACGCCCGGGTTCTCGCGAAGGCCGCGCACCAGGTCGGCAGGTCGTACTGGTGCCCGTCGAACGCCAGTTCCTGCACCTCCACCGCCGCCCCCGCCTCGCGCAGTTCCTCCGCCAGCCTCAGGGTCGACCGCACCGGCACCGCCTCGTCGCGCCGCGCGTGCAGCATCAGCACCGACAGATCGCGCCCGGCGAGGTCCTCCTCGATCGATCCTCCCCCGGCCACGAGGATCGCCGAACGCACGCCGCTGCCCGGCGCCGTGGCCGCATCGGCGCCGACGCTGGCCCCGCGCGAATAGCCCCACAGCGCCACCCGCTCCCGCGCCATCCCCGGCTCGGCGGCCAGCGCGTCGGCGGCGTCCAGCGCGACCTGCCTCCAGGACCGGGCCGCCACGGTCCGCCGCCTTTCGTCAGAGGCCGCCGCGTCGAAATAGGCCGGCAGGATGACCCGGTAGCCCCGCGACGCCAGCTGAATGGCGTGGGCGTCGAACAGGATGGAATTCATCTCGAACCCCGTCCCGCCGTGCAGCAGCACGATCCCGGCGCCGTTCGGCTCTCCGCGCGGCGTATAGAGATGGGCCCGGATCGGGCGCCCCCGGCTGTCGAAGGTGATCGGCTCCCGCGACGCCCTCACCGGCACGTCGTCGGCGCAGCCCGGGACGCCGACCTGCGGCGGCTGCGGGGCGGTCTGAGCCCGCGCGGTCGGGCCGGTCGCCAGCAGTGCGACGACGCCGGCCAGCGCCACGCCGGCGCGTCGGAAGCCTGCCGTCTGTCTCATCCTCATCCCTCTTCCGCGACCAGGGCGCGGTCCAGAAAGGCCCGCGTCCGTCCGAACACATCGCACCAGGTGGCGCCGTCGAAGCCGTGCCCGTCCCAGTCCAGGGCCTGAACCTCCACCACGGCGCCCCGGCGTTGCAAGCCGTCGCCCCAGCGGCGCGTCGAGTCCGGCGAGATCACCGGGTCGCGCCGCGCGTGGATCAGCAGCAGAGGGACCGTCCGCCGGTCACGGCCCGCCTCGCCGACGTCCAGCCCGCCCGCCACCGAGACCGCCGCCGCCACGCCCTCCGCCTCCATCGCCGTTTCGCCCGACAGGAAACCGCCCAGCGAATAGCCCCACAGCGCCACCCGCCCCCGCTCCATGCCCGGCTGGTCGGCGAGAAACGCCGCCCCGTCGCTCGCCGCCCGCCGCCAGATGCGCAGATCGCGCCCGGTGCGCCGCTCCTGCCCCGGGGCCGCGTCGTAGTAGTTGGGGACCAGCACGTGATAGCCGCGTGACGCCAGCTGCACCGCGTGCGGGTCGAAGGTCGCCGCGTCCGCCGCCAGCCCCCTGGCCCCGTGCAGCAGCACCACCCCGGCCCCGTTCGGCCGCGCCGGACGGTAGATCAGCCCTCGCACCGTGGCCTGGCCGCTGGCGTAGCTGGCCTGCTCGCGGGTCGCCGCATGGGCGATGTCGTCCGGGCAGGCCGCGTGGGCCGCCGGCGCCGGGGCGCAGGCCGCCAGCCCCACCGCGATCGCCAGGAGCCGGACCGGCCGCATCCTCATCCCCGCCGGTTCAGGCTCAGGTGGTTGATCAGATCGCTGCGCGTGATCAGCCCCACGAATTTCTCGCCGTCCAGCACGATGGCCACCCGGTCGCGGTCGAACAGGGGGATCAGCGCGTCGAGGCTCTCGCCGACCTGCACCGTGTCCAGATCGCGCGTCATCACGGAGCCGACCGGCTTGCCGAAGCGGGCCTCGCGGGTGATCTCGTCGGTGTTCATCACATGGACGATGTCGCTCTCGTCGACGATGCCGACCAGCCGGCCCTCGTCGATGACCGGCAGCTGCGAGACGTCGGCCCCCTTCATCCGTTTGAAGGCGGTGTCGAGCGTGTCGTTCGGGCCCGCCACCACCACGTCGCCGTTCTCGTATTTGCGGGTGATCAGGTCCGACAGGTCGCCGTGCATCGGCTGGTCGCCCAGCCCCTGATCGGCCAGCCAGGCGTCATTGTAGACCTTCGACAGATATTTGGCCCCGGTGTCGCAGACGAAGCTCACCACCCGCTTCGGCTCCGTCTGTTCGCGGCACCAGCGCAGGGCGGCGGCGATCAGCGTGCCCGACGACGACCCCGCCAGCACGCCCTCCTTGAGCAGCAGTTCGCGCACCGTGGCGATCGCCTCGGCGTCGGGGATGGAATAGGCCTTGTCGATGAGGGTGATGTCGGCCGTGTCCGGCACGAAATTCTGCCCGATGCCCTCGACCGTGTAGCTGCCCTCCGGCCCCGGGACGCCCTCGTTGACGATCCCCGCCAGCGTCGAGCCGACCGGGTCGGCGAGGATGATCCTGGCGTCACAGCCGACGCTTTTCAGGAACCGCGCCACCCCGGTGATGGTGCCGCCGGATCCGATCCCGGCGACCACGGCGTCGACGTCCTGGTCCATCTGCTCCCAGATCTCGGGTCCGGTGGTCTGGAAATGAGCCAGCGAATTGGCGTCGTTGGCGAACTGGTTGACGTAGAATCCGCCCGGGATCTGCTGCGCCAGCCGCTCCGCCATGTCGGTGTAATAGTCCGGATGCCCGTGCGGCACGTCCGAACGCGTCAGGCGAACATCCGCGCCCATCGCCCTGAGATGCTGTATTTTTTCCCGGGACATCTTGTCCGGGATGACCAGAAGCACCTTATAGCCCTTGGCCTGCCCGACGAGAGTCAGCGCCAGGCCCGTGTTCCCCGCGGTGGCTTCCACGATGGTGCCGCCGGGCTTCAGGAACCCCTCCCGCTCCGCCGCCGCGATCATCGACACCGCGATCCGGTCCTTGATCGATCCGCCCGGGTTCTGCGACTCCAGCTTGAGGAACAGCCGGCACGGGCCGGTGTCCATCTTCGTCACCTCCACCATCGGCGACTTGCCGATCAGATCCAGCAGCGAGCTGGTGGGGCCGGTCAGAACCGGGGCGGGGGCCAGCGACATTCAATCACTCCAGAGGGGTTCGGCCGAAAGCTAGGCTCCGCCCCTCATCCCGACAAGCCGCGCAAGATTTCGCCTCCGAACCGGCGAGAAGCGCGTTATCAAGGATTCCAATGACAAAATCTCCCCGCCGGCCGCCCGCCGGCCTGCCCGATAGAGACACTCTCCTCGCCTTCCTGCGCGAAGCCGGATCGGCCGAGAAGACCGACATCGCGCGCCATTTCGGCCTCAAGGGCGGCGACCGCCGCGCCTTGCGCGAAATGATCCGCGAGCTCGAGGCCGAAGGAAAACTCGGCAAGCGTGGCCGCAAGGGCTTCTCCGAAGCCGGCGCCCTGCCCCCGGTCGGCGTCGCCGACGTGGTCGAGCGCGACGTCGACGGCGAACTCTACGTCCGCCTCGTCGAGGCCTCGCCCGACGCGCCGCGCGCCATCCTCGTGGCCGACAACGACCGGCCCGGACCCGCCCCAGGTCTCGGCGACCGCGTGCTGGCCAAATTCGCCCGTGGCGAGGACGGCTGGGAAGCCCGGCTGATCAAGAAGCTGGACACGGAGACCAACCGCGTCCTCGGCGTCATCCGCAAGTCCAACAAGGAAGTCCGGGTCGAACCGGTCGACCGCCGCTCCAAGGACGTTCTGCTGGTCCCGCACGCCCAGGCCGAGGGCCTGCGCGACGGCGACCTGGTGCTCGCCGCCATCGAGCGCGGCGAGCAGCGCTACGGGCCGAAACGTGGCAAGATCCTCGAGACCATCGGCCGCGAGGACGATCCCCGCGCCGCCTCCCTGATCGCCATCGCCGCCCACAATGTGCCGATGGGCTTCTCCGAGAAGGTCCAGCAGGAGGCGCAGGATCAGGAGCTCCCGTCGCTGAAGGGCCGCGAGGACCTGCGCGATCTGCCGCTGATCACCATCGACCCGGCCGACGCCCGCGACCACGACGACGCCGTCTTCGCCCAGCGCGACGAGGATCCGAAGAACGAGGGCGGCTGGATCGTCTGGGTGGCCATCGCCGATGTCGCCGCCTACGTCCGCCCCGGCACGGCGCTGGACCGCGAGGCGCGTGAGAAGGGCAACTCCACCTACTTCCCCGACCGCGTCGAACCGATGCTGCCCGAGGTCCTGTCCAACGGCCTGTGCAGCCTCAAACACGGCGAGAACCGCGCCTGCCTCGCCGTCCGCATGGTCTTCGACAAGACCGGCCGGAAGATCGGCCACCGCTTCGTGCGTGGCCTGATGCGGTCGCACGCCAGTCTCAGCTACGAACAAGCCCAGGCCGCCATAGACGGCCCCGAAGGCGGCGGCGGCACGGACGAGGTCACCGGCCCGATCATGGAGGCCATCCTCTATCCGCTGTGGAACGCCTACCGGGCCATGCTCAAGGGCCGCGAGAAGCGCAGCCCGCTGGCCATCGAGAGTCCCGAGCGCAAGGTGCTGATGGACCCCGGCGGCGGCATCGGCTCGATCCAGCCGCGCAAGTCGCTGGAAGCGCACCGCCTGATCGAGGAGATGATGATCCAGGCCAACGTCTGCGCCGCCGAGACGCTGGAGCAGAAGCGCGTTCCCCTGCTCTACCGCGTCCACGATGCGCCCAGCCAGGAGAAGCTGTTCAACCTCGGCGACTTCCTGCAAACCATCGGCAAGCCGTGGAACAAGGGCGAACCCGCCACCACCAAGCGCTTCAACAAACTGCTCGACGAGACCCGCGACGGCGAACACGCCGAGGTCGTCAACGAGGTCGTCCTGCGCACCCAGATGCAGGCCATCTACAGCCCCGAGAACGTCGGCCACTTCGGCCTCAACCTCGACCGCTACGCCCACTTCACTTCGCCGATCCGGCGCTACTCCGACCTGATCGTCCACCGCGGCCTGATCCGCGGCCTGGGCCTCGGCAAGGACGGTCTCACCGACCGCGAGATCAGCGAACTCCCGGCGATCGCCGAACAGGTGACCATGACCGAGCGCCGCTCCATGGCCGCCGAGCGCGCCGCCATGGACCGCTACATGGCCGCCTTCCTGTCGGAGCGCGTCGGCGCGACCTTCAACGGTCGCATCACCGGCGTCACCCGCTTCGGCCTGTTCATCCGGCTGGAAGAGACCGGCGCCGACGGCCTCGTGCCCGTCTCCTCGCTGGGCGGCGAATATTTCCATCACGACGACCGCTCCCACGCCCTCGTCGGCGAACGCACTGGCCAGCGCTGGACGCTCGGCCGCACCGTCGAGGTCCGGCTGGTCGAGGCTACGCCGGTCACCGGCGGACTGGTCTTCGAAATGCTCTCCGAGCCGGCTCCGCGCGATCCCAACGCCCCCGCCGCCCGCCTCGGAGTCCGCACCCGCGGCCGCGGCGGCGACGGCTTCCCCAAACGCGGCGCCGGTCGCCCGGGCGGTCCCAGGCCGCCCCGCGGCGGCAAACCCTCCGGGGGGCTGAAGGGCGTCCGCAAAGGCAAGCGGCGGTAGACGGTCCTCCTCCTCTGGGGGAGCGGAACCACCCGAAGGATGGTGGTGGGGGCCTGACCCATCCACCGGCGGTCCGCCGGAGCCCCTCCACTGCTTCGCGGTCCCCCTCCCCCTTCGCGGAGGAATGCTGTGGGTGAGCCCGCGCCTACCCCGCGAAGGCGATCAGGTTGCCGTCCGGGTCCGCGACCATGAAGGTCCGCGCGCCCCAGTCCTCGGTCTTCAGGCGCTGGTGGAAGGCGACGCCCGCTCCCTCGAACTCTGCGAACAGCGCCTCCGCGTCATCGACCGTGATCGTGGCCGACAGCACGTCTCCCTCGGCCTCGCGGAACCGCGGGTCGAACACGGGACCGTCGGCATGCCTCAGGTTCAGCCGCGCGCCGTCCCGGACGACGTGGGCGTAGAAGGCGGGCTCCCCGTGGGAAAAGGCAAGCCGGAAGCCAAGACGGCCGACGTAGTAATCTACGGCCCTGTCGATATCGGTGACGAACAGCTGCGGCTCGGCGGCGATCAGGGTCATGGCGGGCTCCCGGTAGGCTCGGCCGCCGGCCATGCTAGAGACAACCGATGCGCTCCGCCATGTCACAGCCGTTCGACGCCGACCAGGACCTCAAGGACGCTCCCCGCACCGGCGTCCGTCAGCGTCCAAGGGACGCCGCCACCCTGATCCTGACGCGCGTCCGGAACGGCTCGCCCGAGGTGCTGATGGGCCGGCGCGCGAAGGACCACGTCTTCATGGCCTCCAAATGGGTCTTCCCCGGCGGCCGCGTGGAGCGCACCGACCACACGGCCGCCTCCGCTACGGAACTGCCGCTTGCCCACGCTGCCCGCCTCGCCCGCGAGGTGACGCTCCGCCGCGCCCGCGCGCTCGCCCTCGCCGCCGTGCGCGAGACTTTCGAGGAGGCCGGCCTTCTGCTGGCCGAACCGGCCCCGCCCGCCTCGGTCGCCGGTCCGTGGCGCGAATTCCGAGCCGCCGGTGCCCTGCCGGATCTCGCGGCCCTGTCCTACATCGCGCGCGCCATCACCCCGCCCGGCCGCACCCGCCGCTTCGACGCCCGCTTCTTCATGGCCGACGCCTCCGCCCTGCTGCATCCCGAGCCCACCGCCGGCTCCGGCGAACTGGACGAGATCGCCTGGCTCCCGCTCGACGAGACCCGCGCCGTCGACCTCCCCGCCATCACCCGCTTCGTCCTCGCCGAGGTCGCCGAACGGCTGGCCGGGATGGACCGCCCCCTGCCCTTCGTGCGCATGATCCGCGGCCGCCACGTGGTCGAACATCAGGATTGAGCCATGGCCGACAAGCCGATCACCCTGCGCCTGACCATCGCCGGCCCGGTCCCCGGCGTCCGCTACAGCCTGCAGAAGGACGACGCGCCGTTCGAGCCGGTCACGGCCTCCGACGCGCCCCTGTCCTTCGACGTCCCCATCCGCCTGTCCGCCGACAACCGCGTCCTCGGCCCCTTCGTCCGTCGCGAGGGACCAGCCCGCCGCTTCGTCTACCTCCGCATCGGCCAGATGGCCGGCGACCACGGATCGTGCTGGACGCGGCGCGCCAAGATCGACATCCACGACATCCCGCCGCTCCTGCTGGACCGGGCCCGCGAAGGCCGGACGCTCGAGGTCGTCCTGCCCGGCCGCGGCAAGGATGGGTCGCCCGCCTGCGCCACCGTCCGGCCTGTCTCGCCCTGGCGCGCGATCTGAGCCCGCTGCCGCTTTGACCCCGGCCCCGCCCGCCGGTATGCCCAAGGCATGAAGCTCGAGGCGCCGTTCATCAAACTGCCGTTCCGGTTCGACGTGGCGCGGCTGCAGGAGGAGGTCGCGGCCTTCCCCGCCGAGGCCTGGGTGCGCCACCCCAACAATCTCGACGGCAACAGCGCCCTGCGCCTGATCACCGTCGGCGGCGGCGAGAACGACGACGTGGCCGGCCCCATGGCCATGACGCCCCACCTTAAGGCCTCGCCCTGTCTGCAGCAGGTGCTGGCCCATTTCGGCGTCGTGTGGAGCCGCTCGCGGCTGATGAAGCTCGGCCCCGGCGCCACCGTGCCGATGCACACCGACATCAACTACCACTGGTACCACCGGGTCCGGCTGCACATCCCGATCGTGACCCGGCCCGAGGTCAAATTCTTCTGCGACGACCAGGTCGTGAACATGGCCGAGGGCGAGTCGTGGATCTTCGACAACTGGCGCCCGCACAAGGTCGAGAACGGCTCCGGCATCGAGCGCATCCACCTGGTCGCCGACACCACCGGCAACAGCCGCTTCTGGGACATGGCCCATGCCGCCATGACACAGGACCTGCCGCCCCAGGCCGTGCCGTACCAGCCCGGCGCCCGCGTCGGCATCGCCACCGAGCAGCACAACGTCTACCGCGTCATGCCCCCCTCCGAGGTCGACGACCTGCTCCGTGACCTGGTCGGGGAGACCGTCTCGCTGAAGGTCGGCGAGGCCGGCCGCGAGGAGATGGGCCGCTACGAACGGCTGCTCTACGGCTTCCGGCAGGACTGGCGTCAGCTGTGGTCCCTGTTCGCCGACGGCGACCGGGGCGTCCCCCATTACCGCAAGCGCCTCGAGATGCTGCTGCAGCAGGTCCAGGGCCTCGGCGACGATCTGCGCGTCCGCTCCAACCAGATGCCGGTGCTGCGCGTCATCGGCCAGCGCATCGGCGCCTATGCGGTGAACCCCGGCGTCGCCGGCATGGGCGCGACCTCCGCCGGCCCCTCCGCAGGCGCCGCGCCCGCCCCCCGTCCGGTCGTGCGCACGCCCGACTACGACCGCCCTGTGATCATCGTCGCCGCGCCCCGTTCTGGCAGCACCGCCCTGTTCGAGACGCTGGCGGTCACGCCCCAGTTGCACAATCCCGGCGGCGAGGCCCACTGGCTGGTCGAGGGGTTCCGCATGTTCCTGCCGGGCGCGCCCGGCGTCGACTCCAACCGCCTGACCGCCGACAAACTGACCCCCGAGATCGCCCTCGCCATGAAGTCGCGGCTGGCCGAAAAGCTGGTCGACTCAACGGGCCAGCGCGCCGACGCCGACTCCGTCCGTCTGCTCGAGAAGACGCCCAAGAACGCCCTGCGCATCCCCTTCTTCAACGCCCTCTTCCCCGACGCCCGCTTCGTCTTCCTGTGGCGCGAGCCCGAAGAGAACATCTCCAGCATCATCGACGCCTGGCGCGCCGGCGGCTGGGTCACCTATCCGCAGCTGCCCGGCTGGGACGGCCCATGGTCCCTGCTGCTTCCGCCCGGCTGGCAGTCGCTCAAGGGCCAGCCCCTGCCGGAGATCGCGGCGTACCAGTGGGCCACCACCAACCAGACCATCATGGACGATCTGGAGCAGCTCCCCGCCGACCGCCGCCACGTGGTCCGCTACAGCGACTTCCTCGCCGACCCCGCCGCCGTCATCCGGGGCGTCTGCGACTTCGCCGGTCTCGAGTTCGACGCGGCGCTGGGCGAGCGCACCGGCGGTGAACTGCCCGTCTCGCGTCACACCCTGACCCCGCCCGAGGCCGGCAAATGGAAGAAGAACGCCGCCGGAATCGAGCCGCTCATCCCCGGCCTGTCGCCCCTGCTGCAGCGCCTGCGGGCCTTCCGCTGAGCTAGTCGGCGACCGGCCTCATCAGGTCGAACTCGACCCGCATGAACCGCCCCCCGGGCCGGCGCAGCTCATAGGCGAACATCCGCCCCGGATGGACCTCGACGGCCCAGACATTGGTCGTCGACACCGTCGCCCCGCCGGCCGTGAACTGGTCGATCGATTCCCGGTCGACCGGGAATTCCTGCCGCGACGCCGTGCCCGGCGCCGCCGTGTCTCCGCCGTACATGTGATAGCCGTGAATCACGCCCTGCTCGTCGCGATGGTCGTGCTTCAGCCGTAGCCCCGCCTCCGTCCGCGTCACGATCCAGCGCCGTGACCGGTCCTCGCCGACCGCGAACGGAATGCCCACCTCGTCCGCCGAACAGTCGCGCACATGCATCACCAGCCGGTTGCTGCGGAAGTTGGCGTCGGCGGGATCGTCGGTCACCACCCGCCCCTCGAACCTCTTCCCGCACAGGGCGTTCAGCCGCGCCATGAAGGCGTCCTGCGGATGCGCCGGCTCCGGCGTGCTTGCGCAACCCGCGAGCAGCGGCGACAGGATCAGGGCGGCGACGGCGGCCAGCGTGAGCGTTTTCATCCCCCCACCCTGACCCGCTCCGGCCGCCGGCTCAATGGCCGTCCCGACGCGGTTGACTTCCGGGCGCGCCTGAGTATGTTCCGCGCCTCTCATTTCAGCGGCTTTCGCCGTCGCAAAGGTAATTCCCGATGGCCAAGCCGGCTTCCATCAAGATCCGCCTGAACTCGACCGCCGACACCGGCTTCTTCTACGTCACCAAGAAGAACGCCCGGACGATGACCGAGAAGATGGTCGTCAAGAAGTACGACCCGGTCGTGCGCAAGCACGTCGAGTTCAAGGAAGGCAAGATCAAGTAAGGCCTTCTCCGCTTCGCCTCGCGAGGCGGGACCAGAATTCAGAGAACGCCCGGTCCCAAGGCCGGGCGTTTTTCGTTGTCCGCCGGGGCGGGGCCGTGCAGCTGCCGCTCCGCCTCCGCCAGCGCCGCGCCGAGGCTCTCCAAAAGCGCCCGTCCGGCATGCAGCGTATAGGCCGCGTTGACCAGCGGGCCGCTGATCACGACCTCGCCTTCGCACGCGGTCACGCGCGGAGCTTCGTCAAAGGCGTCGAGCGGGGACTGGGCCATGAGCCGTTCATGCGGCTCGGCCCCTGAACCGGACGCCCTGCCCGCCTTCATCCGGCATTCACAAGTCTCGATTGATCGGGACCCGGCCGCCGCGGTCTCAGGCCGCCCGCGAGATCACCTGATTCCGTCCGCGGCTCTTTGCCTCGTAGACCCCCTCGTCGGCCCGCTTCAGCAGGCCCTCCGGGGTGTCGCCCTCGAGGCTCGCGGCCACCCCGATCGAGACGGTGATGGTCAGCCCCTCGGCCCCGCCCATGATCGGGAAGGGCTGGGCCTCGATGTCGCGGCGGATACGGTCGGCCACCCGCGCGGCCGCTTCCAGGCTGGCGCCGGGCATGACCACCACGAATTCCTCGCCGCCCAGCCGGCACGGCAGGTCGATGGCCCGCACGTTTGTCGCCAGCCGCACCGCGAACTCGCGCAGCACCTCGTCGCCGGCGTCGTGGCCGAAGCCGTCGTTGACCGCCTTGAAATGGTCGATGTCCATGACCAGCACCGCGACTCCGTCGCCGCCCTGCCCCGCCCGCGCCACCATGGCCTGCAACTGGCCCGCCATGTAGCGGCGGTTGTGCAGCCCCGTCAGGGCGTCGGTGACCGCCATCTCGAGGCTGTAGTCCAGCTTCTCCTTGAGGAAGTCGGCGTAGCGCTTGCGCTTGATCTGGGTCCGCGCCCGCGCCATCAGCTCCTCGGGGTCGACCGGGCGCGGCAGGATGTCGTTGACGCCCAGCTCCAGCGCCTTCAGCAGCCGCGGCCGTTCCGCCGGGTCGACCACGGCCAGGATCGGGGTCCGCCGCGACGCCTCGCTGGACCGCGCCTGGGCCACGAAGCGCAGGCCGTCGAAGCCGCTGCCCGAGACATTGACGATCATCAGGTCGACCGGCCCGCGCGCGGCGATCAGGGCCGCCGCCGGATCGCTCTCCACCACCGGCCGATGCTCCCCGGCCAGATGGGTGACCATCTTGCCGGTCTGCAGCTCGTTGTCGTCGACGATCAGCACCCGGCCGCCCGAGCCGCGCAGCCGCCCGGCCCCGTCGGAATCGACGCCGAGCCGGCGGCCGCTTTCCTCGCGCTCGCGCAGCTCGTCCATCACCGCCTTCAGCCGCACCAGCGACTTGACCCGGGCGAACAGGATGACGTCGTCGATCGGCTTGGTGACGAAATCGTCGGCCCCGACGCCCAGCCCCTTGATCTTGTCATGGCGGCCGTCCAGCGCCGTGACCAGCACCACCGGGATGTGCCGCGTCACCGGATCGGCCTTCAACCGCTTGCAGGTCTCGAACCCGTCCATCCCCGGCATCATCACATCCAGCAGGATGATGTCGGGCCGCTCGGCCGAGGCGATCTCCAGCGCCGTGGCGCCGTCCATCGCCGTCAGCACCTCGTAATATTCCAGCGTCAGCTTGGCCTCGAGCAGGCGGACGTTCGGCTCCACATCGTCGACGACGAGGATGCGCGCTGTCATGGGACCAGCGCCTCGACCGGGCCGAGATGCTTGCGCACCACCTCGAGGAAATGCGTCACCGAGATCGGCTTGGAGATATAGGCCTCGCAGCCGCCCTGCCGGATCCGCTCCTCATCGCCCTTCATGGCGAAGGCGGTCACCGCCACCACCGGGATGTGATTCAGCTCCTCGTCGTCCTTCAGCCATTTGGTGACCTCCAGACCGCTGATCTCGGGCAGCTGGATGTCCATCAGGATCAGATCGGGCCGGTGCTGCCGCGCCAGGGCGAGCGCCTGCAGGCCCTCGCGGGTCTGCAGGGTGCGATACCCCTGGGATTCGAGCAGATCATGAAAGAGCTTCATGTTCAGCTCGTTATCCTCGACGATGAGGACCGTCTTCGACATCATCACCCGGCCTGTTCCGCCCCTCTCGGGACGCCATGGATCGGAGGCTTGCACGCCTTCTTCGGGCGCACTCTGGGCCCGCTTCTCTTAAGTTGACGTGAAGCGCGATGACGGCTCCTTCCTCTTGTTTTCGTCATCCCGGGGCAACCGGCGCAGCCGCGCAGACCCCGGGGCCCAGCGGCGCGCGACAGCGCGAAGTTGTCGGGAGCGCCGCCGTGCATACAACCTGCCTGAAAAGTTCGCCTTCGGCGCCGCTGGGTCCCGGGGTCTCGCTGCGCTCGCTCCCGGGATGACGAAAGCAGTGGGGCAAATCGCGCGGATGACCGATACTACCCACCCCCGCCATGACCCGCCCCCGCGCATGAAATCCATCTGCCGCGACTGCCTGCACACCGCCGACGCCCTCATCGAGCGTTGCCCGGCGTGCGACTCGCGCCGCGTCGTCCGCCACGCGGAATTGGCCCGGCTCACCATCGCCCACCTCGACTGCGACGCCTTCTACGCCTCGGTCGAAAAGCGCGACCGGCCGGAGCTCCGCGACAAGCCGGTCATCGTCGGCGGCGGCAAGCGCGGCGTCGTCACCACCGCCTGCTACATCGCCCGCCTGTACGGCGTCGGCTCGGCCCAGCCCATGTTCAAGGCGCTCAAGGCCTGCCCCGACGCCGTCGTCATCAAGCCTGACTTCGCCAAATACAAGGCCGCCAGCGCCCACATCTTCGGCGCGGTGCGCGAGCTCACCCCGCTGGTCCAGACCCTGTCGCTGGACGAGGCGTGGATCGACCTCGCCGGCACGGAACGCCTCAACGGCGGCCCGCCGGCCTTCCAGCTGGTCCGCCTGCAGAAGCGCATCGAGGACGAGACAGGCCTGACCGTCTCCATCGGCCTGGCGACCAACCGCTTTCTCGCCAAGGTCGCCTCCGAACTCGACAAGCCGCGCGGCTTCTCGGTCATCGGCTCCGAGGCCCAGGCCCTGCTGGCGCCCAGGCCGGTCGGAATCCTGCCCGGTGTCGGCCCGGTGTTCCGCAAGACGCTGCAGAGCGACGGCTTCGCCACCGTCGGCGACCTCGCCGCCGCCGACCCGCGCGACCTGATCAAACGCTACGGCGAGACCGGCCTGCGCCTGCACGACCTCGCCCATGGCCGCGACGCCCGCTCGGTCAATCCCGGCCACGAGCGCAAGGGGATGAGCGCCGAAACCACCTTCAACGAAGACTTGACCACCGCCGAGGACCTCGAGGCCGAGCTCTGGCCCCTGTGCGAGAAGCTGGCCGCCAAGGCCCGCCGCGACGGGGTCGCCAGCCGGGTCATCGTGCTCAAGCTTCGCCGCACCGACTTCAAAATCGTCACTCGCCGCATCACCGTGCCCGAGCCGGTCCAGACCGCCCGCGCGCTGTTCGCCGCCGGCCGCGAGTTGATGGCTCCCGAGCTCGGCCGCCCCTACCGCCTGATCGGCATCGGCATGGGCGACGTCCACGACGCCGTCGATGGGCCCACGGCCCTGTTCGACTCCCCCGAAACCCGCGCCCTCAAGACCGAAACCGCCATCGACCGGCTGAGGGCCAAATTCGGGGCCCGAGCGGTGGTGGCGGGGAGAGCCCTGAAAGCCTGATCCCGGCGTTCACCTCCCCATTCGCGTCAGGCGAATGGGGAGGACAGATCGGCGCGCCGGCGACGATCAAGAGGGGGGCGCGCGGAACGCATGGGATTGGCGCATCACCGGCAGGCCCCTGCTCCACCCCCTCCTGGTCGCTGCTCCGCATCGACCGTCCTCCCCATCGGCCTTCGCCGATGGGGAGGTGAGCGTGACGCTGTGCTGGCAGTCCGCGAAATTATAGTCCGATTGCGCGGAATTTCTCCGGCCGCATCAACACCCTGACCTTTTCTCAAACCGATCTTCCATCCGCGCAGACCGGCGGACGTACAATGCGCCCTTCGACCACCGGTCTTTGACAATCGAACCGCAGACCGCCGCCCCAGGCGCAAAGCCTACCCCATCCCGCGAATGCAGACTCTGCCGACTCTGCCATAGCGATTTCCGCCGATGCCGACTCTGCCGACTCTGCCACACTGTTTTTTCCGTCGGCCCGGGTCCCGACCCGCCGCATCGACGCCGCTCTTCCCGCACGCTAAACCGCCCCCAATTCCCAATCAGGAGCTTCCCATGACCGTCGCCGCCCGCCTCGCCGAACTCGGCATCACCCTGCCGGAACCCGCCAAGGCGGTGGCCAACTACGTGCCGGTCGTGCGCACAGGCAACCTGCTCCACATCTCGGGCCAGCTCTCCAACGACGCCTCGGGCGGCATCAAGGGCACCGTTGGCGCCGACGTTTCGCCCGAACAGGCCCAGGCCGCGGCCCGCATGTGCGGCGTCAACCTGCTGGCCCAGATGTCCGCCGCCCTCGACGGCGACCTCGAGCGCGTCGTCCGCGTCGTCAAGCTGGGCGGCTTCGTCCAGGCCGCCGGCGACTTCGAGGCCATCCCCGCCGTCATCAACGGTTGCTCCGACCTGATGGTCGAGGCCTTCGGCGACAAGGGCCGCCACGCCCGCTCCGCCGTCGGCGTCTACAAGCTCCCCCTCGGCTTCGCCGTCGAGGTGGACGCCATCGTCGAGGTGCGGTGACCTTTACCCTCCGCGTAAACGACCGGGTCGCCGACATCGGCCGCGAGGCTTGGGACGCCTGCGCGTCCCCCTCCGGCGACCCGTTCGTCTCCTTCGACTTCCTCGACGCCTGCGAGGCCTCCGGCAGCGCCGTCCCACGTGAAGGCTGGGCCGGCCGCCACCTGTCCCTGACTAACGAGACCGGCCGCGTCCTCGGCGTCATGCCCCTCTGGCTCAAGGGTCATAGCCAGGGCGAATACGTCTTCGATCACAGCTGGGCCGACGCCTACGAGCGCGCCGGCGGCCGCTACTATCCCAAGCTGCTCGGCGCCGTGCCCTTCACCCCCGTCACCGGCCCCCGCTTCCTCGCCCGTCCGGACACGGACGCGGCCGCTGTCCGCGAGGCCCTGCTGCAGGGCGCCCTGGCCCTCACCGAACGGCTCGGCGTCTCCTCCCTGCACGTCAACTTCCCGATCCGCGACGACTGGGCAGCCATGGGCGAGGCGGGCCTGCTCCAGCGCCAGGACATGCAGTACGTCTGGCGCAACGGCGGCTACCAGAGCTTCGACGACTTCCTCGCCGCCCTTTCCTCCAGCCGCCGCAAGACCATCCGCCGCGAGCGACGCGAGGCCCGGGCCGGGCTCGACATCCGCGTCCTCACCGGCGCCGATATCGAGGAGGCGCACTGGGACGCCTTCTTCGCCTTCTACATGGACACCGGCTCGCGGAAATGGGGCCGGCCCTATCTGACCCGCGACTTCTTCAGCCGCATCGGCCGGGCCATGGCCGACCGCATAGCCCTGATCATGGCTTTCCGGGAGGGGGCGCCCATCGCCGGTGCCCTCAACCTGATCGGCCGCGACGCCCTCTACGGCCGCCAGTGGGGGGCGCTGGAGGACGTGCCGTTCCTCCATTTCGAGCTCTGCTACTACCGGGCCATCGAGTTCGCCATCGAGCGTGGCCTGTCGCGGGTCGAGGCCGGGGCCCAGGGCGAGCACAAGATCGCCCGCGGCTACATGCCGACGCCGGTCTACTCGGCTCACTGGATCGCCGACCCGGCCCTGCGCGCGCCGGTCGCGAACTATCTCGAGCGCGAGCGCCCCGCCGTTGACGCGGAAATCGACGCCATGGCCGCCGAACTGTCGCCCTTCCGCAAGGGCGGCTGACGGCTCAGGCGCGCCGGGCCTCGCCGCCGATGAACCACCCGGCGATCCAGCTGACCACGCCGGTGACGATGGCCGCCCCGATCCCGGCCCACAGACCGTCGACCACGAAGCCGCCCAGCAGCGCCGCCACCAGACCGATCACCGCCGCGTTCACCACCAGCAGAAACAGGCCGAAGGTGATGAGGGTCAGCGGAAAGGTCAGGACGGTCAGGACCGGCCGCACGATGGCGTTGGCGATGCCGAGCAGGATCGCCGCCAGCAGCAGGCTCGGCGTATCGCTGAACCCGACGCCGGGCACGACTTCCGCCGCCAGCCAAAGCGCGAGGCAGGTGACGAGAAACTGGACGATGAACCGCAGCATGGCCGACTCCCTCCGGACCTTGACCATAACACCCGAACGCCGCCGGGGCTCCCCTCTCGCCACCGCAGCCGCTAGCCTCTCTGCAATCAGCCGGAGCGCCCCATGACCCTTCACGCCCCCTACGACCCCGACAACATCTTCGCGAAGATCCTGCGCGGCGAGATGCCGGCGGTGAAGGTCTGGGAAGACGACCACGTCCTCGCCTTCATGGACGTCTTCCCCCAGTCCGAGGGCCACGTCCTGATCGTGTCGAAGACCTCGACCGCCCGCACCCTGCTCGACATCGAGCCCGAGGTGCTGGCCCGGCTGATCGAGGCGACCCGTCGCACCGCCCGCGCCGTGGTCAAGGCGCTGGACCCTGAAGGCTTCCAGATTATGCAATTTAACGGCGAGGCCGGCGGCCAGACCGTCTTCCACCTGCATTTCCACATCGTCCCGCGCTGGTCCGACCGCCCCATGAAGGGTCACGGTCACGCCCCCATGGCCGATCCGGAAACCCTGCGCACCCTCGCGGACCGCATCGCCGCCGCGCTCGACTGAACGCCGTTCATTGACGCTCCCGCCCACAAGCGTAGCTATTGTCCGGCGGCGGACTCATCCGCCGCGCCTTGGGAGGGGCGATCCATGAACGCGAAACTGAACTGGCTGGGCATCATCGTGGCGACGGTTGTCGCCTTCTTCGTCGGCTTCCTTTGGTATGGCCTGATCTTCTCCGAGCAGTGGATGGCCCTGACCGGGGTCACCGACGAGGGCTCGGGCGATTCGATGTGGATGATGTTGGGCGTGGTCCAGACCTTCGTCACCATGGTCGGCCTCGGCTGGTTCATCGGGCGCGACGGCGGCGGCGGCTGGATGCACGGCCTCAAGATCGGCCTGATCGCGGGTGTCTGCTTCGCCCTGATGACTTCGGCCTACGGCTTCATCTACCAGACCTCGCCGATGGGGCTGCTGCCCATCGACTGGAGCCATCTGCTGGTCGTCTACGCCGTCGGCGGCGCGATCATCGGCGGCCTGAGGATGAAGCCCAAGGCCTGACGACGCGCTTGCCTCGACCGCTGCTCGCCAGCATAAGGGCCGCCGTCACGACGGACGCCGGTTTAGCTCAGCTGGTAGAGCAGCGGTTTTGTAAACCGAAGGTCGCGGGTTCGATTCCTGCAACCGGCACCGGTCCGTCAGCCCTTGCGGGCGCCGCACGCCCGGCAGACGTGAGTCCCCTTGCGGCTGCGGCTCATGTCCCACTGATGGTGGCAGAACACGCTCCGGACCATGGCAACCAAGGTCCTCCCCCGCACCGGCGGCCGGACGACCGCACTGCTATTGCTCAGCATCGCGGCGCCGAGCGGGCTTCATGCAGGCGAGCGAAATGGCTGGCGGCGTCCGCCCCGAACAGCACCGGATCGGCCGAATGCGCGTCCTCGATAACGGCGAGGACGGCGTCGATCGCCTCCTCCCGCGTCGGACGCGCGCCTTGGACCAAGCGGTCCAGCAGGCTCTGAAGCATCGCCCGGCGTTCCTGGGCCTGCGCCTTCAGGACCTTGGTGCTGGGCCGGATCAGCTCGGGCGAGCGAGCCGGATGCGGCGGCGACCCGCCGACAGGCGTGAACTCTGGCAAGGCGTCCAGCGTCAGGGGCGCGACGGCCAGTCCGCCTTTCCGATGCGCGGCGACAGCCACTCCCAGCGGCTCGCCGGTCAGGACGTCGACTACCTCACCCGCCTGCAGCTTTCCGCAACGCCGGCAGCGATCCGAGCGATGACGCTCGGACCAGTAGAAATCATGCCTGCAAAGCAACGGTTTGAGCGGCGACAACATGGAAACTCCCCGGACCGGCGACGATTCGCCGAATCCGAAAGGATTTGTCAACCATTGTTCACCCGACGGGGGTATCAGCCCCCGCCCAGAGCGACCGCCACGCGATAGGTGATCAGGGCCGCCAGGTACGCCAGCCCGAACATGTAGGCGACCATCACCCACATCCATTTCCACGAATTGGTCTCGCGCTTGACGACGCCCAGCGTGGCCACGCACTGCGGCGCGAAGATGTACCAGGCGAGGAAGGCCAGTCCCGTGGCCAGCGGCCACTGGCCGGCGAGCGTCGTGGCCAGGACGGCAGTGGCGGTCTCGGGATCGGCGACGGCGTAGACGGTGCCCAGCGCCGCGACCGCCACTTCGCGAGCCGCCATGCCCGGGATCAGGGCGATGACCATCTGCCAGTTGAAGCCGATCGGTGAGAAGATCGGCTCCAGCGCCTTCCCGATCATGCCGGCGAAGCTGTAGTCGATGGCCGGTTGGGTGGCGCCCTCCGGGGGATAGGGGAAGGTCGACAGGGCCCAGATCAGCACCATCAGCGGCAGGATGATCCGCCCGGCGCGCTCGAGGAAAATCCGTGCCCGGAGCCACAGATTGAACAGCACGCTGCGTGGATCGGGCGTCTTGTAGGCCGGCAACTCCATCATGAACGGCTCGACCGCGCCCCGCCAGAAGATGCGCCGGATCACGAAGGACACCGCCAGCGCGCTGAGGATCCCGGCCGCATAGAGGCCGAACATCACCAGCCCCTGCATGTTGGCAAAGCCCCATACCGTCTGGTTCGGGATGAAGGCGGCGATGATCAGGGTGTAGACTGGAATCCGCGCCGAGCAGGTCATCAGCGGCGCGACCATGATGGTGGTCAGCCGGTCCCGCTTCGAGTCGATGACCCGCGCGGCCATCACGCCCGGGATGGCGCAGGCGAAACTGGACAGCAGCGGAATGAAGGCGCGGCCGTGCAGGCCCGCCCCGCCCATGATCCTGTCCATCAGAAAGGCGGCCCGGGCCATGTAGCCGAAGTCCTCGAGCACGATGATGAACAGGAACAGGATCAGGATTTGCGGCAGGAAGACCAGCACGCTGCCGACGCCCGAGATCAGGCCGTCGACGATCAGGCTCTGCCAGATGCCGTCCGGGATGATCGTCCCAACCCAGATGCCGAGCCCGCCCAGCAGGCCCTCGATGCCGTCCATCAGCGGCGTGGCCCAGGTGAACACAGCCTGGAACATGACGAACAGCAGGGCCAGAAGGATCACCAGCCCGCCGACCGGATGCAGCAGCACGGAGTCGATCCGTCCGGTCAGGGTGTCCGGCCGCTCGGGCGGCTGGACGCAGGCCTTCATGATCCGTTCGGCCTCGCGGGCCGCGCCGCGCAGGGCGGCCGCGTCTGGAGGCGTCCACGCCATCTCCGCCCCGGGCGACCAGGTCGCCGCCGCCGCCTCGATCGCCGCAACCAGGTCCTCGATGCCGCGCCGACGCGTGGCCACGGTGGTCACGATCGGCAGGCCGAGTTCGGCCGACAGCCGGTCGAGATCAATCCTCAGCCCCTGACGCTGGGCGATGTCGTACATGTTCAGGGCCAGCACCATCGGCCGGCCCACGGCCTTCAGCTCCAGCACCAGCCGCAGCACCAGCCTCAGGTTGGTGGCGTCGGCGACGCAGACGATCACGTCCGGCGGGACTTCTCCGGCCAACCGCCCCAGCACCGCGTCGCGGGTGACCTCCTCGTCGGGGCTGCGGGCCCGCAGCGAATAGGTGCCCGGCAGGTCGAGCACGGACATGGTCCGCCCCTCGCCGCCGCGGATGAGGCCTTCCTTGCGCTCGACCGTGACGCCCGCGTAGTTCGCCACCTTCTGGTGAGCGCCCGTGAGGGCGTTGAACAGCGCCGTCTTGCCGCTGTTGGGATTGCCGACGAGCGCGACGCGCGCGCTCCGAACCGCCATGTCCATCAGGCGGGAACCCGCGCGGCCGCCGCCGGCTCATCGAGCGTGGCGAAGGCCGCCTCCATGCGGACCATGAGGCCGGCGGCCTCGCGCCGGCGTAGCGCCACGCGCATGTCGTCCACCTTCATGGCGATCGGGTCGCCGCCCAGCAGCCCTTCGTGCAGCAATTCGATGCGCGCGCCCTCGACGAAACCGAGCTCCAGCAGGCGGCGCTCCAGCTCCAGGGCGTGCTCGTCGTGGTGGCAGTGGTCGCCGACCTGGACGATGACGCCGCGATCGCCGCGGCGGGCCTGGCTGAGTCGGATGGTGTCGGACATGACGCTCACGCAACGGCGCGATCGGCGCGCCTATATGACAGTGATTATCAGGTGCGATAGCGGTCCGTCCACCCTGTCGAAGCGTCGCAGCCCGTTGTCGGCGGCCCCCGTTGCGCTATCACAAGGGCGAAGTTCCGGAGAGCCGCATGATCCGCCCCGCCCTGTTCGCCGTCGCCGCCGCCCTTGGCCTCGCCGCCTGCGGCCAGACTGACGGGACCCCCGAGGCTTCCCAAAACTCGCCGCCGAGACCGGCCCTGACGGCGGAACAGAAGGCGGCCCTTCTCGCCGCACTGCCGTCGCCCTACAACGCCGCCGACCTTGAGAACGGCCGCCGCGTCTTCGCCCGCTGCCGCTCCTGTCACACCATCACCGAGGGCGGGCCGAACATGACAGGCCCCAATCTGTATGGCGTCTTCGGCCGACAGGCGGGCGGCCACCCCGACTACAACTATTCGGTCGCGGTCAAACAGGCCGGGTTCGCCTGGGACGGCGAGCGGCTGGACCATTGGCTGGAGAACCCGCGCACCTTCCTGAAGGGCACGAAGATGAGCTTCGCGGGCATTCCGGACGCCACCGACCGACGCGACGTGATCGCCTTCCTGAAGGTCGAGACGGGCTACACGCCGCCCCCGCAGCCCTGATCTATTCGGCGGCGGCCGGGACGGCGTCGTTGGCCGCGGTCTCCTGCGCCTCCCACTCCTGGATCTTTCGGGCCGTGTATTCGGGCGACTTGGTGAAGCGCGCCAGCACGCCATAGATCACCGGCACCACGAACAGGGTCAGCAGGGTCGCGAACATGGCTCCGGCGAAGATGACCACGCCGATGGTCTGACGGCTGCCAGCGCCCGCCCCCTGCCACAGCACCAGCGGCAGGGCGCCGAAGGCGGTGGCTATCGAGGTCATGATGATCGGACGCAGGCGCAGGGTCGAGGCCTCGATGATCGCCTCGTGGATCGACCGACCCTGATCGCGCAGCTGATTGGCGAACTCGACGATGAGGATGCCGTTCTTCGCGGCCACGCCGATCAGGATGATCAGTCCGATCTGGCTGTAGATGTTCAGGCTCGACCCGGCCATCACCAGGCCGAACAGCCCTCCGGCCGCGGCCAGCGGGACGGTCAGCATGATCACCGCCGGGGTGATCCAGCTCTCGAACTGGGCCGCCAGCACCAGGAAGACCAGCAGCAGGGCCAGGCCGAAGGCCGCGGCGACCGCGCCGCCCGCCTCCTTCTGGTCCCGCGCCGCGCCGCCCCACTGGGTCGTGACCACGCCTTGGGGCTGCTCGCTGGCGACCCGGGTGAGGAAATCGGTCGCATCGACCAGGGTAGTGCCCGGATTCAGGTCGGCGCTGAGAGAGATGGCGCGCTGCCGGTCCAGTCGGCGACGATCAGGCGTGTCTCCCGAGGTCTGGGTGGTAACCACGGCAGACAGCGGCACCAGCTGGCCAGAGCCGGTCTCGACATACAGGGCCTCCAGGTCGCCGACGTTGCGCCGGTTGGCCCGCTCGGTCTGCAAGATGACGTCGTACTCCTGACCGCCGCGCAGGTAGGTGGTCGCCCGCCGGGAACCGAACATGGTCTCCAGCGTGCGCCCGATCGCCTGCGACGACACGCCGAGGGCCGCCGCCTTCTCCGGATCGACGTCGACCAGCAGGCGCGGCGCGTTCGGCTCGTAGTTCAGCCGCGGCCGCGAGAAGCCGGGGTTCTGCAGCGACGCCGCCAGCACCGGCTGCAACCACTGGTAGATGTCCTCGTACTCGGCCCCGGTGACCACCATCTCGACCGAGTTGGAGTTGCCGCCGCCCCGCTGGAAGGCGCCGGGCACGGAGGCGTTCACCTGGGCGTCGGTCTGGCCGCGCAGCTTGCCGTTCAGGTCCTGGGCGATCTCGTCGGCCGAGCGATCGCGCTCCGACCAGTCCTTGAGGGTCAGGACGGCATTGCCCGAGTTGAAGCTGCCGCCGCCGAAGCCCGGCGCGGAGATCAGATAGCTGTCGACCTCGCCCGCCTGCCGATACTCCTCGAGGATCGGCTCGAGCCCCAGCATGATCCGGCGCGTGTAGTCGAAGCCGGCGCCTTCGGGGCCCTGGACCCGGACCGTCACCCGTCCGCGATCCTCGTCCGGCACCAGTTCGTTGGGCAGGGTGAAGAACATCACCGCCGCGCCGCCGGCCACGAACAGGATCAGGGCCGCGACCCCGACCACGGCGACGCGCCGGTCGAGCAGCGCCTCCAGCGAGTTCCTGTAGGAATTCTTCAGCGCCTCCATGGCGCGGTCGACCCTGCGCGCCACCCAGCCGCTACCGGCCGCCGGCCGGAGAATCTTCGAGGCCAGCATCGGCGACAGGCTGAGCGCCAGGAAGGCGGAGAAGGCCACCGCCGCCGCGATAGCCGCGGCCAGCTCAACGAACAGCCGCCCGACGTAGCCGGGCAGGAACAGCAGCGGCGCGAACACCGCCAGTAGCACCACCGTCGTCGCCACCACGGCGAAGAAGACCTGCCGGGCGCCGCGCTCGGCCGCCACCAGCGGCGGCTCGCCATGGTCGATGCGGCGCTGGATATTCTCGGTCACCACGATGGCGTCGTCGACGACGAGACCGATCGCGAGCACCAGCGCCAGCAGGGTGAGCAGGTTCAGCGAGAAGCCGAGCGGCGCCAGGACGATGAAGGTCGACAGCAGGCAGATGGGGGCCACGATCGACGGGATGAAAGCCGCCCTCAGCGTGCCCAGGAAGACGAAATTCACCAGCGCCACCAGCGCCAGCGAGATGCCAATGGTGATCCACACCTCGTCGATGGCGTGCGCCGTGAAGACGGAGTTGTCCGAGCCCACGACCAGCTCCACCCCCGGCGGCAGGCTGGGCCGGACGGTCTCCAGCATCTCCGTCACGCCATCGGAAATGGCCAGGTCGTTCGACTGCGCCTGGCGGGTGATGGCGAGGCCGATCTGGTCCAGACCATTGCCGCGGAACAGGCGACGGTCCTCCTGCGGCGCCTCCTCGACGCGGGCGATGTCGCCCAGCCGGGTCACGTAGCTGGCCGCGCCCTGAATGGCCCCCATCGCGCCGCTCGGCAGGGCCGTCGCACTCGAGGACTGACCGCCGCCCGTGGTCGCCGAGGCGGAGCCGCCCGTTCCGATCGGCAGCTGGCGGAAGTCCTCGGCCCGGGCGTAGGTCCGCGCCACCCGCACCGTATAATCCTTCTGGCCCGACTCCAGCGTGCCGGCCGGGAGCTCGACGTTCTGGCTGGTCAGGGCGCTCTCGACGTCGCTGACAGTCAGGCCGCGCGCCGCCAGAGACGCCGGATCGATCCAGATGCGCATCGAATAGCGCTGCTCTCCATAGATCTGCACCTGGGCGACGCCCGGCACCGTGGCCAGCCGGTCGATCAGATAGCGGTCGGCGTAGTCGGTCAGGGCCAGGCGATCCATCGAGCTGGAGCGGAGGAACAGGATCATGATCGGCTGGCTGTCCGTGTCGGCCTTGGCCACCGTCGGCGGATCGGCCTGATCCGGCAGACGGCCGACGACGCGCGAAACGCGGTCGCGGACATCGTTCGCCGCCGCGTCGATGTCGCGGTCCAGCGAGAATTCGATCGAGACGTTGGAACGGCCGTCCCGGCTGGTGGAGTTGATCCGCTCCACGCCCTGGATGCCGGCGATCTGCTGTTCGATCGGCTCGGTGATCCGGCTCTCGATGACCTCGGCCGAGGCCCCGGCGTAGGAGGTGCTGATCGACACGATCGGCGGATCGACGTCCGGCAGCTCGCGGACGGGCAGGAAGAAGAAGGCCGCCGCGCCGATGACGCACAGCACGATCGCGGCCACCGCCGCGAAGACGGGACGCCGGACCGCGACGTCGGACAGCATCATGGCCGCGCGCCCTTGGCCGGGGCCTCGGAACGCGCGCCCGCCACCCGAACCGGCGCGCCCGGCTGGATGCGGTTCAGGCCCGAGCCGACCACGCGGTCGCCGGCCTCGAGGCCGGACAGGATTTCAACGAATCCGCCTTCGACCGCCCCGGTCTCGACCTCGACGCGCTGGGCGCTGGCGCCGCGTTCGCCCCGGGCGATGCGGTAGACGAAGGCGCCGTCGCCCTCGTACTGGACCGCCGCTTCCGGCACCGCCGGCGCCGTGCGCACGCCCTGCTGTACCGCGACCCGGACCAGCATGCCCGGGCGGATGCGGCCGCCGGGATTGGCGATCTCGGCGCGCGCCGTGGCGGAGCGGGTCTGCTCGTTGACCCGGGTGTCGATCAGGGCGATGCGGCCGCCGAAGCCCTGCTCGCCGAAGGCGTCGGCCGTGGCCGTGATCGGCGTGCCCTGGCGCAGCACGCCGAGGTAGCGCTCCGGGACCGGGAAATCGACGCGGATCACGTCGATGTCGTCCAGCGTGGTGATGATCGCCCCGGGATTGACCAGCGTGCCGGCGGTGACCGTGCTCAGGCCCAGAACGCCGGCGAACGGCGCGCGGATGATCCGGTCGCCGCGCCGCGCCTGCGCCGCCGTCAGCGACGCCCGGGCGGTCTGGAGTTCGGACAGGTATTGCTCGGCGGTCGCCCGCGGCGCGATGCCGCGATCGGCCAGATCCTTGTAGCGGTCGTACTGGCGCTGGGCTTGGTCGACCCGGGCCCGGGCCTCGATGATGCCCGCGTCCTCTTCCCGCGCCTGCAGTTCGACCAGCGGCGTGCCCGCGGCGACCCGCTGGCCGTCGGTGAACAGGACGCGGGTGATCAGTTCGCTGGTCGAGGAGGTGATGTTGACCGAGCGGCGGCCCCGTGCCACGCCGAGCACCCGGATTTCGTCGCTGAACTCGCGCGGCGTGGCGACGGCTTCGGACACGGTCTGGCCGCGGCCCCCGCCGGGTCCTCCGCGTCCGCCCGGGCCGCCGCCCTTCTCTTCGCCGGCGAAAGCGATGCGCAGGATCACCGCAACGACCATCACGGCGAGCAGGACCGCCGCGGCGGCGAGGAAGAAATGGCGCTTGATCACGCGGGGCAGGCTCCGGGTGGGGACGAGCCGACTTAGCGGCTCCCGCCGTCGACGCAACTAGAGTCTCTGCAACGTGCGGTGTTTCAGAATCCGTCGCCTGTGCGGCAAGGAATTTCGCCGTTCAGAAACGGCGCCAGAGACCGATCACCGGACCGCTCGCCTCGGGAGTTTCCCGCCCTGCGACGGTCTGCCGCCAGCCGGCCTGCAGGCTCCAGTCGCCGAAGTCGCGGACGACCGACGCCTCCATCGACACCCAACGCGCCTCGCCGCCGTCCGTCTGGCCGCCGAAGGCCTGGGCGAGGACCATCCAGTCGTCGCCGATGTGGGCTCCATAGGTGAGATCGACCCGGGTCTCGTCCGGCAGGCCCTGCCGCATTCGCCGGGCGGCCTGAAGCTCGACGAAGGAGCGCGGCGGGACGGGCCCCCAGCCCGCTTCGAAAGACCGCCCGAGGGACGCCCGCACTTCCCAGTCCTGATCACCCTCCCCCGGCGCCGCATACCCGGCGTTGCGCCCTTCGCCGCCCGTCGCATAGCCCGCGTAGAGGCTGACGGCCGTGCTCTCGTCGCGCCAGGCCTGCCAGGTGATCCCGAGTTCGAGCGGCCCCCGCCCCTCGAAGTCGACGAAGGCGTCCTCGCCGGATTGCCAGTCGCCCTTGAACTGCACCGTCAGCCGGTCCGTGAGGCCGTACTGCGAGAAGACGCCGAGGGAGGTGTCGCGCCGCTCGGCCGGCAGATCGGCCAGCACGCCGTCCGGATCGAAGCCCCGATCCGCGGTCATGTGCTCGAGTTTGACGATGATCTGCCCCTTGCCCTTGGGCTGGGTCCAGGCGCCGGCGACCAAGGGAGTGGCGAGGGCCGCCGCCATCAATCCGGTCAACAGCCCCCCGACGCGGGTCACACGTCGTAGCCCGGCGATCTCCGGTCGAGCATTCGAAGCGCCCCCGGCCAGGCGAGGGCGGAGATGAAGCCGATGCCCTTGCCCTGCTCGCGCGTCTCGGCCTGCGCCGCCTCCGGGGCCATCAACACGTGTTCGCGGCCGACCGAAAGCGCCGCCACCTGCTGGGCGCAGGCGCGCTCGAGGAAGAACATGCCGACCCACGCCTGCGCCGCTGTCTGACCGACCGCCAGCGTGCCGTGGTTGCGCAGCAGCATCAGCGGCTTGTCGCCCAGGTCCGCCACCAGCCGCTCCCGCTCGTCGTGGTTCAGCGCCAGCCCCTCGTAGCCGTGGTACGCGACCTGGTGCTGCAACAGGCAGGCGTTCTGGCCGAGCGGCAGCAAGCCCTCCTGCTGCGCCGCCACGCCGACGCCGGCGACCGTGTGCAGGTGGATGACGAAATGGGCGTCCTCGCGCGCCGCGTGGATCGCGGAATGGATGGTGAAGCCGGCCGGGTTGATGAAGTTCGTCGTCTCCTGGACGATGTTCCCCTCGAGATCGACCTTGACCAGGCACGAGGCGGTCATCTCCTCGAAATAGAAGCCGTACGGGTTGATCAGAAAATGCTTCTCCGGCCCCGGCACGCGCGCCGAGATGTGGGTGAAGATCATGTCGTCCCAGCCGTGCAGGGCCACCAGCCGGTAGAGGGCGGCGAGCTCGACACGGGTGTTCCACTCCGCCTCGGAGACGCGGGATTTCAGGGAGGCGGTCGCTCCATCGGCCATCGTCCGGGTCCTCAAGGTTGCGTATGGCGGCGCACGCTCGCGCCGGGCGGGGCCGGCGTCAAGATTCAGCTTCCGTTAACCCTGCCTTAGCGGCCTGCCGCTACGCTTTCCGGAGCCGAATCGTCGGCGCGCCGGAGACTCCCTTGACCGTCGCTCAGCTTCGCCACCCTCCCCTCGCCTCCCCGCCGGACTATCCGGACCTTCTGGCGCTGGCGCGCAACCCCAGCGCCGATGCGCGCGAGCGGCTGCTGCTCGGCGTGGTCGCCCTGTGCGACGCCCGTCCGCCATCCGGCGAGCTGTCGCCGGTGCTGGGCGAAATCTTCCTGACCCTCGCGCGGCAGGCGGAGCGCGAGGTGCGCAAGGTCCTTTCGCAGCGCCTCGCGCATGCTGACTGGGCCCCGCCTGCCCTGATCCACGTCCTCGCCCTCGACGAGATCGAGATCGCGCGCCCGGTGCTCGCCGCCAGTCCCCTGCTGCAGGACGACGACCTGTTGCGCGTCCTGGTCGAGGCGACGCTGGAACACCAGATCGAGGTCGCCCGCCGGCCAAACCTCGGCGGTCGCGTCGCCGACGCCATCATCGACCGGGGCGAGCCGGCCACCCTAACCGCCCTCGCCTTCAACCAGACCGCCGAAATCAGCCTCGACAGCCTCCGGCGGCTGGTCGAACAGTCCCGCCGGGTCGCGGCGCTGCGTGGCCCGCTCACCCGCCATCCGCGCATGACCGAGCAGCTGGCGGAGCAGATGTACCAATGGGTCGGTGCGGCCCTCCGTCAGTCGATCTGCGCCCGTTTCCAGGTCGACGAGGCGAAGCTCGCTCCCCTGATCCAACAGTCGGTCTACGACGCCCGATCCGGAACCATGACGCCTGTTCCGGCCAACGACCCGGACCGGGACGAAATGGAGCGCCGGCTGGTCGCCAAACTGCAGAGCGCGGGACAGCTACGGGCCGGCTACCTCATCCGGGCGGTGCGCGAGCGGCGGCTCGGGCTCTTCGTCCATGCGCTGGCCACCCTGGGCGGATTCTCGGTCGCCCAGGTGCGGGAGGCTCTGGCCGCCCGCAGCCCGGAGGCGCTGTACTACGCCTGCGCCTCGGCCGGCGTGGACCGCGCGGTCTATCCGGCCCTGCTGGCCGAGGTTCGCCTCCTGAACGACGGCTTCCCCGGCGACCAGGGCGCGGCCGTCTGGATGCGCGGCGCCATTTCCCCGGCCTCGGCCGCCCGGTCATTCCGCGCGCTCGTTGCGGCCTGAACACGGCCCGTTTGACTTCGCCCCCGGGCTCGGCTTGCGTAGCCGGGTGACCCAGCCGGACCTTCGCATCGCCTTCGTCGCCTCGGACCGCCCCGAAGCGGTAGCCGCCCGTGACCGCCTGATCGAGCTGTACGGAAACGCCGACGCCGCCGCGGCCGACGTCATCGTCGCCCTTGGCGGGGACGGCTTCATGCTGGAGACGTTGCACGCCAATCTGCAGCGCCGCACGCCCGTGTTCGGCATGAACCGCGGCTCGGTCGGCTTCCTGATGAACGACTATAATGAAGAGGGTTTGCAGGAGCGGCTGGCGACGGCGGGGCGGGCCGTCATCCACCCGCTGCAGATGGACGCCTGGGCCGAGGGCGACGAGCTTCAGAGCGGTCTCGCGATCAATGAGGTTTCGCTGCTGCGCCAGACCCGGCAGAGCGCCAAGCTGCGCATCACCGTGGACGACCGCGTGCGACTGGAGGAACTGTCCTGCGACGGCTGTCTGGTCGCCACGGCGGCGGGCTCGACCGCCTACAACCTGTCGGCCCATGGTCCGATCATCCCGCTGGACGCTCGGGTGCTGGCCCTGACGCCGATCAGCGCCTTCCGCCCCCGGCGCTGGCGCGGCGCCCTGCTGCCCCACACGGCCAAGGTCTGTTTCGAAGTCCTCGAGCCCGACAAGCGCCCGGTCAGCGCCACGGCCGACAGTTTTGAGGTGCGTCGGGTTAGTCGGGTCGAGGTGCGGGAGCGCCGGGACATCGCCCTCACCATGCTCTTCGACGCCGGCCGATCCTTCGAGGAGCGGGTGCTGGCGGAGCAGTTCGCCTCTTGACGGCGTGCACCGGTTCTTAAGTCTGTCCTGTCATCATGTGGGAGGTTCGTCTTCAGGAGCTCGCCGGTGAGCAATTCCGCCCAGGTCATCCGCCCGCCCAACACCCTGCGCCTCAAGGTCGGCGGGGCGTTCGGCGGCATCGACGCCAGCGCGATCGCCAAGGCCGAAGAGGCCCTGAAGGCAATGTCCTCGCAGTTCGGCCAATGGCTCCAGGACGAGATCGTCAAGCTGGACAAGGCGCAGAACGATATCCGCAGCGAGGGCTATAACGCCCAGACCGCGGAGGCGCTGTATTTCCGCGCCCACGACCTGAAGGGTCTCGGCGCCACCTACCAGTATCCGCTGGTCACCCGGCTGGCCGGGTCGCTGTGCAAGATGATGGATGACCCGGCCAAGAGGATGGCCGCGCCGCGGGTGCTCATCGACGCCCACATCGACGCCATCAAGGCGGTGGTCCGGGACCAGATCCAGACCGACGACCATCCGACCGGCCGGGCCTTGGCCGAGTCGCTCGAGGCGGGCGTCGCCGACCACCTCGGCTGAAAACATCCATCAGATCGTCTGAAACGCCCGCCTCCCCGGCGGGCGTTTTCAGTTTCGGATTTACGCGGCGGCTACGCCGATCGCCGGGCGGGCGGGCATGGGATCCTGGTCCAGCCGCTCCATCAGATAGGCGAGGTCTTCCCGCGGTGCGTTCGGACGCTGGGTCAGGAAGCGCTGCAGCATCTGCTGGCGGAAGTCGTCGCCGGCGGTGTCCGCGCCCTCGGCCTGCAGCGCCCGCCAGGTGTCCACGCCGGCCCGGAAGGCCTGAAACAGCCGGGGCGGCAGTCCGGCGCGGTCGTAGATGGCCTTCAGCCCCAGCGGTCCAGCGTCATGAATCATCAGCCACGCCCGCGGATGCGGAGTCCCGGCCAACTCGGCGAGACCATACTCGAACAGCGCCATCTGGCCTCGGGCCAAGGCCCGCAACAGCAACGAGCCGGTCAAGGCCTTGCGGGCGTTGAGCCCGGCCGTGAAGGCCGCCAGATCTGCGTGATTCGAGGCCTGATCGACCAGATCGATCGTGGCCCGTTCGCGGGCGAAGGCGGCAAGGCGGATGGCGGTCTCCGGCGCCACGGCGTGGCGCGTGACCAGATGCTCGCGCACCGCGTCCGACGCCAGCTCGACCAGCCGTTCGGTCACCGACAGCGGCAGGACCTGGCGGTAGGCGATGGCGGCGACGATCTCGGGCGAGGTTCCGAAGCGGTCCACGCACCGTCCCAGCGCCGCCTCGGCGATGTCGGCGTTGTCATTGGCGGCGAGGGTCCGCACGGCCTGTTCGCAGCCCAGCTCCGCCACCGCCGTCGCCACGTCACGGCCGACGGCCGGCCGTCCGGCGACGGCGACCTGACGAAGGGCGGAGCCGGCCTGAACGATCTCGATCAGGTCCTCGTCGGTGAAGGCGGGCGAGAAGTTGATCAACGGGAGGGCGACGCTGTCGACGTCGGCCGCAAGGGCCCGGGCCACATCACGAGGAATCAGATCCGAGGACTTCAGCGTCACGGCCATGGCGCGGCGCACAAGCTCAGCCGCATCATGGGCCAGCATCCGCAGAATCTTCTGCGCGGCCTCGCGCTCCTCCTCCGTCAGCTCCGCCTTGTCCATGCTGCGGCACAGCTTGTGCGCGGCGGCGGCCCGCTCATCGTCGTCGGTCGCCTTGATCAGGCGGCGGATGTCGGTCTCGGTAAGGCGGGCGCGGCAGGCAGTCATGATGGGCGCTCTGGGTCAGGCGTTGCCGGTCAGCATTGGCCGGTCATCCCTAACGGGCGGTTTACCATCGCCGGATTCGCGATCAGACGCTCGAACTGGCTTCCGGCGCGAAGGCCCCGCCGAAACCGCCGCCCTTGCCGTCGCCGTCCTGTCCCAGCAGTAGCGCGAGCAGGCTTTGGTCCTGCTTCAACCGGTCCAGCCGGGCGGCCAGCATCTGGTCGCGCTCCGAGAGTGGCGGCGCGGCGGGCGTGGAGCCGGCTGCGGCGGCCGGCGCGCCCTCCCCCGCGTGGCGCTGAAGATTGGCGTGCACCTCCGCGACCGTGGCCGGCCGGCCGTCGCGGTAGAAGATCGATCGGTTGGCGGAGGCCGCCTGGGGGAAGATCGCGGCCGCGCTCAAGCCGGGGCGGCGTTCCACGGCTTCCATCAGCTGGGCCGCGCCGGCCGGGCCGAGAAAGTGCGCCGCATACAGGTCGCCCGCGCCGGGCTCGCGTCCCGTCCGCCCACGCAGATAGGCCGCGTTGGAGGCGGTCAGTTCCGCCGCCATGGTAGAGGCGGCCTGCGGATCGAACCTCAAATCCAGCACGACGTTGCGCGCCGAGCCGTCGACCCGCCAGCGCCCGTCGGAGCCCCGGTGAATGAGGTCGGCGTACTGGCCGTAGCCGTGCTTGGCGCCGTGGGCCTTCACGGTCCCCAGCCAGGTCTGCTCGATGAACTGGAACAGCCCGGCCGCCGACGATGTCCGCGCCCGCGCCGCCGGATTCATTGCGCTCTCGCGCCGCGCCGTCTTGATCAGAAAATCGGCGTCCACGCCCGTCGCGCTCGAGGCGCGCCGGATCGCCGCCTCGACCCCGCCAGAGGATGGAATCGCTCCGATGTTCATACCCACGAGGCTGTGGGTTCGTGGTTAATCAATTCCTAACAACACCGGGGCCGTCCACAGACCCTTAACCTTTGCCGCAGGCTCCACGGGCTGATGTCGGATTCATGGCGAAGCTCGCCCAAAACTTGCCCCAACGGAAGCGCTCAACTTGACCGTGGGACGCTGCGGGGGCGGCGAACGACAGGGATGACGGCCATGATGATCAGAACCGCGGGCGGCCCCGGACTGGTGAGCCCCTTCGACTACAATGAGCGCAAGACCCCCCGCTTCACCCGTACGACGTGGATCGCCGTGGCGGTCGTGGCCGCCGGCCATGTGGGGCTCGGCGCACTGATGTATTACCAGCGCTTCGAGATGCCTCTGCCGGACGAGACGACCGCTTCCCCGTTCGACATCACCATGATCCCCCCGCCCAGGCCCAAGCCGCCGGAGCCGGCGCCGGCGCCTGAACAGCCCGTGCCGCCGAACACCCGGGTCAACGAACTCCCCGCGCAGCCGACCAACACCGAAGTGGTCCACGTGGTGCAGGGCGAGACGGTCGCCGAGGGAAACACCATCACCACCGCCGATCCGGTCCCCGAGCCCGTCAGGGACGCGACGCCGACCGACGTGAGGCCGCAGCCCCCGGCCGTGATCACCAATCCGCGCTGGGAGCGCCAGCCTTCGGCGGACCAGCTGATGCGCGCCTATCCCGATCGCGCCCTGGAGAGGGGGATCGGAGGTCTGGCGACGCTGAACTGTCTGGTGCAGCCCAACGGCCGGGTCGCGGATTGCCGCCTGACCAATGAGACTCCGGGCAACCAGGGCTTCGGGCGGGCGGCGCAGGGACTGACGCGGCATTTCCAGATCAGCCCACGCACGGTCGACGGAGCCGCGGTGGGGTCGCGGGTCAACATCGCCATCCGCTTCACCCCGCCCCCGGCGGATTGATCAGCCGAACCTGAGCGGGTCGAGGGCCGCGGCGTCCGCAATGGCCGGGTGGCCCTCGATCCCGTCGGCCACGATCGCGGCGACCAGCGGACCGAGCAGCCATCCGTTGCGGCGCGGCGCGAGCGCCAGGAACAGGCCCGGCGGGCCTGAGGCGCCCGCCAGCGGCAGACCGTCGGCGACCGCGCCCCGGACGCCGACCCGGGTCGCTCCGGCTTCGCCTTCGACGCCGAGCAGGGCGAGACCGGCGGCCACCTTGATGCGCGCTTCTTCCGGATCGGGATCGAGGTCGCGGCGGCCGGGCTCCATGGTCGCTCCGACGACCACCCCGCCGGCGACCGGCGCGACATAGACGCCGGGCGCGCGGACGACCCGCCCCGGTCCCTCGACCATGACCTGGGTTAGCTGGCCGCGGATCGGCTGGATCGATTCGACGAGGCCGGCGACCATCGGCGGCAGGCCGGGCGTGGCGGGAGCCGCGCCGGTGGCCAGAACGATCGACGGGGCGAACCAGGTGCGGCCGTCCTCGGCCTCGACGCGCCAGCGTCGGGCGTCGCCGGCGAGGCGAGCGACCCGCGCCCTCACGGCACTGAGCCCCGGCGTGCGGGACAGGACGGTGAGGGCCGCGCCGGGGTCGATGCGCCAGTCGTCGGGGGTGAGCAGGCCTGTTCGCGTGGCCCTGGCCTCGAACCCGAGTTCGCGCAGGCGCTCAATGGCCGCCGCGGCGTCCGGACCCCGCCACTCGGCGCCTTCGCGGTGCAGGGTCAGGCCGTGTGCTTCGGCGAAGGCGGGCCACAGGTCGCGGGCGCGCTTCAGGAGGCCGGCCTGTTCGGGCGTCAGGTCCTCGAGCAGGGATTCCAACGCCGGGGCGAGCATGCCGGCGGCGACCGAGGAGGCGTTGGGACCGCCCGGGTCGACCACGGTCACCGCATGGCCCCGCCCCGCCAGCTCCGCGGCTGTGCAGAGACCGAGCACGCCGGCGCCGATGACGATCACATCCGGGGAAGAAGCCACGGGCGATCAGATCGACCGCCCGGGCCCGGAATGCAAGGCGCTATTGCTCGCCGCGCGTCCCCGCCTTCGCGGGGCTGACATGGCTCGCTGCCCTGGCGCGGCTACTCGGCGGCGATGGCGGCGGCGCGGGCTTCCTCGATCCGCGCGGTCAGAGCGGCGTGCTGGTCCCACAGTGCCTGCGGCAGACGGTCGCCAAACATCCGGTAGAAGTTCGGGATCAGCGCGGCTTCCTCGGCCCAGACCTCGGCATCGACGTCGAGCAGGGTCGCCAGATCGGCCTCGGAGAGGTTCAGGCCGGACAGGTCGAGCGAGTCGCGAGCCGGAACCCGGCCGACGGGCGTGTCGACCGCTTCGGCCTCGCCGTCGAGCCGTTCGGCGATCCACTTCAGCACGCGGGCGTTGTCGCCGAAGCCGGGCCAGACGAACTTGCCGTCGTCGTTCTTGCGGAACCAGTTAACGAAGTAGAGGCGGGGCAGCTTCGAGGCGTCGGTGCGGTCTTTCATCGACAGCCAGTGGGCGAAGTAGTCGCCCATGTTGTAGCCGCAGAACGGCAGCATGGCGAAGGGATCGCGGCGCAACTCGCCCACCTTGTTCTCGGCGGCGGCGGTGCCTTCCGAGGCGACCGATGAGCCCATGAACACCCCGTGGTCCCAGTCATAGGCTTCGGTGACCAGCGGCACGGCGGAGGCGCGGCGGCCGCCGAACAGGATGGCCGAGATCGGCACGCCCTTCGGGTCTTCCCACTCGGGCGCGATGGCCGGGCACTGGCCGGCGGGGGCGGCGAAGCGGGCGTTCGGATGGGCGGCGGGCTCGCCCGACGACGGGTCGTGCGGCTGGCCCTTCCAGTTGGTCAGCCCCTCGGGCGCTTCCTTCGTCAGGCCTTCCCACCAGACATCGCCGTCGGCGGTCAGGGCGGTGTTGGTGAAGACCGTGTTGGTGGCCAGGGTCGCAAGCGCGTTGCCGTTGGTGTTGCGGCTGGTGCCCGGGGCGACGCCGAAGAAGCCGGCTTCCGGGTTGACGGCGTAGAGGCGGCCGTCGTCGCCGATGCGCATCCAGGCGATGTCGTCGCCGATCGTCTCGGCCTTCCAGCCCGGCAGGGTCGGCTGGAGCATGGCCAGGTTGGTCTTGCCGCAGGCCGACGGGAAGGCGGCGGCGACGTATTTGGCCCGGCCCTTCGGATCGGTCAGCTTGAGGATCAGCATGTGCTCGGCCAGCCAGCCCTCGTCGCGGGCCATGATCGAGGCGATGCGCAGGGCGTAGCACTTCTTCCCGAGCAGGGCGTTGCCGCCGTAGCCGGAGCCGTAGGACCAGATCTCGCGCGTCTCGGGGAAGTGGACGATCCACTTCTCCTCGTTGCAGGGCCACGGCACGTCGGCCTGGCCCTCTGCCAGCGGGGCGCCCAGGGTGTGGACGGCGGGGACGAAGACGCCGTCGGAGCCGAGCACGTCCAGCGCCGGCTTGCCCATCCGGGTCATGATGCCCATCGAGACAGCGACGTAGCCGCTGTCGGTGATCTCGACGCCGAGGGCCGAAATCCTCGAGCCGAGCGGACCCATGGAGAAGGGCACGACATACATGGTGCGGCCGGCCATGCAGCCGTCGAACAGGCCGTTAAGGCGGGTCCGCATCTCCACCGGATCGGCCCAGTTGTTGGTCGGGCCGGCGTCGATCTCGTTGGCCGGGCAGATGAAGGTGCGGCTCTCGACGCGGGCGACGTCCTTGGGGTCCGACGCGGCGTAGTAGCAGCCGGGGCGCTTCGTCTGATCCAGTTCCTTCAGCGTGCCCTTCGCGATCAGGTCGGCGACGATGGCCGTCTTCTCGGCCTGCGAGCCGTCGCACCAGTGGACGCGGGCGGGCCTGGTCAGGGCGGCGATCTGCTCGACCCAGGCGACGAGGCCAGCGTGGGCGGTCGGGGCCGGGTGAAGGCCCGGGATGGCGGATGCGGTCACGCGAACTCTCCTGAACGTGGCCCGGCGATCTGACGCCGCCGTGGCGCTCCCTGCGTGTGATCACGCAATGTTTCAGCGGAGATGGCATTGAAGCGGACGTGAGGTCAACCGCTGCAAGTTTCAACCTCTTGCGAGGCGCCGCCGCCGCTCCGGCTGCATAATTCCGGTCGCGGCGGGCGGCGGCGCGGGGTATCGGAGCCGCCATGCAGACCATGGATTCCATCACGACGGCTCCCGGAGGCGCCCTCGCCTCGCCCGCCGCGGCGCGGAACCGGGAGCCGATTCTGCAGGTGCTGAAAGCCCATTTGCCGGCGCGGGGCCGGGTCCTCGAGATCGCCGCCGGGTCGGGCGAGCATGCGGTGGCCTTCGCGAGCGCCCTGCCGGGGCTGGAGTGGACACCCAGCGACCCGTCGGCCGAGGCGCGGACCAGCATCGCGGCCTGGGCGGGGGTGGCGGGCCTGCCCAATCTGCGGCCGCCGCTGGCGCTGGACATGCTGGACGAGGCGAGCTGGCCGAAAGGGCCGTTCAACGCGGTGGTCTGCATCAACATGATTCACATCAGCCCATGGGCGGCGACGGAGGGGCTGATGAAGCTGGCGGGGCGGGTGCTGCCGGTCGGGGGGCTGCTGGCGACCTACGGGCCATATCTCGAGGCCGAGGTTCCGCTGGCGCCGTCGAACGCGGCCTTCGACGGGAGCCTGAGAGCGCGGAACCCGGACTGGGGGCTGCGGGACCGCGACGAGGTCGCGGCGGCGGCGAAGGCCGAGGGGCTGGCCCTGACCCGGCGGGTCGGCATGCCGGCCAACAATCTGATGCTGCTGTTCCGGCGGGTGACCGCATGACGGCCCTTCTCCCGTCATCCTTGGACTTGATCCGGGGACCAGAGGCGCCGCCCGCTCGTGGCCTGAGAGTCTTGCCGCGGCGAGAACGGCATTTGCCCTTCGCCGACGCTGCGACGGGACGTCTGATCCTCGGGTCGAGCCCGAGGATGACGGCGGTAGAGGGAGCAGGCGCATGAGCCTGTCCTGGACTTACGACGGCGCCGAGCCGGTGCGGCTGAACAAGTTCATGGGCCAGTCCGGCATCTGCTCGCGGCGCGAGGCCGACACCCTGATCGCCGGGGGACTGGTGTCGGTCGACGGCGAGGTGGTCACCGACGCTGGTCGCAAGCTGCAGCCGGGGCAGACCCTGACGCTGAACGAGCGGGCGACGGCGGCGCTGGCCGAGGGCGTGACCATCGTGATGCACAAGCCGGTCGGCTACGTTTCGGGCCAGCCGGAGCCGGGCAAGGTCCCGGCGGTGAGGCTGCTGACGGAGGCCAACCGCGTCGGCGAAGGCCCGGTCCCGGCCGAGGACGCCTCCCTGCCCCCGATCGGGCGGCTGGACGAGGATTCGCGCGGCCTGCTGCTGCTGTCGTCGGACGGAGTCGTCGCCAAGGCGGTGATCGGCCCTGAGTCCGATCTGGACAAGGAGTATCTGGTCCGGGTGACCGGCGACATCACCGAGAAGAAGCTCAGGATCCTGCGCCACGGCCTGATGCTGGACGGGCGGCAATTGAGGCCCGCCTACGTCAGCCGGATGGAGTCGCACCGGCTGAAATTCGTCCTGCGCGAGGGCCGCAACCGGCAGATCCGGCGGATGTGCGAGATGGTCGATCTGGAGGTCACGGACCTGATCCGGGTGCGCATCGGTCCGCTGAAGCTGGACAACCTGCCGGAAGGCAGGTGGCGGATGCTGACAGCGGACGAGCGGGCGGCGCTGGTCGGGGGCGCCGACTCCAAAAATTAGGTGTGGCAGAGTCGGCAGAGTCGGCATGACCGAAATTCGGTGTGGCAGAGTCGGCAGAGTCGGCAAAGCGTCGGTTCGAGACTGTTCTGGATTCGGTTGTCAAAGACCGGACGCGCCACGGACGTCTCTTCGGACGGCGCGACGGGAAGAGTTTACGCCGCCCTCGCCCTCAGGCGCGTTCATGACGCTGGGTTTTTCTCAAGCACCTGGAATCCCTGACCTTCGCCCCTGAAAGTGTGCGGACAGCCGGCGGATAGCCAGCACGATCCCCTTTCACTCACTGTCCGGGGATCGGCACAAGCGGCATCACCTCAATGGCCTCGCCCGGGAAGATGGCGAAGTGCGGGTGGCGTTCGAACATCCGGGCCGCCGCCTCATGCGAAGGCGCGCGCACGAGCATGAATACGGCCAGATCGTTGGAGACGTCCGACACGCCTTCGACGGAGATCCGCTTCGTCTTCCCGAGTGGTCCGCCGTTGTCGACAATGGCGTCCCGGTGCGCCTCAACCCAGCCGCCCCATGCCGCCATGCCTTCCTGTTCCCTGGCGCGCCGTTCCTCGTCGGACATGGCGTTCCACGCCTCCCGGCGGGGCCCGTCCGGGCTGCCGAGGAAGACGGCGAGATAGGTGTCGTTCTTGCTCATGCCGCCACCAGATCGGGATTGGCGGCCTCGGCGGCCCTGAACGGCTTCAACTGGTCGGCCAGGGCGCGCTGGAAGGCGGGCCGCGCCTCGGCGCGGGCGACATAGTCGGCGAGCGCCGGATAGTCGCCGAGGATCGAGGTGTGGCGCAGGTCGCGCAGCACATGGGTCATCAGGATGTCGGCGGCGCTGAAGCGGTTGTTGGCGAACCATCTGCGGTCGCCAAGCGCGGCCTGCAGATCGCTCAGGCGCCTGCGCACCATCGCCTCGACCTCCGGCCGCCGTTCCTTCGCCCATGCCTTGTCCGGGTTGAAGATGTCGATGGTGGCCAGTTCGGCGACGTAGGGCTCGACGCTGTTCATAGCCGCGAACAGCCAGGTCGTGACCATGGCGCGCCCCGCCTCGTCCGCGGGCATCAGCGCATCGGAGTTCTGCGCGATCCAGAGGACGATGGCGCCGCTTTCGAACATCTCGACCCTGCCGTCGCGATAGGCCGGCACCTGGCCGAACGGCTGCAGGGCGCGATACTCGGGCGTCGACTGGTCCTCGAAGCCGATCAGATGGTCGTCGTAGCCCAGACCCGCCTCTTCCAGCGCCCAGCGCACGCGGATGTCGCGGACCGAGCCCTGGGCGAAGGGCGGGACCCATTTGAATGCGGTGACCTTGATCATGGGCGCTCTCCTGATCGCGTTTCCCGGGCGCCGTCCGCGCCCGCGTCGTTGACGAATAGGTTGATATCAACATATAACAGGGCATGTCAAATACGCTGGCCGCCTTCGCCGCCACCCTGCACATCCGCGACCACTGCCTGTGCCTGCACGCCCAGCGGGCGGCGCGGGCCCTGTCGCGGCGGTTCGACGAGGCGTTCCGCCCGTTCGGGATCACCAGCGGCCAGTTCTCGCTGCTGAACTCGCTGAACCGGCCCGAGCCGCCGACCATCGGCGCGGTGGCGGCGCTGCTGGCCATGGACCGGACCACGGTGACCGCCAATCTGAAGCCGCTGGAGCGGATGGGCGCCGTGACCGTGGCGGTGGATCCTGAGGACCGGCGCGGCCGCCGCGCAGCCCTGACCGAGGCCGGCCGGGCCCTGCTGGCACAGGCGACGCCGGTCTGGATCGAGGAGCATGCGCGGGTGGAGGCGGAACTGGACAGCGACCCGGACGTGCTGCGGGCGGGGTTGAGGGGGGTGGGATAGAATCCCGGGTCACCTCCCCATCGGCCCAGGCCGATGGGGAGGATAGATCGGCGCGTCAGCGGCGATCAGGAGGGGGCGGCGCAGGCGTTTGCCAGCCAGGCGCCAATCACCTGCCCCTCCGCGCCGCCCCCTCCTGACCGCTGCGCGGTCGTCCTCCCCATTCGCCTTCGCTCATGGGGAGGTGAACGACGTTCAGTGCATCGCCAGCATCCACGCCGCCATGGCGACCATCATCAGGTTCTCGGTCAGGGAGACGAAGCCGAGCGGGACGTTCGACGAGCCGCCGACGCAGGCGCATTTCAGCTCGCGTTTGTCGATGTAGACGGCCTTGAACACCGAGACGGCGCCGATACCGCCGATGAAGAGGGCGACGGGCGCGGACAGCCAGGTCAGGACGCCGGCCAGCATCAGTACGCCCGCGCCCAGTTCGGCGAAGGGGTAGATATAGCCGTAGGGCACCCAACGTCGCGCCAGCAGGTCGTAGTTGAGGAACATGGTCGAGAATTTCTCGACGTCCTGCAGCTTCAACATGGCCAGCAGACACATGGCCACGGCGATGAAATTGGGCAGGACCATCGTCGAGATCGCCCGCATCGACAGCCAGTCGATGGCGACGGCGATCAGGGCGGCGACGGCGAACACCACCAGCACCGGCGTATAGCTGGTCGCGCCCGGCTCAGGGACCTTCTGGCCGAAGAAGCGGCGCAGGTCGTCGTAGCCGCCGATGCGGACGCCGTCGATGAAGGTCTGGGGCGTGGTGGGGACGCCGTGTTCGGCCTTGAAGGCGTCCGTCTCGGCTCGGGTCTTCAGGTGGTGGTCCTCGATCTCGTAGCCCTTGCGCCGCAGCAGCCAGCGGGCCTTCAGGCCGGACGGGCAGAGGTGGTCGGGCATGACCATGCGGTAGAGGACGGCGGTCTTCCGGGGGGCGGCGGCTTGCGCGGACATGGGGGCTTTCTCCTGTTGCCGATAACGGTCCGCGCCCCATGTAGGGTCCGTAGCATGGTACGGAGTCAAGGCATGTCGGACATGACCATCGCGCGGCTGGCGGCGGCCGGCGGCGTCGGGGTGGAGACGGTGCGGTATTACCAGCGGCGCGGGCTGCTGGAGACGCCGCCGCGGCCGGAGGGATCCGGGTCGGGCGGCGGGGTGCGGCGCTACGGGCCGGAGGACGTGCGGCGGCTGCGCTTCATCCGCTCGGCGCAGGCGGCGGGGTTCACCCTGGAGCAGATCGGCGAGTTGCTGGCGCTGGACGCGGGCGAGGACCGGTCGCGGGCCTTGGCCCTGGCCGAAGCGCGGCTGGTCGAGCTGGACGCGCGGATCTCCGAGCTGGAGGCGGCGCGGGCGTCGCTGCGGCGGCTGGCGGGGGCGTGCGCCGGCGGAGGGCGAGGGCCCTGCCCGATCCTGGAGGCGTTCGAGGGTTGATCCCTTCTCCCCTTGCGCGAGAAGGTGGCCGAGCGCAGCGAGGTCGGACGAGGATCGCGCCAGCGGCGGTGACAGGCGCCCCAACTGCAGTCGATGACTCCCGCTGTCCCGTCGCCCCCTCATCCGTCAGCCTTCGGCTGCCACCTTCTCCCGCAAGGGGAGAAGGGCGCGATCAGCCGATCTGGCCCAGGTCCACCCCCATCCGTTCGGCGGTCAGTTCGCGCGCCCTGCGCCGCGCAGGACGGGCGAAGGCGCGGGCGTAGAAGGCCTTCACATTGGGGTAGCCGTCCATCAGGTCGGTCTCGCGGATCTCGCGCAGGACGTCGGCGAGGGTGATGTCGGCGATGGTGAAATCGTCGCCCGTGATCCAGTCATGACCCTCGAGCTGGCGCTCCAGCCCGGCCAGCCAGCGGGTGGCGAGGCCGACCAGAAACTCGCGCGCCGCGGGGTCCTTGCCCATGAAGCCGGCGTCGACCATGGCGATCATCGACAGGGCGGGCTGAACGGTGGCCGTGGCGGCGAAACACCACTGGATGACCCGCAGCCGCCCCGCTTCGTCGGCGGGCATCAGGCAGGCGGATTTTTCGGCCAGATGGATCAGGATGGCGCAGGATTCGGCGATCACCAGACCGTCGTCCTCCAGCACCGGGATCTGGTTGAACGGGCTGATCGCCGAGAACGCTGGGCTCTCGGCCTCGCCGCCCAGATAGTCGAGGGCCTTGATCTCGTACGGCAGGCCCATCTCCTCCAGCGCCCACTGAATGCGGATGTCCTTGGTCTCGCCGATGCCGCCGGGGAACATGTTGGCGACGGCGTGGAGGGTGATCATGGGGCTTTCTCCAATGGCCGCTGACCATGCTGCTATAGCGCACCCTCAAGAGACGTCACCTCAACCGACCGTAGGGCTCTTCTTAACCAGGGAATTGCGGAAGCCCACAAATGCAGGTTGACTGTCGCCAGCGCCGTCAGGGCGATACTCGGGACCCCACAAACATGAAGCGGGTGTTTGTCAGCTACGGTGCGCCCGACATTGCGATCGCCCAAAAGATTGTACGAGGACTTAAGCTGTATGGCTTCGCACCACTGCTATTCGAGAATGACGCAAGGCCGGGCCAACGCCTGCACCGCTTCATGCGGGACAGTATAGAAACCTCTGACGCTGTCATCCTACTCTGTTCTCGCGCATCGCTCGGCCGTTCCGGCGTCATCAATGAAATCGAGCAATGTCTAAGGCGCGAAGCAAAGCTCGAAGGTCAGACCTTATTGTATCCGATTGCGCTGGATGATTTCGTATTCACGGACTGGAATCCGTCCTACCCAGGGTTTGCAACCGAGATTCGGGACAGGGTCATTATGTCCCTGCCAGCCGATTCAGGTCGGAAAGCATTCAAGTCAGGCATGGATCGCCTGGCTCAGGCGATCGGCGACAGTCTCGCGCCAAACAATGTTCGCGAACTAGCGGCGCACTATACAGTCGATCTCACGGATGAACGCGGGCACATCGCGGATCTAACCTACCGTCGGCTGTTCCGCCCTCTCACAGCGGAGGTCAGGCATATCGATGTTCAGAATTTTACATCTTCGGGAGATGTGAAGTTTATTTCGGCAAATATGGGAAGTCTTCAGTTTGCCCGCGACGACGGTGGGCAGAAGAGAATGGCCTTCGTTTTCGATGCTCCTCTCGACCGGGGGAGAGACTACGAGTTTGTCGCGAAGTTTTTGGCCCTCGACTGCCACTTGGAGAACACAGAAACAGCTCTTTTCAACAACACACGGAATTACGAAAAGCTATCCATCACGGTCAATTTTCCACCATCAAGGCCTGCGACGTCAGCGAGACTAATTAAAGTACTAGGGGCCAGCCGTACCCAGGTTCCGACCAGTCGTATCAAAAATGGTGGTGAGAAACTGAGCGTTACCGTTCCGCGGCCGCAGCCCTACGCAACCTACATACTGGAATGGGACTGGTAGTCACAGCGGAATATTATCGTGCTTCTTCCACGGGTTCTCCTGCACCTTCCCCTTCAGCGTCCGTAGCGCCCGGATCAGCCGCCGCCGCGTGCCGTGCGGCATGATCACGTCGTCGATGTAGCCGAGGCCGGCCGCGACGAAGGGGTTGGCGAAGCGGGCCTTGTACTCGGCCTCGCGGGCGGCGAGGGCTTCCGGGTCGCCGGCCTCCTTGCGGAAGATGATCTCGACCGCGCCCTTGGCCCCCATGACGGCGATCTCGGCTGAGGGCCAGGCGTAGTTGACGTCGCCGCGCAGGTGTTTGGAGCTCATCACGTCATAGGCGCCGCCGTAGGCCTTGCGGGTGATGACGGTCAGCTTTGGCACGGTGGCCTCGGCGTAGGCGAACAGCAGTTTGGCGCCGTGCTTGATCAGGCCGCCGTACTCCTGACGCGTGCCGGGCATGAAGCCGGGCACGTCGACGAAGGTGACCAGCGGGATGTCGAAGGCGTCGCAGAAGCGCACGAAACGGGCGGCCTTGCGGCTGGAGTCGATGTCGAGGACGCCGGCCAGCACCTGCGGCTGGTTGGCGACGACGCCGACCGTCTGCCCGTCGAGGCGGCCGAAGCCGGTGACGATGTTCTTCGCGAAGTCGGGGCCGATCTCGAAGAATTCGGCCTCGTCGACCGTCTTCAGGATCAGCTCCTTGATGTCGTAGGGCTGGTTCGGATTGGCCGGGACCAGGGTGTCGAGGCTGGGCTCGTCGCGCTCGGGGTCGTCGTAGGAGTCGCGGACCGGGGGCTTCTCGCGGTTCGACAGGGGCAGGAAGCCGATCAGGCGGCGGACCTCGCTGAGGGCCTCCAGATCGTTCTCGAAGGCGCCGTCGGCGACCCCCGACTTGCCCGCGTGCACCCGGGCGCCGCCGAGGTCCTCGTGGGTGACCACCTCGTTGGTGACGGTCTTCACTACGTCGGGGCCGGTCACGTACATGTAGGAGGTGTCCTTCACCATGAAGATGAAGTCGGTGATGGCCGGGCTGTAGACGTCGCCGCCGGCGCAGGGGCCCATGATGACGCTGATCTGGGGGATGACGCCCGAGGCAAGGGTGTTCTGGAGGAAGATGTCGGCGTAGCCGGCGAGGCTTTCGACCCCCTCCTGGATGCGGGCGCCGCCGGCGTCGAACAGGCCGATGATCGGGGCGCCGTTGGTCAGGGCCATCTTCTGGATCTTGACGATCTTGGCCGCGTGGGCGCCCGAGAGCGAGCCGCCGAAGACGGTGAAATCCTTGGAGAAGACGTAGACCAGCCGCCCGCCGATCGTGCCGCGGCCGGTGACCACGCCGTCGCCGGGGATGCGCTGCCTGTCCATGCCGAAGTCGTGCGAGCGGTGCTCCACGAACATGTCGGTTTCCTCGAACGAACTTTCGTCGAGCAGCACCTCGATGCGCTCGCGGGCGGTCAGCTTGCCCTTGGCGTGCTGGCTGGCGATGCGCGTCTCGCCGCCGCCGAGGCGGGCCGCGGCGCGGCGGGCTTCGAGCTGTTCGAGGATGTCTTGCATGGGGCGTCTCCTTGAGCGCTGGCTTAAGGAGGGGCGGAGGCGGAGGCAAGCGCCCCCTCCGCCATCCTTCGGATGGTCCCCCTCCCCCAAGGGGGGAGGAATGCTAGCCCGCGAAGCCCTCGCCGAGCAGGGTGGGGGCGGTCAGGCCCGCCAGCCGGGTCAGTTCCGCGACGTGGCCGGCGAAGGCGGACTTGCCGGCGGCGGTCAGGGACAGCCAGGTGCGCTGGCGGCCGTCGAGGGGGGCCTTGCGGACGGCGACGTAGCCGGCCTCCTCGAGCTGCTTCAGATGTTTGGACAGGACCGAGTCGGAGACGCCGATGGCCTGGCGGATCATGGCGAACTCGGCCTCGTCGACGCCGGACAGGATGGCGCAGATCTGCAGCCGGCCAGGGGCGTGGATGGCGGGATCGAAGCTGGGAACCGGGGTCACGACTCGTTCTCCAGCTCCCGGCGGTAGACCCGCATCCACAGGCGCGAGGCCACGACGGCGATCAGCCCGGCCGCGGCGCCGGTGGCGAACGGCGCCCACCACAGGCCGAGGCGGCGCGTCAGCAGCAGGCTGGCGATGCACAGGCTGACCAGCACGAAGCCGAGGCCCAGCGCGACCCAGCGGGCGCGGCGCGGCGACAGGCCGCTGACCCAGACCCCCGTCTGCTTGCGGTACCACTGGATCATCAGCACCAGGCCGAGCATGCAGACGACGACGATCAGACTGCCGTACGGGGCCGGCACGCCAAGGCTGGCGACGATGCCGCCGCAGATCAGGCCGTAGGCGACGTCGTAGCTCCAGTGAACCGTGAGGCGGTCGCCAACGGAGCCGCGGGCGGCGCGGATGGAGGCCAGGGCCTCGGCGGGAGTCGGGTCTTCGGTCATCGGCTTCCTCACTTTCTGATCCGGAAAGTGACAGCGACTTTCCACATCGTCAAGTGATTATTTTCCGACTTGGAAAGTCAGGTCCCGAGAGCCTTGAACCACCGTTCCAGCAGCGCGGCCTCCGCCCGGCGGGCGGCGGTGCGTTCGGCGGCCTCGGCGTCGACGCCCCACTGGCGCTCCTGGAAGGCCTCGTCGAGGCGGGAGAGTTCGAAGGCGGCCTCTCCGCCGAGGACGCCGCGCTGGACGGCGAAGGCGAGCACGGCCGAGCCCAGCAGGGGCGTGGCCATGGCCAGTCCGGTCAGGGCGAAGTCGTCGAGGCGCAGGGCCAGTTCGCGCACGCGGGCGATGGCGCCGGGAGCCTGGGCGCGGTGCATGATCCCCTCCACCGCCTCAAGGTGGGCGCCCAGCTCGATGGCCGCCCAGTCGCGCCACGGGGTCCACTCGCGGGCCTGTTCGACCGCCAGCGCCGTCGGATGGTCGGCGAGGTAGCAGAGCAGGTCGGAGCCGGCGAAGGCGGCGACCTCGTCGGCGACGGGCTCGCGGGCCTGGCTGACGCGGTCGATGGCGGTGGAGGCGAGCCGGGTGGCGGGCATGGTCCCCGGCTCGATGAACTCGCCCTGGGCGGCCCATTCGTCGGCGACGAGCCGGGCGGCGGCTTCGGTCGGCAGGGTCAGTCTGGCGCCGGCCGGGGTCTTCGGCGTGCGGCCGTCGAGGATGACGCTCCAGCCGCCCTCCCCTTTCTCGACATCGACGGCCTTCCAGAAGCGTTTGAGGCGCTCCTCGGATTCGCGGAAGCCCTTGCGGGCGGCGACGTTGGGGTCGAGGGGCGGGATATGGCTCATTGGTGTCTCAGGCGGCGCGGGTCATGTCGGCGAAACCGTCGAGGACGACGGTGAGTTCGGAGAAGCTGCGGGCGACGTGCCGGGCCCCGGCGGCCTGCTGTTCCTCGACGGTGTGGAAGCCCCAGGCGACGCCGAGCGGCAGGACGCCGGCGTTGCGCGCCATCAGGATGTCGTGGGCGGTGTCGCCGATCATGACGGTGCGCGAGGGGTCGCTGTCGCAGGCGGCCATGGCGGCGTGGAGCATGGCCGGATCGGGCTTGCCGGGGCCGTCCTCCGCGCAGTGCGACGACAGGAACAGGTCGGCCCAGCCTTCGCGGGCGAGGTTGCGGGCGACGCCGCGGCGGTTCTGGCCGGTGGCGAGTGCCAGACGCCACCCGTCGCGGTGCAGGCGGCGCAGGGTCGCGGTGGCCTCCGGATAGAGGGGCTCCTCGTGCCCCTTGGCGTACATGCGGTTGAAACTGGCGCGGAAGCCGGCGACGAAACGGGCCAGCTCCTCGGGGTTCAGGCCCGGCTCCAGTACCGCCATGGCGTGCTCCAGCGACAGGCCGACGATCTGGCGGACCCGGTCGTAGTCCGGCTCGGGCAGGCCGATGTCGCGCGCGGCCTCGCAGGCGGCGCGGTGAATCGAGGCGCGGCTGTCCACGAGGGTGCCGTCGATGTCAAAGACCGCGAGAGGGCGGGTCATGGGCATTCTCCTCCCCATGCAATGGGGAGGTGGATCGGCGGCGGAGCCGACGAGACGGAGGGGCCGTCGGACCGGGGAGCGGTGGTTAGAGCCCCTCCACCGCTTCGCGGTCCCCCTCCCCATTGCATGGGGAGGAAAATCATCGTTGCCGCCTCACGCCCTCGAACGGATCGCTCTCGTTGCCTTCCGCCTCCTCGAAGCCGAAGTGGGCGAAGCCGGCTTTCATTTCGGGCGACAGCGGAGCGGTGACCTTCAGCATTCCGCCGCGGGGGTGTTCCAGCTCGATGCTGCGGGCGTGGAGCTGGAGCTTGAGGAGGCCCGACAACTCCTTCGACTTGTCGTCGCCGTATTTGGGGTCGCCGAGGATCGGGTGGCCGATGGCGGCCATGTGGGCGCGCAGCTGGTGCGTCCGGCCGGTGAAGGGGCGCAGCGCCATCCAGGCGGCGCGATGGGCGGCGCGGCTGATGGTGGCGAAGGCGGTCTCGGCGGGCTCGGCGCGGGGGTCCTTGCGGTCGGCCGGGCGCATCATCTCGAAGTCGTTGATGCCGGTCTTCTTCAGCGGCATGTCGATCTGGCCGGCGGCGGGCTTGGGGTTGCCGATGACGATGGCCCAGTAGGTCTTCTTCGCCTGACGGCGGGCGAAGGCGCCGGCCAGCCGCTTGGCGGCCTCGGGGCCCTTGCCGAGCAGCAGGACGCCGGAGGTGTCACGGTCGAGCCGATGGACCAGCCGCGGCCGGTCCATCCCCTCCCCCCAGGCCGACAGCAGGCGGTCGACGTGGCGGCTGGTCTTGGTGCCGCCCTGCACGGCCAGGCCGTGAGGCTTGTTGAGGGCGATGACCATGTCGTCCTCGTAAAGCACGAGGGATTTGGCGAAATTGATATCCTGCGGGCTCAGCGCGTGGGGATCGCCGGCTTGCCGCGAGGTGTCGTCGGGGATGGGCGGGACGCGCACGGCGGCGCCGGCGGTCAGGCGGCCTTCGGGCTTGATGCGGGCCCCGTCGACGCGGATCTGGCCCGAGCGGGCCATCTTCTGCACCTGGATGTTGGACAGGTGCGGCCAGCGCCGGCGGAACCAGCGGTCGAGCCGGATGCCGTCCTCGGCCTCGGCGACATAGATCGTCTGGACCTCGCGTTTCGGCGTGTCGGGTGTCTCGGCGGTCTCGTCGGTCAAAGGGCGGCTCCGAAGGCGCGGCGGGCGACCATCAGGCCGACGAACAGGGCGGCGATCGACAGGACCACCGAGGCGGCGGCATAGCCCCCGGCCATGGCGAATTGGCGGCGCTCGATCATCAGCGCCGTCTCCAGCGAAAAGGCCGAAAAGGTGGTGAAGCCGCCGAGCAGGCCGGCGGCGGCGAACAGGCGAATAGATTCGGCATGCAGGCCGCCCCGAAAGGCGAGCCAGCCGGTCAGCAGGCCCATCAGCAGGCCGCCGAAGACGTTCGCCGCCAGCGTGCCCCACGGCCACTGGGCGGTCGGGAACAGGCGCACGGCCCAGACGCCGACGCCGTAGCGAGCGACCGCTCCGAGAGCGCCCCCTGCGGCGATGATGAGGAGTCGTGTCATAGTGCCGGGCTTATACACATCGGAGCCGCACGTGTGAGGCCACGTCGCTTCGGGCATACTCCACAGCGCGGGGGGCGCTTGTTTATGTTCTCGTTCTGGTATTTTCCGGTTGCGGCGGGCGTCGGCGCCTTCTGGGGCCTTGTTTTCGCGTTTGTCCTCCGATGGGCGCGGAAGCAGCGCGAGCTTCCGACATGGCCGATAGTGACGGGCGTTCTGCTCGGACTTCTGGGCGCGGTCCTGAACTGGCGCTGAATCGATAGCTCGGAGTCGCGCATGACCGACCTCATCCTCGCCGTTCTCCACCACGTGGCCGTGTTCGGCCTCGTCGCCACGCTGGCGATGGAGGGCGTGATGCTCCGCGCCCCGACCCTCGATCCCGTCCGGCTGGTGAAGCTGGACGCCCGCTTCGGCCTGGCCGCCATGCTGGTCGTCGTCATCGGCGTCAGCCGGGTGGTCTGGGGCGGCAAGGGCTGGGCCTTCTATCAAGACAATCCGTTCTTCTGGGCCAAGATCGCCCTGTTCGTGGCCATCGGCCTGCTGTCGATCGGGCCGACGCTGCTGTTCTTCCGCTGGCGCAAGGCGACGGCGAGCGACGCGGGTTTCGTTCCGCCGGCCGACGAGCTGAAGCGGGCGCGCTGGTGGGTCGGGCTGGAGGCGCTGCTGCTGGTCCCGCTGCTGGCCTGCGCGGCGGCCATGGCGCGGTATCCGTTCTGACCGAAACTTCACTTGCCCGACGACGCGGTTAACGGCGATACCTGAAGCCGACGGCGCAGCTTCGCGTCACGAGGGAAGGCCGTCGGCCCGGCGGCGGCGATCCGCCATACTGCCCGGCCAAGGAACGAAGGACCGCCGACGCGTCATGTCGCACGACGATCACAGCCACCCGCCGCACGGTCACGATCCGCACGCCGCGCCGCTCGATGGCGGCCACGGCGGGCAGGGTTTCGACGCCCGCCAGCACGGGGGCATCGACGCCGCCGCCAATCCGCCGCCGAGGGGGGCCGCCGATCTGCACGACCGGGCCGTGCCCTCGGCCACGCCGCCGCGCCGCACCGGGCCGCTGCGCAATCCCGAAGGCATCCTGAACCCGATCCAGGACAGCGAGTATTTCTCGGAGGATCCGGAGGCGATCGACCGCGTCTCGGCCCACATCGACGAGTATTTCAACCAGCCGCTGGACATCTTCCCGTTCTGGGAGACAGAGGGGAAGCCGGACCGTTTCCACGTCCTGTTCGCGCGCCAGATCGAGGAGCGGTTCCCGGTCGATTCCGACCTCCGGGCCGACGTCTACGCCTATGGCCGCGGGGTATTCGACGCCCTGCGGGTGCATGTGCTGATCAAGCGGCTGAACCAGACGCTGGCTATGGCCGCGTTCGGCGTTCTGGCCGTGCTGGGGCCGACGTGGTTCAGCCAGTGGACCGGCACCGACACGGCCGGGGCCGGGCTGGCGGCGGGCGCCATGCTGGTTGCGCTGGGCCTCTATTGGGGCGTGCAGCAGGTCCTGTTCATCCAGTACCGCTTCCGGCTGGAGAACGACTCCTACCAGCTGTCGCGTGAGATCGTGCAGCGGACGCGCGAGCTGCAGAACCTGTTCACTTCGGGCCGCGCCATGGCCGACCAGGCCGAGACCCGCTACCAGCAGGACGGCAAGTCCTGGGGGCAGCGGGCCATGTATCTGACCCGGCTGACCATGTGGCTTGGCGCGCGCATGGAGTATCTCGAGAAATACGTCCAGATGGAGCTGTGGCGGGTGCGGCGCGAGCGTTACTGGATGCGCTGGCTGGCCCGGCTGCTGACGCCGGCGGTGTTCCTGGCGGGCGCGGCGGTGATCGCCCTGCAGTCGGCCCCGACGGGGCACGAGGTCGCCTTCCGCGGCCTGCAGGCGCTGGCGATCGGCCTGTCGGCCGTGGTCGGCCTGCTGTCCTACTTCCGCTGGCAGACCCCGACGTCGGCGGTGCAGGACAAGCTCGGCATCGAGAACTGGGTCCGCTACGCCTCGCTGGACGTCGACAACGCCGTCGCCGACCAGGTGCGACGCGACAAGGAGCGGCTCGTCGAATACCGGGCGCTGACGAGAGGCGGACGCTGAGGGCTCAGGGCGCGGCCCGCCAGCCCAGGCTGTCGCGCACGTCGCTGGCGTCGTAGGCGTTCGGGCGGTCGGGCGTTTCGCCATTGCCCATCACCACCTCCAGCGTGGTCGAGGTCGGCGACGGGCCGCTGAAATTCAGGCCGACCCCGACGCCAACGCCGGAGCTGCGATAGCTGCCGTAGCGGCCGCCGTAGCTGCTGGAGCCCGCTCCGATGGAGACGCTGGGCCGCAGGCCGCCGGCGCTGTCGAGACGGCCGTCGGTCCAGCGCTGGGTGACCTCGAACCAGTCGTAGCCCTGGGCCAGGGTCAGTTCGGCGGCGCGCAGCAGGGCGAAGTCGGCGACCGGGCCGGGCGCGCCGACGCCGTTATAGGTGACGCGGAAGCGGTTCGACTCGATGCGCTGCTCGGCATAGCCCTGCCCGCCCGCCCCCATCTGCGGACCGTAGGGGGCGAGGCTGGCGCAGGCCGACAGGGCCAGGCCGGCGGCGGCGGTCAGGGGCAGGATCAGGCGGTTCATGGCGGAACTCCGGGCGTTCGCAAGGAAAAGCGCGGGCGTGGCGGCGAGGTTCCTGTACCACCCTGCCTACAGCCCCGCCGCCGCCTTGAGCGCCGCGAAATCCCCGGGGAGCGGGGCCTCGGCGGTCCGGTCGCCACCTTCGGGGTGGGGGAAGATGAGCTTCGCCGCGTGCAGCATCAGCCGCGGGGCGGCGCGGCCGGCGAAGGTCAGGGCGCCGCCGTAGCGGGGATCGCCGACGAGGGGGCGGCCGATGTGGGCCATGTGGACGCGCAGCTGGTGCATCCGCCCGGTCAGGGGCTCGAGCTCGACCAAGGCGCCGTCGTCGGAGGCGGACAGGGTGCGGTAGCGGCTCTGCGAGCCCTGCGCGCCCGGGGTGTCGAAGGCGCAGACGCGCATATAGCTCTCGCGGCCGATCTCCTGACGGACCAGCGGGGCGTCGATCATGCCGGCGCGGGGCTCCGGCGCGGCGGAGACGAGAGCCAGATAGGTCTTGCGGAAACGGCGCATCTGCAGCGCCTTGCCGAGGAAGCCGGCGGCCGGCTTGGTCTTGGCCGCGAGAATGACGCCGGAGGTGTCGCGGTCGAGCCGGTGCACCAGCTCGGGGCGCTTGCCGTTGGAGCGCATGAAGGCCCACAGCAGGTCGTCGAGCGTGTGGGCCTTGATCCGCCCGCCCTGGCTGCTGAGGCCGGCGGGCTTGTCGAGGACGAGCACGTGCGGGTCCTCGTGCACCACCCACGAGCGGACGGCGGCGATCTCGTCGTCGGACAGGAAAACGGGGGAACGGTCGGCCACCGCGCGTGCTTACGCGAACCGCCCGCCCCCGTCAGCCCGTGACTCCGTCCGTCAGCGCAGCACGCCCTTCTTGCCCATCATCCAGGCGTACCAGGTGAAGAACACGCAGGCCGCGCCGATGACGATCTGCATCGGCCAGTGGTCGCCCATGGCCTCCATACCGTCAGACATGCCGAAGGCGTAGATCATGCCCGCCACCCAGCCGAGGAACGAGATGACGAACACCGGCATGGCCCACTTGCGACGCAGCAGCAGCAACAGTCCGCCGAGAAGGCCGCCCCAGACGCCGATCGCCCAGGCCGCGTGCGCCCAGGCGGGCGTGGCGTTGAAATAGGCGATCTGCGCCTCGGTCATTCCGAACTGAACCAGCCAGGCCTCGCCCTGAAGTTGGGTCATGGTGTAGTCGAAGCAGCCGAAGCCGTTCCACAGCACGGCCACCACGCCCACCACCCACAGGTGCCAGGGCGTGCGGGCGCCGCCGATGCCCGGGGCGCTCAACGCAGCACTCCCTTCTTCGACATGGTCCAGGCGTACCAGGCCAGGAAGGCGGCGATCAGGACGATGACGTACGGCATGTAGGCCATCATGGCCATTTCGGGCGGCGGCGGCGGCGCCTTGTCGATCACCGCCCCGTACAGAAGGCTGACCACCGCGCCGAGCAGCGACAGGGCGAAGGCATGCACCGCATAGCGGCTGCGCATCAGCAGCAGCACGGAGCCCGCGACCGCGCCCCAGACGCCGAGCACCCAGGGGCCGTACATCCATGTGGGCATGGCGCCGTAGTAGGCGATCATGGCGTCGGTCATTCCAGAGGCGCGCCAGTAGGTCTCGCCCTGCGTCACGCTCATGATGAAGTCGTAGCCGCCGAACGCATTCCACAGCAGCGAGATCACGCCCACAGCCCACAGGTGCCAGGGCGTACGCATTGTCATTGAAGTATCGGTCATCGTCCCCTCCCAAGGATTATCCGAGGACGGGAGGATGGTCCGAAATCGTGGTTACGGCAACGGTTACCCTGTCGTCTCCCCGCCGGTCTGCATCCGGGCCCGCAGCGCCGCCCAGCGTTCGAGCCGCTCCCTGACCTTGGCCTCGTGCCCCTCGCCCTTCGGGTCGTAGAAGGTGCGGCGCTCCATTTCGTCGGGGAAGAAGTCGGCCCCGGAGAAGCCCTCGGGCGTGTCGGGGTCGTACTGGTAGCCCTTGCCGTAGCCGAGCGACTTCATCAGCCTGGTCGGCGCGTTGCGGATGTGCGCGGGCGGCATCAGGGAGCCGGTCTCGTGCGCCGCCTTCTTCGCCGCCTTGAAGGCCTCGTAGACCCCGACCGACTTGGGCGCGGTGGCGAGGTGGACCACGGCCTGGGCCAAGGCCAGTTCGCCCTCCGGAGAGCCGAGGAAGTCGTACGTGTCCTTGGCGGCGTTGGCGACGAGCAGCGACAACGGGTCGGCCTCGCCGATGTCCTCGACCGCCATGCGCACGATGCGGCGGGCCAGATAGAGCGGATCCTCGCCGCCGTTCAGCATCCGGGCGAGCCAGTAGAGGGCCGCATCGGGATCCGATCCGCGAACCGATTTATGCAATGCTGATATGAGGTTGTAGTGTTCTTCTCGACTCTTGTCGTAAGCGGGCGCGCGCTTCTGCAGGATGCCGGCAAGGGCCTGGACGTCGAGAGGCTCCGTCTCGGCCAGGTCGAACAGCACCTCGGACATGGTCAGCAGATAGCGGCCGTCGCCGTCGGCCAGGGCGAGCATGGCCTGACGCGCCTCCGGCCTCAGCGGCAGGGTCTTTCCCTCCTGCGCCTCGGCCCTGATCAACAGTTGATTTAGCGCTTCGTCGTCCAGCCGCTTCAGCACATAGACCTGGGTCCGCGACAGCAGGGCGCCGTTCAGTTCGAACGACGGGTTCTCGGTCGTGGCCCCGACGAGGGTGACGATCCCCTCCTCCACGAACGGCAGGAATCCGTCCTGCTGGGCGCGGTTGAAGCGGTGGATCTCATCGACGAACAGCAGGGTCGACTGGCCGGCGGCGCGGCGCATGCGGGCGGCCTCGAACGCCTTCTTGAGGTCGGCCACCCCGGAGAAGACGGCGCTCAACGACTGGAACTGGTAGCCGGCGGCCTGAGCCAGCAGGCGGGCGATAGTGGTCTTGCCGGTGCCGGGCGGTCCCCACAGGATCATCGAGCCGAGGCGGCCGGCCTCGACCATGCGCCGGATCGGCCCGCCGTCGCCGAGCAGATGATCCTGACCCACCACCTCGTCGAGAGTGCGCGGCCGCAGCCGGTCGGCCAGCGGCGCGTCGGGGGGATGGATGCCGGAGGCTTCGAACAGGTCGGTCATGCGGGGCCAGAGATAGGCGTTACGGTCGCTGTTTTCACGCGTTAGTATCGCCACACGAGGAGATCGCGATGATGGAAAAGGTGGACGCGCCCAAGCCGCTGACCGGGGTGACGCCCTATCTGACCATCCCCTCGCGCGGCGGGCAGGCGGCCGCCGAGTTCTACGCCCGGGCCTTCGGGGCGGTGGAGGTGCGTCGTCAATTGGCCGACGACGGCGAACGCCTGATCCACGCCCATCTGCACATCAACGGCGGCAGCATCATGCTGTCCGACGAGTTTCCGGAGTACGGCGGCGACGTCGATGTCGTCCCCAGGGGCGTGACCATCCACCTCCAGGTGGACGACGCCGACGAGTGGTGGAACCGCGCCATACTGGCGGGCGGGGTGCCGGTGTTCCCGCTGGCGGACCAGTTCTGGGGCGACCGCTACGGGCAGCTGAAGGATCCCTTCGGCCACAGCTGGTCGATCGGAGCGCCGATCAAGGGGAGCTGACATGGCCTATATCCCGCCCGATCCGCCGGTCATGCCGTATCTGATGGTGCGCAACGGGGCGCGGGCGCTGGGCTGGTACGTGCGGGCCTTCGGCGGCCGCGAGGTCAATCGCTACGACATGGAGGACGGCCGGCTGGGCCACGCCATGATCGAGCTGGGCAACGGCGGCGCGATCTATCTGTCCGACGAGTTTCCGGAGTTGATCGAGCGCGTCGGGACGCTGGCGCCCGACACGCTGGGCGGAACGACCCTCACCGTCGCCTTGGCGGTCGACGACGTCGACGCCTGGCTGGCCCGGGCGGAGGCGGAGGGCGCGGTGACGATCCGCCCGCCGGCTGACGAGTTCTACGGCCGCAACGCCAAGCTCCGCGATCCGTTCGGCCACGTCTGGTCGCTGACGGGCCCGAAGCGAAGCGAGGACTAGCGGATCACCGCCGCGATGCGCTGGCCGCGGCGCTCGATCACCACTTCGGACCCGCGGCCCACGTTCGCCAGCTGGTCGACCGAGGTGACGGCGCGTCCGTTGACCGCGAGGATGATATCCCCGCCCTGGAGACCGGTCCGGTTGGCGTAGCTGCCGCGCTGGACCCGCCCCACGATCACCCCGGTCGCGAAGGGGTCGCCGCCGAGGCTGTCGGCCAGCGCCGGATTGAGCGCCAGCACCTGGGCGCCGCTGAAGACGCCCGAGCGGATGACTTCGGCGTTGTCGATATCCGCGTCACCGGGCAGGGGCTGGACCCGCGCGTTCAGCATCTCGGGCCGCCCGTTCCGCAGCACGCTGACTTGCACGGTCTCATTCGGCTCTCGGGTACCGACGCGGAAATTCAGACCGCCCTGGTCATTGACCTCCGCTCCGTCGACGGCGGTGATGACGTCGCCCTCGCGGAGGCCGGCCCGGGCGGCCGGCCCGCCGGGATAGACCTCGGTGACCACCAGTCCCTGCGGACGCTCGAGGCCAAGGCCGCGAGCGATGTCGGCGGTCACCGTCTCGCCTTTCACGCCCAGCCACGGCCGGACTACGGCGGTGGCCCCGCCCACGGCGGAATCGACCACCCGCTTGACCATGGTGGCGGGAACCGCGAAGCCCACGCCCGACGATGAGCCCGAGCGCGAAAAGATGGCGGTGTTGATGCCGATCAGGTCGCCGTCCATGTCGACCAGCGCCCCGCCGGAGTTGCCGGGATTGATGGCCGCATCGGTCTGGATGAAGGAGCCGCTGTCGGAGATGCCGGTCTCGGTGCGGTTCAGGGCCGAGATGATGCCGTTTGTGACCGTCTGGCCGACCCCGAAAGGGTTGCCGATGGCCAGCACCAGGTCGCCGACCTGCTGCTCCTCCCGGTCGTCGATGTTCAGCGTCGGCAGGCGCTCATTGACGCTCTCGAGCTGCAGCACGGCGATGTCGGAGCGGGCGTCGGCCAGCACCACCCGGGCCGAGAACTCGCGCCGGTCGTTGAGGGTGACGCGGATCTGCTGCATGCCCTCGATGACGTGGTTGTTCGTCACCACCACGCCGTCCGGCCGGACGATGACGCCGGAGCCGACCGAGCCGACCCGCTGCGTCTGGGGTCCGAAACCGAACATCGAGAAGAAGGGGTCCTGAACCCGCTGGACGCCGACGGCGGCGATATTGACCACCGCCGGAGCCGCCTCGCGCACCACGGGGGCGAAGCTGGCCTTCATCGACAGGGCGTCCGTCGGCAGGACGCGGTTGTCGGCGAAGACTCCGTCCTGGGCGCGGGTGTCGTTCGGCTGTCCGCAGGCGGCGAGGGTCAGGGCGAGAGCGACGACGAGGGTGCTGGTCTTCATCATGATCCGCTTGATTGACGGGCCTGAGGCTGATCTCGCCCGGTATTTTGGACGTGATCAAGGCGTGCGCCAGATCAAACGGTGACGTTTTCCTCGCGTTCCGCCCGGCGACCGACCCACCAGCCGATCAGCGCCGCCAGCAGCAGCACGGCGGCGGCGAGGAAGAAGGCGAAGCCGGGATGCGGTACGCGCGCGCCCTCCCCGGCGGACATCGAATAGACCCAGCCGAAGAACAGCGGCGACAGTACCCCGGCGATGGAGGCCACGCTCATGTTGGCGCCCTGCAGCTGGCCCTGCTCGTCCTCGCCGACCCGCCGGGTCATCAGCGACTGCAAGGTGGGCATGGCCAGACCCCACAGGGCGTTGGGCACCATGGCGAGGATGAACCACAGGCCGCTGGGAGCCCATCCCATGGCGGCGATGCCGACCGTGCCGCCGAACAGGCCGAACACCATCGTCGCCCGATCGCCGAAGCGCTTGACCACGGGACCGACCAGCACGCCCTGCACCAGCATGTCGAGCACGCCGACCAGGGCCAGCAGCAGACCGACCTCGCCCGGCCCCCAGCCGTAGCGCAGGGCCGCGTAGAGCACGAACACCGCCGAGAAGACGTGGTGGGCGAAGTAGAGCAGGAAGTTCACCACGGCGAGGCCGCTGAGCTCCGTATGCCGGCGCAGCAGGATCAGGGCTCCGACAGGATTGGCGCGGGCCCAGCTGAACTTCATCCGCTTCTCCAGCGCGAGACTCTCGGGGAGAACGAAAAGGCCATAGAGGAAGGCCACGCCCGACAGGCCGGCGGCGGTCCAGAACGGGACCCGCGGCCCAAACTCGCCGAGGAAGCCGCCCAGAACGGGACCGAGCACGAAGCCGCCGGAGAAGGCCGCGCCGATCAGGCCGTAGGCCCGCGCCCGCTTCTCGGGCGCGGTGATGTCGGCCATGTAGGCGTAGATGGTGGTGAAGCTGGACGAGGTGATCCCGGCGATGATCCGCCCCAGCGCCAGCCACCACAGGTCCGGCGCCAGGGCCATCAGCACATAGTCGACCGCCAGACCGGCGCAGCTGATCAGGATCACCGGCCGGCGGCCGTACTGGTCGGACAGGGAGCCGATGATCGGCGAGCAGACGAACTGCATCCCCGCCCACAGGGCCACGAACACCCCGTTGATGACGCCGGCGCGGGCGTTGGAGCCGACGAAGTCCTCGATCAGCCCGGGCAGCACCGGGATAATGATGCCCATGGCGACGATATCCAGCACCGCCGTCACGAAGATGAAGGCGAGCGCGGCGCGCTGGTGACGGAGGGAGGACAGGGCGAACATGGACAGGCTCTCGGGGGGACGGGCCTTCTAGCCGCGAAAACCCCGAAAGTCAGCCGCTCCGTCCGGTGGCGTATTCAGCCGCTGGCTGCACATTGCGGAAGCTTAATGGCCGGGCGGCTTGCGCCGACCGCCAACGCACGTCCAAGCTGCGCCCATGACCGCTGTTATCGAAACGCCCGTTATCGAAGTCATTGGGCTGACCAAGACCTACGGGACCGTTCGCGCCCTCGACGGCCTGGACCTGTCGATCCCGCGAGGCGGAGTCTATGGCGTGCTGGGCCCCAACGGGGCCGGCAAGTCGACCCTGTTCCGCATCCTGCTGGGCCTGATCCGCGCGACGGACGGGACCGCCAGCGTGATGGGCGGGGCCGTGACCGAGGTCGGCCATATGCGCCGCATGGGCTCGATGATCGAGACGCCGCGTTTCCCGCCCTACATGACCGCGCGGCAGGTGCTGCGCTGGCTGGCGCTGGAACACGGCATCGGGGCGGCGACCGATGTTCCCCACTGGCTGCAGAAGGTCGGCCTGACCGAGGCGGCGGACCGCAAGGTGCGCGGCTTCTCCGTCGGCATGATGCAGCGGCTCGGCGTGGCCGCCTCGCTGATGAGCCGGCCGGAGCTGGTCATTCTCGACGAGCCGACCAGCGGCATGGACCCGCCCGGCATCCAGGAGATGCGGGCCCTGATCCGCAGCCTCGCCGACGAGGACGGCGTCACGGTCGTGCTCGCCAGCCATCAGCTGCTGGAGGTCCAGCGCGTCTGCGACCGCGTCGCCATTCTCAACAAGGGCAAGCTGGTGCGCGAGGGCGCGGTCAGCGAACTGACGGCCGTGGGCGAACGGCTGCGGCTGGCGGTCACGCCGATGGCGCAGGTTCTCGAGGTGCTCGGCGCCAAGGGCGTGGCCGAGGGCGACGCCGTCCTGGCCGATATCCCGCGGGCCGAAGGGCCGGCGCTGATCCGCGCCCTGGCGGCCGCCGGGGTCGACATCCATGAGGCGCGCTGGGTCGGCACCGACCTGGAGGCCATCTTCTTCACCGAGACGGGCGCCATACAGACGCAGGAGACGATCCATGCTGGTTGACGCCATCCGCGCGGAAGGCTTCCGCCTGTCGAAGAACCGCACCACCCTGTTCTGGAGCGTGCTGTTCGTCCCGCTTGTCACCGTCGCCATCGGCGCGATCACCCAGTTCGTGATCAAGGCCAATGCGACCGCCCTGCTGGCCGACAAGGACGCCCCTCCCGGCCTGCGGGAAATGACGGTGACCGGCGGCGAACTGGACATGGCCCAGGCGCTGGTCCAGGTGGCCGGCAGCCTCGCCAACCCGCTTGTGCTGGCCTTCGTGCTGATCGGGGCGGCGACGCTGTACGCGGGCGATTACCGCTGGGAGACCTGGCGGCTGATCAGCGCCCGCAACAGCCGTCCGAACCTCCTGCTGGGCAAGCTGGCGACGGTGGCGGGGCTGGCGTTGGCGGCCATGCTGGTCATGCTCGTGGCGGGCGTGATCGAGAATTTCATCCGCGCGGCGATCTTCGACCGCACCGTCGTATTCGGCGCGACGGGCGAGGCCTTCGGGCAGTTCGCGGCGCAGTTCGGCCTGTCGTGGCTGCGCATCCTGCAGTTCACGATGATCGGCATGCTGGCCGCCACCGTGACCCGGTCGCTGCTGGCCGCCCTGTTCGTGCCGCTGGTCCTCGGCGTGGCGCAGTATTTCTCGCCGCAGATGCTGATGCCGATGGGGATCATGCCGGACGCCTGGCTGGCGGTGCTCATCAATCCGGGCTCGGCCGTCGAGTCGATCAGCGCCGCCATCGCCGGCGGCGAGCGGGCCGCCGCCCTCCCCGCCGGGGTCATCCTGAAATCGTGGCTCAGCGTCGCGCTGTGGACCCTGCTGCCTCTGGCCGGAGCGCTGGCCTGGTTTCAGAAGCAGGACCTGTCGAAGGAGTAGCGGGCGGGCCGCCCCCGCAGCATCGGCCGCCGGCGGTGTCGGTGTGCAGGCGCGCCCACGTCGAGACCCCATCCTCCGGCGAGCCGCGGGAGGACGAGGCGGGACCCTCCTCGCCCCGGCGGGAGCCTCCGACGCCGGGCTCAAGAAAAAGGGCGGCCGGATCGCTCCAGCCGCCCTCGGGTCGTTGGCCTTCGAACTTCAGAAGGCCTTGCGCACGGTCATGCCGAAAATGCGCGGCTGGCCTACAGTGTAGCCGAGCCGGGCGCGGCCGCCGCGCTCGCGATCGAATGAGAGCAGCGGGTTCTCATCAAACACATTGTTCACATAGATTACGAAGTCGAGGCCGCTATCCATCTCGACGCCCGCACTGAGATTGATGATCTCGTAACTCGGCAGCTCGAGGTCGAGAACCGTCGCATTCGCGCCAGACGCTCCTCCGAACGGGAGCCCGGATACGAAGCTTCGGGGGTTGTTCTCCTGATCGCTCGCTTGGGTGAAGCGGCTGCCGACGTGCTGGAAGGACGCCGTGATATAGCCGTAGGCGTTCGGTCTGATCTGGCGGGAATAGGTCGCGTTCAGGGAAACCTGCAACTCCGGCACGGACGGCAGGCGGTTACCCTCCCGAATGCCTCCGATGACGTTTCCGGCTCCATCCCGCACGGTCGAATCGAATTCCGCCTCTACCGAACTGCCCGAGATGCCGATCTCAAGGCCGGGGGCGACTTCACCAGAGAACTCGAACTCGACGCCCATCGTGTGCGCCTCCGGCACGTTGAACACCACGCGGGATGAGCATGAACCCGCGTCCAGCGTCGTCTGCAGGTTCTCGATGTCGGTGTAGAAGGCGGCGGCATTGAACGTCATGCCTCCGACGCGGGATTTCACGCCCGCCTCATAGTTCCACAGCGTCTCGTCTTCATAAGACTGGAACCCGCCGAAGATCGCAGCGTCCTGGGGGGTACAAAGCGGCAGGTTGAGAGGATCGTTGACGCCTCCCAGACGAAATCCCTGGGCCGCCTGGGCGTTCAGGGTCACGGAGTCGGTCGCCTCATAGCTGAGCAGTATCCGCGGGGTGAAGCCGTTGGACGACGTCTCGTCGACCTGATCGTCGCCGTTCGCGAACAAGCCACCGGAGGTGAAGCGGCGCGCCTCCGTGAAGTCATAGAAGCGCCCGCCTCCGGTGATGGTCAGCCGGCCCATGTTGTAGCTGGCTTCGCCGAATACGGCCGTCTGCTCGATGTCATACGGGAGGTCGGCGTTGTACGGAGAGTTCAGCGGGAAGCCATTGGCGACGGCCGCCGAGGTTCCGGCGCCGAATCGGGCGTCGGTGAACGCGTCGTACCCCGGCGTCGGCAGACGCTGGCTGTAACGGCGGTCCACCTGCGAATAGAACACGCCGACCAGCCACTGCAGGGCGCCGTCCCCGTTTGAGCTGAGCCGCAGTTCCTGCGTGAACTGCTGAAGATCCGTCGTATCGACGAGCGTGGAAGGTAAGGTGACGGCTGCATTCGGATAACCAAGGTCGACCGAGACGCTGCCGGTCAGCGAACTGGCGTCCCGGTTGAGGACGATGTTGCGATCGATGTAGCTGGTCACGGAATCGAGCGTTAACCCTCCGAAGTCGAAGCTTGCGGTGACATCCGCCAGCGCCGTGTCGTCGGCGAAACTCTCATCCAGCAACAGATACTGTTCACGCTCGCCCAAGGTGATCGCCGGGCGGGTTGTGGTGAAAGGATTGGCGAACAGGTTGAACGCCTCCTGCCGATTGAAGCCGTCGGCGCGAATCTCCTGGTAGACGATCCGCGGCGTGATGCTCACTTGGTCGTTGGGCTGAAACAGGAAGGCGAGGCGCCCGCCGGACCGATGGCCCCCGTTCACATTGTCTTTCCGGCTCATACCTTCGCGCAAAGCGTCGATGTAGCCGCCGTAGCTGGTGTGGTAGGCGACGGCTCGCATGGCCAGCATGTCGCTGAGCGGCACGTTGAGCGCGGCCTTCAGATGCCCTCCGGTCGAGTCCCCGTCCACGAGGTTCACGTTGCCCTCGATGAGACCTCCCTCGTCACCGAGCCGCGGCTGGTTGGTGATGTAGCGGATGGTGCCGCCTACCGAGCCCGAACCGAAGAGCGTGCCTTGAGGCCCGCGCAGGGTCTCGACCCGGTTCAGATCGAACAGATCGAGATCCGGCGTGAACAGCGACAGCGAGATCACCGACTCGTCCAGGTAGACGCCGACCTGCTCCTTCACCCCCGGCTGGTCTCGTACGACCTGGCCGGCGGAGACCCCGCGCACGGATACCTGGCTTTGGCCCGGGCCGAGGTTCTGGATGGTCAGTCCGGCGACGTTTCGGGACAGATCCTCCAGGTTGACGGCGCCAGATCGCTGGATGTCTTCCTGCGTCTGGGCGTTGATGGAGAAGGGCACATCCTGAACAGTGGATTCCCGCCTGCTGCCGGTGACGATCACCTCTTCCACCTCGGTGGCGACCGGATCCTGCGCCAATACGACCGAGGGCGCGCCGAAGAGCGCCGTCAGTGACGTGGCCGCAAGTAGCGCGGAACGCTGCATACGATTGAGTTGAGCCTGATGACGCACGTGTTCCTCCCTCGAAATCCCCGTTGGAACTAGACCACGAGCGCCGCCGAAATACCCATGCAATCTATGTCGCGAGTGAGCGGCCTCTTGTTGCAGTCACCAAAATGACACAATTGAGCGCTGCTTCAAGCAAGAAAAAAGGCGGCTGGATTGCTCCAGCCGCCCTTTCGAAGCCCCAACGAGCGAAGCCTACGCCTCGTCGTCGCCCTCGATAGCGTAGACCGGACCCGAGTCCTGGCCCTTGGCGTCGACGTCGCGGTCAACGAACTCGATGACGGCCATGGCAGCGTTGTCGCCGTGGCGGTAGCCAGCCTTCATGATGCGGATGTAGCCGCCGTTACGGTCGGCGTAGCGCGGGCCGATCGTCTCGAACAGCTTGCCCACCTGCGGCACGTCGCGGACGTGGCTGATGGCCTGACGACGCGCGTGCAGGTCGCCCTTCTTGGCGAGCGTGACCAGCTTCTCGACGAAGGGACGCAGTTCCTTCGCCTTGGGCAGGGTCGTCGTAATCTGCTCGTGCTTGATCAGCGACGCAGCCATGTTGGCGAACATCGCGGTCCGGTGGCTGGCCGTGCGGCCGAGCTTGCGATAGGCGGCGCCGTGGCGCATCGGGGTCTCTCCTACTCACCCTGGTTTCCACGAAAGCGGACCTGGGGTTCTCTCATTCTAACCGCTCCGCGACCCCTTATGGGCCTTGGGCGGAGGGTTGAAACTAGATCTGGTCGTCGAACTTCTTGGCCAGGTCTTCGATGTTTTCCGGCGGCCAGTTCGGCACGTCCATGCCGAGGCTGAGGCCCATGGTCGCCAGCACTTCCTTGATCTCGTTCAGCGACTTGCGGCCGAAGTTCGGAGTGCGAAGCATCTCGCCCTCGGTCTTCTGGATCAGGTCGCCGATGTAGACGATGTTGTCGTTCTTCAGGCAGTTGGCCGAACGGACCGACAGCTCGAGCTCGTCGACCTTCTTGAGCAGGGCTGGGTTGAACGGCAGGTCGGGCTTGCCGTCCGCCTGTTCGACCGCCTTCTTGGGCTCGTCGAAGGTGATGAAGATCTGCAGCTGGTCCTGCAGGATGCGCGAGGCGTAGGCCACCGCGTCAACCGGCGAGACGGCGCCGTTGGTTTCGACTTCCAGCACCAGCTTGTCGTAATCCAGCGACTGGCCCTGACGGGTCGGCTCGACGCGGTAGGCGACGCGCTTGACCGGCGAATACAGGGCGTCGACGGCGATCAGGCCGATCGGGGCGTCTTCCGGACGGTTGAACTCCGAGGCGACATAGCCCTTGCCGTTCTGGACGGTCAGTTCCATGCGCACCGAGGCGCCGTCGTCCAGCGTGCAGATCACGTGGTCGGGGTTCAGCACCTCGATGTCCGCGGGGACGTCGATCTGGCCGGCGGTCACCGGGCCGGGGCCGGTGGCGCGCAGCGTCATGCGCTTCGGGCCCTCGGCGTGCATGCGCAGCGCCAGTTGCTTGATGTTCAGCACGATGTCGACGACGTCTTCCCGCACGCCTTCCAGCGACGAGAATTCGTGGACGACGCCGTCGATCTGGATGGCCGTCACCGCCGCGCCTTGCAGCGACGACAGGAGAACGCGGCGCAGGGCGTTGCCGAGCGTCACGCCGAAACCGCGTTCGAGGGGCTCGGCGACCAGGCGCGCCTTGCGCAGCGGGTCGGCGCCAGCCTCGATCTGCGGCTTCTCGGGACGGATCAGCTCTTGCCAGTTACGTTCGATCATGGATGTCCCTCGAAAACGGAGTTCGCCGGTCCCTCGCTCCTCGTCAGGGGCGGCAGGACCGGCGGAGAATAGTCGGTCGATGTCTGCTTAGACGCGGCGGCGCTTGGGCGGACGGCAACCGTTGTGCGGCATCGGCGTGACGTCGCGGATGGTGGTGATGGTCATGCCGGCGGCCTGCAGGGCGCGCAGGGCCGATTCACGGCCGGAGCCGGGGCCCGAGACGTTGACTTCCAGCGTCTTGACGCCGTGCTCGCCGGCCTTCTTGGCGGCGTCCTCGGCGGCCATCTGGGCGGCGTACGGGGTCGACTTGCGCGAACCCTTGAAGCCCATGTGCCCCGCCGACGACCAGGAGATGGCGTTCCCCTGCGCGTCGGTGATGGTCACCATGGTGTTGTTGAAGGACGCATTCACGTGGGCGACGCCCGAGGTGATGTTCTTGCGCTCGCGCTTCTTTACGCGACCCGGTTCCTTGGCCATCGGTATCTCTTACTTCTTCTTGCCGGCGATCGGCTTGGCGGGACCCTTGCGGGTGCGGGCGTTGGTGTGCGTGCGCTGGCCGCGGACCGGCAGGCCCTTGCGGTGACGCAGGCCGCGGTAGCAGGCCAGGTCCATCAGACGCTTGATGTTCATCGACGTCTCGCGGCGCAGGTCGCCCTCGACGGTGTGATCGCGGTCGATCGTCTCGCGGATTTGCAGGACTTCGGCGTCGGTCAGCTGGTTCACCCGGCGCGACGGCTCGATCCCGACCTTGGCCGTGATGTCCTTCGCCGCGTGCGCGCCGATGCCATGGATGTACTGAAGCGCGATTTCGACGCGCTTGTTGGTCGGGATGTTGACGCCAGCGATACGGGCCACGAAGCTCTCCAGATACGCGTGTGCGGACGCAACAAACGCTCCGGTCAACAGACCAGGAGCGTCGACGCCCTTCGCGGAAGCGCGCCTTATACAGGGGATTCACGCCGCGTCAACGGTTTGCGGCCGGTCAGGAGCCTGATCCGCCGAGGCGACATCGCTCGCGATTCCGCCGATGCCGTGAATCAGGCTCCCGGACGACGGTGGAGCAAAATCTGGGCCGGGTTTGGACGGCGTCCATCCCGACCGATTCCGCTCTAGGGTGCGTTTCGTCCGAAGCGCAAAGTGATGATCGCGCGCAGGTCATAGTCCGGACGGCCGTCGATCATGGCGGGGCGGAACCGGTATTCGGCGACGGCCGCCGCCAGCCCCGCAGCCCCGAAACCCTGCCCCGCCGGCGTCTCGCTCACCACCCGGCACTGATCCAGCAGGGTGTCCTCGCGGATCCGGCAGCTGACCACGGCCGTTCCGGACACGCCCGCGCGCAGCGCCTCGGGCGGATGATACCGCCGCAAGGCCTGGGGCCGGGGCTCGCGCAGGTTCCGCGGTCCGGTGCGGACGCCCCGCCCGGGCCCGTCCCCGGCTCCCACGCCGGCGCCGCTGCCGGTCCCCTCCCCGCCCTGGCCCATGCCGGGCGTCGCCGATGAGGTGGGCGCGACACCGACGACCAGTTCCGGCTCCGGCGCCTGCTCACGCGGCGCGGAGACCTCGGGGGGGACCGGCTCGCGCGGCGGCGGCGGCACATGGATGCGCGACGGGGCGGCCGGCGCGCCGCCCCCGGGATCATCCGAGGGCTCCTCGGGCGGGGGCGGAGGCGGCGGAGGCGGTTCGGGCCGGAACAGCTCGACCTCGAACACAGGCGGCAGGGCCCGCAGCGGCGCCGGCTGCGTCCGCGCCACAAGGGCGAACACGCCGATATGGGCCGTCAGCACGATCGCGAAGGCGGCGAGCTTGCGCTGACGGTCGCGAGTGAAGAGGGAGCCGATTTTCACGGGCCGAACATGCCACATACGGCATGAACGCGCCGGAGCCGAAAGCGCTCAGCTTCGGTTCAGGAGTCGAGCGCCGCGTCGATGGCGGCCGAGACGGACTCGATGGAGCCCATGCCGTCGATCTCTGTCAGGAGGCCCTTGTCGGCGTAATAGGGCAGCAGGGGCGCGGTCTGGCGGTTGTACACGGCCAGCCGGTCCTTGAAGGTCTCGGGATTGTCGTCCGGGCGGGCCTGTTCGGCGAACCGTTTGGCGATGCGGGCGGTCAGGGCCTCGTCGTCGACCCGGAGCCGGATGACCCGGTCGATCCGGGCGCCGCGCCGGGCCAGCATGGCGTCGAGCGCCTCGGCCTGGGCCACGGTGCGCGGAAAGCCGTCGAAGATGGCCCCGCCGGCGGCCTCGGCCTCGGGCAGGCGCGCCTCGATCAGGGCGATGACGATCTCGTCGGTCACCAGATCGCCGCGGGCGAGCACGTCCTTGACCTTCAGACCCAGTTCGGAGCCGGAGGCGATGGCGGCGCGCAGCATGTCGCCGGTCGACAGCTGGACCATGCCCCGCGTCTCGACCAGCCGCTTGGCCTGGGTGCCCTTGCCCGCCGCCGGCGGTCCGAACAGGATCAGGTTCATCGCCGCCCCTCCCCGGCCCGGCTTCAGCGCCGCGCGGGGGCGGTCACGCCCTTGCCGCGGCCGCCGCGGCCACGCAGCTTGGCCTTTTTGATCAGGCCCTCATACTGGTGCGCGAGCAGTTGCGACTGGATCTGGGCGACCGTGTCCATGGTCACCGAGACCACGATCAGGATCGAGGTGCCGCCGAACAGCAGGCCCCCGCCCAGCTGGGCCCCGACGAACTCGGGCAGCAGGCAGACGGCGGTGATGTAGATGGCGCCGATGGTGGTCAGGCGGGTCAGCACATAGTCCAGATACTCGGCCGTGCGCTTGCCTGGACGGATGCCGGGCAGGAAGCCGCCGTACTTGCGCAGGTTCTCGGCCGTGTCCTCGGGATTGAAGGTGATCGAGGTGTAGAAGAAGGTGAAGAAGATGATCAGCGCGCCGTAGAACACCATGAAGATGGGCTGGCCGTGCTGCATCTGGGCGGTGAAGGCCGGCAGCCAGTCCAGCCACGTCGGCAGGTTGGCGGTGGCCGTCATCTGGGCGACCGTGGTCGGCAGCATCAGCAGCGACGAGGCGAAGATCGGCGGGATGACGCCGGCGGTGTTGACCTTCAGCGGCAGGAACGAGCGCTCGCCCCCGGCCATTCGGTTGCCTTCCTGGCGCTTCGGGTACTGGATCAGAAGGCGGCGCTGGGCGCGCTCCATGAAGACGATGAAGATCACCACGCCGATGGCCAGGGCGGTGATCATCAGCAGGGTGAAGGGCGACATCAGGCCTTGCTGGGCCATGCCGAACATCCGCGCGATGGTGCCCGGCAGGACGGCGACGATGCCGGCCATGATGATCAGCGAGATGCCGTTTCCGATGCCGCGGGCCGTGACCTGCTCGCCCAGCCACATCAGGAACATGGTGCCGCCGGTCAGGACGGTGACGGTCGAGACGATGAAGAAGATGCCTGGATTGTCGACGAAGCCCTCCTGGGCGTTCAGGCCGATGGCGATGCCGGTCGACTGGAACAGCGCCAGCACGACGGTCAGGTAGCGGGTGTACTGGTTCAGCTGCTTGCGGCCGCTCTCGCCGCCTTCCTTGCGCAGCTTCTCCCACGGCGGATAGACCGCGCCCATCAGCTGGACGATGATCGACGCCGAAATGTAGGGCATCACGTTCAGGGCGAAGACCGCGAAACGCTCGACCGCGCCGCCCGAGAACATGTTGACCATGTCGAGGATGCCGCGCTGGCTGTCCGGGTTCTGGAAGAAGGCCAGGAAGGCCTCGGAGTTGATCCCCGGGACCGGCACATAGGTGCCGACGCGATAGACCAGCAGGGCCATCAGCGTGAACAGCAGACGCTTGTGCAACTCGGTCGCCTTGGCGAACGAGCCCATGTTCATGTTTGCTGCGAGTTGTTCGGCGGCCGAAGCCATATGTCGTTACCCCGACTGATCAGAACGGCGCATCGGACAGGAATCCGGCGCATGCGTCCAGATAGGCGAAGGGCGCCCTCTTAGCGAGAGCGCCCCTCAAGCTTTATTTCTTGGCGGCCGTCCGGGCGGCGCGGGCCGAGACCTTGTTGGCGTCGCCGCGCGGCGCCTTGGGAGCCGGAGCCTTGCCCTTGGCGGCGTTGCGCTTCTCGACGCGCGCCGCGGCCTTGGCCTCGGCCTCGATCCGCTGCTGCGTCACCGAGCCGCCGGCGGCCTCGATGGCCTTCAGCGCGCCCGAGGTGGCCGACCAGACGACCAGGTTCAGCTTGCCCTTGATCTCGCCGGTGCCCAGCAGGCGGACGCCGTCCTTGACGCGGCGGATCACGCCGGCGGCGACCAGCGCCTCGCCGTTGATCTCCGACTTGATGTCCAGCTTGCCGCCGTCGATGGCATCCTGCAGGCGCCACAGGTTCACCTCGGCCAGCTTCAGCGCGTTCGGATTGTTGAAGCCGCGCTTCGGCATCCGCATGTACAGCGGCATCTGGCCGCCTTCGAAGCCGCCGATGGCGACGCCCGAACGCGACTTCTGACCCTTGACGCCGCGGCCGGCGGTCTTGCCCTTGCCCGAGCCCGGGCCACGGCCGACGCGCATGCGCTTCTTGTGGGCGCCTTCGTTGTCGCGGATTTCGTTCAGTTTCATGTGCCTGATCCTTTCGGGTGCTAGCGCCCGCTCGAAAGCGGACTCGGCCTGGTTTTCGATCTCCCGCCCCGTCCGGGGAGGGTGGCCGCGTCAGCGGCCGGGTTGGGACGGCTCGAGAGAGCATCCCCGGAACGCAACGAAGGGCGGCCTATAGCCGCCCCCACCCGATCGCCGCAAGCGGCGATCTTCCCTCCCCCGACGGGGGAGGGAGATTTCGTTACTTTTCGACCACTTCCACCATGTGGGCGACCTTGGCGATCATGCCGCGGACGGAGGGGGTGTCCTCCAGGGTCGATTCACGGCCCATGCGGTTGAGGCCCAGGCCGGCCAGGGTGGCGCGCTGGTCCGATTTGCGGCGGATCGGCGAACCGGTCTGGCGGATGGTGACCGTGGCTTTGGATTCAGTCTTGGCCATCTATCAGCCCTCCACGGCTTCGGGCGCCGAGGCGCCGTCGTTGCGGCGGCCCATCAGGTCGGCGACCTTCTTGCCGCGCTTCGAGGCCACCTGACGGGGCGACGACTGGACCTTCAGAGCTTCGAAGGTGGCGCGGATCATGTTGTAGGGGTTCGACGAACCGGTCGACTTGCCGACGACGTCCTGGACGCCGAGGGTTTCGAGCACGGCGCGCATCGGACCGCCCGCGATGACGCCGGTCCCGGGAGGGGCGGCGCGCATCATGATCTTGCCGGCGCCCCAACGGCCCTGGCCGTCGTGGTGCAGGGTGCGGTTCTCGCGCAGCGGAACGCGGATCATGGTCTTCTTGGCTTCTTCGGTCGCCTTGCGGATGGCTTCCGGCACTTCGCGCGCCTTGCCGTGACCAAAGCCGACGCGGCCCTTGCCGTCGCCGACGACCATCAGGGCCGCGAACGAGAACCGGCGGCCGCCTTTGACGGTCGCGGCGACGCGGTTGATGTGCACCAGCTTCTCGACGATGTCCGAGTCCGGACCGTCGACGGCGGGAGCGTTGCGGTTGTCACGACGGTTACGGTCACCGCCGCCGCCGCGTTGGGGTTGTTGCGCCATCTGTCGCGTCCCTTAGAAGTTCAGGCCGGCTTCACGCGCGGCTTCCGCCAGCGCCTTCACCCGTCCGTGATAGATGTAGCCGCCCCGGTCGAAGACGACGTCCTTGACGCCCTTCTCGATGGCGCGTTCGGCGATCAGCTTGCCGATCATGGCGGCGGCCGCGGTGTCCGAACCCTTCGGCTTCTTGCCCTTCTCGCCTTCCAGCGAGGAGGCGGAGGCCACCGTGACGCCCTGGGCGTCGTCGATGATCTGGGCCGAGATGTTCTTGTCCGAGCGGTGGACCGACAGGCGCAGGCGGCCGTTGGCCACGGCCTTCAGGCGGCGGCGGGTGCGCTCGGCGCGACGCTTGGCGTTTTGCTTGAGAGTGGTGGCCATGGCTTACTTCTTCTTGCCTTCCTTGCGCCGGACCTTTTCGCCCGCGTAGCGCACGCCCTTGCCCTTGTAGGGTTCCGGCGGACGCAGCTTGCGGATGACGGCGGCGATCTGGCCGACGGCCTGCTTGTCGGCGCCGGAGATCTTGATTTCCGTCTGCTTGGGCACCGCGAAGGTGACGCCGGCCGGCGGTTCGATGTCGACGTCGTGCGAGAAGCCGAGCTGCAGCGACAGGGCGTTGCCCTTCATCGCGGCGCGATAGCCGACGCCGACCAGGTCCAGGCTCTTTTCAAAGCCGGTGGTGACGCCGACGACCATGTTGTCGACCAGGGTGCGCGACAGGCCCCACATGGCGCGGGCGCGCTGGGTGTCGGCGCGCAAGGCGAGGCTGATGCCCTCGTCCGACTGGCTGACCTCGATCTCTTCGGCGACGGTCCAGGAGCGCTCGCCCTTGGGACCCTTCACCGACACGGTCTGGCCGTCGAGCGTGACGGTCACGCCCTTCGGGACAGCGATGATGCGTTTGCCGATACGGGACATCTTAGTAGACCCTGCAGAGGACTTCGCCGCCCACCTTGGCCTCGCGGGCCGCGGTGTCGGACATGACGCCCTTGGACGTGGAGAGGATCGAGATGCCGAGGCCGTTCTTGATCGGCTTCAGGTCGCTGATCGCCGAATAGACACGGCGGCCCGGCTTGGACACGCGGGCGATCTCGGCGATGACCGGCTGGCCGTCGAAATACTTCAGCTCGATCTCGAACTGCGGGAACTCGCCGGGGTTCTGAACCAGCGAATAGCCGCGTATGTAGCCCTCGTCCTGCAGCACGTCGAGGACGCGCTGGCGCAGGCGGGAAGCCGGGGTGAGCACCTTGGAACGCTTGCGCATGGCGGCGTTCCGGATGCGGGCGATCATGTCGCTCAGGGGATCGTTGATCATCATATCTGTCGCTCCCCTTACCAGCTGGACTTCGTCAGGCCCGGGATCTGTCCCAGGTTGCCGAGTTCACGCAGGGCGATACGGCTCATCTTGAGCTTGCGGTAATAGGCGCGCGGACGGCCCGTCACCTCGCAGCGGTTGCGAATCCGGTTGGCCGCCGAGTTGCGCGGCAGCTCCGCCAGCTTGAGGCGCGCTTCGAAGCGCTCCTCGAGCGGCAGGGATTCGTTGTTGGCGGTCGCCTTCAGGGCGGCCCGCTTGTCGGCGTATTTCGCGACGAGGGCTTTCACCATCTCGTTGCGGTTCACGGCGCTCTTCTTAGCCATTGTGCTCTTCCCTTCCCGCTCAGTTCACGAACGGGAACTTGAACTCGGTGAGAAGGGCCTTGGCCTCCTCATCGGTCTTGGCCGTGGTGCAGACGATGATGTCCATGCCCCACATCTGGTCGATCTGGTCGTAGTTGATCTCGGGGAACACGATGTGTTCCTTCAGACCGGTGGCGTAGTTGCCGCGACCGTCGAAGCTGGTGCCCTTGAGGCCCCGGAAGTCCTTCACCCGCGGCAGCGCGATGGTGATGAACCGGTCCAGGAACTCATACATCTGGTCGCCGCGCAGCGTGACCTTGCCGCCGACAACCATGCCTTCGCGCAGCTTGAAGCCGGCGATGGAGTTGCGGGCCTTGGTCGGCACGGCCTTCTGGCCGGCGATGGCGGTCAGATCCTTGAGGGCCGCGGTGGCCTTCTTGGAATCGGCCACGGCTTCGCCGATGCCCATGTTGAGGACGATCTTGTCCAGCTTGGGCACCTGCATCGGGTTGGTGTAGCCGAATTTCTCGGTCATCACGGCGCGGATGCGGGCCTGATACTCGTCCTTCAGACGAGGTGTGTACTTGGTGTCGGCCATCAGATGACGTCTCCCGTCGTCTTGGCGAAGCGGACCTTCTTGTCGCCTTCCACGCGGAAGCCGACGCGGGTGGCCTTGCCGTTGGCGTCGGCGATCGCGACGTTCGACAGGTGAAGCGACGCTTCCTTGTTCTTGATGCCGCCTTGCGGGTCAGCTTGGGTCGGGCGCGTGTGGCGCTGAACCATGTTGATACCCTGCACGACGACGCGGTTTTCGGTCGGCAGAACCTTGGTGACGGAGCCCGTGCGGCCCTTGTCCTTGCCGGTGAGGACGACGACGCGGTCGCCCTTCTTGATCTTGGCGGCCATGACTACAGGACCTCCGGAGCCAGCGAGATGATCTTCATGTGGTTCTTGGCGCGCAGTTCGCGGGGAACCGGGCCGAAGATCCGCGTGCCAACGGGCTCGTTCTGCTTGTTGACGATGACGGCGGCCGACTTGTCGAAACGGATGACCGAGCCGTCCTTGCGCATGATGTCCTTGGCGGTGCGCACGACGATGGCGCGCACGACGTCGCCCTTCTTCACGCGGCCGCGGGGAATGGCTTCCTTCACGGAAGCGACGATCGTGTCGCCCACCGAGGCGTAGCGGCGCTTGGAGCCGCCCAACACCTTGATGCACATGACCCGGCGAGCGCCCGAATTGTCGGCCACCTCCAGGTTAGTTTGCATCTGGATCATGGGATCCGATCCTTCTGGGTTACGAGGCCGAGGCGGTGGAAAGAACTTCCCAACGCTTCAGCTTGGACTTCGGGGCGCACTCGACGATGCGGGCCAGGTCACCGACCTTGAGGGCGTTCGCTTCGTCGTGAGCGTGATACTTCTTGGACAGACGGACGGTCTTTTTGAGGACGGGGTGCAGCAGCGTGCGCTCCACCTTCACCACGACGGTCTTGTCGCCCTTGTCGGAGACGACCACGCCTTCGAGAATTCGTTTCGGCATCTTCGTTTCCCTACGCGTTCACTCGCTTCTCGCGCAGAAGCGTCGAGATGCGGGCGATGTCCTTGCGCACTTCCGAGACCCGGTGGGTCTTTTCCATCTGGCCGGTAGCGGCCTGGAAGCGCAGGTTGAACTGTTCCTTCTTGAGCTTCAGCAGCTCGTCGGACAGCTGGTCCGGGGTCTGGGCCCGGAGATCGGCGATCTTGGTCATGCGCCAACGTGCTCCGTATGGGCGACGCCGGCGTCGAGGCGGGTGACCACCTTGGTACGGACCGGCAGCTTGGCGGCGCCGAGACGCAGGGCCTCGCGGGCGATGTCGTCCGGCACGCCGTCGATTTCAAACAGGATGCGGCCCGGGTGGCAGCGCGCGGCCCAGTGGTCCACGGCGCCCTTGCCCTTGCCCATCCGGACTTCGGCCGGCTTGCCCGTGACGGGCAGGTCGGGGAAGACGCGGATCCAGACGCGGCCCTGACGCTTCATCTGGCGGGTGATCGCGCGGCGGGCCGCCTCGATCTGACGCGCAGTGATACGTTCCGGCTCCACCGTCTTCAGCCCGTAGGAGCCGAAGTTCAGCGAGAAACCGCCCTTGGCGGCGCCATGGATGCGGCCCTTGAAGGCCTTGCGGTACTTGGTCTTTTTGGGTTGCAGCATGACCTAGTTCTCACGTCCCCGGTCACGGCGCGGGCCGCGGTCGCCGCGGGGTCCACGTTCACGACCTTCGTTGGAAGACGGGCCGGCAGCTTCCTGGGCCCAGCGCTTGTCCTGCGCCATCGGGTCGTGCTCGAGCACCTCGCCCTTGAAGACCCACACCTTCACACCGATGATGCCGTAGGTCGTCTTGGCCTGGATGAAGCCGTAGTCGATGTCGGCGCGCAGGGTGTGCAGCGGCACGCGGCCTTCGCGGTACCATTCCATCCGCGCGATTTCCGCGCCGCCGAGGCGGCCCGAAACGTTGATGCGGACGCCCTTGGCGCCGAGACGCATGGCCGACTGCATCGCGCGCTTCATGGCGCGGCGGAAGGCGATACGGCGTTCCAGCTGCTGAGCGATGTTCTCGGCGATCAGCTGGGCGTCGGTCTCGGGCTTGCGCACCTCGACGATGTTCAGGTGAACCTCGCCTTCGGTCTGGGCCGAGATGTCCTTGCGCAGCTTCTCGATGTCGGCGCCCTTCTTGCCGATCACGACACCCGGGCGGGCGGCGTAGATCGTCACGCGGCACTTCTTGTGCGGACGCTCGATGATGATACGCGACACGCCGGCGGCGTTGAGGCGTTCCTTCAGCCACGTGCGCAGCTTCAGGTCCTGGTGCAGCAGCTTGGCGTAGTCGGCGCCGCCGGCGAACCAGCGGCTGTCCCACGTACGGTTGACGCCAAGGCGCAGACCGATCGGATTTACTTTCTGACCCATCAGGCGGCCTCACCGGCTTCGCGGACCACGATGGTGATCTCCGCGAAAGGTTTCAGGATGCGCGACGAGCGGCCACGAGCGCGGCTCGCGAAACGCTTCATCACCAGGTTCTTGCCCACGAAGGCCTCGGCGACGACGAGATTGTCGATGTCGAGGTTGTGGTTGTTCTCGGCGTTGGAGACGGCCGAATACAGGACCTTGCGGACGTCGGTGGCGATGCGCTTGCGGCTGAATTCCAGCTCGTTCAGCGCCTTCTGCACCGGCAGGCCGCGGATCGACTGGGCGACCAGGTTCAGCTTCTGGGGGCTGATCCGGACATTCACCAGCTTGGCGCGGGCTTCGGTCGGGGCGACCCGACGGGGGTTCTTGGTCTGGGCCATCAGTTATTTCCTTTTGGCCTTCTTGTCCGCCGCGTGGCCCGGGAAGTTCCGGGTCGGGGCGAACTCGCCGAGCTTCATGCCGACCATCTCCTCGGAGACCGACACCGGCACGTGCTTCTGGCCGTTGTGGACGCCGAAGGTCAGGCCGACGAACTGCGGCAGGATGGTGGAGCGGCGCGACCACGTCTTGATCACGTCCTTGCGGCCCGACGTCTGAACGGCGTCGGCCTTCTTGAGCAGATACCCGTCGACGAACGGGCCTTTCCAGGAGGAGCGGGCCATCTTTAGCGAGCCTTCTTAACGTGACGGGTACGGATGATGAACTTGTCCGTAGCCTTGTTCTTGCGGGTGCGGGTGCCCTTGGTGTCCTTGCCCCACGGCGTGACCGGGGTGCGGCCGCCAGAGGTCCGGCCTTCACCACCACCGTGCGGGTGGTCGATCGGGTTCATGGCCACGCCGCGAACGTGCGGACGCCAGCCCATGTGACGCACGCGGCCCGCCTTGCCGAGGTTCTGGTTCATGTGGTCGGGGTTCGAAACCGCGCCCACCGTGGCCATGCAGCCGTCCAGCACCATGCGAAGCTCGCCCGAGCCGAGGCGGATCTGGGCGTAGCCCTGATCGCGGCCGACCAGCTGGGCATAGGCGCCGGCCGAACGGGCCAGCTGGGCGCCCTTGCCCGGCTTCATCTCGATGTTGTGGATGATCGTACCCACGGGCATCGAGCGCAGCGGCATGGCGTTGCCCGGCTTCACGTCGACCTTTTCGCCGGCCACGACCGTGTCGCCCGCCTTCAGGCGTTGCGGCGCGATGATGTAGGCCTTTTCGCCGTCCTCATAGGTGATGAGGGCGATGAAGGCGGTCCGGTTCGGATCGTACTCGAGGCGCTCGACCGTCGCGGTCGCGAACTTGCGGCGCTTGAAGTCGATCTTGCGGTACAGCGTCTTGGCGCCGCCGCCGCGGAAGCGGACAGCCACGCGACCGCCCTGACCGCGTCCGCCCGACTTGGTCAGGCCCTCGGTCAGCGACTTCTCCGGACGGCCCTTGTGGAGCTCGGAGCGGTCGATCAGCACCAGGGCGCGGCGGCCCGGCGACGTCGGATTGTAGGTCTTCAAGGCCATCTGATCAGAGCCCCGTGGTGACGTCGATCGACTGGCCTTCGGCCAGCGTCACGATCGCTTTTTTGATGTCGACCCGACGGCCCATGATGCCGCGGAAACGCTTGGTCTTGCCCTTCTGGACGAGGGTGTTGACCTTCAGCACATTGACCTTGAACAGGGCCTCGACCGCCGCGGCGATCTCGTCCTTGGAGGCGTTGTCCGCGACGCGGAAGACGACCTTGTTCTGTTCCGACAGGATCGTGGCCTTCTCGGTGATCACCGGAGCCAGGATGGTGTCGTAGTGCTTGGCGGTGGGTTGAGCGCCGGCCATTACGCGGCCTCCTTCTCAGAGAAGCGCGCCTCGATGGCCTCGACGGCCGCCTTGGTCAGCACCAGCTTGTCGGCCCGCAGGATGTCATAGACGTTCAGGCCGGCGTTCGGCAGCACGTCGATGTGCGGGATGTTGCGGGCGGCGAGGCCGAAGTTCGTGTCGACTTCCGGACCGCCGATGATCAGGGCCTTGTTCCAGCCCAGCTTGCCCAGCGTGGTGCGCAGGGCCGCCGTCTTGGAGTCCTTCAGGGCGATGCTGTCGACCACGATCAGGTCGCCGGCCTTGGCCTTCGACGAGAGCGCGTGACGCAGGGCCAGGGCGCGGACCTTCTTCGGCAGCGAGAAGCCGTGATCGCGGACGATCGGGCCGAAGGCGCGCGAGCCGCCGACGAACTGCGGCGCGCGGCGCGAACCGTGACGGGCGCCGCCGGTGCCCTTCTGCTTGTACATCTTCTTGCCCGTACGAGAGTTCTCGTTGCGGGTTTGGACCTTGTGCGTGCCGGCGCGGCGCTTGGCCAGCTGCCAGTTGACGTAACGGGCCAGCAGGTCGCCGCGGATGTCGGTGATGCCGAAGACGGCGTCCGACAGTTCAACGTCGCCCGAGGCCTTGCCGTCGAGTTTGATGACCGAGAGTTTCATTACGCTTCACCGCCTTCGGTGGTCTCGACGGCCGGGGCTTCTTCGGCCGGCGTTTCGGCCGGTTCAGCAGCAGCGGCGGTCTTCGACGACTTCACGCCGCCCGGGAAGGGGGCTTCAGCCGGACGGGCCTTCTTCACGGCGTCGCGGATCTTGACCCACGTGCCTTCGTGACCGGGGACGGCGCCCTTGATCATGATCAGGCCGCGGTCGGCGTCGACGCGGAAGACGGTCAGGTTCTGGGTGGTGACGACTTCCTGGCCGAGGTGGCCGGCCATCTTCTTGCCCGGGAACGTACGGCCCGGGTCCTGACGGTTACCCGTGGAGCCGTGCGAACGGTGCGAGACCGAGACGCCGTGCGTGGCGCGCAGACCGCCGAAGTTCCAGCGCTTCATGGCGCCGGCGAAGCCCTTGCCGATGGTCTCGGCCTGGACGTCGACCTTCTGGCCGGCGACGAAGTGGTCGGCCGAGAACTCGGCGCCCACATCCATCATCGCGTCCGCATCGATGCGGAACTCGGTGACATAGGCCTTCGGTTCCACCTGCAGCTTCGCGAAAGCTTCGCGTTGGGCCTTGTTGGTGTTCTTGGCCTTCTTGGTGCCAGCGCCCAGCTGGAGAGCGACGTAGCCGTCACGCTCCTGGGTACGTTGGCCGACGACCTGGCAGCCGTCGAGCTGCAGCACAGTGACCGGAACGTGCGCGCCGTCATCGGCGAACACGCGGGTCATGCCCAGCTTCTTGGCGATCACGCCCGTGCGCATCGGATCCCGCCTCTTTCTACTTAAATCTTGATCTCGACGTCCACGCCGGCGGACAGGTCGAGCTTCATGAGCGCGTCCACGGTCTGCGGGGTGGGGTCGACGATGTCGAGGACACGCTTGTGCGTGCGGATTTCAAACTGCTCGCGCGACTTCTTGTCGACGTGCGGCGAGCGGTTCACGGTGAACTTTTCGATCAGGGTCGGCAGCGGGATCGGACCACGAACGGTCGCGCCCGTGCGCTTGGCGGTGTTGACGATCTCGCGCGTCGAAAAGTCGAGGACGCGGTGATCGAAGGCCTTGAGCCTGATGCGGATGCTTTGATCCATATCGGTAGCTATTCCCAAGCAGGCGAACCTGCGTCCCTGTGAACCATTTCAAAGACCGGAGTCTTCAGGCCGTAGAGGCCTTCAGAGTACGCACGTCCGCAAAAACGATCGGCCCACGCAGTCTCCCGCGAAGGCCGTTGAAGTCCTGGGTCACTGCAAAGAACAGGGTCTCAGGTCGTTCCTGCGAACCGCGTCTGCACCACAAACTCACGCGAGGTGCACAGCCGGTCCAACAAGAGTGGGGGCTTATGCAGATCGATTCCCCTTCCGTCAAGCGGCGAAAGCATGGCGGCGGGTGATCGGTGCTCACGGCGGCGCCGTCGGGACAGAGCCCTCCCGAACTCGCCCGGCCGGCTTCATGACCCGCCGGAGAGGAGCCGCCGCAAAGCCTCCGCCACTTTGTCACCGCGCCGCCACATTGCGTTGCTGCGGCGCAACAATCCGGGCGGCGCCACGGTTTGTGACCGGTTTGTAATGGCTACGCTCGCAACGGCGCTGATAGCCCAGCGGTCCGTCGCGGCGAATCCGGCCGCGGCAAGCAAGGAAAACAAGAATGAAGTCTCTCCTCCTCGTCACCTCCGCCATCGCCGCCTTCGCCGCGGCCCCCGCCTTGGCCCAGGACGGCCCGGTCGGTTCGGTCGGCATCAACTACGGCAACACCGAGTTCGACCTCGGCGGCGTCGGCGGCGACGCCGACAGCTGGGCCGTCGACGGCGTCGTGGCCATGCCGGCTTTCGGCGACTGGACCGTCACGGTCGCGGCCAACGCCAGCGAGTATGAAGACGCCGACGACACCACCCTCGTCGGCACGGCCCACCTGACCACCCTGGTCGGTTCGGACCTGCGCGTCGGCGGCTTCGTCGGCGCCGCCGACGTGGCCGACGAGACCGCCCTGACCGGCGGCTTTGAAGTCCAGAAATACCTGTCGCGCGCGACCCTGACCGGCGTCGTGGCCTACACCACCGCCGATGACGTCGATCTGGACGCCTGGTCGGTCGGCGGCGACGCGGCCTTCTACCTCACGGACGCCCTGCGCCTGAACGCCGGCGTGTCGTGGATGACCATCGACGACGCCGATGTCGACGGCCTGACCTACGGCGTCGGCGCCGAGTACGAAATCGCCCGCTCGCCGTTCTCGGTGACCGCCGGCTACTCGCACTCGGACATCGAAGACCTGGACATCGACAGCTGGACCGTCGGCCTGCGCTACAGCTTCGGCGGCGGCCTGCAGGCTCGCGACCGCGCCGGCGCGGCTCTGCCGGGCTCGGGCGTCATGGGCATTCTCGGCGCCCTGTAAGCGTCACGCCCGTCTCAACGACGAAGCCCCGGCGGAGCGATCCGCCGGGGCTTTTCGTTGGGCGCGATCCGGACAGCGGACAGGAAGAAGGCCCGGGAGGCTTCGCGCCTCCCGGGCCCCCTCTTGCAACGGCCGGGGGGCTAGCGGCCGATGCGGACGTCTCCGGCGCCGACGATGCTGCGGCTGACCCGGCCGGTCGCCTCGGCGACACGGACATCGCCGGCGCCGGCGATCGACACGCTGACGTCCCCGGCCACGCCGCCGAAGTCCACATCGCCGGCGCCGGCGATCGAGACGTCGAGATTGGGGCTGCGGCCCCGGCGGATGATCACGTCGCCCGCTCCGGCGATGGAGATGTCGGTCTCGCCGTTGACCTCGGCCACGGTGGCGTTGCCGGACCCGGCCACGCTGACCTCGAGGCGGCCGGTGGCCCCGGCGGTGACGTCGCCGGCGCCGGCCACGTCGGTCTCGAGCGAACGCGAAGTTCCGACGATGATGTCGCCGGACCCGGCCAGCGAGGCGGTCACCGCCCCGTCCGTGTTGGCGATGGCCCAGTCGCCGCAGCCGGCGTTACCCAGTTTGACCGAGGCGGCGCCGCGGCCGATGGTTCCGAACACCGCGCCGCCGGCGTCGATGTCCACATTGCGGGGCGCGCGAATGACGATCAGCGGCGCGTCTTCCAGATTGACCCGGCCGATGTCGCGCACCTCGACAGAGGCGCCCTGCCCCGGTCGGGTGTTGTCGGGACCCGAGCGGCAGTCCTCGATGGAGTCGCCCATCCGGATGCCGGCGAGGCGGCGGCCGAGGCCGCCGTCGATGCGCACGTTGGCGCCGTCGCGCTCGACCCGCAGGGCCGGCAGGCGGGACGATCCCTGTTCGATCTCGACGCCGATGTCGGCGCGGTCCTCGACGATGACCACGACACGCGCGACGGCGTGCTCGATCTCAACCTCGGGGCCGGGCTTGGCGAGGGCCGGCGCGGCGGCGGCGGCGAACGCGACGGCGGCGGCGGCGGACAGCAGGATGGCTTTCATGGCGGGGGCTCCCTCTCCGGAATGTGCGAGGAAGGTGCGACCGGCGCCGCGCCGAGTCACTTTAAATCGAGGTCATGACCTCGTTGTAAGGAAGCGGCGCCCCTACCGCATCGCCAGCGGCGAGATCAGCGCCTTGTCCGGCGGCGGCGGCTCGTCGCCCAGCTCGAAGGCCCGCTCGTAGGATTCCAGCCGGGTCCTGACCAGACCCAGCCGGCGCAGCCCCAGCGACGCGCCCCACAGTGCCGCCCGCGCCGCCATCGGGGCCCGGTCGGCCGGCAGCACCGGCGCGCCCCAGCGGCGCAGCACGCCGTTGGCGTAGTGGGCGCCGTTGGTCATCCGCGACCGCCAGGTCTGGTAGTCGCACGACAGCGAGACGTTGAAACTGCCCTGGTTCTCGATCCGGTGCGGCGCGTGCAGCGGCCAGGCCACGGCCATGCCGGGCCTGAGGTCGAACACCTCGGCGTTGGCGTCCATGCCGCGATGATAGGGCAGGTCCTCGGTCTGCTGCTCCAGCACGATGTTCTCCATCGACCGGCTCGGCATGTGGGCCTCGTCCACCGGATAGATCCAGATGCGCTTCTCGCCGCGCAGGTGGAACAGGGTCACCCCCGGCGGATCGGCGTGGAACGGCACCTTGGCCGACGGCGCCGACAGGATCAGCTGGCCGGTGACCTGCACCGGGTTGAAGCCCGGCACATGGTCGGACAGGTCGGCGAAGGTCCGCCGCATCACTGCCGCCAGTTCGGGCCAGTGGTCCTGGATGCGGCGCATCTGGATCCACATCCGCCCGGCCTTGGCCGCCTCCAGCAGGGCCGCCCCGCCGCGCCGGCCCTTGGTCCCGGTCTGCAGCATGGCCTGGTCGTCGGCGTCGTAGTGGAAGATGTTGATGTCGAACAGTTCGGCCGGATGCCGCTCCAGCTGCCGCGCCAGCGCCTCGTCCTCGAACAGGCCGGTCTCCAGCAGGCGGTGGGCGTAGGTCACCGGCGTGCGGCCGAAGCGCTCGCGAAGATCGGCGTCGAAGGGCGGGATCACGTGATCGGTCATGCGGAGGCTCCCAGGGACTTGCGCGCGGCGGCGGCCGCCGCCCCGGCCGCGCCCGCCCACCAGTCGGCGGCGCGGGTCTCGCAGGCGTTGATGATGTCGAAGCGGCGGCCGAGGCTCTGCTGGAACCGCCGCAGCGGGGCCGGGCCGCCGGCCAGCAGCCGCCCTGCCAGCCGCGTCAGGTCGGGACGTGGCCCCTCGGCCACGCCCTCGAACACCACGCCCGCCGGTTCGGCCAGGGCGGTCTTGTAGCCCTCGTCCCCGGCCCCGAAATCGACGCTGCGGTAGCCGGCGTCGGCCGCCTGCTCCAGCTCCAGCCGCGTCAGCAGGGTCCCGACGCCGTGGCGGGCGAAGGCCGCGTCATAGGTCGGGAACCACAGGTGCAGGGTGCGGCCGTCGTCCAGCGACGCCTCGGCCGCAGCGAGCTCGCCCGCCGCCGTGCGCAGGCTCGAGACGCGCAGGCCGAAATCCGCGGTGCGGCTCCTGAACAGGGCGTGCAGCAGGTCTCCCGTCCAGCCGCAGGCGAACACGTCGTGGCGCCGCGAGCGGCGGTACTGTTCGCGCTTGCGGGCGATGATCCAGTCCAGCACCCCCGGGTCGCGCTCATCCCAGTTGAACACCGGTTCGCCGTGCTCGCGCTCGAAGCCGCGGCGCAGCCGGCGCATGTTCTTGAAGAAGCGGTGGGCGCGCTCTTCCAGACGGACCGACAGCGCCTCGCGGCCGCCGGTCACGTCGGTGACCAGCCGGGTGCGCGCGACGAAGCCGGGAACCGGGCCCGAGGGGGCCATCCAGCCGCCGGCGCGCAGCACGCCGCCCAGCTTCCGCGCCACGACCAAAGGGTCGAGCCCCTCGCGCGCAGCGGCGATGACGCCGTGATAGTCGGTGAGCGGCGCGCCCAGCGGCTGGATCAGCCGGCCGCGCCGCTGGAAGGGAAAGAAGCCGACGGCCTCGCCGCCGCGCCGGAACACCGCCAGCGCCGCCCCCGGAACCTCCGCCGCCGCCACGGCGTAGCGGGGATCGAGATAGGGATGGTCCAGCCCGGGTTCGGCCGCGCGCAGGGCGTCCCATGCGGCGCGATCCTCCGGACGCAGCGCATCCGGCCGGATGATCTCGATGTCCATGGCCTCGTCCATCTGTTCCGGTCCGGCTCGCCCGACCTTGGCAGACTGCGCCCGCCGCCCTTGCGGTACGGTTTAGAGGATTGGTGAACGAGTTGCTGCGGAGCCGCCGCCGCCCGCGGGCGTTGCCTTCGGATCAGTCCCTGATCCCCCGGAGCGCCCCATGTCCCCCGATCTCGAAACCGGCCGTCTGCCGGGCCGCCAGAACGAATACGAGGAGGAGCGGACGCCGGCCCGCGACGGCGAACCGCCCCGCCCGGCCCAGGAGCCGCGCGGCTCCGAGGGCAGCAGCAACTCGGGCGAGACCGCCGTCGATCCGGCCACCGGCGAGCCCAACCCCTGACGCCCCGCCGGCCGCGGGGAACGCCGGCCTCCGCGAGGGATTGATGCCGGACCGTTCATCAGCCGGATTCCCATGTCGTTTCGCCCAACCGCCCTCGCCACCCCGGCCGCCCTCGCCGTCCTGCTCGTTCTCTCCGCCTGCGGCGCGCCCGAGCCCGCCGAAGCGCCGCCGCCCGCCGCCAATGCGCCGCGCCCCCTGCTCACCGCCGCACAGATCGAGACGGGAGCGCCCCGGCCTGCGCCCGCGCCCGCGGCGCCGGAGGGGCCGGCGGCGCAGACGCCCCCCGCCGCCTACGCCCCCGATCCGGGGTTGGTCCGGCTGCAGATCCTGCTCGACCGCTCGCCCTTCTCTCCGGGGGTGATCGACGGCCTCGCCGGCGAGAACACCCGCCAGGCCATCGCCGCCTGGCGCAAGGCCAACAATCTCGGCGAGGGCGACGCCGCCGACGCCGCCCTGCTCCAGCGCCTCGCCGCCGCCGACACGGCCCCGGTGATGACCAGCTACACATTGACCGCCGCCGACCTGGCCGGGCCGTTCAGCCCGCCGCCGGGTCAGGACCTCGCCGCCCAGGCCGCCGGCGGGGCGCACTACGCCTCCGCCCGCGAACGGCTGGCCGAGCGCTTCCATGTCACCGAGGCCCTGCTGCAGGGTCTCAACCCCGGCGTCGACTTCCGCCGTCCTGGCCAGACGATCGTTGTCCCCGCCGTCGCCGACCGCCCGCTCGGCGAGGTCGCCCGCATCGTCGTCGACAAGAGCGAGCGCTCCGCCCGCGCCTTCGACGCCTCCGGCCGGCTGCTGGCCTTCTATCCCGCCACCATCGGCTCCAGCGAACGCCCGGCCCCGTCGGGAACCCTGCGCGTGCTCGGCGTCGCCCACGAGCCCGACTACACCTACGACCCGGCGAAGCTCAGCTACGACCGCGGCGACCGCAAGGTCGTCGTCCCCGCCGGACCCAACAACCCGGTCGGCTCCGTCTGGATCGAGCTGTCGCGCGACAGCTACGGCATCCACGGCACGCCCGACCCGTCGAAGATCGCCAAGACCGCCTCCAACGGCTGCGTCCGCCTGACCAACTGGGACGCCGAACAGCTGGCCGCTTCGGTCAAGCCGGGCGTGGAGGTGCGGTTCGTCTGAGCGGCCTGCGCTCCCCTCGCGGGAGCCAGCCGTTTGAGGCTCCAAAGAAAAAGCCTCCGGATCGCTCCGGAGGCCTTTCGCTTACGCGGACTTCAGGTCGCCACTTACTCGGTGATCTTGCTCACCACGCCGGCGCCAACCGTGCGGCCGCCTTCGCGGATGGCGAAGCGCAGCTTCTCTTCCATGGCGATGGGGGTGATCAGCTCGACGTTCAGCTCGGCGTTGTCGCCGGGCATGATCATCTCGACGCCTTCCTTCAGGTGCA